>Ga0307503_10000013_pt1 | contig 240054 bp, 224 predicted proteins | sample 17_S_MG_FD_194514 | JGI IMG/M metagenome (GOLD analysis project Ga0307503, IMG submission 194514) | Soil microbial communities from Populus trichocarpa stands in riparian zone in the Pacific Northwest, United States - 17_S | ecosystem: Environmental > Terrestrial > Soil > Riparian zone >... | reverse complement strand
ACGACTCACTCGGTCAGCCTCCAGAGGCGACGAGATAATGCGGAGTCAGCCCGCCGCGCTGAGGACGCTAGGCCGGTCGGTGGACGTGTCTCACCGCCTGTCCTGGAGGCATGGAACCACCCGGTTCGTAGTGTGTCGGGCTGCGGGGTTGGGGTTACGGGGGCGTTGGAAGGGACTGCCTATCGGCCCCTTTCACAGGTTGATCTGCCAGGCCTTTCGACCTGGCAGATTCCTTCTTGTCCTTTCGACCTGGGATTCGTTGGCTTGCTAGCGGTCTAGCTCTTTGCGGAATCGCGGTCGAAGAAGAGGTGGTTGAGGCGAAGCGCTGCGCGAGTCGGCCGGATCGTGTCGCCGTTGCGATGCAGCAGACCGATTCCAACCAGATCGCGGATCCCGCGCTCGATCCGATCGGCATCGCCGAAAGCTGCGTCGGCGGGTGCCATCTCCCGGATCACCTCCGAGACCGTGAGCTGGATCGGGTGCTCGGCAAGCGCCAGCCCCATGATTCCCTCCTGGTCCCGCTCGTCCTCTTCGTGCGGTGCAGGCGTGCGCCGCGAGTTATCGTCGTCGTGCATGGGAGATATGTCCTCCTGTGAAGTCCCGGGGTTGGCGTTAGCGCGCCGCCCCGGGGCGCTTTATGAACTTGTCCGGGAGCCCTAAGTCGCCGGCGGCGAAAATGGTCCCCCCTTCCGCCGAGATTTCTTGACGCGGCACCCTGGCCGGACGGCACAAAAAAAAGGGCGCCCACCTCGCGGTGGACGCCCCGGGTGGGAACCGGCTTAGAAAGGAATATCGTCCTGGCCCTCGCCGTTGCCCTCTGACTCCGACCCGGCCTCGACCTCCTCGTCGCCGCTGTCTTTGTCCTTCGGTTTGCCGCCGAGGAACTGGACCGTGTTGGCGACGATCTGGACGTACTCGCGGTGATCGTCCCCCTCGCCCTGCTCCTTCCAGTCGAGCCGCCCTTCGACCGCGACCGGGCGGCCTTTCTCGAGGTACTCGTCGCATGCCTCGCCCTGGGCTCCCCAGACCGAGACGTTGAAGTAATTGGGCTTGTCGACGTACTCGTCGTCTCCATTCTTGCGGCGGCCGTTTACCGCGACACGGAGGTTGCAGACCTTCATTCCGCCTTCGGTGGTTCGCAGCTTCGGGTCGCGGGTCAGATTGCCGGTGATGACTACGACGTTGATGTTCTGCATTTCGGGCCTCCTTGAGAGGTGGTTCGATTGACGAGCCCCAGGAGGGCGCGCGACCGAACGCGCGGAACCGAGTCGGAGACGAATGTCGAAGGCGAGGGGAACCCCCCTTGCGGGGGTTGAAGCGCGGGCGGCGCGTGCCACCCTGGCGTGAGGAAATTGGACTGCCTCTCTCGGTGGCGCCTATGCACCCACGTCGCATCTCGCCGGCCGAGCCAACGCGAAGTGCTTCGCCATCTCTGGGACGAAGACAATGATCGTCCCGGTGATTGGACGTCGTACAGACCACGCTTTCCGTCTTGACCCAACTGCGAACATATGTTCGTGCCGTCCACCAGCAAAGACCACTACCGCGAGTTCCGAACTGCGCTGCGGGGCCGCGATTTCTGGGCCGCAAAGAAAGCCGCCAAGGCACTCCCGGGATTGCTCTCGCTGCTGGATGCGCTGGAGCTGACCCTGCTGGCGGCCGAGACCGGCGCCCACAAGGAATTCGATGACTTCGCCGCGCGCTGGGTGGCTCGGATCGCAGTGGAAAAGGAAATGCCGCTCTCCCGCATGGCGGAGGCGGTAGGGACGTTCCAGGCCGTAGGCCAGGGGAAGGTCGACGACGCCTTCCGCAAGCTGGCGTCCTACGTGTAGCTAGGCACCCTTGCCCCAGGTCGCAGTTGATCCGTAGCCTGCGAGCGCGTTATCTCGAATCGAGGCCGCGTCGCCGCGTCGCTCAGCCATGTCTTCGCCGATCACCTGGGCCTCGCGCCGTCGATCGGCTCGGCTCGTTCGCTTCACTTTCCGCAGCCGCTTGATTTCACGGCTGGCCTCGGCGGAGGTCTTGGGGTAGGCGAAGCTCTGGCCGCGGCCGAGCGCAAGGTCTCGCAGGTAGCTGAGCTGCTCAGGAGTTGGCGGGTTGGTGGGATGTGGCTGTGGATTGGTCATGGCCCAGCCAGAGCGGGCCGGGGGAGGTTCGGGCGAAGCCCGGGCCGGAGGAGGTCTGCTAGGCGTCCGGGCCGGGACCGATCCACAGCCGCGGGCCGAACTTCACGCGATGAACAGATAGGCCCGACCCATCACGGGCCGGGCCCAACCGCTTTCAGTTGGCCTCGACCTCCTTCCGCTGCTTCGGGGAACGGCGCGGTGCTACCTCCTTGATCTCCTCGGCGAGGATCTCCTGGACCTGATCCTCCGCCGGATCGAAGTGGTAGGTCCCTTCGCCCGTATCGAGCGCATCGTCGTCGGCGAGAATCGCGGCGATCTGCGCGTCGGAGATCAGCTCGACGATCTCCGCCTGCGATTTCGCCTCATCGATCCTGCCAAGCAGGTACTCGTTCGCCTGGCCCGCGGTGGCGTAGGACACCTCGCCATTCGATTGCCCAGCGCCTGCCTCCGTCTGCAGCCCTTGCAGCTGCGGCATGACGAGCCGCAGGCCGGCAGCGGCCAGCGTGCGATCGTGAAGAAGCAGCGCGATCGCCGCGGCCTTCATTCGGGCGAGTCCGAACTTCTTGCGGCTCTGGGCCCCGCGCCGTTTGATCAGGTTGCGGCCGACGCGGTCGTTGTAGCTGCGGGCCGCCTCCTGCCTCTCCTTTTGCTCCTTTTTCGCAGCGGCTTGTTCCGCGGCGCGCTTCTTCTGCTCTTTCGTGTCGGGGCTCTCGCCGGCCTTGGCCGCGGACTTCTTGAACTCCTTCTCGAGCTCCTTGGCTTCCTTCTCCTTGCGCTCGATCGCCCGCACAACGAGATCGGCGGCCATCACCTTGTCCGTGAGGAAGGTGACCTCGTAGGAGTAGTCGCCGGTCTTGCCCTTGTACTCGAGGAGAACGTGGGCCGCGCGTGCGGCCGCTAGCTCCGGGTCACCGAGCCTGATGGTCGGGTCGCCCTTTGGCCCGCCCGCGTGCCGGACGGCAGCCCGGTAGCGGGAGGCGTACTCGTCCCGCTTCGCCTGGTCGTCGAAGACCTGGCTGAAGCGGACCGTGTGCGGCTCGAGCATCGTCGGCGGGTCGGGGAAGTCTCCGTCGGCGACCGCGTAGAGCAGCTCGGGGAAGTCGCGGACGAAGTCGCTACTCTCGGATTCGTGGCGCTCGAACACCTCACAGACGCACTCGGCGATGCGCGTCGATGCCGCCGCGACCTTCCGCAACACGGGCTCGGCCTCCACCGGAATAGAGCCCTTGCCGATGGCCTCCTGCACCTTCGCCGGGAGTTTCAGCAGGCGCCGCCTGGAGCCGACCCAGGCCGAGGACATCGCGACCTCCTCGGCGAGCGCTTTGTTCGTGGCGAGCTTCAGGTCGACGGCGAGGGCCTCCAGACCTTCGGCCTCCTCGATCGCGTTCAGCTTCTCCCGGTGGACGTTCTCGACGAAGCCGGCGACTCGTGCATCAGGACTGTCCCGGACCACGACCGGGACCTGCTTGAGCCCGACCACTTTCGCGGCCTCAAGCCGCCGGTGCCCGGCGGTGACGGTGTAGCGCCCTTTCTCGTGAGGCCGGACGACGATCGGCTCGACGATCCCGGTGCGCTTGATGCTGTCGGCGAGCCGTTTCAGCGCATCGGGGTCGATGTGCTTGCGAGCGTTCAAACCCTCCTCGACGTCGATGGCGGAGACATCGAGCTCGGGCGTTAGTAGCTGAGTCATTGTGAACTCCTCGTCTTGTGCTCCCGCCCGATGCGGGAGCCGGTGCCCCCGCCCCCGCACGCGCAGCGTGCGACCATGCGGGGCGCCGGCTAACCAAGGGCGGCAAGCTCGAAGGCCCGCGCGATCGCCTCATGGCTCATCGGGCAGCTGCCGAGCCGCTTGGCCTGTCGCCGATAGTCAGCAACCAGGACCGCCAACTCGGCCTTCGACTCGAATCCCGACTCGACGAAGTAACGGCGACCGTCGCCACTGTCGGGGTAGTCGTAGACGAAGACCCGGCCCTCGATGCGGCGGCCGACCAGCACACGCACCTCGCCGGAGACGGTGTAGTGGCCGAGTTCGTGGAGCTGTGCCGGTTCTTGGATTGCCGTGGCGCTCATCGCGCACCTCCTTGGCTCGTTGGGGGGAGTCGTGAGCCGTCCGGCGGCGGATGAGGCGGCACGTCACCCGAAGGGCGCGCTAGCGAGGGCCGCGGAGCGGGCCTTGACGTGCCGCCGGCCGCTGCCAGGCTCAAACGACTTCCGACAGCGAGCCAGGTGCCTAAGCGGCTCTGGTCACGGGACCGAACTCCGATGGGCCCGCGAGGTCCGGACGGTCTCGGAGCCGATAGCCCAACGCGTGGCTGTTGACCACTAGCCCCCGAGCTCCGGCGTTTGCCAGTTTGTTCCGCAGCTTGCTCGCGTGGCTGTCGAGAGTTCGACCGCGGTCAGAACCGGCATGACCCCACACCGTCGCCAGCAGCTCTTCCTTCGAAAAGACCCGATCGGGCTGAGCTGCTAGGACAAGCAGGAGGGCGAACTCCTTCCGAGAAAGGCGCACCTCCGAACCCCCGACGGTCACCCGATGCCCTGCTGGGTCGACCGTGAGGTTCCCGAGGTTGATGATCCCCTCCTGGGCCGCGGTGACGGGCTGTGCAGTGACGACACCGCTGTCGAGGTCGCCCATGCATGCGAGGCGCCAGGTCATCTCCTGGTCGCGGCGCACCCGCAACTCCCAATTGCCGTACTCACTCAGCTTCGCTTCGATCTCGCCGGCGGGAGTCCGCACCGAAACCCGGGTGAAGCGACCTGGGACGACCTCCCGAAGCGGGCTACTGCGGTCGACTGAAGCGTCCATCGTGGACCTCCTGGCTCGTTGACGGCTGTCGCTGAGCCGTCCGGCAGCGGACAGGGAGGCGCGGCACCAACGCCGATAGCCACCTGACGACATCTTGGGCGCCTAACTGCCGCTGCCAGGCTCGCAGCGACAGCCGTCAACGAGCTCCAAGCCTGCGAGGATCACGGCATGGCCGATGACGGGCATCAAACGATCTACGCGCTCAACCTCTTCGACGTCGCCGATCGGGAGGAGTACCTCGCCTACTCGCGGCGCTCGGCGGCCGAGGTGGAGCGCCATGGCGGCCGGGTGATCGCGATCGGCCGGTTCTCCGAGGCGATCGAGGGCGACATCGACGCGCGCGAGGTTCTGATCCTGGTCGAATGGAAGAGTCGCGCCCATTTCGACGGCTATCGCGAGGACCCCGAGTTGGTGGACCTGCATCCCCACCGCGAAGCGGGTGGCGGCAACTACGTCTGGCACCTCTTCGACAAGCTCGAGGACCTGCGGCCGCTGCTGAAAGACGTCGAGGCCTGAGGTAGTGGTCTACTCCGAGGAGCTGGCCGAGCGAATCCGCGATGCGATCGAGGGCCGGCCCGGCGTGGTCGAGCGCAAGATGTTCGGCGGGATCGCCTGGATGGTGAACGGCAACATGGCCTGCGGAACCATCGGCGAGGATCTGATGGTCCGCCTCGAGCGCGAGGACACCGAGGCGGCTCAAGCGGAGGAGTACGTCGGCCCGATGGAATTCACCGGACGGCCGATGCGGGGCTTCATCACGGTCGATGCCGCGGGGATCGAGGACGACGCCAGCCTCGGGCGCTGGGTCGATGCCGGCGCCGACCTCGCCGAGTCGCTGCCGCCGAAGTAAACCGAACCACGCTGCCACGTCACTGGGTAGATTGAGTTGATGGAGCCGCTCGTCTTCACCCGCGTGGTCGCCAGCGCCGTCGAAGTGGCTTGGAACGTGATCTCCGACATGCGCGCATTCGGAAACGCCGCGCCAAACCTCAGCAAAGTGGAAGTCCTCGACGGCGCAGGCGAGAAAATGAAGCTCCGCTGCTTCGACTCACGCGGGCACAGCTGGGACGAGGTGTGCACGCGGTGGGAGGAGGGTCACCGCTACCCCATGCGAGTCAGGACCCGAGACCTATCCCCTCCCCCTCCGCCAGATGTTCCGCCAGCTCGGCAGCACCTGGGAAGTCGAGCCGTATATGAGTGCCTCCCGCGTGACTATCCGCTACGAGGTCAAGCTGGCTCTCCTCGGCAAAGCCTTCAGTCCCGTGATTCGCCGAACGTTCGCCCGCCAGTGTAATGCGATGCTCGACAACTGGCAGGAAGAGATCGAGTCGCGGTTCGACACTCGAGGCCAACGGCTTGGTTGACCTGAGATGTGAGATCGATCGCCCGGCCGCGAGCCGAGGTTGCCGCCTATGCGTGCGATCCCGACAATGCGACCGCCTGGTACGAGAACCTCGAAACTGTTGAATGGAAATCACCGAAGCCGCTCACCGTTGCCGACCGCCAGCGTCAAGGGGGAACGGCCGCGGCGCTTCTGACCGCATAAGTAGGCGCGAGTCCAAGCTAAACCGCCATACCGAGCTTCTCGGCCAACTTTCGCCTCGTGATTCCCTGGGACCTGATCCCAGAACCGAGCACGATAGTGGCGGCTGCCAGGAAACCGTATGGCAGCGCGGTCCCATCTTCCAACCGATCGTGCAGGACAATCACGAACACAGCAGTTCCGACAGCAAGAGCGCAAGCAGCTGCCACATCTCCCTGCAGTTCAGACCGATAGGCCTTGACGATCGGCCAGAGGGCTGAGGAATAGTTCTCTTGGTTAAGACGCCGAGCTACTGAAGCGACCACACAGGCGGCCAAGAGCGCCCACAACGCTAGGCCGCCAAACCAGTCGATCGGAAAATCCCCGCCTGCTTTGGCTCCCGGTCGGTAAATGATGTATAGCTCAACAACAGTAAGTGACATGGGCAACGCGATGTCCAAAATCGAAGGGCGTAGATGAACGATTATCAACCCCACAGACTGACCATAGTAGGTGAGAACCACTCCAATGAAGGCGACGACTACCAGCGCGATTCGAGGCACGGGAAAGTCATTGCTTGCGAGGTTGACTAGTGCAAGTCCGCCGCCGGCCAGGGTGACACCCTTCATCACGTTGTAAAGACCGGAGTAATGATTGGGTCCGTGATCTTTGACGCGGGCAAGGACATCTGCGTGGTGCAGTCTGTGGCCGGGCTGACGGGCAGAGTACCGCCCGCTCCGTGCGCGGTTGCGATTCCTGCGAGGCGGTGAACCTTCGGTCATGCGAAAAATACTTCCACACACTTTCTGCGCAGTGCAGACGCAATGAAGGGGAACACGAGGGTTGAGAGCATGGCGGCGCCGACGAGGCCAGCTGCCGTCGAGGTCTTCATGTGCCGGCGCAGCCCGGGATCGGGACGCCGGAGACGCACCCGCTGCCCGGCGCGAACTGGGTCAGTGCGCCGGTCGACGTGTTGCGATGGAAGACCGTGACCGAGTTGCTGGCGCGTGAGGTCGCATAGAGGAAGCGGCCTTCGGGACTGAGCGCGACCGAGTTCGGGCCGTCCAGCCCGACCGCCCTGGCGCAGCCGCCATTGCCTTTGACCGAGACGCACCCGCCCTTGCCGGCGGGCTGGGTCAGCGCTCCGGTCCTCTTGTTGCGGGTGAAGATCGCGATCGCGTCGCTGCGCGAGGACGCGACGTACACGTTTTGGCCGTCCCCGCTGACCGCGATCGCCCGCGAACCCATGAACGGCCCCGGGCCAGCGAGGGCGCGCGCGGTCCCGCAGCCGCCCGGCCCGACGGAGCGGTCAACTACGCAGCCGCGCTCGCCGGCGAGCTGGATCAGCCGCCCGTTTTCCTCGATGGGGCGACTCGACTTCGGTGCGTTCGCGCCGAGCGCACAGAGAGGCAGAAGCAGCGCCAGGAGCGAGGAGAGAGCAACTGCCGCCGGAAAGGCGGGTGGGCGCGCGCCCTGATAACTCAACACACCTACCCTATGGCCTCCCCGAGCAAGGGCCAAATTCACCGTTCGCCGATAATCTGAGCCCCTCAGCGCTCGACGTCGCGGCCTGGGCCGCCACGCAGCCGGTCCTTGCCAGTCTGGCCGAAGACCATGTCGTTGCCAGGACCGCCGAAGACCATGTCGTTGCCGGCTCCCGCGCGCACGAGGTCACGGCCAGAACCAGCGCAGATCAGATCCTTACCTCCGAAAGCGCGTATGCGGTCGTTGCCGCCGAGACCGACGATCACGTCGCGCCTGCGCGTTCCCCGCAGCCGGTCCGCTCGGCTAGTACCGATAATCGTCGCTTGCCTGCCACGGCAACGGCGCAGCTCGGCCGGGGGTTGGTCGCCGCTCAGGTAGCGCGCCAGAGCGAGGCCGTTCGCTTCCGAGCCCCACGCGCCACCGGCAATCAGATAGCGGCCGGCGGAGTCGGTTACTACAGCCGCCCCTCGGGCGAATCGATCGGTGAGGAATCTCTCTCGAACCACTCCCCCTGCCCCGAATGAGGGATCGAGAGGTCCCTCGGGTCCGAGGCGGGCCAGGAACGCTTCTTCGGCAGTGACATTCACTTCGCTCTCACTACGGGTGCCCACCACCATGATTTGACCGTTTCGGTCGATAGCGACCCCTTCCGCCGCGACCGACCCCGGCAAGTCGAGCGTGAACTTGCCGTCGCCGTCAAAGGAGGGGTCGGGAGAGCCATCCGGCAGCAGGCGCCCGACCAGGGCGGTCTCGGCCGGCCGGTACCCGGCTTTGCCAACGAGGAGGAGGCGCCCACTTGCATCGATCACCAAGTCCGTCGCGATTCCAAAAGGCAGCTGGGGGCCGAAATCGAGCGTCGCCACGCCGTCGCCGTCGAGGCTGGGGTCCAGCTTCCCGCTGTCACCAACCCGTGTCACCGCGAACTCCGAGCGGCCGGCGATGAGCAGTGTCCCAGCCACCACCACCCGCCCCTGGGGGTCGGTCGCGATCGCTTCCGCAACCCCCAACCCACCGAGTTCGTAGCTACCGAAGCTCGAATCGAGGACGCCGGAATCGGAAACCCGAGCCGCCGCGAACCGGCTCGCGGACTGGCCAGCGATCAGGATTCGTCCCTGGGAGTCGAGCGCCAAATCGAAACCGTAGTCGTCCCCCCCGCTGCCGAATTTCAGCAGGCCACCGGCAGCAAAGCTCAGATCGGGTTCGCCGTTGCCTAATAGGCGAGCGACGGCGAAGTCGGAGTCCAGGTACATCTCTTTACCCGGGAGGGGCGAATCAGGGATGGGGCCGTTCCGAATGCTGCCCCCGAGCACAATCCGGCCGGCGCGGTCGATGGCGATCCCGGTGATCGGCCCGGGATTCCATTTCGGGCGCATGACGCCACCGGCCCCAAAGCTCGGGTCCAGGGACCCGTCCGGGTTGAAGCGCGCCACGATCGGCGGGAACAGCCCCGACCTCCCCAGGTATCCGGCGACCAGGATGCGGCCCTGGGAATCGATTGCCATGCTCGTGGCGAAGGCCTCCGAGAAAGGATCGACGTCGGCGACGATCCGCCCGTTGACGCCGAAGCTCGGGTCGGGATCTCCCGCCCCGGCAAAAGCGCTTGGGGCAGCGATTGCGAGGACCGCAGCGGCGACCGCATAGATCCCAATCATCCTGCTTGAGCCTTTCCTCGACATACATCGAAGCGTATGGCTGCTTCCGCTGGCTCAAATCCGGGCTTTCCCCCACCGCTGCGTTCGGTCTTACCTCGAACCGCCCCCGGCAATTCTCCGGCCGGGCGGGTTGAGGAAGCGAATCGAGGTCATCGCTGGATTCAGCTTTCCTTGAGCACCGAGTACCAGACTCGCTCCGCGACCCCGGCCAGCTCGTCGCCGCATCGCGCCAGGCGCCGGTAGAGCTCGCGGCGCGCGGCGAGCATGCGTGCATCCTCGATGTCGATCAGAGTGGATATCGCGGTCCGGTAGGTGTGCTGCAGGTGCCGCTGGTCCTTGACGGCGCGGTCGGCTTCGGCGGTCGCGCCTCCGCGCTCGCCGCGGGCGAACATCGTGAAGGTCTCGGAGAGCCGTTTGGTGCCATCGAGCAGCTCGGCGGCCATCTCGGCGGTCGCGGAGTCGGGCGGGATCCTCATCGCCTCGGCCTCGCCGACGATGTTCTTGGCTCCGTTGAGGATCTCGTCGAGCCCGCGAGAGAGCTCGAAGATGTCCTCGGGCTCGAGCGGGGTCGAGAAGGCCTCCGTCAGGGCCGCGCGCAGCTCGCGCTTATGGTCGTCCGCTCGGTGCTCGAGCTCGCGCACGCGGTCGGCGGCCGCGGTCTCCCCACCGGCCCAGGCAGCCAGCGCTTCCATGCCCTCGACGGTGATCGCCGCCTGCTTGCCGAGCATGCCCATCACGTCAGCCGACTGCGGCAGGAACCAGTGCCTTCGCGTCATCAGACTTGCCTCCAGATCACCAGCATTATCGCCCCGAGTGCGGCCGAGCCGGGGAGCGTGAGGAGCCAGGCGTAGGCGATCGAGCGCACGACGCTCCAGCGGATGTGGTGCCAGCGCCGCCTGCCGCCGCCGACGCCGACGACCGAGGAGGCGACGACCTGGGTCGTGGAGACCGGCGCGCCGAGGTAGGAGGCGGGGAGGATTACCGCGGTCGAGGCGGTCTGGCTGGCGAACCCGTCGCTCGCCGCCAGCCGGAAGATCCTGCGGCCGATCGTGCGGATGATCCGCCAGCCGCCCATCGCGGTGCCGAGGGTGAGCGCGGCCCCGCAGGAGAGCTTGACCCAGAGCGGGACCGAGAGCGTGTCGAGGTGGCCGCTGGCCAACAGGAGCGCGGCGATCACCCCCATCGCCTTCTGAGCGTCGTTGGCGCCGTGGCCGAAGGAGAGCGCGGCGGACATCCCCCACTCCGCGGCGCGGATCGGCCCTCTGATGCGGCGGGTTGCCCTGCGCAGCAGGCGCCCATTGAGGCGCGCGAACCCGAGCCCGAAGCCGAGCCCGAGCAGCGGCGAGACGGCGAGCACGATCAGGACCCCGAAGACCCCGACCGGCTTCCAGCCCTCCAGCCCACCCCACTGGATCGCGTCGACCCCGGCCGCGGCAAGAGCGGCGCCGACCAGCCCGCCGACAAGCGCGTGCGCCGAGCTGGAGGGCAACCCCCGCCACCAGGTCAGCAGGTTCCAGAGCGTCGCGGCGAGGACGCCAGCGCCGATCACCGCGACCGCCTCGGCCGGCGAGACGGCGACGATGCCCGCGATCGTGTCGGCCACCGCACCGCCGACCAGCAGGGCGCCGAGCATGTTGAAGACGGCGGCAAGAACGATCGCCTGCCCCGGGCGCGCACCGCGAGTCGCAACCAGGGTCGCAATCGAGTTGGCCGCATCGTGAAAACCGTTCGTCAGCGCGAAAGCGATGCAGAAGGCGATCGCGAGCCCGAGTTCCATTCGGCCATCATCCGCCCCCTGAAGGCTGGGCCATTCTCAAGCAGCACATTGGCGACGGGCTAGACGCCGTACTTTTGGCGGCGCAGCTCGAAAGCCTCGTGACCACCCTCCAGCCGATCCTCGACTAGCGTCCGAACGCTCTCGATATCGATCGAGCCGATGCTTGCGTCTTTGATCTCGGCCTGTCCATCGCCTGCTTCGCCCATCGCGCTCAATCCCACGATCAGCTCAGCATCTCCCAGCACGGGGATGTTGGCGTTGTGCGTTGCGAAGAGGAATTGGCGGGCGCGCTTTTCGCTGCGAACGCTGGGTACCACGTCCTCGGAGATGAAGACGTTGTCGAGATCGTCCTCAGGCTGGTCGACGATCAGCGGCCCCTCTGATTCCAATAGCAGCAGCAGCAAGATCGCGGTCGCTTTCTGGCCCTTGGAAAGTCGCTCGAGCGGCCGCCAGCGCTCAGGTTCCTCGTTGCGCGCGAGATTCAGTTCGATCGTCGTCTCGGTCGGGAATTGGAGCTCCTCGATCTCCATCACGAACTCGTCGCCGATCTCAGCAAGCTTCTTTGCCTGCGCGGAAGTGATGCCATAGGCATCGATCAGTGCCTGTTCGCCCTGGCGAATCTGTTTCGCGAGGGCCCCTGGAGACACAGCGTCCGTCGCGATGATGTTGTCGACGGCATCCTTGATCCGACCTGAGACCGCCTTCGCGACAAGATCGCGCAACGAGTCGCGATTGGCTTCGGCCTCAACGCTTACCTGCACCCTGCCGCCAAGGCTGCGAGTGGCCCGCTTTGCGGCCTTCTCTAGGTCGCGAATCTCTGCGGCGACCGCTCTCTCTCGTGCGACCAGGAGCTTCTCTCGCTTGGTGACCAGCTTTGCCCTTCGCTTCAGGCAGTCCTCCCGCTTGCGTTCGAGCGGATGAAGTTCTGCGATCTGGCCTCTGAGTTGAATGAACTCTTCGCCGTCGATCTCGTCTCGTTTCAGCTTGGCGAGGGTTCGATTGAGCTTGCGGTTTACTTTCCCCTCTCGCGTTTTCCAGGTCTCCTCCAGAGCGGAGACCTCCTCTTCGCCCCCCTCGATCACCTTTACCACTGCCTTCAGCGCTTTTTCTGCTTCCTTGCCACGGGTTGCGAGCACACGGTTGAGGTCCCGAGCGAGGTCGGCAGCCACCCTTCCGTCCTCTTTTGGAGGCTTGGTGATCATCTCGGGCGGCAGCGCTTCGTCTAGCTCCTCGACTAATTGTGCGATCGGCTCCAGACTGTCTGCCGCTTCGGTGAGCAACTGCCGCTCGCTGACGAGGCGACTCTGATCGCTGAGCTGATCCTCGACGCCCGCTTCGCGATAGCGCTCCAGCGTCTCTTCGATCCGAGGCAGGGCGCCCAGGCGTTCGTCATAGCGACCGATTTCCTCGTCAATGTCGAGTATCGACCGGCGATTGGCCGTGAGATCGTCGGCTAGTTCTTCAAGCGCGCGCACTCGGTCGCCATCGAGTTGTCGAAATCGCTCAAGGAGAGCCGTACGAAGCTGGGGATCACCTGCGATCTCAGATACCTCGTGCTGGCTGAAGATCTCGGGTCGCGGCAGCAGGTCGGCTGGCACAAGCTCCAGGTGCGCCCCACCTTCGGCCTTGCGAACGACTGCCGGATTGGGAACGGTCCGCTCGATCACATAGGACGTCGGAGACGGGCGCGGGTGACGGACGAGAACTGAGATCGTTGCGCCAGGTCCGACCACATTGCGGATCAGCTCTTCATGGTCCTGCTCGGCGCGCGAGCCGGTTGGGTCGACTTCGAGGGCGTAGCGAAGGCTCTCGATCACCGTCGACTTGCCCGACCCTGGGCCGCCGATCAAGACGTTCAAATCCTCGCTGAGAGTGACCGACAGTCCATCGAGAAACCCGCCCTCCCATTTCACGGCAACCAGCCGAGCATGCTCTCCATGCGGCTTGTCGCTCGCCAATTTGACCCGAGATTTGTGATCGAGAAAGGCGAGACGCAGAGCACGCAGGGAGATCTCGCTCATCTTGATCCAGCAGGAATGCGATGGAGAGGTGAGATCCTCGGGAGAGCAAACGTCGTTGGCATTGATCACGGCCGGCGGCTGGCTGCGCTTGTGGTCAGCGTTCTTGTTCTGGAGGATCGGTCGCTCAGGATCGGGTGCGTCACCGATGGGACCAGGGAGAGCGACAGCGATGAGGTCGGAGCTTTGCCACGCGCGTATACGTGCCTTGCCCTTAAGCCTGAGAAGCCCTCCGTCACTGGCGACGTGCGCCGCGATTGGGATCGCCCCGGCCTCGGTTGCGAGCCGCATCATGCCCACGGCATCGTGATCGGCAATCGGGGAATCCTCCTCCCCATCGGCGATGCCGCACTTGCCGATGAAGCGATCGATCCGGTTCAGATCCGTCCCGACCTCGAAGAGGATCAAGAGGTGAACCCCGTCGGAGCACACGACCTCGATACCGGGGAACGCGGAGATACCTGCGTCCTTGGAGGCCTTCAGAAGGCCTCCCGCGGATTCGATCCGGAAGTGGTCAGTAACCGCGATTGCCTCGATTTCGTTTTCCTGACAGCTAGCGATGATCGCCGCGTTGTACGCGTCTTCGCTACCGAAGCCATCGGGCTTGCTGTGGCGGCTTAGATAGTCGTAGGGGTTGACTTGCAGGGCACATTGCACCCAGCGAGCGCCGCGGCATTGCTCCGGCGCCGCGGCAGCCCATGCAGCTTGCTCATCGACTTCGGTCGTGCGGGCGGTCATGCTTGGTCCTCGTCGGATCGTTCGACAGGTTCAGTCGGCTGCGGCCTTCACCGCTTCACGAAAAAGGCTTCTGGGGTCCCCCTGAGTCCGATCAGAGTACAGATAAGTACCGAAACAAACAGGATGGGAAGAAATGGTCCCCCGATGACCGACCGGACTCGCGAGCAGGCATGGGCGGAAGTAGAAGCCAAGCTGCCCGGCCACCTCAAGACGTTGTTGTCATCAAAGGTGTTCGGCCGCGGCCCCGGTCGGGAGCCGGCGCCGCGCGAGCACGGCGTGTATTTGTTCACCGAGGCGGGCAGGCATCTCTACGTCGGCCGATGTGGCCTTACCGAGCGGGCTGCGAAGAAGGGCAGTGGGCACTCGAATTTCCGCACGCGGCTCGCCGGCCATACGTGTCCTTCCTCAGGCCACAACCAGGCGACCTTCGCCTGGCGGTTGGCAGTAGAGGCGGTCGACGGCCGATTCGAGGGGTTACCGACCACTCGTGCGGAGCTGCAGCGAGACAACCGCTTCCGGCAGGAGTTCCTGCGCCAGAAGGAGCGCGTTACGGCAATGGACTTTCAGGTCGTCACCATCCCCAAGGATTTCGAGAGCTACGTGTTCGAGCCCTATGCCGCCTTGATGCTCGACACGCCCTACAACTCCTGGGCGACGAGCTAGGCCGCCTTGGCTCCAGCACGAAGCTCCGCCGCAATGTCCTTCGCCCAGGATCGAATCTGACCCCAATCGCGGCGGTCGCGGAACTCGGCGGGGACGCCGCTGACCATCGCCTTCTCGATCAGGCCGTGGGGATCGGTGGGCAGGCGCCCACCGAAGACGACGTGGTCGCGGGCTCCCAGGCCTTCAACCGTCTTGACGATCTTCGGCGGCTCCATCCACTCGGGCTTTTCGGGCTGATCGGGGTCACCGACCGGTCCCGAGCTGAACACCCAGAACGGTCGCTCGGCGAGCTGCTTGGAGTGCTTGCGGAGGAAGTGCTTCGCGTCGCCCCGCCAGCGTTTCATGTAGACGGCGCTGCCGAGTACGACCCCGTCGTAGGGCGAGACGTCGGCGACATCGCCGCTCTCCAGGCAGTCGACCTCGAGGCCGGCTTGCCGGAGCGTGTCCGCGACAGCCGTGGCGATCTCCGCCGTCGACCCTCGCTTCGATGCGTAAGCGACCAGGACCTTCATGAGTTACCGAGGTGCTGGATGAAGATGTCCGAGCCCGGAAAAATCTCGGATTCGTGGCCGTCCTCCCAGCGGACCAGATAGGGCGGCGCCCCGTTCTCGCCAAGCACCTCGAGGACCTCGGCGTCGCGCGGCGGCTCCCCCTGCTGATGCCCGCGCACCACGAGGCGATCGCCTGGCTTTGCTCGCAGCACAGAGTGATCTGATGACGAGCTAGACAAGGGCCGCGGTCGGCGCCATCACGCCAGTCGGAGAGATCATCACCGGGCAGCTCGCCTCTCGAACCACGGTGCTGGTGACGCTGTGGTGGAGGAGGCGGCGCAGCGGCCCGCCGCCGCGACAGCCGAGGACCAGGAGGTCGACGCCGGCGGCGGTTGCCTTGACCAGCTCGTTGGCCGGTTCGCCACGGATGAAGACCGGCAGGGCACGGACCTCGGCGGGCAGCTCGGCGACTGCGTCGTGGAGCAGTTGGCGCAGAACCTCGGCTTCGGTCGGGACGTTGGGACCGCGGCTGTCGCCGTCGCCGCCGGGCAGGTGGGCAAAGGTCGGGGCGACGGCGTAGACGCGCAGTGCCGCCCCGTTCGGCAGGGCGAGCTCGACCGCGGTCTCCAGCGCCTGCCTGGCACCAGAGGAACCGTCATAGCCGACTCCGATCACCCGCAGGCCGGGATCCTCGGGCCCGCCACCAAGCGGTCGCCAGCCACAGTCGCCCTCGTCCAGGTGACCGAAGCCCGAAGGCGCCACAACCACCGGGCAGGGGGTGCTTCCGATCAGCCGCTCAACCGTGGCGCCCGGCACGACCCGTCCGAGCGAGCCGCGGTGGGAGGAACCGAGGACGATCAGGTCGACGCCGTTGTCGCGGGCAATCTCGGCGAGGCCGACGCCGTTCTCGTCGGGGATCGTGGACAGCATCATCTCCGCGTTGCCGGCCTGGGCGAGGACGCAGCCGAGCGCAATCGCGTCCTGACCCTGCTCGCTCTCGGTGTAGCCGACGAGGATCCTGTTGAGCATGTCGCCAGCTACTCCTTGTCGGAACCGACGGGGACTTGGGAACTCCTCGACTCGACCTCCGGGTCCCGGCTGGAGACCTCGGAGCGGGGGACGACGAGTACCGGGCAGGGTGCCTTGCAGATCAAGCTCGAGCTGACGGAGCCGACGAAGACGCGGCCGAGCGGTCCGTAGCCGCGCGAGCCGGATACGACCAGGTCAACGTCGCCGCAGGCCTGCGCGATCGCCTCCGCGGGCGGTCCGGCGAGGCGGCGTCCCTCGGTCTCGATTGCGGGATCGATCGCGGCGAGAGCCTCGGCGATCGATCCCTCGGCGTCGAAGCCGAGGACGGGCGCGTAGCCGGCCCCACCCGGCATCGGCACGGCGGGGGCGCTCACGGTCAGTACCCGGAGCTTTGCCCGGGCGGCTCGAGCGAGCGCCTCGGCCCGGCGCAGAGCCAGCTTGGACTCCGGCGTACCGTCGTAGGCGATCGCAATCAGGTCGAGGCCCTTTGCGGGCCTGGCGGCGAATCCGTGCGGGGCGACGGCGATCGGGACCGAGGCGCCGTGCAGGAGACGCTCGGCGACGCTGCCGATGAGAGTGCGCCCCACGGCGCTGCGGTGGGGGGAGCCGACGACGATCAGGTCGGCCTCGCCGGCTTCAGCGAGATCGGTGAGGACGTGGGCGGCGGAGTCGCCCGTGTAGGTGCGCGTCTCCACGGAGACGCCGGGCAGCATCGAGCGGGCCTGGTCGAACAGCTCCCGCACCTGCGCGGGACTCTCGTAGCCGAGCAGGCTGTAGGCGACGGGCAGCGGGCTGCCGTAGGGCAGCACGTTGACGAGAAGAACTTCGCTGTCCTCCCCACCCAGAATCCGGGCCAGCGCGACTGCGTCTCGCGCTCCTTCGCTGCCGTCGAACCCCACGAGGACTCTCATGCCCCGAATCTAGGCCCGGTCCCGGGGCCCGGCATCCGGGTAACCCCACAGCCATCGGGCGGGGACACACCGATGGACGGCACGGGGCAATGTCCGTACCGTCGCCGACCATGAGCGCCATGCCGGTAATCGAGACGGAGGGGCTGACCAAGCTCTACGGCAGGCACCGCGGGATCGAGGGGGTGACGATCGCGGTCGAGGCCGGCGAGGTCTTCGGCTTCCTCGGGCCCAACGGCGCCGGCAAGACGACGACGATCCGCACCCTGCTCGACCTGATCCACCCGAGCGCCGGCCGGGCGCTCCTGTTCGGGCTCGACAGCCAGCGCGAGAGCGTCGCGATCCGGTCTCGTCTCGGCAACCTGCCGGGAGACTTCGGCTACGGCAGGGAGGCCACTGGCAGGGAGGCCCTGCGGCTGCTTGCCCGACTGCGGGGGATCGACGGCCTGGGCCGGGCCGAGGCCCTGGCGCAGCGCTTCCGGGCCGATCTCGACCGCCCGCTCGGCCAGCTCTCGCGCGGCAACCGCCAGAAGGTCGGCCTGATCCTCGCCACCTTCCACGAGCCGGAGCTGCTGATCCTCGACGAGCCGACCGGCGGCCTGGACCCGTTGATGCAGGAGGAGTTCCTCGCTCTGGTCGCCGAGGAACGCGAGCGCGGCTGCGCCGTCTTCATCTCCTCGCACGATCTAGACGAGGTCCAGCGCGTCTGCGACCGGGTCGGGATCGTCCGCAATGGCAGGCTGATCGCGGTCGAGCGGATGGCCGACCTGCTCGGCAAGGCCCGCCGCAAGGTCACGATCAGGCTGGGCGACTCCGAGCCGCCGCTGGAGCTGGGCGAGCTGGCGGGGGTGAGCGAGATCGAGCGCGACGGAGACCTCGTCAGCTTCAAGGTCGCCGGCGAGCTCGACCCCGTGGTCAAGGCCCTTGCCGCCCACCGGGTGCTCGATCTGGAGGCGGTCCACCCCACCCTGGAGGAGGTCTTCCTCGGCTACTACCGCGAGGAGGAGGACGAATGAGCTCCCAGGTCGCCGCCCTGATCGCCACCCACCTCTCCGACCGCCGCCGCTCGCTGCTCGCCTGGGGGCTGCCGATCGGGCTGATGTCGGCCTTCATCGTCGCGATCTTCCCCTCGGTCGAAGACTCGATCTCCAAGGCGATCGAGGGCTATCCCGAAGGGCTGAAGGAGGCCTTCGGGATCGGCCAGCTCAGCAACGTCGAGCAGTACCTGCAGGCGGAGATGCTGAGCCTGATCGTTCCCCTCGCCGCCGGCTACCTCGCCGTACGGGCAGTGGCGAGCGGGCTCTCTGGGGCGGCGGAAAGCGGCCGCCTCGACGTCCTGCTCTCGGCTCCCGTGTCGCGCCCGCGGCTCTGCGCCGCCGGCTTCCTCGCGACCGCGGTCGAGCTCGCCGCGGTGCTGGCGCTGGGCTGGCTCTTGACCATGCTCGGCAGCGCCCTCGCATCCGCCGGTCTCGGCGCCAGTCCGGCCGCCGCCGGCTTCGCCAACGTCTGGCCGCTGGCCATGCTCTTCGCCGGCCTCGGCATCGTCGCCTGCGGCTTCTCGCTGCGGACCAGCGTCGTCACCGGCGCGGTCGCCGGGGTGCTGGTGGCGATGTACGTGATCGACCTCGTCGGCAAGCTCGACTCCGGGCTCTCCGGGATCCGCTACGCCTCGGTCTTCCGCTACTACGGCAACGCGATCGAGGACGGGATCGACCCGCTCGCCTTCGCCGGTGTCACCGCCGCCGCGATCGGCCTGGCGGCGCTCGGCGCCTGGCTCTTCGAGCGCCGCGACATCAGCGCCTGAGCGCACTGGCCCTCCCCCTGCAAGGTGGGATATTGGTCGGATGAATCCCCCTAACCGCTCCGATGGTGCGGAGGAGCGCTCCGCGCGGCTGATCGACGTTGGCACCACCCTCCTCGCCGATCTCGACCTGGAGTCGGTGTTGCGCTCGGTGGTGGAGGCGGCGCGGGAGCTGACCGGGGCGGAGTACGCGGCGCTGGGCGTGCTCGACCGCGACCACAAGGAGCTCGAACGCTTCATCTACCTCGGGATCGACGACGAGACGAAACGCTCGATCGGCAATCTGCCGCGCGGCCTCGGCGTCCTCGGCGAGCTGATCCGCGAGCCCTCGCCGCTGCGCCTGCGTGACGTCAACCAGCACGCGCACGCCTACGGATTCCCGCCCGGCCACCCGCCGATGCACTCCTTCCTCGGCGTCCCGATCAGGATTCGCGACGAGGTCTACGGCAACCTCTACATGACCGAGAAGCGCGGAGCGGCGGAGTTCGACGAGGCCGACGAGGAGGCGGCGCGGACGCTCGCCACCTGGGCCGGGGTCGCGATCGAGAACGCCCGCCTCTACACGGCGCTGAGCGAGCGCGAGGCCGTGGTCGAGCGCGCCCTGCGCCAGGCCGAGACCTCGGTCGACATCGCCCGCGCGGTCGGCGGCGAGACCGACGTTGCCCGGGTCCTCGACCTGATCGTCAAGCGAGCCCGCGCCCTGGTCGAGGCGAAGGCGCTGCTGGTCCTCCTGCGCCAGGGCGGGCGCCTGGTCGTCGCCGGTCAGGCCGGCGAGGTCGGCCCGGAGATCGAGCGGCTGACGATTCCGACCGAGGACTCGGTCTTCGAGGCGGCGATGCAGGAACGGGTCGCCCAGCACCTCGAGCGCGGCTCGCCGCCCTCGGAGGCGCGGCTGCGCGAGCGGGTCGGGGCCGAGACGGCACTGGTCGTGCCGCTGCTCTTCCGCGGCCGTGCCGTCGGCGTCCTGGTTGCGCTCGACCGCGAAACGGGCGGGACCGAATTCGACGAGGAGGATCTGCGGCTGCTGCAGGCATTCGCGGCCAGCGCCGCGGTCGCGGTCGCGACCGCGCAGACGGTCGAGTCCGAACGGCTGCAGCAGCGGGTCGAGATCGGCGAGCGCGAGCGCCAGCGCTGGGCGCGCGAGCTGCACGACGAGACGCTGCAGGGCCTGGCGGCGATCCGCATCTCGCTGGCGACGGCGCTGCAGAGCGGCGCCCCGGACCGGCCCGAGAGGATCGCGGCGGCGGCAGAGCAGACGGTCGATCGGCTCGAGGGGCAGATCAACGAGCTCAGCCGCCTGATCAACGACCTCCGGCCCGCCTCACTCGAGCGGCTCGGCCTGGCGGCGGCGCTGCAGGCGCTGGCGGAGGAAGCTGGCGCCCGCGGCGGCTTCGAGGTGGCGGCCGAGATCGAGCTCGACGGCGAGCTCTCCGGCGAGGAGGAGCGGGTCGTCTACCGGCTCGCCCAGGAGGCGCTGAACAACGTCGTCAAGCACTCCGCCGCCCGGCACGCGACCCTCAGCGCGAAGTTCGCCGGCGGCGCGGTGCGAATCGTCGTCGCCGACGACGGCGCCGGCTTCGAGGCCGGCGCCGAGAGCGAGGGTCGCGGACTGATCGGGATGCGCGAGCGGGTCGCCCTGCTCGGTGGCGAGTTCGCCGTCCGCTCACGGTCCGAGGGCGGCACCGAGGTGGTCGCCACACTCCCCCTCGGGAGCCCCTGAAGGTCAGCCGCCGCCGGGCTCGATCACGCCGTTGTCGATCGCGAAGCGGACCAGCTCCGGCCGCGACTCGATCCCCAGCTTCTCGAACAGCTTCGAGCGGTTGACCTCGATCGCCCTGACGCTGAGGAAGAGCTGCTCGCCGATCTCGCGGTTGGTGTGGCCGAGGGCGACCAGCCGCAGCAGGTCCTGCTCGCGCTCGTTCAGTCCCTGCAGCGGGTCTGCCTCGAGCCTCGCCAGCGCGCCGCCGAGCTCGGGGTCGACGTAGGAGCCGCCTCCCGCCACGGTGCGGATCGCCTCGCCGAGCTGGCGCTCAGCTGCCTGCTTGAGCACGTAGCCAGCGGCGCCGGCGCGCAGCAGGTCGCGGGCGCCGCGGGGGTCGTTCTGCATCGTGAGGACGACTATCGCGGTGTCGGGCGCGCGCTCGCGCAGGCGCGGGACGTCGGCGCGCGGTTGAGCGCCCGGCATCTGCAGGTCGAGCACAAGCACGTCGGGCCGGCGGTCCTCGACCAGCTTGGCCGCGCCCGCGGCATCCGCCGCCTCGCCGATCACTCGCAGGTCGATCTCGGATTCGAGCATGCTGCGCAGCCCGGCGCGGATCACGTTGTGGTCGTCCGCCAGGACTACGGATATCTGCGGTGTGCCGGCCTCCATTCCCCTCGCCGAGGGAGTCTGGCAGGAGCGCCGGTTCTGGCCCAGGCGCGACGCTAGGCTGGCTCGATGGGCGAGGAAGGCAGCGGCGGCGAGCCGATCACGGTAGTCCTTGTGGACGACCACGCGGTCGTCCGCGGCGCCCTGCGCTCGTTGCTGGAAGGGCAGGAGGACCTCGAGGTCGTCGGCGAGGCGGGGGACCTGGCCGCGGCGATCGCCTCCGTCGCCGAGCTGGCTCCGGCGATCCTCGTGCTCGACGTCAACCTGCCCGACGGCCTCTCGGTGGACCGCGTCGCCGAGTTGCGCGAGCTGGCCCCGGGAACGCAGATCGTCCTGCTGACGATGGAACGCGACCTCAGCCTGGCGCAGCGGGCGCTGGAGGCGGGAGCGCTCGGCTACCTGTTCAAGGACGCCGCTCACCTGGAGTTGATCGAGGCCGTGCGCGAGGCGGCGGCGGGGCGGCAATACCTCCCTGCAGCGGTGGCGGCCGGCTTGGCAAGGCCGACGGACGAAGGCGAGCGGCCGGCGCTCTCCCCGCGCGAGACGGAGGTCCTGCGGCTGATGGCGCTCGGTCACACCAATCGCGAGATCGGCGAGCAGCTCGAGCTCAGCATTCGTACCGTCGAGACCCACCGCTCCCACATCCAGCAGAAGCTCGGGCTCAGCAGCCGCCCCGAGCTGACCCGCTACGCACTCGACAACGGCCTGCTCGAGAGCTGAGACACCGGGGGCCTCAGGGCAGATCTCCTTCGAGGTCGAGCAGCCGCTCGGCGTACTCGGCCAGCCTCCCCGCCCCGAGGAATCCCGCGATCATGCGCTCGCGAGCGCTTTCGCCGAGCGCCCTTGCCATCTGCGGGTCGGCATCCAGCCTGACGACCGCGGCGGCGACGACGCCCGGGTCGGTGGGGTCGACGAGGAGCCCGCTGACCTCGTCCACGATCTGGTCCTGGATCCCGCCGACCCGAGCGCCGACGACCGGCTTCGCCTTCCACATCGCCTCGGCCACCGTCAGTCCGAATCCCTCGGCGAGGCTCTTCTGGACGAGCACGTCGGCCCGGCGCTGAATCGCGTTGACGACGGCGCCGTTTTCGTCGAGGTCGTCCATCGGCAGGTTGACGAGGTGGACCCTCTGCCTGACCGGGTCGGGGAGTTCTCTCCAGGCGGAGCGAATCGCGGCCCAGACGTCGGCTCCCTCTGGGTCATCGGCAACCGCCCCCGCGGCCGGGCCCGCGAGCAGGAGGCGCAGGTCGCGATCGGCGAGGTGACGCTCGAAGCAGCGAAGCACACCGAGGTGGTCCTTCAGCCGATCCCAGCGCGAGACCTGGGCGACCAGCCGAGAGCGCTCGGGCAGCGGTTCTTCCTGCAGCACCTCGGCCCTGCGCTCGACCCGGCCGGGGGTTCCGTCGGCGCGGGTGAAGGCGGGGGCGGTGGCAGACGAGCGCGTTCCCAGTCCAATAGACCCGAGGATCGCCGCGACGGCAGCCGCTCCGAGATCCTGGTTCTTTGGCGAGAACGGGTCGATCGAGGGCGCCATCGTCCAGGCCCGACCTCCATCGAGCGCCTGCCAGACGTACTGGCGGCGCGAGAAGATCCAGGCGTCCGCATCTCGCACGTAAGGGCGGAGGAAGTCCTGCGCCCGCAGTGCCGTCTCATTGGGCTCGTCGGCGCCGACGTGGCAGCGCCAGAGCACGATCGCGCCGGCTGCCTTTGCCTGGGTGATCAGGCCCGCGGTCTGGGGGTCGTGGAGGAAGACGACGTCGCCGCGCTGCACGAGGGCCGCGAAGTGGCGGGCGCTGGTGGCGAGGGAGTACTCGTAGAGCTGGCGCTCATCCGGGCCGAGCCCGCCGCCGTCGCCGCGGTCGCCGTGGAGGTTGTTGTGGATGCGCTTGGTCAGGGCGAAGAACTCATCGCTCTCGCGCAGCACGACCCAGCGCGTGTCCACCCCGGCCCCGCGAACGTAGGGCAGCAACGCGCGCAGCATCTCGGCCACGCCGCCGCCTCGCAGGGTCGAGCTGACGTGCCAGATCGCCCGGCCTCGGTAGCGCTCCCGGGCCAGCGCCGCCGCCTCTTCGACCGCGACGAAGCGCTCCCCCAGCAACGGCTCGAACCGCTGCAGCGGGTGCGATGGGATCTGGACGAACTTGGGGCGGGCCAAGGCCTACCCGTGTGGGCAAATGACCGCTCGGCCGTCGAGTCGGCCCTCGCGCATTCGCTGGTAGGCCTTCATGGGTACCTCATGGTCGCCGCGCGACCAGAACCGGGCACGGCGCCTTCTGGACGACGTGCCGCGAAACCGACCCCAGCAGAACCCGGGCCATCGGCCCGTAGCCGCGAGAACCGATCACCAGCAGGTCGGCGTCGTCCTCACAGGCTTTCGCGAGCTTGGTCGCGGGGTCACCTTCGAGCAGCGTGCGGCTGGCGGCGAGGCGCGGGTCGATCGAGTCGACCCCCTCGTTGACCACCCGCTCGGGGTCGCTCGGGAACTGGGGGGTGTAGGTGACCGGAACCATCACCGGGGCCGGGACCGGCGGCTTGATCACGGTGACCACCCCGATCGTCGCGTCGCAGGGCTTCGCCATCTCTTCGGCGTGTCGCAGGGCGACCTTGGCTTCAGGGGTGCCGTCATAGCCGACGGCGATGCTCCGCAGCGCGCCGTGGTCGGCCTGCGCGTAGCCGCGCGGCGCGACAGCGACGTCGACCGGTGCGCCGTTGAGCAGGCTGTTGGCAACGCTGCCGATCATCACCTGCCCGAAGGCACTGCGGTGGGGGGAGCCGACGACGATCGCGTCGAACTGCTCCCGTTCGGCGAGCATGGTGAGGATGCCGGCGGGCGAGCCACCTCCATAGGCATGGGTCGCGAGCTCCATGCCGGGAAGGCGCTCCCGCGCCTGCTCGAAGAGCGGCTCGGCTTCACGCGCTTCCTCATTGGGAAGGAGGGCGTACTCCATCGGCAGCGGCCCCCCGTAGAGGACGGTGACGACGACTGCGCTCGCGGCATTCTCGCCCGCGCTGGCGGCAAGAACGCGCGCCAACTCGAGCGCGTCCTTGCCTCCCTCCCGGCTATCCAGTCCGATCAGCAGCTTCATGCTTCGAATCTAGGCTCGGCTCGGCGCCCCGGCATCCGGGTAACACCACAGCGGAGGATCGGTCAACCCGCCCCCCACCCGGCCTGAGTCCGCCGGCCACGGCGGCGAGCACGACCAGCATCGCGATCTGCAGCCCGATCCCGACGGGAGAGGTGAGGGCGTCGGTGACGATCGTCCCGAGGCTCTGCGCGGCGACGTTCGCCGCGGCGACGTAGATCGAATAGGAGACGAGGCGGCCGGCGAAGAAGGCGGCGGTGAGTGGGAGCAGCGGGACGGTCATCAGCCCTGCCCCGACGAAGAGTTGGCCGGAGGGAACCGGGGAGAGGGCGAAGAGCCCAAGCCCGGCACCGGCCCGGCGCCGGCTGGCCAATGCCCTCTCCTGGACACGGTCGATGTGGGCGAGCCGCTCCTTCGAGAAGCGTGGCCGCAGCCTCCGGGTCCCGCTCGCGAGCAGGTACCTGCCGCTGGCCGCGGCGAGGGCGCCGAGTAGGACCAGGGGCACGGCCGGAAGCTCGAAGTCGAGGCTGAAAAACACAAGGACCGCCCAGGTGGGCGGTCCAAATGCGGGAAGAAGGTTGATCGCGAAGACGACTCCGATCGCGACCGCCAGCTGAGCGAGGTCCGGCACGGTGGGCCTCGCTCAGCTGGGTGATGACTCGCAATTCATGGGCTGAGGCTACGTCGCGCGACCGGTGCCGGCATCGGGGTAACGCCGCACTCGATCGGAGGGGATCTGCGGATGACGCTCGGCCTCTTCGTCGCAACAGTGAGGAGGAGAAAACCGGACCACTTGGAGGATCGATGATGAAGAGTCGTGTACTGATCGCAGGAGGCGGGGTTGCCTCGATCGAGGCCGCCTTGGCGCTGCGTGACCTCGCGGCGGACAAAGTCGAGGTCGAGATCTTTTCTCCGCGCCAGGACTTCGTCTATCGGCCCCAAGCGATCGGCGAGCCGTATGGGGCTGCCCGCGCCGCCCATTACGACCTCGCGGATCTCGCCGCTCGCTGCGGCGCCGGCTTTCATCAGGACAGCATCGCCTCGGTCGATCCGGAGAGCCGGCTGGCGACCACCCACGACGGGGAAAAGTTCCCCTACGACTACCTCGTGGTCGCACCGGGCGCACGGTTGCTCTGGCCGGTGCCGGGCGCCGTCACCTTCTGGGGCGTCAATCACGAGCCCGAGGTGCGGAAGCTGATGGACGGGCTGCACGAGGGCGAACTGCACAGCATCGCCTTCACGATGCCCGGCGCCGAAGGCTGGGCCCTGCCCCTGTATGAGCTCGCCCTGCTGACCGGGGCAGAGCTCTTCGCTTCCGGGGTCGACGCGAAGCTCCTGGTCGTCACCCCGGAGGACGCGCCGCTGCAGGTCTTCGGCCGCCGCGCCAGCGGACTGGTCGGGGCACTGCTGAGCGAACGCGGAATCGAGGTGCGCAGCGGAATGCACCCGGTCAGGTACGAGGGCGGCCACCTGATCGTCGCCCCCGGCGACCAGATCGACGTCGACGCGGTGATCAGCCTGCCCAAGCTCGAGGGACGGCGGATCCGCGACATCCCCCACGATCCCAACGGCTTCGTTCGCGTCGACGACCACTGTCGGGTGCTGAAGCGCGACCGCATCTTCGCCGCCGGCGACGTCACCCACTTCCCGGTCAAGCAGGGCGGCATCGCCACCCAGCAGGCCGACGTGATCGCGGAAACGATTGCCGCCGATCTCGGCATTGCGATCGACCCTCAGCCTTTCGACCCGGTCCTGCGCGCAGTGCTCTGGACCGGAGAGTATCCGCGCTACCTGCAGGGCTGGCTGGGGGGCGGTCACGGCGAAAACTCCTCCCTCACCGCCGAGCCTCCGTGGGGGGAGAGCGAGGGCAAGATCGTCGGTCGCTACCTGACCCACTTCATCGCCGAGGTCGATCGTTCCCAAGCGCCGCAGACCATTGTGTGATCGTCTGTCCGGGGTTCAAACGCCGAGCGCGAAGCTGAGGCCGAGCATGACCGCGGCCCCGCCGGCGATTCCGGCGCTGGCCCCCAGCGGCTGTCTCGTCCCGTAGGCCTTCGGCAGCATCTCGATCGCGATCAGCGCCAGCATCGCGCCGGCGGCGAAGGCAAAGGAAAAAGGCAGCAGGCCGCTCACCTCCTCCACCGCCAGGTAAGCGATCACCGCCCCGACCGGCTGCGGGGCGCTGGTGGCGACCGCGGCCCAGAACTGGCGCGCCCGCCCGAAGCCGGCCTCCGCCATCGGGATCGCGACGCTGGTCCCCTCGGGCACGTTCTGGATCGCGATCGCCAGGATCACGAAGAGGCTCAGCCCAGCGCGGTCGGAGGCGAACGCGGTGCCGATCGCCAGCCCCTCGGGCAGGCTGTGGACGAAGAGGACGAGGAAGACGAGGGCGGAGGTGCGAGCGCCGGGGCCGGTGCGTCCCATGAAGCCGGCGTCCGGGCTGAAGCGCCGCCGCGCCACGACGAGGAAGCCGATCCCGACCGCGAACCCGATGAGGACCGCGGTGGTCGACCCTTCTTCGGTCGCCGGGATCAGCAACCCGGCGACGGCGGCCACCCCCATCACCCCCGCCGCGAAGCCGAGCAGGAGCGGGGTCAACGCCTTGGCGCGGCTCCCGAGCAGGAAGACCGGAACCGCCCCGAGCCCGGTCGCCAGCGCGGTGCCGCAGGCGGCGAGCAGGAGGAGGACCAACTCGGGCATGGCGGGGATTCTCGCCTGCCCGCAGGCGGCGGGCCCTCGGTTGCCCCTCGCTCCTCACTGTGGTTTTCCCCGGATGGCGCCCGCGGCGCCCGGGCCTAGGTTCTCCCTATGAGAGGTTTCGAGGGGTTTGAACACCGCGACGGAGCCGGGGAGTGCCCTCGCTGCCAGCAGCCGGCGAGCGGAACGGCCCGCCGTCGCGGGCACTGCACGGCATGCGGTGCGACCTTGGTTGCCGCTCGCTCCCTGGATGACACGGCTGTTCGCTCCTATCTGAGCTCCCTGCCGCCCGAGCGGGAAAGCGGTCTCGGAAACCCATGTTGAGCTAGGAGAATCAGATGGCTGACGACAGGATCGCCCTGGAACTGGACAAAGGAGACGCAGAGGTGCTGCTCGGCATCCTCTCCGCCGAGCGACACAACGCCGAGGCGGAAGCGGTGTGCGACTCGATTCGCCGGCAAATCGACGAAAAGCTGGCCGAGCTGGCGCAGTGACCGCGCGCGAGACGCGGACCGTCCTCCACGTCTCAGCCCATCCCGACGATGAGCTCACGGGGGCGCCAGCGGTCCTCTTCGCCTTTCGCGACGCCGGCTTCGACATCGTCAACCTCGCGTGTGGCCTTGGCCGCAGCGATCAGCACGCCCGCCGGGCGGCTGAGCTTCGCGAGGCATGTCGGCGCGCAGGCTTCGAGCTCGAGCTGCCCCCGGAGCCGATCGCGCTATCGAGCTCGGACGACCCCGTCAGGGCTCACCACGAGCTCGTGGACTTGATCTCGAAGACCGCGACGAGGCTTCGGCCCGCGCTTGTCGTCTCGCCCCAACCGCACGATCGCCACCGCGCCCACGAGCTCGTCGCGCGAGCCGTCCGCGACGTCATCGCCGACGACCGAGCGGGCGGCTGCTCGCGTTGGTGGATGTGGAGCCTGTGGGGCGATCTGCCCCTGCCCACGGTCATGGTCGGGTTCGACCAGCGAAGGCTCGAGGAGATCACCGGCGCGCTCGCGGCCCACGAGCAGGAGCTGGCGCGAAACGACTACCGGCGCCTCGTTCGCGGACGGGCGGAGATGAATGCCATCCGTGGCCCCGAGCTCGTCCTCGGCTTCGGATCGGCCGGCGATCCGGGGCCCTACGTCGAGCTCCTCACCGAGGCGGTGCTCACGAATGGCCGCTGGCTGCTCGGAACCCCGCAGCGGCTCGACCCCACCACGGCGCCAAGCGAGCCGCCCAGCGATGTCGAGATCGGCGATTGGCTCTATCTCGAAACCGTGACGCAGTGCTACGGCTCTCCGGGCGCGCTGCGCGAGGACGCAAGGTTCCAGACCGAGGCCCAGCGGGACCGGATCTGGGAACACCGGCTTCACGAGGACACCCAGTTCAACCAGCGGCTCAACTTCTTCCTGATCGCCGAGGCGATGCTCGTCGTGGCTGCGGCCCAGGTGCTTTCGAGCGACACGACCAGGCCGTGGCTCGGAGCGGGGATCTCAGCCGTGGGGCTGGCCCTCACCGGGGTCTGGGCGGCGGTCAACCAGCGCCAGGTCAAGGTCATGCGGCACGTCCAGGAACGAGCGAAAGGCGCGCTGCCCGAGTTCCGCAAGCACTACGAGACCAGGCCGAAGGGGCATTCGACCCGCTGGCTGAGCGAGGGCATCCCGGCCATCATCGCCGTCATCTGGGTGATCATCCTCGCCGAGGCGACCGTCGACCTGGCGTAACGCCCATCGGTCCCTATCCGGTCGGCGGTCCGCCGAGGAGAAGAACGTCGGCGAGCAGGGCGAGGGCGAGCAGGGCGACGACGAAGGCGAAGGCGTGGCCGAGGGCGGCCGAGGAGGCCCGGTTGCCTAGGGAGCCGCCCAGCCAGGCGCCGACCGCGGCCGCCCCGCTGAGCACGATCGTCAGGGGCCAGTCGGGTTCGGCGCCCCGCGAGAGGTGGGCGCCGAGGGCGACGACGCCGGTCAGGCCGATCACCGCCAGCGAGGTCGCTATCGCCCGGCGCAGCGGCATGCCGAGCAGGGAGGTGAGGGCCGGGACGATCAGGAACCCGCCGCCGACCCCGAAGAAGCCGGTCATCCCCCCGACCAGCAGGCCACTGCCCCCCGCGCGCAGAGGCTCGGGGCGCGGACAACCCCGCAACCGCTCGTCTGCCGGCTCGCCCTCGCTGCCGCGGGCATAGGTCATCGCCGCGGCGACCAGCATCACCGGCACGAAGACGAGGATCAGGGTGCGCGGGCTGACCGAGGAGCCGGCGATCGTTCCGAGGTAGGCGCCCACCGCTGCCGGGCCGGCGAAAACCGCGGCGACCCGCCAGCAGACGTGTCCCTGCCGCGCCTGCGTGCCCGCCCCCGCCGCGGCGCCCAGCGTGACGACGATCAGCGATGCGGTCGAGGCGGAGCCGACGCCCTCTCCGAGGACGTAGACGAACACCGGCAGCGCGAGGATGGCGCCACCGCCGCCGATCGCTCCCACCACGGCGCCGATTCCAAGTCCACACGCGATCGCGAGGACGATCTCCATCCGCTCATTCAAGACGACCCCGGCGCCCTGCCAGGGGGTCACGCCGAAGGGTCTTGTGGGGTTTTTCCCGGAGTCATGGGCGCGCTCAGGTGGCGATCGGGGTGGCGATCGCAAGGTAGACGGCGATCGAGAGCAGGTCCTGAACGATCGTCGCCAGGGGTCCCGAGCCGAAGGCGGGATCGCTCCCGAAGCGCGCCAGCAGCCGCGGCAGGACGGTTGCCACCGAGGTCGCGATCGAGCAGCTCGCGAACAGGGCCAGCCCAACCGCCAGGGCGACGTCGGCGTCGCCCCAGCCGATCAGGGCGAAGGGAATGAAGACGAGCCCGACGAAGATGCCGATCAAAACCCCGGTCACCAGCTCGCGCCGGATCACCTTGCGCACGTCGATGTCGGCGCTCATCCCGCGGATCAGCAGCGTCTCGGTCTGCGTCCCCACCGCGTCGGCCATGTAGACGACGGCGGGCAGGAAGAAGGCGAGCAGGACCACCTCGTTCAGCTGGGCCTCGAAGGAGCCGACGAGCACGGCCGAGGCCATCGCCCCGGCGAGCCCGACCAGGAGCCAGGGCAACCGGTGCAGGAGCCGTCGTTTGATCGGCTCCTCCGCCGCCAGCCGGGCGCGGCCGCTGCTGGCCAGGTAACCGCCGAGGCGGGCGGCGTCCTCGTCGTGCTCGGCGAGCAGGCGGCCGATCAGCCGATGGGATGGCACCAGCCCGGCGAAGGCTCCGTCGCCGTCGACCACGGCGAGGTTGCTCTGCTCGCGGCGGACCATCCGCAGGGCAGCCCCCTCCTCGGACTCGCCGGCCCGGATCGCGACCGGATCGGGGTCTGCAAGGTCGCCGATCAGGCTGTCCCCGGGTGCCTCGAGCAGGCGGCTCGCCGCCAGGAGGCCGACTAGCCTGCCCTGATCGAGCACCACGATCTCGTCGACGGAATCGAACGACTTGCCGACCATGTAGCGGCGCGCCTCGGCGGCCGACTGCGAGGGCGAGACAACCGGCACCCGAGCGGTCGAGTGAATTCCGATCTCCCCGGTAAGCGGACGGCGTGAACCCTCCATCGCGCCCATTCTCTCCACGGGCGCGGTCGGCACCCGCGGGTGAGGGAGGCGAGAGGCAGCTGCGCCGGGTCGTCTCGCGGCGGATGCTTTTCTTCTTCGTGCTCGGCGACATCCTCGGCGGCGGCATCTACGCGCTGGTCGGCGCGGTCAGCGTCGAGGTGGGAGGCGCCATCTGGGCCGCGTTCCTGGTCGCGCTGCTGCTCGCCGCGCTGACCGCGGGGTCCTACGCGGAGCTGGCGACCAAGTACCCGCAGGCGGGTGGCGCCGCGCTCTACTCCCAGCGGGCCTTCCGCAACCCGCTCCTCACCTTCCTCATCGCCTTTGCCGTGGTCGCCTCGGGGGTGACCTCCGCGAGCGCGCTCGCGCGCGCCTTCGGGGGCGACTACCTGGCCGAGTTCGTCACCGTCCCGGTCGCCGTCGCCGCGCTTGCCTTCATCGCGCTCGTCGCCGTGGTCAACTTCGTCGGGATCCTGATCTCGGTCCGGGTCAACGTGGTCCTGACTCTGGTCGAGCTCGGCGGCCTGGTGCTGGTGGTGATCGTCGGCGTCGCCGCGCTCGCCTTCGGGCACGGCGAGCCCGGCCGGGCGGTGGAGCTGAGGGAGGGCTCGGCCCCGGCCCTGGCGATCCTCTCCGGCGCCGCGCTGGCCTTCTACGCGCTGATCGGCTTCGAGGACTCGGTCAACATCGCCGAGGAGACGACCAGTCCCGAGCGCTCCTATCCCGTGGCGCTCTTCGGCGGCCTCGCCGTCGCCGGCGTGGTCTACCTCGTGGTCACCGTCGTCGCCTCGATGGCCGTTCCCACCGGCAGCCTCGAAAGCTCCAGCGGCGCCCTGCTCGAGGTCGTCCAGGTCGGCCCGCTCGCGATCCCGACCAGGGTCTTCTCGGCGATCGGACTGATGGCCCTGGCCAACGGAGCGCTGATCAACATGATCATGGCCTCCCGGCTGCTCTACGGAATGGCGCGGGAGGGCGTGCTGCCCGCCGCGTTCGGCCGGCTCAGCCGCCGGGGCACCCCGCTCAGGGCGATCGTCTTCACCAGCCTGATCGCGGCGGGGCTGATCCTGACCGGGGAGCTGGGAGCGCTGGCCGACACCACGGTGCTGCTCCTGCTCGGCGTCTTCATCGCCGTCAACGTCTCCGCCCTGCTCCTGCGCAGCGACAGGGTCGAGCACGATCACTTCCAGGTGCCCACCGCGCTCCCGTTCCTCGGAATCGCGGCCTGCCTGCTCGTGATGACCCAGACCGAGGTCCAGACCTGGCTACGGGCAGGCGCGCTGCTCTGCCTGGGCCTGGTGCTGTGGGCGGGACAGCGCCTCGCCGCCGGAGCGAACGGGGATTGAGAACCTCCTACTCAGACCCGTACCCGTCGCCCCGGTTAGCGCTGACGAGGAATCTGTCCTCCGGCCCCGGCCGCAGAATCAGAACCTCGGCGGGAGCCTTCTCCAAGAGCCAGACGAGATCGTCACCCGAAAAGCCCGCACCGGCCTCGGGGGTCGCCGGCACGACGACGCGATCGAAGCACTCGTGCGAGAGCAGCCGCTCTAGGGCATGGCGATAGGAACGGCCCCGCTCGATGCGAGCGTCCACCGAAACATCCTGGGATGCGGCGCGCTGCTCGATCGCCTCCAGCATCGGCATCGCCTTCGCTGCCTCCGCCGGGATCGAGCAGTCGAGCGGCAGTCGCTTGGGCACCGCCGCCAGGTAAGCCGGCATCAACGTCGCACCCTCGGCCCGCGCCAGACGCAGCGCCGCATCGAGTGCTCGCCGCGAGATCTCCGTGCCGGTGAAGGGAAGGAGGATCTGGTGGATCGCCTGCGGCCGTTCGGATCGACGGCCGCGAAGCCGCGAGCGGGCGACCAGGTAGCCGAGGAGCACGCCAAGCACCAGGGCGACTGCGATCAGGACGCGCTCGACGCTCACTCGCCGTTCTCCTCCCTCGGCCCGCGGCGAGCGACGATCCGCACGTCGACACCAGGAGGCGTCGACGCAATCAGGCGCAGCGGCAATGGCTCCCGCAGCCTCGCGAGGCCGCGACGGGGCAAGGACTCCCCGACCATGATGTAGGTGGTGCCGCGCTCACGGGCGACTCGCGCGGCGCCATCGACGAGGTTGTCGCTCTCCTCGATCAGGAAGGTGGCGCCGAGGACCGAGGCGAGGTGCCGCAGGGCCGTCACCTGGCGCTCGACCTCCCCCTCGATCGCCTCGCCCGGCGGCTTCACCCACAGTAGGTCGAGTGGCGCACCGAGTCGCTGCGACGAGCGCCAGGCGCGTCGCACGAGACGCTGGGATGAAGGCTGTGGGCGGACCAGCGCCAGCAGCCGCTCGCCGACCGCCTTCGGCACCTCGGCGGCGACCCGCTCGGTGCGGGTGCCGAGCGGCGCCTCGACCACCAGCCGCTTCGCCTCGACCTCCTGGGCGACCTGGCGCAGGGCGACCTCGCGCAGGGCGAGCAGGTTCTCCACGGTGAAGAAGTTGCCGAGCGCGGCCTCGACGTTCTCGCCGGGGTAGACCTTGCCCGCCCGCAGGCGCTCGATCAGCGCCTCGGGAGTGAGGTCGATCAGCACCACCTCATCGGCCTCCCCCAACACCGCGTCGGGGATCGTCTCCCGCACCCGCGTCCCGGTCAGCTCGGCGACCTGGTCGTTCAGCGACTCGAGGTGCTGGACGTTGACGGTGGAGAAGACGTCGATCCCCGCGGCCAGCACGTCGCGCACGTCTTCGCAGCGCTTCTCGTGCTCGGCGCCGGGAGCGTTGGTGTGGGCAAGCTCGTCGATCAGCGCCAGCTCGGGTGCTCGGGCCAGGAGAGCCGGCAGGTCCATCTCCTCCAGTTCAGTGCTGCGGTAGACGAGGCGGCGCCGCTGGATCGTCTCCAGCCCCTCTGCCAGCGCCGAAGTCTCCGGCCGCTTGTGTGGCTCCATGTAGCCGATTGCCACGTCGCGGCCGGCCTCCTGCTCGGCGTGGCCCTCCTGCAGCATCCGGTAGGTCTTGCCGACCCCGGCCGCCATGCCGATGAAGACCTTGAGGCGGCCGGCCATCGGCTCATGCTCCGAGCAGGTTGTGAATCACTAGGTCTAGGAGCTTGATCCCGATGAAGGGCACGATCAAGCCGCCGAGGCCGAAGATAAGCATGTTTCGCCGCAGCAGTGCCGTGGCGCCGATCGGCCGGTAGCGGACGCCGCGTAGGGCGAGCGGCACCAACAGCGGGATCACCAGCGCATTGAAGACGATCGCCGAGAGGATCGCCGAGGTCGGCGTCCCCAGCTCCATGATGTTGAGCGCGTCAAGCGGCCCGCGCTCGCCGGGGCTAGCGGCGTAGGTGAAGGCGAAGATCGCCGGCAGGATCGCGAAGTACTTGGCGACGTCGTTGGCGATCGAGAAGGTGGTCAGAGCGCCGCGGGTGATCAGCAGCTGCTTGCCGATCTCCACGACCTCGATCAGCTTCGTCGGATTGGAGTCGAGGTCGACCATGTTGCCGGCCTCGCGCGCCGCCTGGGTGCCGGTGTTCATCGCCACGCCGACGTCGGACTGCGCCAGAGCCGGGGCGTCGTTGGTGCCGTCGCCGGCCATCGCGACCATCCGGCCTTCCTCCTGGTGGCCACGGATCAGCTCGAGCTTCTGCTCCGGCGTCGCTTCGGGGAGGAAGTCGTCGACCCCGGCCTCCTCCGCGATCTTCGCCGCGGTGAGGCGATTGTCGCCGGTGACCATCACCGTCGAGATCCCCATCCGTCGCAGTTCGTCGAAGCGGGCCTGCATCCCCTCCTTGACGATGTCCTTTAAGTAGACGACGCCGAGGATGTGGTTGTCGCGGCAGACCGCGAGGGGCGTGCCACCCTCGCGGCCGATCAGGTCGAGCTGCTCCTGCAGCTCGGCGGGCGGCCGACCGCCCTGCTCTTCGACGTAGCGGATGATCGCGTCGCCGGCTCCCTTGCGGTACTGGTTGCCGTTGACGTCGACCCCGCTCATCCGGGTTTCGGCGGAGAAGGGGACGAAGTGCGCCTCGTGAGATTCGAGCTGGCGCTCGCGAATCCCGTACTCCTTGGCGAGCACGACGATCGAGCGGCCCTCGGGCGTCTCGTCGGCGAGCGAGGAGAGCTGCGCCGCCTCGGCCAGCTCTGACTCCTCGATCCCCGGCATCGGGATGAACCGGGTCGCCTCGCGATTGCCGAGGGTGATGGTGCCGGTCTTGTCGAGCAGCAGCACGTCGACGTCGCCGGACGCCTCGACCGCCCGCCCCGAGAGCGCGAGCACGTTGTGGCGGACAAGGCGGTCCATGCCGGCGATGCCGATCGCCGAGAGGAGGGCGCCGATCGTGGTCGGGATCAGCGCCACCAGCAAGGCGATCAGCGTGACGACAGAAGCGTCGGTGCCCGAGAACTCCGCGAAGGGGCGCAGTGCGACGACGACGGCGAGAAAGACGACGGTGAGACCCGCGAGCAAGATGTTGAGGGCGATCTCGTTCGGCGTCTTGCGCCGCTCGGCGCCCTCGACCAGGGCGATCATCCGGTCGAGGAAGCTCTGCCCTGGCTCCTGGGTTATCTCAACGACGATCCGGTCGGAGAGGACACGGGTGCCGCCGGTGACGGCGCTGCGATCACCGCCCGACTCGCGCACCACCGGTGCCGACTCGCCGGTGATCGCCGACTCGTCGACCGAGGCGATGCCCTCGATCACGGTGCCGTCGCCAGGAATCGTCTCCCCCGCCTCGACCACGACGACGTCGCCGCGGTGAAGCTCGGAGGCCGGCTTCTCGCCTCCGTCGCGCAGGCGAGCGACGGTCTCCGTCCGCATCGAGCGCAGCGCGTCGGCCTGCGCCTTGCCCCGTCCCTCGGCAATCGCCTCGGCGAAGTTGGCGAAGACGACGGTGAGCCAGAGCCAGGCGCCGATCGAGAAGGCAAACCAGGCCGGCTCGTCGCCGCCGCCCAACGGCGGCCCGCCGAAGACCTGGATCAGCCAACCCCCGGTGACGATCAGCGCGCCGAGCTCGACCACGAACATGACCGGATTGTGGAGCTGGTGGCGCGGATCGAGCTTGCGCGCCGAGTCGAGCGCCGCCCGCGCGAGGATCGCCCGGTCGAACAGCGAGCGCGGCTGGTTGCGAAGCGCCTCGTCGGTCATCGGGCTGCCTCCCGGTCGAGGGCGAGGTTGAGCTGCAGGACGTTTACGCCCGGCTCGCCGAAGAGGGCGAGGAAGCGGCCATCGGTGTGCTCGGAGACCAGGTCGAGGACACGCTCGAGGGACAGGCCGCGGATCGCGGCGACGCGGCGCGCCTGGATGCGGGCGTTGGCCTCCGAGATATGCGGGTCCACACCCGAGGCCGAGGTCGTCACCGCGTCGACCGGCACGTCGGCGGCACGCAGGCCCGGGTCATAGGACCGCTCGCGCTTCAGGTAGGCGGCGAGCTGTTCGGCGAAGAAGTCCGAGAGTTCGTGGCTGTTGGGCCCGAGGTTGTTGAAGAAGGTGACGTCGCCGCTGTATTCGGTGGCCGACGGGCGGCTCTGGAAGTAGCGCGGCAGGCCCTTGAAGTCCTGGCCGATCAACTCCGAGCCGACGACCTTGCCGCCGACCTCGACCTTGCTGCCGTTGGAGGCGCCGGGGAAGACCAGCTGCGCGACCCCCGTCGTCACCAATGGGTAGGCGACGCCGAGCAGCAGGGTGAAGAAGACGATCGCGATCGTCGCGGTGGTCAGGTCTTTGCGCAATCCGTTCATCTCAGAAGAGCTGGTCGGTCAGTCCCTGCACGACCGGGCCGAGCAGGAAGGCGGGGAAGAAGGTGAGTGCGGCGACGATCACGACGACGCCGATCAGCAGCACGACGAAGGTGGGCGAGTCGGCACGGAAGGTGCCGGCGCCGGACGGGGCGACTCGCTTCCCGGCCAGCGACCCGGCCACCGCCAGCGCCGCGATCATCGGCAGGAAGCGGGCGAGCAACATCACCACGCCGCCGAGCAGGGTGGCGAAGCTGAACGTTTCGGCATCGGCGTTGCCGGGCGCGTTGGGCTGGATGAAGCCGGTGTAGCCGGCGAAGGCGGAGCCATTGTTGTTCGCCTGCGACATGTAGGCGTAGAGCGACTCCGAGAAGCCCTGAGGGCCGTGGTTGTAGATCGACTGCGTGCCGTCGGGGCTGGCCACCGCCCAGGCGGTCGCGAACAGCACCAGCAGGGGGGTGACGAGGACGCCGACGAGGACCAGCTTCACCTCCCGCGACTCGATCTTCTTGCCGAGGAACTCCGGCGTGCGGCCGACCATCAGCCCGGCGATGAAGACGGTCAGCAGGACGAAGAGCAGCATGTAATAGAGGCCCGAGCCGACCCCGCCGAAGACCACCTCGCCGGTCCCCATGTTCGCCAGCGGAACCAGGCCGCCGATCCCGGTCAGCGAGTCGAGCGAGGCGTTGACAGCGCCACAGGAGGTCACGGTCGTCACTGCCGTCCACAGCGAGGACTCAGAAATGCCGAAGCGCTGCTCCTTGCCCTCCATGTTGCCGCCAGTCGAGCCGTCGAAGGCGGAGGTGAGCACGCCCGCGTGGTGCTGGGCGGGGCTGCCGTGCTGCTCCGCGGCGTAGACGACGGCGACCGCGACGACGAACATCGCCATCATCGCCGCGTAGAGCGCCCAGCCCTGACGGCGGTTGCCGACCATGCGGCCGAAGGCGTAGGTGAGGCTGGCCGGGATCACGAGGATCAGCAGCAGCTCGACCATGTTGGTGAAGGTGCTCGCGTTCTCGAACGGGTAGGCGCTGTTGACGTTGAAGAAGCCGCCGCCGTTGGTGCCGAGCTCCTTGATCGCCTCCTGCGAGGCGATGGGGCCGAGCGCCAGGGTCTGCGTTCCGCCAGCGATGGTGTGGAAGGTCTGCGAGCCGTCGAGGGTCTGGATCACGCCCTGGGAGACGAGCAGGAGCGCCGCGACGAGGGAGATCGGCAGCAGGACGTAGAGGTTGATCCGAACGAGGTCACTCCAGAAGTTGCCGAGAGTCGCGCCGGAGCGGGCGGCGAAGCCGCGGATCACCGCCGCGAGCGCCGCGATCCCGACCGCGGCGGAGACGAAGTTCTGCACCGTCAGCCCGACCATCTGGACGAAGTAGGAGAGCGTCGTCTCGCCTCCGTAGTACTGCCAGTTGGTGTTGGTGACGAAGGAGGAGGCGGTGTTGAAGCTGAGGTTCCACGGGCCAGAGCCGAAGCCCTCGGGGTTAAGCGGCTGGATGCTCTGAGTGCGAAGGATCAGGTAGAGCGCAAGCCAGGAGAGCAGGCTGAAGACGACGATCGAGCGGGCGTATGCCTTCCAGTCCTGGCCCTCCTCGGGCCGTACGCGCAGGACCCGGTAGGCAAAGCGCTCGACCGGTCCGAGCACCGGCGAGAGAAAGACCCGTTCGCCGCGGAAGACGCGGGCGAGATAAGAGCCGACCAGTGGCACGAGCGCGGTGAGGATGAGGAGGAAGACGACGATCTGCACCCAGCCCTGTGCCATCACAGCTTCTCCCCGCGAAACAGCGCGTAGGCGAGGTAGCCGAAGACCGCCGCCGAGACGATCAGCCCGAACAGCTCGGCGGCGCTCATACTCGGTCGAGCGCCGCGATCAGTGAGTAGATCAACCCGAAGGCGGCGACGGCCAGGGCGATCGAGACGAGATCCATACCGCGATCGTGCGCCTCACCCCGTCAAGGCCGCATGAAGAAATGCGGCATCCGTATACAGATTTCGTAAAGGTCGCTTCTAGCCAGCGAAGCGGTAGCCGACGCCGGGGTCGGTGCGGATGTAGCGAGGACCGCTGGGGGGCTCGATCTTCCCCCGCAGGTTGGCGACGTGAACACGCAGCACCTGGACGTCGTCTTCGTACTCAACTCCCCACACCTCGACCAGGAGCGCGCGGTGCGTCATCAAGCGGCCGCGGTTCTGCGCGAGGACCCGCAGCAGCTCGAACTCGGTCGGGGTCAGGTGGACCTCGTCGCCGTCGCGGCGAACGGCGCGAGCGACGAGGTCGATCTCCAGCCCATCGGCGACGATCAGCGGCTCCGATGCCTCCGGCTTGGCCCGCCTCAGCACCGCCTCGAGCCGCGCCACCAGCTCAGGCGGCCCGAAGGGCTTGGTCACGTAGTCGTCGGCGCCGGCCGCCAGCGCCCGCACCTTCGCCTCCTCCTCGCCGACCGCGGAGAGGACGATGATCGGCATCTCGCTCCACTCGCGCAGCCGCTTCGTCACCTCCACCCCGTCGATGTCGGGCAGCATCAGGTCGAGGATCGCCGCTGCCGGCGGCTTCACGGCTGCTCGGTCAAGGGCCTCCTCGCCGCTCGCCGCCGTCACCGCCTCATAGCCGGCGTCGCGCAAGATCACCCGCAGGGCGCGGAGGATCTGCGGCTCGTCGTCGCAGACCAGGACGCGGGTCGCCCCGTTCATACGTCGCCTCCGTCGTGCGGCGGCAGGGTGACGACGAAGCTGGTCCCCTGCCCCGGCAACGACTCGACAGCGATCTCGCCTCCGTTAGCCTCGACGAATCCCTTGGCGATCGCCAGCCCGAGCCCGGAGCCGGCGTTCGTGGCATCGCCGTGCTGGAAGGGCTCGAAGATGCGCCCCCTCTCGCCCTCGGCTATCCCCGGTCCCTGGTCGACCACGCGGACGACGATATTGCCGCCCACCAGCCGCGAGCGGACCAGCACCGGACGACCGTCCCCAAAGCGAACCGCGTTCTCCAGCAGGTTCGCGAAGACACGCTCGAGCTGGGCGGCGTCGGCGTCGGCCATCGGCAAATCCGCGTCAAGCCCGAGTCGAATCGACTCCGACTGGCCCTGTCCCTGGCGCGCCGCCTCCAAGATCTCGGCGAGGTCGACCGGCCCCCGGTGCGGCTCGGCCTTGCCGGCTTCCAGGCGGGACAGGTCCAGGAGGTTCTCGACCAGGCGCGAGAGACGGCTTCCCTCGGCGACGATCCCCTCGCTCAGCTCGGCGCGCTCCTCGGCCGTCAAAGTCTCCGAGCCGAGCGCGGAACCGCCGGCGATGATCGAGGTCAGCGGCGTCCGCAGGTCATGGGAGATCGAGCGCAGCAGCACCGTCTTCAACTCGTCGCTGCGCCGTACCGCCTCGGCTTGCACCGCCTCCGCCTGCATCCGATCCCGCTCGCGGGTCAGAGCCTCCAGCTCGGCGAACGCTCGATCCGCCTCCTCGCGGCGCCGCTCCGCTTCGACCGCGCGGGCACGCGCGAGGCCGGCGACGCTGCTGCTGACGGCCGCCGCAATCACGAACGCGATGAGCGCAACCCAGTTCTCCTCCTCGGCGATCGTGAAGCGATGCAGAGGAGGAATCTGAAAGTAATTGAAGGCCGCGGCGCTGGCGATCGAGGCGAACAGCCCGAGCCGCCATCCCCACACCGTCGAGATCAGCAATATCGCCGGGAGGTAGACGACCCCGAGCGAGACCACCGGCGCCACCGACTTGAGCGGGTACACGATCAGCGTGCCGACCGCGACTGCGGCGACCGTCGCCATGATGCCGAGCCAGGCGGCGGGCGGCTCGATGCCAAGGTTGAACTGACGTCGGCCCATTGAGACCAGCGTATGCCTCCAGCCACAACCGCTGGCTAGGCGCGAGAATTGCCGAACTTAGTACCCACTTAGTACCCGCGGGACATTTGCCAGAGGATTCCAAGCACGAAAAAAGCCCCGTTTCCGGGGCTTTTTCCTATAGCGGGGGCAGGATTCGAACCTGCGACCTTCGGGTTATGAGCCCGACGAGCTACCTGGCTGCTCCACCCCGCGGCGGATTGGGAATGCTAGCACCGGTGGGGTGATTGGACGCCTGGGCTGTGGGTAGGCGCAAGGGTGAGACCGAGAGGAGGTCCTGAGATGGGCACGGCTGGTTGGACGATCTCGATCATTGCGATCCTCGTGGTCGGGTATCTCGCCTGGAGAGAGTGGGGAGGCAGCGACTCCGCTTAGAGTGCCGGGCCATGCCTGGGGCCCCTAAGCGCGTCGCGGTGATCGACGTCGGCACGAATTCGGCGCGGCTGCTGGTCGCCGACGTCGATGGCCGGCGGGTCGAGCCGGTGGAGCGGCGCAGCACGGTGACGCGGCTGGGCCGGGGGGTCGACCTCTCCGGCCGGCTCTCGGCCGAGGCGATCGAGGACGCCTGCGCGGCGATCGGCGAGTACATCGGCGTGATCGAGGAGCTCGGGGCCGAGCGGGTCGACGCGATCGCCACCAGCGCGGTGCGCGACGCAGAGAACGGCTCCGCCTTCGTCGCCGAGCTGCGGGAGCGGTTCGCGCTCTCGGCCCGGGTCCTCGACGGCGAGGAGGAGGCGCGGTCCACCTACCTCGGCGCCAGCTCCGAGCAGCTGCCGACGGTGCCGACGCTGGTGATCGACATCGGCGGCGGCTCGACCGAGCTGATCGTCGGCGAGGGCGAGGAGATCGCCTGGCACGCCTCGCTGCAGGCGGGGGTCGTCCGCCACACCGAGCGCCACATCTCCTCCGACCCCCCCACCGCCGTCGAGCTCGAATCCCTCGCCGCCGACGTCCGCGGCCTGATCCAGGAGGCGGTCCCCGCGGGGCTCGCCGCCGCGGCCGGCGTCGCCGTCGCCGGCACGCCCACCTCGCTGGCGGCGATCGAGCTCGAGCTCGAGCCCTACGACCCCAACCGGGTCCACGGCCACCGCCTTCTCCTGCCCTCGATCCAGCGCATGCTCTCCCAGCTTGCATCCGCCCCTTTGTCCAAACGGGTGAAAATCCCCGGCCTTCACGCCGATCGGGCGCCGACGATCGTCTCCGGGGTGGTCATCCTGGTCGAGGCGATGAGGGCATTCGACCTCGACCGGATCACCGTCTCCGAGCACGACATCCTTTATGGGACGGCGATTTTGGCGGGTCGGGCCTGACCTATTTGGACCGCTCCTGCGGTCGAAAACTCTCGCCGTACCGGGTGGACACAATGGATCGATGCACCCCGACATTTGGGCTATTCCGCTTACTGAACCCCAAAAATTGGGTATACTCCCCCTACTGGCTATTCAGTAGCTGGATTTGGGCCGACTAGACGCATCGGACAGCCGGGCGCATAATCGGCTCACTGGGGAAAGATCTGGGGTTCGCCTCGGTCTGTACCTAGTGACAGGGCTTAGGCGATTGCCGCATCATGGCGCCTCCCGCCGTCTGGGCCCATCAAATAAAGGTCCCTGAAGACGTACCCCTGCCCGTCCTGAGGGACCGACTTGAATCGGTCGTCAGCAATGGCGGCCGATTCTCGTTTCTGGGCCGTTTCTCCGCCCCGCCCGCCGGCGTGACGCCTAGGCCAGGTTCGATTTGCGCGGGTAGGCGATCTCGGGATCGGTCAGCACGTTGACCAGAGTCGGCCGCCCGGAGGCGAAAGCGCGCTCCAGCGCCGGCTTCAGCTCATCTGGCTCGCGGACCAGGATCCCGTCGCACCCGAGCGACTCGACCAGCTCGTCGTAGCGGGTCTCCGGCTGCAGCTCTGCCGCGACCGAGTAGCCGTAGAGGAACTTCATCGGGTGGTGCTCGAGCGCCCAGATCCCGTTGTTGCCCATCACCCCGACGACGCCGAGGCCGTGGCGGGCCATCGTGTCGAACTCCATCCCGGCGAAGCCGAAGGCGCCGTCGCCGAGCAGCAGGCAGACCTGGCGGTCGGGATGGGCGACCTTGGCGCCGATCGCCTGGCCCGGCCCGGCACCGAGGCAGCCGAACGGGCCCGGGTCCATCCAGCAACCCGGCTGGTAGGTGTCGATGAAGCGGCCGGCGTAGGAGACGAAGTCGCCGCCGTCGCCGACGACGATCGCGTCGCGGTCGAGCACCTCGCCGAGCTCGCGGTAGACCCGCACCGGGTGCAGCGGCGAGCGCGGGTCGTCGAGCTCCTCGCGCTCCGCCGCGCGCTTCTCCTGCTCGACATTGCCCAGCTGCTCGATCCAGGGCGCGGTGCGCCGCGGGTCCTCGCCGGCGCCTTCGCGCAGCGCCGCCAGGGTCGTCCGCACGTCGCCGACCAGGTCGACCTCGGGGGCGCGGTTGGCGCTGAGCGCGTTCGGGGCGACGTCGAGGCGGACGATCTTCGTCTCCTCGCCGAAGCTGCCGCCGAAGCCGAGCCGGAAGTCCATCGGGACGCCGACGACGAGCGCCACGTCGGCGCCCTTCAGCGCCGTGCCGCGGGCGCGGCTGAAGGCCAGGTCGTGATCGGCCGGCAGGCAGCCGCGGCCGAGCCCATTGAGGAAGACGGGGATGCCGCGGGCCTCGGCCAGAGCGCGCAGCTCCTCCTCCCCGTGGCCCCAGTAGAGACCGCTGCCGGCCATGATCGCCGGCCGCTCCGCCGCCGCCAGCAGCGCCACGGCCTCCTCCACCCCGTCGGCTGGCTGGGCCGCCGCCGCTGCCGGCAGCGCCGGCACATCGACATCGGCCTCGGTGAAGACGACGTCGAGCGGATAGTCGAGGAAGGTGGGACCGCTGGGCGCCTGCAGCGCCAGGTCGAGCGCCGCCGCGGTCAGCGCCGCGATCTCGCCCGGCTGCTTCGCGGTCGCCGCCGACTTGACCAGCGGCGAGACGAAGGGAAGGTGGTCGATCTCCTGCAGCGAGCCCGAGCCCCAGCGCATCTCCGGGGCGCGCCCGCCGAGCACGCAGACCGGCGAGTTGTTGGCCTGAGCGCCGGCGATCGCGCTCATCCCGTTGGTCACTCCCGGGCCCGCGGTCAGCGCCGCGACGCCGACCCCCCGGGTCGCCTTGGCGATTCCCTCGGCGGCGAAGGCGGCGGTCTGCTCGTGGCGCACGTCGAGGATCCCGATCCCCTCCTCGCGGCAGCCGTCGTATATGGAGAACAGGTGTCCCCCGGAGAGAGTGAAGAGGGTCTCGACCCCCCTCGACTTCAAGACCTTCGCGACTATCCGCCCCCCGTGCTCTTGCATCGGCGCAGCCTATTGAAGGTTCCAAAGGCGAGTTACCATCGCCTGGCCCGGGTGGCGAAACTGGCAAAAGCGGCGCCCTTAAAAGGCGCTGCCCCTTCGGGGGCTTGCGGGTTCGAGTCCCGCCCCGGGCATCTCGCCTACCGGCAGGCCAGGCGTGAAGCTAAAAATGCCTGCTGCTGCGCCTAAAACCGCAATAAATGTTCGCGGACCGCAACTCGACCCTTGTTACGGTGTCCATAGGTCAAGGAAACGCCTTCCCTGGAGGAGAGCTTGGAGGCATCAGCACTAACCCACGCCAGTCGCCGCGGACTCTTGGCCCGCCGCTCCCCGCTGCTCAAATTGCAGGGGGACGAGAAGTTGATCGCGATGGCCCGCAGCGGCAACCCCGGTGCGTTCGAGACCATCGTCGACCGCTACCAGGGCCGCCTGCTCGGCTTCTGCCGTCAGATGCTGGGCTCGACCGAGGACGCCGAGGACGTGCTGCAGGAGGTCTTCGTCAACGCCTACCGGGCGATGCTCGCCGACGAGCGCGAGATCAACCTCCGTCCCTGGCTCTACCGGATCGCCCGCAACCGCTGCCTCAACCACCTGCGCAAACCGACTGCCGACGCGCAGGAATCGATGGACATGGTGCCCGCGGTCGAGGCCTCCTCCACCGCCGAGAAGGTCCATAACCGCGAGGAGTTCCGGCAGATCATCTCCGACGTCAACAAACTTCCCGAGACCCAGCGCTCGGCGCTGCTGCTGCGCGAGATGGACGCCCTCTCCTACGAGGAAATCGCCGCCGCGATGGACACCACGGTGCCGTCGGTCAAGTCGCTGCTGGTGCGGGCGCGGATCTCGCTGGCCGAGGCCAGCCAGGCCCGCCTGCTGACCTGCGGCGAGGTGCGGCTGGAGCTCTCCGAAGCCGCCGAGGGCCTGCGCAAGGTCTCCTCGCCGGTCCGCCGCCACGTGCGCGAGTGCGACGAATGCGCCGACTTCCGCTCCCAGGTCCGCTCCAACGAGAAGGCGCTGGCGGCGCTCTTCCCGGTCGGACCGCTGATCGCCTTCAAGGGCTTCGTCCTCGGCAAGCTCGGGCTCGGCGGCGCCAGCGCCGGCGGTGCCGGAGCAGGAGCCGCGGGTGCCGGCGTGGCCGGTTCGGCCGCAGTCGGCGGCGTCGGTGCCGCGCTCACCGGCGGCGGTGCCGCCGGTGGGATCGGCGCGATCGGCGGCGCGATCGGCACCAAGGCCGTGGCCGGCGTCGTCACCGCGGCCGTGCTCACCGCCGGCGCGGTCGAGGTCAAGGAACAGACCAAGTCGCACCCGGTCACGCCCACCGCGCAGATCAGCAAGCAACTCCCCATCCCGATGGGGACCCCGGCCGTGGCGGTCGCCCAGCCGGAGCCGGTGATCAAAGCCAACGCGGAGATCGCAGCGCCCGCGGCCGCTCCGGTCGCAACGCCGGCGACTCCGAGCGAGGAAACGCCGGCCGAGGAAGTCCCGGCCACCACCGCGACCGGCACCGATGACGAAGCCGACGGCTCCGGCGTCGACGAGGAAGTCGTCGCCGGCAACGGCGACACCGAAGGCCTGAACGCGGCCACCCCGTCGACCGGCTCGGCCCCCGGCGCCCACGACGGCGGCAACCCGGTGGTCGTCACCGTCGGCGGCGAAACGCCTCCGCCGGCCGCCGCTCCGCCGGCCGCACCGCCCGCGGCAGCCCCACCGGCCGAATCGCCGCCCCCGGTTCCGGCGCCGACCGAACCGTCGTCACCGACGACCCTGCCGGCGCCGATCACCCTGCCGGGCCCGGCCAGCTAGTCCCTTCCTAGACGGAGATCGTCTCCCCCGGCTTCGGCAGCTCGACCTTCGAGGCCGTGCGGGACTCGACGTCGGCCTTGAAGGCCTCGGCGTCGGTCTCGACCGCCGGGAAGGTGTTGTAGTGCATCGGCAGCACCGTCTTCGCCTGGACCAGCTCGCAGGCGACGGCGGCGTCGTGGCGGTCCATCGTGTAGTGGCCGCCGATCGGGACGATGAAGACGTCGACCTCGCCGCGGTCGGCGACCAGCTTCATGTCGCTGAACAGGCAGGTGTCGCCCGCGTGGTAGACCTTTTTGCCGCCGAGCTCGACGACGACGCCGGCGGCGGTGCCGATCGCGATCCCGTGCTCGGCGCTGAACGGCGCCTCTTCGGAGCCGGGCAGCGTGCTGGTGTGCCAGGCGGGGACGAGGCCGATGTAGCCCCAGTCGAACTCGACCCGGCCGCCGAGGTTGGGGTCGCTGACCGCCTCGATCCCGTGTCCCTTCAGCCATTCCGCCAGCTCGACCACGGCGACGCAATGGGCGCCGGTCCGCTTCGCGACCGGCAGCGCGTCGGCCATGTGGTCGGCGTGGCCGTGGGTGATCGTGATGTGGGTCGGATCGACCTCGTCGGCCGTGTGGACCGCCGCGGGGTTGTTGGGCTTGAGGAAGGGGTCGATTAGGACGGTGGTGTCGCCCTCGCTCAGCTCGAAGCACGAGTGGCCGTGGAACTTGATCTCCATCTTCAGGTCTCTTCTTTCGAATCGGTGGTTTCGCTCATCTCTTCCCGCAGTGCCCAGCCGACGGCGACTCCAACCATCATTCCCATCCGCGCCTCCTCGGCGAGCAGGGAGCGGACGGCGGCGATGCGCTCGTCGGGGTCCGGGGCGGTGGCCGCCTTCAGCGTCTCCGCCTCGTGCGGCTCGCCGAACCAGCCACCCTCGGAGAGGGCGGCGGCCAGCACCTTCTGCAGCTGCGGCGCCGCCTGGGCGACGACCCGCTCGGCCGCGGAGAACTTCCCCGGGTCGAGCAGCCGCTCGATCGCGGCCTCCAGCTGCTTCTCGTCCGGCACCGGCGCAGCCTAGACGGTCGCCTTGCCGGGCCTACCGCTCGCCGGAGTGCAGGGCCGAGGCGGCGAGACCGGCCAGGCCCCCGACCGCGCCGCCGGCCAGGCCGGCAACCAGATCCGCGACCGGAACGAAGGCGGGCAGGGCGATCAGGACCACCGCGGCGACCGCGACGCCGATCACGTCGTACTCCTGGTCGATCGCGCCGTGGGCCTCGGCCCGGCGCAGCGCCAGCCAGGCGGCGACGGCGCCGAGCGCCATCCCGTTGCCGCCGGCGATCACCGCGAAGTCCCCCCGGGCGCTGACGACGCCGCCCGCGGCGAGCATGCCGAGGGAGCCGCAGGCGAGGAGCAGCAGCGCGGTCGGCGCGGTGCCGAGGCGGCGCTCGACCCCGGTGCCGAAGATCGCCAGCCCGACCGCGACCACGAACAGGTAGCCGACGTCTATATAGGCGAAGGGCGCGGTCAGGTAGCGCCACCAGTCGCCGTCGAGCGGGATCAGCAGGCCGCCGAAGGTGGAGATCGGGTCGCCGCTCACCTTCTGCGCCAGCAGCAGCACGGCGGAGCCGAGGATCACCGCCAGGGTCGCGTAGGGGCGGTCGGCGCTGAGCGCGTCCGGGCGGCGGACCCGGGGCAGCCGGCGGCGGCGCGGGCGCTGCGGCTCGAGCCCGCCGTCGCGGCGCTCCAGCTTCGGCGCGCGCTTGCGCAGGCGGGCTCCGCAGTAAGGGCACTCGGTGACATACGGACTGACCTCGGAGCCGCAGTTCTTGCAGATGACGCTGAGCTCAGTCTCGCTCATCCATCGAGAATACCCCCCAGGTATGGGGCCCCGCCTCCGTTTGCGATGACATACTGAAAAGGCACCCGTCTTCGAGGAGGAATTTCAGTGGAGCTGAAGAGTCTGACCGAGCAGAAATCGCTGCTTGCGACCCTGCCCCCCGGCAAACGAGCGCGACTTCATCGCCTTCTGTTCGAGTTTGGCCCCGGTAACGGGACGCTGATGCTGCTGCCGATCGACCAGGGCATCGAGCACGGCCCGCGGGACTTCTTCCCGAACCCCGCTTCCAAGGACCCCGACTACCAGTTCCGGCTCGCCGCCGAGGCCGGTTACTCGGCCCTCGCCTGCCAGATCGGCATGGCGGAGAAGTACTACCCCGACTACGCCGGGCGAGTGCCGCTGATCCTCAAGGTCAACGGCAAGACCGACCTCCCCTCCTCGGCCAAGGCCTTCTCGACCTGCAACGCCAGCGTCGAGGACGGCGTCCGGCTCGGCGCCGACGCGATCGGCTACACGCTCTACGTAGGCTCGCCGCGCCAGGACGAGGACCTCGCCCAGCTGCGCCTCGTGCGCGAAGAATGCGACCGCTTCGGGATGCCGCTGGTGATCTGGTCCTACCCGCGCGGCGAAGCCGTCGAGGCCAAGGGCGGCCAGAACTCCTTCTACGCGATCGACTACGCCGCGCGGATGGCGATGGAGATGGGCGCCGACATCGTCAAGCTCAACATGCCGAAGATCGACTCCAAGAAGGACGCCGACGCCCCCGCGCCCTACAACGAGATGGAAGTCGACCAGGCGGAGGCGATCCGCCAGTGCGTCGAGTCGGCCGGGCGCGCCCTGGTCGTCCTCTCCGGCGGCTCCAAGACCGACGACGAGACCGTCCTGCTCAACACCCGCGAGGTGATGGAAGCGGGCGGCTCCGGCGTGATCTTCGGCCGCAACGTCTGGCAGCGCGAGTGGAACGAGGCGCTCGGCATCATCGACCAGATCAAGGAGAGCCTGCTCTCCAACGTGCGGCGCACGCCGTAGCGGGGAGAGTCTTGGCCCCGCCCGACCTTGGGCGGGGATGCGTGAAGGGATGAATCGGCTCGGCAGCGCCGTCTTGCTGCTGCTCGCCGTGGTCGTGCTGCTGCGGCCGTGGGAGGGGCTGGAGGGACTCTGGGAGGAGCCGGAGCCGGCCAGCGTGCGGGCGCTGGTGACGCGGGTGGTCGACGGCGACACGGTCGAGGCGCGGTTCGGCGGCCGCGAGGAGGACGTGCGGCTGATCGGGATCGACACGCCGGAGACGGTGAAGCCGGACACGCCGGTCCAGTGCTTCGGGCCGCAGGCTTCGGACTTCTCGCACCGGCTGCTGGAAGGACAGCGGGTGCGGCTCGTCTTCGGGGTCGAGCGGCGCGATATCTACGGCCGACTGCTCGCCTACGCCTACCTCGACCGACGCATGGCCAACGCCGAGCTGCTGCGACGCGGACTGGCGCGGACGCTGACGATCCCGCCGAACGACCGCTTTGCAGAGCGCTTTGCGCGGCTGGAGACGGCTGCGGCGCGGGCCGGGCGCGGCCTCTGGGGCGCCTGCGGTTCGTGAGTAAACGATGAGCGTTACGAGAGTTGCAGCTGAGCGATGCAAGATCCTTTGCTACGGTGCCCGCAGCTCCTTCGGGAGCTTTTCTTATGAGAATGCGACAGAGCATCTCCCAGTTCGAGACCGCCTTCGAGCAGGAGACTTCACTTGAGCGCCACCGGCGCGAGCAGTTGCGCCGCCGTGCCGCGAACCGCTCGCGGGCGCGCAAAATCAACCGCACCGAGCAGGAGGGCAAGGTCCGCTTCAGCGTTCTGGCGGTCTGCCTGACGGTCACCGTGGTCGTAGTCGTGGTGGCGATGTTCGAGGCGCTTGCCTTTTTGATGGCCTGACCCACTGCGGTACCGGCCGGCCTCTCTGCGCACGAGGGCCGACCTTGAATAGACTCGCGCGCCGATGGCTCGACGCTCACTCAAGCCCCAGCTAAATCAGATCCGCGCCTGGGTTCACCAGGGCCGGACCGATGCGTGGATTGCCCACCAGCTCGAAATCAGCGCGACCGAGCTGCGGGAGTTCCGCAAGCAGTACGACCTTTCGGCCGATGACGAGAACGCCGGCTCCAGCGAAGTCGATCTCCGCGACGAGATCGAAGCGGAGATCGAAGCGGCCGCCGCCGAGGACGAGAAGGCCGCCGAGGCGGAGGACGAGGGCGAGAGCGATGGCGACGACGAGGACGGCGAGGAGCGCGGCGAGGGCAGCGGTGCACCCCGTCGCAGGCGCCGCCGCGGCCGCCGCGGCGGGCGCGGCCGTCGCAAAGAGATCGAGGCGAGCTTCGACCACGGCGAAACCGACGGCTACGGGCTCTGGCTCGACGCCAGCGTCAAGGACAACCCCGTCTACACCGAGCACTGGGCCGGCAAGCGCGACGTCACCGTCCGCATCGAGGCCGACCAGATCGTGATCCGCCGCGCCGGCGAGCCGGCTGGTGGCACGTCCGAGTCAGAGTCCGGCTCAGACGACGACGAGTAGCTCTCCCCCGCTGCGCTAGACCGGCAGCTGCCTGCCGCCGGCGAAATCGACGGCGCCGCGTAGGTACAGCCAGAACGCTGCGTCGGCCAGCGACTGGGCGTCGCCCTCGGCCGCCGGAGCGACGTCGATCGCCACCTGCAGGCACCAGTCGGTGCCGCGGCCGTAGAGCTCGGCCAGCTCGGCGGCGCTGAAGGTCGGGCCGATCCGCCGCCGCAGCTCCACCCGCACGGCATCGACGACCCGGTCGGCCAGGCGCCGCTCGCGCGAGTCGCTCAGCGACTGCAACTGGCGGTAGCCGTCCTCCCACTGGAAGATCGCGTTCTCGAGCGGGTAGGGCACGCGTTCGAGATTACCCAGCCGGCGTGTCCGGGATCTGGCGCAGCGGCGCGTTGGCGGCACCGCAGGCCTCGGGGTCGAGCTCGCCCTCGACCTTCCAGACGGTGACCGGGCCGCTGCGCAGGAGCGGCTCCACGGCGTCCTCGCCGCGCAGCCAGCGGGCCTCGGGCGAAGGGATCGGCTGGCCCGGGTGGAGGAAGTTGAGGAAGGGAGCCGTAACCAGGTAGTCGAGGTCGGCGGCGTTGACGGCGGCGCGGAAGCCGTGGCAGTCGGGGATCGCGTTGAAGGCGCCGTGCGGGCCCTCGTCGCCGAGGTAGCGGACCCGGTTGGAGAGGTCGGGACCGTAAAAGCCGTAGCCGGCGAACCCGGCGGTGGTCCCGGCCAGGCCGATCCGGGCGTCTTCGACGCCGCGGGCCCAGCGGTAGGCGGAGCTGAGGTCCATGCCGGGGATCTGGTCCTGCGCGGCGCCGTCGTTGGCGAAGCGGCCGTCGAGGTAGTGGCGCTGCGCCGGGTAGCCGAGCGCGACCACGGCCAGGGCCAGCGCCGCAAAGCCGCCCGCAACGATGCCGCGGCTGGCGCCGCGGGAGCGGGCGAGCAGCAATGCCGCCGGGGCGAGGACAACGAGGGCGACCAGGAGCAGCGCGAAGAGGCGGGCGGCGTCGCGGGCCGGGACGTCGGGGCGGTCGGTGATGAAGAGGACGGCGACGAGGGCCGCGAGCAGTCCCCACTGGCGGCGGCGGTCGTCGAGCCAGCGCGGCAGCGGCAGCAGCACCAGGCCGGCCAGGAGCGCCGGCACGACGTAGCGGATGTTGATCCCGAAGCCGACCGGTTCGCCGTCGGCGCCGGCGGCGCTGAGCGGGGTAAAGAGGTGGGCGAGCATGCCGAACAGGGCCACGGCCCCGACCCAGCGCAGAACCCGATCGCGGCCCTTGAACAGGGCCAGCAGGGCGGCTCCGAGGGCGGCGAGGAGGACCAGCGGCCAGAGCCCGCCGAAGGCCTCGTGCAGGGCGGGCTCGAAGAAGTCGCGCCAGACGCCGGTATCGGCGACGTAGTGGGCGATGCTGAAGTCCGGTCGGCCCTCCTGCAGGCGCTCGGGATGGGGCAGGGAGATCGGCCCGAGGCTGCCGATCTCCGGCAGCGGGCTGCCGGAGATGACGAGGTTGCGCAGGTACCAGTAACCGCCGGCCGCGAAGGCCGGCAGGAACCACCAGGCGGCCGCTGCCCAGCGCCGCCCGGCCGGGGCGAGCACCAAGACCATCGCGCTCAGCGCCGCCGCCATCGGCAGCGCCGTCACCCGCGTCCCCGCCGCAAGCCCAGTCGCCAGACCGGCCGCCGCCAGCGGCCAGCCAACGAAGTCGTGAGGTCGTAGTTTGTCCCGCATACCGGGACGAACTACGACCTCACCATTGGGGTCGGTGGGCGAAGGGCGACGGGTGGCGTGCCAGGCGGTGACGAGGATTGCGATTGCGGCCAGAATTAACGCCGCGGCCGCCAGGTCATTCTTCGCCGCGCCGGGATCGCGGACGACCAGGGTGTGGCACTCGAGCAGGATCGCCGCCGCGACCACGGTCAGTGCCCCCCGTGCGTAAGGCCTACCTATGCACCAGGCAGCCAAGAACGCGATTCCCAACCATCCGAAGTTGACGAACAACGAAAGCGTGTCCCGTCCCGTGAGCAGCATCCCAACCGAATGGAGCAGCTCCGAATTCTGCGGATAGAACCAGTTCGTGAACACCGTGTCGACGTGCTGCATCCCCGTCGTCGAGTGCGACTGGAACATGTCGGCCGCAAACGGCTGGTGGTACCAGAGCGAGTCGAAATTGAAAATCCCTCTGTCCAGCGCATGCTTCGTGGTCACAGCCCAGTGCCCGACCACCACAGCCACCACCCCGGTCATGACCACCAGCTGCCATAACCCTCCTCCGGGTGGCGCCGTAGGGGGTACCGCCCCTGAGGAAGCTTTAGCTACCGGAAGGGGCGGTGGGTCCGCTGCGGCGACAGGACCCGCCGGCAGGAGCGCGATCGCAGCCGCGACTAAAACGCTCACAGAGACGACCGCCCCTGCGTAGAGCAGCCCGAACGTCCCCAGGATCTCCGAGATCCAGATCAGCAGGGAAATGCCGACAACGAGCTCCACCAGGCGAGCCGGTGCGCCCTCCCAGGAGGGCAGGAGACGGCCCCGGAGGCGATACGCGGTGAAACCCAGGGAGAGCGCCAGCAGGGCGATCTGGGCGGCTCCCAGCAGGTAGGAGCCGAGGCTAGGCATGGGACGCCAACTCGTGGTTCCTTATGTGCGCCATGGGTCCAAAAGGAACCACGCGACGGGGGGACGGGTGGGTTAGCCGCCGAGGCCGCGGATCACGACCGGGGTCTCGCCTTCGGCGACCATGCCCTGGGTTCGCGCCTCGTGGTTGAGCACGCTGGGGTCGTCGGAGGACTGGACCCGCCGGTGCAGGCGCCGGTTGGTCTCCTGCAGCTCGTGCAGCTCCGCTTTGGCGGTGGTCGTCGCCGTGTAGGTCTTGACGAAGTCGATCGCCGGGTTCAGGTAGGAGTAGAGGACGGCGGCGAGGACCAGGGTGAGGGCGATCCTGCCGACGCGGTCCCACTTGATCCGGCTGGCGCCGCTGCGGGCCGCCGGGCGGCGTTTGCGGGCGGCGGGGCGGCGTTTCTGCGCGGTCGGACGATGCCGGGCGCCGGCTCTGGTGCGGCCGGCCGTCGCTCGCGCTGCCATGCTCGGTGCTACGCGGCCGAGCCCCGCTTTCCTTCATTTACCCGCGGCGTTGGGCGAATGCGTTCAGTCCGGGGAACTGGGCGGCGGAGCCCAGCTCCTCCTCGATCCGCAGCAGCCGGTTGTACTTGGCGACCCGGTCTGAGCGCGAGGGAGCGCCGGTCTTGATCTGGCCGGCGCCGGTGGCGACGGCGAGGTCGGCGATCGTCGTGTCCTCGGTCTCCCCCGAGCGGTGTGAGATCACCGCCGTGTAGCCAGCGTCGCGGGCGGTGCGGATCGCCTCCAGGGTCTCGGTCAGGGTGCCGATCTGGTTGACCTTGACCAGGATCGAGTTGCCGACGCCGAGCTCGATGCCGCGGCGCAGCCGCTCCGGGTTGGTGACGAAGAGGTCGTCGCCGACCAGCTGCACGCGCTCGCCGAGGCGCTCGGTCAGGAGCTTCCAGCCGTCCCAGTCCTCCTCGTCCATGCCGTCCTCGATCGAGACGATCGGGTAGCGCGAGCAGGCGTCCTCCCAGTAGGCGGCCATCTCCTGCGGCGAGAGGCTGCGGCCCTCGTGCTCGAGCACGTAGGCGCCGTTCTCGAAGATCTCGCTGGTCGCCGGGTCGAGGGCGATGAAGACGTCGGTGCCGGGCTTGTAGCCGGCCGTCTCGACACCCTCCAGGACCGCCTGCAGCGCCGCCTCGTTGGAGTCGAGGTCGGGCGCGAAGCCGCCCTCGTCGCCGCCGGCGGTGGAGAGACCGCGCGCGGAGAGCGACTTCTTCAGCGCGTGGAAGACCTCGGTGCCAATCCGCAGGCACTCCGAGAAGCTGGAGGCGCCGGCGGGGACGACCATGAACTCCTGGAAGTCGACCGAGTTGTCGGCGTGGGCGCCGCCGTTCAGCACGTTCATCATCGGCACCGGCAGCAGGCTCGGCTCGCCGCCGCCGTAGAGCTCGGCCAGGTAGCGGTAGAGCGGCTGCTGGGAATCGGCCGCGGCGGCCTTGGCGGCCGCGAGGGAGACGCCGAGCAGCGCGTTGGCGCCGAGCCGGCCCTTGTTCGGGGTGCCGTCGAGCTCGATCATCGTCTCGTCGAGCGCCTTCTGTTCGGCGGCGCGGGCGCCGGTCAGCGCCGCGGCGATCTCGCCGTTGACGTTGGCGACCGCCCGCGAGACGCCCTTGCCGGCCCAGGCGTCGCCGCCGTCGCGCAGCTCGACCGCCTCGAACTCGCCAGTGGAGGCGCCGGAGGGGACCGCGGCGAGGCCGCGGGCGCCGGACTCGAGCACGACCTCGACCTCGACCGTCGGGTTGCCGCGCGAGTCGAGGATCTGGCGCGCGTGGATGGAGGCGATGGAGCTCACGGGCGCGCCAGTCTATTCAGCCGCACGGCGGGGGGCCGGCTAGCGGACGAAGCTATTCGCTGGTGGGCGGTTCTTCGGCGGTACCGGGCGGCGGGGCGGCACCTTCGGGCGCAGGCGCACCGCCTTTCCCATCCGGTTTAGGCGCCGCGAGCGGGCGCGGGCGCTGCGGCAGCCGTTCGCCCTGCGGTTTCAGCACGGTGGTCGATCCGGGCAGAGCCGGGGCCAACTGGGCGACCGGCGCCGGGCATTCGGTCACCGGCACTTTCGGGTCCGCTTCGTAGCAAGCCGCGGCAGCATTGGAGGGATGGCCGGTACCGACGAAGTTGGCGCAGCGTTCGATCTTGTAGCCGGAAGCGCAGAAGGTCCGCGACTTCCACCTGCTCTGGTAGTCGCTGACGAATTCGGAGAAGAATTCCTGCTGAACCTGCTGGGTCAGCTGCGATTCGATCTGCGGCCGGACTTCGTTCAGGCTCTGCACTTTTTCGGGGTTCAGTTTCACCACTTCGACGATCGTGTAGCTGCCGCTGAATTTGAGTGGCCCAATGATTTCGCCGGTGGCGGCCCCGAAGATCTGTTTTTTCAGCGGTTCCGGCAGGATTTCTTCGCTGAGGTTTTCCTGCAGCCCGCCTTTTTTGTTGGTCGAGGTGTCTTCGGAGTATTTGGGGGCGACTTTTTTCCAGTTCGCCGGCGAGGAGTCGGCTTCGAGCGCTTTTTTCGCCGCTTCGACTTCGCCTTTGTCCTGGTTCGTGATGAGGCGGACGTCCCGGCTCGGTTTGGCCGTGAACTGGGTCGTCTTCGTCGACTCGTAGGTTTCTTCGACCTGGGAATCGCTCGGCGGCGGCGCTTCGCTGCTCACCTGTTCCTGGATCTGTTTGCCGAGGATCTGCAATTCGACTCGGTCGTCGACGTCCTCCTGGGTGAATCCCGAGGTTTTGAGGAACCCTTTGTACGCTTTTTCGGTCGGGAAGTTCTGTTCTTTGATCTGGTCGAGTTCGTCTTCGATCTGTTTGCTGGTGGCCGAGATGTCGAGTTCTTCGGCCTGGCCCCTGACCCAGACGGAGTCGAGGACTTCTTCCATCGTGGTGACTTTGAGTTCTTCGTATTTTTTCGAGCCTGGTTTTGGCGGTTTTTTCAGCGACGCCTGGCCCAGCTGCTGTTTCAGCGCTTTGTCGAAATCCTCTTGGGTCACGGACCCGAGTTCGTCCGGCACGCTCTGGACCAGGGCGACGTCGCCGGAGGGCACGCTCGGCTGCCCGATCCCCTGCGCGACCGCGAAGCCGACGAACAGCCCGACGAGCAGAACGCCGAAGACGACCAGCCAGAGGCGCCTGACCCCCGCCGACCTGGTGCTGCCCTTGCCGCTCTTCCCCGATTTCGCTCCCACGAAGCCGGCAGCATAGTCAAATCACTCCGCGCGGACAGTCTCGGGAGCCGCACTGAAAGCCCAGAGGCGGCTCAGGCTGCTGCAGTTTCGACCGCCCGGCGCGCCTCGCGCAGGCCCTCGGCCAGCGCCAGGACCGCCGTCAGCCGCTCCTCCGGGTCGCCCGCGACCCGCACCGCGGCGGTCTGCTCGCGCCATTCGTAGACCGCCCCCTCGACCTGCTCGGCGAGCACGCCAGCGCCCTCGGAGTCGAGCTCGACCCCGGTGACGCTGAGGCGACCGCCGCGGAACTCGACGCTGCGCGCCCCGGCGAGGCCGAGCTGGATCCGCGCCTGCTGCAGCCGCAGCAGGTTCTCGGCCTGCGGCGGCAGCGGCCCGAAGCGGTCGGAGAGCTCGTCGCGGATCGCCCGCAGCTGGCCCGGCTCGCGGGCGGCGACGATGCGGCGGTGGATGTCGATCTTCGCCGCCTCGAAGGGGACGAAGCCGGCCGGCAGGTAGGCGTCGACCGGGACGTCGAGGCGGACCGGCTCCGGCGCCTCCTCCTCTCCCTCGGCGGCACCGGCCTCGCCCACCGCCTCGTCGATCATCTGGCAGTAGAGCTCGAACCCGACCGCGGCCACATGGCCCGACTGCTCGTCGCCGAGCAGGTTGCCGGCGCCGCGGATGTCGAGGTCGCGCATCGCGATGCGGAAGCCGGAGCCGAGCTCGGTGTGGTCGGCGAGGGTCGAGAGCCGCGCCGCGGCCTCCTCGGTCAGGGCCTCGGCCGAGGGGTAGAGCAGGTAGGCGAAGGCGCGCTCGCGAGAGCGCCCGACGCGGCCGCGGATCTGGTAGGCCTGGGAGAGCCCAAGCTGGTCGGCGCGCTCGACGATCAGGGTGTTGGCGGTGGGGATGTCGAGGCCGGACTCGATGATCGTCGTCGTCACGAGCAGGTCGGCGTCGCCGCGCAGGAAGGAGAGCATCGTCTCCTCCAGCACGCCCTCGTCCATCTGCCCGTGCGCTTCCAGCACCCGCGCCCCCGGCACCAGCGCCCGCAGCCGCTCCGCCGTCTCCGGCAGCGAGTCGATCCGGTTGTGCAGGAAGAAGGCCTGGCCGCCGCGCTCGACCTCGCGCTGGACCGCCTTGCGGACCAGGTCCTCGTCGTAGGGGCCGACGTAGGTGCGGACCGGGCGCCGGCCCTCGGGCGGGGTCTCGATCACGGAGATGTCGCGCAGCCCGGCCAGGCTCATCTGCAGGGTGCGCGGGATCGGCGTCGCCGAGAGCGCCAGCACGTCGACCTTCAGCTTCAGCTGGCGCAGCAGCTCCTTCTGCTTGACCCCGAAGCGCTGCTCCTCGTCAACGATCACCAGGCCGAGCTCCTTGGCGCGGACGTCGCGCGAGAGCAGCCGGTGGGTGCCGATCAGGATGTCGACCTTGCCCGCCTCGAAGTCCTTCAGCACCGCTTTCACCTCGGCCGGCGCTCGCAGCCGGGAGACGCCCTCGACCCGGAAAGGGAGGTCGGCGAGGCGCTCGCGGAAGGTGCCGAAGTGCTGCTGGGCGAGGATCGTCGTCGGCACCAGGACCATCACCTGCTTGCCGTCGGAGGCGGCCTTGACCGCGGCCCGCAGCGCCACCTCGGTCTTGCCGAAGCCGACGTCGCCGCAGACCAGCCGGTCCATCGGCCGCTCCGACTCCATGTCGCCCTTGACCGCCTCGATCGCCTCCAGCTGGTCGGCGGTCTCGCGGTAGGGGAAGGCCGCCTCGAGCGAGATCAGCCATTCGCCGTCGGGGCCGAAGGAGTGGCCGCGGCGGGCCCGGCGCTCGGCGTAGAGGTTGAGCAGTTCGCCGGCCAGGGCGCCGGCGGCTTTGCGGGCGCGCGCCTTGAGGTTCTGCCAGCGCTTGCCGCCCAGGGCCGAGAGCGCCGGTTCGCCGCCGGCGCCGACGTAGCGGGAGAGCTTCGCCAGCTGGTCGGTGGGGACGAAGACCCGGTCCTCGCCCTTGTATTCGAGGTAGAGGTAGTCGCGGGTGACGCCGCCGACGTCACGGGTCTCGAAGCCGGAGAAGCGGGCGACGCCGTGGTCCTCGTGGACGACGTAGTCGCCGACCCGCAGTTCGCTGAAGGCGAGGCGGCCACGGCCGCCACCGGGCGCCGGCTCCTCGGCGCGGCGGCGGTGGACGAGGCGGCGGAAGGGGTAGACGGCCAGTTTCAGCTCCGGGCTGACGAAGCCCTCGCGCAGGCGCGCCTCGGCGAAGGCGAGGCCGGGGTCGGGCGAGATCCGGCCGCCTTCGAGCAGGCGGGCGTCGAGGCGGTCGAGCCCGTAGCGGGTGCGCTCGGCCTCGCCGCGGTTGTCGAAGGCGACAACGGTGCGGTAGCCGGAGCGGACCTGTTTCTCCAGCTCCGCCTCGGCCTCCTTGACGCTGCGGGCGGGCGACTCGGCGCGGGCGGCGCGGAAGGCGTCCTCGTCGTCCTCCCCGGCCCCCGTCAGCGAGAGGGCCGCGCGCTCGGCCAGCGGCGCGGCGACGTCGACGTAGAGGTGCTGGGCGTCGTCGGCGTGCATCGCCGTGGTCGCGTCCTCCCAGTGATCGCGCAGCGCCGGCTCGATCTCCTCGGAAGCGGCGAGCACGACCGCGGCGGCCTCGGGCACGAGCTCGAGCGGCGCCCGGAAGCGGTCCAGCGGCAAGAGCTCGGCCAGGTTGGAGGGACGCTCGCCCTCCTCGGCGGCTTCCAGCGCCGCCAGCTCGGCCAGCTCGCGGTGCTCGGCGTCGAGCTCGGCCGCGGGCGCCAGCTCAACCCGCTCCGCCTCGCCGAGCGAGCGCTGGGTGAAGGTCGAGAACCAGCGCATCGAGTCGATCTCGTCGCCGAACAGCTCGATCCGCACGGCCCGCTCCTCGGTCGCCGGGAAGACGTCGAGGATGCCGCCGCGGACCGCGAACTGGCCGCGCTCCTCGACCTGCTCGACCCGTTCGTAGCCGGCGCCGACGAGGTCCTCGGCGACGGCGCCGAGGTCGACCTCCTCGCCCTTGGCGATCGCGAAGCCGGCCGGCCGCAGGGAGGCATCGGGCACGGCCTCGGCCAGCGCGGTGGCGCTGGCGACGACAACCGCGTCGGGCTCGGCGACGAGGGCGTCGAGGGCGTCGATCCGCAGCCCGACCAGATGCGGCGGCGGCGTCACGTGCGAGGCGTAGCCGGTGCCGCGCGAGGGATAGAGGCGGACCCGGCGCGGGGCGAGGTAGGCGTGCAGGTCGGCGGCGAGGTCGCGGGCGGAGCGGTCGTCGGCGGCGACCAGCAGGGCCGGGCGGCCGGCGAGGCCGCGGTCGTCCTCCAGCAGCGCCGCCAGCAGCAGCGGCCGCAGCATCGCCGAGGCGCGGACCGTCACCGCCTCCCCCCCGCCGGCGGCCTCGCGCACGCGGCCGGCGAGCGCGTGGACGCGCTCGTTCTCGGCGGCTATCTCTATTAGGGGACGGAGGCTCACGGCAGCAAAAACGCCCGGATCGTCCGATCCGGCGCGCGGCGGTCGATTCTAGGGCTCGCTCCGCGGCGGCTCGGCGCCGGGAGTCAGTCGCCGCGCTGGGATTCGCAAACGGCGCGCAGCCGTTCGGCATCACCGGCCGGTTCGGAGCGCGAAACGGTCCCGTCGGGCGCGAGCAAGGCCCAGCGCGTCGGCGCCCAGGGACAGCGGAAGCGGATCTGCAGCCCGGGTGAGTTGGGGCTCGACTCGGCCCTGGAGCAGCCGGCGATGCAGGTCTTCCCCCATTTGCCCGGCCAGCCGGCCCAACCGCCGGCCAGCGGCGTAGCGAGATCCGGTGGGGCGCCGATCTCCGGCAGTGGCCGGACGCAGAGGTTCGCCGAGCAGTGAGCGTCGACGTTGCCGCCCCAGGCGACGTCGCCGTCGTGACTTTCCTCGGGGAGGTGGACGCCGCCCAGCGTGCCGAACTGGTGGCAATTGCCGTCGTTGCACCGGAACGGGTAGGACGCGTGGGTACCGGCGGCGACGAAGACAACCGGGTGACTGCCCGAGCGCGGCAGGATGTCGCCTTCGATCAGCACGCGATCCTTGTGGGCGGCGTAAACCGCGCCGAGGATCTGCGGATTCAGCTCCGGCGTGGTGATCACCGTGATCCCCTCCCAGTCACCCTCGTGGTCGCCGCAGTAGAACGTGCAGTCGTTGAACTGGCCGTTGTAGTCGTTGTAGCGGAGGAACCACCAGTAGTCCCAATACCAGCGCCCTTCGTGGGTCGTCCGCCGGTAATAGACGGCCGACATTTTCCCGTCGTTGCAGTCGAAGACGGTCGGTGGCGAGGTGCAGAGAGGATCGGGCGAGTATGCGTCGGCGCCGTTCTTCCTCTCCCCTTCGATGTCGATGAATTCGGGGGCGTCCCCGCCACGTCGCAATCGGCCGATTCCGCCCGCGGGGTTGCAGTGTGGGTCGAGACCACGCCAGCAAGCGAGCTGCGCACCGCCATGGGGGTAGCTCTCGGCGAGGAAGCTGGCAACGCTGACCGGGCGCCAGCGCTCAGCGCTGTCGAAGCGCAAACGGGGGCGCAGCTCCATCGCCAGCGCCCGCTCGATCGTGCTGCCGTGCCCTTCGAGAGCGACTTCGGCGATCTTCTTTCCGGTTTCGGGTGGCGCCGGGCAGGAGAAGTTCGAACTGATGTCGCCGTATTCGGTCCTCGTCACCTGGCTGGTGGGCACCGAGACCACTCCCGCCTCGCGGCCGAAATGCTGCTCGAACAGCACCTGGCCTCCACCTTCCCCGATCAGCTTCCCTTTCACGGGGACGCTGGTGCCCGTGACACAGGCCTGAGCGTTCTCGAAGGAAAGCGAGGCAGCGAACATCACCGCCGGGATCACCGCGACGGTGGCGGCGATCCCCGCCACGACGCTGAGCTTGAATCCGGGCTTCAGGCCGCCGGCGACGACCAGCCTCAGCAGGTACCAGCCGGCGCAGGCAGCCGCGCAGGTGGCGAGGAGACCGATCACCTCGCTGACGAGGGTGAGGGTCGGGCCACTGGTCTGCCGCGCGTGGATGATGGCCGGAGCCATCAGCGCCGCGCTGACCGCAAGGGCAACGAAGAACGTCCGCCACCCCAGATCGCCCGGGACCCCTTCGGCTTCGTCCCTCTGCAGCCTCTCCTTCCACTTTGGCCTCCACTCGAAGGGGTTGCCCCGGAGTCCGACTACAAGTGCGACGAGGAGGCCGAACAGCAGGCCAAACGTCGCCGCCAGCAGCAGCACGTCCAGCATCGCGGTGCTGATCACCACCTCGCGGGGAAGCTGGCCGAGGATCGGGACGACGGAGTTGAAGGAGAAGGAGTCGAAGAACAGCCGCAGCGCGATAACGAGACCGCCGAGGACGTAGAGCAAGGCGACGATCCCCGCCAGTAGCCCGACCACCGCGGTCGCGGTCTTCAGCGGTTGACCGCCTCCACCCCCGCCCCCATTACCGTCGCTCACGCTGGCCGCACCCGGTCGCTCGCCACCCGTCTCCCCTCAGAGCGCACCGCGCAAGGCTCTCCCACCCGCTCGAAAAAGCAAGTTCAGTCGGGTTCTTTTAGGGCGGGCGGCGAGCGCTCCCGAACCCGCCTGGATCAGTCGCTATCCGAGCACGGTGAACTTGTACTTGGCCGGCGTCGAGTCTTTGCCGCCGGCGCTGAAGGCGCGCGCTTCGAAAGTGTGTTTGCCGGGCTTCAGCTTTTTGTAGGTCTTGGGCGAGGCGCACTTCGCGAAGCGCTTCTTGTCGAGCCTGCATTCGAAGCCGGTCGCCTGGGAGGTTGCGTGGAACTTGAACTTGGCGGTCGTCTTCGTGGATTTCTTCTTCGGGCCCTTGTCGATCTTGGTGTCGGGAACACCGGCGGGATTGCATCCTCCGCTGCGCAGGCAGACCGGTTTTTTAGGCGGATCCGGCGGGGTCGGCGGTTTCACGCACATCGCCGGCACGTCCGGGCAGGCAGGCGGCACGGGATCGGCCTGGGAGGTCGCCGTGCTCAGCTCCGAGGTTCCATTGAGCGTGCTGGTCTGCGTCGCGGCGACGAGCGTCCCGGTCGGGAGCTGCGCCGGGTAGGTCACTTTCCAGTTGCCGGAGCCGTCGGCGTCCGCTTCGGCGATGAAGGAGTCGAGCTCGCCTGCCGACCCGTTCGCCTTGCGGAAGATCCGAACGGTGGCGTTGGGAAGCGAGGTGCCGGTCGCACTCGACTGCAGGGCGGTGGCAAAAGCCGGCGGGACAATCCCGTCGTTCGGGCCTTTTTCGCCAAGTTCGGAGGCGACGAGGTCGATGAAGCTGCCCGCGTTGCCGCTGCCGCGGTTACGGCCGATCTCGTTCTGGCTTTCCTCGACGTCGGAGACTTCGATCGCGTCGCCGGCGCTTTCGGAGATCACGTTTTCCGCGGCGGCGCCGTTGCCGCCAATCAAGTTGCCGCTGACGATCGGGAAGCCGAAGCCGAAGCTGAAGGATTGAACCCGGATCCCGGCTTTGCCGGCGCCCGTAACCGTGTTCCCGACCACTTCGTTGTTGTCGGTGCGCACCAGGATCCCCTCTTCGCCGCTGTCGGAGACCGTGTTGTTCTCGATCGCGTTCCCAGTGAGTGCGGAGAGGCCGAGGGCGATGATCCCGACCGAGCCGCCGCTGACCGTGTTTCCTTCGGCCAGAGCGCCGAAGGAGTGCAGTTCGATCCCATTCCCCACGGCGGTGATCCGGTTGCCGAGCACTTGCGCCCGGTCCGCGGTCGCGGTCATTCCTTCCGAGGAGATGAAGACGCCGACCCCGGGCGGCACAAAGCTGCCGCTGCCGTCGAGGGCGCGGCCGATCGAGTTGTTTTCGACCACGAGGTTCTTCGCGGGTTCGCCGCTGTCGCCGGCGAGGATGCCGTGGGTGCCACCGTGGATCTGGTTGGCGTCGCCCGAATCGGGGCCGCCGATCGTCACGTTGCTGGCGCTGCCGACATTGATCACCGCGGTGTTCGGGCCGCCCGCCGGTTCGGTTCCCGTTGCGGTGAGACCGACGTAATTTCCCTGGAGCGTCGTTGGCCCGGTCGACGGTTCCTCTTCGAAGGCGGCGTTTTTGCGCAGGTCGATCGACGGCGCGGGCCCGTTGTTGTTGATGAAGACGTTGCAGCCAAGGTCGCAGGCCGGCGTTTCGATCCCGGCCGTGCCGACGTCGGCGCCGACCAGGGTGTCTTCGGAGGCGATGCCGCCGTTGCTGGCCGAATCGGCGATCACCAGGTTGCGCAGCTGCGGCGCCGGGCTGGCGCCGTTGGGACCGGAGCCGAAGTAGTTGCCCTGCACCTTCGCTTCGGTAGTGCCGCGCAAGACCAGGCCGGTGGTGCTCCAGCCGAAAACGTTGCGCATCGCCGGCAGTTTGCCTCCGATCTGGGGCCCGTCGACGCCGAGGACGAGAACTCCGGTGGTGTTCGCGCCGCTGATGCCGTTGAGCTTGACCCCGATCCAGTTGTCCTCGGCGACGAACCCGGAGCCTTCGACCCTGATCCCGATGGCCGCTTCGATCACCGAGAGGCCCTCGATTTTCACCGCCGGGGCGGCGACGACCAGGCCCTGGCCTTTGATCCCGGCGCAGGGGCCGACGAAGGTCGACTCGGTGGTGCAGCGCCCGTTGGTCGCACCGCCGGCGTCGGCGTCGATCTCAACCGTGTCTTTGACTTCCGGGAAGTTGGCGCCCTGGACGATCGTGTCTTCCTGCTGCCCGTTGAAGAGCACATTGTCGAAGAGGATCGTGTCGTCGACCGTTTCCGAGTTGTTCGATTCTTCGATCGCCGCCCGCAGGGTGCAGGTGGTTGCCGAGGTTTCGCAGCCGACGGCCGGTTCGTCAGCCTCGTCGCCGATGCTGTCGACCGTGTAGGTGAGAGCCGAGGCGGTGGCCGGGAGGATCAGCAGAAGCAGTGCGCAGGCGAGGGCGGTCGCCAAGCGGAGCATCCTCGACCGGCCCCTGCCGGAAAGTTGGACGAGCATTTCGCGGACACTATCCCAGCCCCCGGGTTTGCACGGACTCCCGACCCGTTCGCCCGGGCTCAGTCGGGCTGCGGCAGGCCGGGGCCGGTGCGGGCCCACTCGACCTGGCCCTTGCCCTCGAGCGCCGAGCGGCCCTCGACGTCGTCCCACTCGTGCAGCATCCGCTTCAGGCGGGCGACCGCCTCGGGCGGGTGGGCGGCGACGCCAGCGGCGAGCTCCAGGGCGGAGGCCTCGGTCGCGGCGGCGGGGGCGACGCGGTTGACGAGCCCGATCCGCAGCGCCTCGTCGGCGCCGACGGTGCGGGAGCTGAAGAGCAGGTACTTGGCGGCGGCGAGGCCGCAGAGGGTGACCAGCCGGGCCGGGCCGACCGGGGCCCCGAGGGCGGCGCCGGGGAAGCGCATCCGCAGGTTGGAGCCGCCGACCCGCATGTCGCAGGCGACGGCGATCTCGGCGCCGCCGCCGACCACGTCGCCGTGGCAAGCGGCGATCGTCGGCTTCGGGAAGGCGACGATCCCGTCGTAGAGGTCGGAGAAGAGCTGCATGCGGGCGACTTTGGCCTCGTCGTCGAGCTTCTCGCGGACGTCGGCGCCGGCAGAGAGGCCGAGCTGGTCGGCAGAGCTGAAGACAAGCACCCGCACGTTGTCGTCGCCGCGGGCGACGGCGAGGTGCTCGAGCAGCTCGACCAGCATCTGGGTGTTGAGCGCGTTGCGCGCGTCCGGCCGTTCGAGCCGGATCAGGGCCACGCCCTGCTCATCGACGGAGTAGCTGGTCAGTGCCTCGGTGCTCACGGCTCGGAACCTAGCCGTTCGACCAGGCGCTCGGTCTCCTCGGCGGCGTCGGCGATCAGCGCCTCGACCTCGGCCTTGGGCTCGCGGAACTTGCCGAGCACGTAGGCGGAGACGATCTCCGGGTCGGTCGAGTCGGGCCGCCCGACCCCCACCCGCACCCGCCAGAACTCGGGGTCGCCGAAGCCGCGTTTGAGGCTCTTGAGGCCGTTGTGGCCGGCGAGGCCGCCGCCCTGGCGAACCTGGATCTCGCCGAAGGGGAGGTCGATCTCGTCGTGCAGGGCGATCACCCGGTCCAGCGGCACCTTCAGCGAGCCGCGCGCCGGACCGGCCGAGTTGCCGGATTCGTTCATGAAGGTCAGCGGCTGCAACACCGCCACCCGCGGGCCGCCGGGCCCGGTCCTGCCTTCGGCGATGCGGCCGCGGAACTTGTCGCGCCCCTTGCCCAGGTCCCAGCGCTGCGCCAGCTCGGCGGCGACCAGGAAGCCGACGTTGTGCCGGGTGCCGGCGTACTCGGGACCGGGGTTTCCCAGCCCGACGATGAGGATGCGGTCCCCGTCGCCGCCCTCCTCTCGACGGCGGCGGAACAGCGGCACGATCTAGCCCTCGGAGTCGCCCGAGTCGCCGCCGTCGGAGTCGCCATCCCCCTCGGCGGCCTCGCCATCGCCCTCGCCGACCAGCTCGGCCTCCTCCTCGACCTCGGGCTCGGCGACCTCTTCGACGCGCGGCGGCGAGAGGGTCACGATCGTGACCTCCTCCAGGTCCTCGGCGACGAAGGTGACGCCGTCGGGCACGGCGACGGCGGAAAGCTGAAGGGTGTCGTTAATCTCCATCGCCGAGACGTCGAGGACGAGCCGGTCGGGGATCTCGGCCGGCAGCGCTTCGACGAGGATCTCGCGGGTGACGTGCTCGAGCACGCCGCCGCCTTTGACTCCGGGCGCGGTCTCGATGCCCTCGAGCTCGATCGCGACCTCGGCCTGGATCGCCTCTTTGAGGTTCACCTCCTGCAGGTCGATGTGCTGGAGGCTGCCGCGCACCGGGTGCAGCTGCTGCTCCTTGACCACGACCGGGACGGCTTTGCCGCCCTCGATCTCGAGGTCGAACAGGGCGGCGCCCTCGCTGATCAGGTTGCGCACCTCCCGTTCGGAGACCTGGAAGGGCTTCGCCTCGGAGCCGCCCGAGTAGACGACGCCCGGAACCAGCCCCTCGCTGCGCATGCGACGCGAGGCGCGCGAGCCGAAATCGGCGCGCGGGGCGACCTTCAGGGTTGAACGGGCGGTGGCCATCGGACGGGAGAGGATAGAGAACGACCGCGAACGGCGGCCTCGTGCCACCCTTCCGTCCCCTATGCGACCCTTCGACCGTGTCTGACGAAAACAAGATCCCCAAGGGCCGGGTCCGGCGCTCGGCCAAGCTCGGCTCGATCGTCGGGGTCCAGGGCGCCCGCTACGCCGGCACCAAGGCGACCAACGTCGGCCGTTCCGAGGAGGACAGCAAAGAGCGGCTGGAGCAGCGCCACCTGGAGACGGCGATGAAGATGGTCGGCGCCCTCGGGCAGATGAAGGGCGCGGCGATGAAGCTCGGGCAGTTCGCCTCCTTCATCGACACCGAGTTCATCCCCGATGAGTACCGCGACATCTACCAGGAGCAGCTGGCGAAATTGCGCACCGACGCCCCGGCGATGCCCTGGGAGAAGGTGGTCAAGGTGCTCGAAGAAGAGTACGACGGCGAGCCGCTCTCGGAGCTGTTCGCCGAGATCGAGACCGAGGCCTTCGCCGCCGCCTCGATCGGCCAGGTCCACCGGGCCGAGCTGCTCGACGGGCGCGAGGTCGCGGTGAAGATCCAGTACCCGGGAATCGCCGAGGCGCTCGAGGCCGACCTGCGCAACGCCGGCACGATCGTCCGCCTTGCCCGCGCCCTCGCCCCCGGCCTCGACGCGAAGGCGATCGCCAACGAGATCCGGGAGCGGGTGATGGAGGAGCTCGACTACGAGTACGAGGCGCAGAACCAGCGCTCCTTCGCCCGCGCCTACCGCGACCACCCCTTCGTCTACGTGCCCGAAGTCGTCACCCGGCTCTCGCGCCGGCGGGTGCTGGTCACCGAGCTGGTCAGCGGGATGAACTTCGAGCAGATCAAGGAGCTCCCGCACGAGCAGCGCAGCCGCTTCGGCGAGATCGTCTTCCGCGGCAGCATCGGCTCGATGTTCAATCTGCAGCACTTCAACGCCGACCCCCACCCCGGCAACTACATCCTGATGGAGGACGGGCGGGTCGCCTTCCTCGACTTCGGCATGACCAAGAAGCTCGACCGCGAGCAGATCCAGCTCGAGCAGCGCGCCTTCGACGCCGCCTCGCGCGACGACCCCGAGGCCTTCCGCCAGGCACTGCACGACCTCGGCTTCGTCAAGAAGCCCTCGAAGCTCGACGCCGAGCGGCTGATGGAGCACATGGGTGCGGTCGGCGGCTGGTACATCGAGGATCGCGAGATCGAAATCACCCCTCGGCGAGTGATGAAGATCATCGAGTCGACCAACGACCCGCGCTCGGAGTACTTCGACCTGATGCGGCGCGAGTCGATCCCGGCCGAGGAGCTGATGGGGCGGCGGATGGAAATCGGCGTCGTCGCCGTGCTGGGCCAGCTGCGCGCGAAACGAAATTGGCACCAGATCTTTCGCGAGTGGGTCTACGCAGACCCGCCGGCAACCGAGCTCGGGCAGCAGGAATGGGACTACTTCGAGGAAAGAGGCCTTAAGCGCACCCCCGGGCTGGCCGAGACCAGCTGAAACGCGACGAATCGAGGCAAGACGATGGGCAGGTTCCGACGCGGTTGGGCACTGACGAAGAAAAGCTGGACGCTCTTGAAAGAAAACCGAGAGCTCGTGCGCTTCCCCCTCTACGGGGCGTTCGCGACGATCCCGCTGGCGGTCGTCTTCCTCGGCCCCGGGCTCTACCTGCTCGACGACGGCTCGCTCGGCCCGGCGATCCCGCTGCTGGTGCTCGGCGTCTACGTGCTCAGCATCGTCGGCGTCTACTTCAGCGTCGGCCTCGCCGCCGCGGCAAACATGATCTTCAGCGGCCAGAGCGCGACCGTCTCCGACGGCCTCGCCGTCTCCCGCGAACGCTTCAGCCAGATCTGCGGCTGGGCCGCGATCTCGACCGCGATCAGCGTCCTCATGGGGGTGCTGGAGAACCAGGGTGGGGTCCTCGGCGACATCGCCGCCCGCCTGGTCGGGATGGCCTGGTCCCTGGTCACCTTCCTGGCGGTGCCGGTGATCGCGATCGAGGGCACCGGCCCGTTCGAGACGCTGAAACGCTCCGGCTCGATCTTCCGCAAACGCTGGGGGCAGCAGATCACCGGCAACGTGGCGATCGGCGGCCTCATCTTCCTCGCCGGGCTGCTGCCGGCGGCGATCCTGATCGGCGGCGGCGTCCTGCTCTGGTCCTCGGCCTCGTTCGCCGGAGCGCTGCTGGTCGTGATCGGCGCCCTGGTGATGGCGATCGCGCTGCTTATCTCGAAGTCCCTCAGCGGCATCTTCGGCGTCGCCCTCTACCGCTACGCGGTCGAGAGCGAGGCGGTCGGCGGCTTCACCGCCGAGGACATGGAGTCCGCGGTGAAGGTGAAGAAGGGCGGCCGCAACGCACCGCCGACGGCGACCCCTGGCACCGTCTAATCCGAATACGGTCACGCGCGTGGCCGAGCTGGAAGTACGCAACCTGACCAAGCGCTACGGGCGCACGGTCGCCGTCGACGACCTCTCCTTCGAGGTCCACGCCGGCCGCGTCACCGGCTTCCTCGGCCCCAACGGGGCCGGCAAGACGACGACGATGCGGGCGCTGCTGGGGCTGCTGCGCCCGACCCGCGGCGAAGCGCTGGTCGACGGGCAGCCGCCGGTGCAGATGACCGACCCGCTGCGGACGATCGGCGCGGCGCTGGAGGCGACCGCCTTCCACCCCGGCCGCAGCGGCCGCGCCCACCTGCGGGTCCTGGCCAGCGCCGCCCGGATCCCGATGTCGCGGGTCGAGGAGGTGCTGGAGCTGGTCGAGCTGAGCGGGGCCGCCGGGCGCCGGGTCGGCGGCTACTCGCTGGGGATGCGCCAGCGCCTCGCCCTGGCGGCGGCGCTCCTGGGCGAGCCGCGGACGCTGATCCTCGACGAGCCGGCCAACGGGCTCGACCCGCAGGGCATGCGCTGGCTGCGCGACCTGCTGCGTGCGCAGGCGGCCGAGGGCCGCACCGTCCTGGTCTCCAGCCACGTCCTCTCCGAGGTCGCCCAGACCGCCGACGAGCTGATCCTGATCCGCGGCGGCAAGCTGGTCTCCCAAACCACCCTGGCCGAGTTCACCGCGGCCGACGCCGGGTGGGTGCGGGTGCGGGCGGTGCGGCTCGACGAGCTCGCGCGCGGGCTCGGCGAGGGCAAGGCGACGGTGAGGCGCGACGAGGAGGGGGCGCTCTTGGTCGAGGGCGCCAGCGCCGAGGAGATCGGCGAGCTGGCGCTGAGCCTGGGGATCGCCCTGCACGAGCTGGCGCCGCAGCGCTCGAGCCTGGAGGAGCGCTTCCTCGAGGTGATGGGCGAGGAGTCCGAGACGCCCCCGGCCGAGGGCGAGGCGGGCGCATGAACCTGCTGCGCAGCGAGTGGATCAAGCTCTGGTCGGTGCGGACGACCTGGGTGATGCTGGGGATCGGGCTGCTCGCCGAGGCGCTCTTCGCCGGGCTCTACGTCGGCTTCGCCCCGCTCGAAGAGATCGGCCAGCTGGAAGACACGATGACCGGGGTCGGGCTGCTGCTGGTGCTCGTCCTCGTGCTCGGCGTACTCGTCGTCACCGCCGAGTTCCGCCACGGCACCGCCAGCTCCACCTTCCTGGTGACGCCGCGCCGCTGGCCGGTGCTGGTCGCGAAGCTGGCGGCGACCTTCGGGGTCGGCCTGCTCGCCGGGCTCGCCTTCGTCCTCGTCAACGGCGGCCTGGCGCTGCCGCTGCTCTCCAGCCGCGGCGGCTCGCTGCCCTCGGCGAGCGACGCCGCCTCGGTCTACGCCGGGGTCGTCGTCTCGCTGGGACTGATCTGCGCCTTCGGCTTCGGGATCGGCGCGGTGGTCCGCAACCAGGTCGCCGCGATCATCGCCGCGATCGCCGCCCTCTTCATCGTCTCGGCGCTGCCCGAACTGCTCCCGGGCTCGGTCGGCGACTACTTCCCGGCGCAGGCGATCGGCTCCCTGCACGGCAGCAGCGAAGGCGACGGCAGCCTCGGCCAGGTCGCCGGCGGCCTCGTCCTCACCGCCTGGACCCTGGGCCTGTTCGCGATCGGCACCGTGCTGGTCTGCCGCCGCGACGTCGGCGAATAGCTCAGAGGCGGGCGAAGAGGCGCGGGTCGTTGGAGCAGAGGCCGTCGACGCCGTAGGAGACGAGCTTGCGCATCCGCGCCTCGTCGTCGACCGTCCAGGCGATCAGCTCGACCCCGGCCAGCTTGCAGATGCGGGCCAGCCGCGGCGAGATCAGCGGGTGGTAGACCCACATCGCGGCGACGCCGAACTGGGGCAGTTTCTGGGCCGCCAGCCCCGGCAGCCGCTGCCGCATCGCCACCAGCGCCGCCGCCATCGGCAGCTTCGCCCAGCGCTTCGAGTTCCAGTCCTTGGTCACCTTGGGATAGGTCCAGCCGCGCCGCAGCCCCGGTTCCAGCTCCAGGACCCGGCCCAGCGTGTGCATCTCCATGGTCGAGATCATCGAGCGCTCGATCAGACCGCGCTCGCGCAGGGCGTCGACCATCTCTTTCTCGCGCCCGGGCAGCTTCACGTCGAGGTCGATCTCGACCTTGTCCAGGGGCGGCTCGAGGAAGGCGTCGAGCGCCTCGGTCAGCTGCAGCGGCTTGCGGCTCTCGGCGTCATGCCAGTCGTGGGCGACAACCAGCGGCGCCCGCTGCTCCATCGGCAGGTGCGCGTCCGGCAGCCAGAGCACGTCGAGCTCGATCGTGTCGACCCCGGCCTCGACCGCGGCGCCGAAGCTCTCCAGCGTGTTGCCGGGGGCGATCGTGTCGGCGCCCTTGTGGCCGACCAGTCGCAGCTTGCTTGCCGCCTTGGTGGCCAGGGCCAGCGTCCCTAGAACAGCTGGTTCTCGCCGGCGAAGATCTCCGAGACGGAGTCGTCGGTGAAGATGCGCCGGATCGAGTCCGCGAAGGTGCTGGCGGTGGAGAGCACGGTGATGTTGTCCGGGGCGCCGGGGCGCAGGGGCATGGTGTCGGTGACGACGATCTGCTCGATCCCGGAGTTCGCCAGGCGTTCGAAGGCGGGGCCGGAGAAGACGCCGTGGGTCGCGCAGGCGATCACCCGGGCGGCGCCTTCGTCGAGCACCGCCTCGGCGGCGGCGCAGAGGGTGCCGGCGGTGGCGATCATGTCGTCGACCAGGACCGCGGTCTTGCCCTTGACGTCGCCGACGACGTAGCCGATCTCGGCCAGCGCCTGGGCCGGGCGCTCCTTCTCCATCACCGCCCAGTGGGTGCCGATGCGGCGGGCGAAGTTGCGTGCCGTCTTCACCCGGCCGGCGTCGGGCGAGACGATCACCAGCTCCTCCTGCAGTTCCTGGTCGATGAACCACTGGGTCAGCATCGGCATCGCGGTCATGTGGTCGACCGGGACGTGGAAGAAGCCCTGGACCTGGCCGGCGTGGAGGTCCATGGTCAGCACCCGGTCGGTGCCGACGCCCTCCAGGCACTTGGCGACGATGCGGGCGGTGATCGGCTCGCGCGGGGCGGACTTCTTGTCCTGGCGGGCGTAGCCGTACCAGGGCATGACGGCGATGATCCGGTGGGCGGAGGCGCCCTGGGCGGCGTCGATCATCGTCAGCAGCTCCATCAGCGAGTCGTTGGGAGTCATCCCGCTCTGCTCGTTGGCGCAGGTCGACTGCACGATGAAGACGTCGGCGCCGCGGATCGACTCCTCGTAGCGGCAGTAGACCTCGCCGTCGGCGAAGGTCTTCAGCGTCGCCTGGCCGAGGTCGAGGTCGAGCTTGCCGGCGATTTTGGCGGCGAGGTCCATCGAGCTGCGGCCCCCGAAGACCATCATCCGTTTCCTGTAATCGTGCTCGATGCCGGTCTCCACCTGGGGGCGCTCCTCGATCATGCTCACGGGTTCTTGTCCTCTCGCATCTTCGCCGCCTTCTCGGCGGCGTATCCGTCGATGTTCCTCTGGCCGTTCTCACTGACGGCGAGGGCCCCCTCGGGCACGTCGTCCTTGATCACGGCGCCGGCGCCAGTGTAGGCGGAGTCCCCGACTTCTACCGGCGCGATCAGCATCGTGTCAACGCCGATGCGCACGTCGCGGCCGATCGTCGTCCGGTGCTTGCGGAATCCGTCGTAGTTGGCGGTGATCGTGCCGGCGCCGAGGTTGCTGCCCGGGCCGACGTCGGCGTCGCCGACGTAAGAGAGGTGCGGGACCTTCGCGCCCTTGCCGATGTGGGAGTTCTTGATCTCGACGAAGGCGCCGGCCTTGGCGGCGGCGTCGAGGGCGGCGTCGGGGCGCAGGTAGGCAAAGGGGCCGACCGCGCAGCCGTCGCCGACGGCGCACTGGACGAGGTGGGACTGGACGATGCTGGCCTCGGCGCCGACGACGCTGTCGACGATGGTGGTGAGCGGGCCGATGACCGCGCCGGCGCCGACGCTGGTGGCGCCGCGCAGGCTGGTGCCGGGCTCGATGCGAGCGTCGGCGCCGATCTCGACCCCAGCGTCGATCCAGGTCGCGGCGGGGTCGACGACGGTGACGCCGCCGAGCATGTGGGCGGTGAGGATGCGACGGCGGGCCTCGGCCTCGACCGCGGCGAGGTCGGCGCGGTTGTTGACGCCCATCGTCACCGCGAGGTCGTCGGCGAGGTGGGCGGCGACGCTGTGGCCGGCCTCGCGCAGCGCCGGGAAGAGGTCGGGCAGGTAGTACTCGCCCTGGGCGTTGTCGTTGGAGAGGGCGTCGAGGGCGGCGGCCAGCGGGGCCGCGTCGAAGACGTAGGTGCCGGCGTTGATCTCGCGGATCGCCAGCTGCTCGGCATTGGCGTCGCCGGCGGCTTTGGCCTCGACCACGCGCTCGACGGCGCCACCGCCGCCGCGGACGACACGGCCATAGGCTGCGGCGTCCTCGAGCTCGATGGTCAGCATCGTCGCCGCCGCAGTGGTGGCCTCGTGGGCGGCGAGCAGCGCGGCGATCGTGTCGGTGCCGATCAGGGGGACGTCGCCGGAAAGGACGAGCACCGTCTCGCTCTCGGCGATCAGCTCACGCGCGGCGCGGATCGCGCCGCCGGTGCCGTCGGACTCGGGCTGCACGACCGTCTCGGTGCCGTCGGGCAGGGCGGCGGAAATGTCGCGGCCGGGCGAGACGATCACCGCCACCCGCTCGGCCCCCGCCTCGCGCGCAGCCAGGATCGGCCAAGCGACCATCGGCTGGCCGCAGACTGAGTGGAGCATCTTCGGCGTCGAGGAACGCATGCGCGTGCCCTCGCCGGCCGCCATGACGAGAACCAGGGTCACGTATGAATGGTATTAGCGGACGCGCCTGGGCCGGCGCATCCCTGCGTCCTCGGTCGCTCGTGTGCAGAGCACACCACGCTCCCTGCGTCCTTGGCCTGCTTGGCTCAGGCGCGTCTTGCGTGCTTCGAACTACCTGCTTCGGGCTAGGTCTTTGCCCACCAGCGCCACGGAAGTCAGCGTCCAGCCGGCGAAGATCAGGTCGATGCCGACCAGGAGGCCGATCGCCCAGTCGGCGGAGCTCGGGAACTTGGCGAGGACGAGAATGCCGATCAGCAGGCCGGCGACGCCGCTGAGGCCGACCAGCCCGGCGTTCTGCTGACCGCGAGCCGCGAAGGCGACGGCGATCCGGGTGATGCCCATGAAGAGGAAGTAGATGCCGAGGACCAGGGTCAGCGTCAGCGTCCCGTTATGCGGTTCGACGATCAGCCAAACGCCGACGATCACCGTCAGCGCCGCCCACAACAACCGCAGCACCACCGTCCCGATCGAGTGCGCCGAGAACGCCGCCGCGACCAGGAAGGCGCCGGCGATCAGCAGGATCCAGCCAATGAAGATCGCCGTCCCCACCGCGGCAACGGCCGGAACCAAGATCGCGATGCACCCCACAACGATTGCCAGGATCCCGACGAACAGCAGCGCCTTCCAGCTGCGCTCCAGCCCTTCGCGAACCTCCGGGTCCATAGACGCTCCACCGATCTCCATAAACCCAGCCTAAGTTCTTTCGCGGACGGTTCGCTGGATCGAGCGATCCCTTTTCATCCCTATAGGTGGAAAAGGTTCCTCTCGATGCGGCGGAGCGACTGGTTCGGACTCGAACCGAGATCCGGCGCTAGTCTGACTTCGGCGTTCCGGGATGGTGTAATTGGCAGCACGCTTGGTTTTGGTCCAAGAAGTGGTTGGGTTCGAGTCCCCCTCCCGGATTACTCCTCCGACGCTCCCCGCGGGACCTTGCCGCCTTTGGCGCCGGGCTCCATCGCCGGGCCCTTGGGGGAGGCGATGCCGAGGACGCGCATTGCCTTGAGGCCGAGGCCGAGCTTCTCGCGGCCCTCGGTGGCGGAGACGTCGTGGCCGCAGAGCTCCTTCACGCGCTCGAGGCGGTAGCGGATCGTGTGGCGGTGGGTGAAGAGCTGTTTGGCGGTGGCGGCGACGTTGCCGTCGTTGTCGAGGTAGGCCTCGACGGTGGCGACAAGCTCGGTCTCGTACTGGTCGTCGTACTCGGAGAGGGGCTGGATCGTCTCCGAGTAGAAGCGTTCGAGCTCGCCCGGGTCCTCGCTCATCGCCGGCAGCAGCAGGCGGTAGGCGCCGGTGTCCTCGAAGGCCAGCACCGGGTGGCCCTCGGCCTCGCCGACGTTGACCGCGAGCCGGGCCTCGCTGCCGGCGCGGTAGAGGTCGACCGGGTCGGCGCAGCGGCGGCTGCGGCCGGTGGTGAGGTGGAAGCCGGCGAGGCTGTCGTCGAGCTCGCGGGCGAGGCCGGCGGCGGCGCGGGCGAGGCGCTCGTCGTCCTCGGCGGGGACGATCACCGAGATTTCGGCCGCCACCTCGCCGCTTGTGGTCGTCGCCAGCGAGCCCGGCGCGAGCGCGCGCAGCGCCCGCAGGGCCAGGGTCAGGACCCGTTCGCGCCACTCCCCCGTCTGGGCGGCGCGCGGTGCCGCCCGCAGCACCAGCACGCCGGCGCCGCGGTCGAGGTCGGCGCCGAGCTCGGCGCCGCGGGCGACGATGTCGCCGCGGTCGGTCACCTCGCGGGCCAGCACGGCGGCGACGAAGGCGCTTGCCACCTCCTCGCTCTCCCACTCCGGCGAGCGCGAGCGCTCCAGCTCCAGCGCCAGGAGCGTCGTCACCATCCGCGCGATCCCCGGCGCCGGCGGCGCTTTGGCCCGGTAGCGCAGCTCACCGACGGCGCTGTCGGCGACCCGCAGCTCAACCGCGGTCACCCCTTCGCCGCCCGAGAGCAGCTTCTGCTCCTGGTCGGGGGAAGCGCCGGCGACGGCGAGCACGGCACTGGAGCGGTCGATCAGGGCAACGCTGGCGTCCAGCAGCCGCGCCGCCGCACGGGCGACGGCGGGCAGCCCGGCGCCCGACTCGACCGCCTCGGAAAGCGCGTCGAGCAGCGTCGGATCGCTGGCATTTGCAGGACTTTCGGTCCCTTTCGAGGCCGCGGGCATGGCCTCATTATCCAGAGACCCCGCTTCCCGCCGCGGCCCGAACCGGCGAGCCGCTTACAAGCCGTCGAGGAATTCGGTGATCTCGGGGTAGTAGTAAACGACCCCTAGACCGATCACGACGCCAATCACTACGAGCGCAGCGAGCACGAAGAGGGAGAGGAAGCCGGCGACCGTTTTCTCCCAGAAGCGACCGTAGGCGCTGAGCGCCGGGCTGAGGATGAGAACGGCGAAGATCACCAGGCAGACCAGTCCGGCGGCACCGAACAGCAGGTACTGGTTGCCGATCTTCTCCAGGGCGAGGATCGTCATCGGTCTGGATTCTGGCGCACCTGGGAGATGACCAGGCCGACGGCTGCGCAGAGCGAGAAGGCGGCGGCGCCAAGCGCCCAGCCGGCGTTGACGTCGCTCAGGTAGTGGACCCCCAGGTACACGCGCGAGAGCCCGACCAGCCCGGTCAGCACGAACCCGGTCACGACCACCGCCGTGGCCCGCGCCATCCCCGGCCGCAGCCGCAGCACGATCGTCACCGCCAGCCAGACGTAGAGCACCGAGTGGGCGGCGTGGCCGCTGGGGAAGGAGGAGCCGGAGGTAGTGACCAGCGGGTCGGGCGGGCGCGGCCGGTCGACGATGTCCTTGACCTCGTGCCACCCGATCGAGGTCAGCGTCATCCCCGCCACCAGCACCCCGAGCTCGGCCCAGCGCCGCCGCGCCGCCAGCAGCCCGGCGCAGACGATCGTCAGGCACCAGACGAACCAGCCGCTGCCGAGCACCGTGATCACTTTCGAGAGCCCCTCGAGGAAGCCGCTGTGCAGGTGGCCGACCAGTTCGAACGCGGTTTCGTCGCCCGGCGTCGGGCCGGGTTCGTCGCCGACCACCACCGAGTAGCCGACGACGATGAAGAGGGACACGGCGAGGGTCGCCATCAGGGTCGTGAATTCGAGCCCAAAGGTGCCGCCCGGAGTCACCCGGTCCCAGAGGAACTGGAACTGCGGCCGGTAGCGCCGCCCCAGCACGACCAGCCAGCGGGTGACGACGTGCTCGTCCATCCAGCGCACCGTCGCCACCCGGTTTTTCTCGACCCGGAAGAAGCGGACGAGGAAGACGGTGCCGGCGACGACGACGATCAGGGTGCCGAGCAGGAAGGCGCCTTTGCCGGCGTACTCGGCGGCGGTCTCGATGCTGCGCGAAAAGAAGTAGCCGATGAGGATGTGGGCGCTGGCCCAGAGGCCGGTGCCGAGCACGCTGTAGGGGACGAAGGCGCCGTACCGCATCCCCGAGCTGCCGGCGATGAACGGGGCGAGGGCGCGGACCAGGCTGATGAAGCGGCCGATGAAGATCGTCTTGCCGCCGTGGCGGGAGAAGTAGTCCTCGACCCGTTCGAAGCGCTCGTGGCTGATCCCGACCCGTGGGCCGTTCTTCAGCACGAAGCCGCGGCCGAGGCGACGGCCGATGAAGAAGCTGGTCGTGTCCCCCGCCCAGGCGGCGAACCAGGCGATTCCGATCAGCAGGTAGATGTCGATCGCGCCCTGGCCGGCGACCGCGCCGCCGAGCGTCATCACCGTCTCGCCGGGAACGACGAGGCCGACGAAGGCGCCGGTCTCGGCGAAGGCGAAGACGCCGACCAGCAGGTAGGTCCAGGCGCCGAGCGTGTTGGAGATGTCTTCCAGCAGGTCCTGCAGGTCGAGGCTGCCGAGCTCCTGGCTGAGCAGGTAGTAGCCGAAGGCGACTGCCGCGGCGAGCGCCAGCAGCAGGATCCGTTTGCGGTTGCTGCGCTCCTTGCCTTCCCCCTGCATCCTCACGGCGCCACCTCGTCCGGGGCCCTGCCCGCCTCGCAGACGATCGCGTCGTCGCGGTCGATCGCCTCGGCCGCCGCCCGCGCCGCCCCCAAGTCGGCAAAGAGCCCGACCGCGGTCGGGCCGGAGCCGCTGAGGATCGCCACCGCGGCGCCGGCTTCGCGCAGCTCGTCGAGCGCGTCGCCGATCCCAGGCCGCAGCGAGCGCGCCGGCGCCTCGAGGTCGTTGACGAGCAGCTCCGGGTAGGCGAGCGGCGAGGCCCCGGCGCCGGCCGCCGCGCGCAGCTCCAGCGCCAGCGCCTCGAGCTCCGCGGCAGGGCGCCCGAGCCCGAGCCGGTCGGCCTCGGCGAAGACCGCGGCGGTCGAGAGCCCGCCCCCGTCCGGCAGCAGCACCGCCGCGTGCGGCGCCGGCTGCGGCAGCCGCTCGACCAGCTCGCCGGCGCCGCGCACCAGCGCCAGTGCCGGCGCCAGCTGCGAGGGCACGTCGGCGCCGAGCGCGGCGGCGAGCCGCGGCAGCTCCGCGACCTCGCCCTGGGCCAGCCGCAGCACCGCGGCGGCGTCGCCGCTGCCACCGCCGAGCCCGGCGGCGACCGGCACCCGCTTCTCGATCTCCAGCCGCAGCGGCCCCCGCTCCCAGCCGGCCTCGCGCAGCGCCGCCAGCGCCCGCGCCGCCAGGTTCTCCCCCTCGACACCTGGGCAGAGCACCTCGTCGGCCTCGGCCTCGGAGACGGCGATCAGGTCGGCCAGCGCCAGCGGCTCGAACAGCGAGCAGAGCTCGTGCAGGCCGTCCTCGCGGGTCCGGCCCAGGTACAGGCAGAGGTTGAGCTTGGCGGGGGCGTGGAGGAGCATCGGGGGGCGGACTGAACTCAGTCGTCGCCCTGCAGCTTGGCGGACAGGGCGGCGAAATCGGCCGGCGCCAGCGCCTCGGCCCGCGCGTCCTCCGCCAGCCCGAGCTCGGCCAGCGCCGCCCGCGCCGGCGCCAGCGAGCCCGGTCGCCCGTGCTCGAGCGAGCGGGCGAGCGACTTGCGGCGGTGGGCGAAGGCGGCCCGGATCAGCTGCCAGGTCGCCTGATCGGGCGCGGGCCCGGTCCGCCGCAGACGCAGGATCGCCGAGGCAACCCGCGGCCGCGGCTTGAACACGGCGGGGTCGACGCTCCGCACCAGCTCGACCTCGCAGGCGAGCTGGGCGACGACACTGGGCGAGCCGTAGGTGCGCGAGCCCGGCGCCGCCCGCAGCCGGTCGGCGATCTCCCGCTGCACCATCACCGTCCACCGCTCCACCCCCGGCAGCTGCTCGATCGTGCGCAGGATCAGCGGCGTCGCCACCGAGTAGGGCAGGTTGGCGACCATCGCCGTCGGCGCCGGCCGCAGCGCCGCCAGGTCGAGCTTCATCGCGTCACCCCAGTGCAGGCTGACGTCGGGCCGGGCGGCGAGCGCGGCCAGCGCCGGCTCCAGCCCGCGGTCGATCTCGACCGTGTGCAGGTGGGCGACGACGGGCGCCAGGCGTTCGCTCAGCACCCCTTCGCCGGCGCCGACCTCCAGCACCACGTCGTCCGGCGAGAGCTCGGCGTCGCGGACGATCGCGTCGAGCAGATTGGGGTCGGCGAGGAAGTTCTGGCCGAGCCGCACCATCCCAGCGGCTACCAGCCGAAGAGCGCGGCGGCGTTGGCCTCGACCGTGCGCTCCAGCTGCTCGTAGGAGACGCCGCGGGCGGCCGCGACGACCCGCGCGGTGGCGATCACGTTGGCCGGTTCGTTGCGCTGGCCGCGCTTCTCCTGCGGGGTCAGGTAGGGGGAGTCGGTCTCGACCAGGATCCTGTCCTCGGGCACCCGCGCCGCCGCCTCGCGCAGCGCCTCGGAGCGCGGGTAGGTGACGTTGCCGGCGAACGAGCAGTACCAGCCGCGCTCGGCCGCATCCGCCACCCGCTGCCAAGCCATGAAGCAGTGCAGGACAACCGTGTGGCCGGCGGCGCGGGCGTCGAGCGTGGCGAAGATCTCATCGGTCGCGCTGCTCTCGCCCTCCGGGTCGCGGGCGTGGATCACGATCGGCAGCCCGCTCTCCAGGGCGATCTCGATCTGCGCGGCGAAGGCGCGCCGCTGGGCATCGGGCGCGGCCGTGTCGCGGTAGAAGTCGAGCCCCGTCTCCCCCACCGCCCGCACCTTCTCGTGGGCGGTGAGCCGGAGGATGTCGGCCGCCGCGGAGTCGCCGAAGCTGTCGGCGTCGTTGGGGTGGTGGCCGACCGCGGCGAAGACGTTCGGGTTGCGCTCGGCGCTGGCGATGACGCCGGCGTTGGTCTCCCGATCGAGGCCGATGTTCAGGACCCGGCCGACGCCCGCCGCATCCATCGCCGCGAGCAGCTCGGCCTCGGGCGAATCGCAGAAGTAAAGGTGGGCGTGGGAGTCGATCACCGGACGGCCAGCCTAAACCTCGTATCGCCACGCCGGCGCGGCCCGCCGATTCGGGCCGCGCCGGGCGTGACTAGGTAATCCGGCGACTCAGGTGGCGTCCGTGCAGTCGAACGCCGGCAGGGCGACTGGCAGCGTCGGGATTTTCAGCAACCCGCCGAGCACCCCTTCGAGGCCGAGCCCGCCGACCACGTTGCTGAGCAGGCCGAGCTGGTTGGTCAATTTCGTCGACTGCGTGCAGAGCTGGTCGACGAGGTCGACGGAATCGATTGCTCCCAGCAGCTCACCGTTGGTGACGCCTTTGACCGTGTCCAGCGCTTTGCCCAGCGTGTCTTTGGTGACGCCGTTGAGCACGTTTTCCAGTGCGTCCAGTTTCAGGGTCAGGTTGACCACTTTCGATTCCAGGCCGACGACGTTCTCGCCGTCCGCGCCGCCCGCGCCCCCAGCGCCGCTAGCACCGGAACCGGGAGTCCCGGCCGTCCCACGCTGCCCGTTGGCGCCGGCGGCACCGGTCGCGCTCCAACTGGTCTTGCGCTCGCCGCGCTTGCAGCGAGCGTTTTTCGCGACCAGGCGGACGCTGCCCTTGCGCTTGCCCTTGGCCTTGTAACAGGCGTAGACCTTCCCGTCGGAGCCGACTATCTGCACCGCGGGAGCCGACTCGGCGAACAGCCCGAGCAGCAATGCGACCGCCGTCAGCAGCACGATCGCGCCGGCGCCGGTCCGGTTCTTCGTCATGACTTGAGGTACTTCAATTCGGTTCATGAGGGGGATACTCGGCAAGAATCTCCGAGTTCTTTAAAAGTTTTTGATAAATCATCCGTTTATTCATGATCAGGGAAATCCTCTGTTATTTGGACTGAGATTCCCTTCCAAAATGCCCCTCCAATAGCCTTGCCCGGATGGCGGACCCGGCCGACTACTACCGCGAGATCTACATGCGCGGCCTGGGCGGGGAGACGCCGCCGATCCCGGTCTCGATCGAGGAGCTGGAGCGGCGGGCGACCGAGGCGATGGAGCCGCGGGCGGCCAACTACGTCGGCGCCGGTGCCGGCTCGGAGGACACGATCCGCGCCAACCGCGAGGCCTTCCAGCGGCGCCGGATCGTGCCGCGGATGCTGCGCGACGTCGCCGCCCGCGACCTCTCCACCACCGTGCTCGGCACGGCGATGCCGGCGCCGCTGATGCTGGCCCCGATCGGCGTCCAGAAGGTCCTCCATCCCGAGGGCGAGAAGGCCACCGCCCGCGCCGCCGCCGCGGTCGGGGTGCCGATGATCGCCAGCACCGCCTCCCACTTCACCCTCGAGGAGATCGCCGAGGCCAGCGGCGAGGGGCCGCGCTGGTTCCAGCTCTACTGGCCCAACGACCCGAGCCTGCTGCGAAGCTTCGTCGAGCGCGCCGAGACGGCCGGGTACGGGGCGATCGTCGTCACCGTCGACACCTTCATCCCCGGCTGGAAGCCGCGCGACCTGCAGCAAGCCTGGCTGCCGTTCCTCGAAGGCTCCGGCAACGCCAACTACATGCGGGACCCGGTCTTCCGCGCCGGCCTCGAGCGCAGCCCCGAGGAGGACCTCGGCGCCGCCACCGGCCACTACCTCGGCGTGCTCGCCAATCCGGCGCTGACCTGGGACGACATCGCGACGCTGCGCGAGATCACCTCGCTGCCGATCCTGGTCAAGGGGGTCCAGCACGTCGACGACGCCCGCGAGGCGGTCCGCCGCGGCCTCGACGGCATCGTCGTCTCCAACCACGGCGGCCGCCAGGTCGACGGCGCGCTCGCCTCGCTCGACGCCCTGCCGGCGATCGCCGAGGCGGTCGGCGACGAGCTGGCGATCCTCTTCGACAGCGGCGTCCGCAACGGCTCCGACGTGCTGAAGGCGCTGGCGCTCGGCGCCGACGCCGTCTGTCTCGGCCGCCCCTACGTCTGGGGCCTCGCCCTCGACGGCCAGGCCGGAGTCGAAACCGTGCTGAAGCTGACGCTGGCCGAGCTCGACCTGACGATGGCGCTGTGCGGCCTGACGAGGCCGGACGAGATCGGCCCCGGCCTGCTCGCTTAGGACTCGATCTTCGGGAACAGCTGCGGCACCCGCTCGACGCTCTGGCCGCCGGGGCGCGAGCCGAGCTCGGCCAGCCCCCGTCCCTCTTCCCGCAGCGCCGCCAGCAGCGTCTCGCTGGTCTTCGGCAGGTAGGGAACGAGCAGCAGCGTCGTCACCCGCAGTCCCTCGACCAGGTTGTAGAGGACTTCGTCGAGGCGCTCGGGGTCGGCCTCGTCCTTGGCCAGCTCCCACGGCTTCGTCTCCTCGACGAAGCGGTTGAGGCGGCGGACCAGGACCCACGCCACCTCCAGCGCCTGGGTCAGCTCGGCCCGGTCGAGCAGGTCGCTGAAGCGGGCGACAACGCCCTCGAAGTCCTCGGCGAGGGTCACGTCGACCGCGGCGATCGGCACGGTGCCGTCGCGGTAGCGGTCGACCATCGCCAGCACCCGGCTGGCGAGGTTGCCGTAGTCGTTGGCCAGCTCGGTCTCGTAGCGCGCCTCGAAGCCGGCGGTCGAGATCGAGCCGTCCTGGCCGAAACTGACCTCGCGGAAGAGGTAGTGGCGCAGCGCGTCGGAGCCGAAGCGGTCGATCACCGCGAACGGGTCGAGCACGTTGCCCAGTGACTTCGACATCTTTTTCTCGCCCATCAGCAGGTAGCCATGGATCGCCATCCGCCGCGGCGGCTCCAGGTCCGCCGCCATGCACAGCGCCGGCCAGATCACCGCGTGGAACTTGAGGATGTCCTTCCCCAGCACGTGCAGGCTGGCCGGCCAGTAGCGGTCGGTCAGGTCCTCGCCCTCGCGGGCGAAGCCGAGCGCGGTGACGTAGTTGAGCAGGGCGTCGAACCAGACGTACATCCGCTGCTCGGGATCCCAGGGCAGCCGCATCCCCCATTTCAGTTTCGGCCGCGAGAGCGAGACGTCTTCCAGCCCCTGCTTGATGAAGGCGACCGCCTCGTTGCGGCGGAAATCGGGCACGACGAAGTCCGGCCGTTCCTCATACAGGCCTTCGAGCTGCTCCTGGAAGGCGGAGAGCCGGAAGAACCAGTTCTCCTCTTTTTCTTTCTCCAGCGGGATCTCGTGGATCGGGCAGGTGTTGTCCGGGCCGAGTTCGCGCTCGGTTTTGAAGTCGGCGCAGCGCGGGCAGTACCAGCCCTCGTAGCTGCCCTTGGTCACCCAGCCGTTGTCGTAGACGCGGCGCATGATCGTCTCCACCCGCTCGGCGTGCCGCGAGTCGGAGGTGCGGATGAAGAAGTCGTTGCTGGCATCGATGATCGGCAGCAGCGCTTCGAACTTGGCCGAGTTGCGATCCGCCAGCTCCTGCGGCGTCACCCCCTCGCGCTCCGCCGCCAGTGCCACCGGCTCCCCGTGCTCGTCGGTCCCGGTGAGGAAGAACACGTCCTCCCCCCGCTGCCGCATGTGCCGCGCCAGCACGTCGGCCGCCATCGTCGAGTACGCGTGCCCGAGGTGCGGCTCCGCGTTGACGTAATAGATCGGGGTGGTGACGTAGAAGCTCATACCGATCCCAAGCTATCGGAGCCTCGCTCCATCACATGGTCACCGCAGGGGCGCGGTCACCGCAGGGGCGACTGAACGAGCTTGTAGTGCCGCTCGGAGCCCCGTTTGATCGTGATGCCGTATTTGCCGTCCCAGTCAAAGGAGAAAACCGCGATCACGTCATCGGCCATGAACTGCGCGGCTATGGGCCGCGGGATCAGCCCGTCGAACTTGGCTTCGCACATCTTGAAGTCCTGCCAAATCTGAACGATGCTGAGAAAGTTTTTCCCGCCCTTCGCCTGCACTGGAAAGACGTAGTGGCGGCCACGACGATCCACCCCGACATAGACCTCGTCAGTCTCGATTTGAGACTCCGGGATGGTGGTCCGCATGTGCGACTGCAGCGAGTAGGTGGTCACGCCTGAGTAGATGTCCAGAAGCCGGTTGTACCGCAGCTTCGCCAAGAGGGCCTGCTCGTCGGTCTTGCGGTACAGGTCGATCAGTCCCGGCGTCGCATCCGGGATCTTCGTGACCGACTTTCCGGGAGTCGGACTGATCGTGGAAAAAGGCACCGCCACGAACTTGTAGGCGGCCGGTCGGTACTGGGCCGGAAATATCGCCCATTCGAGACCTCGTGGCTGCCGTTTGACGATCGGCCGTGGCAGCTCGTGTCGATAACGAAAGCTGTACAGGATGTCGCCCAGGTTGCTCGGGAGTTTGATCCCCAGCGTTTTTGCAACGGAGGCGAATTCGGTGCGGCTGAATTCGACCTCCCGCGCTCCCCGTTTGTGGTTGTCGAGAAATACGCGCTCGATGATCTGGGCGTATCGGCTGGGTTTCTTCGCCTTGCCGGACGCCATGGCCGGATCAGACCAGAACGGCTTCGGGGGGGCGCTTGGCGCCCTGCTTCACCCGGTCGGCCACCCTCGTCCTCGGCGCGGGGGCTGCCGCGCGGTCGACGCCGAAATGCTCGATCGCCTCGGACATGGAGAATTCGATCAGCTCCAGCTTCTGCGCCGGGAACGAGGCTTTCGGTCGCTCGGGCGTCACTTCCAGCGCGGCGACGATCTGCTCGCCGACCGCCCGCCCCACGAGCGGAGCGACCGCGTTGCCGATCTGCCGGAAGCCGTGCCACTTGGTCGTGTGGACGCGGAACCAGTCCGGGAACGAGTGCAGCCGGGCGGCCTCCCGATTCGAGAGGACGCGCGGCACGGTGGGATGAAGGGGGCGCGGCGAGGTGAACGCTCCCCGCTCGCTTCCGCTCCCGGCTCTCAGGGTGTTGCAGAGGCCCGCCGGATCGAGCCTGTAGAAGCGGCTGACGGGCTCGGTTTCGCCCGGCTTGGTCCGGTTGAAGCGACGGACCGATGCTTCGGTGTGGTCGGTGCGTGCGGATCCGGTGAGCAGCGAGCGATCCCAGGTTCGGAGAGGAGCGAGGTCCGACTCGTCCTCATCCAGCCCTCGCAGCCGGCGGGCGTAAGCGCTCGCCTCGAGCTCCATGCGACCAAGGGCGTCTTCCGAAAGCTCGACTTCGTCGGAATGCAGCAGGGAGGGGAAGCGATTCAGATTCGGCAGGTCGCCGATCGCCTCGTCCACCGTCGGGCCGGATCGCAGCTCCGTTGGCTGCTCGGCCTCCTGCGGGACGGATCGCTTCGGGACGGGGCGAACGGAGGGGTTCGGAGGCGTCGCAGTCACCGCCTGGTCTTCGCGCGTGCCGATCAGGAAGAGCCTGTGCCGCTCCTGGGGGACGCCGAAGTCGGCGGCATTGAGGATCCGGTAGCGCTCCTCATCGGCGAACCGGTATCCCACCTCCTCGAATTCGTCGATCAGGCGGCCGAGAATGCTGGCGTGCCCGCCCCTGATCATGCCGGGGACGTTCTCCATCACGAAGTAGCGCGGGCGCAGCTCGGAGACCAGGCGGAAGAAATGGAAGACGAGCTGGTTGCGCTTGTCGTCGACCAAGCGCCTGCCGATCAGGGAGAAACCCTGGCAGGGAGGGCCTCCCGCGACGAGGTCGATCTCGCCGTCCCAAGCCTCGGGATCGGCCCCGTGCGACTCGATTCCCTCGCGGACCGCGGACTTCAGATCCTCCGCCGCGAGCGGCGCGGACACATCCGCGCACAGGACCTTCGTCGCCGGGAAGTTGAACTCGTGGGTCGCCGCGTGGACCGGGTCGTACTCGACCGCCGCGGCGACGTCGAAGCCCGCCTGCTCGAGGCCGAGAGACAAGCCACCCGCTCCGGCAAAGAGGTCGACGGCGATGGGCCGCCTGGTGTCCTGGGCACCCCCTCGGCGCTGGCTAGAGTCGGTCAAGATCGTTGGCAGCCTAGACGCCGTTTCGGATGACCGAGCACCGGCAACAAGCACGAGAAAAGCATTGACGGACACGCGCACGCCAGAGCAGCGCAGCCGGATCATGGCGGCTGTCAAGAGCAAGGACACGACCCCCGAGCTGGCCCTGCGCCAGGCGCTTTTCCAGGCCGGCGTCAGGGGCTGGCGGGTTCACTACCGGGGCGCCCAGGGCACTCCGGACATCGCCTGGCCGCGGCTGAAAGTCGCGGTCTTCGTCGACGGAGCCTTCTGGCACGGCCACCCATCCCGGCACAAACCGGGGCGCTCCGGGAGCTACTGGGATCGCAAGATCGCGAACAACGTCGAGCGCGACCGGCGGGTCGACGCGGCGCTGGAGGCCGCCGGGTGGCTCGCCATCCGCGTCTGGGATTTCGAAGTCAAACGAGCCCTGCCGGAAGTGCTGGACGGCGTCCTGCAGGCGCTGCGCTCGCGGCTGCCGCGCGCGAGCGAGGCCGAGTGGCAACGAGTGCTGCGCGAGGGCGCGTGAAGGCCCCCGCGCCTCGGCTCGGCTCAGCGCCGCGCCTCGCGCCCGGTAAGCGCCTTATAGAGATCGTTCGCCCGGGTCCCGGTCAGCGCGGCGACGACGCTGGCCGCCGCGCGCGGACGGGCGCCGGACTGGACCAGGTGGCGCAGGGCGTCGACGGCGAAGGCGACGTCTTTGTCGTGGGAGTCGGAGGCGGCGGGGCCGATGACGAGGACGATCTCGCCTTTGGTGTCGCTGCGGAAGCGGCGGGCGAGCTCGGCGAGCGAGCCGCGGGCGACCTCCTCGTGGACCTTGGTCAGCTCGCGGCAGACGGCGGCGGGGCGGTCTGGGGCAAGGGAGGCGAGGGCGGCAAGGGACTCGCCGACCCGACGCGGCGACTCGAAGGCGACGACGGTCTCGGCCGAGCGCAGGACCCGCTCCATCTCCCCCGCCCGGCGCGGCAGGAAGCCCTCGAAGCGCCAGCGGTCGGTCGGCAGCCCGGAGGCGACCAGGGCGACCGGGACCACCGAGGGGCCGGGAAGGACGGTCACCTCGAGGGCGCGCTCGATGCAGCGGGCGATCAGCTTGTAGCCGGGGTCGGAGATCGCCGGCATTCCGGCGTCGGTGACCAGGGCGACGACGTCGCCGCGCTCGATCCGCTGCGCCAGCTCGGTCGCCCGCGCCGCTTCGTTGCCCTCGTGGTTGGAGACCATCCGCGGCGCCGGCCGGATCCCCAGCCGCTCGAGCAGGGAGCCGGTGCGGCGGGTGTCCTCGCAGGCGATGTAGTCGGCGGTGACGAGCGCCTCGCGGATCCGCGGCGTGACGTCGTCGATGTTGCCGATCGGGGTCGGGCAGACCACCAGCCTCCCCGGCATCAGTCCCCGCCCCGTTCGAGTTCGATCCGGGCCATCGCCGCTGCGCCGATCAGCCCGGCGTCCGGCCCGAGCTCGGCGGCGACGACGGGGATCTCGTTGTTCGGCCGCAGCGCCCGCGCCTGCAGCTCCTTGCGGGCCGGGTCCAGCAGCAGGTCGCCGGCGGCCATGACGCCGCCGCCGATCACGATCGTCTGCGGCTCGAAGATGTTGGCGAAGCTGGTCAGGGCGACCCCGAGCCGGGTCCCGACCAGGTCGAAGACGGCGATCGCGGTCGGGTCGCCGCCGAGCGCCGCCTCGGTCACCGCCTTGCCGTCGACCGGGTGTCCCTCGGCCAGCATCGCCGCCAGCACCGAGTCGGGGTCGCCTTCCGCCGCCGCCCGGCCCTCGCGGCCGATCGCCGTCCCCGAGGCCATCGTCTCGACGCAGCCGCGGCCACGGCAGTTGCCCTGGCAGGGCGGGCCGTTCATGTCGATCACCGTGTGGCCGAGCTCGGCGCCGGCGCCGGTGGCGCCGCGGTAGACCTCGCCGTTGAGGATCAGGCCGCCGCCGATCCCGGTGCCGATCGTCAGCAGGACGACGTCGCTGGCCCCGCGGCCGGCGCCGTAGAGGTGCTCGGCGAGGGCGGCGACGTTGGCGTCGTTGTCGACGAAGACCGGCAACCCGACCCGCTCGAAAACGAGGTCGCGGATCGGCAGGTCGGCCAGCGGCAGGTTGACGGCGGAAACGGCGACGCCGCTCTCGTGGTCGATCGTCGCCGGGATCCCGAGGCCGACGGCAACCGCGCCGGGGCAGGCTTCCTTCGCCTCGTTGACCTCGCGGACCAGGAGCTCGACCAGCTGGTCCTCGGTCTGCCCGGTCGAACCCTCGCGGCTCTCGAAGTGCACGTCGGTGCCGGACAGCGCACCGATCAGCATCTTGGTGCCGCCGAGGTCGACCCCGATCGTCTCGCTGCCGCCGGTCACGGGTGCGACTTCGCGGATTTTGCGGGCAGTTCGGACAACGCTGGCTAGGCTAACCGGCCTCGGCGCTCGGCGACGATCTGCCGCCGTCCCACGAAACGGGACGACCAGTGGACGAAAGGCCGGAATCGTTGCGCGGGCCGGTCGCCAACACATAGGTTCTTCAAATCGCCGAGCACGTCCAACTTCTCGAGTCCCGCCCGCGCCAGCACCAGATCGCGCTGGTGATCGGCGGCCCGGTTGTCGTCGGCGTCGTCTGCGGGCTGCTGCTGGGGATCTCCGAGGCGGCCTACGCGCTGATCAGCCTGCTGGCGCTGGCCGGCGCCTTCCTCGCCGGCTACGAGCACGCCGGCGCCCGCCAGGGCGCGATCCGCGGCCTGATCGGCGGCACCCTGTTCGGCGCCTTCGTCCTGATCGCACATGAGATCGAGGGCAGCGAGGCGAAGGCCGACCTTCCCCACCCGGCGATCCTGCTGATCGTCCTCACCGCCGTGATCAGCGTCGCCTTCGGCGCCCTCGGCGGTCGCTCGCGCGGCCGCGCCGAGTCACGCGCCAGCGCCTGATCCCACCCGCTTCCGACCTTTTGGCCCCTATAGGGGGTTAAACCTCCGATGCGAGTGAGAAACAGTGCACGTCGCCTTCTGGGACTAGGCTGACAGCCGTTTATGCCCGACGACGGCGAGCAGCGGCCCGACAAGCCGCCCGAATACAACGTCTACCGCTCCCGCAGGGGCATCCTCTCCCGCCTGCGCTCGGCTGACCTCGCCGCGCTGCGCGAGCGCGCGAAGCTGCCCTCGCGGCGGACCAAGACCGAGGAGGGCGCGCCGCCGCCGGGGGATGGCGGCAGCCGCTGGCCCGACCTCCGCCCCGGCGACGACGAGGGCCGCAAGGTCCACCGCCCGCAGCGCAGCCGGCCCGGGCTCAAGCGCGCGCTCAAATGGGTCGGCATCGCCGCCCTCGGCTGGATCCTGATCAGCTTCCTCGCCTTCGCGGTCTCGGCCCAGTTGCAGTCCTTCAAGCTCTCCGGCGAAGCCAAGGAGACCCTGCACGGCAATCCCTTCCTGCTGCCGAGCGCGCAGACGATCCTCGTCATCGGGACCGATGCCCGGCCGCCGGACACGAAAGAGCCGGGCGCGGCGCCATCGGAGGAGTGCTTCGAACAGCAGGCCAACGGCGACGCCCCGCACGGCGAGTGCTCCGAAGGCCAGTTCCGCGCCGACACCCTGCTGCTGATCCGGGCCGGTGGCGGCGCCTTCCGCAAACTCTCGATCCCCCGCGACGCCTTCGCCGAGATCCCCGGCAATGCGCCGACGAAGATCAACGCGGCCTACGCCTTCGGCGGCGCCGCGCTGCAGATCAAGACGGTCGAGGACTTCCTCGACCTCGAGATCGACCACGTCGCGATCATCGACTTCACCGGCTTCGAAGACCTGATCGACGCCGTCGGCGGGGTCACCGTCGACGTCCCCAACCGGCTCTGCGCCGACATCTCCGGCGGCGCCGGCGGCGGCCAGGGCGGGACCAGCCTGCGGCTCGGCAAGGGCGAGAACACGCTGAACGGGGAAAAGGCGCTGGTCTACGCGCGCGTCCGCAAGCCGAGCGAATGCCCGGGCACGGCCCCCAGCGCCTTCACCCTCGGCTACGACGACCTCGACCGCGCCAAGGCCCAGCAGGCGGTGATCAACGGCATCAAGGACCGCCTCACCGACCCGCTCCGCGCCCCGTACAACTTCATCCACGGGCCGCTGATCGGGTGGGACGCGCCGAAGGCGTTCGTCAGCGACATGGGCTTCTTCACGATGCCGCAGCTGGTGCTGGCCGCCGGGATCGGCGGCAGCGCCCCCGCCAACGTGCTCTGCGGCAACCCCAACGCCGGCTGCGGCGAAGGCCCCGAAAGCTCGATCGAAGTCCCCGAGTCGGTCCGCCGCGCGGCCGTCAAGCGCTTCCTCGACGGCTGAGCCGCCGATTGGTCACTTTTGCCCCTCTACGGGGCACAAACGACCACTCGATTCAGTCGGCTTTGGCGGCGGCGGGCTTGGAGTCGCCGGAGTTCTTCGTCTCGCTCTTCTTTGAGTCCGAGGAGGAACCGTTGTCGGAGCCCTTCGACTCCTTGGCGCCGTCGCTGGAGGCGCCGCCGCCCTTCTTCTTGCCGTAGTCGGTGTTGTAGAAGCCGGAGCCCTTGAAGTGGACGGCGGGCGAGTGCAGGACGCGCACCGCCGGAGCGCCACACTCCTGGCAATCGGTCAGCGGCTCGTCGACCATTCTCTGGATCACGTCGAAGACGTGTCCGTTGTCGCATTTGTACTCGTAGATCGGCACGGGGGCGGGTGATTATCGCAGCCGCTACGGTTCCGCCATGGCTACCGCCGAGCAGGAGACGCCGCCGACCGAGGTATCGATGGACGAGATCGTCGCCCTTTGCAAACGGCGCGGCTTCGTCTTCCCCTCCTCGGAGATCTACGGCGGCCTCGGTTCGACCTACGACTACGGCCACTACGGGGTGCTGCTGAAGAGCAACGTCAAGGCCGAGTGGTGGCGCTCGATGCTGCAGGAGCGCGACGACATCGTCGCGCTGGACTCGGCGATCCTCCAGCACCCCCGCGTCTGGGAGGCCTCCGGCCACCTCGAGGGCTTCACCGACCCGCTGGTCCAGTGCCTCGGCAAGTGCAAGCGGCGCTGGCGCGAGGACCATCTGCGCGAGGCGGTCGAAGCCGAAGGCGGCGACGCCGGCGCCGAGCTGCGCTGTCCCGAGTGCGGCGGCGAGCTCTCCGAGCCGCGCCAGTTCAACCTGATGTTCGAAACCCACGTCGGCCCGGTCGCCGGCGAGGGCTCCGAGGTCTACCTGCGGCCGGAGACGGCGCAGGGCATCTTCATCAACTTCAAGAACGTGCTCGGCTTCGCCCGCAAGAAGCCGCCGTTCGGGATCGCCCAGGTCGGCAAGTCCTTCCGCAACGAGATCACCCCCGGCAATTTCATCTTCCGCACCCGCGAGTTCGAGCAGATGGAGATGGAGTTCTTCGTGCCGCCGGCCGACGCGAAGAAATGGCACCAGCACTGGATGGACGAGCGCGAGCGCTGGTACACCGACCTCGGCATCCGCCCCGACCACCTGCGCGTCCGCGCCCACGGCGCCGACGAGCTCTCCCACTACTCCTCGGCGACCAGCGACATCGAGTACCTGTTCCCGATCGGGTGGTCGGAGCTGGAGGGGATCGCCGACCGCGGCGACTTCGACCTCACCCAGCACGCCAAGTTCAGCCGCGAGAAGCTCGAGTACTTCGACCAGCAGACCAAAGAGCGCTACGTCCCGCACGTGATCGAGCCCGCCGCCGGCGCCGACCGCGCCACCCTCGCCTTCCTCGTCGACTCCTACGAGGTCGAAGAGGTTGAGGGGCGCCAGCGCACCGTCCTGCGCCTGCACCCGCGACTGGCTCCGGTCAAGGTCGCGGTGCTGCCGCTGGTCTCCAAGGAGGGCATGCCGGAGAAGGCCCGCGAAATCTTTCAGGACCTGCGCCGCCTCCTCCCCGCCGAGTTCGACGAGGGCGGCTCGATCGGCAAGCGCTACCGCCGCCAGGACGAGATCGGCACCCCCTGGGGAGTCACCGTCGACCATCAGACGATGGAGGACGACACCGTTACCCTGCGCGACCGCGACTCGCTGGAGCAGACCCGGGTCCCGATCGAGGGACTCGGCGAGGAGCTCGCCGGGCGGCTCACCCAGCACTGGCAAAGCCCGAAGCTGTCCTGACTGGTCTACCCGTCCAGTCCGCCTGACCGGCGGCGGCATCGTCCATAAGGTGCGGCTTCGTGATCCGAAGCAGGACTCTGATCGTCGTCGCACTCGCGCTGCTCGCCGCCAGCGCCGTTCCGACCGCCGCGACGAGCGCGAAGAGGGCAGCGCCGGATCTCGCCGTCGCCAAGCTCTCGCAGCCGCTCGCGACCCTCTCCGCCGGCGCGGATCTCGCGGTCGCGGTCCAGCTCCGCAACCGCGGCCAGGTTGCCGCCGCCAAGAGCCGCGTCACGCTCTACCTGACGCGAGGAGCGAAGCGCACGTCCAGGGACCTGGTCCTGGGACACAGCCGGGTCAAGGCGCTCCCCGCCGGCGGCAAGGCGACGGCGAAGCTGAAGGCGGCGCCGCCGCTGCGGGCGGTCGGCGCCTACCGGCTGATCGCCTGTGCCGACAGCGGCAAACAGGTGCGGGAGTCGACCGAGGGCAACAACTGCACCGCCTCGCGGCAGTTCGAGGTGACGAGTCCGGCCCCGCCCCCGCGGCCGAGCCGCCCGATCGACGACGGCGGGCTCGCGATCTCGCCCGCCTTCACGATGACCGATGGGATCGACTGGGGCTCCGTCCGCGACGAGCTGGGAGCAGTGCCCGGCCCCGCCGAACCGGTCACCCTGACGCTGCGCGCCGGCAACCGGATCGAGGGTCAGGTCGGCTACACCGACGGCATCGTCGCACCGGCGCCCCTGCTCGCCGGCACGACCACCACCCTCGACTACTCCGAAGCCAGCGAAGACGACGGCGCGCTCAGCGTCGACCTTCCCTTCGCCTTCCCCTTTGGCGGGATCCTCGAGCGGACGGCCAGTGTCTCGACCAACGGCTGGATCTCATTCGGCGAACCGGCCTGGGACTTCTGGGACGACGAGCAATTGCGCGACTACCGCGGCGTCGCCGCCGTCGTCGGCGAGCACATGCGCGGCATCATGCCCTACTGGTCCGATCTCGATCTCGAACAGAGAGGCGCCGGGCCCGGGCGAGTGCAGAAGGTCGTGGCCGCGGACGGTTCGGCCGTCGCCTTCCAGTGGGACACCGCCCAGCACACCAACGACGGCGCTCCCCGGCGGCTGTTCCAGGTCGTCCTCTTCCGCGACGGCAGCTTCCGCTTCGACTACCCCGGCCCGAACCCGGCCGGCGGCGCAAAATCGTTCATCGGCTACTCCCTTGGCACCGACCCGAAAAGCGCCACGATCGTCACCGCGGACAGCGACGAGGTCCTCGCCGGCAGCCTCCTCGTCTCTCCGAAACCGCTTCTCCCGGCCGCGAACAGCGTCACCTTGCCAGCCGGCGAGGTGACGGCGACGCTGCCGGTGCGCGGCGACCTCCTCGACGCCAGCCCCGGCTGCGAGCTGACGGTGCCGTCGACCGCCTCCGCCGAAGGTCTCGTCACCTGCGCGACGCCATCCCTCGGACCAGGTCAGCAGGCGTCCCAGACCGTGACTTTTTCGATGCCCCCCGCCGCTCCCGGGGAGGTCGACCCGGCGAACTTCCGCCTCCTCGGAAGCTACGAGAGCGCCGGACAGACGCTGCTGGACAGGGACGAGATCAATGCCCTCAGCGGCGCCCTCCCGTTTGCGACCATCGACCTGGTCGCCGAGTTCGACTCGCCCCCGATCCCGCGGCCGGGCGTCCCGGCGGTGTTCGGCGTCGAGCTCGAAGTGCCGACCATCCAAGCGGCCCTGGACGAACCGGTCGCCACCTTCGAGCTCCCCGACGGCGCGACTCTCGAATTGATCCAGATCGCCGGCAAGGGGCTGCCCTGCGGCCCGGTCGTGGACCAGACCGTCTCCTGCAAGCTGCCGTCCGGCATCGGCTTCACCGCGATCGGCGTCTCGGTGATGCCAACCGTGGCATCCGTCGGCTCGGAGCTGACGCTCGACGTCACGGCCGATGCGCTTAACACCCCGTTCGCCAGCGCCAGCGTGACGACGCCCCCGGTGCAGGCGCCGTAGCAACGTTGCACTTCTGATTTTCTCGCATAGTGTCTGACGCAAGTCCGCGACAGAACGGAGGGCCCATTGGCCTACGAGATGCAGATTCGCGGCACCCAGAGCGAGGTGAAGGTCCGCAGCCCGTGGGCCGTGGCTCTGTTGCCGATCATCACCCTCGGGATCTACCACCTGGTCTGGTGGTACAAGATCAACAAGGAGCTGAAAGCGTACGGCGAGTCGAAGGGGTTCGACCTCGGTCAGAACCCGACCAACTCGCTGCTGGCCCTGTTCCCCGGCGGGATCATCGTCATCCCCGCCCTGATCTCCTACTGGAACGGGACCAAGCGGGTCCAGGGCGCCTCCAAACTCGCCAGCAAGGAGCCGGTCAACGGCTGGATCGCGCTGCTGCTCTACGTATTCCTCGCCCCCGGCATGTGGGCCTACCTGCAGGTCGCGCTGAACCACGTCTGGGAAGCGGAAGCCGACCCCGCCCCGGGTGCCGAAGCGCCGCCGGCGCGGTCTGACATGCCGCCGCCGATGCCGAGCGACCAGTAGCCACGCACTGAACGGGCGGGTCGTGGGGCCTCACGGCCCGCCCATGTACTCCAGCACCGCCTCGGCGTCGGCCTCCAGCGCCGCCATGTCCTTCTTCGTCACTCGGCCGAGCGGCGTGATCGTCACCTTGCCGCCGGCCAGTCCCCAGATGGCGACGGCGCGGCCGCCGACCAGGGCGAACGGCTTGAAGATCCCGTTGATGGTGACCAGGAGCTTGTGCGGGCCGACGATGTCGTCCCTCGAGGTCCAGCCGAGGAGCAGCGGCTCGAAGGCCCCGAGCAGGCGCGGCCCCGGCAGCGGCTCGGCCGGGACCCGCTTCTTGAGCTCGACGAGGCCGTCGCTTCGCTCGACCAGCTGTTTGGAGATCGCGGCGAGGCCGGCGCGGGAGTCGCGCAGCGGCAGGCCGGCCCAGCGGGCGAGGTCGCGGTCGTCGGCCGGCCCGTGGCCGACCAGATAGCGGCGGGCGAGCTCGGCCAGCGCCCGCTCGCGGTCGACCGGCTTCTGCGGCCCGAGCCAGTCGCGGACCAGCACATAGGCATGTTCGCGGCCGATCATCGGCCCGCGCACGGCGATCCCGCGCACGGCCGCTAGGAACAGCAGGTGGATCAGCGCCTGTTTCGCCGTCGGCACCTTCGCGGCTTCGAGCCGTTCGCGCAGCTGCACCCGGGTCAGCGGCCCCTCGTCGACGAGCGAGCGCTCGATCGTCTCCACCCCCCGCTCGACCTGAGCCGGGTTCACCCCCTCCTGGCCGAGGCGACGCTTGGCGGAGGTGCGCAGCGGCGGCGTCGTCAGCGCCTGCAGCAGCGGGTAGTCCTCGCTGGCGATCAGGTGCAGGGTGCCGCGGTTGAGCCAGGTGATCAGCAGCGAGCGGTCATCGGTGAACGCCCGGTCGACGTCGGCGGCGGTGAGGCCGGCGCTGCGGGCGCGGATCGCCAGCCGGGCGCCGCGCGGGTCCTGGCCCTGCACCGCGAGCAGCCGCCGGGCGACCGCGACCGGGTCGCGGGCGGGCTTGCCGCTGAGGCCCTGGGCCGCGACTCGCTCGGCGACGATCTTGGCCGCCGGCACCCCTAGTTGACCGCGACCAGGTCGACTACGAAGACGAGGGTTTCGTTGGGCGGGATCGCCGGCGGGTAGCCGCTGGGCCCGTAGCCGAGCCCGGGCGGAATCGTCAGCTCGCGACGGCCCCCGACCTTCATCCCCACCACACCCTGGTCCCACCCGGCGATTACCTGGCCGGCGCCGAGCGGGAAGGTGATCGGTTCGCCGCGGCTCCAGGAGGAGTCGAACTCTTTGCCGCTCTTGTAGTTGACCCCGACGTAGTGGACGCTGATTTCGTCGCCGGCTTTGGCTTCGGCGCCTTCGCCTTCGACCAGGTCCTCGCTCTCGAGCTTCTTCAGAGGCGGACCGCTCGGGACTTCGATCTTCGGCTTGGTTTCGGTCGATTCAGCGGGCGACGCAGCGCTTGCGGTTTCGCCGCCGTCGGTCGAGGTCGAGTCGTCGCCACCGCCGCAGCCGGCGATCGCCAGCCCGGCGCAGAGCAGAATGGTCAGGAATAGTCCGCGCAACATTCGGAAGATCCTAGCCGACCGCCGCCGACCTCAGCCGAAGCGCGCGTAGAGGCCCGGCAGCAGCAGCGCCAGGTTGGCGAACTCTTCGGCGCTGTGGCGGGCCAGTCCCGGGGCCGCGTCCGGCGGCAGGACCAGTTTGCGGACCGCGCGCCGGTTGAGCGCGCGACCGCCGAGCCGGCCCAGGTGCCCGCGCAGGTTGGGGCGCATCGCGGCACCGAGCCAGTAGTGGGTGCGGAGGATCAGGCCGGAGGGCTCGGCGAGGAAGACGTGGGCCATCACCGAGTGGCGGATCCCGCGGCGGTCGTCGCCGAGGAAGCCGCAGACGATGGTGCCGACCGCCGGGTCGTGGAGCGCGTCGGTGGAGAAGCCGACCGCGCGCGGTCGGGTGTAGGCGATGCGGCTGCGGACGACGCCGGTGCCGACGTCCTGGACCGGGTGGTGGACGGCGCCCCAATGCGGTTTGGAGCCGCGGTGCCGCGGTGCCTCGAAGGAGTTGCCGACGTGGGCCGTCGGGTGCCAGATCCGGTAGCGCAGCGGGTCGCGGGCGTGCCAGTCGAACCACCAGTCGACCATCTCCGCCGTGATGCCCGGCATCTCGGTCTGAACGGCGACGTAGCCGACCCCGTTGGCCAGGTTGCACCAGCCGGTCTGGGCGCCGAGCGGAGCCGGGTCGAGCAGGCGGTCGATCTCGGCCAGCGGCAGCGCCGCGCCGGGATCGATCGGTCCGCGTTCGATCGCCTCGAGCACGATCGGATCCGCCGGCGCCAGCAGCCGCCGCAAGTATTCCTCGAGACCTCTCCCCTTTACCGGCATGTCCCGCTCACCCCGTCCTTCCGACGTCCCCCGGGTTCACGGTTGAAAACTATAGATGTAGTCTCAGCTCAGCGCCTGCCGGAGAGTGAATCCCAGGCGCGCTTCAGGAGGCCTCGGCCACCACCCCGGTCGAGGTCTCCTGGTTTCGCCGCGAGTGAGCCGGGGTTGGCGGTCGGCTTCGGCAGCTGGGCCGCGGCTGCGGCATCGACCTTCAGCACGACCCCGCGTTCGAAGATCTGCCCGACCTCCGGCGCGTCGACGAAACGGTGCCCGCCGGGGCCGGCGGTGGTGTCGAAGACGACGCCGTCGAACATGTTCGCCTCCGGCGCCGCGAGCACTTTGACGACCTTGCCCAGACGCTCGCCGTCGCTCGAGAACACAGCCGTGCCGGGGCCCAAAGTCAGGTAGGAGATCGGCTCGCCGAGGTCGTCCATCGGGCGAGCCTAGCGGACGCCGATGCCACGTAGACTCCCGCGCGGGAACTTCGAACGGGAGAGGGAATCATGGGTCTCAATCTGGCATCGATCGTCACCGACAGCGCCGCGCGGGCGCCGGAGCGCGTGGCCGTGCGCCTCGGCGACGTCGAACTCACTTATGCGGAGCTCGACGAGCGCAGCGCCCGCCTGGCGGGCCTGTTGCGCGAGCGCGGCATGCAGCAGGGCGACCGGGTCGGCGTGATGCTGCCCAACGTCCCCGAGTTCCCCGTCGCCTACTACGGGGTGCTGCGCGCCGGCGGCGTCGTGGTGCCGATGAACGTGCTGCTGAAGCGGCGCGAGATCGCCTTCTACCTGGAGGACTCCGGTGCCAAGATCCTGCTCGCCTGGCACGGCTTCGCCGAGGAGGCGCGCGACGGAGCCGCCGACGCCGGCTCCGAGCTGATCGAGGTCGAGCCGGCCAGCTTCGCCGAGCTGCTCGCCGGCGCCGAGCCCCACACCGAGCTCGCCGACAGCGCCGAAGGGGACACCGCGGTGATCCTCTACACCTCCGGCACGACCGGCAAGCCGAAGGGGGCCGAGCTGACCCACTTCAACCTCTCGCGCAACGCCGACATCTCCTCCCGCACCACCTGCGAGGTCTCCGAGGGCGATGTCGTGCTCGGCGCCCTGCCGCTGTTCCACTCCTTCGGCCAGACGGTCGGGATGAACGCCTCGCTGCGGGTCGGGGCGACCCTGACCCTGGTGCCGAAATTCGACCCCGCCGACACCCTGGAGACGATCCAGCGCGACAAGGTGACCCACTTCTACGGGGTGCCGACGATGTACGGAGCGGTCCTGCACCACCCGGGACGCGAGGACTACGACACCTCCTCGCTGCGCACCTGCGTCACCGGCGGCGCCTCGATGCCGGTCGAGGTGCTGCGCGGGTTCGAGGAGGCGCTCGAGTGCGTCGTGCTGGAGGGCTACGGGCTCTCCGAGACCTCGCCGGTCGCCAGCTCCAACCACCCGGACATGGAGCGCAAGCCGGGCTCGATCGGGACGCCGCTGGAAGAAGTCGAGATGAAGGTCTTCGACGAGGACGACAACGAGGTCGCCCAGGGCGAGATCGGCGAGATCGTGATCCGCGGCCACAACGTGATGAAGGGCTACTGGCAGCGCCCCGACGCGACCGCCGAGGCGATGCGCGGCGGCTGGTTCCACACCGGCGACATGGCCAAAGTCGACGAGGAGGGCTACTTCTTCATCGTCGACCGCAAGAAGGACCTGATCATCCGCGGCGGCTACAACGTCTACCCGCGCGAGGTCGAGGAGGTGCTCTACGAGCACCCGAAGATCCGCGAAGCCGCCGTCGTCGGCATCGCCCACAACGAGTGGGGCGAGGAGATCGGCGCCGCGGTCGTCTGCCACGACGGCGAGGAGCTGGAGGCGGCCGAGGTCAGCGAATACGTGAAGGAGCGGATCGCCGCCTACAAGTACCCGCGGGTCGTCTGGTTCCTCGAGGAGCTGCCGAAAGGCCCGACCGGCAAGATCCTCAAGCGCGAGATCGAGACGCCCGCGGCAAATCCTGGCTAGCCAGCCAGGATCGCGGTAACCTCCCTTTGGTCGGCAATGCGACACCAAAAGGAGAAGAGATGAGCGTCGCCTCCCAGAGCTTGATGGACAACATCACCTACGAGGACCTCTACCGTCGTTGGGAGGGGGGCAACTGGAGCGCCTACGACATCGACTTCTCCGGCGACCGCGCCGGCTGGGAGAGCCTGAGCGAGATCCAGCGCCGCTCGGCGATGTGGATCTACTCGATGTTCTTCTACGGCGAGGACCGGGTCGCCGACACCCTCGCCCCCTACATCACCGCCGCGCCGACCGAGGAGCAGGCCTACTTCCTCGCCACCCAGCAGGTCGACGAGGTCCGCCACTCGATCTTCTTCCACCGCTTCTTCAAAGAGGTGATCGGGGTCGGCGGCGAGACGCTGCAGCAGACCCTCGCCTCCACCCTGCCCCAGCTCAACTGGGGCTACCGAGGCATCTTCGACCGCCTCGACGTGATGGCCGAGGAACTGCGCAAGGACCGCTCGGTGCCGAAGTACGCGCAGGCGATCACGCTCTACCACCTGATCGTCGAGGGCAGCCTCGCCCAGCCAGGCCAGCACTTCATCGAGGATTTCTTCGCCTCCGAGGAGACGATGCCGGGCTTCAGCTCCGGCATGGCCAACGTCTCCAAGGACGAGCAGCGCCACATCGGCTTCGGCGTCAAGGTGCTCTCCGAACTGCTGAAGGAAGGCGCGCCCGGCGCCGAGGAGAACCGCGCCGCGGTGGTCGAGCTGCTGCAGGAAACCCTGCCCTACGGCCCCGCCGTCTTCTCGCCGCCCAACCTCGACCGCGAATACACCGAGTGCTACGGCTTCACGCTCGAGGACATCTTCGCCTTCGGCCTCAAACTGATCCGCCAGCGCTGGCGCACGATCGGGTTCCCGACCGAGGAGATGCCGCCCGGCACCTTCCCCTTCGACCCCGACGCCGACGAGGCGGAGATCGCCGAGCGCCAGGTGAAGCTGATGATGGCCGGCATCCTCGGCCCGCCCGACGGCCCCGCCCCCGAAGCCACCCCGGAGCTGATGGGCCTCTACTTCGACGTGATCACCCGCGTCGCCGACCCGGCCGCCGCCAACGGCACCCCGCTGGTCTACCAGTGGCGTTTCAGCGACGCCGAGCCCTGGCACCTGATCATCGACAACGGCTCGACCCGCGCCCAGGCCGGCGAAGCACCGAACCCGACGGTGACCATCGAGTCATCCTGGGCCGACTGGGTCGCCTCCGGCAAACCCGACGCCAACCACCTGAAGATGCTGCTCCAGCGGCGGATCCGCCCCAAGGGGCCGATCCGCGAGCTGGCGCGGATGCGGAAAGTCTTCGGCTAGCTGATTGGGGGGCGCTTGTCGGCCCAGGGGCGGGCGGACTCGAGCTGGGCGGCGAGGGAGAGCAGGGTGGCCTCGTCGCCGGGGCGGCCGATGATTTGGACGGCGAGGGGGAGGCCGTCGGCGGCGATGCCGGCGGGGACGGACATCGCCGGGTTGCCGAGGTGGTTCCAGGGCACGCAGTAGGGATAGAAGCGGCTCATCCCGATCACGGTTCGCAGCGCGCCCTGGCCCTCCCAGCGGCGGACCGGCAGGGCGGTGCCGCCCATCACCGGCGTGATCAGCACGTCAAATGAATCGAAGAGCGAATTGACGCGCGCCTGGTCGGCTGCGCGTGCCTCGAGCGCCCGCTGGTAGAGGGAGTCGGGGAGCAGCCGACCGAGGCGACCGAAACCACGGGTGCGGCTTTCGAGCCGCTCCGGATGGGGCACCTCGGCGACGGTGTCGGCGACGCCGCGGAGGAAGCGGGGGGTGATGTTGTTGCCAATCCCGCCCCAGGCCGGATCACGCTGAGAGACCTCGTGGCCGAGCGAGCCCAGCAACTCCCCCGTGGCGGCGACCGCCTGCTTCACCTCGTCGGAGACGGTCGGCGGGGCCGCAGCCCTCGGCGCAAGGGTCGAGTAGGCGACGCGCAGCCTCCCTGGCGGCGTCTTCGCGGACTCGACGAAGGGGCGCTCCGGGGGCGCTGGAGCCTCGGCCTCGCGCGATCCCCCCGAGGTGACGTCGAGCCAGAGAGCGGTGTCGAGCACCGACCGGCTGAGGCAGCCGTACACGGCGAGCCCGTGCCAGCCTTCCAGTTCGGGCGCCAGCGATATCCGGCCGCGCGAGGGCTTGAGCCCGAACAGCCCGCAGGACGCGGCCGGAATCCGGATCGAGCCGCCGCCATCGCCAGCGGAGGCGATCGGTACCAGGCCGGCGGCGACGGCCGCGCCGCTACCGCCGCTGGAGCCGCCGGGAGTGTGCTGCGGATCCCATGGGTTACGGCTGACCCCCCAAGTCGCCGACTCGGTGAAGCCGCAGATCGCCATCTCGGGCAAGTGCGTCAGGCCAATCACGATCGCCCCGGCCTCGCGCAGCCGCCGGACCATCTCGCAATCGGCCTTGGCCGGCTCGGTGAAGGCGTCGGTGCCGTTCATCCTCACCTCCCCGGCGACCTCGCATTCGTCCTTGATCGCGATCGGAACGCCGAGCAGTGGCCGCTCGTCGCCGCCCTTGAGGCGGGCCTCGGCCTGCTCGGCCTCGAGCAGCGCCCGCTCGGCGAGGACGACGCGGAAGGAGTTCAGCTGCGGGTCGAGCCGCTCGATCCGGTCGAGGTGCAGTTGCACCAGCTCGGTCGGCGAGATCTCCCCCGCCCGCACCATCTCAGCCTGACGGGCCGCGCCCGCGAAGGCGATGTCCTCTCCACCCATGGCGGCGATTCTATGGCCGGGGGCTATTCCTCGGCGAGCACGATCACCCGGTCCTCGCCGGCGAGCGCGAGCCGCTCCGACTTGGCCGGGTTGATGTGGACGCCGAAGCCGCGCTCCGGGTCGTCGGCGTCGGCCGCGAGGCGGTACCCGATCGCGCACTCGCGGCGGCGCCGGGCCGCCTCGACCACGGTTGCGTAGGACGCCTGGCTGCCGGCACGGACGTAGTCGCCGGCCGGGCGCAGGTAGATCTCGCTGCCGCGGGCCGAGAGCAGGGTGGCGAAGACCTTCGCCAGCTCCCGGTTCTCGGAGATCTGGGTCAGCATCAGGCTGATGATCTTGTCGCTGACGATCACGTCGTCGACCCGGGTCACCTCGGCCAGCTGGCGGTTGCGCTCGTCGATCATCTCGCTGACCACGGTGCAGGTGGCGCCGCGGCGGTCGGCGAGGTCGCGCAGGTGCAGCAGCGTCACCAGCGTGCGAGCGTCGGCGCGCTGGGCGTCGAGGTCGTGGTCGGAGAGCACGATCACGTGGTCGAAGCGCTCCAGCTCGATCGTCTCCAGCGTCTCGCGGTCGGTCGGGCTGCCGGGTCGGAACTCGAGCTCGGTGTTGGCGACACGGGCCCGCTGGCGCTCCAGCCCGGGGCCGGCCTCGTCCTCCTCGGCGACCAGCAGCAGCGAGGAGCCGGCGAGCAGGAACTGGTCGAACTCGGAGATCACCGCCGCGGCGCCCTGGTTCCAGCCGAGCACGAGGATGCTGGTCGGGGTGCGCTCGGTCGCGCTGGCGTCGGCGATCGCCGCCTCGTCGACCTTGCCCCGACGCGGGTCGGCGGCGCCGAGGTGGGTGTCGTCGGCGGCGATCGCGATCAGCCGCTCCCCCGACTGCAGCAGCCGCTCCGGGTCGGGGTTCAGCAGCACCTCGCCGGCGGCGTCGATCAGCCCGATCGTCGAGCAGTCCTCGTAGGCGAGGAGCGACTCGGCGAAGGGGCGGCCGCTGAGCGCGTCGTCGCGGCGGAAGTAGATCTCGTCGCCTTTGAAATCGAGCAGCTCGATCACCGCCACCGAGGCCCCGGACTGGCGGGCCGAGTGGACGACCAGCTTGGCGATCGTCTCGCGCTTGTCGACGAAGACCACCTGCTCGCCGCCGACCAGCTCCGCCGCCCGCAGGTTGCGCGGCTCCTGGATCTCGGCGACCACGTGGTAGACGGGGTCCCGGTGGTCGCCGCCCTTGGTCAGGGCGAGGATCGTCTTGATCACCTGCGCGTCGGGCTCCTCGTCGTGCTCGGGCGAGAGCACGACGATCGAGCGCGCCTGCTCGGGCCGGACCAGGGAGAGGTCGCCGAGGTCGATCGGGGAGCCGCTGCGGGTGACGACGCGGGTCCGCTTCGGCCGCACCTTCTCGCGGATCAGGTCGTCCATCTCGACCTTGTCGCGGTCGGCGAGAACCACCGCCGAGGGCCGCTTCTGATTCTCGTTGGCGATATCGAGCTCGGCGAGGACGGTGAAGATCGTGTCCGACCAGCCGAGGATCAGCGTGTGTCCCTCCTCCAGCACCACCGAGCGCCCCTTGCGCATGTCCTCGATCCGCTTGTCGAGGCCGGTGGCGATGACGCCGATCAGGGCGCTGACGACAAAGAGGCCGCCGAGCGTGACCAGAAGCATCGCCAGCAGGAAGGGCCACTTGCCGCCGTCTTCGGCCAGGGTGCCGGGGTCGAGCGCGTGGGTGAGGCTGTCGAACGCCTGGCCGACCACGCCCTGGTGGCTGCCGGCTTCGTTCGGCGCCAGGTCGCCGATCAGGACGACCGCGGTGAAGACCCCGATCAGCGCCAGCGTCGCCAGCGCCAGCCACCCGATCAGCGCCGGGGTCCCCCGCGCCATCAGGTTGTCGAAGGCGTAGCGAAGGCGCTGGTGCAGGGTCGGTCGGGCCTTCACCGGCGGCAGGATATGCCGCGGCGCGGTCCCTACCGGGGACTCAGGCCTTGGCCGGTTTCGGCTCGCCCGACTCGAAGCTGAGGTCGGGCAGGGCGCGGTCGAGCCAGGCCGGCATCCACCAGTTCCACTGCCCCATCAGCTTCATCGCCGCGGGGACGAGGATCAGGCGGACCAGGGTCGCGTCGAGGGCGATCGCGACGGCGCAGCCGAGGCCGAGCTCCTTGATCGAGGGCACGCCGGTGAGCACGAATACCGCGAAGACCGCGGTCATGATCAGCGCCGCCGAGGAGATCGTACGGGCGCTGGAGGAGAGGCCCTCGGCGACGGCGCGGTCGTTGTCGCCGTGGCGCATGTAGCGCTCGCGGATGCGTGACATGAGGAAGACCTCGTAGTCCATCGAGAGGCCGAAGACGACGGCGAAGATCAGCGGCACGTTGATCGTGTCCAGAGCCCCCTGGCTTTCGAACCCGAGCAGGCTGTCGAACCAACCCCACTGGAAGATCGCGACAAGCACGCCGAAGGCGGCCCCGATCGAGAGCAGGTTCATCAGCACCGCCTTCAGCGGCAGGAGCAGTGAGCGCAGCATCACCATCAGCACGAGGAAGCTGAGGGCGAGGACAAAGAGGATGATTTTCCACATCGAGCCGCTGATCTGCTCGCGGACGTCGTGGCTGCGGGCGGTCTCGCCGCCGACGTCGACGGCGGCGACCTGGGCCAGCGCGCTGGCGGGAACGACCTGATCGCGCAGGCGGTCGACCAGTGCCGTCGCCGCGTCGGACTCGCTGGGGGCGCTGGGCGTGGCCTGGACGAGGGCGCTGTCGGCGGCGAAGGCGGGCGCGGCGACGGAGGCGACGCCGGGGGTCGCCGCGACTTCGCGGGCAAAGCCGGCGACCGCGGCGCGCTCGGCGCCGTCGGGGGCGCCCTCGAAGGTGGCGACGATCTGCACCGGGTCGGTGCCGCCGCCGAGCTCCTCGGCGGCGAGTTCGTTGCCGACCCGCACGTCGGAGTCCTTGGGGAACTGGGCCAGCGCCTCGGTCCCGGTCTCCAGCGAGAGGATCGGACTGGCGAGCAGGAGCAGCACCGAGGAGACGCCGATCACGGCGACCCACGGCCGCGCCATCACCCGCGCCGTCCAGCGCTCCCAGAACGGAGTCGGCGGCGCCTGGCCGCTGAGCGGGCCGGGACGGCGGCGGTAGAAGCGGCGGCGGAAGAAGGCCTCGACCCGGCCGACCAGGCCGCCCGGGAGGACGCGGTCGCCGAGCATCGCGATCAGCGCCGGCAGCAGCGTCGTCGCGGTCAGGATCGAGACGGCAACCACGGTCATCGCGCCCAGCGCCATCGAGCGCAGCGCCTGGTTGTCGACCATCCAGAGCCCGGCCAGGGAGATGATCACGGCGAGGCCGGAGAAGCTGACGGCGAGGCCGGAGGTGGAGAGCGCCCGCGAGCGCGCGTCGCGCTTCTCCAGCCCCTCCTCGCGCTCCTCGCGGTAGCGGGCGAGGATGAAGAGGGAGTAGTCGACGGCGACGCCGATCCCGATCATCGAGGCCATGTTGGTGACGAAGACCGAGGTCGAGATCTGCAGCGAGATGAAGTAGATGAGGGCGCCGGTGACAAGCACGCTGACGAAGCCGAGGGTCAGCGGCAGGAGCGCCGCCGCCAGCGAGCCGAAGACGACGAGCAGGATCAGAGCGACGATCGGGAAGCCGGTCGACTCGGCTTTCGCCAGGTCTTCCTTGGAGATCTCCTGCATCCCGGCCCAAATCGTCGGCTGCCCGACCAGGTAGGGCGTGACCCCGGCGGCGGCGGTGCCGGGGTCAAGGTCTTCGCGCAGGGTCGCGGCGGAGTCGATCAGCTCGTCCGAGGACTGCTCGCTGCGCAGCGGCAGGAAGGCGGTGCCGGTCGCCTCCAGCTGCTCGCGCCCCTGCCGCGCGGCGGCCGGGGTCAGCATCACTTCCTCGACCGCGGCGACCTCGCGGCGGACCCGGACCATGGCGGCGTCGAGCTCGGCGGCGCTCGCGTCCGGCTCGGCTTTCAGCAGCACCGCGATCCCGTCGGCCTTGGCGCCGAAGTCGCGCTGCAGCGCCTCTGAGACCGCGACCGATTGGCTGCCGGGGACGTCGAAGCCGCCGCCGGTCAGGTGATCGGTCTGTTTCGCCGCGAAGGGAAGGGCGATGAGGACGACCAGGACCCAGATGCCGACGACCCAGCGGCGTCGCCGCCCGAGCAAATCAGCAAGTCTCCCCATCGAGTCGCGCATGAAGTGCGGTCAACCTCTCGCACCCGAGGGGGCGCGGTCTGTGAGCGCGATCACTCCGTGATCACCGTCACTCGTACACGCGCGTATTCGACTCGCGGTTCCTTTTGCGCCTCCGGCGCGAAAAAGGAACCGCGTGCTACTCGGAGACGAGCAGGTACCGGGCCGAGGCGGCGCCGGCGGCGAGCGCGGCGGTGTTGTCGCGCTTCGGGTCGGAGAGGGCCTGCAGGGCGAAACCGTCGCCGAGCGCGAAGAGGTAGGAGACCAGCGCGTCGGCATCGAAGCGCAGGCTGAGCACGCCCTCGCGCTCCTTCGCCCGCAGCACCTCGGCGACGTGGGAGCGGGTGCGCTCGAAGAGCTGGCCGACCTCGCGCTGGATGTCGGGGTTGCGGCGGCCGGCGCTGAACAGCTCGTAGAGGAGCAGGAAGAAGCCCGGTTCGTTCTCGATCATGTCGGTCAGGCTGGAGAGCAGGACGTCAAGCACGTCGTCCACCGACTGGGCCTGGCCGAGCCGCTCGTCGAGCCGGTCGACCCGCAGCTCGGCGTCGCGTCGCACCACCTCGACCAGCAGCCGCTCCTTGGTCCCGAAGTAATAGTGGAGCAGGCCGCGGCTGACCCCCGCCTCGCGGGCCACGTGCTCGAAGGTCGAGCCGGCGGCGCCACGGGTGGCGACGCTGTCGCGCATCGCGTTGACGATGCGCTGAGCCTTCTCACCGCTCAGCTCGCGCTCTTTGGTCGCTGCCTCCATATATGCCCAGTCTAGGAGAGCGGCGGACGGCAGCGCCAATCCGCCGCTCGGCTAGGAGCCGTTGATGCTCGTGCTGCTGGTGTACTCGAACTCCTCTTCGGCACCGAAGAGAGCGTCGAGCACGGTCTTGCGCGCGTCCTCGCTGACGACGAGGGCGACAACGCCGGCGACGATGGCGACGAGAATCAGGCGGCCGAGCTTGCTCTTCTTGCGCTTCTTCGGCGCTTTCAGGCGCTCGGAGACCTCGCGCAGGCTCTCAGCCGCGTCGCGCAGATCCTTCTGCACCTTCTTGTCGCTGGTCACCGCCTTGACGGTGCCCTTGCCGTTGCCGCTGGCGCGGCCGTAGGCACCGCGGGCCGACTCGTAGGCCTCACGCAGCTTGTCGCGCAGCTCTTCGTCCTCGACCAGGCGCTGTACGTACGGGTTTTCGCGGGCGGTCTCGTAGATGTCGCTGGCGCGGGCGGCCTTCGTCTTGGTCATACCCTCTCCTCGCTGGATTCCGTGGCGGTTATTCAGGATAACCCTCTACCCGGGACCGACGCCATCCAGCAGTACCCCATTGGTACGGAAATTGAGCTGCGCACGCTTGATCCGGCCCAAACGCAGCGGCGCGAGCCCGGGCCCGGGAAGCGAGTAGCGGCGGATGAACAGGCGCCCGGTGTCTTCGCGGGCGCTTTCGCGGAAGTCCGGTCCGAGCAGGCCCTTGGGCGGTCGCGGCACCATGCCGTCGGAGACGAAGTCGACCTCCCCGACCAGCCACTCGTAGCGTTCCCTCGCTTTCACCTGGAAGGCCCCGGTCGAGAGGTAGTAGCGCAGCGGCGCCTCCCCCAGGGTCCAGGTGACCGTCGCCCGCGGCTCCGTGGGCTCGCCGAGGCGGTCGGCGACCGCGTTCCAGTCCGGCCGCTGCAGCTCCGGCGTGACGCTCGCCCAGACGCTGAAGGCGAGCGAGTAGGCGATCAGCGCGGCGGCGATCAGCGGGCCGAGCCGGCGCGCCGCCGGCAGCGTCACCCCGATCGCGACCGCGATCAGCAGCGGCACCAGGGCCGGGATCACGTTGCGGGCGAGGAAGAAGTCGGTGCCCGAGGGTGCCAGCGCCAGGGCCAGGGGGACGGCGACCGCCGCCAGGCCGACCCCGAGCGGGATCGCCGCAGCGCGGCGCTCGGCGCGGTTGGCGCGGAACAGCAGGGCGAGCCCGCCGAGCGCCAGAGCCAGGGGGACGACCGCAAGCTCCGGGCGCTCGGGGCGGCCGATGATGTCGGCGGTCTCGCCGGTGAGGAAGGTGGCGGCGGTTTCCCAGAGCCGGTGGCCGAGGCCGAAGTTGCCGATCCATTCGGCGTGGCCGAGCGACATCTGGTGATAGGCCAGCGGTGCCAGCAGGAGGCCGGCGCCGGCGACGATCCAGAGACCGGGCAGGCTCTGGCGCCCGCGCCGGCGCAGCAGCACGATCGCCTCGGCGAGCACGGTGAAGACGGCGAAGTAGTGGGTGCCGAGGGCGAGGGCGGAGAAAACTCCCCAGAGGATGAAGTCGCGGCGGCTGCCCCGGCGCTGGGCGCGGATGCAGAAGAGCAGCGAGAGCGCGCAGAAGAGGACGAGCAGCGAGTAGGCCCGGGCCTCCTGCGAGTACCAGAGCAGCATCGGGTTGACGGCGACCAGCGCCGCGGCGACCAGGCCGGCGCTGCGGCCGCGCAGCTCGCTCGCGATCAGGAAGGCGACCGGGATCGTGGCGACGCCGGCGATCGCCGAAAGCGAGCGCAGCCCGACCGGGCCGGTGCCGGCGACCTGGGTCCAGACCCAGGCCAGGGCGTAGTAGAGCGGCGGCGCCGACTCGCTGAATCCGACCGCGTCCATCGCGTGGGCGAAGCCGACGCGGAGCACCCGGCTGGCGGTGACGACCTCGTCGTGGTGGTAGCTCTGCAGGCCGAGGGTGGCGAAGCGCAGCGCCGCCCCCAGCACGGTCAGCCCGGCGACGATCCAGAAGGTGCGCGAGCGCGCCCGCACCGCCTCGGCGACCGCCTGCACCGGCCCACCACGCCCGCCCCTGGGAAGACTTGCCGCCTCCATCTACTAGCGGGAGAGGGCTACGTCGATTGCCTTGGAGACCTCGTCGACGAAGACGAACTCGAGGCCGCCGAGCTCGTGCTCGGGAATCTCGGCGACGTCGCCCTGGTTGCGCTCGGGGACGATCACCCGCTTGATCCCGGCCCGCTGCGCCGCCAGCGACTTCTCCTTGAGGCCGCCGATCGGCAGCACCTGCCCGGTCAGGGTCACCTCGCCGGTCATCGCCACATCGTTGCGAACGGGCCGGCCGCTGACCAGCGAAGACAGCGCGACGCTCATCGCCACCCCGGCCGAGGGCCCGTCCTTCGGCACCGCCCCGGCCGGCACGTGGACGTGGATGTCGTGCTCGGCGAACCACTCCTCGCCGAGCTTGGGCGCGATCTGCGCCCAGTGGCCGCGCACGTAGGAGAGCGCCGCCTGCGCCGACTCCTTCATCACGTCGCCGAGCTGGCCGGTGATCGTCAACCGGCCGCTGCCGGGCATCGCCGTCGCCTCGATGAACAGCACGTCGCCGCCAGCGGGAGTCCAGGCGAGGCCGGTGGCGACGCCGGGGACTTTGGTGCGGCGGCGCTGCTCGGCGAAGACCCGGCGGCGGCCGAGCAGCTCCCGCGCCCGTTTGGCCGAGATCGTGACCTTGCGCTTGACCTTGCGTTCGGCGACTTCGCGGGCGAGTTTGCGGCAGATCGAGCCGATCTGGCGCTCGAGGTCGCGGACCCCGGCCTCGCGCGTGTACTCCTCGATCACGGCGGTCAGGGCGGCGTCGGAGAAGGCGATCTGGGATGGCTTCAACCCGTTGGCCTCGATCTGGCGGCCGACCAGGTAGCGGCGGGCGATGTGGCGCTTCTCCTCCAGCGTGTAGCCGGCGAGCTCGATCGTCTCCATCCGGTCCCGCAGCGGCCCCGGGATCGTGTCGAGCACGTTGGCGGTAGAGATGAAGAAGACGTCGGAGAGGTCGAAGGGGAGGTCGAGGTAGTGGTCGCGGAAGGAGTCGTTCTGGGCCGGGTCGAGCACCTCCAGCATCGCCGAGGCAGGGTCGCCGCGGAAGTCGGCGCCCATCTTGTCGATCTCGTCGATCATGAACACCGGGTTGCGGGTGCCGGCGTCGCGCAGGGCGCGGACGATCGTCCCCGGCATCGCCCCTATGTAGGTGCGCCGGTGGCCGCGGATCTCCGCCTCGTCGCGGACGCCGCCGACCGAGATCCGCTCGAACTCGCGGCCCAGCGCGCGGGCGATCGAGCGCCCGAGGCTGGTCTTGCCGACCCCCGGGGGCCCGACGAAGCAGAGGATCGGCCCGGGCGTGCCCGGGTTCAGCTTGCGCACCGCCAGGTACTCGAGGATCCGGTCCTTGACCTTCTCCAGGTCGTAGTGGTCGGCGTCGAGCACCTTGCGGGCGTGGGCGATGTCGAGGTTGTCCTCGGTCTCCTTCGACCAGGGCAGCTCGACCAGCCACTCCAGGTAGGTGCGGATGACCCCGTGCTCGGCCGCGGCGGAGGGAAGTTTCTCCAGGCGGGAGAGCTCGCGATCGGCCGCGGTGCGCGCCTCCTCGGGCAGCTTGGCGGCCTCGATCCGCTCCCGCAGTTCGTTCGCTTCGGCCTGCTGCTCGTCCCCCTCCCCCAGCTCTTCCTGGATCGCTTTCAGCTGCTGGCGCAGGAAGAACTCGCGCTGGCCTTTGTCGATCTCCGACTGCACCTGGGTCTGAATCTGGGTGCCGAGCTGGACCACGTCGAGCTCGCGGGCGAGGATCTCGGAGAGGCGGCGCATCCGTTTTGCGACGTCGACCTCTTCCAGCAGCGCCTGCTTGTCGCCGATCGGGATCCGCAGCGAGCTGGCGATCAGGTGGCCGAGCGCCGCCGGGTCTTCGATGTTGGTCACCGCCAGCTGCAGCTCCTCCGGCAGGTAGGGGATCTGCTCGACGATCTCCGAGAAGGTCTGCTGGACGTTGCGGGTCAGGGCCTCGAGCTCGTCGCTCGGCTCGACCACGTCGCTCAGCTCCTCGATCCGCGCCACCAGGTAGGGCTTGTCGGCGACGTAGGGGCCGAGGCGGACCCGCTGCATGCCCTGGACGAGGATGCGCAGCGAGTCGTCGGGGATCTTGATCATGCGGGAGACGGCGCCGACGACGCCGATCTCGTAGAGGTCCTTGGGCCCGGGCTCCTCCAGCTCGGGGTCGCGCGAGGCGACCATCACCAACATCCGGTTGGTGCCGAGCACGTCGTTGACCAGCTGCACCGAGCGCGGCTGGCCAACCGCCAGCGGGGTCAGCGTTTCCGGGAAGGTGACGGTGTCGCGCAGGGGCAGGACCGGCAGCGCCTCGGGCAGGGGCTGGTCGGTGCGGGGCGCGTCGTCGTCCTCCTCCAGCGAGTCGACCACCTCGAGCACCGGCGCGTCCTCGAGCAGCCGCGGCCTCCCGCCCGCCATCAGCCCCGGCCTATCGGGACCCGGCGGGTGGTCTCCTCGGGATCGCGCAGCGGCAGCTCGATCCGCAGGATGCCGTCTTCGTATTTGGCGCTGGCGCGCTCGGCGTCGACCTCGACCTGCAGCTCGACCACGCGGCGGAAGGGGCCAGAGGGAATCTCGATCTGCTGGTAGACCCGGCCTTCGGTCTCCTGCACCGGCCGTTCCCCGACGATCGCCAGGTGGCGCCCGGAGACCTCGATCCCGACCTCGCTGAGCGCGACCCCGGCAAGATCGACCTTGACCACCGCCCGCTGCGGATCGCCGCAGTAGTAGACGTCGACGTTGGGAGAGAACCCGGAAGACCGCCGGCTCACATACCGAGTCCGGCTCCAAGAGTCCCCCAGCATCTGGTCCATCTCCCGGCGCATGCGAGCGAAGTCTGCGAACAGGTCCCGTTGGGGCATCGGACAAAACATAGCCCGCGGCTGAGGAGCCGGCGTACTAGGCGGCGCGCGAGGCCCAGCGGGGGGCTCGCATCAGCAGGACCGGCTGGCGAGGCGGAACAAGACCCTCGGGCCGATTGGGGCGGAAGGTCGCGCAGGGCTCTTTCAGCTCGAGGGCGCAGAGGAGGTTCTTGTGGAAGTAGCAGTCCTCGCAGGTGGGGGGCTTTGGCTTGCGCGGCATCGGGGCGGCCATAGTGGCACCGAAGGGAGGAGTGCGTGGGCAGCGTTTCCGCAAATCGCCATGAGTTTGAAACGCCTCTGTCACGGAACTCATACGTCTTCCCCGCGTCTTGCGGGAGGCGCGTTCCGCCGCCGCTAACATTCGGCTAGATGGAGGCACACAACCGCAGCGAGAAGCTCTCGGCTTCTCCCCCGCTCTTCAAGAGCGAATTCCTCAACTTCTTCTCCCGCGTCCACCCCGCCGTCCCGGCCGTGATCTTCGTCCCGGTCGTGGTCGCGATGGAGTGGCTGGGAGTCGACCGCGCTGGCTACGGCGCCTGGCAACTGGTGCTGCTGACCCTGGCCGGAGTCGGGGTCTGGACCCTGACCGAGTACTGGCTGCACCGGCTGGTCTTCCACTGGGAGCCCGACAACAACTTCGGCCGCCGCATGCACTTCATCATCCACGGGATCCACCACGACCATCCCAACGACAAAATGCGGCTGGTGATGCCGCCGTCGGTCTCGATCCCGCTCTCCGCCCTCTTCTTCGCCGCCTTCTGGCTGCTCCTCGGCGACGCCGCCTTCCCGCTCTTCGCCGGCTTCATCGGCGGCTACCTCGCCTACGACTACACGCACTACTACGTGCACCACTTCGTGCCGAAGTCGGCCTTCGGCAAGCGCCTGCGCGAGCACCACATGCGCCACCACTTCCAGGATCACCGCTACGGCTACGGCGTCTCCTCGCCGCTCTGGGACGTCTTCTTCCGCACCCTGCCGCGCCAGCGCAAGAAGCGCGACTAGCTCCTGCGGCTGCGCAGTGCCAGCTCGATCTCGAATCGCGCGTCGGGGTCGTCCAGCTGCTCGCCAAGCAGCTCCCGCAGGCGGGCACTGCGGTAGCGGGCGGTCTGCGGGTGGACGTGCATCTCCGCCGCCATCGCCACCGCGTTGCCGTCGTGGCGGACGTGGGCCAGGGCCGTCTCCAGCATCCGCGCCCGCGCCTTCTCGGTCAGCTCCGCCAGCGGCGCCAGGCGGCGGGCGGCGATGCGGTCGGCCAGCGGCGCGCCTTCGAACAGCAGCAGCTCGGCCAGGTGCTGCTCGGCCCGCAGCAGGCCGGTGCCCTCCACGGCCCCGGCGGCAACCGCGCGCTGTAGCGCCAGCGCCAGTCCCCAGGACTCGGCCGCCGCCGCCGGCTCGACCGCCGGGCCCAGGGTCAGCGTCGCCCGCGAGGCGGCGCGCTCCAGCGCTTCGGCCCGGCCCGGCCCCTCGGGGTCGGCGATCAGCAGGCATCCGGACCGCTCGAACGTCGTCGCCAGGGTCTCCGGGGGCAGCCGCCGCGCCACCGCGCCGAGGTCGCGCTCGGCGCAGGCGGCGATCGCCAGCCTGCGGGGGACGGTCCAGTCGGCCGCGCGGGCGGCCGCAGCGAGGTCGGCGGGCTCGGCCGCGGGCTCGCGCAGCACCAGGGTCGCCAGCTCGCGCCGGCGGCGCCGGCGCAGATCCTCGACTTCGGCCTGCGCCTGCGCGTAGCCCTCGGCCGAGTCGGCGGAGAGCTCGTCGATGTAGGCGAACATCGACTCGGCCAGCAGGCTCAGCGGCTCGGCCGCAAGCCCGGCGCGGCGGCCGGCGGCGGCGATCCGCCGCCAGGCGACCCGGGCGCCGACCCGGTAGGCGGCGAGCAGGGAGTCGAGGGCGCGGCCCTGGCGCTGCTCGCCGCGGCCGAGCTGGACATAGACGTCGCGCCCCGGCTCGCGGCCCGCCTCGGGGTCGCGGATCAGGGCGACGAACTGGAGCAGCGCCTGGTCGACGCCGGTGCGGATGCCGCGGCCGAAGCGCCCCTCCAGCGGCCGCGCGTACTCGGGGACCTCGCGGGCGATCGTCGCCAGGATCTCCTCGGTCACCCCCGGCATCTCCGGCTCGATCAGGTCGGCGACGTCGCTCGGCAGGCCGCGCCAGGGCTCGGAATCCAACGTTTTTGTCATCTGACTGACAAGTTTAGCCAGATAGACGTGGCACGGGAGCTAATACATATCTCAGGAGTGCTCGTATCTTTGCCACATGGGCGAAATGACGAAACTCGAGAAAGGCGCCAACCTGGGGGCGGTCGTCGTTCCCTTTGCCGCCACGCTGGCCGCGATCGTGCTGCTCTGGAACAGCATCGTCACCCCGGCCGACCTGATCATCGCCGCGGTGATGTACCTCTTCACCGCGATCGGGATCACCGTCGGTTTCCACCGCCTGCTCACCCACCGTTCCTTCCAGACCTCGAAGCCGATCGAGTACACCTTCGCGATTCTCGGCTCGATGGCGGTGCAGGGCCCGGTCATCTCCTGGGTCGCCGACCACCGCAAGCACCACGCCCATACCGACGAAGAGGGCGACCCGCACAGTCCACACGTCGGCCACGACGGCGGCATCCGCGGCGTCTTCTCCGGGCTCTGGCACGCACACACCGGTTGGCTGATGTCGACCCAGGGACGTGCGGACTGGAAACGGTACGCAGCAGATCTCTACGAGGACGAGGGAATGCGCACGATCAGCCGCCAGTTCGTCCCGCTCGTGTTCGCCACCCTGGCGATCCCCGCCCTCGCCGGCTTCATCGTCACCGGCACCTGGGTCGGCGCCCTGACCGGACTGCTCTGGGGCGGCCTGGTGCGGATCTTCTTCGTCCACCACATCACCTGGAGCGTCAACTCCGTGTGTCACTTCCTCGGCAGCCGCCGTTTCGACACCGACGACCGCTCGACCAACGTCTTCTGGCTCGCCATTCCCTCGCTGGGAGAGTCCTGGCACCACAACCACCACGCCTTCCCGCGCTCGGCGGTACACGGCCTCAAACGGTGGGAGCCCGATCCCTCGGGCATGATCATCGCGGCGATGGAGAAGCTGGGCCTGGCCCGCAACGTCGTCCGGATCTCACCCGAGCGCCAGGCAGAACGCGCCCACCAGTAGTCCCCTACTCAGCGGCGTTTCTGTCAGTTTCACTATTGGCCACTTGGCCAAATGTCCAGTGGTCGACTTGAATGTGGGTAAATGGGTACTCACCGTCACAGTGTCTCTGCCACACTCTTAGCCGCCGCACCAAAACTGGATGGATGGAAAGGAACCTGATGCCCCCTCAGAAGGACGTACTTAACGAGGCGAAACAACTGGTTGAGAAGCGCCTCGCCGAGCTCGACGAGGAGCGTAAGCGCCTCGAGCGCGCGCTCGCGGAGCTCGGTGGCAAAGTCGTCGCTCGCGCTCCCGGCCGCCCCGGTCGCCCCGGTCGCCCCAAAGGCTCGAAAAAAGCCGCCTCCTCGGGTGGCGCCCCGAAACGTCGTCGCCGCCGTGGCGGTACCCGCGCCGACCAGGCCGTCAACCTGATCACGAGCCAGCCCGGGATCAGCGCCTCGGACGTCGCCAAGACGATGAAAATCAAGCCGAATTACCTCTACCGCGTCCTCGGAGACCTCGAGAAAGAGGGCCGGGTGAAAAAGGACGGCCGTCAGTACTACCCGGCCGGCTGACGCAGAGCCACTTGTGAAGTAAAAAAGGGCGGCCTCAGGGCCGCCCTTTTTCGTGGGCGGGGCGAGTTTGTTGCCCTATGGGAAACAAACTCGCCCCGCTGCTAAACCAGGCCGAGCTGGCTGACCGAGTCGCGCTCGTCCTGCAGCTCTTTGACGCTGGCGTCGATGCGCTGGCGGGAGAACTCGGGGACCTCTAGGCCCTCGACGATCGACCACTCGCCGCCCGAGCAGGTGCAGGGGTGGCCGCAGATGATTCCCTCGTCGATTCCGTAGGAGCCGTTCGACGGCACCGCCATCGAGACCCAGTCGCCGGCCGGGGTGCCGAGCACCCAGTCGTGGACGTGGTCGATCGCCGCATTGGCGGCGGAGGCGGCGCTGGAGGAGCCGCGGGCGTCGATGATCTCGGCGCCGCGCTTGCCGACGCGGGGGATGAACTCGTCGGCGATCCAGGCTTCGTCGTCGACCGCGTCCCAGGCGGAACCGCCGTCGACCCTGGCGTTGACCAGGTCCGGGTACTGGGTCGGCGAGTGGTTGCCCCAGGCGGTCATGTTGGTGACCGCGGAGACCGGCTTGCCGAGCTTGTTCGCCAGCTGCGAGATCGCCCGGTTGTGGTCGAGGCGCATCATCCCCGTGAAGCGCTCACGCGGGACGTCGGGCGCGTTCGACATCGCGATCAGGCAGTTGGTGTTGGCGGGATTGCCGACGACCAGGACCTTGATGTCGTCGGCCGCGCCGGCGTTGATCGCTTCGCCCTGCGGCTTGAAGATGCCGCCGTTGGCCTCGAGCAGGTCGGCGCGCTCCATGCCAGGACCGCGCGGGCGGGCGCCGACCAGGAGGGCGACGTTGGTGCCCTCGAAGGCCTGGTTGACGTTGTCGGTGATGTCGATCTTGTTCAGCAGCGGGAAGGCGCAGTCGTCGAGCTCCATCGCGGTGCCCTCGGCGGCCTTGATCGCCGGCGGGATCTCCAGCAGGCTCAGCTCGACGGGGGTGTCGGGGCCGAGCATCTGGCCGCTGGCGATCCGGAACAGGAGCGCGTAGCCGATCTGCCCGGCGGCGCCGGTAACGGTGACCTTGACGGGAGTGCTCACTGAATCTCTCCTCGGAGTTGTGGTTTGGCTGGCCGCTAGGCCATCGCGCGCTGCAGGTTCTCGTCGATCGAGGCGAGGAAGTCCTGGGTGGTCTGGAACTCCTGCCCCTCGCCGACCAGCAGCGCCAGGTCTTTGGTCATCTTCCCTTCCTCGACCGTCTCTATGCAGACCCGCTCGAGGGTCTCGGCGAAGGCCGAGACCTCAGGGGTCTCGTCCATCCGCCCGCGCGCGGCGAGGCCGCGGGTCCAGGCGAATATCGAGGCGATCGGGTTGGTGGAAGTCGGTTTGCCCTCTTGGTGCTGGCGGAAGTGACGGGTGACGGTGCCGTGCGCGGCCTCGGCCTCCACGGTCTTGCCGTCGGCGCTCATCAACACGCTCGTCATCAGCCCCAGCGAGCCGAAGCCCTGGGCGACGGTGTCGGACTGGACGTCGCCGTCGTAGTTCTTGCAGGCCCAGACGTAACCGCCCTCCCACTTCAGCGCCGCCGCCACCATGTCGTCGATAAGACGGTGTTCGTAGGTAATACCGGCGGCCTCGAACTCTGACTTGAACTCGGTCTCGTAGACCTCGGCGAAGAGGTCCTTGAAGCGGCCGTCGTACCGCTTCATGATCGTGTTCTTGGTCGAGAGGTAAACGGGGTAGCTGCGGTTGAGTCCGTAGCGCATCGAGGCGCGGGCGAAGTCCCGGATCGAGTCGTCGAGGTTGTACATCGCCATCGCGATTCCGGGCTTCTCGAAGTCGTATACGTCGAGCTCGACCGGCTCGGAGCCGTCGGTCGGGGTGTAGGTGAGAGTCAGGGTCCCGGGGCCGGGAATCACCGTGTCGGTCGCCCGGTACTGGTCGCCGAAGGCGTGACGGCCGATCACGATCGGCTTGGTCCAGCCCGGCACCAGCCGCGGCACGTTGGAGATCACGATCGGCTCGCGGAAGATGACGCCGCCGAGGATGTTGCGGATCGTCCCGTTCGGCGAGCGGTACATCTCCTTCAGGCCGAACTCCTCGACCCGCGCCTCGTCCGGGGTGATCGTCGCGCACTTGACGCCGACCCCGTGGCGCTTGATCGCTTCCGCGGCTTCGACCGTGATCCGGTCCTCACTCGCGTCGCGGCTCTCGATCCCAAGGTCGTAGTACTCCAGCTCGAGGTCGAGGTACGGGAGGATCAGCTGCTCTTTGATGAACGACCAGATGATCCTCGTCATCTCGTCGCCGTCGAGCTCGACCACCGGGCTGTTGACCTTGATCTTGGACACCGGCGGGCGATGCTATCTGGGAGGCCCCATCGGCCGCTGCGTCACCGTGGATCCCGCTGGAAGTGCCACAATCGGTATGGGATGGCTACCGCAGAGCGACCTGCATTCGGCAACCACGAGGTGGCGAACCAGCCGCCGCCGCTGGTCGACTACAACGTCTTCGAGGCGGATACGCCGCTGGTCGAGGCGGTCCAGCGGGAGGGCGCGGAGTGGGCGCGCGAGCGAATTTCCGAGGTCGGGGCGCTGGCCGGGACCGAGCGGTCTCAGTCTCTTGGCACGTTCGCGAACGAGAACCCGCCGAGGCTGAGGACCCACGACCGCTACGGCAACCGCGTCGACGAGGTCGAGTTCCACCCCGCCTGGCACGAGCTGATGACCGCGGCGGTCTCGCACGAACTTCACTGCTCCCCCTGGAAGGACCCGCGGCCCGGCGCCCACGTCGCCCGCGGCGCTGCCTTCATGTGCATGTCGCAGGCCGAGGCCGGGATCGGCTGCCCGATCTCGATGACCTACTCGGTGATCCCGGCGCTGCGCACCCAGCCGGAGCTGGCGGCGGAGTGGGAGCCGCGTTTCCTCTCCTCCACCTACGACCCAGCCAACGCGCCGGCGCCCGGCAAGGCCGGAGCGCTGGCGGGTATGGGCATGACCGAGAAGCAGGGCGGCTCCGACGTCCGCGCCAACACCACCGTGGCGCGACCGGTGAACGGCGGCGGCCCCGGCGCCGAGTACGAGCTGACGGGACACAAGTGGTTCATGTCGGCGCCCCAGTGCGACGCCTTCCTCGTCCTCGCCCAGGCCGACGGCGGCATCTCCTGCTTCCTCTTCCCGCGCTGGACGCCCGACGGCGAGCGCAACCGCTTCCGCCTGCAGCGACTGAAGGACAAGCTCGGCAACCGCTCCAACGCCTCCAGCGAGATCGAGTTCGACTCGGCCGCGGCCTGGCTCGTCGGCGAGGAGGGCGCCGGGGTGCGGACGATCATCGAGATGGTCAACCACACCCGCCTCGACTGCGTGATCGGCGGCGCCACCGGGATGCGGCACGGGGTCGCGCAGGCGATCCACCACGCCTCCAACCGCTCCGTCTTCGGCCGCGTCCTCAGCGAGCAGCCGCTGATGCAGAACGTGCTCGCCGACCTCTGCGTCGAGTCGGAGGCGGCGACGATCTCGGCGATGCGGCTGGCCCGCGCCTACGACGAGGCAAACGCCGGCGACACCGAAGCCCAGAACCTCAAACGGATCGCCAACGCCGTGCTCAAGTACTGGATCTGCAAGCGCGCCCCGACCCACGCGGTCGAGTCGCTGGAGTGCCTCGGCGGCAACGGCTTCGTCGAGGAGTCGGGCATGCCCCGCCTCTTCCGCGAGAGCCCGCTGAACTCGATCTGGGAGGGATCCGGCAACGTCCAGTGCCTGGACGTGCTGCGGGCGATGATCAAGAGCCCGGCTTCGCTGGAGGCGTTCTTCGGCGAGGTCGAGGAGGGCGCGGTCTCGGAGCCGCGGCTGGCGGCCTATGCCGGCGCGCTGCGCGAGGACCTGCCCGGCGACGTCGAGACGATCGAGCTCCGCGCCCGCCACCTTGTCGAGCGCATGGCGCTCGCCATCCAGGGCTCGCTGCTGGTTCGCTACGGCGACGAAGCGGTCGCCGACGCCTTCTGCGCGTCTCGCCTATCCGGCGACTGGGGACAGGCCTTCGGCACGCTCCCCGCCGGCACCGACTTCACCCGCATCGTCGACCGCCACCGCGCCGCGGTCTAGCGCTCGCAGCTGCGGATCCGGTCGTCGCCGGAGCCCCCGCGGCAACGGTCGAAGCCCGCACCGCCTCTGAGCACGTCGGGTCCGCCGCGGCCGAATAGGCGATCGCCGCCGGTGCCTCCGAGAACACGGTCGGCGGCCGTGCCGGCGGAGACGAAGTCGCGGCCGGTGCCGGCGCAGATCAGGTCGCCGCCGGCGAGGGAGCGGATGGTGTCGTTGCCGCCGAGGCCGACGATCACGTCGGGCCCGCCGGTGCCGATGAGGACATCAGGGCCGGGGGTTCCGGTGATCGTGGCGGTGAATCCGCGGCAGCTTGCGACGCCGAGCACTCTGGTCGTCGCCGTCGCTTTGTTGTTGCCCGCGAAGGGATCTTTGCCGTCCCCCTTCACCGTCGCCGTGTTCACGATCCCTCCTACTTTGCGCGGGATCACCACGATCGTCACCGTCACCGGCGGCCCGTAGACCACGCCCGCCCCGATCGTCCCCAGCTCGCAACTCACTTTCCGGGCCCCCCGCTGCGCGCAGGTCCCCAACGACGAGACGGCGGAAACGAAGTCGACCCCTTTCGGCAGCGAGTCGGTAACGACCACTTTCTCCGCCGTATCCGGCCCCAGGTTTTCCACGGTGATCGTGTAGGTCAGCGTCGTCCCAATCCGCACGGGGTCTGGGCTGTCGCTCTTGGAGATCCTCAATTCGCTCGTACTCGCCGGAGCCGCGCTCGCCGCCGGCGGTCCCCACAGCAACACGAGCACCAGTGCACCCAGGACAGCTATCGCGAGTCTCGATGGCCTCATCACTCCCATAACGCCACCACTACCCAGATATCAGGGCATTTATCGGCTCGGAGCCGTCGCGTCGCGAAGAGCGCGCCCCACCTGCTCGACCGTGACGACGCCGGAGAGCCGCCCATCGGCGTCCACGGCCATTAGCGCGCCGAAGCGGCGCAGGTTCTGGTTGGACAGCAGAGCGTCCAGCGGCGTGTCGTCGCGGACGAAGAGGCCGCGGTCGTGGTCGACCAGCTCGGAGACGTGGGAGCTGGCGCGGGAGATCTCGGGGACCTCGTCGGCGCGGTCGCGCTGCAGCAGGCCGAGGAAGCGGTGGGCGGCGTCGACGACCGGGAACCAGGGCCAGCGGTAGCGGAGGAAGTACTCGTCGAGGGCCTGTTCGACCGAGATGTCGCCGGGGATCGCGACCGGCTCGCGGTCCATCACGTCGGAGACGACCACGTCCCCGACGCTGCTGGTCAGCTTCGTCTGCATCGCGGCGCCGCGGGCGGAGCCATTGATGACAAAGCCGATCAGGGCCAGCCAGATGCCGCCGAAGGCGCCGAAGATCGAGTCGGTGACGGCCATGTAGATGCCGGCGCCGATGAAGAAGTAACCGAAGATGCGACCGAGGCCGGCGGCGAAGCGGGTCGCGGCGTTGCGGTCGCCGGTCCGCCACCAGGCGATCGCGCGAGCGACGCGGCCACCGTCCATCGGGAAGGCCGGCAGCATGTTGAAGACCAGCAGTAGGAGGTTGATCGTCGCGATCCAGGCAACCACGGCGACCGGGCCGGAGACGCCGGAGTTGACGTCGAGCCGGGACGCCTGCTCGAACTCGGTCCACCCGACCGCGGCGATGCCGCCGACGGTGAAGAGCACGAACAGCCCTAGGGTGACCAGCGGCCCGGCGATCGCCACCTTGAACTCGGCCCCGGGCGTGTCGGCCTCGCGGTCCATGCGCGCCATGCCGCCGAAGATCCAGAGCTGGATGCTGGAGATGCCGATCCCGTTGCGCAGGGCGGCGACGGCGTGACCGAGCTCGTGCAGAAGGATCGAGCCGAAGAAGCCGGCGGCGCTGATCACCGCCAGGACGAACGGGGTCGTCGACGAGCTCGACTCGCCGAGCAGGTCGCTGTAGGTCTGGGACATCCAGAAGATGACCAGAAACAGGACCAGGAACCAGGACCAGTCGACCGCGATCCTGATTCCGCGGACATGGAACAGCGTTATAGAACCACCACCCAGCATTGCCCAATGGTAAGGGGGTACTGTCACCGTCAGATGGCTGGGGAAGCGAATTGGCTGCGCGAGCGGCTCGAGGAGCTGGAGCGGATCGACCGTCCCTCCGCCTCCGAGGGCGAGCGCCGCGCGGCCGAGTGGCTGGTCGAGAGCTTCGCCGAGCTCGGGGCCGAGGCGCGGATCGAGGCCGAGCCGGCGCACGGCACCTACTGGTGGCCGCTGGGGATCGGCGCAGCGCTGGGAGCGCTCGGGGCGATCGCGGCGCTGCGCGGCCGGCGCCTGCTCGGGACGGTGCTGGGGGCGATCGGCGCCGCCGGGATCGCCGACGACTTCCCGCCCGGGCAGCGGCGGCTGCGGCGGGCGCTGCCGAAGCGCACCACCTACAACGTCGTCTGCGAGTTGGGCGACCCGAATGCCGAGCGCACGGTGGTTGTCATCTCCCACCACGACGCCGCCCACTCCGGCCTCGTCTTCCACCCCGAGCTGCCGCAGATTGCCGACCGTCTGGGGCTGATCGAGCGCACCGACACCAGCCCGATGCTGATGGCGCCGGTGCTCGGCGGGCCGCTGCTGGCCGCACTCGGGGCCCTCACCGGGTGGCGGCCATTGGCCAAGCTCGGACTCTTCCTCGGAGTCGGCTCGGCCGCGGCGATGGCCGAGATCGGCGCTCGCGAAGTCGTGCCCGGCGCCAACGACAACGGCACCTCGGTCGTCGCCCTGCTGGCCCTGGCCCGGCGCTTCGTCGCCGAGCCGCCCGAGGGCGTGCGGGTGATCCTGCTCTCAACCGGCTCGGAGGAGTCCTTCAGCGAGGGCATGAAAGCGTTCGGCGAACGCCACTTCCCCGAGCTGCCACGCGAGAGCACCTTCTTCCTCTGCCTCGAGTCGATCGGCTCGCCGCATCTGCTGGCGCTGCGCGGCGAGGGCTTCCTGAAGATGTACGAGTACCCGCCCCGCTCGCTCGCCTTCATCGACAACCTGGCCGAGGAGATGGGCATCTGGCTCTTCCCCAACCTGCGCCTGCACAACGGCACCGACGGCCTCGAGTCGCTCGCCGCCGGCTACGAGACGGTCGCCCTCTGCGGCTGCACCGACCTCAAGCAGCCGGCCAATTACCACCAGCCCCACGACCTCGCTGAGAACGTCGACTTCGGCACCGTCGAGGACGCGATCCGGCTCTCAGATGCGGCAATCCGACACATAGCGGATCTCTGGCGCTAGGCCCTCTCCCTATGTGACGAATCCCGACTACGCACTCGGGTTTCGCCTGTATAGGCTCCCGCCCGTGCCATCCCATGACGTTCTCGTAATCGGCGCCGGCCTCGCCGGTCAGCGCGCCGCCCTCGCCGCCGCAGAGGAAGGCGTATCGGTCGGGATCATCAGCAAGGTCCACCCGGTCCGCTCCCACTCCAACGCCGCCCAGGGCGGGATCAACGCCGCTCTCAACCCCGGCGACTCCTGGGAGTCGCACGCCTTCGACACGATCAAGGGCTCCGACTACCTCGGCGACCAGGACGCGATCGAAATCATGACCCGCGAGGCGCCGGAGGAGATCCTCCACCTCGAGCACCTCGGCGTCACCTTCCACCGCAACGAGGAAGGCAAGCTCGGGACCCGCGCCTTCGGCGGCGCCTCCGCCGCCCGCACGTACTACGTCGCCGACATCACCGGCCAGGCGATCATGCACGTGCTCTACGAGCAGCTGATGAAGTACTCCGAGCAGGTCACCCGCTACGAGGAGTGGTTCTCGACCGCGCTGGCGATGGACGAGAACAACGAGTGCTGCGGCGTCGTCACCCGCAACGTCGCCGACGGCTCGACCGAACTGTTCCAGGCGAAATCGGTGATCCTCGCCTGCGGCGGCAACGGCCAGGTCTGGAAGCCGACCACCAACGCTCTGATCTGCACCGGCGACGGGATCGCGATGGCCTACCGGGTCGGCGCCAAGCTGATGGACATGGAGATGATCCAGTACCACCCGACGACGCTGGCGGGCAAGGGCTTCCTGATCACCGAGGGCGCCCGCGGCGAGGGCGCCCACCTGCTCAACAAGAACGGCGAACGCTTCATGGAGAAGTACGCGCCGAACAAGATGGAGCTGGCCTCGCGCGACGTCGTCTCCCGCGCCGAGCAGACCGAGATCAACGAGGGCCGCGGCTTCCCCGACGGCACCGTCGCGCTCGACATCACGGTGGTCCCGAAAAAGCGCGTGCACGAGGCGCTGCGCGAGATCGTCCTCGTCGGCCGCGACTTCGCCGGCGTCGACATCACCCGCGAACCGATCCACATCAAGCCGGGCAACCACTACACGATGGGCGGGGTCAAGACCGACGTCGACGGCCGCACCGACATCCCCGGCCTCTACTCGGCCGGCGAGACCGCCTGCGTCTCCGTCCACGGCGGCAACCGGCTCGGCGCCAACTCGCTGCTCGACACGCTGATCTTCGGCCGCCGCTCCGGCGTCGACGCCGCCGCCCGCGCCAAGCGGATCGAGGGTACCCGCCCCTCCAAGAAGGTGCTGGAGGACGAGCAGGCGATGATCGCCGACATCCACTCGCGCGAGAAGGGCTCGGGCCGCCGCGTCTCCGAGATCAAGCTCGAGCTGGGCACGACGATGGACGCCAAAGTCGCCGTCTTCCGCGACGAGGCCGGGATCCAGGAAGCGCTGGAGATCGTTCGCCGGCTCAAAGAGGAGGCGAAGACCGCCTACATCGACGATCACGGCAGCGTCTTCAACCAGGACCTGCTTGGCGCGATCGAGCTCGGGTACATGCTCGACAACGCCGAGTGCACCTGCATCGCGGCCCTGGAGCGCAAGGAGAGCCGCGGCGCCCAGTACCGGACCGACTTCCCGGAGCGCAACGACGACGAGTGGCTCAAACACATCGACCTCGAGAAGACCGACGAGGGTCCTGAGATCTCCTACTCCGAGGTGACCATCACCCAGTGGGAACCGGAAGCGAGGACTTACTGATGGCCGAGTACACGATCAAGGTCCGCAGGTTCCAGCCCGAGAGCGGCGAGGGGCCCTACTGGGAGCAGTTCAACGTCGACCTCGAGCCCTCGCTCTCGGTCCTCGACGGGCTGCTGCAGGCGAAGGACCGCGAGGACGGCTCGCTGGCCGTGCGCTGCTCCTGCCGGGCGGCGATCTGCGGCTCCTGCGGGATGAAGATCAACGGCCAGTCCGGGCTCGGCTGCAAGACCCAAATCGGCGAGGCCCAAGAGCTGGCCGACAAGAAAGCCTCCGCGGTCGGCGGCGAGACCAGCGGCAACGTGATCGTGATCGAGCCGATGGGCAACATGCCGGTGCTGAAGGACCTGGTCACCGACATGGAGTCGACCCACTGGGCCAAGATCCGCCGCGTCACCCCCTGGCTGCTCCCCCACGGCGAGCCGCCCGAGCGCGAGTACGTGGTCGACCCGGAATCGATGCTGGACATCACCCAGCCGATGGCCTGCATCCAGTGCGGCGCCTGCGTCTCCTCTTGCCTCTCAATGGAAGCCGACCCGGACTTCATTGGCCCGGCAGCGCTGGCCAAGGCCTACCGCTTCGTCGGCGACCCGCGCGACGCCGAGACCAAAGAGCGCCTGCACGACCTGGCCGAGGACCCGCACGGGATCTACGACTGCACCCACTGCTTCGCCTGTGTCGACGCCTGCCCCAAGGACGTGGCGCCGATGGACCAGATCATGCGGCTGCGCCGCCGCGCCGGCGAAGAAGGGATCGAAGACCCCAACAGCGGGCACGACCACGAGATCGCCTTCGTCAAGATCATCGAGAAGAAGGGCACCCTGGACGAGTCCCTGCTGCTGCAGGAGTCCTTCGCGCCCGGCCTCAAGGGCAAGCTGAAACCGTCGAAACGGGCGATCAAGGAAATGCTCGGCTCGCTGCCGACGGCGATCCGCGGGATCAAAACGGGCAAGATGCGCTCGCTCCCGAAGCTGATCCCCGGCATCCACCACAAGCTTCCCGACGGTGCCCAGGACGAGGTCAAGGCGATCTACGCCCACGCCGAGGAGCACAACGAGGAATTCAACCTGTACATCAAGGGCGAGGAGGACGTCGAGCCCGAGCCCGACGAGACGATGGCCGAGGAGGCAACCCCATGAGCAACATCAAAGTCGCCTACTGGCCCGGCTGCGTCTCCCGCGGCTTCACTCCCGAGCTGCACGGCTCGATGGCCCTGGTCGCCGAGAAGCTGGGGATCGAGCTCGTCACCCTTGACCGCGCCAACTGCTGCGGCGCCGGCGTCATCGCCGAGCACAACCAGGAGCTGGCCGACACGCTCAACGCCCGCACCTTCGCGCTCGCCCAGCAGACCGGGCTCTCGATGATGAACATCTGCTCGACCTGCCAGGGCGCCCAGTCGGAGTGCCAGCAGCGCCTCGACGCCGACTCCGCCTACCGCGCCCACGTCAACGAGGCGCTCTCCGGCCAGGGACTGGCTTACGAGAAGGGCAAAGACGGCTTCACCAACAAGAACTTCCTCTGGCTCCTGGTCGAGGACTACGGGCTCGACAAGCTCGCGGCCCAGGTCAAGCGCCCGCTCTCCGGCCTGCGCGTCGGCCCCTTCTACGGCTGCTACATCGTCCGGCCCAAGGAGCGCCTCGGCTACGAGGAGTTCCCCGACCGCGACGTCTACCTGGAGCAGGTGATCGTCGCCCTCGGCGGCGAGGTCGTCGAGTACGACGGCGCCCGCAAATGCTGCGGCTTCCCGGTGATCACGATGAACCGCGAGACCTCGCTGAAGCAGGCCGGGACCCACGTCGGCGACGCGATCGACGCCGGCGCCGACTGCCTCGTCACCCCCTGCCCGCTCTGCCACCTGAACCTCGACATGCAGCAGCCGGAGGCGGCCAAGGTCGTCAACCGCGACCTCGGCCTCGCCGTCCTCCACCTGCCGCAGCTGGTCGGGCTCGCCCTAGGCGCCTCGCCCAAGGAACTGGGCATGTCCAAGCACATCGCCTCGACCGGCTGGGTTGAGGACCGCCTGAGTGGCGCCATGGCGGCGTCCTCGGTCGCTTAAATAGCGCTGCTATTCAGGCTTCCTGCGTCCTTGCCCTGACACCGCTCAGGCGGTCCTCAAAGGCCGGCGGCTTTCACGATCGAGAACGCCCAGATCGCGGCGATCTCGATCCACATGATCGAGAGCATCACCCGGTTCCAGCGCTCGAACCGGCGGTCCTTCTCCTCCCGCCTTTGCCGTTCGATCCGCTCGATCCGTTCGTCGAGCCGGTCGATGCGTGCTTCGTTTCGGTCCCATTCCATGGGGCGAAGATAGCACAAACGTAGACAACTAGTTTCGACTACAACAAGTTTCGCCTTTGCTCTACTCGCGCGCCAGCCCGACCCGGCGCGCCAGCCATTTAGCGCCGACGGTGTCGGTGAGGCCGTGGGCGACTATCGAGCAGATGATCGCGATCGCGGCGACGTCGAAGATCAGCTCGCCCTGCTCTACCCCTGACTTGAGTACGAAGAGCGCGAACAGCATCGAGGCGACGCCCTTGGGGCCGAACCAGGCCATGAACAGCTTCTCCGAGCGCGGCAGGCGGGTGCGGATGAAGGAGATCATCACCGCCACCGGCCGGGCGACAAGCAGGGCGAAGAGGACAAATAGGACCAGCGGCGGGATGCTGTGCGGGAAGCCGGTGGCGACGATCAGGCCGCCGAAGACGAAGAAGGTCAGCACCTGGAGGATGGCGCTGGCGTTCTCGGAAAACTCGACGAAGCTCTCCGGCACCTCGCGCTCGGAGGCGGCCATCGCAATCCCGCAGACGAAGGCGGCGATCAGCCCGTTGCCGATCGTCGATTCCGCCAGGCCGAAGGCGAGCAGGGCGAAGCCGACCGCGTAGATCCCCTCGTAGCGCGGGGTGATGCCGCCGCCGGGCAGGTGGTGGTGAAGCCGGCCCGCGAGCAGGCCAAGCCCGACGCCGAGCGCCGCCCCGACTCCCGCCTCGCCGAGCAGCTTCGCCGCTTCGGTGCCGGCGTCGCCGCCGGGGGTGGCAAGGACGAGGAAAAAGAGGACGAAGGGCAGCGCCAGGCCGTCGTTGAGCCCGGACTCGAGGTTGAGCGTGTGGCGGACCGCGCTCGGGACCAGCTTCGAGGTGACGACGGCTGAGGTGACAACCGGGTCGGTCGGCGAGAGCACCGCCGCCAGCAGGAAGGCCTCGGCCCAGCTGAGGTCCGGGAAGAGCAGTTTGGCGGCGAGTGCCAGCAGCGCCATCGTGATCGGCATCGCGATCACCAGCGCCCGCGCAACCGGGCTCCAGTGGCGGCGCAGCAGCTCGCGCTCGACGAACATCCCGTCGCTGAAGAGGGTGAGGATCAGTGCCAGCTCGACCAGCTCGACGATCGCCTTGTCGCCGGCGTCGACGTCGACCACCCCGGCCGCGGCGAGCCCGATGCCCAGCGCAACCGAGAGCACCGAGGCCGAGAGCACCGTCCCCTTCATCAAGCCCGAGAGCGCGGCGACGACCGCAAGCAGGCCCCCGAACAGCAGCAGGGCCTCGCCGAAACCGATGTCCATCCAAGGCTTATATGGCTTTGCGCCGATGGACGTCGGCCCGAACGACGCCCGGGTTGTTCCGTGCTAGGCCGCCGCCCGGTCGACGCGCTTTGAGTGCGGGCGGTCTGGCTTGGTGCCAAACCAATCAACGATCACTCGGCGGCCCTCTGGGTCCAGACCAAAGTAGATCCGGCCCACTTCGTTCGGAGCCTTGGCGTCGTCGATCTTCACGTGCGGAACCCGCTCGAACCACTCGCCGTCGTACTCGAACCAGCAGTCTGGATACGTACTGTCTTGAAGGGCCACCTCAATACCCGCTATCTCCAGAGCAAAATCCTCGAAGCGCTTGCCAACGTTTGCGCCCATTTCGTTGTAGACACGACCCACCTTCTCGAGCGCCTTCAGGCTTTTCCACATTCCACCCGGATGGGGATACCGATTCTTCGGATCCGCACAGGCCGTGGCGTTGTCTGTGAGAACAAATCCCGGTCCCTCTAGGTCTGGGAGGGAATGGGCCACCTCCTCCCAACTGGACAGATCCTCTGACATCGGAGCCTCCTCGGACTCCTCGCCCTCTGCCGCCGGCTCGTACTCGTTCATCGTTCGGATCGCCCTGCGCAGGCCCGATACCTCGGATTTAAGGGCCTCCACCCGCTCGCTGTAGGCAAGTGCTTCCTCGATAGCCTCGGCCTCGGCTTTGTCGGCCTTGGCTGCGCGAGCATCGGCATCGTCCCGCTCCTTCTCGGCAAGCTCCAGGAGCCCTTCCATCTCAGCCAGGCTTCCCTTCGCCTGCGCTAGCGCCTCGCCGTCGACAAGCTCCTGCTGTTCTTGCTTGGCTCTTTTTCGGTTCTCGCGCTGCCGCCTCGCGCGGCTTCGCTGGGCCTCCTCACGGTCCTGCTGTTCTTTCTGACGCTGCCGAAGAGACTCCTGCCGCGCTCGCAGCACACCTCGATCAAGCGGAACGCGCGCAGTTGAAATAGGTGCCAAAAGATTGACCAGCTGGTTGACGACGGATGACTCTCGACCCCTGCCCCCTGCGCGAATCTCCGCTGACGTCCAATACGGGCTTCGCCCACCCTCGTCCACCGAATCGAACTCGGGCCAAAAGAGGCGAAGGCCTCCCCGTGGCACCGTGAACCCCGTGGGCTCCAACTCGGCTCTCAGGACCTCGTCCGTTCGGGAGTCGTACGCCCGGACCACTTGAACGAGCCCGGCGGTAGCCCTCGACAACCCACCGACCAGTTGCTGGTCGACTTCGCTCGCTATGACCAAGATCGGAAGCGCCCGTCCCTCAGCACGCAGGACGTCTCGGACCAAGGGTCGAACCTCAGCATCCCTGAGTACTTTGGGTCCAGCCTCCAACTCCATCGTGCCAGCGGAGGCGCGAAGGGGCGCCCTCATCAGCTCCTGAACGAGCGACGGAGCCCGAAGGCTGAGCTTGAGGGGCTTCAATGAGAAGACCGACGCGCCAAGGGCGAGCCGAAGACTCGCCTTGGTTGCCCCACCGATCTCTGCTATCTCGATCGTTGCCTGCCAGTAGAGGGTGGGATCCGTGTCGTCTGGATGCTGAAGCCGGACCTCGACCGCTCGAGCCGCCGAAGAACCAAACGACGACCAGTCGACCCTCACACCTGCCGCGGAATCGACCGCGTGGCCGCTAGGAGAACTCTCCCAGGAGGGTTGAGGCTCATCGAGGCGCCAGGCCCATTGCACTGCCCGCTCTGCCGCAAGCTCGAACGCCCCGCCGCCACCAATGTGCACCAGTTGCAGGGTGGTGGCATAGAGATCTCTCATCGGTCCCTCATAGGAACGGAACCGTACCGGCAGACGAAGAGCAGTGCAGCCAGACGTCCCCGGCACCCGAAAAGCTGAACTAGAGCAACTGGCGCTCGACGAGCAGCTCAGCCAGCTGCACCGCGTTGGTGGCGGCGCCCTTGCGCAGGTTGTCGCCGACCACCCACATGTCGAGCGCGCGCTCGTTGCCGGGGTCGCGGCGGATGCGGCCGACGAAGACCTCGTCGCGGCCGGCGGCGCCGAGCGGGGTCGGGTAGCGGACCGCGGCGGGGTCGTCGACCACGCTCACGCCCGGCGCGGCCTCGAGCAGCTCGCGGGCGCGCTCGGGGCTGAGCGGCTGCCTGGTCTCGACGTTGACGGCCTCCGAGTGGCCGGTGACGACCGGCACCCGCACGCAGGTGGCGCTGACCCGGATCTGCTCGTCACCGAGGATCTTGCGGGTCTCGTTGATCAGCTTGCGCTCCTCGTCGGTGTGGTCATCCCCCTCGGCGAAGTTGCCGGCGGCGCCGATCACGTTGAAGGCGATCGGGTGCGGGTAGATCGAGGCCACCGCCTCGCCGCCGTCGAGCACGGCGCGGGTCTGCTCGCGCAGCTCGTCGATCGCCGCCTTGCCGGTGCCGGAGACCGCCTGGTAGGTGGAGACGACGAGGCGCTCGATCCCGGCCTCCTGATGCAGCGGCTTCAGCGCCACGACCATCTGCATGGTCGAGCAGTTGGGGTTGGCGACGATCCCGTTGTGGCCGTCGATCGCCTCGGGGTTGACCTCGGCGACGACCAGCGGCACGTCGTCGCGCATGCGGAAGTAGCTGGTGTTGTCGACGATCGTCGCCCCCGCCTCGACGATCTTCGGCGCCCACTCGGCGCTGACCGAGCCGCCGGCCGAGGAGAGCACCAGGTCGAGTCCCTGAATCGAGTCCTCGCCGAGCTCCTGGACGGTGACGGAGCCGCCGTTCCAGCTCAGCTCGCGGCCAGCGGAGCGGGCCGAGGCGAGCGGGACCAGCTCGGCGACCGGGAACTCGCGTTTCTCCAGCAGCTCGAGGATCGTCGACCCGACCAGTCCGGTCGCGCCAAGAACTCCGACTCTGTATCCGTCGCCGGCCATCGCAGAAGTATGGCCGCTGCTCAGCCGGCGACCGTGGGCCGGTGATCGGGGCCGGTCGGGTCCTCCGGCGCGATCGCGTCGGCGCCCAGCTCGAAGGCCGCGTGCAGGGCATTGACCGCGTCGGTGACGCGGTCGGCGGAGATGACGCAGGAGATCTTGATCGGGGAGGTGGAGATCATCTCGATGTTGATCCGCTCCGCTCCCAGCACCTCGAAGACTTTGGCGGCGACGCCCGGGTGGGAGCGCATACCGGCGCCGACGATCGAGACCTTGCCGATCCGCTCGTCGGTGCGGATCTTGAGCGAGACGTCGCCGAGGCTGGCAAGCACCTCTTCGGCGGTCCTCAGATCGGCGCGGTCGACGGTGAAGGAGAGGTCGGCCAGCTGGTCGCCGCCCACCGGCTCGTTCTGGATGATCACGTCGACGTTGACCTGCTTGTCGGCCAGCGCCTGGAAGATGCGGCCGGCGACGCCGGGCTCGTCGCGGACACCGGTCAGCGTCACGCGGGCCTCCGCGTCGGAGTGGGTGACTGCGGTTACGAAAGGTTGCTCCACGGTCTGCTCCTCCGAGGCCGCTTTGGCCTCTTCCTCTGAGACGACGAGGGTACCGGGACCGTCCTCGAAGCTGCTGCGGCAGTGGATGCGGACGCCGTGGTTGCGGGCGTACTCGACCGAGCGCAGCTGCAGCACCCGGGCCCCGGAGGCCGACATCTCCAGCATCTCCTCGAAGGAGACGACCGGCAGCTTCTGGGCGCTGGAGACGATCCGCGGGTCGGAGCTGAAGACGCCGGTGACATCGGTGTAGATCTCGCAGACGCTGGCGCTGAGCGCGGCGGCCAGCGCCACCGCGGTCGTGTCGGAGCCGCCGCGGCCGAGCGTGGTGACGTCGCGGCTGTCGGTCGAGACCCCCTGGAAGCCGGCGACGAGCACGATCCGGTCCTGCCCCAGGGCGTCGGAGATGCGGTCGGCGCGGACGTCGATGATCCGCGCCTTGGTGTGGGAGGAGTCGGTGACGATGCCGGCCTGGGACCCGGTCAGCGAGATCGCCTGGTGGCCCATGTCGTGGATCGCCATCGCGCAGAGCGCGCAGGAGATGCGCTCGCCGGTGGAGAGCAGCATGTCCATCTCACGCGGGTCGGGGCGCTCGGAGATCTCCTGCGCCTGGGCGACCAGTTCGTCGGTCGTCTTGCCGCGGGCCGAGAGTACCGCGACCACCCGGTTGCCGGCCTCGCGAGCGGCAACGATCCGCCCGGCGGCGCGCTTGATCTGCTCCGGCCCGGCGACCGAAGTGCCGCCGAACTTCATCACGACGATGTCCGCTCCTGCTGCACTCATGGATGCCTGAGGATAGTCATCGGCCAGCCTCGCCACAGCGGTGCGAGTTATAGGCGCCTGGCGCCCAAAAGTCGCCGTGATTTCAGCCGCCGCCCCCGAGGTTGCCGAGCATCGCCTGCTCCGCCATCCGGATCAGGCCGAGGCCGCTGTGCGGCCGCATGTCGCTGCTCCGAACCCGCACGTGCGACCCGTGCGGCCCGACCACCTCGACGATCGTGCAGACGTCGCCGATTTCGCAATCGTCCCCGTAGTCCCCTTCGATCGCCTCCATCTGCTCGGCCACCACCCGTCCGATCTTGCTCTGATCAAGCGACATCCGGTCCCCTTTCTCGAGTTGCTCCCCGCGTGGGGACCTGGCTGACCATAGGTGATCGGAAATCGCCCCTCGACAGTCGGAGGTGACGTGGCGACCGCATGCCAGGGTGGCGACTGGTCGAGGCCAAGGGCTAGCCGGCTAAGTGAGAGGTGGTTAGATGAATCTTCGCCTCCTCGAGTAGGCCGATCCCGACGTGCGTCATTCCAGAATGACGAGCCCTAACACTCCGGCTGACCTCTACCTGCTCGCCCTCCTGGAAAGTTGCGTTCGGCCCTGGATCGATGATCTCAACGACGGTGACGATGTCCCCAACCTGAGCGTTCTCCGAAATATTCGGATCGGCTTCGATGGCCTCCATCTGTTCTTGGATGTGTTGCCCAAGTTTCACCTGATCGATCGCCACGGCTACCTCCCATTAGTTCGCGGACAGTCGTTGACCTTAGCTGTGTCGCAGCTACACGGATCTGCCTTTTCGATTCACTTCCGCAACGACCGAGCTTGAGAGCGCCCGCTCGACCAACTCCCCGCTGCCGAGGCCATGCAGCCAGCTCCTACCTAGCCCCGACCGTTTTCTGGGCTTCTACATTCATGGGATAAGCGTGATCGGAATCACACTCCCCGATATATCGGGGAGATATATCTATCGGCGTGGAAACGCTGAACCCCACCGCCTACGTGATCCTCGGCTTGGTCAGCAAGGAGCCGCGGTCTGGGTATGAGATCAAGGCCGTGGTCGACCGGACCACGCGGTTCTTCTGGGCGGCCAGTTACGGGCAGATCTATCCGGAGCTGAAGCGGCTTTCGGAGGCCGGGTTGGTGGTTGGGGTCGATTCCCCCACCGGGGGGCGGAAACGGACTCGGTACGAGATCACCGCCGATGGCGAGGAGGAGCTGAAGGACTGGCTGCGGAAGCCGCCGGAGACCTTTGAGATGCGCGAGGAGGGGCTGCTGAAGCTGTTCTTCGCCGGTGTTCTGCCGCGGGAGGAAGCGGTGGAGATCGTTCGCTCGATGCGCCGATACCGGGAATCGGTGGCGGCGCAGCTGCGTTCGATGGAGAAGTCCAAAGCTGAGATGGAGGACCCGTTCCCGATGATCGTCCTGCACGGCGGGATCGAGTTCAACGAGTGGTTCGTCGATTGGTGCGAGCGGATGGAGGCCGAGATCCTCGCCGCCGCGCCCGAGCAAAGGAGCAGCTGATGTTCGACTCCCTGGCCCGCCTCGCAAACGGTCACGCCCGCCGCGTTGGCCTGATCGCGATCGGCTTCTTCCTGATCGCCGTCGCCCTCGGCGGCTCGGTCGCCGACCGCCTCGACCCCTACGGGGCCGACGACCCCGCGACCGAGTCGGTAAAGGCCGAGGAAAGTCTCCAGGACGCCGGGCTGCGGCCGCCGGCGGTGATCGCCGTCGTCGACGCGCCGGTGAAAGCGCCGGGCAGCCGCGCCCGGGTCGAGCGCCTCGAGGACGAAGTCCGCGAACGCGAGGACGTGGCCGCGGTCAACGGCTACTACGACACCCGCTCCCCCGCCTTCGTCTCCACCGACGGCGAGAAGACCTACTTCGCGGTCTCGCTGAAGGCGACCGGGGACAAAGAGGTGCAGGAGGCCGGCGGCGACATCGCCGACCAGCTCTCCGCCCACCCCGGGGTTGTCGTCGGCGGCTTCGCGGTCGCCCAGGAGCAGGTCAACAAGCAGGTCGAGGAAGACCTGAAAATGGCGGAGCTCATCGCCTTCCCGCTGCTCTTCCTGCTCTCGCTGCTCTTCTTCCGCAGCCTCGTCGCCTCGGTGCTGCCGCTGATGATCGGCGGCCTGGCGATCGTCGGCACCTTCCTGATCCTGCGCCTGGCCAGCGAATTCGGCTCGATCTCGATCTTCGCCCTCAACCTGACCACGGCGCTGGGCCTGGGGCTGGCGATCGACTACAGCCTCTTCATCGTCTCCCGCTACCGCGAGGAGATCGCCAAGACCGGGCCCGGGCTGGCGGCGATGCGGCGGGTGCTGGCGACGGCCGGTCGCACCGTCTTCTTCTCCTCGCTGACGGTCTCGGCGGCGCTCGCCTCGCTGCTCGTCTTCCCGCAGCGCTTCCTCTACTCGATGGGGCTCGGCGGCGCCCTGGTGGCGCTGTTCGCGGCGCTGATCTCGCTGACCGTGCTGCCGGCGGTCCTGACCCTGCTGGGCCGGCGCGTCAACTCCGGCGCCCCGCGCTTCCTGCAGCGCCGCGCCGAGGAAGATGCGACCGCCACCGAGAGCGGCTTCTGGTATCGACTATCGCGCTTCGTGATGCGCCGGCCGCTGCCGGTGGCTACGCTCAGCGCCCTCTTCCTGATCGTGCTCGGCCTGCCCTTCTTCGGGATCAAGTTCAACACCGTCGACCCGACCGTGCTGCCGGAGTCGGCCAGCGCCCGCCAGGCCTACGACACGGTCAGCACCGAGTTCCCGCCCTACCACGAGACCCCGATCTGGGTCGCCGTCGAAGGCGGCGGACCGGGTGCGGCGACGCGGGTCGCGGCCCAGGTGCGCCGGGTCGACGGCGTCGCCGAAGTGGCGCCGCCGCAGAAACTCGGCGGCGAGGTCACCGCGGTGCAGGCGATCTCCGCCAACCCCCTCTCCTCCGACGCCAGCCAAACGACGGTAAAGGCGATCCGGGCGCTCGAGCCGCCGCCGGGCTCCGAAGTCCTGGTCGCCGGCGCCACCGCCGACTTCATCGACTTCCAGTCGAGCCTCTCCTCGCACCTGCCGATCGCGCTCGGGATCGTGATCGTCGCGACCCTGGTCATCCTCTTCCTGATGACCGGCTCGGTGATCCTGCCGATCAAGTCGCTGCTGATGAACTTCCTCAACCTCAGCGCCGTCTTCGGCCTGCTGGTGCTGATCTTCCAGGACGGCCGACTGGAGGGCTTCCTCGACTACTCCAGCCCCGGCGCGATCGAGCAGACGATGCCGATCCTGCTCTTTGCCGTCGCCTTCGGGCTGTCCACCGACTACGCGGTCTTCCTGCTCTCGCGGATCAAGGAGGCGCGCGACAACGGCGCCTCGGACTCCGAGTCGGTGGCGATCGGGCTCGAGCGCACCGGCCGCATCGTCACCGCGGCGGCGCTCCTGTTCGCGGTCGCGATGGGCGCCTTCGCCACCTCCCAGATCATCTTCATCAAGGAGAACGGCGTCGGCACGGCGCTGGCGGTGCTGATCGACGCCAGCATCATCCGCGCCCTGCTGGTCCCCTCGCTGATGGAGCTGCTCGGCAAGTGGAACTGGTGGGCACCGGCGCCGCTGCGCCGCCTGCACGAACGCTGGGGGATCGGCGAGACCTCAGGCGACGAGTCTGCAATAGCACCCGCTATGCGGGGCTAAATGCAGACGCGTGGAGCTCAGTCGCCGAGCTTGCGGCCCTGAGAGCCCTTGGCGTAGGCGCAGCGGAAGTTCTCCGCCCTGCCGACCGGGGCGCCACCGGCGAAACCGCCGAGGTTGTGGTTGTCGTAGACGGTCACGTAGTTGAGCGTTTCCGGCAGCGGGTCGGCGGGCATCGGCACAGGGTCGGGCTCGCCGAGGTTGCCGACGCCTTTGGAGCCGACGGTGACGCCCTCGGAGCCAGCCGAGCGCGAGCCGGAGGCGACGGTGGTCAGGTCGCCGCTCATCTCGCGCTTGTCCTTGATCCCGTTTTTCGCGTCGGGGAACTCTTCGGCGCCGGAGGTGAGGATGCTGTCGTCGATCGTGCTCTGCAGCTTCGCCCGCGGCGCCGCGCCGATCAGCTGGGCGGCGCTGGGCAGCCAACCGCCGGCCTTGACGCAGGCCTGGGTCGCGTAGAGGTAGTCGTTCTTGCCCGTGTCCTTGGGCGGCACCGGGTAGAGGCCGCTTTCCAGGCACCAGGTGCCGAGGTCGATCGCGTTCGGGATCGGGCAGTTGACCGAGAGTTTGCCGCGGGTCGCGCCGCCGAGCTTCATCGCGTTCTTCGCCGCTTTGACCAGCGGGATGTACTTGGCGGGGATCTTGCCGTTCTTGCCGACGACGACCACCTGGCCGCCCTTGGCCGGGGCCAGGCCGCCCATCGAGAAGACGAGGGCGATCAGGGCGACGAACAGCGCCGCGAAGGAGAAGAGGCGCGGCAGCGGGTCGCGGGCGGGTGCAGGGTTGGGCGAGCTCATAGAGCCGGCCCATCCTCGCCGCCGTTCGTGGCGGAGATGTGAAGAAGACGAAAACGCGGCGCCGGGCTCATTCGGCCACCTGCGGGACTAGGTCGCCCTGGGTCGCCTTCTCGTCGTCGGCGCCCTTGGTCCGCTCGTCGCTGGCCAGGCCGGTCAGCTTCAGCGCCCCGCCGGCTTCGATCGCGGCGGTGGCGGCGATCGAGTCGCCGGGCTTCAGGGAGGAGACGTCGATCGAGCCGGGCACGGTGACGACCATGTCCTTGCCCGCCTCGCGCAGGTCGTCGCCGGAGAGCAGCAGCTGGCCGGGGCAGATCGCCATCACCACACCGGCGAGGTCGCTGGAGGCGAAAGGGGCGCCGTCGGCGTCGATCGTGCGCTGCCAGAGCGCGGCGACGGGCGCCGGGGGGACCGGCGCGGGTACGGCGGGGTCGGGAGCGCAGCTGGGCGGTGCCGGGACCGGGGCGCCCGGCGGCAACGGCAGCGGCGGGGCCAGCGGCGCCGGCGGCGCTTCGACGTCGACCTCGACGTTCGCGTAGGCGCCGAGCACCGGCAGCGGCGGCACGACTCCGGTCGGGTCTGGATGGATCCGGACCAGGACCGAGGTGCCGCGTTTGGAGACGGCGTATGAGGGCGCGGCGGGATCGGCGTTGACGAAGGTGACGGCGCCGGAGATGCTGGCCACCTGCTTGGTCCCGGTCTTCTTGCGGGTACCGGCCTCGGCGTTGGTGCCGTTGGCGAGGATCCGCGCCGGGACTTCGAGCTTGGTCCCGGGGGCGGGCAGCTTGGGCGCGTGGACGGCGGTCAGCAGGCCGCCGGTTTCGACCAGGGTGTAGCTGCCGGCGGCGGGGTTGGCGTGGACGACGATGCCGCTCAGGGTCTGGGTTTCCTTTTCGGGCTCCTCGGCCGGGTCTTCGACCGGTTCTTCTTCCAGCGGTTCTTCTTCGAACGGTTCTTCCGGCAGGGCTTCTTCTTCGAACGGTTCTTCGAAGAATTCTTCGCTCGCTTCTTCCGGGAACGATTCTTCTTCGCCGCCGGCTTCTTCTTCGAAGCCGCCTTGTTCTTCCTCGGCCGCGGGTTCTTCGGCTTCGCCTTCTTCGGTCGAGCCGGCGAGGGCGATGATCTGTGGCGCGGTGGCGCGGCTGCCGGAGGTGCCCGGGCTGATCGCGATCCCGGCGAAGAGGCCGAAGCCGAGCGCCAGCGCGCAGAGCGGCGGCGCCCAGCGGCGGTTGGTGACCGGCAGCGCCGCCCAGCTCAGCACCCGCCTGTAACCGCGCTCGGGGCGAGCCGGGCGCACCGGGGCGACGACGTCCCAAAAGCGCTTGATCACTTTGCCACCGCCGCCCGCGCCATCAGGTCCTTGCCGCACTGCCAGCAGAAGACCGCGCCCTGCGCGTAAAGCGCGCCGCAGTCGGGGCAGGAGCCGGCGGCGGCGGCGTTGTCGAGCCGCAGCATGCGCTCGACCTCGGCCAGTTCGGCGTCGACCTGCTGCAGCTTCGCCGCCTGCGCGGTGAGCACGTCGAGCCGGAAGTGGTCGCGGATCGCCATCTCGTAGGCGACGCCGCCGAGGTCCCACTGCAGCTCCGCCAGCTGTTTCGCCAGCCGGTCGCGGCGGCGCTCGAGGTCGGCGCTCATTCGATCGTTTCTCCCCCTTCGCCCGCGCCCGGCGCGACCGATTTGTCGATCGGCGGCGGCGCCCCGGGGGTGGCGATTTTGTCCGGCAGCTTGAGCGCGTTTTTGGCCGCGTCTTCGCCGGTTTCGTTTTCCAGCGCTTCCAGGTCCTCGGAGCTCGCTTCGACCGCACCTTCTTTGGCCGCTTCTTCCTGCGGCGTGGCCTTCGCTTTCTGGTCGGCACCGCCGCCCGAGTTGCCGCCGCCGGTGAGACCGCCGCCGCCCGATTTCGAGCCGGAGCCGCTGGCCGTTTCCGACCCGCCCTGAGCGCCGCCGCCTTCGAGCACGACCGGCGCCGGCGCCGGGCTGCTGTCGCTGTCGCCGCGCCCGATCAGGACGCCGACCAGCAGCATCAGGCCGAGGATGGCGATGCCACCGACGGCGGCCAGCGGCGCGTAGTCGCGTTCGGTCTTCGGCGGCTCGGTCTTCTCCTCGGCCGCCTCGGGGGGCTTCTCCGCACCGTTCGAGCTGGGCTTCGCAGCAACCGCGCCGGCGGGCGCAAGCGCCCGGTAGTCGACCCGCGGAGCGCCGCGGCGCTTGCCGCAGTTGAGGCAGTAGCGCTGGTCGGCGGCGAGCGGCGTCCCGCACTGCTCGCAGGGCTCGCCCGGTTTGCCCAGGCTCGGCATCGTCACCTCGGTCTCGCCCGTCGGGGCGCCGCTCTCGCTCATCCCTGGGCCTCCACGGGTGCCGCGCCCGGAACCTCGAGCGTCGGGTAGTAGCTCAGCTCGACGTCGGCCCCGGTCGGGTCGCCGATGAAATAGACGTTGTAGAAGAGTTTTTTCGTGTCCGGTTTGAGGTGCTCGATCGCGCCGCGCCCGGCGGCGACGATCTTGCCGCCCTGGCGAGCGACCGCGTAGAAGACCACCCTGTTCTGGTCTTCGCCGGTGCGGTTGACGACGGTACCTTCGGCGACCAGCCCGGAGACCGGGTCGCCCTCGACCTTCGGCTCGGAGACTTCGATCGTCGGCTGGGCCCCGCTGAACGGCAGGCCGCCCTCGCCGACCTTGACCCGCGCCGTCTTCGGCGTCCCGGTCGCCAGTACCTGGTCGTTGACCCAGACGGCGTCGCCCCCGGCGGGGATGAACGGGACCGCGATCAGGGCCTGCTCCAGCCCCGGCGTGTTGTTCGTGTAGACGACCTTTCCCTTGGCGTCGAGGACTTCGACCGAGATCGGCGCGTCGACCAGGTTCTCGCCGGACTCGTTGTGCAGCTCGACGACGACCGCGCTGCCTTCCTTTTCGCTCAGCACCGTGGTCGAGACGATCGCGATGTCGGGGTCCTGCTTGCCGACCACGAGGCCGTCCTCCTCGAGCAGCACGTTGGCGCTCTCGCCTTCCAGTTCGGCGCTGCGGCTCTGGGTCGACTGGCAGGCGCTGAGGCCGGCCAGCGCCAGCAGGCCGAGGGCGGTGACGAGCAGCGGGCGCGGGCTCATCCGAAGGTCCCGCTGACGTACTCGCGGGTGCGCTCGGCGACCGGCGCGTGGAAGACCTGCTCGACCTCGCCGTACTCGATCAGGTCGCCCAGGTACATGAACGCGACGTGGTCGGCGACGCGCTGGGCCTGCTGCAGGTTGTGGGTGACGATCACGATCGCGACCTCGCCGCGAAGCCCGACGATCGTCTCCTCGATCGTCGTGGTCGAGATCGGGTCGAGCGCCGAGCAGGGCTCGTCGAGCAGCAGCACCTCCGGCTCGACCGCCAGCGAGCGGGCGATGCAGAGCCGCTGCTGCTGGCCGCCGGAGAGGGCGAGCGCGGGGTGCTCGAGGTTGTCCTTGACCTCCTCGAAGAGTCCGGCTCGGCGCAGCGCCTCGGTCACCGCCGGCTCCAGCGCTCGCCGCGAGGGTTTCTTCGAGCCGCGCTCGCGCAGGCCGTAGGCGACGTTGTCGAAGATCGACATCGGGAACGGGTTCGGCTGCTGGAAGAGCATCCCGACCCGGCGCCGCAGGTGGGTGACGTCGAAGCTGTCGACGTCCTCGCCGTCGAGAAGGATGCGGCCGCCGCGCTCCGCCGTCGGGGTCAGGTCGACGAGCCGGTTGAGCGAGCGCAAAAGCGTCGTCTTGCCACAGCCCGATGGGCCTATCAGGGCCAGGACCTCGCCCTGGCGGACGCTGAGCGTGACTTCGTTCACGGCGGTTTTCGGGCCGTAGGCGATGCTGAGCCGGTCGGTCCGCATCCGCTCCAGCGGGGTCGTGTCCTCGCGCGGCAGCCGCTGCAGCTTCTGCCCCAGGCCGCCGAGCGTGGTGGTGTGGCCGTTGCCGTTCGCGGGCGCCGCTACCACGGTCGGCGGCGCCTCGGGGGCGATCCGCCGCACCGGCGGCGCCAGCTGCCCCGCCCCGGCCAGGAGCTGGCGCGAAGCGTCCATGCCGCGCGCGTCGCTCAGCGAGTCCATGACGGCCCCCTCCCGCGGGTGATCAGGTCGACGGCGAAGTTGAGCCCGATCACGATCAGCAGCAGCACGAAGGCGGCGGCGTAGGCCTTCTCCGGCGAGCCGCCCTCCCCCACCGGGGAGTTGTTGTAGACGTAGGTCGTGAGCGTACTGCCGGTGCCCTGCAGCAGGCTGAGGCCGGGGATGCTGCCTTCGGGGTCGTTCTGCAGCGAGGCGCCGAGCAGGATGACGACGATCGCGGTGTCGCCGACGATCCGTCCCATCCCCAGCGCCACCCCGGTGCCGATGCCGCGCCGCGAGGCCGGCAGCAGCACCCGGCGGATCGTCGAGATCCGGTCCTTGCCGAGCGCGTAGGAGGCCTCGCGGACGTGGCGCGGGATCGAGTGCAGCGCCTCGCGGCTGGCGCCGACGATCAGCGGCAGCGCGATCAGCGACATCACCATCCCAGCGGTGAAGAAGGAGCGGCCGAAGGCGACGCCGGGCGTGGCCTCGTAGGAGAGGAAGCCGAAGAAGCCCTGCTGGAAGACCAGCAGGCCGAAGATCGCCAGCACGATGCTGGGGGTGCCGGCGACGATCTCGATGCAGGACTCGACCGCGCGGGCGAGGGCGGCGGGGCGGCCGTACTCGGTCAGCCAGACCGCGATCCCGACGCCGACCGGGGCGGCGATCGCGGTCCCGATCACGGTCAGCAGCAGGGTGCCCTCGAGCGGATCGAGGAAGCCGCCGTTCTTGCTCTGGTCGGTGCCGGCGACCGGGTGGCTGAAGATCTCGTCCAGCCGCAGGTACTGGATGCCGCGCACGAGCATGTAGAGGACGATCGCCGCGGCGATCAGGCAGAGCAGGAGGCCGGCGCCCCAGGCGGCCGCGACCCCGAGCCGGTCGCCGATGCTCCAGGAGTCGCCGCCGCGCAGGCGCGCGTAGAGGCCCATCGGCCTGCCGGTCTGTGCGTGGGTGCTCATCGCGGGGCCAGGGTGTATTTGCGCATCGCCCGGCGGGCGTACCAGCCGGCGAAGGAGAGGAAGGCGCTGGAGATCAGCAGCACCGCGGCAAACGCGTACATCGTCTGGCCGAAGGGCTCGACCGAGAGGCCCTCGGCGCCGTCGACGATCGAGGAGGCGAACGTTTTCGCCGGCTCGAAGAAGAAGGTGACGCCGTCGAGCGGGTTCGGCGCGAAGGCGACCGAGCCGGCGACCATCGAGAGCATGATCGCCTCGCCGAGGGCGCGGGCGGTGGCGAGGATCGCGGCGGCGACGATCGCCGGCCGCGCGGCCCGCAGCCCGACGGTGCGCAGCGCGCGGAAGCGGTTGACGCCGAGCGCCGCGGCTCCCTCGGTCCAGTTGCGCGGCACCGAGCGCAGGGCGTCGACGGTGATCGCGACCATGATCGGGGTGATCATCACCGTCAGCACCAGGATCCCGACGAGGATGCTGGAGCCGTCGAGCTGGATCACGAACTGAACCGATTCCTTCTGGTCGGAGCTGATCACGTGGTTGCCGAAAAAGGGGACGAGGACGAGGATCCCGATCAGCCCGTAGATCACCGAGGGGACCGCGGCCAAGAGCCGGATCACCGGCTGCAGCACCGAGGCGATCCAGGCCGGCGCGAACTCGACCACGAACATCGCCGAGAGCATCGAGACGATCGTCGCCAGGGCAACCGCGCAGCCGGTGATCAGCGCCGTCGCGTAGAGCAGCGGCCAGGCGTGCAGCGTGTAGTTGTACGCGGCCGGATCGCCGGGCGAGGCGAAGATCTCTTCCAGCTGCACGTTCACGTTGCCGCCCGGCCCGAACCAGGCCAGCCCGTTGTGGGCGAACGACGGCCACGCCTTCGCGAAGACGAAGACGATCATGAAGGCGATCAGCAAGAGGACCGCGGAGGCCAGCGCGCCGAGGAGGAGCTCGGCGCGCTGGTCGGTGCGGTCCCGTTGCTGCGCGAGCTTGAGGCCGCGGGTTTTCACTAATGCAGTGACACCCACTCGGTGTTGATCACGGCCGCCGCGGCGGAGCTGGTGGTGATCCATTTCAGCCACGCTTTGGCCGCGCCCTGGGCGGGACCGCGGGTGACCATGTAGAGGTTGCGCTGGCCGCCGTACTGGCCGGACTTGGCGTTGCGCAGGGTGCAGGCGACGCCTTTGTAGGGGACCGTGTGCAGGCCGCCGGTGAAGGCGAGCGAGACGTAGCCGATCCCGTTCGGGTCGGATTTGACCGACTGCTGGACGAGCCCGTTGGATGCCTTCTGGCTGGCGCCGGTGAAGACCTTGGTCGAGCTGAGGAAGATCTTCTGGAAGGCGTCCTGGGTACCGGAGGCGGGGGTGCGGACGAAGGCGTCGATCGTGCCGCTGGCGCTCGAGCCCGGAACGCTGCTCCAGGTGCGGACGCTGCCGCCGAAGATCGCCTGCACGCCGGCCTCGTCGATGCCCGGCAGCGGGTTGGAGCTGTTGGTGACGATGCAGACCGCGTCGTGGGCGATCTTGTTGAAGACGAGACCGCCGGGGTCGCTCGGTTTCGGGTCGCGCGAGGCGTTGCCGATGGTGACGCGACCGGCCGCGACGTCGGAGATGCCGACGTCGGAGCCGCCCTGCAGCAGCTTGAAGTTGACGCAGTGGCCGCAGACCGTCAGATATTTTTTGGCGAGCAACGAGGCGAGCGGCGCGACACTGGTCGACCCGCTCATCGTGATGGTCGGCTTGGCGGCTGCGAAAGCGGGGACCGCGAGAGACACACAGACGGCGATCGCGGCCGCGGCAGCCAGGGGACGGTTCCAATTCATATGGGAGATCGCTCCTGGTGGCGGTTTAGAAGTTCCGAACCAGGCCAGTCTCCGCAGGGCGCGGTCGACCAAGGTAAACGCAACGTGACTGTGTGGAGAAGAATTGGTTACGCGGAGTTGGGAAGGGACCGGACACCCGCCAATCCCCATCCCTGACGCTTTAACCAGTTGGTAGCGCCTTAGTCACAACTTTGTAGCGGCCGATCGGAAGGCTGTGAGCTCATGCGTGCCGCCCTCATTGCCTGCCTGTTTCTGCTCGCCTGGCCGGCGCTGGCGGGGGCCGAAATCTCCGACCCGCGCTTGATCGACGGGCCGAGCGCGGAGGTGGTCGGGGTCGAAGACACGGCGATGGCGGAAGACGGGAGCGGCGGGGTCGTTTACCTGCACACGGTCGGGGGGCGCAAACACGTCTTTGCGGTGCCGTTCCGGGGCGGGGCCTGGGGGGCGCCGCAGCGGATCGACGTGGGGCAGGACTTCGACTCGAGCTGGGCCCGGATCGGGGCCGGTGACAAGGGGCGGCTGATCGTCACCTGGGTGCAGGAGTTCGGGGTCGGCAGCGACCGCATGTTCTCGGCCACGCTGGACCCCGGCGCCGACTCCTTCCAGGCCCCGATCCCGATCGACTTCAACGTCGGCGAGGCGACCGCCAGCTACCCCGACCTGGCGATGAACCCGGGCGGGCAGGCCTACCTGACCTACGTCGTCGTCACCAACGTCAGCCCGACCAACCCGCCCGGCTACGTCGGCGCTTCGATCCGGGTTGCCCGCTACAGCAACCGGCTCTGGTCGGTGCTCGGCAACCCGGTCAACCGCAACCCGGCGGCGCCGCTGCGGCAGGCGACCGAAGCCAACGGGCCGCGGATCGGGGTCGACGTGCAGGGCAACGCGGTGGTCGCCTGGCAGGAGCCCGACGACGAATTCGTCGACCGGATCTGGGCCCGGCGGCTATTCGGCGCCACCCAGGGCATCCCCCTCCTGGTCAGCCCCAGCAGCTGGGAAGGGGCGCCGCTGCGCGGCCCCGCCGACGCCTTCGCCCTCGACGTCGCCGGCTTCGGCCAGGCCGCCGTGGCCCTGCGCCAGCAGCCCAGCCAGGGCAGCAAGCTGACCGCGCCGCGGATCTTCGTCAACGAGATGCCCGACGCCTTCGGCAAAGGCGCCGACGCCTTCAAAGGCGCGCGCCTGATCGACGGCGGCGCCCTGCCCGCGCTCGGCCTGCCCAGCGTCGGCGCCGAACCGAACGGCGGCTTCGTCGCCGGCTTCGCCTCGGGCTTCGACACGGCGCTCGCCTCCGGCGACATCGAGCTCGTCAAACCGCTCGAGCGGCTCGACGAAGGCGGCAGCGCCGTTGCCGGCGAACCGCTCGTCGACCTGGCCGAGACCGGTGCCTCGGTCGCCGTCTGGAAAGAGCTGCGCGGCTCCGGCCTGGTCGGTGTGCAGGAGCGTCGCTCCGACGGCGTCATCGACCCGGCCGGGCTCAGCGCCCCCGGCGGCGGCTCGATCGAAGGGCTGCGGCTGGGCGGCTCCGGCCTCGGCGACGCGATCGTCGCCTGGACCCAGGGCAGCGGCGCCAACACGCAGGTCGCCGCCGCGGTCGTCGACGCGCCCCCGGACCCGTTCTTCGTGCAGGTGCCGGAAGGATGGAAGCGCCAGCCCGCGGTCCCGGTCCACTGGGCCGCCGCCGTCAACGCGATCGGCAGCGTCACCTACTCGGTCAGCATCGACGACGAGCCGTTCGGCAAACCGACCCGCAGGCTCTTCGCGAAGCTGCTCAGCCGCCGCATCGGCGACGGCCGCCACCGGATCCAGGTCTTCGCGATCGACAGCGCCGGCCAGGAGACGGGGTCCCACAGCGCGATCGTCAAAGTCGATCGCAAACCGCCGAAGGTGAAGGTGAAGCGGCAGGGGCGCCGCCTCGTGGTCAGCGTCAGCGACGGCTCCCGGCGCGAGACCGCCGGGATCAAAGGCAGCGCGGTGAAGATCCGCTTCGGCGACGGCGACGGCAAGAAGAAGGGCGGTGGCGGCACCGTGATCTCCCGCGCCAGCCGCAAGAAGGGCGCCAAGAAGCCGGTCGTGAAGACGATGCGCCACACCTACTCCAGCCCCGGCTCCTACACACTGACGGTGCGCGCCAAGGACCGCGCCGGCAACGTCACCGAGGTCGAGCGCAAGGTCCACGTCGGATGAGCCGCGCCCTGACCCGCCTCGCCGGCGCCGCCGTGGCGCTCGCCTGCCTGCTCTCCCCCGCCAGCGCGGCCGCCCTCTACGGCAACGCCGCCGACGGGGTCGAAGGCGCCGAGCTGGTCTCCGCCGACTTCCTCCGCCACGAACAGGGCGACGACAGCACCCGCTTCGCCGCCGTCTCCGCCGACGGCCGCTTCGTCGCGATCCAGACCCGCGCCCGCAACCTCTTCGCCGACGACGACGCCGACCCGGCGGGCCAGTTCCGGGTCGGCGGCATCTTCCGCTTCGACACCCAGACCCGCGGCGTGACCAAGGTCGCCGACGGCGACCTGCTGCGCGAAAGCGACAACGCCCTGCTGATGCGCGGGGCGTCCAACCCCTCGATCAGCGCCGACGGCCGCTTCGTCGCCTTCGCCAGCGGCCAGCGCCTGGTACCCGCCGACATCAACGACAACATCGACGTCTACGTGCGCGACATGAACAGGGCGGCGAGCGACCCGGCCGCCTACGTCCTCGTCTCCGCCCTCGACGGCGGCGGCGTCGCCGCCACCTACGCGCCGCCGACGATCCCCGGTGGGGCTTCGAACCCCGGCGCGGACACTTCCGCCGGAGTCGCGATCAGCGCCAACGGAAACCGGGTCGTCTTCACCACCGCGGCCGCCTCCAACCTTCCCGCCGGTCCGGCGGCGACGGTCCCCGCGGGCGAGATCTTCGTGCGCGACATCGCGGCGCAGTCGACGACGCTGGTCACCTCGCTGCGCGAAGCCGCGACCGGGCTGATGACCGGCGAACCGGCCGGGGGCGCGATCGGGGCGGCGCTCAGCGCCGACGGCTCGACCGTCGCCTGGACCGGCGCCAACGGCCCCGCCCAGACGCGGATGATCTTCGGCGAGAACACCGACCCGGGCTTCAACTACTTCCTCTGGCGCCGCGCCCCCTTCGGGCCCAACCAGCCGACCCGCCGCATCACCGGCATCGGCGACCCCGAAGACGCCGTCTGCCGCCAGCAGGAAGAAGCCAACCCGGGGCAGCCGGTCAACTTCGACCCGACCGTGACCGGCCCATGCTTCGGCCCGCTGGCCGACCAGGAGGCGTCCCGCGCCGACATCAGCAGTCAGCTGCCGACGCTGAGCGGCGACGGCAACACCGTCGCCTTCCTCACCGGCGCCGGCCCACGCCCGCTGATCCAGAACGCCCCCGGCCTCGACCTCTACCTGACTCAGATGGGGCCCGGCGCGACCCGCAAGGCGACCGTGGAGCTGACCCGGGACAACGCCACCGGCGACCTCGAGAGCACCCTGCCGATCGGCAGCATCGCGATGTCCGCCGACGGCCGCTTCCTGGCGATGACCTCCGGGCGCACCCGGTTCCCGCTGCCGGCGCTGCAACTGGTCGGCAGCACGCGCGCGGTTGCGGGGCCGCCGGAGCTCTACGTCGTCGACCTGCAGAACCGCACGATCGAACGGGTGACCCGCTCGATCTCCGGCGGCGACGTCAACGGCGGCGCCATCGACGGGGTGACGATCTCCGCCGACGGCTCCCGCATCGCCTTCGCCTCCTTTGCCGGCAACCTCTTCCAGGGCGACGCCAACGGGCGCTCCGACGCCTTCCTCGCGTCCCGGATGCCGGAAACGCCTACCGGCCCGCCGACGGGCGGTGGCCGCGGCGTCGGCGGCAGCTCCCAAAAGGTCGACCGGGCGCCGCCGCGGGTGATCGTGCGCGGCAAGACCAAGAAGGGCGGCGTCGTCGTCCTCACCATCACCGTGCCCGCGGCAGGTGGGATCGAGGCGGTCGCCACGGCGCGGACCGGCAAACCGCCGAAGCCGCGCACGGTGGCCAGCCGCAAAACCCACGTCCGCGGCAAGGGCACCTTCAAAGTGGTGATGCGAGCCGGGGCCGCCTTCCGGCCGCTGCTGCAGGACGGAGGCGAGATCGAGGCCAAAGTGCGGGTCACCTTCTCGCCCAAGGGCGGCGGTCGCAAGCTGCACGGCCAGACCACGGTCGAGTTCGCCGGCTAGAGCGCCCCTATCTTCACCAAATCTTCTCCAGATCGAAACAGGTGCTTCACCGGCCGCCGGCCGCGTTCGGCGAGGCTGCAGGGGCGATGCTGGCCGAACCGCCGATCTCGCCCTCCCGGGGCGAAGCTCACGTCCTCGCCAATCTCGAGATCCGCCCGGCCGAACTGCAGGTCCTGGTCGACGGCAGGCGCGCCGGCTTCACCGTGCGCGAGTTCGAGCTCTTCTTCCTGCTCGCCAAACGGCTCGACAGCGTCGTCCAGCGCCCGGAGATCTACGAGCTGATGTGGGGCGGCGAGATGCCGCGCCGCGACCGCTCGGTCGACGTCCTCGTACGCAAGGTCCGCGGCAAGCTGGAACAGGTCGCCCCCGATTGGCGCTACATCCACACCCACTTCGGAATCGGCTACCGCTTCACCCCGGAGCGGGTCGAGTAGCACCCGGCGGCAGCTCGCTGTGGGGAAGTATCGCCTCGGAGGCCTCATCCGGGGTGATCTCCGGGTAGAGGCCGCGGATCGCGGCGATCGCCACCGCGCCGCCGATCAGCTGCACGACCACGAAGGACGGCACCGAAGCCGGTGCGATCCCGGCAAAGCTGTCGGAGAACATCCGTCCGACGTCGATCGCCGGGTTGGCGAAGCTGGTCGAGCTGGTGAAGAAATAGGCGGCGCCGATGTAGGCGCCGACCGCGGCCGGGGCCTTCACGCCGCGGCCGGTCCGGGCCAGGGCGAAGATCACCAGCAGCAGGCCGAAGGTCGCGACGACCTCGGAGAAGAGGTGCGAGGGCGAGGCCCGGTGGGTGGTCGCGATGCTGAGCGCCGAGAGGCCGAACATCAGGTTGGCGACGACGGCGCCGGCGACGCACCCGCCGACCTGCGCGGGGATGTAGGCAAAGGCGTGGCGCCAACGCAGGCCGCCGAAGCTGGCGTCGACCAGGGAGACAACAGGGTTGAAGTGCGCGCCCGAGACCGGGCCGAACATGAGGATGAAGGTGGCGAGGCCCGCCGCCGTCGCCGCCGCGTTCTCCAGCAGTTGCAGCCCGGTGTCGCCGGGCGAAAGCCGCGCCGCCGCGATCCCCGAGCCGACCACAGTCGCAGCAAGGAAGGCGGAGCCGAGGAACTCGGCCAGGAGGCGTCGGCGCAGCGGCACGGGACCCATCCGCCGCGATCCTATGTATTGACATTTATAAATTCAATAGATATATGTAGATAGATGCCCGTCGATCTGGAGCTGGCCCCGAAGACCAAGCGCGGCGCCGGCGAGCCCTGCTGCGAGCCGGTCGTCTACCCGGCAGTCGACCGCGAGAAGGCGCAGCGCATGGCCGCCGTCGCGAAGGCGCTGGGCGACCCGATCCGGCTGCAGCTGGTCGACGTCCTGCGCAAGCACGCCGGCAAGGTCTGCGTCTGCGAGCTGGTGCCGCTGTTCGACCTCTCCCAGCCGACGGTCTCCCACCACCTCCGGGTCCTGCGCGAGGCCGGGATCGTCGAGTCCGAGCGCAAGGGGCTCTGGGCCTACTACTACGTCCTCCCCGGCTCGCTCGGCGAGCTCTCCGCCTGGCTGAGCTGAGCGCGGCGATGGCCAACGCGCTCTTCGTCTGCCTGCACAACGCCGGCCGCTCGCAGATCAGCCAGGCGCTGTTCGAACGCGCGGCTGACGGCCGTCACGAGGGTCGCTCGGCGGGCACCACGCCCGGCCAGCGAGTCCACCCAGAGGTGGTGGACGTGATGAACGAACTGGGGATCGATCTCACCGACCGGCAGCCGAAGCTGCTCAGCACGGAGGACGCCGAATGGGCTGACGTGGTGGTGACGATGGGCTGCGGCGACAAGTGCCCTTACGTGCCCGGCGTCCGCTACCTCGATTGGGACCTGCCCGACCCGAAGGGCCGGCCGGCCGAGGAGGTCCGCGCGACCCGCGACGAGATCGCGCAGCGGGTCGAGGCGCTGGTCGAAGAACTCGACCGCGACTAACGGGAAGCTCCCCCCTGTGACGCGGGAGCGCTGGATAACCCTGCTGGTGGTCTCGGCGGCGACGGCGATGCTGCTGCTCGACGTGACCGTGGTGAACGTTGCCCTGCCGGCGATCCGCACCGACCTCGATGCGAGCTTCGGCGAGATGCAGTGGGTGATCGACGCCTACGCGCTGATGCTCGCCGCGACGCTGCTCAGTGCCGGCGCCCTGGCCGACCGAATCGGCCGGCGCGCGGTCTTCGCCTGGGGGCTGGCCGTTTTCACCGCCAGCTCGGCGCTCTGCGCAGTCGCGACCTCCCCCGTCTTCCTCGACCTCGCCCGCGGGGCGCAGGGCATCGGCGGCGCGGCGATGTTCGCCTCGTCGCTCGCCCTGCTCGCCGCCGAGTTCCAGGACGCCGAGCGCGGCTTCGCGCTGGGCGTGTGGGGTGGCGTAACCGGTGCCGCCCTCGCCATCGGCCCCCTGGTCGGCGGCGTCCTGACCGACCAGCTCGACTGGCGCTGGATCTTCCTCGTCAATCTCCCGATCGGTGCCCTGCTGACCTGGTTGACGGTGCGGGTGCTGCCGGAGTCGCGCGAGGAGCGGCCACGGCCCCTGGATCTCGCCGGGATGGCGAGCTTCGGAGCCGCCTGCTTCCTCGCCACCTACGGCCTGATTCGCGGCAACGAGGACGGCTGGAGCAGCGCCCCGATCGTCGCCTCCCTTGCGGGCGCCGCTGCGCTGATCGCCGTATTCGTCGCAGTCGAGCTCCGCTCCAAAGCGCCGATGCTGCCGCTCTCGCTCTTTCGGGTCCCGGCCTTCACCGGAACGGCCCTGGTCGCCTTCGCGCAATCGGTCGCCCTCTATCCGCTGCTGCTCTTCCTCGCCATCTACTTCCAGGTCGGGCTCGGCTTCTCCCCTACCGAGACTGGTCTCCGCATCCTCCCCTTGACGCTGGTGCTCGTCGTCGTCGCGCCGATCTCCGGCCGGCTCACCGATCGCTGGCCACTCCGCATCCCCCTGACCGCCGGTCTGGTGCTGATCGGCGCTGGGCTCCTGCTGATGCGCTCGATCGACGCGAGCAGCGACTGGACCGCGCTGTTGCCGGGGCTCCTCGTAGGTGGCCTGGCGATCGGGGTGATCAGCCCGGCGCTCGCGGCGGCGATGGTCAGTGTCCTCCCGGTCGAGCGCAGCGGCCTTGCCTCCGGGATCAACAACACCTTCCGCCAGCTCGGGATTGCGATCGGGATCGCCGGCCTCGGCGCGATCTTCGAGCAGCGGGCCAGCTCCGCACTCGACGCCCGAGCGGGCATAGTCGACGGCTTGCAAGCCGTGCTCGCGGTGGCCGCGGCCGTCGCCTTCCTCGCCGCTGTCCTTGCCTGGCCGCTGCTGGGCCGGAAGCGATCCAGCGCCGCCTGAGGACTCAGCGATCTCGGTCGCGACTGACGCCGGCCCGGGCCGGCTCGGCGCGCACGCGACGCCTGGCGCCGGGGCCGCCGCGCAGGGTGGCGCCGCCGATCGCCGCGATCAGGACCAGCCCCAGCAGGTAGGGCGGGACGACCGAGCCGCTCTCTTCGCGGGCGTCGTAGCGGGAGAAGGCGTGGGATTCCTCGACCGCGGCCTCCTCTTCTTCCTTTTCCTCCACCTGGTAGCTGCGACCGGGGGCGCTGCCGGGCGGCAGCGGCCGCACTACTGGGGGCGGTGGCGGCAGGATCGCCGCCGGCACCGCCGCAACCAGCGGCGCGATCGGCGGCAGGAAGCTGCCCGGGGTCAGCGGCGCCGGCGGGATCACTTTGACCGGCGTCGGGGTCGGCGGCGGGGTCGGCGCCGCGGGCGGGGGCGGCGGCGTGAAGTCGACCGCAGGCTGCCCGCCGGGCGGGGTCGGCGGTGGGGGCGGCGGCGCGGCGTTCGCCGCGTTCTTCTTGAAGCGGTCGGGTTTCAGCGGCCGGGTGCCGCAGGGGCGGCGCACGCTGCCGTCCTGCACCGTCACCTTTTCCGAGTAGGAGAAGCCGCCGGCGCTGATCGTCACCGTCGTGGTGCCGGCGTTGAAGGGGCAGAGCAGGCCCGAGTTGTTGTCGGTGACGACCTTGTCGCTGGCGTCGAGGAAGGGCTTGTGCAGATTGGTCGAGGCCGGGTCCTGGCGGACGAAGTCGGCGATGTCGTCGTCGGAGGAGGTGAAGGTGAACTCGGGCTCCAGCCGGTCCGCGCAGCCGGCGACCAGGCACTGTTCGGCCGGGAAGGCGGTGTAGGGGGTCGAGCCGGCGGGGTTGGGGATGCCCGAGCCGGCCGAGGCCGCGCCCCAGCGGTCGCCGCCCAGGGGTCGCCGCCCGAGGCCGTTGAAGAGGGCCGGGATCGAGCGCCGCAGGAGGGTGCCGTCGGTCGCCTCCAGGGTCAGGTCCTGGATCACCGGGATCAGCCGCACCCCGACCGGGGCCCGGTTGCTCGCCGGGTCGCGCTGGGCGGCGTTGACCTCGAGCAGCATCACGCCGCTGTCGCCGAACAGCGAGTCGGCGCTGTCGATCCCGACCACGCCAGAGAGCTGCGAGCGGTAGCCGAGAGTGCCGGTGCCGAAGCTGGGAATCGTCGTCCCGCCGCCGGCGGGGATCTGAATCACCCGGTTCTCTTCCGGGCGGTCGAAGAGGTAGGCGGAAGCGCCGCCGTCGACCAGCACCCGCGCCACCTGGTTGGCGTCGGCGGCGACGTTCAGCCGCGGCGAGAAGTTGGCGTTGAGGCTGCGGTTGCCCATGACGACCGTCGGGACGCCGCGGGCGCGGGCGTCGGCGAGCACCGCTTCCAGCCAGGGCAGCTGCGCCTCGGGCGGGTTCTGGAAGGGATCGCTGAGCGCCAGCGAGCCGTGCGAGTTGTCGATCACGATCACCCGTACCGTCCCCCCCGTTCCGAAGCTGTCGAAGGCGTAGTGGGTGCGGGCGCCGCCCGACGAGGCGCCGCCGGGGATCCCGGCGAAGGAGATTCCGGGAGGCGCCCCGCCCGCCCCGAAGGGCGCCTGGAAGCCGCTGAAGGAGCTCTGGAAGACCGCCGACCCTTCGCCGTTGGCGACGTCGCCCGAGCCCAGCGCCGGGTAGACCGGCACCCCCGGCCGCGAGCCGAGCAGCTGCGCGTAGCGGGCGCCGTCGGCGGGGCCGAGGCCGGTGGCGACGCGGTTGCCGGTGTAGAGCAGGGCGCGCGGGCCGGCGCCGCCCTGCATCGAGCCGACCAGGCGCAGCGCCGCTTCGATGTTGCGGTCTGGCCCGATCGCCTGCCGGGCCAGGGTCGCGCAGGCCTGCTCGCAGGTGGCGTTGCCGGCGACGGCGAAGCGGACCGGGCCGGCCGGGAGCGGGACCGGCGCTCCCGTCGCCTGGACCGGGGCCGACTCGGGGCCGGCGCCGAAGCGGGCGATCGAGGCGGTCCGGACCCGCGCCCGCACGGCGCTGCCGCTGCCGCTGCCGGAGGTGCCACGGCCGGTCGCGTCGGCGTGGCCGCTCCAGCCGCCCAGCGCCCAGCCACGGCCGGAGGGGTCGAGCAGCAGCGCCAGCACCGGGTCGCTCTTCAGCGGCCGGTCAAAGCTTGAGCCGGAGAAGCTGGTCCGCTCCTCATCCTCCCAGCCAGCGGCAGTCTCGCGCAGCACGTAACCGTCGCCGGGCAGGGCGAAGGGCGGCAGGATCGGCGGCGGCACGTTGGGGTCGGGCGGCGGGATGTCGTCGGCCGGCGGGAACGGCAGCTGCGGCAGCACGGAGACGACCGCACGCACGCCACCGCCGTCGCGCACCGCCGCGGCGGCGATCGCGGTCGAGCCCGGCAGCGGCTGCTTGGAGAAGCGCCAGGGGGTGCCGGGACCGCCGTCGCGCTCGATCACGACGTCGCGGCCGGCGGCGACGGCACCGCCGTCGGGCAGGCCGGCGACGGCGAAGATGAATTGCTGGGCGCCGGGCACGCTGTGCAGGAGCGCCGAGGCGGCGGCGTCGACGTGCCAGCCGCCGCCGTCTTCGACCAGCAGCTCGTCGCCGGCGGCGACGATCGCCTCGCTGCCGGCGAAGGAAATCGAGGTGAAGCTGCGACCCTCGAAGCCCGGCGGCAGCGGATCCTGGTCCCAGCTCTTGCCGTAGCGCAGGAGGACGCCGTCCTTGCCGACCGCGAAGCCGCGGCTGGGGTCGGCGGGGTCGAAGGCGACGCCGGTGAGGTTGCCCTCGAACCCGACCGGGATGCCGGGGTCGGCGATCCAGAGGCCGTCGTTGGCGTTCCACTGCCACATCGCCCCGAGGTCGCCGACCGCGTAGGCGTGCCCGGGTTCGGGCCAGGCGACGCCGCGCAGCAGCGGCTTGCGCACCGAGCCGCTGGAGCTGAGCAGGAACTCGCGCTGCCAGCCACGGCCGGACGTGTAGCGGGCGACGCCGCCGTCGACGCCGACCGCCAGCGCCGGCGAGCCGAGCGCGCCGGGGGCCGTGCCCGGCGCGGTCACCGCCGCGGTCAGCGGCGCCCGCAGGGTCAGCGGCCACTGCCGCAGCAGGTCGGGGGCGCCGCGGCCGGAGATCTCGATCGGGCCGTCGAGCCAGCCGCTGTCGGCGTTGTAGAAGGCGCCGCCGGCGCGGAAGTTGCCGCCGCCGCCCTGCAGCCGTTCGAAGGCGCTGCCATTCAGCCGCAGGTAGGTGCCGCCATTGGATTCCTCGCTGCCGCCGAGGTCGAGCGGGTTGGTGATGATGCGCTCGCCGAAGCCGGCGCCGGGGAAGGCGAAGCTGCGGTACCCGACCTGGCGCGAGAGCTTGAAGCCGAGCGCGCTGGCGCAGAGGCCGGCGACGTCGCACCAGGAGCCGGTCACGCCACCGGCCGGGATCAAGTAGAAGAGGCTGAGGTCGCGTTCGGCGCCAGCGATCGTCGCGTGCAGGTCGATCCAGACCCCGTCGCTGGTCACGGTCAGCGGCTGGGTGGCGGCGTCGAGCGGCGCCAGGCCGGCGATCCCCAGCCCCGCGTTGTCGCGTTCGGTGAACTGGGCGGCGCCGATCCCGTGCTCGACCCAGGCCGGCCCTTCGGGGGTCGAGGTCCGCTGCAGGAGGACGAAGGAGCGGTTCAGGGACGGGTTCGCTTCGGCGATCGCCCAGGCGTTGCCGAGGCCGGTGGCGTCGATCGCGACGATGCGGAAGTCGGCCTCCGAGCCGGCCGGGATTTTGACCGGCTCCCGGGTCCAGGCGCCGCCGTCGAAGTGAAGGACGCCGTCGACGATCGAGCGCCCGACCGGAGCGAAGAAGAGGCCGGTCCTGCCGTTCGCTTCGTCGAAGGCGGCGTTGGCGACGCGGCCCTCGCCGAGATCGCCGGCCAGTGCCTCCGCCGGGCGTTCGCCATCGGCCGGGAGCAGCACGGTGGCCGGCGGCGCCGGTAGCACCCGCCAGGAGCCGCCCGGGTCGTGGCCGAGCACGACCAGCTGGTCGGCGACCGCTTTGCTGGTGTCGCGCCCGACCAGGACGCCGCCGCCGCGGCGGGTGATCCGGGCCGAGAGCCGGTTCGGGGTCGGGCCCCGGTAGGGGTTGCCGGAGGCGTCGACCGGAGTGTCGAAGACCTGCCACCCGTTGCCCTCGGTGTAGCGCAGGAAGGCGAGCTGGGTACGGAAGCTGGAGGAGCTCGGCTGCGGCCCGAAGCGGACCGGGCGCGAGCCGACTTCGGCGGCACCGACCGCCAGCGGCAGCTGCCGGTATCCCCAGGCCTCGCCCGGCTCGCCGGCGGGCGCGGCGCCCATCAGGTTCATCACCGGGTCGGCGGTGCCGATCAGCGGCAGCGGCCCGAACCCCGGCACGGGCGGCGCCCCGCGGCCGCTGGCGGCGGCCAGGGTGAGGCCGCTGGCGGCGGCGAGGACCGCGATCGCCAGCAGCAGGCGCCGGCGGTTCGCCAGCACCCTCGGATTCGTCGCCGCGCTCACTTCTTCAGCTCTTTGGTTTCGAACGAGAGCTTGGTCGGGTAGCGCTCGCGGCTGAGCCGCAGGCTGAGCGTGTGGCGGCCGCGGCCGAAGCGGCGCTTCGGCGTCCGCGCCACGATGGCGCCGCCGCGCTTGGCGATCAGCGCCACCTTCGCCGGTCGGGTCACGGTGAAGCTGACGTTCAGCGTCAGCCCGTCGAGCTCGGAGCGGATCGCCTTCAGCAGCGGCGGCTGGCGCTTCGTCTTGCCCTTCACCGGTTTCGCGTCTTCGATCGGCGCCGGAGCGAAGAGGTTGGAGTCGTCGACCGGGAGCGCGTCGGGCACGAACTGTTCGGCCGCCTCGTTGGGGCGGAAGTCGATCGTGCCGGCGAAGGCGGCGTCGGTGTCTTCGGGGAGCTGGGTGCCGTCGGTGAGGTGGAAGAGCCAGCCGCCCCAGGTCGCCAGCCAGCATTCTTCCGGCGCCGGGCAGGCGACCCGAGCGGCGCTGCCGCGGCCCGCCCCGGAGGCCGGCAGCCGGGTCGTCGTGGTCGTCCCGTCGGGCTCGATCCGGGCCACCGTCGCCTTGCTGTTGGCGCTGCGGCGGTCGGCGAAGGGGACGACGGTGGCGATCGCGTCTTCGCTGCCCGGTATCGCGGCGACGTCGCCGAAGCGCTCGGTGGGGCCGAATTCGGCGCCGCTCAGGGTCAGCTCCTGGAAGGCGCCGCCGACCAGGCGCGCCGCCAGCGGCGGCCGCGGCACGGTGCTGCCTTCCGGTGCCGAGGGGCCGGAAGCGGAGCCGCCGCCGACCGCCCAGAGGTCGGTGCCGTCGCTGTCCAGCGCCAGCAGCTCGGTGCCGTCGTCCGGCACTCCGCCGAGCGGGGCCGGGAGCCAGGCGTCATTAGTGAAAGCGATGCCGGCGATCCGGTGCAGCAGCCGCGGCACGTTCTCCTGCGTCGCCAGTTCGACCGGGTCGGTGCGGTTCTCCCGCGCCCGCCCGACCACCGTGCTCTCGAACAGGCCGCCAGCGTGCCACTCCATGTCGGTCACTCCCCTGCCCTGCGGTCCGTAGACGGACTGCAGGTCGGTCCCGTTCCAGTGCAGGTGGAAGGCCCCGACCCGCTCGCCGAGCGCGTCCTGGGAACCGATGCCGCCGAACCAGCAGTCGTTGGGCCCGTTGCAGGTGGCCGAGTCCATCGCCCGGAAGGGGTCGGCGGCGTCGACCCGGGTACTGAACGAGCCGACCACCTGGCCGCCCTTGAAGCGGCAGAGGGCGAGGCCGGAGCCGGCGCGCGGCAGGCTCGGCACGCTGACGACCCAGAACTCGTCCGGCCCCGCCCAGGCGATCCGGGCGGTGTCGCCGGAGCCGCCGCAGACGGTCGCCAGCTGGTGCCAGCTGCGGCCGTTCCAGCTGTAGATCCCGCGCGGGATCGTGCTGTTGCCCTCGACCGTCAGCAGGCCCCGGTTGGGAGCCCAGAAGGAGAGGTCGCCGGGGGCGCCGAGCGGCACGTTGAACGGGGCGCCCTGCGGCGGCGGCGGCTGCTCCAACCGCCAGATCGGCGACGCCGCCGGCGCGCTGCTCGCGGAGACGACGCTGGCGAGGACGACCATCGCCGTCGCCAGCGCTGCTTTGACCCAGCTACTCACCGTCGGAATGGGCCTCGAACTCGCCGGTCTGGGCCTCGAACTCGCGCGTCTCCCCCTCCTCGCCGTGGCCGTCGTGACCGAGGCCGAGCAGGGTCGGCTTGACCGCGGTGAGGACGGCGTCGAGCGCGTGGCCGGAGAGGGTCTCGGTCTCGACCAGCGCGTTGGCGGTCTCGTACACCGCGCTCCAGTTGGCGCGGAGGATCGCTTCCGCCGTGGCGACCGCGTCCTTGATGATGCGCTCGACCTCGCGGTCGATCAGCTCCAGCGTCGCCGGGCCGACCGAGCCGAGCTCCTGCAGCGAGGCGCCGAGGAAGACCTCGCCCGCCTTCTCGCCGATCGTCACCGGCCCCAGCTCGTCCGACATCCCGTAGGAGGTGACCATCTGCCGGGCCAGCGCGGTGGCGGCGTGGAGGTCGTCGTGGACGCCGGTTGAGGCAACGCCGAACTCGATCTTCTCAGCGGCGAAGCCGGAGACGATCGCGATCAGGTGGCGGCGCATGTCCGGCTCCTGCATCACCACCGCGTCGCGGTCGGTGAGCATGTTGGCGGCGGTGCCCATCTGGCGGCCGCGGGCGACGATCGAGAGCTTCTGGGTCGAGGTCTTCTGGCCGGTGGAGCGGATCACCACGGCGTGGGCGGACTCGTGGATCGCGATCACCCAGCGCTCCTCCTCGCTCAGCACGTGGCTCTTGCGCGCCGGGCCGGCGACGACCCGGTCGATCGCCTCCTCCAGCGTCGCCTGGTCCATCTCGGTCCGCGCCTCGCGCACGGTCAGCAGCGCCGCCTCGTTGATCACGTTGGCGAGCTCGGCGCCGCTGAAGCCCGAGGTCAGTTTTGCGATCTGCTCGAGCGAGGTCCCCGGCGCCAGCGGCCGCCCGCCGCAGTGCAGGGTGAGGATGTCGAGGCGGCCGTGGACGTCGGGCACGTCGACCGTCACCTGGCGGTCGAAGCGGCCCGGCCGTAGCAGCGCCGGGTCGAGGATGTCGGGGCGGTTGGTCGCGGCGAGGACGACAACGCCGGCGTCGCCGCCGAAGCCGTCCATCTCGACCAGCATCGCGTTCAGCGTCTGCTCGCGCTCGTCGTTGCCCTGGCCGACGCCGGCGCCGCGCTTGCGCCCGGCGGCGTCGAGCTCGTCGATGAAGATCAGCGCCGGCGCCATCTTGCGGGCTTTGGCGAAGAGGTCGCGGACCCGGGCGGCGCCGACCCCGACCAGGGACTCGACGAAGTCCGAGCCCGAGAGCGAGAAGAAGGCCGCGTCGGCCTCCCCCGCCGTCGCCTTCGCGAGCAGCGTCTTGCCGGTTCCGGGAGGGCCGACCAGGAGCACGCCCTTCGGCGCCCGGGCGCCGACTTTGGCGTATTTGCCGGGGTCGGCGAGGTAGTCGCGGATCTCCCGCAGCTCGGCCACCGCTTCGCCGGCGCCGGCGACGTTGTCGAAGGTGGTGCGGTCGGGCGAGTCGGCGTTGCGCTTGCGGCCCTTGCCGGTGAACTTGGAGAAACCGGCGAAGGCGCCGGCGCCGCCGTCCTGGCCGATCCGGGTGAAGAGCACGAAGAGGCAGACGAGGAGCAGGATCGGGATCAGGAACTGGACCAGGATCTGCTTCGAGGGCTTGTCGGCCTGCTGGTCGACAGTGACGATCGCGCCGCCTTCGGTCAGCTGCTTGATCAGGCCGTTGGTCTGCGCGTCGGAGCTCGGGTAGGCGGCGTAGACTTGGCGGCCGTTGGCCGTGTCGATGACCACGCGCGAGTCCTGGTCGAGCAGGGTCGCGACTTCGACCTGCTTGTCGTCGGTCAGCCTGATGACCTCGCTCAGCGGCACCTTTTCGCCGTTGGAGGCGGGCTGGATCTGGCCGAGCAGGTTGAAGAAGAGGATCGTCAGCACGAGCGAGGCGACGATCAGGCCGGTGTTGAGCGGGTCCTTGAGGAACCAGCGGCCGACCGCGGCGAGGCGCTCGCCAACCGCCTTCGCCACTTCCTTGATGTCCACGTGCGGTGGTTTCAACTCGCTCATCTGCCCCTTTGCTGCGGTTCGGTTTTGTCGTCGAATTCGGAGGAGCCCCAGCACCGGCACGGCGTCCGGGCTCGCTCGGAGCCCGGACGCCGCATTGCGCCGGGGGATTTGGGACTAGAGGGGAGGCTTAGGCGCCTTTCCCTTTCTTCGTCAGCTTTAGCGTCACTGAGCTGTTGGAGGTGCTGGCCGTGCCGCCGTTGGGCGTGAAGGTCAGCTTCAGCGCCACCTTGAGGCTGCCGGTCTTGGCGAGCAGAGCCTTCGCCGCGCCGGTCGGCTTCAGGGTCACGTTGTAGGTGCCGGCTGCGCCGGCGGTGAGGACCACGTGCCCGGCTTTGATGCTCTTCTTGCCGGACTTCGCAGTGCCGAGGACGTCGAGCGTGCCGGCACCGGGCAGTTTGACCGAGACGGTCGCGCCACCGGTTTTCGACGAGATCGACTTCTTTAGCAACGAGAACTGGTTGCTGGGCGGAGCCGGGGGCGTCGGCGGGGTTACTTTCGTGTCGACTTTGGGCTCGTCGACCGGCGGGTTTTCTTCGCCACCGCCGTCGTCCTTGTTCCAGCCGATCGCTTTGACCCCATCCTGGGAGATCGTCAGGAGGTTGTTCGGCAGCGGAGCGTAATCCTGGCTGGCGAGCTGGGCCTGCGAGCCTTCGGTCAGGGTGTTTTCCAGGTAGTCGCGGACGGTGCGGGCTTTGCCCTCCTCTTCGGCGGATCCGCCGAACACCTGGGCGTAATCGTCGAACGCGATCACGTAGGTCAGCGTGCACATGCCGTACCCGGTCGGAGCGTTGACGCCGCTCGTCTGCGCCCAGCTGCCGAGGCTGCTGGCGGGGGTGCTCTGGAACAGGTTGGCCGAGGTGCAGTTCGCGCCTCGCGCACCGGGGATCGTCAGGGCGGTGGTTTTGAACCCGTCGGCTTCGTTCAGCGTCGGCTCGGTGAATCCGAGGCCGTCCTGTTCGGCCTGGGAGCCGACCGCGACGCTGCCGTTCTGGACCTGGGTCCAGTACGGGGTCGTCGGGGCCGTCACGCCGGCCGGGTTGACCGCGAGGGTCCCGGTCCCGTTGGTGTTGTTGCGGGCCGTGAGGATGTCGGCGTAGCCGATCCCTCCGTCGGTTCCGACCAGTTTGGTGACCAGTCCACCGCCGCCGGTGTTGCAGGCCGAGGTCAGGTGGTCGACGTTGTCAGCCGCCGAACCCGGGCCAACCGCGTTGGCGCAATCGGCGCGGGGGCCGACCGTGGCGTTGGGCCACTCGATGTTGCCGTTGGCGCCACCCTCGAACGTCGTCGTCCAGCCGCGGCCGCCGTTGATCGTTTTCAGGTAGTCCTTGAACCCGAACGTGGTTCCGGATTTGTCCAGACGGACGACACGGGTGATCGGAACTTCGCAGTCGGCGTCGCCCGCGAGTTCCGGGAAGGCCGTGCTCCATTTGTCGTTCTTCTCTCCGGCCCAGACTTCCTCGTAGAGTTTCTTCGTGAAGCGGACGCGGATCAGGCCTTTGGCGCCGCTGTCCGGGACGGTCTGGAACTTGTCATTGAGGGCTTCCGGGTTGCAACCCTCCGGAAAGTTGACCAGCGGCGCGATCGCGCCGGCGGCCACCGGGAAGATGTGCACCTGCCCGTCGTTGCTGTCGTTGGCGTCGGCGATCAGCGGGCCGGCGCCGCCTTCTTTTTCGGCGCCTTTGTTCATCAGGTTGACCTGGGCCGGGGTCGGCGGGTCGTCGCTGGCCCAGAAACGCGAGCTGGTGTTGCGCAACTGGGCGGCGAGGATGCCGGCGCCGCTGCCGTCAGCGGCGTAGGTGACCTGGAGGCCACCGGGGCAGAAGTTTTCTTTGAACCGTTTGTTGAACAGTTCCTGCGCGCCTTTGGCGAAGCTGGCGCCGTTGGCGTTGGTGCTGATGCCCCCGCATTTGGGGACGCTGAATTCGGCACCGGCCTGCGGCACTGCCGCGACCGCGCCAAGCGCGCTGACAGCGAGGGCAAGTACCGCCGCCCGCGCCGTGCGACGGCGCCTCGGCCGCGCACTCGAGGTCTGGCTCATGCGAGTGATTCCTTTCATTGACTGACCCATTCCGCGCCACAGTTCTAGGCCGGATATGGCTCTGTCAAGCGGGTTCACTGAACTTCTACGAACTCGTTACATCACTGTTTCCAGCCCGTAACCAGATCGTCTCCAGGCGGTGACAGGAGGGTCACCAGCGGCGTTCGAGGAGGGTGGATCGGCTAGGCGATTGCCTGCTCGGCGCGGCGGCGCAGAGCGACATTGAGCATGCCCGTGACTTCGCTCGGGATCTCCCCGGCGGAGGGCACTGCGGCGCCGATCAGGCCGGCGGCGCGGAAGCCATACAAGGGGGCGACGAAGCCGAGCTCGCGGATCTTGCGTACCAGGGCAATTGCGTCGCGGGTCTCGGCGGCGGGGCCGCAGACGACGATCGCGGTCGGGTCGAGAGCGCCGAGCGCCCGCTCCAGCCGCTCGTCGCCGAGCTCGTTGGAGAGGACGAGGACGCGGAAGCCGGCGCGGCGCAGGGCGAGGTCTAGGGCTTGGGTGTGGACCTCCTCGGCGTCCTGGCCCTGACTGGAGTCGAGCAGCAGGATCCCGGCCGGGCGCGAGGCGGCGGAGGCGAGGCGGCGGGCGCCGTGCAGCCAGCCGGTGGCCCAGCGGGCGGCGAACTCGAGCTCGGCCTCGCGGTCGGGGTCGGCGGCGAGGCGGTCGATCGCCGGCAGCAGCAGCTCCTCGACGGTGCGCTCGAGCGGCCGCAGCGCCAGGCTTTCCTCGACCGCGCGGTCGGCGGCCCCCTCGTCGAAGCTCTCGAAGGCGGCGAGCAGGCCGTCGCCGCTCGCCGGCTCGGCCTGGCGCTGGCGCGCCAGCTCGATCGCCGAGGAGATGTTGCCGGTGTGGGCGAGCGCGTCGCGCAGCGTCTGCAGCTCGACCAGCTCGTAGTTGCGGTGGTTGCCGACGGTTCGCTTCGGCGTCGGGTAGCCGTAGCGGCGCTCCCAACTACGGAGAGTGTTGGGGCTCACGCCAAGGACTTCGGCGGCGGCGTTGGTGCGGATTCCTGGCATGGGTTTGTGGAGGTGCGTGCGGGTCTATCCGAGCGGTGGTTCCGCGGACAGATTCGACTTGCCGGCAGAGTCTCCCACCGAAAACGCGGGTTTACACCGGTTATCGGCAAGTTTCGGGAATCTGTGAGAGATCTTGCACAGGTTTCCGCCCAAGGCGAACCACGCGTCTGCAATTACACGTCTATAGGACCACTAAATGCAGACGCGTCAGGCGAGGGCGCCGACGCCGACCGGTTGGCCGACGGCGCGGGCTCGCCAGAGGGCGGCGTCGGCTTTGCGCAGCAGCTCCTCGGCGTCGGTGCCGTGCTCGGGGCAGGCAGCGACTCCGGCGGCGACGTCGATCCGCAGCCCCCCCGCCTTCTCCAGGTCGTCGAGCAGGCCGAGCAGCCGCTCGGCCATCTGCACCCCTTCGACCGTGCGCAGATTCGGGGCGAGGACGCAGATCGCGTCCTCCTCCAGCCGGAAGGCTTCGTCGACGATGCGGATGCTGTCGCGCAGGGCTGCGCCGAGGATCGCCAGCACCGTCTCGCGGCCGCCACCGACGTCGCCGTTGCGCGTCCCCGGCCCGGAGGCATCGAAGATCGCCAGCGCGAACGGGTGCTTGTAGCGCCGGTTCGTCTCCACCAGCTGCTCGAGCCGGCGGCGCATGTGCCCGGGTGCGTAGAGGCTGGGCAGCTCGTGCAGCGCCTCGCCCTCCTCCACCTCGTGCGTTCGCACTTTCGGCCGCGTGCGGTCGTCAACTGCGAGCGCATCAGGATTGGCGGCAGCGTCGCCCCCGCCGTCGGCGACCGCGTCGACCGCGTTCGCCGCCACCGCGCCGAAGTCCTCGGCCAGCCGTTCGGCCGCGACGGCAAACGACTCGCCGTCGCCGAGCTCGTTCCTCAGCTTGCGCAGGAGCGCGGCCTGCTGAGCCGATACCTCGCGCGCGATTCGCCCTGCCTGGCCCCCGCCTGAAGTGTGCGACTGGTCCGCCACGGACTGACCTTGGCGAACCCGGCGGACAAAGATTTACAAAATGTCCGCAATTTGCGGGACGACACTCGTCCAGGACGAATATCTAAGTTCCCTAACTAATCGAGCGCTCTGCGGCCCGCGAGGGCCTTGCCCAGCGTCACCTCGTCGGCGTGCTCGAGGTCGGCGCCGACCGGAAGACCGCTTGCCAAGCGGGTCACGCTGACCTGGCCGCGCAGCCGCTCGGCGATGTGCAGGGCGGTTGCCTCGCCGGTCGTGGTCGGGTTGGTCGCCAGCACCACCTCGGTGACGCCGCCGCGCCCGACCCGGTCGATCAGCTCGCGGATCTTCAGGTCCTCGGCGTCGACGCCGTCGATCGGCGAAAGGGCGCCGCCGAGCACGTGGTAAAGGCCGCGGTATTCGTGGGTGCGCTCGAAGGGGATCACGTCGGCCGGCTCCTCGACCACGCAGATCGTCGCCCGGTCGCGGTTGGGGTCGGCACAGATCCGGCACTGCGGACCCTCGGCGAGGTTGAAGCACTCCTCGCAGAGGCCGACCTTCTCCTTGACTTCGCGGATCGCGTCGCCGAGCGCGAAGGCCTCTTCGTCGGGGGCGCGCAGCAAGTGGAAGGCGAGCCGCTGCGCGGTCCGCTGCCCGATCCCCGGCAGCCGCGAGAGCTCGGCGACCAGGCGCGCGAGCGGTGCCGGGCCCTCGCTCAACCGCCCAGGCCCGGGATGCCGCCGCCGGGAAGGCCGCCGGTGATCCCGCCCATTTTCGAGCTCGCCAGCTCCTGCGCCGCGCGCAGGGCCTCGTTGACCGCGGCCTGGACCATCTCCGCCAGCAGCTCGGCCTCCTCGGGGTCGATCGCCTCGGGGTCGATGACGATCTCGCGCAGGGTCAGGTCACCGCCCATCTTCACCTTGACCATGCCGCCGCCGGCGCTGGCCTCGACGACCTCGTCTTTGAGCTGCTCCTGGGCCTGCAGCATCTGGTCCTGCATCTGCTGCGCCTGTTTCATCAGGGCGTTCATGTCGAAGCCCCCGGGTCCGCCTCCTCGAGCCACCTAACTGACCTCCTCCGCGTCGAACTCGCTCTTCAGCCTTTCCAGCAACTCGTCCTCATCGACGCCGTCACCCTTCGCCTCCGCCTCGCCCTCCGGCTGCGGCGCAGGCTCCTCCTCGCCATCGAGCAGGACGTAGCTGGGTTTCAGCGCCTGGCCGGCCACCGCCTCGAACGCGGCGGCAACAGCCTCGCGGCGCTCGGGCGACTCGGCCTTGCGTTTGTTGAAGGTCTTGTCGGCCGGGAACCCAACCTTGAGTCCCTCCTCGCCGAACTCCACCGGCCGCGCCCCCTCGAAGGTGGCAGCCAAAGCCGGCGCCGTCTCCCCCAGCTTCTGGAGGACGACCGGCCAGATCCTCGCGATCTCATCGAGAGATAGATCGCCCTCGCTGACTACAGACTCCACAGCCGAGGCGGCTGGCTCCGGCTCGGACGGCGGCTCCGCCTCCTCCTCTTCGGCTGGAGGTGGGTCGTCTGCCGGGGGCGGTGGGACAGGAGGGGCGACGGGAGCCGGCGGCGGCGTTCCTCCCGCCAGCTGCCCCTCCAACCGCTCGATCCGGCGCAGCAGACCCTCGGTCGATGGATCCAAGTCCGGCCGCGCCGCCTTCAGCAGCGCGATCTCCACCGCCATCCGGGCGTCGTCCCCCTCGCGAACCGCGGTCAGCGCATCGGCCAGTTCGTCGATCGTCCGCACCAGCGTGGCCGCGCCGACGGCGCTGGCCTGTGCCTGCATCCGCGCCTGGTCGGTGGCGGTGACGACGAAGGACGGTGGGATCTCGCCGGTCGTCTGGGTGACGAGCAGGAAGCGCAGGTGGGCGAGCAGGTCGCGGGCGAACTGCGAGGGGTCGCGGCCGGAACGGGCCATCTTCTCGACCCCGAGCAGGACCGCCTTGGGGTCGGCGGCGGCGACCGCGTCGACGGCGTCGAAGAGCAGCTCGGCGTCGGCCGCCCCGAGCATCTCCAGTACGTCTTTGAGCCCGACCTGGGCCGCGCCCCCTTCGCCGGTGCCGCCGAAGGCGACCAGCTGGTCGAGGGTGCCGAGCGCGTCGCGGAAGCTGCCCTGGGCGGAGCGGGCGATCATCGCCACCGCTCCCTCCTCGACCTCGATCGACTCCGAAGCGGCGACCCGGTTCAGCACCTCGGAGATCTGCTCCAGCGAGGGCCGCTGGAAGTCGAAGCGCTGGCAGCGGTCGGCGATCGTCGCCATCACCTTGTGCGACTCGGTGGTGGCGAGCACGAAGACGGTCTTCGGCGGCGGCTCCTCCAGCGTCTTCAGGAAGGCGTTCCACGCCTCTTTGGTCAGCATGTGCGCCTCGTCGAGGATGTAGACCTTCCAGTGGCCGCCCGCGGGCGCGTAGGCGACCCGCTCGCGCAGGTCGCGGACGTCGTCGACCGAGCGGTTGGAGGCGGCGTCCATCTCGATCACGTCGATCGAGGTCCCGGCGGCGATCGTCACGCAGGACTCGCATTCCCCGCAGGGCGTCACCGTCGGCCCGCCACGCTCGCAGTTCAGCGATCTGGCCAGGATCTTCGCCATCGAGGTCTTGCCGGTCCCGCGCGAGCCGACGAAGAGATAGGCGTGGTGGACCTTGTCGCGCTCGACCGCGTTGCGCAGGGTCCGGACCACGTGCTGCTGGCCCACGACCTCGTCGAAGGAGCCCGGGCGGTGGCGGCGGTAGAGGGAGGTCGACTCGGCGCTCATCAGGTCTTCGGCCAGTGTATCCACGGCCCACCCGCGCCCCCGGGGCGGCTCCCGGTACCTTGCGCCGGTGCCACCGAGGGTCTCCAGCTGGCTTGCGCCGGCCGCCTGGGTCGCCGCGGTCACGGCGGCGCTGCTGCTCCTGTTCCCGGTCGGCTTCCCCAATTACGACACGATCTACGCCCTGGTCTGGGGACGCGAACTGGCGCACGGGCAGAGCCCCGACGTCGGCGCCGCGCTGCCGCCGACGCCACACCCGCTGACCGAGCTGATCGGGCTCGTGACGACGCCCCTCGGCGACGGCGCGATCACCGTGATCATGGTCATCGCCTACGCCTCGCTGGGCCTGATCGCCTGGCTCCTCTACTGGCTCGGCACCCGCTGGTTCGACCGCCCGATCGGCGCCGTCGCCGCCGCCATCGTCCTCACCCGCGCCCCCTTCCTCTCCAACGGCCTCCGCGCCTACGTGGACCTTCCATACATAGCCCTCTGCCTGGGAGCTTTGGCCCTGGAGGCCCGCCGCCCCCGCTGCGGCTGGCCGGTGCTGGCCCTGCTCGTCCCGGCCGGATTGCTGCGGCCGGAGGCCTGGCTGTTCTCCGTCGCGTACCTGGTCTACCTCGTCTGGCCCCTCCTGCGCTCCTCGAGGGAGAGGGGGATGTCCCTCGAACCGGCGGATACTCAAAGTGCCGGTCTAATTAGACCGGCACTTGTTGGGGCGAGGGACATCCCCCTCTCCCTCGTGGCTCTGGCATTGGCCGCACCGGTCTTGTGGGCGTTGTTCGACCTGATCACCACCGGCAGCCCCACCTACTCATGGACCGGGACCAAAGAGACGGTCGAGACCCTCGAACGCCAGACCGGACCGGTCGACCTCATCCTCTATGGCCCCCGCCGCCTCGGCGAGGTCCTCCAATGGCCGGGGATGATCGGCGCCGCCGGCGGGCTCGCCCTCGGCCTGGCGCTGATGCGCCGCCGCTCCACCCTCGGCGCCGCCGCGGCCGCGCTCGCCCTCGCCGCCTTCGCCGTGCTCGCCTGCGGCGGCCTCGCGATCCTGCCCCGCTACACGATGCTCGCCGCCGCGATCCTGGCGATCTTCGTCGCCGTCGCCCTGCTCGGCTGGCGGCTGCTGGAGCGCGACGACCCCTGGCGCCGCCGCTGGCAGGTATTCGCCGGCCTGGTGGCGCTGATGTTCGTCGTCTGGGCGCCGAACCAGTGGGACCTCGACTCGCGCGTCGACACCGACCTCAGTAACCAGGCCCGGATCGAGCGCGACCTCACCGACCTGGTCGACGCCGGCGCCTTCGAGCCGCTCTGCGGCGAGGTCGCCGTCCCCAACCACCGCGCCGTCCCCCGCCTCGCCTTCGGCCTCGACGTGAAGCCGACCCAGATCGTCAGCGCCAGCGAGGAAGGCGTCCCCGACCGCGGCTACTTCGTCGCCCCCGCCTCCGACTTCGTGATCCACAACTTCATCCTCGACCCCAACGACCCGACCGACTTCTCGCTCGATGTCCCAGCTGGGTTCGAGCCGGTAGCGGCCAACGAGTCCTGGAAGGTCTACCGCCGCTGCTGAGGCCCACCCCCGTTGATGTCGTACTTCGTCTCGCTATGCGGGACCAACTACGACATCAACCGCGCTCGACGGCCTCGACCGCTGCGTGGGTCGCGGCGGCGAGGTCGGGATCGGCGAGGTCGACCCGCGGCGGCAGCTCGACGTGGAGGTCGTTGGAGGGATCGAGCCGGGCGCGCAGGCCGTCGCTGCGGGAGTCGAGAACGTGGCCGCCGCGGCTGCGGTCCTCGCTGATGAAGTGCAGGTGGTAGCCGGCGACCTCGATCCCCTCGACGTAGGCGGGGAAGCGGAAGCCGAGCATCGTGCCGGCGACGTCGGCGAGCTCGAACACGTGCTGCTCGGCGACGACCTCGGTCAGCGGCCGGTAGGGCGGGCTCTGCCGCGGCACCGAGCGGGCGCGGACGAGCGCGAAGGTGCCGTCGAGCCGGATCGCGCAGGAGGTGGCCTCTGCCGGGACCAGCTCGTCGAGCCGCGCCAGCAGCTCGGCGTGCGCGAGCGCGTCCTCGATCCGCACGTCGACCTCCGGTTCGAACCGGGTCACCACCGCGAACGGCGTCATCGCGTCCGGCGGAACCGGGTGCACGGCGCCGTCGACGTCGGCGCGCCAGAACTCGCCGTCGAGCGCGATCATCTCGCCGTCGAGCCCGTTCAGCGTGCCCAGCCCGAGGTCGCCGTGCTCGGCCAGCTCGGCGAAGCTGAGGTCGCCATCGAAGGCGCCCTCGAGCAGCGCCCCGATCGTCGAGGCCTGGAAGAGGACGTGGGGATCGCGCTCGGCGTGCAGGTCGGCCCGGCGCATCGACTCCACGTGCAGCGATTTGATCCAGCGCTCGTCGAGCAAGCCGCCAGTCTCCCCGATTCGCCGACGATAGGCTGGCGCCGGTGTCTGGCGGATTCAAGCGCTCCTCGCGCTTCGGGATAGTCGGCGTCTTCGTCGTCGCCGCCCTCGTCGCCGTCATCGGGTTGACGCTGGGCGAAGGCGACTCGAACCCGAAGCTGGCGCTGGGCCTGATCTTCGGCGCGATCGCCGTCTACTGCGTGATCCTCTTTGCCCTGCAGCGCTCCGACCTGGAGCGGACCGCGTCGGGCAGCGCCGCCGCCAGCAGCCGCGCCGCCGCCGAGGGCGGCCGCGAGGTCGAGAACCCGACGACGATGGAGGAGCCGGAGCTGTGGGCGGCGCTGGCGACCGGGCCGATCGACGCCGACGCGGTCCGCGCCCGCAGCGAGATGTGGGACGCCGGCCGCCGCAGCATCCGCCTGGGGATGATCGTGACCGCGCTGATCTTCCTCACCGTGCCGCCGATCTACATCTTCGAATCCTTCGTGCCGCTCCTGATCGGCGGGCCGCTGATCGCGATCGCCGCCGTCTACGGCTCGATCCGGGCGCTCGCCCCCGGCGGCGAGATGGACTCCGGCTACGAGCGGGTCGGGCGGGCGATGGCGCCGCTGGGGCTGGAGGTGACCGAGCGGCCCAAGGTCTCGATCGAGACCCGCGACGCGACCAGCGGCCGGGTCGGGCCGAAGGTCCACGGCGCCCTGGTGCTGAGCGGGCAGCGCCACGGCCGCGCGGTGACGGTGCGGCTCGGCGGCGAGGAGCGGACCGGGGCGAGCGAGATCGCGGTCGCCGGCACCACGGCGCCGTTCGAGGCGAAGTCGCGCGACGGCCGCGTCCGCCCCGCCGACGGCGCGGCGCCGGAGATCGTCGCGGCGCTGAAAGCGGTCCCCAACTCGACTCGCTGGAAACGGCTGGCCGCCAGCGGCGGGCCCGAGGGGATCGTCGTCACCCGCAAGGGCGGCGAGCAGAGCGACTGGCTCTGCGACCTCTGGCTGGCCGAGCGACTCGCCTCCGCCTGAGCCGCCCGGCGGACCGGGCGCTGCCGAGACCGCGTCCATGTCAGCATCACGGCCGTGGCAGCAATCGAACTCAGCGGCGTCGTCAAGAGCTTCGGCCCGATCAAGGCCGTCAACGGGCTCGACCTCGACGTGCCGGAAGGCATCTGTCTCGGCCTGCTCGGCCCCAACGGCGCCGGCAAGTCGACGACGATGCGGCTGCTCACCGGCCAGGCGATCGCCGACGCCGGCCAGCTGCGGGTGCTCGGCTACGAGCTGCCGGGCGAGTCGAAGCCGGCGCGGGCGGAAATGGGCGTCGTCCCCCAGCTCGACAACCTCGACGTCGACGTCACCGTCGAGGACAACCTCGCCGTTTACGCGCGGCTCTACCGGGTCAAGGACGTCGGCGCCGCGGTAGACCGCTGCCTCGACCTGGCCCGCCTGCACGACCGTCGCCGCGACGCCGTCGACAAACTCTCCGGCGGCATGCGCCGGCGCCTGCTGCTCGCCCGCGGCCTCGTGCACGAACCGCGCCTGGTCCTGCTCGACGAGCCCACGGTCGGGCTCGACCCGCAGATCCGCACCGAGCTCTGGACCCTGATCGGCGACCTCAAATCGCGCGGCACCACGATCCTGATGTCGACCCACTACATCGAGGAGGCCGAGCGGCTGGCCGACGAGGTGGCGGTGATGCACCAGGGCAGGATCATCAGCCGCGGCCGTCCCGCCGACCTGATCGCCGAGCACGCCGGCCGCCAGACTGCCGAGGTCTACGCGCCGCCGGAGCGGCTGGCGGAGCTGCGGGTCAGCGCCGAGAGCGCTGGCCTGCGCGTGCGCCCGGCCGGCCCGGCGATCGCGATCGTCGGCTCCGAGCGCGCCGGCGACGGCGCCGTCCCGGAGGACGCCGTGGTGCGCGCCGCCACGCTCGAGGACGTCTTCGTCATCCTCACCGGGGAGGAGGCCGAGTGAGCGGGAAACGCACGATGCGGCGGCTGGAACCGGCGGCGATCTCCGGGGTGATGAGCCGCGAGGTCGCCAACTTCCGCACCTACTGGCGCGGCACCACCTTCTCCAGCGTGCTGGAACCGCTGGTCTACCTGCTCGCCTTCGGGCTCGGCCTCAGCGCCACCCTGGTCGACGAAGTCGAAGGCGTGCCCTACATCCAGTTCGTCGGCACCGGGATGGTGGCGACGGCGGTGATCTTCTCCAGCGCCCTGCCGGCGATGTTCGGCACCTTCGTCAAGCACCGCTTCCAGAACACCTACGAAGCGATCCTCGCCGCTCCGGTCGACGTCGAAGAGCTGGTCAGCGCCGAGATGCTGTGGATCGCAACCCGCTCCGCCGTCTACGGCTGCGTGCCGCTCGTCGTCACCTTCTTCTGGGGGCTCGATCCCGAGCCGGGCATGCTGCTGGTGCCGCTGTTCGCCTTCGTCACCGCGCTCGGCTTCGCCGGCTTCGGGGTGGCAATGGCGGCGACCGTGGCCAAGATCGACCAGTTCAACTACGTGACGGCGCTGTTCGTGACGCCGCTCTTCCTCGTCGCCGGCACCTTCTTCCCGATCGACGGCCTGCCCGAGGGCGTGCAGATCGTGGCCCAGTTCAACCCCCTGCACCAGCTGGTCGAACTGGTCCGCGGCGGCGCCTTCGGCTTCGAGCCGGTGGACATCGCCCGCTTCGCCTTCCTCGTCGCCTTCGCCTTCGCCACCTGGCGGGTCGGAATCCGCCAGATGCGCAAGCGCCTTATCGACTGAAAAAAATGGACCGTGCACCCGCTCTTCGAAGCGAGGTCACCGGGCGTGTTCGTCGTTTTAGGCTCAGGCCGGGCTCGCCTGCGGCACCCGCGGCATCCGCTTAAGGCTGCTTCCTTCCGGACCTGACCTGATTCGCGTGCCCACGTCGCGCAGGACCCGGCCGTCAACGCCGCCGCGACGCACCGACCCCGACGGCCAGCTCCTCGAAACGGTATTCGGCCCCGCTAAGCGGATTTCGGGTTACAAGGCACCGCTGGTTCCCCGCCTAGCACGGTCCACTGGTCATCCTACCCGGCTGGCCATAGGATCGGCCTCGCCTTGATCACCGTCGACGCCGACTCCTTCTTCGCGATCGTCGTCGTCGCCGCGGTGGCCGCGGTGACGGTGGCCGTTGTGCCGAAGCGCTACGCGCCCCCCGTCGTCGTGCTGGAGCTGATCCTGGGGATCGTGATCGGCCCCGAAATACTCGGCTTCGCCCACAACGACGACTTCGTCGAATTCTTCTCCAACCTCGGGCTGGGGATGCTCTTCTTCTTCGCCGGCTACGAGATCGACTTCGGCCGGATCAAAGGGCGGCCGATGAAGCTCGGCGCCTGGGGCTGGGTGCTCTCGGTCGCGCTCGCCTACGGGATCGGCGGCGTCCTCGCCGCGGCCGGGATCATCGTCTCCTTCCTCTACACCGGCTCGGCGATGGCGACGACGGCGATCGGGACGCTGATCCCGATCCTGCGCGACGGCGGCGAGCTCAAGACCCGCTTCGGCACCTACCTGCTGGCCGCCGGCGGCGCCGGCGAGTTCGGCCCGATCCTGCTGGTGACGCTGGTCCTCTCCACCACCAACCCCCTGCACGAGGCGGCGATCCTGCTCGCCTTCGTCGCCCTGGCGCTGGTCCTGGCTATGGGCTCGGTGCGCTGGGCCTGGCGCGGCTGGCCGGCGCTGGAGCGGACCTTCGAGGCGAGCAGCCAGCTGGCGGTGCGGATCACCGTCGTCCTCGTCTTCGGCCTCGTCCTGCTCGCCGGCAAGCTCGGCCTCGACATCCTGCTCGGCGGCTTCGTCGCCGGGATGATCACCCGGTTGGCCCTGCAGGGCCACGAGCTGCAGGTCTTCGAGTCGAAGCTGACCGCGGTCGGGTTCGGCTTCTTCGTCCCCTTCTTCTTCGTCGCCAGCGGCATCGACTTCGACCTCGCCGCCCTCGGCTCGGCCGAAGCGATCGCCAAGCTGGCGATGTTCCTCTGCCTCTTCCTGATCGTGCGCGGGGTGCCGGCCCTGCTGCTCTACCGTGGCGTCTTCGACCTGCGTGAGCGAGCGGCGCTGGCCTTCTACTCGGCCACCGAGCTCCCCCTGGTGGTGGCGATCACGACGATCGCCATCGACTCCGGCCACATGCGCCCCTCGACCGCCGCCGGCCTGGTCGGCGCGGCGATGCTCTCGACCCTGATCTTCCCCTTCGTCGGCGCCGCCCTGCGCCGCGGCGCCGAACCCGTGCCCGCCGTATCATCTGCCCCCTCGGGCGCGTAGCTCAGTGGGAGAGCGCTCGCTTCACACGCGAGAGGTCGCTGGTTCGAAACCAGCCGTGCCCATTCGAAGCCCTTCGTAGAGCCAAAAATCGGAGGGTGGTTCGAAACCAGTCGCGAATTTGGCTCTGTAGAGCGAAAGACCGCACGGCCCGGACGCGCAGGCGTGGCGGAAGGTGTGGAACTGACCCATACGACCTGATAATCGCCGCCCCGATTTCGGTTCGCTACTCAAACTCCTCGCTGCTTGCGATCGCCTCCTCGAAGCGCGGCATCGCTGAGCCGGGGTCGGCGTCCCACTCAACGCAGAGCGCCAACGTGCCAAGGACCGAGTGAAAGGTGTCGTCCGGCTTGTCGCGCAACCCCTCGATCAGGGATGCGGCGAACGAGGACTCAATGGGTTCGCCGCGGCTGAGAGCGTCGGCCTCCTCGGCAAGCATCACCTGCATCCTGCTCAGTTCGGCGAAGATCTCCTCCAGCGCTTCGGCCCCCTCGAGTCGAGGCATCTCCCGAATCTCTTCCAGCACCTCGCGCAGGCCGGCCTCGGCCGAAGCGAACGACGCGGCCTCGTCGTCGTGGATCTCCGTTCCGGCGATCGAGGCGATGATTCCGGAGGCTTCATTTAGCTTCGCGATCCCGCGGCGGGCCAGATCTCCGAGCCGCTCGTCCAATAGCGGGACGGCGGGATCCTCCCAGTCGCGCAGGGCCTCGTCGGGATAGACGGACTCGGAAAAGACCCGCAAGGCAGAGGAGGCGACCAATCGTCCCTCGCGCACCGGCGCCAACAGAAAGCCGAGGTCGTCACGAAGCTCCCCTCGGCAGATCTCGATCTGTTGCTCCACGGTAGGTAGCCATTCAAAGGCACTCGCGATCTCGACCGCGACCAGATATTCGGGAGATGCCCACCCGAGGTCGGGCTCCTGCTGGCGATGAGACACATCTGCCCTGAAACCCGCGTCGCCCAGTGCTACGGCAAGCGCCTCACCCTGCTCCCTCACCCTCGCTGCCGAGAGCGTCCTGGCGATCTCTGCGGCTTGGTGGACCCCGGTTTTGCCCCTCGCCAGCATGGCCGCTCGCGACCCCTCACCCCCGTGTCGGCGCTCCGCCACGATCGCATAGAGGTCAGTGAGCGTCCTTTGCAGCCGCTCTAGCTCCCCCGACGGTGGCTCGCTCAGCAGCCGCCATCGATCCCAGCCCAGCAGTTGCTCGACGCTCTCCAAGAGCTTCGCGATCGCCGCTGAGCTCGCCTCTTCGTTGAAGAGGTCGAGGACAAGATTTGCTCCCATGGTGCCGAGATACCCGACGGGTTCTTCGCCGGGCATCTCGCCCTGGTCGAGGACTCCGGGCTCGATGCCGGCAAAGGGGGGCGGAGAAAGTCGGCGAGCCGACTCGTTCAGCTCGACCGCGCCGTCTGCCAACGCGGGGGTCGGCCTCTTCCCACGGGCCCAGGTGTTCGCGGCTTTGGCCAGGAGCGTCGAGGTATCGCGGATGATTGCTGCAGAGGTCAGTAGGTAATCGGTCTGCGAGCTGGCCGCGAGCACCGCCGCGGTAGCCCTGACCCGAGCCCGATTCCAGGCGACCTCCGCATCGCTCGGAAGCTGGGCGCGCGCTATCGCCTTCTCGGCGATTGGCACCTCCCCTAGACCCGCAAGCTCCCCGCTCGCATCGACCGCTCGACACAGAGCAAACTCAGCTTGCGGCGCCAAGGCGATCAAGTAGCGGCAAAGCTCGACGACGGCATCGTGGGGGTCGGGCTGTGTCGCTTCGGCGACGAAGGCATAGCTCGCCTCGGCGGCCGGCTCTCCCTCCACCGTGTGGGTCAGGCCCGCCCCTCGCGTCCAGGGGCGCTCGCGTCCAAGGCGCTCGAGGAGGGCGTCGGCGCCGCCGAGCGCGTCGGCTACGGCCTGCGCCAGGGCCGGGTCACACAGGTAGGCAGTCTCGAGCAAGAGCTTCACCTGCGCGATCGCCTGGCCCTCTGCGGCCGCGGCAATCTGGGCCGGATCGAGCCCGGCCCCTGCCCCGAGCCCCGCAAGCGCCGCGAGAAGAGCGGCCGTACCTGAGGCGTTCCCGGCCCTGGCCATCGGGGCAGACACGGCTGCTCTTCGCAGGAGCTCCTCGCGCGCGTCCTCGACCTCCACCTCACGGAGCCTGGCGACTGAGCTTTGGACCGGTGCCGGGAAGATCTCGGTGTCCCCGTCGTTAATCACGAGGTAGGTGATCAGACCGATGTCTCCGGCCGCTGCTCCCTCCTCACGCAGGATCTCGGGCCACGCCTCCGCCGATCGGCGAAAGCCCGCCACGCGAAGTGCCTGCAGCGCGACGGTGAAGGAGGCAGCGTCCTGTTGTCGATCGAGCCGCTCGCCGAGGGCACCGATGATCACCTCTTTATCCAGTTGCCTCTCGGCCATCAGCCTCATGAGGAAAACCTGAAGGTCCGCCGGCGAGAGAATCTCGATAATCGCTCCAACGGTTTCGGCCAGGACCGGGGGAGGGCGTCGGTGGACCGCGTCCATGACCTGTTGCGAGCGAAGCTCATGCAGGCCGCCCAGCCGGCCTTCGCGCTCAATGATCAGGTGCTCTCCCAGCAGTCGCTCCAGGGCTGCCCGCAAGGAGATCCGGTCGCACCGCAACGCCTGCGCCAGCTCCGCCGTGCCGATCTCCGCGCCGAAGGCATCGGCGGTCGCGACCAGCCGCAGCACCTCAAGCTCCAGGGAGCGCCGCTCGCCGATGCGCCGAGCGACCTGCATCGAGATCGTTTTGGCCAGCCGCTCGCCCTCGCTCAGCAGATGGCCGTACTCGAGCAGGAGCCCTCCGCATTGCTCATAGGCCTCCCGCCACTCCGACCACTTCGTTTCCCCTCGACCCCGAAGCTCTTCCCAGATCCGCTCGGCCAAGGCCGGCGTCAACTCGGGGCGCACTTCCGCGGCGCGATAGCCGGCGCCAATGAGGAAGAGATCCTCCTCACGGCAGGCGCCGAGCACGACGACCTGCGGGTGTTCGCGGAGCTCCTCAATAAGGAGGTCGAAGCCGGCACGGTCATCGCGACCGAGGTCGTCGACGACGAATCCGAGGGGAACGTGACCCGGAGCCAAACCGTTTGCCAGGCGAATCAGTGCCGGTACGTCCTCCTCACGAAGCCGCCGAACCCGGTACCAGCGGTACCGATGGCGGTTGGCGAAGGCAGTCAGCCAGATCAGAGCGGACTTTCCGGCGCCAGAGGGACCGATCGCCAGCGCCAGCCCGCAGCTCTCCAGGCCCTCAAGAAGCCCCTCGACCTCGGGCCGCCCGACCGCAAGCCCGGCGACGACGTGCCCTGGAACCACATCGACGCCTGCGTAGAAGCCCTCGTCCTCGATCGGGGTGACGAAATCAACCAACTCAGCCACGCCCTCGCGTACCGCCTCCTCGAGCGCGCTGGGGTCGATCGCTTCGCTCAGTTCGTCTATCCACCTGCCTATGCCGGAGGTCGATACCGCCGCGGGGTCGCCGTGGGCGCGGACCCCGTTCTCATCGGCGAGGTCGGCGAGCTTCCTGCGAAGCAATGCCTGATGGGCGACGCAGCTGGCCGGCGGCAGGCCCAGCTTCTCGGCGAGAATCCTCACCGCTGTGTCCTCCGGTGACGGGCATACCAAGACATGCACGCGGGCGAGGAAGTCCTCTCTGTCGAGGATGTTTCGAGCTCCCTCACCCGCCGCCCGCCTCAGCTTCGCGTCATCGCACTCCGCGAGCGTCTTGTCGAGCCCGGTCTCGACCGATCCCAACGGGCGCTCGAGCACCAGCCCGGCGTGAGCGTTCTCGTCCAGTCGCAGACGCTCGGCGAGGCGGGCCCACTCCGAAGACAAGTCGCCAAGCGTGAACTCGCCGCGATTCTCGCGGCGCGATTTCACTTGGAGGTGCAGCCAGTGCTCCCCCAATTCGACCGAGATGTCATCCAGGCCCTCTGGAACCAGCCGCCGGATTGGAATCGCCCCACTCCAGGCACGCACGGCGAGCTCAGTCGCCACGGCATCCTGAAAGTGAAAGCCCCGGCCGGCGTGAGCCCCACTGCGAGTTGCGCGCCATAGCCGATCCGTCGTCACAGAGGAAAAGTAGTGACGGCGCTGGCGTCTAAGCAATACCTGCGCCTCTCGTTTTCAAAGCTGACCGAAAACGAAGCGGTAGAGGCGGCAAGAAGGTTGGCTGCGACGATCGGAGTTAGCTCGTGACGCATCCGACTGACGGCGCGCAGCCTCGTTGATGGGAAGCGGCCGAGCTAGAAGACCTACAAGCACCCGATTTCGCTGTCGAGGGAAGGCGCTTCCTCAAGGGGTAAATCGATTCTCGCAAGCGGGTTTGGTCCTTTCGGTTCGCGATATGGCTGAAACCGCTGGTTCGAAACCAGCCGTGCCCATAGCCTGATCCCGAAAAGACCCGCGGGCACCATCCGTGCCGCTTCCTAGCGTGGAGCCATGGAGCACTCGGCCTTCTACCAAGTGGCCGCCGAGGCCATACCGATCCTCTTCATCGCGCTGCTCTTGCAGATGGATTACTTCACGGCCGACAGCAAGGACGCGCAGGGGAACCTGTTCGTCCTGTCTCTCGTGGTCTTTGCCGCGATCGGCGAGACGATCGCCCTTGGGGCCCTTGCGGACAACCAAGATCCCAGCACCGTCGAGGGAGCAGCGGTTCTGATGGCAATCACTGTCCTGTTCCTGCCGCTGCTCGTCCGTGCGGCGCGTCCGCTGATCAGCAATATCGAAGAGTCGGGCGGAGCGGCGCGCACCATTCTCCGTGCGGCTATTGGGATTCTCCTGTTCGGCGTCACTGTCTTTACCCTGACTTTTCCCGGAAGCTTTGGCTCGTTTATCGCGGTCTTCGCGATCGTCTTCTTTGTCGTGGCCAACTTTGTCGGCATCCGCTTGGATCGAAAGCCCTCGGACTCCGACGGCGGCGACTAAGCGGAGCCTGCGGCGCGCGCGGACGAACGCACCCATGGTGTGCCGTCTCGACCTGGGCCACTCGCGACCGCATACTGCACGGGCTGTTGCAGGGGGTTGTGAGGCCGCGCTCCGCTTCCGACCATTGAAAGATGCGCCCCTTTGCAGCAATCGGGGCAGCGGCACTGGTTGCCCTCGCCCTCGTCGTGCCGGCTCGCGCCGACGCGTCTCCCGCGAACGTCGCCGCCCTGCAGGCGGCCCTGCTGCAACTGCAGCTCTACGACGGCCACGTCGACGGAATCCGCGGGCCGCTGACGCGGCGCGCTGTGGTCGCCTTCCAGCGCAACCGCGGCCTCGCCGCCGACGGCGTCGCCGGGCCGCGGACGCGGCGGGCGCTCGGCTGGCGCGGACGCCCGGGGCTGGGCAGCCGCACGATGCGGATCGGCAATCGCGGCTGGGACGTGGCGGCGCTGCAGTACCTGCTGCAGCGCTCGGGCAATGGAGCGGGAAGGGCCGATGGCCTCTTCGGGCCACTGACGCAGGCGGCGGTGATGCGGGCGCAAAGCGCCGCCGGGATCGGCGCCGACGGGCTCGCCGGCCCGGCGACGATCGCCTCGCTGCGCGGGCGCGGGACCGCACCGAGCGCCCCCGGCCCGAGCGGGCCGATCAGCTTCTACCGGCCCGTCTCGGGGCCGATCGGCGATGGCTTCGGAGCCGCTCGCGGCGGCGGTCGTCTCCACCAAGGGCTCGACTTCCCGGTCCCCCAGGGGACCCTGGTCCAGGCCGCGGGCGTCGGCACGACGATCTTCGCCGGCTACAACGCCGCCGGCTACGGCAACCTCGTCGTCGTCCAGCACCGGCTCGGCTACACCACCTGGTACGCGCACCTCTCCTCGATCGCGACCTGGGTCAACGAGCAGGTCGAAGGCGGCACCCGGCTCGGCTACGTCGGCTCGACCGGCTACTCGACCGGGCCCCACCTGCACTTCGAGGTGCGCCGCTACGACACCCCGATCGACCCGCTTCCGATGCTGCTGCCGACCGTCGCCGCGCGCCCGCTCAGCCTCGCCGGTGGCGGCGCCAGCAAGCTCGAGTGCGGAGGCAGCAGACCCGCTTCCCACAAGCCATCGAGAGCCGGCGACTGGATCGCCCGCGAGCCTCTCTGCCGGTAGACGCCTTAGCTCCCCAGCAGCCGGATCTCGCAGTCGACGCCGGAGGCCTTTGCCATCTGCGCGTCACCAGTGAGGAGTAGCCCAACGTCCGGCTCGGTTCCGGCAGTCGCCAAGATCAGGGCGTCGGGCATGCGCAGGGCGCGATGTCGAGCTCGCAGCTCCGCCGCAGCGTCGGCAACCACCTCGTCGACTACTAGGACCTCGGAGATCAGGTCGTTGAAGAAGTCCCTGACATGCGGCTCCTGGTGATGGCCGAGCCGGGCGCCGGTCAAAACCTCGGCGTAGGTGACGGCGGAGACAAGCAGGGACTGGGCGCGCAGTTGCTTCCGAATCTCCGTGTCGGCGGCCTCATGCAGCGCGTCGCCACGGTCGAGGAAGCCCACGACAACGCCCGAGTCGAGAACTACCGCCACTCCTCGCGCAGCCCCCCCACCTGCTTACGCAGGTCGCCGCCGGTGTCGAGACACCCCGAGTAGCGGGAGACAAGCTCATCGATCCGAGTGAGGACGACGCGCCCGGCGCCGTCAGCCTCCACCCGCAGGGTGTCGCCGGGCTCAAAGCCCGCGGCGCGGAATGGGACCGCGGGGATCGTTACCTGATGCTTGCTGGAGACTTTGGTCCGATTCTTTACCTTTTTGGACATAAGTAAAGGATAGCGCGTGGGCGACGAGGGCTGACAGCGTCGCCGGGATCAGGGTGACTGCGACCAGGAAGGGCAGTATTTCCACGGAGCTCACCGAGAGGCCTTCCTCGCCGTGGAACCAGTCATCGGTGAGTTCGGCCGGGCTGAATCCGAGTACGGCGAAGATCGCGACGAAGCTGGCCAGGCAAGCCCGGGCGAAGGCGCGCCGGTAACTCGAGGCGCACACCGCACCCGCGACGACCGCGAGAAAGCAGGCCACGGCCGCGGCCGCAACAACTCCGATCGAGCCCGTCGCGACGGCCCCCGAGCCAGCGAGCGCGACCACGGCGGCAACCGCCGCGTCGATCGCGAATCTCCATCGCTCCAGCATCGCCGGGCATCGTTCCAGGCCCGCGGCCGCAACCGGCCTCGCGGGCCGGCCCAGCTAGGACGTACGTCCGATCAGGGCCGGCAGGTCGCGGTGGTGATCGAGGACGAAGTCGGCTTCGGTGCCGGGGTCGGGGTCGTCGTGGAGGCCGCGGTAGCGGACGGTGCGCATGCCGATCGCCTGGGCGCCGGCGATGTCGGTGCGGCGGAGGTCGCCGACGTGGACGGCTTCGGCGGGGGTGGCGCCGAGGGACGAGAGGGCGGCTTCGAAGATCTCGGGCGAGGGCTTGTAGTGGCCGACCTCGTCGGAGAAGCCCCAGCCGGAGAAGTGGGTGAGCAGGTTCTCGCCGTCGAGGATCTCGCGCAGCAGCTCGCCGCCGGTGAAGCCGACGTCGCAGACGATCCCCAGGCGCAGGTCCTGCTCGGAGAGGGCCTGCAGGCACTCGCGGATCCCGGGTGAGAGCTCGAGCTGGGCGCCGCGGCCGGCGCCGAGAAATGCCGCCGCCACCTGCTCCCCCGCCTCGCCTTCGGCGCCCAGCGCGACGGAGAGCATCTCCGCCCCCTGGCGCGGGTGGAAGTGCAGGCCTTCGGACCAGGAGCGGTGGTAGCTCTCCCCAACCTGGTCGAGATGAGCCGCCAGCAGCTCCGCCTCGACCTCGAGGCCGTGGGCCTCGCAGGCGTCGGTGACCGCCTGCCGGCGCGCTGCTTCCATCGCGCCCGTGGGGACGGAGGCGATCGTGTTCCAGAAGTCGAAGGTCACTGCTTTCACAGGGGCTCCCATGCGGCCGCCACGCTACCGGCCGCGGGCAAGAAAAAGGCCCCGCCGGGTGGCGGGGCCTCTCTCTGCGAAACGTGGCCGCGAACCTACTTCTTGGCGCGCGGGAGCTTCAGCGCCAGCCTCTTCGAGGTGCTGGCCTTGTTGCCGGCGGCGTCGGTGCTGGTGATCAGCGCCTTCACGGACAGCTTGCCGCCCTTGGCGACGCTGGCCGCGCGCTTGCTGAGCGGGACCTTGACCGTGCTGATGGCACCCGGAGCGAGCTTGACGCTCTTGGAGCCGAGGACCAGGATCCGCTTGGTCTTGCCGAGGCGAACGGCCTTGGCGGTTTTCAGCGTGATCCGCACCCTGCAGCCACCGGTCTCGGCAGCGGGGCAGGTGAGCCGCAGCTGGGCGAACAGCTTCTTGCCCGCCTTGGTCACCTTCGCCTTGCCGAGCAGCGGCAGCAGCGCCTTCTTGTCCGCACCGAGGGCGTCGATTTTCTCGACCCCGTCGACCCGGTCGAGGGTCAGCGCGTCGGTCTGGGCGCTGTCGGTGCCGGCGTCGCCGTGGACGAAGTCGGAGACCCCGTCGCGGCTGAACAGCTGGTCGTCGCCGCCGTCGCCGTGCAGGTCGTCGGCCCCGTCGCCGCCGGTGACGACGTCGTTGCCGGCACCCGCGTTGACCGTGAACGCCGTGCGTCCGGCGAGACCGGCAGCGGTCGGGCTGAATTTGTCATTACCGCCGAGGCCGTTGACGAAGAACCGCTCGGCCGCGAGGTCGATGCCGAAGGCACCGGCCCCCTGGGCGTTGGGGAGGCGGTTGAACTGGACACGACCGGGAGCACCCGGACCGTAGGTGTAGACCTCGTTGGCGGCGTCGTTGCCGTTGCTGACGACCGTGTCGGTACCAGCGTCGCCCGTGTTCTTGTCGGTGCCGTCGCCGTTGTTCCAGATCATCGTGTCGTCGCCGTCGCCGCCGTTGGCGGTGTCGCCGCCTTTGCCGCCGGTCAGCGTGTCGTTGCCGGCGTCGCCGTTCTGGACGTCGGTCCCGTCGCCGCCGGTGACGGCGTCGTTGCCCTCGCCTGCGTTGACGGTGATCGTCGTGCGGCCGCCGATGCCGTCAGCGGTCGGGTTGAACTGGTCGTTGCCGCCGAGGCTGTTGATCACGAGGTTCTCGGCATCGAGGTCGATGCCGAAGGCACCGGCGCCTGCGGCGTTCGGGGCGCGGTTGAACTGGACGCGGCCAGCGGCTGCGCCGGGACCGTAGGTGTAGACCTCGCCCGCGGCGTCGTTGCCGTTGCTGACAACGGTGTCGTTGCCGGCGTCGCCGGTATCCATGTCGGTGCCGTCGCCGTTGTTCCAGATCATCGTGTCGTCATCGGCGCCGCCGTTGGCGGTGTCGTTGCCTTTACCGCCGGTGAGGCTGTCGTTTCCGGCGTCACCGTTCTGGATGTCACCGCCGTCGCCGCCAATGACCGCGTCGTTGCCGGCGCCAGCGTTGACGGTGATGACCGTACGGAGGGCCAGACCGGCAGCGGTCGGGGAGAACTGGTCGTCCCCGCCGAGGCTGTTGATCACGAGACTCTCCGCCTCGAGGTCAATTCCGAAGGCACCGGCGCCCGCGGCGTTCGGGGCGCGGTCGAACTGGACGCGCCCGGCCTCGTTGCCGGGGCCGTAGGTGTAGACCTCGCCCGCGGCGTCGTTGCCGTTGCTGACGACAGTGTCGTTGCCGGCTCCGCCCGTGTTGAGGTCGGTGCCGTCGCCGTTGTTCCAGATCATGGTGTCGTTCTCGGAACCGCCGAGAACCGAGTCGTTGCCTTTGCCAGCGGTGAGGGTGTCATCGCCGGCTCCGCCGTCGATGATGTCGTTTTTGGCGCCAGCGATGACGGTGTCGTTGCCGTCGCCTCCGCTGATGGTGAGAGCGCTGTAGTCGGCAGCCGCCAGGGCGCTTGCGTTGACAGTGTCGACCCCTTCACCGGCGTTGACGATGATTTGGGCGTTCGGCCCGGCATCGAGCGCGGTCGCAACGTCGTTCAGGGCGATCTTGCCCCCGACGACGGAGAGTTTGATTTGGTCGGCCGCCGCGTCGCCGGTCACGGTAAGGACGTTGCCCTGAACGTCAGGCGTCGCCGTCGCGCTCGCGGCCACAGGGATGGCCAGCGGTGCGATCGACGCCGTGGCGACCAGCAGGGCCGTCAGCTTCGAAGAACGGAACATCGGAGTAATACCTCCAGGGTTTGTGTGGGTACCGCCACGAGGGCGGAGGGGAAATTCGTCTAGGGGCAGAGACGCGGGAGCGGCGCACTTCTTCCCGGCTGGGTAGGACTTTTAGGTGCGCTTGAGGTGCGCCGCCCTCCGGGCAAGAAAAAGGCCCCGCCAGAGGCGGGGCCTTTTCCCACTGGAACGTGCTCTTGGCTACTTCTTCGGCCGCGGCACCTTCAGCGCCACCGGAGCGGTGGTGTTGACGGTGTTGCCGGCGGCGTCGGTGCTGACGATCAGCGCGGTCGCCGCCAGCTTGCCGCCCTTGGCGAGCGCCGAGGCGCTCGCCTTGAGGGCGACTTTGGCGGTCGCCGTGGCGCCAGGGGCGAGGGTGACCTTGGCCGAGCCGAGGACCACGATCGCCTTGACGTTGCCCAGCTTGACCGCCTTCGCGGTCTGCAGGGTCACGCTGACCTGACAGCCGCCGGTCTCGGTCGCCGGGCAGGTGAGCGGCAGCTGCGCGAACAGCTTCTTGCCCGCTTTACCGACCGAAGCCGCGCCCAGCGTGGCCGGGGTGGCTTTGCTGTCGACCACCGGCGGAACCGGCGGAACCGGCGGAGGCGGCGGAGGCGACAGTTTCGGCGGCTCCAGGGCGTCGATGTTCTCGACCCCGTCGACGCCATCGAGCGGCAGCGTGTCGGTTTCCGCGCTGTCGATGCCAGCGTCGCCGTGGACGAAGTCGGCGACCCCGTCGCGGGCGAACAGCGAGTCGTTGCCGTCCTGACCGCTGAGGATGTCGTTGCCGGCACCGCCGGTGATGACGTCGTCGTCGGCACCGCCGAGGAACGTGTCGGCCTCCTCGGCGCCGATCAGCTCGTCTTTGCCGGCACCGCCGTTGGCGCTGACCTGCAGGCCGACACCGGGCGAGACGGTGAATTTGTCGTCACCGGCGTCGCCGTTGTTGGACACGGACTCGATGCCGCCGGTGGTCTCACCGGCGCCGTTGGTGAACGTGACTTTGAACGGGATCAGGCTCGACCGTGCGAACACGACCTGGCCGGCCTCGCGGGCGAGCGTGTTGACGTCGGACCCGGCGGCCGAGCCGTTGGACTCGAACGTGTCGGAGCCGGTGCCGCCGTTGGCGGTGTCGGTGCCGTCGCCGTTGTTCCAGACGATGACGTCGTCGCCGGCACCGCCGGAGTGGACGTCCGCGTCTTTGCCGCCGGCGAGGCGGTCGTTGCCCGCGTCGCCGTTCAGCGTGTCTTTGCCGTCGGCACCGGCAACCGTGTCGTTGCCTTCACCGGCGTTGATGGTGATCGCCAGGGCTTGGACGCCCGGAGCGCTCGGACCGAACTGATCGTTACCGGCAGCGCCGTTGACGACCAGTTTCTCGGCGTCGAGGTCGATGCTGAAGGCCGGCGCCGTCGTGCGCTGGAACAGCACCCGCCCGTTGGCCGGCCCGTAGGTGTAGATCTCGTCGCCGGCGACACCGTTGCTCTGCACCGTGTCGATGCCGGCGTCACCGGTGTTGCGGTCGGACCCGTCGCCTGGGTTCCAGGTCATCGTGTCGTCGCCGTCGCCGCCGGAGACCGTGTCGCCACCTTTGCCGCCGATCAGCGTGTCGGTGCCGCCTTCGCCGTTGAGCGTGTCGTCGGCGTCGGCGCCGGTCACGGCGTCGCTGCCTTCACCGGCGTTGATCGTGATCTCGACCGTGTTGACGCCGGGAGCGGCGGGGGCGAACCGGTCGTCGCCGCCTTTGCCGTTGACGACCAGGCTCTCAGCTTCGAGATCGATGGTGAATTCCGGCGCGGTGGTGCGGCGGAAGAGGGCACGACCGGGCGCCGCGGGGGCGTAGTCGTAGACCTCGGGGGTATCCACGCCGTTGCTCAGAACCGTGTCCAGGCCGGCATCGCCGGTGTTGACGTCGGAGCCGTCACCGGGGTTCCAGGTCATCGTGTCGTCGCCTTCGCCGCCGGAGACGGTGTCGCCGCCTTTGGCGCCGAAGAGGGCGTCGTTGCCGCCATCGCCCTTGAGGGTGTCGGCGCCCTCGGCGCCGGTCACGGTGTCGTTGCCGTCACCGGCGTTGGCGACCAGCGAGAGACCGGCGAGGCCGGTGCCGGTCGGGGCGATCGTGTCGTTGCCGCCCAGCAGGTTGACTTCAAGGCGCTCGGCCGTGAAGTTGATGCTGAAGGGCGGAGCGCCGGCGGTCCGCTGGAACAGCACGCGGTCGACGGGCGGGTCGCCCTCGGTGATTTTTTCGTAGGTGTAGGTCTCTTCGACGGGGGCGCCGATGCTGAGCACCGTGTCAGTGCCCTCGCCACCCTCGTTGCGGTCGTTGCCCTCGGCGGGGTTCCAGACCATCGTGTCGTCGCCGGCTTCGCCGAGGATGACGGTCTCGTCGCCTTTGCCACCGGTGAGCCGGTCGTTGCCGGCGCCGCCGCGCAGCTCGTCGACGTCGTCGCCGCCGTTCAGCGTGTCGTCGCCATCGGTACCAGCGATCAGGTCGACGCCGGCACCGCCGTTGACGGTGAGCAGCGTGCGGCCCGCGATCGGGTCGGCGTTGGCTGGGCTGAACGAGTCGGCGCCGCCGAGCCCGTTGACCGTGAGGTTCTCGGCCTCGAGGTCGATCGAGAAGGCGCCCGCGCTGGTCCGCTTGAGCAGAACGCGGCCCGGGTCGCCAGCCTCGTAGGTGTAGACCTCGTCACCGGCGTCGTTGCCGTTGCTGATGACCGTGTCGTTGCCGAGGCCGCCGGTGTTCTTGTCGGAGGCGTCGCCGTTGTTCCAGGTCATCGTGTCGTCGCCATCGCCACCGTTGGCGATGTCTTCGCCTTTGCCGCCGACCAGCGTGTCGTTGCCGGCGTCGCCGTTCTGGACGTCGACGCCGTCGCCACCGTTGACGACGTCGTCGCCGTCACCGGCATTGACGGTGATCGTGGTGCGGCCGGCGATGCCGGTGCCGACCGGGTTGAACGTGTCGTTACCGGCCAGCGAGTTGATCTCCAGGCTCTCGGCTTCGAGGTCGATCTGGAAGATGACCGCGCTGGTCCGTTTGAAGACGACGCGACCGGCCTGTGCGCTCGCCTCGTAGGTGTAGGTCTCGGCGTTGACGTTGCCGTTGCTGCGGACGGTGTCGTTGCCGAGACCGCCCGTGTCGACGTCGGTGCCGTCGCCGTTGCTCCAGATCATCGTGTCGTCGCCGTCGCCGCCGTTGGCGGTGTCGGCGCCGGGGCCTCCGGTCAGCGAGTCGTTGCCGCCGTCGCCGTTCTGGACGTCGACGCCGTCGCCACCGACGACCGTGTCGTTGTCTTCACCGGCATTGACCGTGATCGTGGTGCGGCCGGCAATACCGGTGCCGACCGGGCTGAACGAGTCGTTACCGGCCAGCGAGTTGACCAGCAGGCTCTCCGCTTCCAGATCGATCTGGAAGGCGCCGATGCCCGCCGCGTTGGCCGCGCGTTTGAAGACGACGCGGCCCGCCTGGGCGCTGGCTTCATAGGTGTAGACCTCGGCAGCGGGGTTGCCGTTGCTGACGGCGGTGTCGTTGCCGAGGCCACCGTTGTTGATGTCTGACCCGTCGCCGTTGTTCCAGGTCATCGTGTCGTCGTTGTCGCCACCGTTGGCGGTGTCGTCGCCTTTGCCACCGACGAGCGAGTCGTTGCCGGCGTCGCCGTTGAGGGTGTCTTTGCCCTCGGCGCCGGTCACCTGGTCGTCGCCGTCACCGGCGTTGGCGATCAGAGAGAGGCCGCCGAGGCCGGTGCCGACCGGGGCGATCGTGTCGTCGCCGGCGAGCAGGTTGACTTCGAGGCGCTCGGCCGTGAAGTTGATCGAGAAGGCCGGGGCGCCGGCGGTGCGCTGGAACAGCACGCGATCCACAGGCGGTTCGCCCTCGGTGACTTTCTCGTAGGTGTAGGTCTCAGCGACGGCTGCGCCGTTGCTGAGCACGGTGTCGATGCCTTCGCCACCGTCGTTGCGGTCGTTGCCCTCGGCCGCGTTCCAGATCATCGTGTCGTCGCCGCCTTCGCCGAGGACGACCAGCTCGTTGCCTTTGCCGGCGGTGAGCGTGTCGTTGCCGTCGCCACCGCGCAGCTCGTCGATGCCGTCGCCGCCTTTGAGGACGTCGTTGCCGAGTTCGCCGTTGAGGAAGTCGGGGCCCTCGGCCGTGGTCACCGTGTCGCTGCCTTCACCGGCGTTGACGATGATCGACAGCGCGCCCAGTCCGGGACCCGCCGGGCTGAGGTTGTCGTCGCCGCCGCGCGCGTTCACTTCCAGCCTCTCGGCCGTGAAGTTGATGCTGAAGGCAGGAGCGCCGGCGGTCCGCTGGAACAGCACGCGATCCACAGCCGGTTCGCCCTCGGTGACTTTCTCGTAGGCGTAGGTCTCGCCGACGGGGGCGCCGTTGCTGAGAACGGTGTCGATGCCGTCGCCGCCGTCGTTGCGGTCGCTGCCCTCGGCAGCGTTCCAGATCATCGTGTCGTCGCCGCCTTCGCCGAGGACGACGAGCTCGTCGCCTTTGCCGGCGGTCAGGGTGTCGTTCCCATCCCCGCCGCGCAGCTCGTCGACGTCGTCGCCACCGTTGATGAGGTCGTTGCCGCCACCGCCGGTGAGTTTGTCGAGGCCGGCTTCGCCGTTGATCGTCAGGGCGCCGTAGTCGGCTGCCGCCAACGCGCTCGCGTCGACGATGTCGTCTTCCGCGCCGGCGTTGACGACGATCTCCGCGTCCGGACCGGCCGCGAGGCCGGTCGACTCGCCGTTCAGGGCGATCTGGCGGACTCCTTCGACTTCAACGACGCTGAGGATGATTTGGTCAGCACCGTCGCCGGTCACGGTCAGGACGTTGCCCTGAACGTCGGGCGTCGGCGCCGCACTCGCCATCACGGGGAAGGCCAGCAGTGCAATCGCCGCCGCGGCGACCAGCAGTGCCGCCAACTTGGAAGATCGGAACATCGAGGTGTACCTCCAGGGTCGTTGCCGCCAACCGGCGGCGAAAAAGTCGGGTCTAGGCAGCAGAGACACACGAAGGCCCTGGTTCTTCCCGACCCAGACAAATTTTTTTGGCCTGCTCTGAGCTGAGGGCGGTTAGACGCTCAGAACCTGCAGCGGCCGGTGGACCTCCGCCAGCGCGGCGAAATCGCCGTCCTGGCTGACGACGGGGAGGCCGTGCTCGATCGCGGTCGCGGCGATCAGCGAGTCGGTCAGCTTGATCGCGCGGTGGATTCCCGCCGCGCGGCAGTCGGCCACCAGCCGCGCCCAGGTGACCATCACCGCCTCGTTGATCTGGATCGGGTCCGCCGCCCGCGCGAGCGCAAGCGTGTCGGCTCGCCGGGCACGGGCCTCGTCGTCACCTGCCGCGAGGACGCCAAGCTGCAGCTCGCCGATCGTCACGACCGAGACCGCGACCCTCTCCGGCAGCTCGCCGAGCCGCCGCCCGTCCTCACGAGCGATGAAGACCGAGGTGTCGAGCAGTCCGGCCGTCACCCGCTCACAACTCGTCCAAGGTCTGGCCTGCGGACTCGTCGAGCTCAATCCGCAGCGCCGGATCGGCGGCGCGATCTCTGAGCTGCTCCTGCAGGCGCGATCCGCTCAGCCACCGAGTCCGCTGACCGTGGGGCACGATGTCCGCGGCCGGCTCGCCGTTCACGGTGAGCACGACGCGCTCGCCCGATTTGACCGCGTCGATCACCTGCGCGGTCCTGTTCCGCAGATCGCGCACCCCGATCTCCATGTGCGACAGCGTAGCACCGTCACTTGAGGATCAGTTCGGATTCGAGCTTTTCGACGAACTCCTCGAGCTCGAAGCGTTCGACCACCCCGTTCGCGGTCATCCAGGCTCCGTTCTGGATCCACTCGCCACCGTGGTCGTAGGCGCTCAGAGCAATCGCGACCAGGGACTCATCGAGGACTTCGTCGAGGTATTTCGAGCCCTCCAGCCACTTGAAGTGACCGATCAGTTCGCGTCGGTAGATCATCGCGACCAACGCTAGGTCGCTCGGGCGCACGGATGGCGCGCAGATCGGGCCAGCTTTGAAAATCTTCCGTGCCCGAAGGCGCGCAGAGCGGCTTCGGGCTCCCAATTACTCGTCCGGCTGCTCCAGCACCGAGAGGATGTTGCCGGCGGGGTCGCGGAACCAGGCGACGCGGGGGCCGCCCTCGGTGACGATGCCGCGCTCGTCCTGCGGGAACTGGTCGTAGCGCTCAAAGCTGACGCCGCGCTCGACCAGGCCGTCGACCGTCGCCTCGACGTCGTCGACCGGGAAGTTGAGCACGGTGTAGGTGGCGGGGACGTGGTCCTCTTTGATGTAGACGAGCGTGTCGCGGCCGCCGGCGAGCTTCAGCACGATCAGGCCGTTCTCCTCGTCGAGGGTCTCGGTCGCGATCCCAAGCGTGCCTTCGTAGAACTCGCGCGCCTTGCCCAGATCGTCCACGGCGAACCCGTTGTAGGCCTTGCTGTCGGCGAGCATCGTCGCCTCCTCTCGGTCGTTTACGGGACTGCTACCCGTTATGACCGCGGCGAAGGCCGAAACTCATCGCGCTTCGAGCACAACCGCCAGGCCCTGCCCGACGCCGATGCAGAGCGAGGCGACGCCGTAACGCCCGCCGCTCGCCCGCAGCTCGTGCGCGACCCGGCCGACGACCCGCGCCCCGGAGGCCCCGAGCGGGTGACCGACGGCGATCGCGCCGCCGCGCACGTTGACCTTCTCCGGATCGAGCTCCGGCCAGCCCTTGAGGCAGGCCAGCGACTGCGAGGCGAAGGCCTCGTTCAACTCCAGCACGTCGACGTCGCCCCACCCGATCCCGGCCTTGGCCAGCGCTTTGTTCACGGCCTCGACCGGGGCGATGCCGAAGACGTCGGGGGCGACCCCGTGGACGCCGCGGGAGACGACCCGGGCCAGCGGCTCGGCACCGATCCGGCCGCCCGCTGCCTCCGAGCCCAGCAGCATCATCGAGGCGCCGTCGTTGAGCGGCGAGCTGTTGCCGGCGGTAACGGTCCCACCCTCGACGAAGGCCGGCTTCAGCTTCGCCAGCTTCTCGAGCGAGGTGTCCGCGCGGATCCCCTCATCGCGCTCCAAGTCGATACCAGGGACCGGCACCACCTCGGCCATCGCCCCCTCGTCGTAAGCGCGCGCCGCCAGCGTGTGGCTGCGCAGCGCGAACTCGTCCTGCGCCTGGCGCGAAATCTCGTACATCCCAGCCAGCTTCTCGGCGCTTTCGCCGAGCGAGATCGTCCACTGATCGGGCATCTCCGGGTTGACCATGCGCCACCCGAGCGTGGTCGAGTAGAGCGTCTCGTGCCCGGCGGGATAGCCGCGGCCCGGCTTCAGCAGCACCCACGGCGCCCGGCTCATCGACTCCACCCCGCCGGCCAGCATCAGCTCGGCGTCGCCGCACTCGATCGCCCGCGCCGCCTGGATCGAGGCCTCGAGGCTGGAGCCGCAGAGGCGGTTGACGGTCGCGCCCGGGACGCTGGTCGGCAGCCCGGCCAGCAGCACCGCCATCCGCGCCACGTCGCGGTTGTCCTCGCCGGCGCCGTTGGCGTTACCGAGGATGACGTCGTCGATCTCGGCCGGGTCGAGCCCGGGCACGCGCTCGAGCAGCGCCCGCACCGAGTGCGCGGCGAGGTCGTCGGGACGGACGCCGGCGAGGGCGCCGCCGTAACGGCCGAAGGGCGTGCGAACCGCCTCGTAGATGAATGCCGCGCGCTCGGACATGGCGCGGCAGCCTACTCGTCGGCGCTCGGCGGGCGGCGACCGCGCTTGCGCTCGCCGGTCCGGCGCTTGCCCTCGAGGCGGCGCTGGCGCGAGGCCCTGGTCGGCCGCGTCGGCCGCCGCCGCCGCGGCACCCGCAGCGCCGCCGCGATCTTCGCCGCCAGCCGCTGCAGTGCCAGCTCGCGATTGCGCGCCTGCCCGCGGGCGTCCTGGGCAACCGCGGTGACGACCGGCCCGATCCGCTGCAGCAGCCGGTCCCGCTGCCGCTCGTCCAGCGCTTGCGAAGCCTCGACGTCGAAGACCGCTTCGACCCGCGAGGCGGTCACGTTCGCGTGCTGGCCGCCGGGGCCGGAGGAGCGGCTGGTGCGGAGCTCGATCTCCGCCAGCGGCAGCGAGAGCCGCTCGTCGATCCGCAGCTCCTCGGCCATCGCTCAGCCCGCCAGCTCGGGGATGTGGCGGCGCAGGTGCTCGTCGATCGTCTGCCGCACCCAGCGCTGGGTATCGGCGTCGGCCATCCGGTAGCGGCCAAGCAGCATCTTCTGGTCGTCGAGCGGCAGCCCGGCGATCTCCCAGCGCACCGCGAGCCGCTCGAACAGCGCCTCCGAGCGCCGCCGCCAGGCGTCCTCCAGCGAGGCGGCGTGGCTGGCCGGCGGCTCGCCGATCTTGGCGACGGTGGCAGCGCTGAGCGACTCGCGCAGGGTGAGTACATTGCCCTCCGGGTCGACGTAGTCGCAGGTGACCGCCTTCTCCCGTGGTCGTCGCTGCTTCTTGCGCTTGGCCATCGCATCGGAGGTTTTACCCCTTATGGGGGGTACGAAGTCGGATGCGCGCTCCCCGAGGCTAGAGTCGGGCGGTGCCGTCCTTTACGTACATCGGTGCACCGATCGACTCGGTCGGCCGCAACGGTGGCGCCGAGCTGAGCCCCTCCACACTGCGCCATCTCGGCCTGCCGGCGGCGCTCGGCGGCCCGGACCAAGGGGACCTGCCGCTGCGGATCCGCGGCGACGAGCGCGACCCCGAGACCGGGCTCCTTGCCAGCGCCGACGTGCTCGCCGCGACGACGGCGATCCGGGCGAAGGTCGCCGAGCAGATCGGCGCCGGCGCCCGCCCCTTCGTCGCCGGCGGCTGCTGCGCGGCGCTGCCCGGCGCCCTGGCAGGGGCGCGCGACGCCCTCGGCGGGATCGGCCTGGTCCACCTCGACGGCCACCAGGATCTATACGACGGCCGCACCTCGCTGACCGGCGAGGCCGCCGAGATGCCGGTCTCGGTCGCGCTCGGCCTCGGCCCCGAGGCCTGGGTCGAGGCGGCGGGCGGCGCCTCGGTCGCCTCCGACCGGGCCGCCCTGGTCGGCTTCCGCGACCGCGAGGAATCGATCGAGGACGGGATGCGCCAGCCGCAGCAGATCTCCCCACCGCCGCTGCTGCGCCCGCTCGAGGACCTGCGCGCCGCCGGGCCCGGCGCGGCAGCCGCCGAGGTGGCCGAGGACCTCGCGGCCGCCGGCCCGTTCTGGCTGCACTTCGACGTCGACGTCCTCGACTCCGGCGCCTTCCCCGCCACCGATTACCTGCAACCCGACGGCCTCAGCTGGGAGGAGCTGCGGGCGACGATCGGTCCCCTGCTCGCCTCCCCCGCCCTCGCCGGCGCCTCGCTCGGCTGTTACAACCCGGAGAAGGACCCCGGCCTCGCCTGCGGCCGCCAGCTAGTAAACGTCCTGGCCGCCGCTTAGGCCAGCGCGTCGATCTTCGCAGCGAGTTCGAAGTCCGCGGCGGTAAGCCCGCCTTCGGAGTGGGTCGAGAGCGTCACCGTCACCGTGTCCCAGGAGATCTCCAGGTCGGGGTGGTGGTTCATCGCCTCCGCCGGCTCGACCAGGCTGCGCACGAACTCAACCGAGCCGACGAAGTCGCCGCGCTCGAACCGCTTCGAGATCGCCGCGCCAGAGCGCTCCCAACCGGGCGATTCAGACATCTTCGTCTCCAATTCGGCATCGCTGAGCAGCGCCATCGGCCCTATGCTGGCAGGCGATGGCGGCAGGCGCAACGAGCGATTCCAAGCCGGTTCTCTGGCAGCTCTCGATCTCGCACTACAACGAGAAGGCTCGCTGGGCGCTCGATTACAAGGGCGTCGACCACGTGCGCCGCTCGCCGCTGCCCGGCGGCCACATGGCGATCGCCCTCTGGCTGACCCGCGGTGCCAGCACCCTGGTGCCGATCCTGCAGATCGACGGCGAGACGATCACCGACTCGACCGCGATCATCGCCGCCCTGGAGGCGCGCTATCCCGAGCCGCCGCTCTACCCCGCCGACCCTGAGCTTCGACGTAAGGCGCTGGAGCTTGAGGACTACTTCGACGAGCAGCTCGGCCCGGCCGCCCGCCTGCTCGCCTTCCACGAGCTGATCAACGAGCCGGAGATCTTCGCCCAGGTCGCCGCCGAAGCGGTCCCGGGCCCGCTCGGCAAGATGAAGAAGGTGACCGGGATCTACGCCAGCACCTACACCAGCCTGCGCTGGAAGGCGAGCAGCGAAGAGGGAGCCGAGGAGGCGCGAGCCAAGATCGTCGCCGCGATGGACGTCGTCGACGCCGAGCTCGCGGCCGGCGACGGCGAGTTCCTGGTCGGCGACAGCTTCAGCGTCGCCGACGTCACCGCCGCCTCGCTCTTCTACCCCGTCGTCGGCCCCGACGAGGGCCCGCTGCCCCCCGGCCAGCCGGTGCCTCCCAACCTCGAGCGCTTCCGCGAGGAGCTCAGCACCCGCCCCGCGTTCAACTGGGTCAAAGAGACGTTCCGGCGCCACCGCCACTCGCACCCCCCGGTCTCTTCCGCAATAAGCGGATAGACCGATGCAATCCTCTGTCTTATAGACAAAGAGTTGCGCCGAGTCCCGTATGCTGTCAACATGGAGCTCATGACCTACAGCGAGGAGAGCCAGGCGGGGCACTTCGACCGCGTTGACGAACGCTTCGACCTTGTCGATGGCCGCTTCGAAGAGGTGGATCGGCGCTTCGAAGCAGTCGACAGGCGCTTCGATCAGACCGACCGGGCAATCAGAGAAGTCGACCGGCGGGTGGGGGAGCTGAAGGAAGAGACGATCCGTCAGTTCGGCAACACCCACAGGCAGATGGCCGAAGGGTTCGACCAGGTCAAGGAAATTCGCAACGAGATGTGGCGGCTGTACCGGGGAATCTTCCGCGGCAGCATCGGGATCATCATCTGCCTGATCGGCATTCTCGGAGCGATTCTCAGCCACGGCTGAGCGCCGCTAGCCCCCGATCGGAACCCTTGGGTTCGCGCCCCAGAAGACCAGGGTCGCGAGCATGCCGATGATGTGAACGGCGACGATGTTGAAGACCATCGACTTCGCGGTTGCGGTGCCGACGCCGACCGGGCCGCCGGAGGCGGTGTAGCCGTAGTAGCAGCCGGCGAGCACGATCACGGTCGCCATCGTCATCCCCTTGATCAGGCTGAAGATCAAGTCGGTGGGGTCCTGGAACATCCAGAAGATCAGCGAGTAGCCGCCGGAGGAGACGTCGCCGACCTGCTGCACCACGGTCAGGTAGCTGGCCGCGTACATCACCCCGATCCCGACCAGGTAGATGAACGGCAGCGCGATCCAGGCCCCGAGCAGGCGCGAGGCGCAGAGGAAGGTGACCGGCGGCACCCCCATCACTTCCAGCGCGTCGATCTCCTCCGAGATCCGCATCGCCCCGATCTCGGCGACGATCCCGGTCCCGACCTTGGCCGAGAGCATGTAGCCGAATGCGTAGGGCATCGCCTCGCGCAGGTCGCAGAAGGCGGCAAAGAGGCCGGCGTATGCCGGCGCGCCCTGGGCGCGGAAGAAGTAGGCGCCCTGCAGTCCGCACTGGAGGCCGAGGATGAAAACGAAGCCCCAGATCACCAGGGCCGAGCCGAGGATGAGGATCCCGGACTGGCGCAGCGCCTCGCCGAAGAAGCGCAGGGCGCGGCCGCTGTAGACAAGGCCGGCGACGCGAAGGCCGAAGCGGCCGATCTCGCCGAAGGAGTCGAGCCAACCGCGCGGGACCTCGAGCCAGGCGTTCATCGTCCCCTCCCCCTCACCGGATCGTCTGCAGCTCGGGGTTGGTCGCGAGCAGAACCGCGGTGAAGACGTAGCTGAAGGCGAAGACGCCGAGCAGCGAGGTGACCACGGCCTGGTTGACGGCACGCCCGACCCCGGCGGCGCCGCCGGAGGTGGTCATCCCCTTGTAACAGCAGACCACGGAGATGATCGCGCCGAACATCGTGCACATCAGGACCGAGCCCCAGATGTCGGTGATCGAGGCGTTGGAGAAAAGGGTGGCGAAGAAGCCGCCGAGCGACTGGTTGTAGAGCAGCTCGGCGGCGATCCCGGCGGTCAGCCCGAAGACGATCGCGAAGACGTCGAGCAGCGCGGTGATCGCCATCAGCGCCAGGAAGCGCGGCACCACCAGGTTCTTCACCGGGTCGACGCCGAGCACCTGCAGGGCGTCGAGCTCCTCGCGGATTTTGCGGGCGCCGAGGTCGGCGGTTATCGCGGTCCCGGCGGCGCCGGCGACGATCAGCGCCGTGACCAGCGGCCCGATCCAGCGGATCGCGGTCAGCACGAAGAAGCCGCCAAGGCGGTCGAGGGCGCCGAAGATCTGCAGCGGGCCGGCCGCCTGCAGGCCCGGTGCGCCGAGGTTGAGCGCGAAGGTGGTGACCAGCAGCGGGAACCAGCAGAGCCGCAGCGCGAAGAGGAACTGATCGACCAGCTCCTCGCCGTAGGGATAGGGCGGCCGCACCGCCGAGGAGATCGTCCGCGTGGTCAGGATCACCATGTTTCCGACCTGCGTGAACAGGCCGGTGGCGGAGCTGGCCCGGGTGGCTACGGCCTTGCGCGCCACCGGCCCATCGCCCTGCCGAGCGGACCCATCTCATCGGCCTCGCGCCGAACCCTGCGCTCCGCCGCCTTCTGCGCCTCCGAGAGCTGTGCGATCAGGGTGTCGCGGGTGCTCTCCAGCTCCTGCACCCCGGCGACGTGGGCGACGGCGCGGCGCGGCGCCGTCGGCAGCTCAGCGGTGAGGTCGCGCGCGTAGGAGGCCAGCTCGGCCTCGAGCCGGGCGATCTGCCGGCGCAGCTCGGCGCGGATCTCGATCGTCTCGCTGTCCTCGCCGCCCGCCGCCTCGATCCCGTCGGCGTCCGCCTCGACGCCGGCGCAGGCGATCGCCACGATCGCCAGCTCACGCGGCCCGGCGCCGGCCTCGCGGGCCCGGCGCAGCGCCTCGGCGACTATCTCCTCCAGCTCCGGGTTCGGCGCCACCCCGGCGGCGACGAAGGTGCCCTGCCCCTGGCGGCTGACGACGAGCCCGTCCCGCTCCAGCCCCTCATAGACCCCGCGCACGGTGTTGACGTTGACCCCGGCCCAACCGGCGAGCTGCCGGAAGCTGGGCAGGCGCTCGCCGCTGGCGAGTTGCCCAGTCGAGATCAGCGCCCGCAGGCGCCAGGCCAGCTGTAGCCCGACCGGCAGCTCGTCGCCCGGGTCGACCGCAAAGGGATTCGCTTCGGCCTGCTGTGCCATTGAAGGACACAGTAGCCGCAGCCACTGTTCCAGTCAATTAGCACAGTTGAGAACTACGGCGTCAGGACGATCTTCAGCGCTTCGCGGCGGTCGTAGATCTCGTAGGCCTCGGCGGCGTCGTCGAGCGACATGTGGGCGCTGACCAGCGGGCCGGGATCGAGCTTGCCGGCCTCCATCAGCGCCGTCACCCGGTCGACGTGGGCGATCACGTTCGCCACCCCGAGCCGCAGGTCGAGGCCCTTCAGCCAGGCCAAGCCCAGCGGCACCTCGGCCTTGCCGGCGTAGGCGCCGATGCCGGAGACGACGCCGACGTCGCGGCAGAGGCTGATCGCCAGCGCCAGCGGCTCCGGGTTGCCGACCGCGTCGACGACGACGTCGACGCCAAGACCCGCGGTCGCCGCGCGAATCTCCTTCTTCGGGTCCTGCTCGGTCAGGTGCACCGGAGTCGCCCCGAACGAGGCCGCCATCTGCAGGCGCTCCTCGACGGTGTCGATCGCGAAGACCGCGGCGGCGCCGCCGGCCTGCGCGACCTGCACGGCGCAGAGCCCGACCGGGCCCAGTCCGAGCACGGCGACGGTGTCGCCGGAGCGCATCTCCGCCTTGTCGACCGCGTGGTAGGCGGTGCCCATCACGTCGCCGGCGAAGAGGGCGACGTCGTCGGACATCGCCTCGGGCACCCGCCGCAGGGTCATGTTGGCGCGGGGGACGAGCAGCTGCTCGGCCTGGGCGCCCTGCAAGTCGCCGAGGTGGGAGCCGTGGCCGAAGGTGCGCCCGTTGCGGCAGCGGTGGTAGTCGCCGCGCAGGCAGGAGGAGCAGGTCCCGCAGGCGGTGAGAAAGGTGCCGAGGACGCGGTCGCCAACGGCCACCCGCTCGACGTCGTCGCCGGCGGCGATCACCGTGCCGACGAACTCGTGCCCGATCGTGAAGCCCTGCTCGACCGGGACCCGGCCGTGGTAAATGTGGAGGTCGGAGCCGCAGATGCCGCTGGCGTCGACCCGCACCACGGCGTCGTCGGCGACCACCACCTCGGGCTCGGGCTTCTCCTCGATCCGGACCTCGCCCGGAGCTTGAAAGGTGACGGTGCGCATCGGCAGGCGCAACCGTATCGCCGTCGGCGCGGCCGGCGCCGGAAGGGCCGGTTAAGAGGCGGTGGTGGTCTGGAAGCGGGTCGTCTCGTCGGGGCTGGCCGTCTCGGCGATCCGCGACTCCAGCGCAAGCTCCTTCTCGAAGTCGGCCGCCTCGCCGTGCTGGAAGGAGACGTCTTTGCCCTCGAGCAACTCGATGAAGATCTCGACGAAGCGGGCGTCGAGCTGTTTGCCGGCGACCCGGCGCAGCTCGACGATCGCGTCGTAGCTCGACATCGGCGTGCGGTAGGAGTCGCGGGCGGTCATCACGTCGTAGGTGTCGGCGACGGAGATGATCCGCGCCAGCTCCGGGATGTCGTCGCCGACCAGCCCGCGCGGGTAGCCCTTGCCGTCGATCCGCTCGTGGTGGGCGAGGATGATCTCGGCGACCGGGCCGTAGCCGTCGAGCGAGGAGACCACGCGGGCGCCCTGCTGCGGGTGGCGCTTGATCAGCATCCAGTCCTCGTCGGTGAGCGGCACGTTGGCCTTGAGGATGCGGTCGGGGAGGATGAACTTGCCGATGTCGTGCAGCAGCGCGGCGATGTGAACCAGCTCCTCCTCGCGGCGCGAGTAGCCGGCCCGCTGGGCGATCGCCCGCGAGTAGCGGGCGACGGCGGCGCTGTGGCGGGCGGTCATCTGGTCCCGCAGGTCGAGCGTGCGCAGCATTGCGCTCAACATCCCGACCTGGAAGCTGGCCAGCTGCTTGCTGCGCAGGGCCAGCTCCTCGGCCCGCTGCTGAGAGACCAGCAGGGCGCCGAGCAGGTACTGGAAGGTGACGAGGACGACGCCGAAGAGGGCGACCCCGGCGATGCCGACCTGGACGTAGAGGTAGGCGACGCCGCAGGCCATCAGCGCCGCCGCGAGCTCGGAGGGCAGCAGCGGGATCAGCGCCGTGCGCACCTTGGCCCAGAAGGAGCTGCGGTCCAGGTAACAGGAGTAGGAGGCGATCATCGTGAAGTTGATTGCCAGCGCCAGCAGGAAGACCGCGAAGATCAGCACGTAGAAGGCCGGTTCCGAGCGCGAGACGGTGTTGCTCGTGACCGACTCGTGGAAGAGGATCCCGGTGACCAGCGGGAAGGTCGCGTAGGTGAGGACGTTGTTGAGCAGGAAGTGCCAGTCGTCGCGCCAGCGCAGCCAGCCGGTGAGGATCGTCAGCACGCCGATCAGCGCCGCCGGGGTGCCGCCGAGGAAGACCATCGCCAGGACCAGGGCCAGAAAGCTGCCGGAGATCTTCACCTTCGAGGTGGTGGTGATCGCGGTCAGGTCGCTGAAAACCGAGAAGCCGAGCAGAATCGCGAACAGCAGCAGATCCCAGTCGGCGGAGGGCGCGGTCCAGACCGCGACGGCGACAGCCACCAGCAGGCCGGCGATCTGCGCGCCTATCGCTGCATGGGTTGGGCGGTTCTCGGTCATGTCCGACGTGGCTGGTGGGGGCGGAGTCGCAGCCTGGCTAGGGGTTTCAGCAACGCTTTGCGGTTCCCTGCGCCGTCGACGTTCAATCGGGTACTGGCGCTACGTGCGGGTTTTAGAAGCTACCGGCATCCGACCGACCATTCAAGCCAGTTTTGGCGGATGACCAATCTCGTGCAACCGCCCTGCGCCGCCCTGGAGGGCCGTGGCGTCGGCCCCCGAATAGACAAAGGGCGTCCCCTCAAGGAACGCCCTTTAGTCGAAGCTTGGTGCGAGCAATATCCCTTTGCTCGCTTGAAGAAGATCTAGTGGCGGTAGCCCATGTCTTTCCCTTTCGAATGGTGGTTGAAGCCCGCGAACTTGTGCGTTGCATCCTGGGAACTTCAAATCAGCTGGCAACTTTGTACCACAGGTTGGCGGAAAGTTGTGCATCTGCAGGAAAACTTGTGCAGAAATACGGTAGTACCCACGCCTAGGAATGCCTAAACGACGCCTGACCGACCCCCTCCGTAGGCCGGTCTTCCGGCGCCTCGCGACGAGCTACGCGGTCAACGAGCTGGGGGACTGGATGGGGATCATCGCCCTCTCGGTGCTGGTCTTCGAGCGCACCGACAGCCCCCTGGCGACGGCCGGTCTCTTCCTCGGCACCCGCTTCCTCCCCGCCCTGCTGGCCCCGATCCTGGTCGCCCGGGCGGAGAAGCCGCCGCCGCGCTTCGCGCTGCCGGTCATCTATTGCGGCGAGGCGGCGGCCTTCGGCGGCCTCGCCCTGCTGGCCTCGGCCGAGAGCTTCTCGCTGGCCGCGGTGATCGTGGTGGCGACGATCGACGGCGCCCTCGCCCTGACCGGGCGCGCCCTGACCCGTGCCGTCGTCGCCGCCCTGCTCGAGCCGACCGGGGAGCTGCGCGCCGGCAACGCCCTGCTCAACGTCGCCTTCACCGGCGGCGCCGCCCTCGGCCCCGGCCTCGCCGGCCTGATCGTCGCCGGTTTCGGGGTCTCGACCGCGCTGCTGCTCGACGCCGTCTCCTTCTACGCGATCGCCTGGATCCTGCTCACCGCCGGTCCGCTGCCCCGGGCCGAGCCCGAACCGGGCCGGATGCGGGAACGCGTTCGCGCCGGCATCGCCTACATCCAGGAGAAGGTCGTGCTGCGGCGGCTGCTGCTCGCCCAGGGGGCCGCCTTCGTCTTCTTCGCCGCGGTGATCCCGGTCGAGGTGGTGTACGCCAAGGAGACGCTCGGCACCAGCGATTCCGGATACGGCCTGATGCTGGCCAGCTGGGGTGCCGGAATGGTGCTCGGCAGCTTCGTCTTCGCCGCGATGCGCAGGCTCTCGATCCTCTTCCTCCTCTTCTTCAGCACGCTCGCCGTCGGCGCCGGCTACCTGGGCCTGGCGGTGGCACCGACCCTGGCACTCGCCTGCGTTGCCTCAGTACTCGGCGGCGCCGGCAACGGAGTTCAGTGGGTGTCGATGATCAGCGCGGTGCAGGAGCTGACGGCGCCGGGCATGCAGGCACGGGTGATGAGCGTGTTGGAGTCGATCGGCGCCGCGATGCCGGGTGTGGGATTCGTGCTCGGCGGAGTCGTCGCCGCGGCGGTGTCACCAAGGGCCACGTTTGCCGCAGCAGGCATTGGGGTAATCGGCATCCTCCTGCTGGTTTCACCAGCGCTGGGCGCGAGATGGTCCGACCAGCCTGCGACAACTAGTCCAGATGAGCTTGACGGGGGTGACGAGGTTGTGCTGGAGTTGATCCCGGCCACCCGCCACACCAGTCTCTAACCGGAGGTTGAACTTTGAGGAACTTGCGCATTGCTTTTTCGGTGATCGGACTTGCAGCGCTAATGGCGATTGGACTGGTGGCATGCGGCGGGGGTGACGACACCAGCGGCAGTGAAAGTGGTGAAACCGGTGGCATCCTCAATGCCACCTACGCCTCCTTCCCGGACTACATGGACCCGGCGCTCTCCTACACCGCCGAAGGTTGGACGGCGATGGGTGAGGTCTACATCCCGCTCCTGACCTACAAGCACGGCGAAGGCAAGGAAGGCAGCGAAGTCGTTCCCGGCCTGGCCAAAGACATGCCGAAAATCAGCAACGGGGAAAAGACCTACACCCTCTTCCTCCGCCCCGGGCTCAAATACTCCGACGGCACCCCGGTCAAAGCCTCCGACTTCGCCAACGCGGTCGAACGCAACTTCAAAGTCAACTCCGGCGGCTCGCCGTTCTACACCGGCATCGTCGGCGCCGAAGAGTTCGCCGAAACCAAGCAGGGCGGCATCCCCGGCATCAAAACCAACGACAAGACCGGCGAAGTCAGGATCGACCTGGTCAAGCCGCGAGGCACCTTCACCAACGAGCTGGCGCTGATGTTCGTCGCGCCGGTGCCCCCGGACACCCCTGACACCGACCAGTCGGCGAGCCCGCCGCCCGGCACCGGGCCGTACATGATCACCAAATCGCAGCCCGGTCGCGGCTGGGAATACGAGCGCAACCCCTACTGGGCCAAAGAGAACTCGAAAGCGATGCCCGATTACCCGACCGGGACGATCGACGGCGCGAAAATCACCGTCAACCGCAACGCCCAGACCCAGGTCAACGACGTCGAACAGGGTCGCGTCCAGTGGATGCAGAACCCGCCCCCGGCCGATCGCTACGCCGAAGTGAAGGAAAAATACGAGGGCACCCAGTTCCGGGTGAATCCGACGATCAGCACCTACTACTTCTGGATGAACACGACGAGGCCGCCGTTCGACGACCTCAAAGTGCGCGAAGCGATCAATTACGCCGTCGACGCCGCCGCCCTCGAACGGATTTACGCCGGCCAACTCGCCAGCACCCACCAGATCCTCCCGCCCGGGATGCCCGGCTACGAGAAATTCGACCTCTTCCCGCACGACCTGGCCAAAGCCAAAGCCCTGATCAAAGAAGCGAACCCGTCGGACATGGACATCACCGTCTGGACCGACAACGAAAGCCCGCAGGACGAAGCCGGCGCCTACTACGAGGACATCCTCAAGCAGCTCGGCTTCAACACCACGCTGAAAATCCTCAACGCCGACAACTACTTCACCGTGATCGGCAACCAGACCACCCCGGACCTCGACACCGGCTGGTCGGACTGGTTCCAGGACTACCCGCACCCGAACGACTTCTTCCAGCCGCTGCTGGCGGGCGAAAGCATCCTCGAGACGAACAACGGCAACTTCGCCAACATCGACGACCCGGCGCTGAACAAAAAAATCGCCGAACTGGGCGAAGAACAGCTGGGCCCGGAGCAGGAAGACGCGTACCGGGAAATGGACAAGGAATACATGGAAATGGCGCCCTGGGCGCCGTACGGAACCCGAACGCTCTCGACCTTCGTCTCGGACGAGATCAACTTCGACAACATCATCGTCAGCCCGACGTTCTTCGAGTACCTGACCAGCTTCGAATTCAAGTAGGGGTTGGTCGGGTAGAGGTCGACCGTGTCCGCCGACCTTCAGCCGGAGGCAAACACGGCTGAAGGTCGGGGGCCGTGGGGGCTGGCGCTCAAGCGCTTCCTCCGCAACCGCGTCGCGGTCGCCTTCCTCGGCGTCTTCATCCTGATCATCCTCTTCGTCCTGGCGGCGCCGCTGTGGGCGAACAACGTCGCCGACACCGGGCCGAACGAGACCCACACGCTGGAAAAAATCACCGTCGACGGGGAACAGCGCGAAGTCGTCACCCCCGAAGGAAAGCCGATCGGGCCGCAGTGGTTCGGCGCCGGCGGCAAGTTCTTCCTCGGCGCCGACAGCCGCCTCGGCCGCGACGAGATGGTGCGGTTGATGTATGGCGGTCGCACCTCGCTGCTGATCGGGGTGACGACTGCCCTGATCACCACGCTCACGGCGATCGTGCTCGGACTGCTCGCCGGCTACTACCGCGGCTGGGTCGACACGGTGATCGCCCGCACCCTCGACGTGCTCTGGTCGTTGCCGGTCTTTCTCGTCGGCCTCGCCCTCGGCATCTCGCTGGCGATCGGCGGCTTGAAGCTGGGCCCGATCGAAATCTCCGGCGGCTCGCTCTGGATCCCGATCCTGGTGATCAGCATCTTCACCGTGCCCTACATCGCGCGGCCGATCCGCGGTGAGGTGCTGGCGCTGAGCGAGAAAGAGTTCGTCGAGGCTGCGATCGCCCAGGGCGCCGGCCCGCTGCGGCTGATGTTCGGCGAGATCCTGCCCAACCTGGCCTCTACGGTGATCGTCTTCTTCACCCTGACGATCGCCAACAACATGCTCTTCGAGGCCGGCCTCTCCTTCCTCGGTGCCGGCGTGCAGGCGCCGAACTCATCCTGGGGGACGATGATCACGGTCGGCGAGGAGCTGCTGCGCACGCAACCGCTGCTGGCGATCATTCCCGGCACGATGATCATGCTGACGGTGCTCTCGCTGAACATCGTTGGCGACGGGCTGCGGGACGCGCTCGACCCGCGCTCGAAAGTGCGGCTCGAGGCCCACCTCGGGGTCGCCGAGCCGGAGGGGACGGCGGTCTGATGCTGCGCTTCGTCGTCAGGCGCCTTGCGGGAATGGCGATCGTCCTCTTCGCCGTCTCGGTGCTCATCTTCCTGATCTTCAACGTCGTGCCCAATTCCAACCCGGCGCAGCAGCTGGCGGGCAAGAACGCGCGCCCGTTCCTGGTCAAGAACATCGAAGAGGAATGGGGCTTCGACAAGTCGCTGCCGGAGCAGTACGTGACGATGATGAAGCTGGTCGTCAACGGCGAACTGACCTCCTACGAACCGCGAATCCCGGTCAACGACCGGATCAAGGAAGGGATCCCGGCGACGATCTCGCTCAGCGTCGGCGCCGGCATCATCTGGCTCTTCTTCGGGATCCTGCTCGGCTACTTATCGGCGCTGAAGCCGGGAGGCTTGCTCGACCGGCTGCTGACCGCGGTCGCCGTCGCCGGCATCTCGATCCCGGTCTTCCTGCTGGCCCCGGTCTTCATCTACGTCCTCGCCGAACAGCTGGAACTGTTCCCCAACGGCGGCTATGTGCCGATCTCCGAAGACCCCGGGGAGTGGTTCAAGCACCTGATCCTGCCCTGGGTCACCCTGGCGATCCTCTCGATCGGCTTCTACAGCCGGGTCCTGCGCTCGAACATGCTCGACGTGATGAACGAGGACTACGTGCGCACGGCGCGGGCCAAGGGGCTGAGCGAGCGCAAGGTGATGACCCGCCACGTGCTGCGCAACTCGCTGATCCCGATCATCACCCTGTTCGGGCTCGACTTCGGCGCCACCATCGCCGGCACCGCGATCATCACCGAAACGCTCTATGACATAAACGGCGTCGGTTCCTATGCGGCCGACGCGGTGACCAACTTCGAACTGCCTCCGATCATGGGGGTCACCCTCTACGGCGCCTTCTTCGTCGTCTTCATCAACGCTCTGGTGGACATCACCTACGCCTATCTCGACCCGCGCGTGCGGCTCGGGGAAGCGGCCGCCGAGTGAGCCCGGAACCGCTGCTCTCCGTCAGCGACCTGCAGGTCGGGTTCGCGACCGAAGGCGGCCTCCTGCAGGCGGTCGACGGCGTCAACTTCGAGCTGCGCCCGGGCGAAGTGCTGGCGATCGTCGGCGAGTCGGGATCGGGCAAGAGCGTCACCGCGCAGACGATCATGGGCCTGACCCGCGGCCACAACTCGCGGATCGAGGGCTCGGTCCAGCTCGACGGCGAAGAGCTGCTGACGGCGGGCGATGCGGCGATGCGGAAACTGCGCGGGGAACGAATCGCGATGGTCTTTCAGGACCCGATGACGTCCTTCAACCCGGTCTACCGGCTCGGGGCGCAGATCGTCGAGGCGATCCGCGCCCACCGGCCCGACACCTCGAAGGCCGACGCCCGGGCCCGGGTCGTCGAGCTGTTCGACTCGGTCGGGATCCCCGAGGCCGAGCGCCGGGTCGACGACTACCCGCACGAATTCTCCGGCGGCATGCGGCAGCGGGCGATGATCGCGATGGCTCTCGCCCTGGAGCCGGAGGTGCTGATCGCCGACGAGCCGACGACCGCGCTCGACGTGACGATCCAGGCCCAGATCCTGCGCCTGCTCGAGGACCTCAACCGCGAGCGCAACCTGGCGACGATCCTGATCACCCACGACCTCGGCGTCGTCGCCGAGGTCGCCGACCGGGTGCTGGTGATGTACGCCGGCAAGGTGGTCGAGCAGGGCACCCTGGACGAGATCTTCTACGACCCCCAGCACCCCTACACCTGGGGCCTGCTCGGGTCGCTGACCCGGCTCGACCGGCCGCGGCCGAAACGGCTGCCGCAGATCAGCGGCGCCCCGCCCTCGCTGCTGGAGCTGCCCGAGGGCTGCCCGTTCCGCCCCCGCTGCCCGCACGAGTTCTCGAAGTGCACGCAGGTTCCGGGGCTGGAGGCGCGGCTGCCCGACGCCCCCAAGCACTGCGACCGCTGCTGGCTGACCCCCGAGCAGAAGCGGGAGAAGCGCCACGTCGAGGGGCAGATCGGGCTGGAGGCACCGGCTTGAACGGCGGCGGCGAGAACCTGCTCGAGGTCACCGACCTGGTCAAGCACTTCCCGGTCAAGCGCGGGGTCCTGGTCGACCGCGAGGTCGACCAGGTGCGGGCCGTCGACGGAGTCAGCTTCAGCATCCCGCGCGGCAAGACGCTGGGCCTGGTCGGCGAGTCCGGCAGCGGCAAGTCGACCGCCTGCCGCGCGGTCCTGCAGCTGATCAAGCCGACCTCGGGCTCGGTCCGCTTCGAAGGCGAGGAGATCGCCGGGCTCTCGCGGCGGCAGATGCGGCCGCTGCGACGGCAGATGCAGATGATCTTTCAGGACCCCTACGCCTCGCTCAACCCGCGCAAACGGATCGGCCAGATCGTCGCCGACCCGCTGCGCCGCCAGAACGTCGCCTCCGGCTCGGACCTGCGCCGCCGCGTCACCGCGCTGCTGGAGCGGGTCGGCCTCGCCGGCGAGCACTACGACCGCTTCCCGCACGAGTTCTCCGGCGGCCAGCGGCAGAGGATCGGGATCGCCCGGGCGCTGGCGCTGGAGCCGAAGCTGGTGATCGCCGATGAGCCGGTCTCGGCGCTCGACGTCTCGATCCAGGCCCAGATCGTCAACCTGCTCGACGACCTCCAGGACGAGCTCGGCCTCACCTACCTCTTCGTCGCCCACGACATCGGCGTCGTCCGCCACATCTCCGACCGGATCGCGGTGATGAACGAAGGCAAGATCGTCGAGCAGGGCAGCGCCGACCAGGTCTGCGAGCACCCGACCGACCCGTACACGAAGAAGCTGCTGGCGGCGGTGCCGATCCCGGACCCGCGCGAGAGCCGCGCCCGCCGCGAGCCGACCCCCAGCTGAGCTCGCTGACATACCCTGACGGGGTGAGCCTGCCGCTCTCGCCGCCGATCAAGCCGCAGCTGGCGCTGACCCGCAAACAGCTGCCGAGCGGCGACGAGTGGGCGTATGAGCCGAAGCTCGACGGCTTCCGGGCGATCGTCTTCGTCGACGGCGACGACTTCTACATCCAGTCGCGCGGCGGCAAAGCCCTGGCCCGCTACTTCCCGGAGCTCGGCTTCGCCCCCGGGCGCTGGGTGCTCGACGGCGAGCTGGTGATCCGCGACGCCGACGGCGTGCTCGAATTCGACGCCCTGCAGGAACGAATCCACCCGGCCGAGTCGCGGATCCAGCTGCTCTCGAAAGAGATCCCGGCCGACTACATCGTCTTCGACCTGCTCGCCGAGGGCGACGAGTCGCTGCTCGACGCGCCGCTGTCGGAGCGGCGCGAGCGGCTGGTGCGGATCGCCGCGGAGGCGGACCTGGAGCTGACCCCGCTGACGCCCGACGAAGCGCAAGCGGAGGCCTGGCTGGGCAGCATCGAGGGCGTGATGGCGAAGCAGCTCGCCGCCCCCTACCTCCCCGGCAAGCGCAAGGGGATGGCGAAGGTGAAGCGCGAGCGCACGATCGAGTGCGTGGTGATGGGCTGGCGCCCCGGCAAAGAGGAGGGCACCGTCGGATCCCTGATCCTCGGCCTCTACGACGGCGAGCACCTGCGAAGCGTCGGCCACATCTCCGGCTTCAGCGCCGCCGCCAAACGCTCGATGCGGGCGATGCTGGCGCCGCTGGAGACGGGCGAGAGCGGCAGCGCCGAGCCGAGCCGCTGGACCGGCGGCCGCGACCTCGAGTGGGTCGAGCTACGGCCGGAGTTAGTCATCGAGGTTGGGTACGACCATGCGGCGGCGGGCAGGATCCGGCACGGGGCGAGGTTTCATGCGTTCCGGGACGACAAACAGCCGCGGGAGTGCACGTTCGATCAGTTGGATATGGGCGGCTGAAACAGGGGCAGCTAGAAGAAGGAGCTCTGGGCCGGTGGGGCCTGCCCCGGGGGGAGGGACCTGCGGGCGAGGTTTTCGTTCTCGGCCCCTCCCCCCGGGTCACCCACCGGCACAGCGCCTTGTCTAGATGGACGTTGTTCGGAGCGGTTCCCAGAGGACGGCTGTTCGGACCGGTTCGCGGAGAGACGGCGAGGGCTCTTGCCCCAGCCGTGGACAGCGCGGGTGGCTTGCTTTCGCTGGGCGGGCTTCAGGTAGGAGCGGTTTCTGTAGAGGGCCTCGTAGCGGGGGAGGAGGTCGGGGCGTTTTTCTTCTAGCCAGGCGAAGAAGACGTCTTTGACCTCGTCGCGGAGGTGGAGGGCGACGCCGCCGAGGAAGGTGGCGCCGGCCTTGCGGGCGCGCTCGACGATCGGCCGCACCTGCTCGGGGCTGTCGTTGATGCCCGGCATCAGCGGCGCGATCAGGACCCCGGAGTCGATGCCGCGCCGGCGCAGCTCGGCGACCGCGTCGAGGCGGGCGGCGGGGCTCGGCGTATGCGGCTCAGTCGCCCGCCAGGCGTCCTCGTCGAGGGTCGGGACCGAGAGGTTGACCGAGACCGGCAGCTTCTTCGCCATCCGCGCAAAGATCTCGACGTCGCGCATCACCAGCGGCGACTTGGTCAGGACCGAGACCGGAGTCTGCGCCGCCTCCAGCGCCTCGAGGATCTCCGGCATCATCCGGTAGCGGCTCTCGACCCACTGGTAGGGGTCGGTGTTCGTCCCCAGCGCCACCAGCTCCCGCTTCCAGCTCGGCCGCGCCAGCTCCGCCCGCAAGAGCTCCGGCACGTTGACCTTGACCACGATCTCGCGCTCGAAGTCTCGACCGGCATCGAAACCTAAATAGGTGTGACTTTTTCGAGCAAAACAGAAAACGCAGGCATGAGCGCAGCCCCTGTACTGGTTGATCGTGTGGCTGAAGCCGAAGCGGCCGCCGGCGACGTGGTTGAGGGCGGAGCGGGCGCGGACCTCGTGGAAGTTGATGCCCATCGCCTCGGGCACGTCGAAGGTCCGGACCACGCTGCCGTCGCCGACACCGGGGAGACGGAGGTCGTTCTCGACTCTTTGCTCGTCCCACCTCATACGAACGTATGTTCGCATCTTCGGTGGACGGCATTGTTCGGACTAAATGCTGGAGCCGGTCTCTTCGCTCTTGTAGGTGGCGAGCTGGTCGAGGGCCTGGGCGCGGGCTTTGCGCCGCAGCGGCGGCAGCAGCGCGACCAGGTGGCCGGCCGGTCCGAGTGCCTGGCTGGCCCAGCGGCGGAAGTCGAACTCGTCGACGTGGTCGGCGATCAGGCCCGCCTGGTCGAAGCGGAAGCTGGCGCGGATGTCGTTGACCACGGGGCGGCCGGTGGAGAAGGTGTAGCGGGCGATCCAGTGGGCGGAGCCGGTCTCCTCGCCCGCCTCGTGCTCGGCCAGCGTGATCTCGAGATCCGTGGCGCGGCCGGTCAGCATCCGCCACATCGCGCCGATGTCGTCGCCCTCGAGGTCGCCGAAGGCGGGGTCGCGAAAGTGGGCGCCGGGCGCGTAGCAGGCGGTCATCGCGGCGCCGTTGCACTCGGCGAAGGCGGCGTAGAACCGCTCGATCGTCGCCTTGTTCGCCTCCGCGGACACGGGGTCAGCCTGGCAGGTCGCCGCGAATCGCGTAGCGGAGCACGTCGACCACCTGCTCGGCGGTGCGGGCCGTCGCCTGGGCGGCGCGGTCGACCTCCTTCAGAGCGTGGTCGAGCTCGCCGTCGTGCAGGGTGACGATCGGCTTGCCGAGCGCGGCGGCGTAGCCGGCGTCGAAGGCGGCGTTCCACTGCCGGTACTTGTCGCCGAAGCGGACGATCACCAGGTCGGCCTCGCGGATCAGGGTCTGGGTGCGGATCGCGTTGACCCCGGCGCCCTTGTGGTCGCGCCAGAAGGCCTCGCTCTCCTCGCCGAGCGTGCCGGTGCCGGCGTCGTCGGAGGCGGCGTGATCGGTGACCGGCGCCGAGAAGGAGACCGGCAGCCCGGCCTCCCCCGCCCCGGCCTCGATCCGCTCGCGCCAGTCCGAGTGGATCTCGCCCGAGAGGTAGACCTTCCAGACGCGCTCCGCCATCAGCCCTCGGCGGCCGGTGCGGAGCCGGCGGTCTGCTCCTTGAAGTGCTTGCTGAGCATGGTCACCTGGCCCTGGTAATTGGAGCCGAGGTCGGCTCCGTAAAGCCGCTCGGCCGGGGCCGACATCCGCTCCAGCCCGAGCTTGCAGACGGGCTGGCGGTGCTCGACCATGAAGGAGACGTCGCGGGCGCGGACCTCGAGCGCGGCGCGGCTGCCGTGGCGCCCGCCGGCCGGGTCGTAGCCGAAGCCGGGGTCGAAGAAGCCGGCGTAGTGGGTGCGCAGCTCGCCCGCGGTCGGGTCGTAGGCCATCATCTCGGCGGCGATCTGCGGCGGGATGCAGACGCCCTCGGCGGAGAGCAGCAGGTAGAAGATCTCCGGCTCCAGCACCACCCTGCCGCCGGGCTCGGGGAAGACCGGGTCCCAGTAGTCGGTCCAGCGGTAGGCGCGGATCTTCGAGAGGTCGACCGGGAGGCTGTTCTTCTTCGCCCGGTAGCCGACGGTGCGGTCGCCGGGGCCGGAGAGGTCGACGCTGAGGAAGAGCCCGTCGGCGACCGCCAGCTCCGACTGGCCCAGCGCCTGGGAGTCCATATAGAGGAGCGGGAACTCGTCCTGCAGGGCGCGGATCTCGGTGTCGTCGAGGCGGACGTCGCCGCGGGCCAGCCGCAGCTGGTTGAGCGAGAGCCCGGTCCTGACCTGGATCGCGAAGGAGCGGGGGACGATCTCCAGGTAGAGCTTGCCCCGGTAGCCGGCGCGGATGTCGTCGAAGCGGTGGTGGCGGTCGGTGATCACCCGGGTGAAGACGTCGAGGCGGCCGGTCGAGCTCTTCGGGTTGGCCTTGCCGCGAACCCCGTCGGGCAGCGCCAGCTCCTCGATCAGCGGCACCAGGTAGGGCCGGTCGCGCTCGAGCACGGCACCGTCGCGGAGGTCGACCCGCTGGAAGGCCAGTCCCTCGATCTTCTCCTCGACCGTGGAGTCGACGTCAGGCAGGAAGGAGCAGCGCAGGGCCCAGGCGAAATCGCCGAGCCGGAGGTCGATGCTGGCCGGCTGCACGGCCTCGGGACGGATCCGGTAATCGCCGGAGCTGATCCACTCGGCCTCGATCGCCCGGTTCAGCTCCTGCGAGGGCAGCACACCGGCGACCGCGGCCTCCCGCTCTCCGAGGGCGCCACCGCCCGCGCTTGCCGCCTCGCTCATCCAGCAGAGACTATTCGCCGCGCCTCGGCGCTGCCCAGGTAGGGCGTCAGGGCGAATTCGAGAACTGCCGGTACGAGCTGCTCGAGCTGCTCGGCCTCGCCCGCCAGCACCCGCCGGCCGAGCAGCGAGGCGATGCCGCCGACGACGGCCTCGTCGGTCGCCTCCGGCACGGCGACGCCGTCGGGGGCCGGTGGCGCCCCCCGGTGCAGGTAGGGGATGAAGCTCTCGACCGCGGCCTGGTAGCGGTCGTAGACGCCGCGGCCGGCGCGCAGGCCCTCGACCAGGGCGATGCCGGCCAGGGCGGGGTCCTTCTGCAGCAATGTCACCAGGGAGACGATCGCGTCGCGGACCCGCTCCGCCCACTCCTCGTCCTCGTGCTGGTCGCAGGCCGCGACCACACACTCGCGGATGCGGTCGATCGCCGCGTCGTAGGCGGCGACGAAGCAGTCGTCCTTGCTCTCGAAGTGTTTGTAGAAGTCACTCTTCGAGACGGCGGCGCGCTGACCGATCAGGGAGACGGTCGTTTTCTGATACCCGACCTCGTACAGCGCGGAGGTCAATCCGGCGATCAGCCGTTCGCGCTGATTCTGAGCGACGAACTCGGGCGAAAGACCATGGCGTCCACGTGGCAATCGGTCCATACCGGTATTGGAGTCTGCCACCGTACTGTCACTTTCGCCTCCCGGCTTTGACTGGTGAATTTTCTACACCGTGGTACGGAGAAAGGATGAACTCGGAGAGTTCGGGGAGGAGATCGGCCGCCCGGGTGGCCTCGCCGCGGCGGATCTGCTGGTTGAGGATCCAGGAGACGCCGCCGACCAGGGTCTCCTCGATCGTCTCCGGCAGGGCGCCCGCGGGGGCGTTCTGCTTCAGCATCTCGACGAACTCGCGGACCGCGGCGTCGTAGCGGGTGGACGCCGCCGGGGTCGCCGATAGCGCCTCGATCATGCACATCCGCGCGGCTGCAGGCCGCTCTGCCACGCACCGCAGGAAGGCTGCGAGCCCGGATTCGATCCGCTGCTGCCAAGCGCCGCCGGTCGCGTCGCAGGCGTCTTCGACCTCTTTTCGCACCTCGCCGAGGTAGAGGTCGAAGGCGGCGAGGAAGAGATCTTCCTTGCCGTCGAAATTGTCGTACAGGGTTTTGCGAGCGACGCCGGCGCGGCGAACGATGTCAGCGATCTTGGTCGCCTCGTAGCCCTGTTCGGCACTAAGTTCGGCGATTGCATCGATCATTCGCCGCCGCTTGTGAACGGCGACGAACTCTCGGGGAAGCTCGGGCCGAGATGGCTTCATCCGGCCTCCCCAAGGTCGGCGGGAAGCATGAATCGAAGAATAGCCGTGGCCCTGAAAAACCCGCGCGAGCCTCCATCCAGTCTGGTACCGTGAGGAAACTCCAGTTGTTTTTGATGGAAACTCACAGGTTTCTCGGTGCCCTTAGATCGAATCCAATTGAGCCAAGAGATCCTGCTCGCGGCCATCGGTGACGACTGGCCCTCGGAGCAGGTCGACGCGGCGATCGAGCTTCTCGCCAGCAGCGAAGGAAAGTTCCCTTCGGGCGTGCGCAAACTGCCCTCGGAGCTGGTCCGGGCGGTGCAGCGCGAGCGCCTGATCGTGGCGATGCTGCGGGCTGCCTCCGAACTCGGTTACCGCGGCACCAACGTCCAGGACGTGATCGAACGCGCCGGCGTCTCCCGCCCCACCTTCTACGAGCACTTCGCGAACAAAGAAGACTGCTTTCTGGCGGCCTTCGACACCAGCGCCAAGCGGCTGCGCGACAAGGTCGACGCCGCCGCCGCGGGCGGCGAGTGCTGGCGCGACCGGGTCCGCCTCGGGCTGGAAGCCGTGCTCAGCTTCGTCCGCGCCGAACCCGACACCGCGCGCACGATCATCGTCGAGGCACGGGCGGCCAGCGCGGACGCGGTGATGCGGCGGGTTGAGCTGCTCGATCATTTCTCCACTTGTTTGGACACCCAGGCCCGCGAACTACTTCCCGAGACTTCGCAGCGATCTGAGGTAACCGCCTCTGGCGTGGTCGGCGGAGTCGAAGCGCTGCTCTACTCGCGCCTCTGCAAAGGCGAGTCCGAGGGGATCGAGGATCTGCTGCCCTCGATGATGTACTTCGCCGTGCTCCCATACGAGGGACACGAGGCCGCGAGCGAGGAGCTCGCGCTGGCTGGCTGACCACATAGTCTCCTGCCGATGAGATCGCCCCGCAGCGCCCGCGCCGCGCTCAGCGTCCTCTTCGTCTCCGCCCTCCTGGTCGGGCTGCCGGCGGCCCTGGCGCCCGAGACCTTCTACGACGACTTCCCCTTCATCGCCCACTGGGTCGACCTGCTGCCGCCGTACAACGAGCATCTGATCACCGACGTCGGCGGCCTCTACCTCGGCTTCGCGGTGCTCTTCGGCTGGGCCTGGCGGACCCTCGACAGGACCCTGGTCCAGGCCGTCTGCAGCGCCTGGCTGCTCGCCGCAGCGCTGCACCTGATCTTCCACGCGTCTCATCTCGAGGGCTTCGGCACCGCCGACGGCGTCGCCGAGATCGCCTCGCTGGCCTTCCTGCTGGTGCCACCGCCCATCGCTATCTGGGCGGTCGCGCAGCCCGAGGCCTGAACACGCGGTTCCTTTCGCGCCTGTGAGGCGAAAAAGGAACCGCGCGACAGGGGGCCCGGTCTACTCGACCTGGCTCGGGGTTTTCCCGATTAGGACATCGAAGATGTCCGTCTGATCGATCGTGCCCTGGATGTTGGCAGCCTGCGGGCCGCCGGCCCAGACCGGGACGGTGGCGCCGGTATGGGCCTGGCTGCCGCCGGTCGCCGCCGGGTTGTCGCCGGTGTCTGCGGTTCCGTAGACGACCCGGATCGGGGCGGCGTCGACGGTCTGCAGCGTCGCGTAGCTCGCGCCTGGGGCGGCGGGAGCTGCTTCGCCGGGGGTGACTTCCGTCGCGCTGACGATCTGCGACGTGTGGGCATGATCGGCGGTGACGATCACCAGCGTGTCGGGGTGCTCGCGCTGGAATTCGAGGGCGACGCCGACCGCGTCGTCGAATGCCAGCAGCTCGCCGATCTGCCCGCAGGCATCGGCGGCGTGGTCGCGCTTGTCGATCGAGGCACCCTCGACCTGGAGCACGAACCCGTCCTCGTCCTCCTCCAGGAGGTCGATCGCCTTCTCGGTCATCGCCGGCAGCGAGGGCTCGTTCGCCGGCCGGTTGTTCTCTTTGCAGCGGAAGGTCGGGCTGCCGCTGTTGATGTCGTTGGGGTCGGTGTCGATCTCTTTCTGGAATTTTTCGGTCCGCGCGAAGAGCGGGCCGAACTCGGTGGTCATGTTGCCGTTGGCGAAGAGGCCGAGCACCTTCTGGTCGTCGGCGAGCTCGTCGATCGCCGCCAGCTGGTTCGCGTTTTCGACCAGGGTGTAGCCCTTTTCCTCGGCGTAGGTGAGGACCGTCGGCGAACCGGCGGGGGGCGTTGCCTGCCCACTCAGAGCCTGGGCATACCGCGCTTTGCCGCCACCGAGGTAGAGGTCGAACTGCTCGTCGACCTGCTGCTCGGCGACCGAGCCGAGACCGCCAGCGGCCTTCGTCTCCAGCAAGCAGATCGCGGCGGCGTTGACCGGCCCGTGACAGCCACGCTGGGAGATGTGCGAGCTCGGCGCCGCCGGGGTCGCGTCGGTGATTTCCGCGGTGCTGACGTTGCCGGTGGCCATGCCGCGGTCGCGGGCGATCTCCAGATAGGTGCGGAAGCCCACGTTGGAGCCGGGCACGTTTTTGGCGCTCGACGGGCCCTGCGAGAGCCGTTCGTCGGTGGTCCGCTTGCCGGTCGACCAGGCGGTCGCGGTCGGGGCGGAGTCGCCGGTGTAGTTGGGCAGGAAGTTCGGGCCGGGCCCGTACTCGAGTACGTAGTGGATCGAGCTGCCGCGGAAGGGCAGGTCGTCCATGTTGAGGCGGCCGTTGGCGCCCTTGCCGTAGTAGCGGCCGAGGGTGACCTCGGAATCGCCCATGCCGTCGCCGACGAGGAGGATCACGTTCTTCGGTTTCGAGGGATCGATCTTGCCGTAGAGGGCCGCGGACTGGTCGTCACTCCGAGCTGCGATCGCGACCGCCGCGACGACCATGGCCGTCATCAGGGCTGCCCCTGCGGCGGCGAGAAGTCGAGACTTCATCTGTTTCTCCGTTCTGAGATGTGTTGACGGTTCACCCGGATCAGCCGAAGCTGATCCGGGTGTGAGTGCGGCCGATCACGGCCTGGTAGGAGCCCCGCGCCTCGGCGGGGAGGCGGAGGACTGCGCGTCCCCCGCGGTCGACGACGCCGCTGGCCACGGTGCGGCCGTTGCGGACGAGTCGGACCCGGGCACCTGCGGTTGCGTCGCGCACGGTGCAGACGACCTTGTTGCCTTTCTTCGGCACGCAGGTGACGACGCTGGCTTTGCCGGGAGCTCCGGCGGGACCGGCTGGTCCCTGGGCGCCGTCTTTGCCGGCCGCACCGTCTTTGCCCGCGGCACCGTCTTTGCCGGCCGCGCCCGGAGCGCCGGGTGCGCCGTTCTGGCCGGGCGTGCCTGGAACACCGTTCTGGCCGGGCGTCCCGGGAGCGCCGGGAGCGCCGTTCTGACCCGGGGTTCCGGGGGTGCCGTCCTGGCCATCCTGACCCGGAGCGCCGTCCTCGCCGTCCTCACCCCCTGGACCCTGCGGGCCGGGGATGCCGGCGCCGGGGATACGGCTCGGGGTCTTGCCGATCAGGACATCGAAGATGTCCGTCTGATCGATCGTGCCCTGGATGTTCGCCGCCTGCGGCCCGCTCGCCCAGACCGGCACCTCGGCCCCGGTGTGGGACTGGTCGCGACCGGTTTCGGGGTCGCCGGTCGTGTAGGCGACCCGGATCGGGGCGCCGTCGACGGTCTGCAGCGTCGCGTAGCTGGCGCCGGTGGCCGGCTTGGCGTCGCTGTTGATGATCTCCGACGTGTGGGCGTGGTCGGCGGTCATGACGATCAGCGTGTCCGGGTGCTCGCGCTGGAACTCCAGCGCGACGCCCATCGCCTCGTCGAAGCCGAGCAGCTCGCCGATCTGGCCGCAGGCATCCGCGGCGTGGTCGCGCTTGTCGATCGAGGCGCCCTCGACCTGGAGCGCGAACCCGTCGGGGTCGTCCTCCAGCAGGTCGAGCGCCTTGCTGGTCATCTCCGCCAGCGTCGGCTGGGTGCCGCGGTTGTTCGGCTGGCAGCGGGTGGTCTCGCTGCCGCCGCGCTGCGCGGGCGGCAGGGCCGCGTTGTCGGTCTGGAATTTGTCCGAGCGGGCGATCAGCGACGCGAACTCGGTCGCCATGTTGCCGCCGGTGAAGAGGCCGAGGACCTTCTGGTCCTCCTCCAGCTCGTCGATGCCCATCAGCTCGGCCTTGGTGCCGATCACGTCGTAGCCGTTCTGGCCGGCGTAGTCGAGCACGTTGGGGCTGCCGGCCACGGGGGTCAGCGTCTCCGTGTACTGGTTCCTGCCGCCGCCGAGGTAGACGTCGAACTGCTCGTCGACCTGCTGCTCGGCGATCGAGCCAAGGCCGCCGGCGGCCTTGGTCTCCGTCGGGCAGATCGTGCGGGTGTCGTTCGGGCCCTGGCAGGGCCGCAGCGAGATGTGCGAGCTCGGCGCCGCCGGGGTGGCGTCGGTGATGTCGGCGGTGCTGACGTTGCCGGTCGCCTTGCCGCGGTCGCGGGCGATCTCGAGGAAGGTGCGGAAGCCGGCGTTGGAGCCGGGGATGAAAGGGTCGGCCGAGGGGCCCTGGGAGAGGCGCGCGTCGGTCGTCCGCTTGCCGGTCGACCAGGCGGTCGCGGTCGGGGCGGAGTCGCCGGCGTAGTTTGGCCTGTAGTTCGGCCCGGGGCCGTAGTTGAGGACGAAATGCAGCGAGCTGCCGCGGAACGGCAGATCGTCCATGTTGAGGCGACCGTCGGCGCCCTTGCCGTAATAGCGGCCGAGCGTGATCTCCGATTCGCCCATGCCGTCGCCGATCATCAGGATCACGTTCTTCGGTTTGGCGGAGTCAATCTTTTCAGCGAGAGCGGCCGACTTGTCGTCGCTGCTCGCACCGATCGCGACCGCCGCAACCGCCAGAACCGCCAACACCGCGACTCCGGCGAGCGAAAGAAGTCGAGACTTCATCCAGTCCTCCGTCTTAGAAATTGCTCTGTCCGCGCGAGTCTCCGCAGCCAGAGGACCGGAGTTGTGTAGCCGCCGTATCGACCTGGTGGCAATCTGGAAACCAGATTGTTTACGCCCGGTTACCGCGGGCTATGGGGGAGAAACGGTGCGGCCCCGTCCTTGGCAGTCCGTGCCGACGATCAGCCGCTTCAATGGCATCACCATCGTGATGTTCTTCAACGACCATGACCCCCCGCATTTCCACGCGCATCACGCCGATGGCGAAGCGAAGATCCGCATCGACAACCTCGAAGTGATCGAGGGGAACCTGGCTCGACGGCAGATCCGGCTAGTTCTCGCTTGGGCCGAGCTTCACAAGACTGAGTTGGAAGAGAACTGGCGCCGAGCTCGGGTTAGTGAAAAACTCTCTCAGATCGAGCCATTGCGATGATCGGCCTAACTCCCCACCTCACTGCGGCACACGTCGTCCGGCACGGCGTCCTCCACCTGACGTTCGCCGACGGATTGAGCGGTGAGGTCGACGTGCTCGACCATATGTACGGTCCGGTTTTCGCCGCGGCCCGCACTCCGCAGGGCTTCGCCCAAATGAAGGTTGATCGCGAGACCCGCACGGTCGCCTGGCCCGGGGGCGCCGACCTGGCCCCCGACACGCTCTACGTTCGCGTCAGCACCGACACCTGGCCAAGTTTCTCCGCTGCCAGTTGACCCGAGACTCGGGTCCGTAGGGCAAGCAGTGCAAGGAAGAAGGCGCCCGGCAGTGCTCTGCACGACGGGCGCCCGATGACGCCGCAATGCGCCGCCATACGGACCCGAGCGGAGGGGGTGGGATTCGAACCCACGAGCGCCTTGCGACGCCAACAGTTTTCGAGACTGCCCCGTTCAACCACTCCGGCACCCCTCCGGGGCACTGCGAGGCCAAATCCTAGCGACGGCATTTTTGCTGGGCCGAGCCGGCTCTGCGAACCTTCAGCCAACAGGGCGCGAATCTCTACAAAGGAGCTGTCATGGGCACCGATACGTCACTCGTCACCGGCACCGACTTCATGACCGTCCCCACGCAGGACTACGACGCCGCGGCGGAGTTCTACGGCACGGTGCTGGGGCTGCCGTTCTCGAAGCGCTGGGGGAACATGCCGGCGGGGGAGTTCGAGACTGGAAACCTGACGATCGCGGTGATGCAGTCGGATGCGTTTGGGATCGATTTCCACGCGCATGGGCACCCGATCGCGCTGCACGTCGAGGACGTCGCGGCGGCCCGCGGGGAGCTGGAATCCAAGGGGGTCTCCTTCGAGCAGGACACGATGGATTCGGGCGTCTGCCACATGGCCTTCTTCCGCGACCCGGACGGGAATGCGCTGATGCTGCACAACCGCTACGCCCCGGCGGATGTGGGCCCGGACAGCTGAGCCTCGACTCAGTCGGGGGCGAATCGCCCCTTTCCCGCTTAAAGAACCGCCCTGGGATGCCGATCAAACCGTGTGGAACCCACCGGGCAGACCCGAATCGGGCGGTTCTTTGACGCCCATCCCCAGCTGCTGCGCGCGCTCGCCCTCGTCGCCCTGCTCTGGGGCGTCGGCTACCTGACCTGGCGCGTCGGCTGGAGCGGCCAGGGCGCCAGCCCGGTGCTGTTCGCGATGCTGCTGGCGACCGAGATCTACGGCTTCTACGCGCTCGCGATCCTCACCTGGTTCTCCTGGTCGCGACCGCCGGCCGAGCGGCCCTACGCGACGCCGGGGCGCAGCGTCGACGTCTACGTCTGCACCTACGACGAGCCGGTCGAGGTGGTGATGGCGACGCTGGCGGGCTGCCGGGCGCTGGCCTACCCGCACACGACCTACCTGCTCGACGACGGCCGCCGCGAGGAGATGCGGGAGATCGCCGAGCTGGCCGGCGCCCGCTACCTGACCCGCGCCGACAACTCCCACGCCAAGGCCGGCAACCTCAACGCGGCGCTGCCGCGGACCGAGGGCGACCTGGTGCTGATGCTCGACGCCGACCACGTGCCGATGCCCGACGCGCTCGACGCGATGGTCGGCTACTTCGACGACGAGCGCATGGCCCTGGTCCAGAGCCCGCACGACTTCTTCAACCACGACTCGGTCCAGCACTACGTCGTCGGCCGCCACGAGCAGTCGCTCTTCTACCGCGTCGTCTGCCCCGGCAAGGACCGCCACGGCGCCGCCTACTGGTGCGGCTCGGCGGCGCTGGTCAGTCGGCACGCGCTGCTCGAGATCGGCGGCGTCGCAACCGAGACGATCGCCGAGGACTTCCACACGACGATCCGCCTGCAGCGCCACGGCTGGCGCAGCCGCTACCACGACGAGGTGCTCGTCCAGGGCCTGGCGCCGCACGACCTCGACGGCTACCTGCTGCAGCGCGACCGCTGGGCCCGCGGCAACCTCGCCGTCTTCACCCTGCCGGAGTCGCCGCTGCGGGCCCGCACCCTGAGCCCGCTGCAGCGGCTCTCCTACCTCGCCAGCCTGCTCGCCTACCTGGCGCCGCCGGTGCGGCTGCTGCTGCTCCTGACCCTGGGCGCGGTAATGCTGACCGGGGAGCTGCCGATGAAGGTCAGCGTCGCCGCCCTCGCCGCGCTCTGGTTGCCCGCGGTGGCGCTCAACCTCAGCGCCGGGGCGGCGCTGGCCCGCGGCTTCATGCGGATCCCGGAGACCGCCCACTACGAGCTGCTGACGATGGAGATCTACACCCGCGCCCTGAGCTGCGCCTTCCGTCCCGGCAAGACCGCCTTCAAGGTGACCCCTAAGCAGGGCCGCGACGGCGGTGGCTGGGAGGCCGTGCGCAAGCTGCGCCTGGTCCTCTTCTGCACCGTCCTGCTGGCGGTCGGCACGCTGCTGCGGGCGCTCGACCTGGCCGGGGTCGGGCCGCTGCCCGACATGCCGGGGATCGCCGCCGCGATCGTCGTCGCCCTGGGCCTGATCGAGCTGCGACGCCTGCTCGCGACCCTGCTCGCGGTCGGGCGGCGGCGCCAGCGGCGGCTCGTCTACCGCTTCGCCGGGGACGCCGCCGCCGAATGCTTCTCGCCGCAGGGCAAGACCCTGGCCTGGATGGTCGACGCCAGCGCCTCCGGCCTCGGCCTGGTCGCCGCCGGCCCGCTCGAGGTCGGCAGCCGGCCGGCGGTGCTGCTGCGCTTGGAGGACGCCGCCGGAGAACTGCACGAGGTCTCAGCCCAGGTCGAGGTGCGCAGCTGCCGCGAGCAGAGCGGCAGCTGGCTGGTCGGGGCGACGATCGCCGACATCGACCCGGACTCCCGCCTGCGGCTGATGGAGTGGTGCTACGTGGTCTGCAGCCACGAGCGCCTGCGCGGCCGCCGCCCCAGCGCCCCGATCGCCGACGCCGAAGCGATCGTGATCTCGCTCGACGACTACCGCGGCCACGTGCCCGAGCTGGCGCCAGTCCCCTTGCTGGAGCAGGCGTGAGCCTCCCCGGCCCGAGCCCTCTAGCTACCCTTCACCGACACCTGGAGAGGTGTCCGAGTGGCTTAAGGAGCGCGACTGGAAATCGCGTGGGCGGGGTTAACCCGCCTCGTGGGTTCGAATCCCACCCTCTCCGCTCCACGCGTGGACTGACGGCGAAGTTCCTGCTCGTCGCGGCGCTGGCGGTGGCGGCCTGCGACCTGGTCGCGCCCGCGGCCGGCGTCGCCGCCGACAAACGCGGGCGGGCGGGCGCGGACACCCTGCTCGGCACCCCGGGCGCCGACCGGCTCTCCGGCGCCGGCGGCAACGACTTCCTCGCCGGCAAGGGCGGGCCCGACCGGCTCGAGGGCGGTCCCGGGGCCGACGAGCTCAGCGGCGGCCCCGGCAGCGACACCCTGCGCGGGGGCCGCGGCGCCGACACCCTGCTGGCCCGGGACGGAACGGTGGACGAGGTCGTCTGCGGACTGGGCGACGGCGACGTCGCGGTCGCCGACACCATCGACCGGGTCGGCACCAGCTGCGAGCAGGTGGCGGGGCGGGTGGATACGCCGGTGGCCGGTCCGCCGGCACCCGCGACCCCTGCCCCCACCCAACCCACGCCCCAGCCGCAACCCGAACCGGAGCCCGATCCCGAAGAAGAAGGGGAAGGCGAATTCGAAGAGCAGACGCTGGCGATGTTCCCCGCCGGCCACGGTTGGACCGGCAACGGGGTTGGCAGCTTCGGCGACGTCGGACCGCCCTTCGTCGTCAACGGCGACCGCTCGTTCAGGATCGTCAGCGACGGCCTCGCCCACGAGTCGGTCGCGACCTCGCCGCCGCTACAGCCGGTCGACCTCACCCGCTCCCACGTCAGCTTCCAGGCCCAGGTCAGCTTCAGCTCACGGCTGGGGGCGGTGAAGCTGCGCCTCGCCTCCGGCAGCATCGTCACCGACTACGCCGAGGTGACGCTCTGGGAAGCCGAAGAGGATCCGATCATCCTCGCCTCGAGCTTCGAGTTCCAGACCGAGCCGACCGGGGCCTTCGAGGTCCACGGCAGCGTCGACTGGTCCGAGATCGACCGCGCCCAGATCGTCCTCACCGACAACGGCATCGGCCCGGTCACGCTCTACACGGCGGGGATCTACGCGGTCCCGACCACGCACAAAAAGGCGACGATCGGCTTCACCTTCGACGACGGCTACGACTCGACCTGGGACGACGGCCTGACCAAGCTCTCCAGCTACCGGTATCCGGCGACCGCCTACGTGATCGCGCAGCTGATCGACGACCCCGGCCGGCTCAGCCTCGAGCAGCTCTACACGCTGCGCGACAAACACCACTGGGAGATCGCCGGCCACTCCTTCACCCTCGCTGCCCACAACCAGCCGAACGGGCTCGACGACCTCGATCCGGCCGAACTCGAGGCGGAGATGGACGACCTGCGCGACTGGCTCGACGAAAAGGGCTTCAAGCGCGACACCTTCGCCTACCCCAAGGGGGCCGCCGGCCACGACGTGCGCGACTTCGCCGAGCGCGACTACTGCGCCGGGCGCTCGACCGCGCGGGGCCCGGAAACCGTCCCCGCCCGCGATCACTTCACGATGCGCGGCTGGTCGATCAACGGCTTCGAGGACGACGCCGCCTCGGTGATCGAGGAGATCGACGACGCGGTCGAGGACAAAGCATGGCTGATGCTGACCTTCCACGACATCGTCCCCGGCGCGCCGGGGGCCGCGACCGATTTCGAGGACGACGAATTCGACGAAGTCGTCGACCACGTGCGCAGCCTCCAGCTCGGCGGCAAACTCAAGGTCCGGACCGTCGCCGACACGCTCAACGCCCACTGCTGAGCGGCGCTCAGCGACGGGCGGCGAAGAACTCGCGCAGGAGCGCGGCGGACTCTGCCTGGCCGACTCCGCGAACGACCTCGGGGCGGTGGTTGAGCGCGGGCTCGGCGAGCACGTCGAGCACGCTGCCGGCGGCGCCCGCCTTGGGGTCGGGGGCGCCGATGACGACGGTCGGAATGCGGGCGAGGACGATCGCGCCGGCGCACATCGCGCAGGGCTCCAGGGTCACGTAGAGCACGGTCCCGGGCAGGCGCCAGCCGCCGAGCGCCTCGGCGGCGGCGCGGATCGCCAGGATCTCGGCGTGGGCGGTGGGGTCGCGGCGCAGCTCTCGCTCGTTGCCGGCGCGGGCCAGCGGCTCGCCGTCGCGCAGCACGGCGGCGCCGATCGGGACGTCGCCGTGCTCCTGGGCCAGGCGCGCCTGCTCCAGCGCCAGCGCCATTCCCTGCGCGTGGGCGGCAGCGCCCGCGGCACCGTCGGTGGGGGTGGCAGCGTTCATCGATCCGGGAGTATGTCGCCTACAACTTCGCCGGTTTCGCCGTGTTAGCGGTAGTGCTCGCGGAGATGCCGGGAGCGCCGAACCACACGATCCCGATGAGACGACTGCTTCCGATCCTCGCACCCCTGGCCCTGCTCGCGGCGTTGCTCGTCTGCGCCGGTCCGGCCCAGGCCCAGACCGGACTCTCACCGGCGCGCGGCTTCGTCCCCCGACAGGTTGTCGTCAAGTTCGAGGGCGAGCGCGCCCGGACCGTCACACTGCCGGCGGGCAAGAGCGTGCGCCGCACCGCGCTGGCGCTGCGGCGCAACCCGCGGGTCGCCTACGCGGTGCCGAACTACATCGCCACCGCCTCCGTCGTCAGCCCCAGCCTGGAGACCCTGCCCAACGACCCCGGCACCCTCCCGGGCACCTCCGAAGCGGCCGCCTCCGCCGGGGACTGGTCCTTCAAGCAGTGGAACTTCCTGCCCTGGGAAGAAACCGCGGGAAGCAGGCTGCCGGTCTCCCCCGGCGGCATCGACGCGATCGGCGCCTGGGCCAACCTCGAAGCGGCAGGCCACCCCGGCGGCGAAGAAATCGTCGTCGCCGTGCTCGATACCGGCATCGCCTACCGCAACGACGGCGGCAGGTTCCGGCGCAGCCCCGACTTCACCCTGGGCCAGTTCGTCGCCGGCTCCGACTTCGTCGACCACGACCGCCTGCCGCTGGACGAAAACGGCCACGGGACCCACGTCGCCGGCACGATCGCCGAGAAGACCGACAACGGGGTAGGGCTGACCGGCCTCGCTTATGGGGCGAGACTGATGCCGGTCAGGGTGCTCGACAAGCACGGCCGCGGCGACGCGGTCGCGATCGCCAAGGGCATCCGCTTCGCGGTCGCCGCCGGCGCCCAGGTGATCAACATGAGCTTCAACTTCGGCTGCGGCAAGCGGGTGCCCGAGGTCGACGAAGCGCTGCGCTACGCCTACTCCCGCGGGGTCGTCGCGGTCGCCTCGGCCGGCAACCTCGGCTCCGAGACCTGTGTATCGGCCCCCGCCACCGGCCCGCGCGTGATCGGCGTCGGCGGCACCACCGAGGGCGGCTGTCTCGGCAGCTACTCGCTGGCCGGCAAGGAGATCGATCTGGTCGCCCCCGGCGGCGGCGCCCCCAGCCCGGGCTGCCCGTCGATCTCGGCGCGAGCGATCTACCAGGTGACCCTGCGCACCGGCAGCACTCGCATCTTCGCGATCCCCGGCAACTACATCGGCACCTCGATGTCGGCCGCCCACGTCTCCGGCGCCGCCGCGCTGGTCCTCGCCAGCGGCGTGCTGGGCCCCGAGCTCAAGGGCAGAGGGCTGGTCAAGGCAACGACCCAACGCCTGCGATCGACCGCCCGCGACCTCGCTCTGCCTTCAAGCGAGCAGGGAGCGGGGCTACTCGACGTCGGCGCGGCAACCGATCCGGGCGCCTGAAGCGCCCCTCAGGTCGTTCGCAAAATCATCACGCTGCAGGGAGCGTGATGGGACACGTTGTTGGGGACGCTGCCGAGGAACCGGCGGGTGCCCTTCATCCCCTTGTTGCCGACCACGATCAGGTCGGCTTTGGTCTGTTCGGCGACGTCGATGATGCCGTCGGCGGGGTCGCCCTCTACCGGGTGCGTCTGCACCTCCAGGCCCTGCTGGCGGGCCTCCGCGGCGGCGGCGTCGAGGACGAGGTTGACGTCCTCGCGCGGGCCGATCTCGTACTGGACGTCGGCCGGAGCGGCGTCCCTCTCCCCCTGTACGCGGCGGTGGGAGACGGGTGCGTAGGCGCTGACGATGCTGAGCTGGGCGCCGGTGAGCTTCGCCAGCTGAACCGCCTGCGCAACTGCCTGGCCGGCGGAATCAGAGCCGTCGGTCCCAACCACGATACGAGTGAACACGCGCGCCTCCTTCAGCTTCAGCCGCCGGACGGGCTCGATACTAACGCGCGCGGTTCCTTTTTCTCCCAGGTCGCGATTAAGGAACCACGAAACGGTCGGCCTGCTTCTGGGGCAGGTCGCGGAAACCATCGCCGAGGATCTCGGTCGGCGTCGTCGCCAGACGGTAGATCGCGATCCCCATCGAGGCGATCAGGCAGACGACGAGGATCAGCATCCCGACTTTCCAGAGCCACGGCACGGGCGAACCCTAGATGGTCGCTTCCGGGCTAGGCTGCGGGGTATGGGACTGGAGAAAGTGGCCGACGGGGTCTGGCTGCTGCGGGGGGATTTCCGCGGCGCGATGAACATCTACTTCATCGAGGATGGGGACGGCGTCATCCAGTTCGACGCCGGCACCAAGTCGATGCGCAAGAAGGCGCGGGCGGCAGCGGAGGAGCTCGGCGGGCTGAAGCGGGTCGTACTCGGGCACGCCCACGCCGACCACCGCGGCACCGCGCCCTTCATGGAGGTCCCGGTCGCCTGCCATCCCGACGAGGTCTCCGAAGCCGAAAGCGATTCGGCCATGGCTCCCTACTTCCACCTCGAGCAGCTGCCGGTGGCCTGGATCCGGCGGCTCTACCCGTTCCTGCTGCGGCGCTGGGACGGCGGCGCGGTGAAGATCGCCGAAACGGTGATCGAAGGCGACGAGGTCGCCGGCTTCAAGGTGATCCACTTCCCCGGGCACGCGCCGGGCCTGATCGGCCTCTGGCGCGAGAGCGACGGCGTGGCGCTGGTCAGCGACGTCGTCTATCTGGTCGACTCCGGGCGGCTGAAACCGCTGCCCGAGGGCGAGGCCAGCGTTCCCCACCCCGCCTGGGCCTGGGACCACGCCAAGGCGAAGGACTCGGTGCGGCGCCTGGCGGCGCTGGAACCGCGCGTCGTCGGCCCCGGGCACGAGCACCCGCTGCGCGGCGAGAACCTGCGCGAGACGCTGGAACGCGCCGCCGAGAAGTACTGATCCCATAAGTTCCCAGCACTGATGATCGGGACGTACGCCTCGGCGGCGCTGATCTGTGCCGTCTCGCTGCTGGTCGGCCGTGCCCTGCTCTCCCTGGCGGGACGGCGGAGCTGGTCCTGGCTGGAGCCGGCCGTCGGCTTCGGCGCGGTGCTGACCGTGACCGGCGGGCTGGCGCGCGCGCCCGGGCACGGGGCCAGCGCCACGCTGGGGCAGGCGCTGCTGGTCGTGGCTGCAGCGGTGGTGGTCTGGCGGCAGGACTACGACACCCGGGGGGCGCTGCGGGCCGGGTGGCCGGTGGCGCTGGTCCTTGCCCTGGTCTTGGCGATCCCGTTCGCGGTCAGCGCCCGCTGGGGGCTGCTCGGCGTCGGCTTCAACAACGACCTCGGCCTGCACCTGGCCTGGGCCGAGTGGTTGCGCAGCGGCTTCGGCCCGGCGCCGGACGCCGGCTACCCGCTCGGCCCGCACGGGCTTGCCGTGGCGACCGCGGCGGTGCCGGGGATCGGCCTCGGCCAGGCCTTCCTCGGTGAGATCGTCGCGATCGGCGTGCTCACCGGGCTGACCGCGCTCGGCGCCCTGCGCGAGCTCGGCGGCTGGCGCCGCGTCCTCGCCGCGTCGATGGTCGCCCTGCCCTACCTCGCCGCCTCCTACTTCGCCCAGGCCGCCTTCAAGGAGACCGCCGAGGCGCTCTTCGTGCTCGCCTTCGCGGTCTTCCTGCTGGCGCCGGGCCAGCCCGATGCCGGGCGCTGGGCGCGAGTGCGGTTCGTGCTGCCACCGCTGGCCCTGGCCGGGGGCATCTTCTTCTCCTACAGCTTCGCCGGGCTCGCCTGGCCGGTCGCGATCGGCGTGCTCTGGAGCCTGACCCTGCCGGCGGTGCGCCGGGCGCTGCGGCCGCGGGCGCTGCTGCGCTTCCTGCTGCGGCCGACGACGCTGCTGGGCATCGCCCTGCTGGCCGGGCTGGCGGTGGTGCTGACCCTGGTCGGGCCCTTCGGCTTCGCCCGCGGCTTCAACAAGGTGGCGGGCAGCAACACCTACGGCCCGGTCTCGCCGCTGGAGGCGCTGGGCGTCTGGCCGGCCTCCAACTACCGCCTCGACGCCGCCGGCGGGGCCGAGCTGACCGGGGTGGCGGGCACGATCGCCGTCCTCGCCCTGCTGGTCGGCGTCGCCTGGTGGGTCGAGCGGCGCGAGGCGACGATCCCGATCGCCCTCGGCGCCAGCGCCGCCCTCTACCTCGCCTCGCTCCCCTTCAGCGGCGACTACTCGCAGGCCAAGGCGCTGATGATCGCGGCGCCGCTGGCGATGCTGGTCGCGGTCCGTCCCCTGGTCACCGAGTGGCTGCGGGGGCGCGGCGCCCTCCGATTTGGCTGGGCAGTACTGGCGGTCGCGTTCATCGGCGGCAGCATCTACTCCAGCCTCCTGGTCCTGCGCGACGCGCCGGTCGGGCCGGCCGGGCACGGCAGCGAGCTCGAGGCCTTCCTGCCGATCGTGCACGGGCGCGACGTGCTCTACGCCGGCCAGGACCGCTACGCCGCCTACGGGCTGCTCGGCGCCGACACCCACGTGCCGCTGGTCGAGTTCCCCGACGAACTTGTCTCCCCCAACCCGGAGAAGCCGTTCGACACCGGCGACGCCTACAGCCCGGTCGACTTCGACTCCTTCTCGGAGGAGACGCTCAACTACTTCCCCTACGTGATCACCAGCCGCGCCGCCTGGAACAGCGCCCCGCCGCCGAACTTCAAGCGCGTCGCCGCCACCCCCTCCTACGTGCTCTGGCGCCGCACCGGCCCGACCCCCGAGAACCGCCACGTCCTGCTCGAGGGGACCGAGGCAGGGGCGCTGGCGAGCTGCGCCTCGCCGGAGATCCGCATCCTGCTCGCCGACCCCGGCCGGGCCACGCTCTTCCCCGGCGCGGTGATCGGCCAGAAAGGCACCTGGGACGAAGGCAGCATCCTCGGCAACGGGGCCGAGACCTCGCAGGTGCTCGACCTCCCGGCCGGAGAGTGGAACCTCTCGCTGCAGTACTTCGCGCCGTTCGAGCTGACCCTGACCGGCCCCGGCTTCCGCGAAGAGCTGGCGGCGGCGCTCGACGGCCAGCGGCCGAACACGATCAGCCTCGGCAACAGCGGCCAGTTCTGGCCCGCCGGCCGCTTCCAGAGCGACGGCGGCCCCGCCCGCTTCACCATCTCCAGCGCCGAGGCGACGACGCTGCAGAGCCTCAGCGGCTACGACGGCAAGGCCTACGTCGGCGAGCTGGTCGCGGTCCCGGTCGGCCCCCACCGCGAAGTGGCGCTCGCCGCTGCATGCGATTCGTGGATCGACTCCTACGAATCCTCCGAAGCGCCCTAAGCGCGCCTGACGCCGGTCAGGTGGCCTTGGCGGCCATGCGCTCGGGAGAGACGCGCACTACGTCCCACACGAGCCCGGCCTTCTCGAGGCCGTCGATGACCATCGCCGAGACGTCGACCTGGAAGCGGCCAAGGCCGTGGGTGGCGGAGGTCGGGAAGGCGTGGTGGTTGTTGTGCCAGGCCTCGCCGAGGGTCGGGATCGCGATCAGCGCCAGGTTGCGCGACTGGTCGCTGGTCTCGAAGTCGCGGTTGCCGAAGACGTGGCAAAGGGAGTTGATGCTGTAGGTGAAGTGGTGGAGGACGAAGACCCGGACCAGGCCGCCCCAGAGCAGGCCGGTGACCCCGGCGAAGAGGGTGCCGCCGATGATCCAGCCGAGCGCAAAGGGCAGCAGCAGGCCGAGGATCGCCCACTGGATGAAGGTGCGGTCGACCCAGCTGATCACCGGGTCCTTGATCAGGTCCGGCGCGAAGCGCTCCTTGTTGCCGCGCTGGGTGTGGATGAAGAGCCAGCCCATATGGGCGTGGAAGAGGCCGCGCATGGCGCCGCTCCAGCCGTGGCCGTGGTCGACGTGGGGGCTGTGCGGGTCGCCCTCCTCGTCGGAGAAGGCGTGGTGCTTGCGGTGGTCGGCGACCCAGGAGATCACCGGGCCCTCGATCGCCGCCGAACCGAGGATCGCCAGCAGGCCGTGCAGCCATTTCGAGGTTTTGAAGGCGCGGTGGGTGAGGTGGCGGTGGAAGCCGACCGTGATCCCCAGGCCGGTGAACAGGTACATGCCGAGGAAGAGGAAGACGTCGCTCCAGTGCAGCGCCTTGCCCCACACCTGCCAGCCCGCAAGGCCGATGGCGACGAAGGGAATCAGGGTGACCAAGCCGGTGATGATCCGGTCTCGGGTCTCGTTCTCGACCGGCTGTATGTCGGAAGGCAGTGGTCCGGCGTTCTCCATCTAGGCGCGATCATACGGGTCGAACCTGAAGCGACGGTTGTGTAGGGTCGCGCGGATGCCGCTCGCAAACACCGCGCCGCTGCGCCGTGAGATCGAGAACCGGCTGCCGGAACGGCCGTTCGCAATCGAGTTCTGGGACGGCACCAGGGTGCCTTCGACCACCGGCGAGGGACCGACCTTCAGCGTCCGCTCCCCCCGCGCCGCCGCCCACGTGCTGCGGGCGCCGGGCCAGCTCGGGCTCGGGCGCGCCTACGTCAGCGGCGAGCTCGAGGTCGACGACATCGACGCGGTGATCGCCCTGCTCGACTCCTGGCAGCCGCCCGCGCTGGAAGGCACCGACAAGCGCGCGCTGCTATTCGGCGCCGTGCGCGCCGCCGGCATCAGCAAGCCGCCTCCGCGTCCCGCCGCCGAGCTCCGCCCCAACGGCCGCCGCCACAGCAAGGAGCGGGACGCCCGCGCCGTCCGCCACCACTACGACGTCTCCAACGAGTTCTTCGAGCTCTTCCTCGGCCCCAGCATGGTCTACAGCTGCGCGATCTTCTCGCGCGGCGCGACGACGCTGGAGGAGGCCCAGGAGGCGAAGCTCGACATGGTCGCCGAGAAGCTGGCGCTGAAGGAGGGCGACCGGGTGCTCGACGTCGGCTGCGGCTGGGGCGGGTTCCCGCTGCGAGCGGCGACTAAGTACGGGGCCAGCGTGGTTGGCATCACCCTCTCCCCTCCCCAGGCCGAGAAAGCGCGGCAGCGGGCCGAGGAGGCCGGCGTCGCCGACCGGGTCGAGATCCGCGTCATGGACTACCGCGACCTCGCCGGCGAGCGCTTCGACGCGATCGCCAGCATCGGCATGGTCGAGCACGTCGGCTCGGCCAACATCGACCTCTACGCGCAGACCCTGGCCGGGCTGCTGGAGCCGGGCGGGCGGCTACTCAACCACGGCATCACCCGCCTCCGCCACACCGACGGCGAGGCCGGCGCCTTCTCCGAGCGCTACGTCTTCCCCGACGCCGCCCCGCTGCACATCTCCCGCAACCTGCTGGCGCTCGAACGCGCCGGCTTCGTCGTCCGCCACCTGGAGGAGTTCGGCGCCGACTACGCGGAGACCCTGGGGCACTGGGCCGCCAACCTCGACCGCAACCTGGACGAGGCGACCCGGCTCGCCGGCCCGGAACGGATCCGCGTCTGGCGCCTCTACCTGCGCGCGGCCCGCAACGGCTTCCTCTCAGGCTTCACGTCGATTTACCAGGCGCGCTGCACCCTGGGTTGACGCCGACGTGTCGAGTTTGTCCGCCTATAGGTGACTAACTCGACACTCAGGCCGGGAAGCCCTGGGTCACGTCCTCGAGTGCCCAGTCGGCGCCCTCGTGGGTGAGCTGCTCGACGGTGTAGGAGCCGGTTGCGACGCCGACGACTTTGATTTTGGCGCCGTGGCAGGCAATTACGTCGCGGGGGGTGTCGCCGACGCCGATCGCATTGCCGCCATCTAGCGGTTTGTCGGCCACATCCGCGCCCCGCTCCAGCGCCTTCCGCGTCAGCTCGGTGCGGTCGTGGGAGTCGGAGCCGTAACCGCCGAAGCGGAAGAAGCGGTCGAGGTCGCCGCGGGCGAGCTTGATCCGGGCCGCCGGTGCGATGTTGCCGGTGACGATCCCGAGCAGGACGCCTTCCCCGGCAAGGCGCGGCAGCAGCTGCTCGATCCCGGGCATGATCTCGTAGCCCTCCGACTCGGCGACGGCGTCGCCGAGGTGCCCGAGGTAGCACCCGATCGCCTCCGCCAGCTCGGTGTCGGCGCCGTCGCGGCCGAGCACCTCGCGGAAGACGATCGCGGCGATTTCGGGGTCGGTCATCCCGGCGTGAGTGTGTTCGGCGATGTTGGCTTCGACGTCGTAGAGCTCGATGAAGGCCCGCTGCCAGGCAACGGCGCCGGCGCCCCCCGTGTGGAGCAACGTCCCATCTATGTCGAAGAGGATCGCCTCGATCACGCCGGCGCAGGCTATTGGGGAGGCCGGCTAGTGCTCGCCCTCGAGCAGGTCGCGCTGGCTCAGCGTGTAGAGCAGGGCGAGCGAGGGGAGGACGAAGACGGCGGCGATCGCGAAGACGACGAAGATCACGGTCATCGTCGGGTCCGGCGCCGCAGCCTGGTCGATGCGCAGGCTGGTCGGCAGCAGGTAGGGGAACTGGGCGACGCCCCAGCCCCAGACCACGGCGACTACGGCGCCGGCGGCAAGGGGGCGTAGGGGCCGCCTGCCGCCACGCAGCAGCACCGCCAGCAGCCCAATGCCGCAGAGCCCGGAGAGAACGACCAGCGGCAGCCCCTGCTCGACCAGGCGGTCGAAGACGTAGCGGGCTTCGCCGTGCAGGGCGAAGAGGCCGGCGAGGGCGAGGGCGCCAGCGATGGCGGCGGCGGCCAGAGAGCGGCGGACGAAGTAGCGCTCCATGTCCTCCTCCCCGGCCCGCCGCGCGTCGCCGACCAGGAAGACGGCGGAGAGGTAGGCGCCGGTGGCGACGAACATCGCGCCGATCAGCAGCGGAAGCGGCTGGATCCAGCTGGAGAAGGCGTCGCCGTTGCCGTCGGCCGGAACCCCGCCGGAGGCGATCGCGCCGACCACCGCACCCATGAAGAAGGGGGTGAGGACGGAGGAGAGGGCGAAGGTGGCGCCGGCCGCGCGCCGCCCCTGCAGCCCCTCGATCGACTTGCGGAAGGCGAAGCCGGCGCCGCGCAGGACGATGCCCAGCGCCGCCAGCGCGACCGGCACGTAGAGGGTCGAGAAGATCGCGCTGAAGGCCGGCGGGAAGGCGGTCCAGAGGACAACCAGGACGAAGATCAGCCAGACGTGGTTGGCCTCCCAGACGGGGGTCAGCGAGCGCTGGATCAGCTCCCGCGGCCGCGCCCCCGTCTCCGGCCCGCCGGCGACGAGGTCCCACAGCCCGCCGCCGAAGTCGGCGCCGCCGAACAGCGCGTAGAAGGTCGCCCCGACCCAGAGGATCGCCGCGGCGGCGTCGGCCTTGCTCACGCCGCCCCCTCGTCCGCCGCCGGCGGCCCGTACGGCGCCCCCTCGGGCTCGGCCTCACCCGCCCGCCAGCGCTTCGACATCCCGCGCAGGACGAGGATCGCGGTCGTGCCCAGCCCCGCGTAGAGCAGCAGCACCGCGGCGAAGGCGAACCAGATCCCGTCCGCCTCGGTGACCGCTTCGGAGGTCCGCATGTAGCCCTGGACGATCCAGGGCTGGCGACCGACCTCGGTGACGATCCAGCCGCACCACAGCGCAATGATCGAGCCCACCCCGGAGACCGCGACCGCGCGCAGGAACCACGGCGTCTTCGGGATGTCACGGCGTTTCCACCAGACGAAGCCGAACCAGGCCCCGAGCCCGAGCAGCGCCGTCCCGATACCGACCATCAGGTCGAAGGAGAGGTGCAGCAGCGTGTTGGCCGGCGGCTCTTCGTCGTCGGGGATGTCGTTCAGCCCGGTCACCTCGGTGTCGGCGCTGAACCCGACCAGGAAGGAGTCGAGGTCGGGGATCGGGATCGCCCACTTGACCCCGTCGGAGGTGCAGATGCCGCCGAGGTACTCGGTCTGGTGGTCGCCGCTCTTGTCGATGCACTCCATCGCCGCGAACTTGGCCGGCTGGTGGTCGGCGACTTCGCGGGCGGCGGTGTCGCCGACGAAGAGCTGGATCGGGGTGGCGATGCACCCGATCGCCAGCGGGATCAGCAGCCCCAGCCGGTGCAGGCGATCGCGCCGCCCGCGCAGCATCCCGACCGCGTAGATAGAGGCGACGAGGAAGCCGACGACCATGTACGCGGCGAGGATCATGTGCGGCGCCTCGTAGCCGGTCGCCGGGTTGAGGAGGACCTCGATCGGGTCGGTGTCGACGACCCTGCCGGCGGCGTCGAGCACGAAGCCCTGCGGCTGGTTCATCCAGGAATTGGCAGCGACGACCGAGACGGCGCCGCCGATGCCGGTGATCACCATCGGCACCCCGGACCAGAAATGCGCCCAGCCGCCGAGCCGCTTCCAGCCGTAGATGTAGATCGCGAGGAAGATCGCCTCGATGAAGAAGAAGATGCCCTCGATCGCAAAGGCGACCCCGAAGACCGATCCGAAGCGGTCCATGAACTCGGGCCAGAGCAGGCCGAACTCGAAGCTGAGCACGGTGCCGGTGACGGCGCCGACCGCGAAGGTCACGGCCATCGCCTTCGACCATCGCCGCGCCAGCTCCATCGCGTCGGCGTCGTCGCGTTTCAGCCCCAGGTAGTTAGCGACGAGGATCGTCGCCGGCAGGGCGACGCCGAGGCAGGAGAGAACGATGTGGAAGGCCAGGGTGAAGGCCATCAGCTCGCGCGCGGCGAGCAGATTAGATGCCGACGCCGCCAGGGGAAGCGGGTCGAGCGGGAGCATCGTTACTCCGCGCGCCTCGCGCCTCGGTAGCGGCGGATCAGCGCGTTGGTCGAGCTGTCGTGGCGCAGCTTCGGCTCCTCGGCCGCCTTCAGCTCGGGGATGATCCGCACCGCCAGCACCTTGCCGAGCTCGACCCCCCACTGGTCGAAGGAGTCGATTCCCCAGATCGCCCCCTGGGTGAAGACGCTGTGCTCATACAGAGCGACCAGGGAGCCCAGGGTCTGCGGCGTCAGCCGCTCGGCGAGGATCGTGTTCGAGGGACGGTTGCCCTCCATCACCCGGTGCGGCACGACCGCCTCCGGCGTGCCCTCCTCGCGCACCTGCTCGGGCGTTTTGCCGAAGGCCAGCGCCTCGCCCTGGGCGAAGACGTTGGACATCAGCAGGTCGTGGTGGTCGCCGAGCGGGTTGTTGGAGTTCGCGAAGCCGATGAAGTCGCAGGGGATCAGCCGCGTGCCCTGGTGGATCAGCTGGTAGAAGCTGTGCTGGCCGTTGGTCCCCGGCTCGCCCCAGAAGATCGCCCCGGTGTCGTAGTCGACGTGGCCGCCGTCGAGGGTGACGTGCTTGCCGTTGGACTCCATCGTCAGCTGCTGCAGGTAGGCGGGGAAGCGGTGCAGGTACTGGTCGTAGGGGAAGACGCCGCAGGTCTGGGCGCCGAAGAAATCGCCGTACCAGACCGAGAGCAGGCCCATCAGCATCGGCAGGTTGGCGCCGGTCGGGGTCTCGCGGAAGTGCTCGTCCATCGCGTGGAACCCGGCCAGCATCTCGGCGAAGCGCGCGGGGCCGATCGCCAGCATCGTCGAGAGCCCGATCGCCGAGTCCATCGAGTAGCGGCCGCCGACCCACTCCCAGAAGCCGAACATGTTCTCGGTGTCGATGCCGAACTTCGAGACCTCATCGGCGTTGGTGGAGACGGCGACGAAGTGCTTGGCGACCGCCGCCTCGTCGCCGCCGAGCCCGGCCAGCGACCACTCGCGGGCGGAGCGGGCGTTGGTCATCGTCTCCAGCGTCGTGAAGGTCTTCGAGGAGACGACAAAGAGCGTCTCCTCGGGGTCGAGGTCTCGGGTCGACTCGGCGAAGTCGGTGCCGTCGACGTTCGAGATAAAGCGGAAGGTCGTCTCGCGGCGGCTGAAGTGGCGCAGCGCCTCATAGGCCATCACCGGGCCGAGGTCGGAGCCGCCGATGCCGATGTTGACGACGTTGCGGATCGGCTTGCCGCTGTGCCCGCGCCACTCGCCCGAGCGCACGCGCTCGGAGAAGGCGGCCATGCGGTCGAGCGTCTCGTGCACCTGCTTGACGACGTCGACGCCGTCGACGATCAGCGAGCGCTCGCGCGGCATCCGCAGCGCCACGTGGAGGACGGCGCGGTCCTCGGAGACGTTGATGTGCTCGCCGTTGAACATCGCTTCCCGGCGCTCCTCGACCCCGCGCTGCCGGGCCAGCTCGCCGAGGAGCAGCAACGTCTCGTCGGTGACCCGGTTCTTCGAGAAGTCGAGGAAGAGGCCCGCACCCTCGGCTACTAGCCGCTCGCCGCGCTCAGGATCAGCGGCGAAGAATTCGCGCAGGTGGGTCCCGCGGATCTTCTCGTAATGGGCCTGAAGCTCGGCCCAGGCCGGCACCTCTCGAAGCGGTGCCGGCTCGCTCACCCGGCCGTGACCCCGCGCTGGGAGGAGATCGACTTCAGCAGCTCTTCCCAGGAGGAGTTGAAGCTGGCTTTGCCCTCCTCCTGCAAACGCGCCGCCAGGGCGGCGACGTCGATCCCGGCCTGGTCGAACTCGGCCAGGACCTGCTCGGCGCTGCCGCCGTCGGCGGGGACGAGGTCGCCGACGCTGCCGTGGTCGGCGAAGGCGAGCAGGGTCGGCTCCGGCATCGTGTTGACCGTGAAGGGCGAGGCGAAGGCCTCGATGTAGAGGGTGTCGGAGGCGTCGGGGTCCTTGGTCCCGGTGCTGGCCCAGAGCAGCCGCTGCGGCCGCGCGCCCTCGTTCATCAGCCGTTGCATGCGATTGGAGTCGAGCAGCTCGCGGTAGGCGCGGTAGGCGCGGCCGCCGATCGCGACGCCGAGCCGGTTGTGGAGGTCGTCGGAGACCTGGTCGGCGACGGCGACGTCCCAGCGGCTCATGAAGATCGAGGCGACGGAGGCGACGTCGGGGTCGAGCCCGGCCTCGATCCGGCGCTCGATCCCGCGCATGTAGGCCTCGGCGGCGCCCAGGTACTGGGCGTGGTCGAAGAGCAGGGTGACGTTGATCGGGATCCCAGCGAAGATCGACTCCTCGATCGCCTTCTGCCCCGCCTCGGTCCCCGGGATCTTGATGAAGAGGTTCTCGCGCTCGGCCTTGGCATGCAGCGCAGCCGCCTCCTCGATCGTCGCCTCGGCGTCGTCGGCGATCAGCGGCGAGACCTCGAGCGAGCAGAAGCCGTCGACCCCGGCGGTGCGCCGGTGGACGTCGGCGAAGAGGTCGGTGGCAGCGCGCAGGTCGGTCAGCGCCAGCTCGAAGAAGATGCGCTCCTCGGCGTTGGCGCCGACGCCCTCGCCGGCGTCGGCGGCGGGCGCAACCTCGGCGATCTGCTCGTCGTAGGTCTCCCCGCCGGAGATCGCCTTGTCGAAGATGGTCGGGTTCGAGGTCAGGCCGGTGACCGAGAGCTCGTCGATGTAGCCCTCGAGCGTGCCGTCGGCCAGCATCGTGCGGGTGATGTTGTCGAGCCAGAGGCTCTGCCCCACCTCGTGCAGTCGTGCCGTTGCCTTCACGAGCGACCTCCTCTCAGGTCGTTGACGATTGGACGGCGGCGCCTGCGAGCACCTCGCGCGCCACCTGGATGACCCTCTCGGCCGTGAATCCGAACTCCTCCTCGACGTCCTTGAACGGCGCCGACTGGCCGAAGGTCTCCATGCCGACGATTTTGCCGGCCTCTCCAACGTAGCGCTCCCAACCCATCGGCGAGCCCTCCTCGATCGCGATCCGGGCAGCGCAGCCCGGCGGCAGCACCTCGTGGCGGTAATCGACGTCCTGGCGGTCGAAGACCTCCCAGCAGGGCATGCTGACGACCCGCGAGGCGACGCCCTCGCCGCTCAGCTGCTCATGGGCGGCGACCGCCAGCTGCACCTCGGAGCCGGTGGCGATGAAGATCAGCTCGGGATCGCCCTCGCAATCGGCGAGCACGTAGCCGCCCTTCTGGACCCCTGCGGCGGATGCGTAGCGGGAGCGGTCGAAGACGGGCACGTTCTGGCGGGTGAGGACCAGCGCCACCGGATTGTGGGTGCGGCCGATCACCAGCTTCCAGGCCTCGGCGACCTCGTTGGCGTCGGCCGGGCGGACGACGTCGAGGTGCGGGATCGCCCGCAACGAGGCCAGCTGCTCGATCGGCTGGTGGGTCGGGCCATCCTCGCCGAGCCCGATCGAGTCGTGGGTGAAGAGGTGGATGACCGGGATCTCCATCAGCGCCGAGAGGCGGATGCCGGGACGGGCGTAGTCGGAGAAGGTGAGGTAGGTCGACCACATCGGCCGTATCTTGCAGAGCGAGAGCCCGTTGCTAGCGGTGACGGCGGCGTGTTCGCGGATCCCGTAGTGGACCTGGCGGCCGCCGAACTCGCCCGGCTCGAAGTTGGTGACGCCGTCGAAGTTGAGCCGGACCGAGGTCGAGTCGGTGAGGTCGGCGGAGCCGGAGATCAGCCAGGGCACGCGCTCGGCAATCGCGTTCTGAACCTTGTTGGAGGCCTTGCGGGTGGCGAGGCCCTTCTCTTCGTCGGCCTCGAAGCTCGGCAGGTCGGCGTCCCAGCCGTCGGGCAGCTCGCGCCGCTGCATCATCTCCAGCTCAGCGGCCAGGGCCGGCTCGGAGCCTTTGTAGGACTCGAAGGCGGCGAGCCAGGCGGCGCGCAGCTCGGCGCCGCGTTTGCCGATCCCCTCGGCGAAGCGCTCCTTGACCCCGTCCGGCACCAGGAACTGGGCGTCCTCGGGCCAGCCGTAGGCCTTCTTAGTGAGCTTCACCTCCTCCTCGCCGAGCGGTTCGCCGTGGGCGGACTCAGTGTCCTGCTTGTTCGGCGAGCCCCAGCCGATGTGGCTGTCGATCACGATCAGGGTCGGGCGGCCGCTCTCGGACTTGAACCCGTCCAGCGCCTGCTCCAGGAGGGCGGCGTCGTTGGCGTCGGTGACCTCGAGCACGTTCCAGCCGTAGCCATGGAAGCGGGCCTTGACGTCGTCGTCGTAGGCGAGCGCGGTGTCGCCGTCGATCGTGATGTGGTTGTTGTCGTAGAGCCAGCAGAGGTTGTCGAGCTTGAGGTGGCCGGCCAGCGAGGCGGCCTCGTGGGAGACGCCCTCCATCAGGCAGCCATCGCCGGCGATGGCATAGACGTCGAAGTCGAAGAGCGTCGTCTCGGCGGTGTTGAAGCGCTCCGCCTGCCACTTCGAGGCCAGCGCCATCCCGACCGCGGTGGCGATCCCCTGGCCGAGTGGACCGGTGGTCGTCTCGACCCCCGAGGTCCAGCGGTACTCGGGGTGGCCGGGAGTCTTGGAGTGCAGCTGGCGGAAGTTTTCGATCTCGTGCAGGCTGACCGCGGGCTCGTCGAGCAGGTTGTACTCGTCGTCGACCCGGCGGACCCCGGCGAGGTGGAGCATCGAGTAGAGCAGCATCGAGGCGTGCCCGGCCGAGAGCACGAAGCGGTCGCGGTTGGGCCAGGTCGGATCGGCCGGGTCGTAGCGCAGGTAGCGCTGCCACAGCGTGTAGGCGACCGGCGCCAACGACATCGGCGTCCCGGGGTGCCCGGAATTGGCCTTCTCGACGGCGTCGATCGAGAGGGTGCGGATCGTGTTGATCGCGAGCTGGTCGATGTCGTTCGGCATCGGGGCCGATCCTAGCTATTACGGGCAGACGGCCGAGCGGACGCGCGATGCCTATTCGTAGGTCGAGCGCCCGGCACCCGGCCGCGCGTTCCGCGGATAGGGCTCGAGGTCGTTCAGGTGGCCGGGCTGTGCCGCGACGCGGGCAAGCCAGGCGGCGAAACGCGGGTAGTCGTCGACCTCGCAGCCCGCCTCGTGCGCAACGTGGAGGTAGCCGTAGAGCGCAACGTCGGCAATCGAGTAGGAGTCGCCGACAAAGAAGGCGCGGTCGTCCAGGTGCGAATCGAGGTGCGCAAGCACCTCCAAGCCCGCCTCGCGCCGCGCCTGCGCAGCAGGGTCCGTTGGCTGCAGGCGCCCGGTCTGCAGGCGGAAGCGCAGCCCCCCGATCGCGGGAATCACGTCGGTCTGCTCATAGACGAGCCAACCGAGGACCAGGGCGCGCTCGAGCGCAGCCTCCGGCAGCAAAGGCGTCCCCTCGGCGAGGTACCAGAGGATCGCCGCCGACTCGGTCAGGAAACGACCGTCCCCGGTCTCGAGCACCGGCGTCGTGCGCAGCGGGTTCATCCGCCCATAGGCGTCGGTGAGCGTGTCGCCGTCGAAGATGTCGACCACGACCCGCTCGAAGGGCAGGCCGAGCTGCGAAAGCAACAGGCGCACCTTGAGGCAGTTGCAGGAGGCGGCGTAGTCGTAGAGCTTCACGGCTCGATCCGGGTGACGGTGCCGTCGCCGTTGTTGACGACCCAGACGGCGTCGCCGCCGACGGAGACAGCGCCGGGTTCGGGGCCGACCTCGATCGGGGCGCCGATTCGGTCGCCGCTGCCGGCGTCGATCCGGGTGACCGCGTCGTCCTCGGCGGAGGCGACCCAGACGACGCTGGTGCCGCCGTCGATGCCGCCGGGGCGGCCGCCGACTTCGATCGGGGTGCCGACGACCTCGCGGATCGAGGGATCGACCCTGGTCACCGTCCCCGAGCGACTGTTGGCGACCCAGACCAGGCCGTGGGCGACAGTGACTCCGGCGGGGCCGCGGCCGACCGCGATCGGGCCGACGTTGGCGAGACTGGCGAGGTCGACCCGGCGCACGGCGCCGCCGGAGGCGTTGCTGACCCAGAGCCCGCCGGCGCCGACGGCCAGGCGCAGGGGCGCCGCTTTGGGGCCGATGCCACGGCGGTAGACGCGGCCCCCCTGGACGTTGACGGCGGTGATCCCCGCCCCGCGTTCGTCCGCCACCCAGGCGCGGCCGCCGCCGAGGGCGATCGGGCCGGGGGCGCCGCCGAGCTCGATCGTCTCCAGCACGTGCCCGTCGTCGGGATCGAGCCGCAGCAGCTCGCCGCGGCGCGGGTTCGTGACCCAGGTCCAGCGGCCGCCGACGGCGACCCCGGAGACGCCGACGCCGAGATCGAGCGGCTGGCCCAGCGGCTCGCCGCTCTCGGGGTCGAGCCGGGTCAGGGTGCCGTCGCGCTCGCTGGTCACCCAGACCGCGTCGGCGCCGGCGTCGATTCGCAGCGGCGCCTGGCCGATCGCGATCGGGGCGGAGACGTCGATGCCCTCGCCGCCGAGCAGAACCGCGACGAGCACGACCATCGCCGCGACCACGGCGAGCCCGGCACCGGCCCAGGCGAGGCGGCGGCCGCGCAGCTTGCCGAGCGCGGGGCGGCGGCGCAGTTGCTGCGTCGCCGCCTCCTCGCCGCGGCTCAGCACCCCGGTCGGGCGCATCTCCGAGCTCTGGCGCTCGCGGGCGGCAGCGATCAGGGCGCCAGCGCTGGGGTAGCGGCCGGCGGGGTTCTTGGCGACCGCACGCTGGATCACGTCGTCAAGCCCCACCGGCAGTTCGGGCTCGGTGTCGGCCTCGCCGCGGGCGAAGGGGACGACCCCGGTCAGCGCCTCGTAGAGGACGCAACCGAGCGAGTAGACATCGGCGCCCGGACCGATCTCATCCCCCCGCCACTGCTCCGGCGACATGTATTCGGCGGTGCCGACGATCGAGGTGCCGCTGAGGACACCGCTTTCTCCCAGCGCCTTGGCGAGGCCGAAGTCGGAGAGGAAGGCGCGGTCGCCTTCGATCAGGATGTTGTGCGGCTTGACGTCGCGGTGGACGATGCCGGCGGCGTGGGCGGCGTCGAGCGCTTCGCCGATCTGGCCCAGCAGCGCCACCGCCCGGGCCGGCGGCAGCGGCCCCTCGCGGTCGATCAGCTTGCGCAGATCGCCGCCGGCGACCAGGCGCATGGCGACGATCAGCTCGCCGTCGACCTCGCGCGAGTCGAGGATCGGCACCACCGAGGGATGGTCGAGGCGGGCGGCGAGGCGGGACTCGCGCAGGAATCGCTCGCGGAAGCCGTCGCGGTCGGCGAGCTCGCGGGCGATCACCTTCAGCGCCACCGGCCGTTCGAGGCCGAGGTGGGTGGCGCGGTAAACGACCCCCATGCCACCGCGAGCGATCAGCTCGTCGATCCGGTACCCGGCGAGCTCGGATCCAATGGACGGTTCCCCCACCCGGCGGTTATACCGCCAGGCGGGGGACGGAAGCGGCTAGCGCCGCGGCTGCCAGGCGATCACGGGGCCGAGCGAGGTCCCGCCTTCGCCTTCGCTGACCTCGAAGCCTTCGGCCAGCTCGGACTGCCGGCCGCTGGCGACGGAGATCGCGACCAGCTGCTGGCGCTCTTCGGAAGCGACGAAGGCCGCGACCCGCTTGCCGTCGGAGGAGAAGGTGCCGTTGGTCTCCGAGCCGTCGGGCAGCTGACAGAGCTTGCGCGCTTTGGCCGGCCCGATCCGCTTCGCCCAGAGGCCCTGGTCGCGGCGGAACAGCAGCATGTGGCCGTCGGGGGAGACGTCTTCGACGTAGGCCGAACCGACTCCGGCGACCTGCGCTTTCGGCTTGGTGCCGTTGCGGCGCATGGTGAAGACGTCGGCGTAGGCGGCCGGCCCTTCGGTGCTCTCGCCGCGGCTGTAGAGGATGCCGCCGGCGAAGTAGCGGGGCGCGAACTCGTCGACGCCGCCGGTGCTCGTCAGCCGCGCCAGGCCGCCGCCGGTCGGGCGCACCGAGTAGAGGTCCTCGCTGCTGTCGCCGCCCGCGCGCAGGGTGCCGCGGACGAAGACGAGGGCGCGGCCGTCGGGGGAGAAAGCGGCTTCGTGGTCGTTCTCGGCCCCCCGGGTCAGGGCCCGCAGGCCGCCGCCCATGACGCCGACGGTGTAGAGATCGGCGGCGGCGCCCTCGCCGGCACGTCGCTCGAAGACGACAAAGCGGCCGTTGGCGGAGACGACCGGGACCGAGTCGAGCTCGGCGCCGCTGGTCAGCTGCCGCTGGCCGGAGCCATCGGGCCGGACCGAAAAGATGTCGCCGCCGCGGGCGAAGGCGATCGTCCGCCCGTCCGGGGAGAAGGCGGGTTCGGCGTCGGTCGGATCTTCGGTCAGCTGGTTGAGGCGGCCGTCGTTGACCGCGAAGAGCCCGCCTTTGATGTCGTCCCCCGAGCCGGAGGCTTTGGAGAAGACGACGGCGCCTCCCGAGGCGGCCGAGGCGGCCGTGGGGACGACGAGGACGAGCAGTGCGAACAGCGAGATCAGGGTCTTCTTGAACATGTTGGCGCTCCTTTCCGAGCGATCGGTGATTGCCCCACCGATGCTCGGGGTCGGAAGCGTGCCCACCAACGCCAGTGCCGCCCCCTACCGGGCCACGTTTGGCCCGGTTCGAGACACGCGCCGCTAGCTGTCCCGCCCACACACGTTGTGAACAGCTGAGAGGCATCCGGGCCCTCCCGGAGGCTTGTGGTTCTGACGCCCAAGCCAAGGAGGACCCGGATGAAGGTTCACGCTAACGCCGCTCTCGGACCAGCG
>Ga0307503_10000012_pt1 | contig 244529 bp, 234 predicted proteins | sample 17_S_MG_FD_194514 | JGI IMG/M metagenome (GOLD analysis project Ga0307503, IMG submission 194514) | Soil microbial communities from Populus trichocarpa stands in riparian zone in the Pacific Northwest, United States - 17_S | ecosystem: Environmental > Terrestrial > Soil > Riparian zone >... | reverse complement strand
GCCGGCGCCGGCGGCGAGGATCGTGGTTTCGCGCCACCGCCGGAAGACCGCCGACCAGTCCGGAATCTGGTCCTTCAAATAACCGATGCTCCCGGCATAAAGCGCCTCGACGTCCGGGCCGAGCGGCGAGTCCACCCGATCGGGGACCATTTGGATCATCCGCTTGCGCTCGAGCTCGGCCAGCAGAAGCCCGAACAGGGGACGCGCCTTTTCCGGGATGATGGATTCGATCGCCGCCACCGTCTGGGTGCCGTCGAGAAGCGATGCCATGCGCGTCACCAGCGGAAAGACGCCGCGCGCCTTGAGGAGGAAATTGTCCTGACCGGCTTCGAAATAGACGCCGTCATCGACCGGGACGGACACCACGTAGGATTTGAGCAGGGGCCTCACGCGGTCTGCTGCCTTGCGGCCTTGCGAACGGCGCGGTCGGCGCGCTCCATGAGCTCGGGAAAGCTGGTCTCGACGGTCTGCCAGATCAGGTAGCAGAGGAAGGCGCGCTCGGCCGGCTTGAGCCCGATGAGCGGGAACAGGCCATAAACGAAGTTGATCATCATCCGGTATCGCAAGTGGGTTTCGGTCGACATCAGCGCCTTCAGGCTGGCGCTGTCCCAATCCAGAAATGGCCGCGGGTTGCTACCGGAATCGTACATGGCCGCCGCTTCGCGCAAATCGTCGCGCCGCTCGACCAGCGCGGTAAGCCCCGCGTTCATATCCGCGAGCGCGGCCAGCCAATGCCGGAGGTCCGGCGAACCGGACGCGAAGCCTAGCCGCTTCTCGCCGGCGAGCTCGATGTCGCGCCAATGCTGCTCGAGCGCGGGCCGAAGCTTGGCCGTCAGGCTCTCGAAGGAGCCGCGCAGGCTTTCATAGCCGGAGAGGAATCCCTCGTAATGGGCAAGCATGGAGATCGGCCAGAAATCGAAATCCTCGCCGCCGCTGAGGCCGGCCGCGGCGATCCAGGTCGCCAGCTCGACCATGAAGGCGGGGCGGGATTCGAGGCGCCGTCCGACCAGCTTCAGGGCAAGATCGAGCGTGCGGACCTGGAACTCGTCCCGGACCGCGCCCAATTCGGCGATCCCATAAGGAGGCGGTCGCTCATACCGGGCCAGCTCGACCATATTGTCTTCGGCGAGGCGGTCGGGGCCGGGAGGCTCTCCCTCCAGCGCCGAAAGCTGCAGGACCCGCCGGCGATATTCGACCGGATCGAGCCGGGTACGGGACGGGTTCGCTCGGAGCCAGCTCTCGATGCGGTCGCGGCACGGTTCATAGAGTTCGCCGGCAAAGCGCCCCTCGTCGACGTCGAGGGCCACGAGCAGGTGCGGTCCGCCGCTCCAATGCGGCCTCACCAGGATGCGCACCCCTTCCCGGGCGCGCACCTCCGCGACCAGCGGCGCGACCGCGTCGCGCAGAAGCGCGCCATGATCGGGGCAATGATGATTGATTCGCAAAGCGGGCCAATGGCTCATCGGGCGAGGCTCCTGGCCAGCGCTCCGGCCCACATCATCTCCACATAAGGCGAGAATCCGAGCCGGTTGTTCATCATGTGGGTCTGCGACATCAGCATGTCCGAAACGGCCGCCTCGCACGCCTCGCCATCCGTGACGATCGCGCCATCCGCCGGGGCGGCGAGCTTGCCGGCCGCGGCAAGCTCCTCGAACGTCCGCCTGGCCTGCGCCAACGCCCTAACCCAATAATGCGAAGGAGTCCCGGGGCTTGCGTCGGACCTCGCAAAGTCGCGCAACCGGCGGAGCCTGACCTCGACGGCTTCGATATTGGTCGCCCGGCTCCCCTCCGGCACCTCATCCGCCTCGAAATATTGCCGGCCCCAGAATCGGGAATAGGCTTCGAAATATCCCGCCAGCCGGGCCTCGTCCGCCACCGCCACCGTCGCCGCGGCGAGCATGAGGTCGATCGCCAGCTTCGCGCGCTTCGGCCGATCGCCCAGGGTCGCGCCGATCACCTGCACCGCAATGGAGGTCGAAAGCGCGAACAGCGCTTCATTCTCGGGCAGAGCATCGGGACCACCATAGCGCTCCGTCTCGGGCACATAGGGGATTTCGACGGCCGATCCGGGATAATGGAAATGCTCGCGCTCGTCGGGGACGCCGCCCGGCGGGACGCTTGAATGAGCCAGCGGGGCCTCGGCCAGGGTCCAGGCCTCGCCGCGCAGGCGCAAGGCGACCTCGTCGAAGCCGGCCGGATTGTCGCGAAGACGGAAACGCAGGTGCATCCCGCCGATATTGTAGCGGATGAAGAACCAGCGTCCGGCATCCGCCGCCAGCGTGCGGACCAGCCTGTCCGCTTCGACGATGAGCGGATCGGCATGCTCCTCATCGAAGTAGAACAGATGAAAGGCGCGCCACGTCATCGCCGGTCGATCTCGCTTTCGGTCGGCCGGCCCATGGCTGGACTCTGAGGCGCCTCCCTCGCGGACGGGCGCCGAGATCGCAGTCCTCAGACGATCCAGGGATTTTCGCGGCAGGACGAGGATCCGCACGCGAACCAGACGCAGCAGGACGCGCCCGTCTCCGGAATGCCCATCACGCCCGCGGTTTCGACGATCTCGATGTCGAGCAGGTCCAGCTCCGACATGTCGATGCCCTCGAAAGTGTCGGCGCCGAACGAGTTCATCTTGGTCATGATTATCCTCCCCACTCACACAAGATCAGTGCCAGTAGAGACAGCCTAACATGGCCGCCTCATCATGCCAAGGTGTGAGGCGGCAGCGCAATCGAGCGGGCGCGAGGCCGGGCCGGGACGCCGCGACGGGCCGCGGATCAGGTCGGGTTAATGCAGCAGGACGAGCAGGCGTGGTTCGCGCAGCAGGACGCGCCAGTTTCCGGAATTCCCAATATCCCTCCAGTTTCGACGATTTCGATTTCGAGCAGGTCCAGCTCCGACATGTCGATGCCGTCGAACATGTCTTTCGGAAAAGAATTGGCGTGGGTCATGGATCGACACCTCCCTTTTGGGTCATCGGAGAACGAAGATCAGTCGGGAACCTAGCACCGACACGGCGGAACACAATATGGATTGTCGCCCCGCCCGCGATTGCTTCCCGGCTTCGTGCGGTGCGGCCCGGATCGGGATCACGTTCAATCGCTCTCGTTCCGGGCCCGAAGTCGGGCTAAGACTTTCGCGGCGCAGCAAGCCGGTCGCCGCCGGCAAGAGGGGAGTGGGTGATTCTGATCTCGTTTTTCCCTCTTGCCGGCGAGTCGGACGAGGATCGGCCGATCGCGCACCCGCGCTTCGTGTTGCGCGTTGCCGGCGACCCGGTCGATGCGGTCGCCGGCCTCGGCGACGGCGCGACGGTCAAAGCGCTGGAGAAAGCGGCCGCGGCCGTCGCGGAGGCGAAGCGGCTCGCGCCGGCGACCTGCGCGCTGCTAGAGGGTATCCACCCGCGGATCGAGGCGCGCGACGAGGCCAATGCGCTGCTGAAGATCAAGCGCGATTTCTACAATCTGAGGTCGCCGCCGGAAAAGGCGCTGGACCTCCTCCTCCCCCGCCTGACCCCGGCCGAGCGCACCGCCGTCGAGACCATGTTGGCCGCGCTGGCGGAGCTCGCGGCGCGCGAAGCTGCCGCCGGGCAGGCCTATGGGGACGAAATTCAACGCACCTTCCGGGCGCTCGAGCAGCGCTTCTCCAGCCACAATCTGAGAGACGCCCTGCAGCGCACCAATCCCTTCCTCGTCGGCCAGCTCGATCGGCTGCATGCCGGGGAAAGGATGTCGGCGCGCGATACGATGGCCTTGAACATGGCGCTGTTCGCCTATCTCAACCGCGCCGCGCTGAAGACCAGCCCGCGATCCTCGCTGACGCTTGTCGCCGCCGGCACTTGGGTCGCCCGGCGCAGCGGAGATGAAGAGGCGTTCGCTTTGCCCTCTTGGCGGATCGAGCGGTCGATCGCAGCCAGGTTCGGGCTGGTCGAACGGCTGTTCCAGCCGCTGCTGCGCGATCTGGACGCGCTCGCCCCCGAAGCCCGGCTGCGCTTCAACCCGACCGGCCGCGTCGACCAGGGCGCGCTCACCTGGCGCCGCGTCATCCATGGCGAGACGGTCGAGCAGGAAACCTACGGGATCGGCGAAGCCACGTCCAAGGTACGAGTGAACCGGGGGCTGGACCTGCTGCTGCGGGTGGTCGGCGAGGCGGGATCCGGCGGGCTGTCGCTGTCGGCGCTGACCGAGGGCCTCAAGCGCTCTTTGCCCGAACAGAATTGGCCGGCGATCCCGAATTTGCTTCAGCGCGCGCTGACCCACGACATTCTCGACGCGGCGCCTGCGGTCGGCGAGCAGGTCGACAAGCTGGTCTGGGCGAAAAGCGCGGTTCGCCAGCTCCATGTCGGCCGCGCGGCGCCGCTCGGCGCGGCGCTCGACCGGTTCGCGGCGGCGATCGAAACCTGCAAGGCCGCGGCCGGAGCGCTCATCCTGCCGGCCTATCGGGAGCTCGAGCAGGCGTTCGCGGCCCTGGCCGCCGCCGCCGGCGCGCCGCTTAGCATCGAGGCCGCGCGGCCGGTCGTCCACGAGGATTGCACGATCGACATGCCCTCGCTCGCGCTGCGGCCCGACGATCTCGGCAGGCCGGCGCAGGACCTCCCCTGGCTGCTGCGGCTGCTGCCGCTGCTGCGCGGCTATGGCTGGCCGCAATCCTGGCTCACCGCCCGGTTCCTGGAGCAATTCGGTCCCGCCGGCCGCTGCGACGATCCGGAGGCCTTCCTCCTCGCGGCGGCCAATGAGCTGGCGCCGCTGGAGAAGGAGGATGGGCCCGGCGGCGATGGCGCGCAGCTGGGCAGCCCGCCCGACCACCCGCTCGCTCTGACGGCCGACCGCGTCGCCCGATCCTTCGCCGAGGCGCTCGCCGCCGCGAACGACGGGCGCGAGGAATGGCACGTCCCGCATGACCTGATCCGCGATCATTATGCCGCCTTGCCCGAGGCGCTCCGCCGCCGCGCCCGCTCGCACTGCATCAACGCCCAGTCATTCCGCGATCCGGACGGCGACCGGCTGATGATCAATGCAATCTATCCCGGCAATGCCCGGATCATGGCCCGCTTCCTCGGCATGGAGCCGGCGCGGCAGGCGGACATCCGCGCCTATCTTCGCGATCTCGCCGGCGGCGATTATGCGGCGATCCCGGGCGTCTTCGGCTTCAACGCCAACGTCCATGCCCCGCTCGCCGACGTGGAGCTCGGCCTGCCGCCGCGCGCGCCAGATCATTGGGACAGCGCAGTGCTTCCGCTCGATCGGCTCCATATCGCCTATGACGAGGCGCTGGACCGGATCGTCCTCAAGGATCGGCGGGGCACGAAGATCGAGGCCTATTATTTCGGCATCTTGAATTCCAGCACGCTGCCCTCGGTCCATCGCATGCTCGACTGGATGAGCGGCTCCGTGAACAGCCTGACTTCGCTCGCGCAGGGGCTTCCGTCGCGCCGCATCGACGACGCCACCGGCTTCGTCGTGCAGCCGAGGATTTCGCTCGGCAGCCTGATCCTCGTGCGGAGCGCCCGCATGGCGCCGCTCGCCCTTCTGCCCGACCCGCGGGCCGAGGATTACCGCTTCTTCGTGGAGCTCCGGGACTTCTGCGCGCGCCACGGCATCCCGCGGGAAACATTCTTCCGCTTCCAGGGAAGCGAGGTCGTCGATTCCGGACTGGAGAGCAACAAGCGACGGGCCCCGAAATGGCGCAAGCCGATGTATCTCGACCTGTACAATCCGGTAGCCGTCCGAACGCTGCAGCGGGCGTTGAGGCGCTACGAAGGCACGATCGAGTTCGCCGAGGCGCTGCCGGGCCCCGAGGCCGCCCGGGTGACGGTCGATGGCGTCCGGCACGTCTCCGAACTCTCCTTCGAGATCGGGCTCCGGGGCTGCTGACGGGCAAGGCGGCTGGTCGGAAGAGAGTTGGCGCCCTCGGCCAGCAAAGGCGTCTTCAAAAAGGTAATTGAATCTTAGTTAATTACCGTGTAACTACGGTAGTCGTGACCGAGGGGGGACCTTCCGGTAGCCGGGCCGAGCGGGAGACCGCTCGGCCCGTATCCATTTTCAGGCCCGTGATTTTCGGTGCGCCGATCTAACGCAATTGGCTGTCCTTGGAGCCCCGGCGATTGATGCCGGCGCTGACCGCTTTGGCGTCGCGACCGGATTGGCACGGCACGCAGGTCCGCGTCCCCGGCAGCGCGCGGCGGCGGCCCTCGGGGATAAGCTCGCCGCATTCCTCGCAATGGTCGCTGCCCTCGCCGGCCGGAAGCCGCGCCCGCGCGCTCTTCACCGCGTCCGAAACCGTGTCGTCGATCTGATCCTGGACCGCGCCGTCGCGCGCCCAACCTCCGGCCATGTTCAGCCTCCTGCTTGCTCGCGTCCGCTCAACGCCAAGATAGGAAAGCGGGTGCCAATTCCAATCTTCGCTATTCGGCTCGTGCGAGCGCTTGCTCGACCCATTGGACGATCGCGCCGGTCGGCACCGCGCCGGAGGTGCGCGCGATCTCGCGGCCCTTCCGGATCATGATCATGCTGGGGATGCTTTGAATGGCGTAGCGGCGGGCGATGGCGGGCTCCGCCTCGGTGTCGAGCTTGGCCATCCTCACGCGCGGCTCGAGCGTCGCGGCGGCCGCTTCGAAATTGGGCGTCATTGTCCGGCACGGGCCGCACCAAGCCGCCCAGAAATCGATTACCACCGGCAGGTCGCTCCTTAGCGCGTGCCTGTCGAAATTCACGGCGTTGAGATCGATCGCTTTGCCTTGGAAGAGCGGGTTGCCGCACTTGCCGCATTTGGGATGCTGGCCGATCCTGGCGCGCGGCACGCGGTTGAGCGACGCGTCGGTCGGGCAGGCGACGACCACGGAGTCCGTCGCCGCGGCGGGCGAGGGATTGGCGATCGTGTCCGACATTTACGATCTCCCGGGTTCAGCGACGACGCGGCGACTACGCCTGTCCCGCGCAATCCGTTCCCCTCGGACATTCACTCCGCCCAGCGCCGCGCCGCGATCCGCGACGGCTGGAGCCGCGCGTCGACCAGCACCGCCTCGCCAAATTCGGCACCCATCAGCTGGACCCGGACGTCGAGGACGAACCAGAGGGTCTTGAGCTGGGGCTGGAGCTGGACGTCGAGGGGGACGTTGACCTCGCTCATCGCCTCGAGCCGCCAGAATTCGACCTGGTTCGCCCAGCCGTTCGACGGCCGCTGCGCCAGCACGCGGCGCGCGCGCCGCACGTCGAGCTGCCCAGGCGCGAGCATCGCCAGCAGGGGCGCCTGATCGAGGCCCAATGTGTTGATGTTGATCGGCGACAAATCGCTGGTCGGCAAGGCGCACAGCCAGGGCGCCACCCGCGCGAAAATCTCGGGCGTCATCCCGGCGAGCGCGCGCAGCTCGCCCGGATCGGCGAACAAGGTGTTGCCGGTGCGGTAGGGTGCCGGGCCCGCCGCATAGGCTTCGTCCTCGGCCCCGCCGGGGCCGGGCAGCGCGTCGCTGTCGACCCAGTCCGCCGCCGCCTCGGCGATCCGCATCGCCTCCTGCTGGGGCACGTCCAGCGCCGTCATCAGGCCGGTGAGCTGGAGCACGCCCGAGGGTCGGCGGGTCAGGCGCTCGCCGGGCTGGCCCTCGGCGACGCTGTTGACGTTGAAGCAATTGCCGCCGTCGCGGACGCGCAGCTGCGCGACTCCGCCGCCCGACAGGTCCACCCGCCGCGTCGCGCCGTTCCAGCCGCCCTCCAGGGTGGTGCGCTCGGGGCTGCTCGCGATGCGGTCGTCGATGGCGAGCAAGGCGAGCTGGGCGGCGCCGTCGGCGAACAGGCGGCCCTGGTCGCGCGCATTGGCGTTGACCGCGATCGTCCGCGACAGCCTGAGCCCCTCGACCGCCGCCGCGGCGATCGCCCCGGTCACGGCGACCAGCAGCAGCACCGCGAGCAGCGCGGCGCCGCGTTCGCCTGTCCGCACCCGCCTCATCGCCCGCTTCCGACCGGGAAGAGCATGCGGATCTCGCCCTGGCCGGCGCTGTCGCTGACCATCTCGACCGCGACCGGCAACCGGGCCGGGTCGGTCGGGTCCCAGCGCTCGCGCCAGAGGCCCTCGCGGTCGCGATAGCGCAGGCGGACGCTGCGGACATTGTCGAGCAGGGTCATGGCGGTTGCCCTGCCTTCGCCATCGACCGCGTCGTAGCGCCAGCGCTCGAGCCGGCCCTCGCGCAGCCGATATTCGACCCGCTGCAGCGACGAACGGAAGGCGCTCTCGTCCTCCCAGCCGCGCCGCACCAGGCCGAGCAGCAGCGCGTCCGCGCCATTGCCGCCGGCGAAGGCAGGCAGCGGCCGGCCGTCGCGGTCGCGGTGGATGCGCGGCGCCGCCTGGCCGAGATCGGCGCCGAGCAAAGCGCCGGTCCGCCTGAGCGCGCCAAGCGAATCGAGCAGCCGCTCCGAGCTCTCCTGCGTCCGCACGGTCAGGCTCAAAAGCGCGACGCCGGCGGCGGTGATCATCCCGAAGATCGCCAGCGCGATCAGCATCTCGACCAGCGTGAAGCCGCCTGTGCCGGAAAAATAGGGACTGTCCCTCTTTTTTCTCATACCGGCCCCCGGCGGAAGAGGGTGAGGCTGGCGCGGCCGGGGCCGCCGGCCGCGGGCTCGACCGCGATCTCGATCTGCTGGATGCGCGCTTCCGGCGAGCGGGCGACGTTGCGCGTCCAGCGCCAGCGCCGGCCGGCATTGACCGCCTCGCCGGCGCTGGCGCCGAAGGCGGGCGGTTGCGGGTCGGTCAGCGCCTCGACGGCGAGGTTGCGCGCGACGATCATCGCGATCGCCTGGTCGTTCAGCCGCGCGCTGTTGGTCGCGGTCGCGCCGCCGAGCCTCAGCAAGGCCAGCGCCGCCAGGCTGAAAATGGCGAGCGCGACCAGCATCTCGATGAGCGTGAAGCCGTTTTCGCGCGGGACGCCCACGAAAGACCTGAAGCCGCGCTCGGATCTTCTACCGGCGGACATGGACGGTTCCGTCGCCGGCGATGTCGATCACGGCCTGGTCCTGCCCGCGCCGGAGCACGAGGCTGGCCGGCTCGGCGAAGCCGGTCGAATCGAAGCGGATGCTCGCGGGGGCGCCGCCGGGCAGCTCGGGCGCGGTGCGCTCCGCCCAGTCGTAGCGCGCCTCGGTCTGCCAGGCGCCCGCGCGGCGGCGCGCCACCTCATAGCCGCCGCGCCCGATTTGCACCGCCACCGCGCGCGATTCGAGGATGGCGGTGTCGCGCGCCGCCTTGGCCCGCGCCGCGAACCTTTCCGCCTCGCCGGCCAGGCTGCCGCCCGGCTCGGGCATGGCGAGCACGACCGCCGCCGCGGCCAGCCCGACGATGACGAGCACGACCATAAGCTCGATTAGGGTGAAGCCCTGCGCGCGCCTGCTCCGCTCAGCCATGGCCGCCTCCGGCCCTGAGCGCGGCGCGGGCGGCGCGGAAGGCGGCGTGGAGCCGGTCCGCGCCGGCATCGGCTTCCGTCGCGTCGAGATCGGCCATTCGGATGCCGCGCACGGGCTGGGCGCCCGCCGTGTCGACCGCGATCGTGGCCAGCGCAAGCCCGCGCTGGAGCGGACCGCGCGAGACGGCGACGATCTGGGCCTTCTCATAGGGCATGATCGCGAGCCGGCGCTTCAGGAGGCCGCGGCTGACGTAGAGCGCGTCCAGGTCCTCCGTGTGACGGTGAACTCGCCAGGCCAGCATGGCGGCGAGGGCGAGCAGGACGAAGGCGATGGCGGCGATCGCGGCGCGCGGGTCGAAGAGCCAGGCGGCCGCCGCCGCGACGCAAGCGAGCGCCAGCCACGGCGCGGCCCAGCGCACCAGCGCCCGGCGCGGGCCGCCGCGGAAGTCGGACCGGGGCGGCGGCGGCGGAAAGCCGGCCTCGGCGAGAATCGGGAGGACCTCGTCCATATGCGCGAACGGCGCGGCGATCTGGACGCCGCCTTCCTTGCGGTCGGCGCCGAGCGTCTGGAAGGAGAGCCGGTACCAGCCGAAGGCGCGGCCGATCGGGCCGCTTTCGATCAGGGCGACCTGGGTGCGGCGCAGCGGGATCACCACCTCCGACAAGGTGAAGAGCCCGCGCCGGCGCCTCAGGCCGGCCTCCGTCCTCGTCAGCCGGAAGCCGAAATCCCGAAGCACGGTGCGCACCACCCCCGCGACCGTGCCGGCCATGACGAGCAGCAAGGCGAGCACGAAAGTCGTCTGCAGCGTCACCAGGTGGGTGGCCGCTTCGGCCCGTGCCGGCGTGAACCAATAATCCCAGTCGACCAGGCCGAACTGGTCGAGCTGCTGGACCAAAGCCGCGATCGCCGCGAGGAAGACGAGCGAGAAGCCGAACAGGCCGGAGAGCAGCAACCGCCGCCCGCCGAGCGCGAACAGGGTCGGTTCCGCCGCCGCCGCGGCCGCGGCGGCGCCGCGCGCGCCATGGCGGACTCGGTCGCGCAGCGCGTGCGCCTCGGCCAGCGCGACCATGTCGAGCTCGCCCTCGTCCTTGGCGGCGCCGCCGGTCTCGACCCTGACCCGGGCGGTGCCGAACAGGCGGGCGATGAGGCCGCGCTCGATGGCGACGTCCTGGACGCGGTCGAACGGGATGACCCGGCGCTGGCGGCTGACCACGCCTTTCTCGATGACGATCTCGCCCGGGCCGATCGCGTAGCGGAACCGCCACCAGGAGAGCAAAGCGAACAGGGCGCCGGCCAGGGCTGCGAACATCGCGAACAGGATGAAGCGCCTGAACCCCTCATGATTGGAGGTCGCGGCGAGTCCGATGCCGCCGGCGAGCATCTGCGGCACGATCTTCAGCCAGCGCACGATCAGCGACGCCGGGTGGAGCCTTTTCTGCTCTGGTTCGGGCGCGCTCACACCAGATCCTGGCGGATCTTGGCGCGGATGCGGTCGCGCATCCGTTCGGCCTCCGCGACCGGCAGGCCGGGCAGCGGCACCGAGGCGCCACGGGTGCCGGCGGTGTGCAGGATCAGGGTGCCGAGCCCGAACATCCGCTGGAACGGGCCCAGAGCGACGTCGATATGCTGGACCCGCCCGAACGGGACGATCGTGCGCAGCCGGACGAGGCGGCCGCGGCGGATCTCGATCTCGTCCTCGCCTTCGCGATAGCCCCAGCCGCGATAGCGGCGGACGGGCAAGATCAAGGTCGCCGCCAGCCCGGCGAGCAGCACGGCGGCGGGGACCAGCCAGGCCGGCACGGGCAGAGTCTCCATCCGCAAAGCGGGCAGCGCCAGCAGCACCGCCGCCGCCGCGGCCAGCCCGAAGCGGATCCTCAGCACCGCGACATGGGCCGGATCCAGCGGCGTCATCGCGCCCGCGCCGTCGCCTGTCCCGTCCGCCTGCACGCCGCATCTCCCCGAACTTCCGTGAGCTTTTGTGGTGACATTCCTTCGCGAAGAGGGGAAGGGGGATCGCCAGCATGGAACCGCAAATGCCCAAACGCCCGTTCATCCGCGCCTTGCTCCTCGGCGCGGGGGCGGCCTTGATCATCCTGATCTTCTATGTCGCGCCATGGCGGCCCGCCGCGCCGCCCCGGCCGCAGGGCAATGGCTTCAACCCGGCCGCCTTTGTCGGCCCGGCGCCGAGGCTCGACGCGCCTTATGTGGCGTCCTCCGGCGAGGTGGTCGACGCCATGCTCGGCCTCGCCGGCCTGCGCCCCGACGATTATGTCATCGACCTGGGCTCGGGCGACGGCCGCATCCTGATCGCCGCCGCGCGCAGCAACGGCGCCCACGGCCTCGGCGTCGATATCGATCCCGCCCGCATCGCCGAAGCCAATGCCAATGCCCGCGCCGCCGGCGTCACCGGCCTGGTCAGCTTCCGCCGCGAGGATCTGTTCCGGACGCCGCTCGCCGAGGCCGACATCCTCACTTTATATCTGACCCAGGAGGTCAATCTGCGCCTGCGCCCGCGCATCCTCGCCCAGATGCGGCCCGGCACCCGCGTCGTCAGCAACGAATTCGACATGGGCGATTGGCGCTGGGACTCGCGCCGGCGGATCGGAACGGCCAATGTCTATCTGTGGATCGTGCCGGCGCGGGTGGCCGGCAATTGGACGCTGACCCAGAACGGCCGCGGCGTCCCGCTCGTCCTCGAGCAGCATTATCAGCAGGTCACCGGCACCGCCGGCGAGGCGCGCGTCGAGCAGGGCCGCCTCACCGGCGCCGACATCCGCTTCATCACCAATCTGGGCGACGGGCGGAAGGTGTTCGAGGGCCGCGTCTCGGGCGACACGATCACGCCGACCGACCCCAATGCCGGCTGGCGGGCCACGCGGACGCGCTGAGCCGTACTCACCGTCATTCCAGCGAAAGCTGGAATCTCACTTCTTGAAACGCGCGCGGAAAGGCAAAGAGATTCCAGCTTTCGCTGGATGACGGCTGGGGGTCAGATCTTGCGGAAAACAACCGACAGATTGTTGGCCGGCATCGGCGTCACGCTGTCGAGCCCGAGGCCGTTCTTCTCCGCTTCCGCGACCACGTCGTCGAGGTCGCGCAGACCCCAGGCCGGGTCGCGCGCGCGCAGGCTTCCGTCGAACGCCTCGTTGCTCGGCGCGGTCTCGACCCCGGCCTGGCGATAGGCGCCGTAGAGATAGAGCGGCGCGCCTTCCCCGAGCAGCCGCGCCGCGCCGCGCATCAGCCCGGCCGTCGCCGCCCAGGGGCTGATATGGACCATGTTGATGGCGAGGATCGCATCGGCGCGCGCCACGGGCCATTCCGCCCCGCGCGCGTCGAGCGCGATCGTGGGCAGCAGGTTGACCAAGCCGGCCTCGGCGCGCCACGCCTCGATCGACCGGATCGCCACCGGATCGGGATCGCTCGGCTGCCAGAGCAATTTGGAAAATTCCCGCGCGAAATGGAGCACATGCTCCCCGCTCCCGCTCGCGATTTCGAGCACGAAGCCGCGCTCGGGCAGCACGTCCGCGAGCACATCCGCGATCGGCCCGGCATTGCGCGCGACGTGCGGCGCGGAACGGCGTGGATCGCCGGGCCCGGGATCGATCTCAAACGGCTTCGGCCCGGTCATTGCTCTCGCGCCGCCTATTCCGCGGCCTGCGCCTGCTCCGGCTCCTTATAAACCAGAACCGGCTTGCGCGCCGCCAGCGTCTCGTCCAGCCGGCGGCGGGGCGCGAAGACCGGGGCGGCCTTGAGGCTCTGGTCGCCCGCCCGCGCCCGCTCGGCCACCGAACGCAGAGCGCCGATGAACTCGTCGAGCGCGGCCTTGCTCTCGGTCTCGGTCGGCTCGACCAGCATCGCGCCGTGGACGACCAGCGGAAAGTACATGGTCATCGGGTGATAGCCCTCGTCGATCAGCGCCTTGGCGAGATCGAGCGTGGTCAGCCCCCCGGCGAATCCTTTGTCGCTGAACAGGGCCTCGTGCATGCACGGCCCGCTCGCCCCGAACGGCGCGTCGAGCACATCCTCGAGGCTTCGGAGCAGATAATTGGCGTTGAGCACCGCATCCTCGGCGACCTGGCGAAGGCCGTCCGCGCCATGGCTCAATATGTAGCTGAGCGCGCGGGTGAACATCCCCATCTGGCCGTGGAAGGCGGTCATCCGGCCGAAGCTCTGGCCATGATGGTCGCCGGCGGTCTCCTCCTCGACGAGAACGTAGAGATTGCCCTGCTTCTCGACGAACGGCAAAGGCGCGAACGGCGCCAGCGCCGCCGAGAAGACCACCGGCCCCGAGCCCGGCCCGCCGCCGCCATGCGGGGTCGAGAAGGTCTTGTGGAGGTTGATGTGCATGGCGTCGATGCCGAGGTCGCCGGGCCGGACGCGGCCGACAATGGCGTTGAAATTGGCGCCGTCGCAATAGACCAGCCCGCCCGCCTCGTGCACGGCGCGCGAAATCTCGATCATGTCGGGCTCGAACAGGCCGCAGGTGTTGGGGTTGGTGATCATCACGCCGGCGACGTCGGGCCCGAGCCGCGCCCTGAGCGCGTCGAGATCGACCCGGCCGCGCGCGGTCGCCGGGATGTTCTCGACCCGGTAGCCGGCGAAGGCGGCGGTCGCGGGGTTGGTGCCGTGCGCGCTTTCTGGGACGAGGATGACCTCGCGCGCGTCGCCCCGCGCCTCGAGCGCCGAGCGGATCGCGAGCAGCCCGCACAATTCGCCATGCGCGCCGGCCTTCGGGCTCATCGCGACGCTGTGCATGCCGGTCAGGCCGACCAGCCATCCGGCCAGTTCGTGGATCAGGGCATAAGCGCCCTGCACCGTGTCGGCCGGCTGGAGCGGGTGGATGTCGGCGAACCCCGCCATCCGCGCCACCTTCTCGTTGAGCCGCGGATTGTGCTTCATCGTGCACGAGCCGAGCGGGAAGAGACCGAGGTCGATGGCGTAATTCTGGCGGCTGAGGCGGGTATAATGGCGCACCGTCTCGGGCTCGGAAAGGCCGGCAAGGCCGATCGGCCTGTTGCGCTGGAGACCGCCCAAAAGATCCTCCCCGGGACGGGGAGGGGGACCGTTCGCCGCAGGCGAAGGGTGGAGGGGGCTCGGTGCAGGGCTCTGGCCCCCCTCCCCCATGCGCATGGTCCCCCCTCCGGTCCCCGGGAGGATTTCCTCGAAATCCACGCCCGTCGTCTCGCTGTCCCCGATCTCGAAGATCAACGCCTCTTCGAGCATCAGCGCGCGATTGCCGGTCCAGGTCCCGGCATCGCCGGCCTCGGCGCCTTCCGGCCGCGTCGGCCGCCCCTCGCGGTTCATGCTCATGCCAGCACCTCCTCGAGCGCGGCGGCCAGGGCCTCGACATCCTCCTCAGTCACCGTTTCGGTGACTGCGACGACGAGGCCGTTCTCCAGGTCCGCCACGCCCGGATAGAGCCGCCCGAGCGAGATGCCGGCGAGGATGCGGCGCTCGGCGAGCGTGCGGACGACGGGCCGCGCCTCGCGCGGCAGCCGCAGCGTGAATTCGTTGAAGAAGGCCTGGTTGACCAGGCTGACACCCGGCACGAGCGACAGCCGTTCGGCGGCCGCCACGGCCTTGGCGTGGTTGAGCGCGGCCAAACGCCTGAGCCCCTTCTCCCCGAGCAGGGTCATGTGCATCGTCCAGGCGAGCGCGCACAGCACCGAGCTGGTGCAGATGTTGGAGGTCGCCTTCTCGCGGCGGATATGCTGCTCGCGGGTCGAAAGCGTCAGCACGAAGCCGCGCTTGCCCTCCGCATCCACCGTCTCGCCGGCGAGCCGGCCGGGCAGCTGCCGCACATATTTCTCGCGGGTGGCGAACAGGCCGACATAGGGCCCGCCGAACTGGAGCCCGACGCCGATCGACTGGCCCTCGCCGACGACGATGTCGGCGCCCATCTCGCCCGGGGATTTGATCGCGCCGAGCGCCACCGGCTCGGTCACCACCGCGATCAGCAGCGCGCCCGCCGCCTGCGCCCTGGCCGCCAGCGCGGACAGATCGGAGATGCGGCCGAGGATGTCGGGATATTGGACGACGACGCAGGAGGTGTCGCCGTCGATCTCGATCGCGTCGACATCCGTCCCCGCGTCCAGGCTCGGCGGTTCATGGCGCAGGTCGTCGCCGGTGAACTTCGCCATCGTCTTGGCGACCGAGACGTAATGCGGGTGCAGCCCGCTCGACAGGACCGCCTTGCCCCGCCGCGTGATCCGCCGCGCCATCGCGATCGCCTCCCAGCAGGCGGTCGAGCCGTCATACATCGAGGCGTTGGCGACGTCGCAGCCGTAGAGCCGCGCCACCTGGGTCTGGAATTCGAACAGGGCCTGGAGCGTGCCCTGGGCGATCTCCGGCTGGTAGGGCGTGTAGCTGGTCAGGAACTCGCCGCGCTGGATGAGATGATCGACGCTGGCGGGAATATGATGGCGATAGGCGCCGCAGCCCAGGAAGAAGGGCACCTCGCCGGCCGCGACATTGGCGCTGGCGAAGGCGCCGAGCTGGCGCTCGACCGAAAGCTCGGAGGCATGGTCCGGCAGGTCCGCGATCGCGCCGGCAAGCCGCGCCGCTTCGGGCACGTCGGCGAACAGATCGTCGACCGAGGACGCGCCGACGACCCGCAGCATCTCGCGGCGGTCGGCATCGGAAAGTGGAAGATAACGCATTCGATTCCCCAGATCTAAACCGGCTTCCGCATCGAGAAGCGGAGCCGCACATAATCGGCGCACCAGGTCCCGTCGGCCTGGCGCAAGGCCGGCGCCGCGCGAGCCTCGACCGCGGCGGCGACGTCGTCGCGCTCCCATTCGGGCACCATCGCCACGTCCATCAGGCCGGCGCGGAAGGTCTTCACCCATAAGGCGATGCCGCCGGGCAACGGCGTCGGCCGCGCGACCAATTCGGCGCGGACGTCGCCGAAGCCGGCGAGGCAATAGAGCCGGGTGAAGTCCTCGACGCCCGCATACCAGGCCGGATCCTGCTCCGGCATGACATAGCCGCGCTCGGTGAGCTCGTCGCGCAGCGCCCGGCGCAAGGTTTCCAGATTGCCGGCCCCGCCCATCTCGCCGACGAACCGCCCGCCGCCGCGCAGCGCCCGGAAAATGCCGCCCGCCACTGCGTCGGGATCGAGCATCCAGTGCAAGGCCGCATTGGAGAAGACCGCGTCAAACTGGCCGAACCGCTCGAGGTCCATGGCCTCGGCGTCGGCGACGAAGGCGTCGACGCCGCGCGCCCGCGCCGCCTCGACCATCTCGGCCGAGCTGTCGAGGCCGATCACCCGCGCCCCGGCGGCGGCGATCCGCATGGTCAGCGCGCCGTCGCCGCAGCCGACGTCGAGGATCAGCTCGCCCGCCTGCGGCGCCAGCCTTTGCAGCGCGACATCGCCAAGCGCCGGCACGAAGGCCGCGTTCTGCGCATAATCGGTGGATGACCAGCGGGAGGCGAGGTTCACCATAAGGAGAGACTCTGAAATCCACCCCGGACGCTAGTGAGAGAAAACCGTTCGGGCTGAGCTTGTCGAAGCCCTCCCTTTCCTTCCAACCGAAAGCAGGGGAAGGAAAGCCCTTCGACAAGCTCAGGGCGAACGGTGGGAGTGAGGACGGACGTCACTGATCCTCGCAATAGCTCTTATACTGGTCGGCGCTCATCAGCTCGGAGAGCTCGTGATTGTCGCTAAGCGTGAGCCTGAAGAACCAGCCCTCGCCCTCCGGGTCGGTGTTGACCAGGCTCGGCTCGTCGACCACCGCCTGATTGCCTTCGATGACCGTGCCCGAAACCGGCGCGTAGACGTCGGAGGCCGCCTTGACCGATTCGACCACCGCCGCCTCGCCGCCGCGCGCGACCGTGCGACCGGCCTCGGGCACCTCGACGAAGACCACGTCGCCCAATTGGCCCTGCGCGAAATCGGTGATGCCGACGGTCGCGCTATCGCCATCGACGCGGACCCACTCATGTTCCCTGGTATAATAGACGCTCATTTGGGCGCTCCCTTGCGCTGATAGCGATGCGGAACGAACGGCATCGGGGTGACGGTTCCCGTGAAGATCTTGCCGCGCGACGCGAGCGACACCTTCTTCCCCTCCACGGCATGAGCGAGCGGCACATAGGCCATGGCGATCGGCGCCTCGAGGCTCGGCGAGAAGCCGCCGGAGGTGACCTTGCCGACCTCATTGCCTTCGCCATCGACCATGATCGCGCCCTCGCGGACGGGCTGGCGGCCCTCGACGGCGAGGCCGACGCGCTTGCGGATCGGCCCGTCGGCGAGTTCCTGCGCGATCCGGTGCCAGCCCGGATAGCCGCCTTCGGCGCGGCGGCGCTTGGACAGAGCGAAGCCGAGATCCGCCTCGACCGGGGTGGTGTCCTGGCCGAGATCGTGGCCGTAGAGCGGCAGGCCCGCCTCGAGCCGCAGCGAATCGCGCGCGCCGAGCCCGATCGGCTTCACTTCGGGCTGTTCGGCGAGGAGATCGGCAACCTTGTCGGCGTCGCGGTCGAGGATCGAGATTTCGAACCCGTCCTCGCCGGTATAGCCCGAACGGCTGATCCAGGCGCGGGCGCCGCCGATCTCGAACGCGGCCCCGGTCATGAAGCCGAGGTCTTCCACCCCGGGCGCCAGCCGCGACAGCGCGTCGACCGCCTTCGGACCCTGGAGCGCGAGCAGGGCCTGCTCCTTCATATGGTCGACGACGATCGGGCGCGGCAGCCGCGCCTCGAAATGGGCGATGTCGCCCTCCTTGGTGGCGCCGTTGACGACGATGTAGAAATGGTCGCCGCGGCGGGTGACCATGAGGTCGTCGATGATCCCGCCTTCCTCGTTGAGCAGCAGCGAGTAGCGCAGCCTGCCGTCCCTGAGGAGCGCGAGGTCTGCGGGGAGCAGGCTTTCGAGGCCCTTCTCCGCGCCCGCGCCGGCGATGATGAGCTGGCCCATATGGCTGACGTCGAACAGGCCGGCACTGTCCCTTGTCCACAGGTGCTCGGCGATGATGCCTTCATATTGGATCGGCATTTGATAGCCGGCGAAGGCGACCATGCGGGCGCCGCGGGCGCGATGCCAGCCGTCGAGGGGAAGGGAGGTTTCCGAGTCACTCATGGCCAGCTCCGGACGTATCGGGCCCGAGCGCTTGCGCGGCCGGACGGTTCCAATACCCCCTCTGTCACTGGGACCTGAGAGCTTTCGCCGCCCGCCTGAGGGATCGGCTTACCCCTTCGGTGGGACCGCCTTTCGGGCGATCCGCTTTCCAGAGTGTCATAAACCGCGCGGTCCTGGGACCTGAGAGATTCCGGGGTGGTTGCTCCTTCGGCGGCGACGGATATCCGTCACGCTCTCCCGCGCGGTCCCCCGGCGGTTGCCCGCCGGCGACGCCCCGCTCTGGAGGCTCGGGCTTTGCGAGTCAACGGCGATGCCGGAAGGGGACAGTCACTTTTCGTACCGTCTTTGAGAATTCGCGCCTCGGCGCGTGAAAGTGACTGTCCCCAATCAGCGCGTCGCGTTGTAGCGCAATTGGTCCTGGGTCAGCTCGAAGCCGAGCAGGAGCTCGAAATGCGCGCGGTCGACGGCGGCGCGGACGGCGGGATCGGCCATCGGATCGACCGCCGCATTGGGATCGCCGGCGCGGCGCTCGCGGGTGATCTGGCGGCGAACGTCCTCGGGCAAAGTGGCCGCCGAGCGCAGCAGCCGCGAGGAGGCGGCGCCGGTCGTCGTGGCGCGATACTGGCCGTCGGCGAAATGCAGATTGACCTGGCGGACGCGCTTGGCGACGACGTTGGCATTGCCCTGCACGACGGTGGCGAAATAGGGCAAGGCGACGTCGCGGGCGCCGCGATTGTCGCGGCGCTGCGCCTGCACCTCGAAGCTCGCCTGGGTGACGATATTCTCGCCCGCCTCGGTGCAGGTCGAGCGCACGTTGGTGATATGGGCGACGACGTCGATCGCGCGCGCGTCGCGGCTGTCGGCCGGGTTGAAGATGGTGACGTCGCCGGCGGGCGCGACGATCGCGACCGGCGGGCAGGCGGTGTAGCTGGTCAGGATTCCGGCTTGCTGGATGTCGCCCTCGCGGGCGCAGCCGAGGAGAACGAGGCTTAAGGTGGCGGCGGCGGCCGCTTTGGACATGTACAGGCGCAAGGCGAAATCCTCGAAGAAGCTGGTGACGTGCCCTAATGCCGTAAGGGTTTGGTGCAGGCAAGCAATGGTGTAGAGCGCCGCCCGAGTGAACCCAGCATGACCGCCAAGCCCCCCCTCACCCTGCTGATCGCCGCGCCGCGCGGCTTTTGCGCCGGCGTCGACCGCGCGATCCGGATCGTCGAGCTCGCGCTCGAGCGCTACGGCGCGCCCGTCTATGTCCGCCACGAGATCGTCCACAACAAATATGTGGTCGATTCGCTGAAGGCCAGGGGCGCGATCTTCGTGCCCGAGCTCGACGCCGTGCCCGACGGCGCGCCGGTGGTCTTTTCCGCGCACGGCGTCCCCAAGGCGGTCCCGGAAAAGGCACAGGCGCGCGGCCTCAACTATCTCGACGCGACCTGCCCGCTGGTCTCCAAGGTCCATCGCCAGGCCGAGCGATTGATCGAGCGCGGCCGCCACATCCTCTTCGTCGGCCATGCCGGCCACCCCGAGGTGATCGGCACGTTCGGCCAGGTGCCCGAGGGGATGATGAGCCTCGTCGAAACCGCGCACGACGCCGAGACGATCATGCCCGCCGACCCCGACGCGCTCGCCTTCCTGACCCAGACCACGCTTTCGGTCGACGACACCGCGGAGATCGTCGGCATCCTGCGCCGCCGCTTCCCCGCAATCACCGGGCCGCGCAGCGAAGACATTTGCTACGCGACCTCGAACCGTCAGGCGGCGGTCAAGGCGATCGCGGCGCGTTGCCAGGCGATGCTGGTGATCGGATCGCCGAACAGCTCCAATTCGCTGCGCCTGGTCGAGGTCGCCGAACGCGAAGGGACCAAGGCGCGGCTGGTCGGGCGCGGCGCCGATTTGGATTTCGCCTGGCTCGAGGGCGTCGCGACGCTCGGCATCACCGCTGGTGCCTCGGCGCCCGAATTGCTGGTGCGCGAGGTGGTCGATGCGCTCGGGGATCGCTTCGACGTGACCGAGGAGCCGGTCGAGGGCGTCGAGGAACGGATGATCTTCAAGCTGCCGGCGGGGCTCGAGGCGGCGTGAGCGAGCTTACAGAGGTCGAGATGTTCACCGACGGCGCGTGCAAGGGCAATCCCGGGCCCGGCGGCTGGGGCGTCGTGATCCGCGCGGGCGCGCGCGAGAAGGAGCTCAGCGGCGGCGAGGCGCTGACCACCAACAACCGGATGGAGCTGCTCGCCGCGATCCGCGGGCTGGAGGCGCTGAAGCGCCCCTGCCGGGTCCAGCTCTACACGGACTCCACCTATGTCCGCGACGGCATCACCAAATGGATCCACGGCTGGCGCAAGAACGGCTGGCGCACCGCTGACAAGAAGCCGGTCAAGAATGCCGAGCTGTGGCAGGAGCTGGTCGACGCGGCCGCGCCGCACCGCGTCGAATGGCATTGGGTGAAGGGCCATAGCGGCCATGTCCAGAATGACCGCGCCGACGCCTTGGCCTGCGACGGCGCGGCTCAATTCTCGAACCGCGCCGCCAGATAGGGCGTCGGGTCGATCGCCCCGGGCGGGCGGCCGAGCAGGAGGCCGGCCGCCAGCGCGGCGGCGGCCGGCGCGGTCTGGATGCCGAAGCCGCCCTGCCCCGCGCACCAGAAGAAGCCGCGCCCCGACCCGCTATAGCCGTAGACGGGCAGCCGGTCCGGCGCGAAGCTCCTGAGGCCCGCCCATTTGTGCTCGACCCGCTCGATGCGCCAGTCGACCACACGTTCGAGCCGGTCGATCGCGATGGCGACGTCGATCTCCTCGGGCGCGCAGTCGCACGCGGCCGAGGGCGTCTCGTCGTGCGGGCTGAGCCAGAGCCGCCCGCCCGCCTCCGGCTTGAAGTAGAAGCGGCCCGCCGCGTCGACCACCAGCGGCAGATCGTACGGTACGGGCGGATCGACGCGCAGCTGGGCGATGGTCCGGCGATGGGGCGCGATGCCGATCGGCGCCTCGCCGGCCAGGGCCGCGACCTCGTCCGCCCAGGCCCCGGCGGCGTTGACCAGGATTCGCGCTTCACGATTTCCGTCGATCAGCCAGCCGGACCCGGCGCGCTCGATCCGGGCGACGCGCGCGCCGGTGGCCAGCACGGCGCCGGCCCGCCGCGCTTTGGCGAGATAGAAAGCGTGAAGGCCGGCGACGTCGATGTCCGCGCAGCTCGGCTCGTAGAGCCCTTCGTCCCAGCCCGGCCGCAGGCCCGGGAGCCTCGCTTCCAGCGCGCCCCGGTCGAGCCGTTCGAGCGCGACCTCGGCGCCGGCGAATTCGTCCGAGAGCGCGGCCAGCGCTTCCCGGCCGGCCGCATCGGCGACATGGATGGCGCCGCGCGGGCTGAGGAACGGAGTCAGCGCCGGCCGCGACGCGCTGGTCAGCGGCTGGATCAGGGGCCCGCCATAGGTTTCCGACCAGAAGGCGGCGGAGCGGCCGGTGGCATGAAAACCGGGCCGCGCCTCCGCCTCGAGGATCAGGACCGAGGCGGCGCCCGCGATCTCGGCGGCGAGGCTCGCTCCCGCCATGCCCGCGCCAACGATGGCGACGTCATAGCTTCGGCTCACGCCGCATGCCCGGCGAGGAAGGCGTCGATCCGCGCCAGCGCGCGCAACCGGACCGGATCGGCGTCGCGCAATATCTCGTGGGCGGCATCGTCCATCATTTCGAGCTCGGCGCGAGGCAGTTGGGCGGCGACGCGCCGGATCGCTGGCGCGCTGACCAGCCGGTCATGCTCGGCGCCGATTATAAGGATCGGCAGATCGACCCGCGCGAGCTTCTCCGGCGTGAAGGCGGCGGCGCCGGAGCGGAACGCGGCGCGGATCCAGCTCCAGTTCGGCAACCCGAGGTCGAACGTCGGCTCCCGCGCCCACCACCACAATTCGTCCTCATAGCGTTCGGGCGAGGCGGTGAGGTTGCGCTGGCGGCGGCCGCCGAGGGCGTTGAACCCCGGCGACGACGGCCAGATCGGCACCCCGCCAAGGCCGAGCCGATAGATCGTGTCGGCGATGTCGGGGGCGAGCCCGCCCGGGATCGGCGCGCTGTTGACCGTCATCATCGGTGCGATCAGCACCGCGGCATCGAGCGGCGGCTGCCGCTCGACCAACGTCCTGAGCAGCAGGTGCCCCCCCATTGAATGGGCGAGGGCGACATGGGGGCCGGGCCCGGCGCGCCAATCCTCGATCAGTGCCGCCAGGTCGTCGATCATCGGGTCGAAGCTCGCGGCCGCCGCCTCAGCGCCTTCGCCCTGCGATCCGCCCTGGCCGCGCCAGTCGAAGCTGGTGATGGCCCAGCCGCCCGCGTGCCAATGCGCGAAGGCCTCCAGATATTTCTCGATGAAATCGCCGCGCCCATTGGCGAAGAGAAGACTGCCGCGCGGCTTGCGCCCCTTGGCGGCCGGCCAGTCCATCCGACGCAGCGCCATTGCATCGGGCGCCGTCCAGCTTCGGAAGACGGCGCCTTGCGGGTGCGCCCGCCGATCTATCGCCTCATTTACCATGACCCACGGTTACGGTTTAGAAAGCAACGCCGTCTAGAGCCTTGACCAATGGCTATGACGCTTTCCTGGATTTTGCTCGCGCTTCTGGCCGTGATGCTGCTCGTCGCCTGTTGGTCCGACCTCAGGACGCGCACCATCCCCAATGGGCTCAATCTCGCGATCGCGTTGCTCGCAATCCCCTTCTGGTGGTCGATCGGGCTGACGCTGTGGCCGGACGTCGCGCTTCAGGTCGGCGTCGCCTTGGTCGTGTTCGCTTTCTTCGCGGGCGCCTTCGCGCTCGGCGCGATGGGCGGCGGCGACGTCAAGCTGGTCGCGGCGATCGCGCTCTGGCTGCCGTGGCAGGCGGTGATCGTCCTGCTGTTCATAATGTCGGTCGCGGGCGGACTGCTGACGCTCGCCATGCTGACCCGGCACAAGCTCGCCAGGCACGGCGGCAAGCTTGAAATTCCCTATGGGGTCGCGATCGCGTTCGGCGGTTTGTGGCTGATTAGCGAACGTTTTCTTAACCAGTTTGGATGAAGAGTAAGGGCTGAAATTTTCTCAGTCCCGAAAGGGGGGCGACTGTCGCCATGGACGTCAAGAAAATCGTGCTGCTCGTAGGCGCACTCCTCATCGCCGGCGTCACCGCCGTCATGGCCAAGAACATGTTCTCCGGCGCCGCCGCGCCGGTGGCGCAGGCCGGCCCCGCGCAGCCCGCGCCCCAGGGACCCGAAATTCTGGTCGCCAAGCGCACCCTTCCCGTCGGCACGATCATCGACGCGGACTCCTTCCAATATCAGCCCTGGCCGGTGGGCCTGGTGCAGGACGCCTATTTCACGCGCGGCGAGGCGGGAGCCGACCCGCAGAGCCTGATCGGCACGGTCGTCCGCAACGAGATCAGCGCCGGCCAGCCGCTCAGCTCGGGCGCCATCGTGCGTCCCGGCGAGCGCGGCTTTCTCGCCGCCGCCTTGGGCCCTGGCATGCGCGCCGTCACCGTCCCGGTCTCCGCCACCAGCGGCGTCGCCGGCTTCGTCTTCCCGGGCGACCGCGTCGATCTCGTTCTGACCCAGGAAGTCCCGGGCGGTGGCGAGGGAGCGCCCTTGCGCGCCTCCGAGACGATCATCCGCAACATCCGCGTGCTCGCGGTCGATCAGCGCCTCAACGCGCGCGACGAAGCGGGCAACCAGGTCGCCGTGCCGTCGGCCACCGTCACCTTCGAGGCGACGCCCAAGATCGCCGAGAAGATTGCGGTCGCGCAGACCATCGGCCAGCTCTCGCTGTCGCTGCGGTCGCTCGCCGACAACAATGCCGAGCTCGAGCGCGCCATCGCCTCGGGCGAGGTCCATGTGCCGAACAATGGCGACCCGCGCGCCGAGCGGCAGATGCTGCTCCAGGTCGCCAGCCGGCCGATGGACAGCAGCCCGACCTACACGGTGGGCGCCGACGTATCCCGTTTCCAGCGCAGCAGCGTGCCCGGAAGGGCGGGCGGACAGAGCAACAATGCCGCGCCCTCTGGAAGCCCCGCGCCTGTCGCAAGCGGCTCGGCGACCGTGCCGACCGGCCCGGTCGTCCGCATCGCCCGCGGCAACAATGTCACGATCGTTCCGGTGGGAGCACGTTGAGATGAGCAAAGTGAGCAAGATCAGGCGGGCCGGCGTCGGCACTGCCCTCGGGGCCGCCCTGGCGATCGGCCTGGCGGTGGCCGCGGCGGGACCCGCCGCCGCGCAGCCCGTCGCCGCGCTGGCGCCGACCAACGACGTGACCCTCTCGGTCGGCACCGGGCGCATGGTCCGGCCCAACGGGCAGGTCGCCGAGGTCTTCGTCGCGGACGAGGCGATCGCCGACGTCCATGCCAGCTCCCCCAGCCAGATCTACATCTTCGGCAAGGCGGCGGGCAACACCACGGTCTACGCGACCGACCGAGCCGGCCGGGTGGTCTATTCGGCTAATATCCGGGTCGGCCAGAATCTGGCATCGGTGTCGCAGATGCTCGAGCTCGCCATGCCCGAGGCCGACATCACCGCCACGCCGATGAACGGCATGGTCCTCCTGACGGGCACGGTGGCCCAGCCCGCCGACGCCGCCGAGGCCGAACGCCTCGTCCAGGCCATGGTCGGCACCGGCATCACGGTGGTCAGCCGCCTTCGCACGGCGACGCCGCAGCAGGTCTACCTGCAGGTGCGGATCGCCGAGGTCAGCCGCTCGCTGGCTCGCGACATCGGCACCAACCTCTTGAGCCGCGACAGCTCAGGCGGCTTCCTGTTCGGCCTCGGCCGCGGCAATCCCGGAACCATCAATGTCGCCAACGGGCCGGCCAATCCGTTGACCGGCGTCATCCCGCAGACGGTGACGGGCGCGACGTTCAACAATCCGGAAGGAACGACCACGCTGGGCGCCTTCGGGCACCTGCTCGGGGTGGACATCCTCTCGACGCTGAACCTCGGCGAGACGACCGGCCAGGTGACGACGCTCGCTGAGCCGACCCTGGTCGCGCTGTCGGGCGAAACCGCCACCTTCCTCGCCGGCGGCGAGTTCCCGGTGCCGATCCCGCAGTCGCTGGGCACGGTGACGATCGAATATAAGCAATTCGGCGTCGGCCTCGCTTTCTCGCCGACTGTGCTCGAGGACGGGCGGATCTCGATCCGCGTCCGGCCCGAGGTTTCGGAACTGTCCTCCTCGGGCAGCGTCCGCTTCAACGGCTTCGAGATTCCCTCGCTGACCACGCGCCGGGTCGAGACCACGGTGGAGCTCGGCTCGGGCCAGAGCTTCATGATCGGCGGCCTGCTGCGCAACCACAACAACAATTCGATCGACCGGGCGCCCTTCCTCGGCAACATCCCGATCATCGGCGCGCTGTTCCGCTCGACGCGCTACCGGCGCGAGGAAACCGAGCTGGTGATCGTGATCACGCCCTATCTGGTGCGGCCGGTTTCGGCGAACCAGATCGCTCTGCCGACCGACGGCCATCGCAACCCGGACGAGGGTCAGCGCCTGCTGCTCGGCCAGACGAATGACAGCCGCAGCGGCGAAGCGCGCCCCGGCCCGACCGCCGCCGAGCCGCGCACCGTCGCGCCGGGCGTCGGCACGGTCGGCGCCGCCACCCTGCCCGCGCCGCTGCCGGCCCGCGATGCGCGCGCCGGTGGCGCGCCGGCCCGGGCGTCGAGCAGCGCTTCGGCGCAGCCCGGCTTTGACCTCAGATGACCGCCCGAGATCGAAAGGACGCCAAGACCATGTCTCGTTTCATCAAGCTCGCCGCGGTCAGCGCTCTCGGCCTCGCCGTCTGCGGCTGCGCGGCCCAGCCCCGCCACCTCACCGCGGCCAACAATACGAGCGTCTATTCGCTCCACCAGCCGGTGGTCGAGCACACCAATTACGTCTTCGACCTGCGCGTCGAGGGCGACCGGGTGCCCGATGCCGAGCTGGAGCGGCTGGCCGCCTGGTTCCGGTCGATCGGCGCCCGCTATGGCGACCGTCTCACCGTCGATGAGGCGCGCGGCTCCGAATCGGCGAACGTGCGCGGCGACGTCGCCAGGGTCGCGGCGGATTTCGGCCTGCTGCTCGGCGACAGCGCCGCCCCGGTGACCGAAGGCAGGGTCGAGGAGGGTACGGTCCGCATCGTCGCCAGCCGCGCCAGCGCGCATGTCGAGGGCTGCCCGAACTGGACCGATCCGGGCATCGAATCGCCCGTCCGCACCGGCACCAATTACGGCTGCGCGATCAATTCCAACCTCGCCGCGATGATCGCCGATCCCGACGATCTCGTCCGCGGCCGGAATGGCTCGGGGCAGGACACCGCGGTCGTCGCCGGCCGCGCGATCCGGACCTACCGCGAACGCACGCCGACCGGCAGCCAGCCGCTGCCGTCCGTTACCACGAGAGGTGGACAATAATGAACGCGCCCTTTCACCGCGGCAGCGGCCTTCGCGATCCCTTCACCGCCTTCGTCGCCGACGAAGCCACGGCCGAATTGCTCCGCCCGATCGCGGTCGAGCACGGCTGGTCGCCGGAAAAGGTCAACAAGGGCGGCCTGCGCAACGCCGTGCAGACGCTCTCGGTCGCGGCCAGCCCCTCGATCCTGTTCGTCGATCTGTCCGAGAGTGGCGATCCGCTGAACGACATCAACGCGCTCGCCGAAGTGTGCGAGCCGGGCACGGTGGTGATCGCCGCCGGCCAGGTCAACGACGTCCGTCTCTATCGCGACCTCGTCGCCAGCGGCATCCAGGATTATCTGCTCAAGCCCTTCTCGGCCGATCAGCTGCGCGACGCCTTCGCCAATGCCCAGATGACCATTTCGGGCCCTCGGCTGATGGAATCGACCAACGAGAAGCCCAACGTCATGGCCGCCGTGATCGGCGTCCGCGGCGGCGTCGGCGCCTCGACCGTGGCGACCTCGCTGGCCTGGCTGATGGGCGACAAGGGCGGGCGCTCGACCGCCTTGCTCGACCTCGACGTCCATTTCGGCACCGGCGCGCTGGCGCTCGACCTCGAGCCCGGCCGCGGCCTCACCGACGCGATCGAGAATCCGAGCCGCATCGACGGCCTGTTCATCGAGCGCGCCATGGTCCGCGCCAACGACAAGCTCTGCGTCCTCTCCGCCGAGGCGCCGATCAACCAGTCGATGCTGACCGACGGCTCCGCTTTCTACCAGCTCCAGGAAGAGATCCGCCACGCCTTCGAAGGCATGGTCATCGATCTGCCGCGCAACATGATGGTGCAATTCCCGCACCTGCTCAACGACGTTCACGTCGTCGTTGTGGTCTGCGAGTTCACCCTCGCCGGCACCCGCGACGCGATCCGCATCCTCTCCTGGCTCAAGCAGAATGCGCCGCAGGCGCGGGTGGTCGTGGTCGCCAACCGGGTCCAGGCCGCGGTCCAGGAGGTCAGCCGCAAGGATTTCGAGCATTCGATCGAGCGCAAGGTCGACATCGCGCTGCCCTTCGACGCCAAGGCCGCCTCGCAGGCCGCCAAGCTCGGCCAGCCGCTCGCCAAGGTCACCAAGTCGACCAAGCTGACCCAGCCGCTCGCGCAGCTGCTCAGCCTGACCGTCGAGCAGACCTCGACCGAAGCCGCCCCCGAAAAGCCGGCGCGCGGCGGCGGCAGCGGCTCGCTGCTCGGCAAGCTCGGCAATTTCAAGGTCTCGTTCGCGAAGAAGCCGAAGGAGGCGTCGTCGCAGGCGGCCTGACGGCCGGCCCGCGGATCGCGACGAGACGAGGGAGGCGAAATGCCGTCTGTGAGTATGATCCTGTTGGTGGCCGGCGCAGCCGGCACGCTGCTGCTGCTCTTCGCCGCCCTGTCGGGGCCGGCGACGGGCAAGCTGGTGGCGCGCCGGCTCGAAGTGCTGCGCGAGCGGCACAGCCGCTCGTCGGAGGCGGTCGCCCAGGCCCAGCTCCGCAAGATCTTCGCGCAACGCCAGACCAAGTCGGAGAGCTTCGCCAAGCGCTTCATCCCCAATCCGGCCCTGCTCCAGCTTCGGTTGAGCCAGACCGGGAAGAGCTGGACGCTGGCGCAATATGTGATGGTCTCGGTCGGCCTCGCCGTGGCGATGATAGCATTGCTCTTCTTCAAGGGGCTGCCGATCCTGCTCGCGATCACCGTCGGCCTGCTGATCGGCGTGGCGCTGCCGCACATGGTGATCAGCAGCCTGATCAAGCGCCGGGTCGCGAAGTTCACGTCCAAATTCCCCGACGCGATCGAGCTGATCGTGCGCGGCCTGCGCTCGGGCCTGCCGATCTCCGAGACGATCGGCATCGTCGCCGACGAGCTGCCCGAGCCGGTGAACGTCGAGTTCCGCTCGGTCGCCGACAAGATGAGGATCGGCCGTACGCTCGACGCCGCGCTGCAGGACACGGCGGCGCGCCTCGGCACGCCCGAATTCCAGTTCTTCGTGATCAGCCTCGCCATCCAGCGCGAAACCGGCGGTAACCTCGCCGAAACCCTGTCGAACCTCGCCGAGGTGCTCAGGAAGCGCTCACAGATGAAGCTCAAGATCCGCGCCATGTCGTCCGAATCCAAGGCCTCGGCCTATATCATCGGCGCCCTGCCCTTCATCGTCTTCGGGCTGATCTGGTGGATCAACGGCACCTACATGCAGACCTTCTTCACCGACGAGCGGCTGATGATCGCCGGCGGTGTCGGCATCATCTGGATGGGCATCGGCGCTTTCATCATGGCCAAGATGATCAACTTCGAAATTTGAGCGAGAGGGACTGACGCAAGATGGAAACCCCGCAGGGCCCGACGATCATGGGGATCGACGTCGTCATGGTGGCGAGCATTCTCGCCGCCATCGCGACGCTCGCCGTGCTCGTCGCCATCTATGCCGCCACCACCGTCCGCGACCCGATGGGCAAGAGGGTCAAGGCGCTCAACGAGCGGCGCGAGCAATTGAAGGCCGGCATCGTCGCCTCGACCAGCAAGCGCCGCAAGGCGATCACCAACAAGAACGAGATGGCGGACAAGGTCCGCGGCATCCTCTCGTCGCTGAAGATGCTCCAGGAGGAGCAGGTGCTGAAGGCGCAGGCGCGGCTGATGCAGGCCGGCATCCGCTCCAAGGACCTCGCCTTCGTCGTCATCTTCGCGCGCTTCGTGCTTCCGGTCGTGCTCGGTGGGTTCGCGCTCTTCGTCGTCTACGGCATCGACTATTTCCCGGACTGGGGCTCGTTCAAGAAATACGGCCTGGTCGCGGGCAGCTTCATCCTCGCCTACAAGGCGCCCGACCTGTGGCTGAAGAACAAGGTCCAGAAGCGCACCTCGGCGATCCGCAAGGGCCTGCCCGACGCGCTCGACCTGCTCGTCATCTGCGCCGAGGCCGGCCTCACCGTCGACGCCGCCTTCTCCCGGGTCTCGCGAGAGCTCGGCCGCGCTTATCCCGAGCTCGGCGACGAATTCGCTTTGACCTCGATCGAATTGGGCTTCCTCACCGACCGCCGGCTCGCCTTCGAGAATCTGGCCAAGCGCATCGACCTCGATTCGGTGCGCGGCGTCGTCACGACGATGATCCAGACCGAGAAATACGGCACTCCGCTGGCCAGCGCGCTGCGCGTCCTTTCCGCCGAATTCCGCAACGAGCGGATGATGCGGGCCGAGGAGAAAGCGGCGCGGCTGCCCGCGATCATGACGGTGCCGCTGATCCTGTTCATCCTGCCCGTGCTGTTCATCGTCATCCTCGGCCCCGCCGCCTGCTCGATCAACGACTCGCTGATCGGCGGCAACTAGGCCCCGAGGCGGAACAATCGCGCCCCGGGCGCGGTTGAGCCGGCGAAACGATCGACGGAGCTAGCGGCGCATGACGACCTTCACGCTCGACCAATGGCTGATCCTCACGCTCGCCTTCGCGCTCGGCCTCGTCCTCGGCATGGCCGCGCTCGCCAGCCCCAAGTGGAAGAGCCGCTACCGCGAGGAGGTCACGCGCCACCGCGAGGAGGTCACGCGCCGCGAGGCGGTGGAGGCCGACAATGAGCGGCTGCGCCGCGAGGCCGGTGAGATGGACTCGCTCCGCCACGCCGCCGCTCGCGACGAAGCCCGCCGACGCGACCCCGACGTCCGCGACGAAGCAGCGCGGCGGGACCTGGACGTCTCCGAGGAGGCGCGGCGACGCGGCCCCGACGAGCGCGGGCCGCTCTGAGCCGACCCCCCTGACGGGGAGGGCTGGGGTGGGGTGGACTTTGTCAAAGAGCGCGGTGCGGGCGGATATTTCACCCCCACCCAACCCTCCCCATCAAGGGGAGGGCTTTAGAATTATCCCCTCGACCCGCGCAGCGCCGCCTGCGCCGCCGCGAGCCTGGCGATGGGCACGCGATAGGGAGAGCAGCTGACGTAATCCAAGCCGGTCGCCTCGCAGAAGGCGATGCTGGCGGGGTCGCCGCCATGCTCGCCGCAAATGCCGAGCTTGAGGCCGGGCTTGGCCGCCCTCCCCCGCTCGGCGGCGATGGCGATGAGCTCGCCGACGCCCTCGACGTCGATGGTGACGAAGGGGTCGCGGGCGAAGATGCCCTTCTCGACATAGGCGGTGAGGAAGCGGCCGGCATCGTCGCGGCTGACGCCCAAAGCGGTCTGGGTCAAATCGTTGGTGCCGAAGCTGAAAAACTCCGCCTCCTCGGCGATCGCGCCCGCGGCCAGAGCGGCGCGGGGCAGCTCGATCATCGTGCCGACCAGATAATCGACGCGGGCGCCCTTCTCGGCGAAGACCGCCTCGGCGGTGCGGTCGATCAAGGCGCGGATGATGGCGAGCTCGGCCTTGGTGGCGACCAGCGGCACCATCACCTCTGGGATCGGCGCTTCTTCCACCTCCAGCGCCGCCTCGAAGATGGCGCGGGCCTGCATTTCGTAGATTTCGGGATAGGTGATCCCGAGCCGGCAGCCGCGATGGCCGAGCATCGGATTGAATTCGTGCAGCTCGGCGATCCGGCGCTCGACCGTGTCGACCGTAACGCCCGCCGCCGCCGCGACCTCGGCGACGTCCTCCTCATTTTGCGGCAGGAATTCGTGCAAGGGTGGATCGAGCAGGCGGATGGTGACCGGCAGGCCCGCCATGATCCGGAAGATCTCGGCGAAATCGGTGCGCTGGGCGGGGAGCAGGTCCGCCAAAGCGGCGCGGCGGCCGGCCTCGTCCTCGGCGACGATCATCCGGCGCACGTTCATGATCCGCTCGGAATCGAAGAACATATGCTCGGTGCGGCACAGGCCAATCCCCTCGGCGCCGAACTCGCGCGCGGTGCGGCAGTCGAGCGGGGTCTCGGCATTGGCGCGCACGCCCAGGCGTCGCTTGCCATCCGCCCAGGCCATGAGCGTAGCGAAATCGCCGACCAGTTCGGGCTGGACGGTCGGCACCGCGCCGAGCATGACCTCGCCCGAGGCGCCGTCGATAGTGATGATCTCGCCCTCCTCGATGACATGGCCGCCGACGCGCATTCGCCTCGCTTTATAGTCGATGGCGAGCATGCCGGCGCCCGAGACGCAGGGCCGGCCCATGCCGCGGGCGACGACGGCGGCGTGGCTGGTCATGCCGCCGCGCGCGGTGAGGATGCCCTGCGCCGCGTGCATGCCGTGAATGTCCTCGGGGCTGGTTTCGGTGCGGACGAGGATGACCTTCTCGCCGGCGGCGGCCCATTTCTCGGCGGTGTCGGCGTCGAACACCGCCTTGCCGCCGGCCGCGCCGGGCGAGGCGGGCAGGCCCTTGGCGATGACCTTGCGGTCGGCCTTGGGGTCGAGCGTCGGGTGGAGCAATTGGTCGAGCGCGGCGGGATCGATGCGCAGCACCGCTTCCTCCTCGCCGATCAGGCCCTCGCGCGCCATGTCGACGGCGATGCGCAGGGCCGCCTTGCCGGTGCGCTTGCCCGAGCGCGTCTGAAGCATCCACAAGGAGCCGCGCTCGACCGTGAACTCGATGTCCTGCATGTCGCGATAATGGCGCTCGAGCAGGTCGAAGACGCGGGCCAGCGCCCCGAACACCTCCGGCATCGTCTCTTCCATCGACGGCGCCTTCGCCCCGGCGCGCTCGCGCGCGGCGCGGGTCAGATATTGCGGCGTGCGGATGCCGGCGACGACGTCCTCGCCCTGGGCGTTGATCAGATATTCGCCGTAATAAGCACGCTCGCCGGTCGCGGGATCGCGGGTGAAGGCGACGCCGGTGGCCGAGGTCTCGCCCATATTGCCGAACACCATCGCCTGGACGTTGACCGCCGTTCCCCAGTCGCCGGGGATGTGGTGGATGCGGCGATAGGTCCTTGCCCGTTCCGACTGCCACGAGCCGAATACTGCGCCGATCGCGCCCCAGAGCTGGTCGTGCACGTCCTGCGGGAAGGGCTTGCCCCACAGCTCCTCGACCAGCTCGTGATAGCGGCCGGTCAGCCGCTCCCAGTCGGCCGCCTCCAATTCGGTGTCGAGATGGACGCCCTTATCCTCCTTGGCGATCTCAAGCGCCTCCTCGAACGCGCCGTGATCGAGGCCGAGGACGACGTCGGCATACATCTGGATGAAGCGCCGGTAGCTGTCCCAGGCGAAGCGGGCGTCGCCCGAGGCGGCGGCGAGGCCCTTCACCGTCGCGTCGTTGAGGCCGAGGTTGAGGACCGTATCCATCATCCCCGGCATCGAGACGCGCGCGCCCGAGCGGACCGAGACCAGCAACGGATCGGCGGCGTCGCCGAAGCTCTTGCCGGCCGCCTGCTCGACATGGGCGATCCCTTGGGCGACTTCGGCCGCGAGCGCGTCACGAAAGCCGGAGCCGCGTTCGTCGTGAAGCGCGCAGGCCGGCGTGGCGATGGTGAAGCCCGGGGGCACCGGCAGACCAATCGAGGCCATCTCCGCAAGGTTCGCGCCCTTGCCGCCGAGCAACTCCTTATTGCCCGCCTCGCCATCGGTGATGCCGCCGCCGAAGCGGTAGACGAAGCGGGTCATCGCCACTGGCCTTTTCGTGCAAAATCAGCTACATGCTTGCCCGGCCCGGAGGCCGTTTCCCCATTAAGTTGATGAAGTTGAGAAGGTCCATCGCGATCGCGCGCGAGGGCCGGCCCGAATTGCGAGTCGCGGGCGCCGGCTTGAGGAAAATGAGGCGATCTCGCGCGTGCGCGCGCGAGCAAGTCAGCCCTCGATCCGCGAGAAATCCGCGACCCGGTGAACCGCGTCGCGGACCCGCGCAAGGAGATTGAGGCGGACTTCACGCTTGGCCGGATCGGGATCATTGACGGTCACCTTGTCGAAAAATGCGTCCACGGGCGCGCGCAGGCTGGCGAGCGCCGCCATGGCGCGCTCATATTCCTCGTCCTCGAGCGCCGCGGCGACGCGCGGCTCGGCCGAATCGAGCGCATCGTCGAGCTCGGTTTCCTCGATTTGGGGCGTGTAGGAAAGCGGCGCCTTCACGCCCGCGGCGCCGGTCCACTCCTCCTTCTTGAGGATGTTGGCGGCGCGCTTGTAGCCGGCGAGGAGATCCGACCCTTGCGGCGATTCGACGAAGGCCTGGAGCGCCTTCACCCGGGCGAGCAGGCGGACGAGGTCGTCCTCTCCGCCCAGAGCGAAGACGGCGTCGATCAAATCGTGGCGGACGCCGGCCTCGCGCTGCTGGACCTTGAGCCGATCCTCGAGGAAATCGAGGATCGCGGCGGCGAGGTCCTCGACCTCCTCGATGATCCTGCCGCGCTCGATATTGGGGGTGAGCGCCGCCTTCCAGCGCACGACGACGCGGTCGCCATGGCGGTAGGTGAAGGTGCCGACCTCGGCGGTGATCTCATGCTCGTGCTCGTCGGAATCGAGCAGGTCCGGGAAGGTCACGGACGAGAGCGCGCCCAGCCGCGAGACGATGTTGAGCACGGCGGCCTGGACCAGCACGTCGGAGAGCGGCAGGCGAAGGCCCGATTTGGTCAGGATCTGCAGGAAGCCCAGAGCGGCGCGGCGCAGCGCGAAGGGATCGCGCGAGCCGGTCGGCTTCTCGCCGATCGAGAAGAAGGCGGCCAGAGTGTCGAGCCTGTCGGCGATGTTGACCGCGACCGTGACCGGAGCGGTCGGCGCGTCGTCGCTTTGCCCGGCCGGCTTGTAGTGGTCGCTTATCGCGTCGGCGACGGCTTCGCTCTGGCCCTGGGCGCGGGCATAATAGCCGCCGATCACGCCCTGCAGCTCGGGAAACTCGCCAACCATCTCGGTGACCAGGTCGGCCTTGGCGAGGCGCGCGGCCGCCTGCACGTCGGCAAGGTCGGCGCCCTTGATCAGCCGCTCCTGGACCAGCCATGTGGCGAGCTTGGCGACCCGCTCCGCCTTGTCGGCGACGGTGCCTAGCTTTTCGTGGAAGACGATCTGGTCGAGCTTCTTGGCCTGGTCGGCCAAAGGCGTTTTCAGATCCTGCTCCCAGAAGAATTTCGCGTCCGACAGGCGGGCGGCGAGCACCTTCTCGTTGCCCGCGACGACGACGGCGGGATCGCTGGAGGCGATGTTGGCGACGCAGACGAAACGGTTCGAGAGCTTGCCCGCGCCGTCCTGGCAGGCGAAATATTTCTGGTTCACCCGCATGGTGAGGCGGATCAGCTCCGGCGGCAGCGCGAGGAAGGCTTCGTCGAAGCTGCCCTTCAGCGGCACCGGCCATTCCGTGAGGCCGGCATTCTCGGCGACCAGCCCTTCGTCGGGGATGGTGCTGGTGTTCCGCTGGAGCTTGTCGGACTCCTTTCGGATGATCGCCTTGCGCTCCTCCTGGTCGACGATGACGTGGCAGGCGCGCAATTTCTCGACATAATCGTGAGCGCCGCCGATCGTGATCGGGCCGGGATGATGGAAGCGGTGGCCGACAGTGGCGGCACCCGATTTGACCCCTGCAATCTCGAAATCGACGATCGTCTCGCCGAGCAGGGCGACGATGCCCTGCAGCGGACGGACCCAGCGCGGGCTCTCGGTCGAGACCGAGGCTTCGCCCCAGCGCATCGACTTGGGCCAGGGAAAGGCGCGGACGATGGCGGGGATCGTCTCGGCGAGGATTTCGGACATCGGTCGGCCCGGTCGTTCGAGTGCGGCAAAATAGATACCGTCCCGCTCAGTCAGGCTGCTCTCCTCCAGACCTGTTTTCCTCAGGAAACCTTCCATCGCTTGTGGCGGTGCCCCGACGCGCGGGCCTTTAAGCTCTTCAACGGTCGACGGAGTTTCATCGGGAAGATCTCGCAGGATCAATGATAATCTTCGAGGAGTGAAAGTACCGAGTTCGAAACCAAAAGCTCCCACCCCGGCGCGAGACAGCTCTTCCCGAAAGGCGATGACAAGTTGTTCGTGCGCCCGAGCCTGCATCCGCGCGGGGATTTCCTCGGAAAGGATCTCGAGCAGGAAATCAGCCACGATCCGTCATTCCAGCGAAAGCTGGAATCCCCCTTTTCTTCTCCGCCGCCGCAAAGGAAGTGAGATCCCAGCTTTCGCTGGGATGACGATCTGGGGGGATCGTCACGCCGCCCATCCGTTCTTCTCCATCCAGGCCTGGCAGGCGCCCTTGGCCAGGTCGCGCACGCGGCCGATATAGGCCTGGCGCTCGGCGACCGAGATGACGCCGCGGGCCTGGAGCGTGTTGAAGATGTGGCTGGCCTTGATCGCCTGGTCGTAGGCCGGGAGCGGCAGCTTCGCCTCGATGCAGCGGCGGCATTCGTCGGCGGCGGCGCGGAAGCGGTCGAACAGGCTGTCGGTGTCGGCGAGCTCGAAATTGTAGGCGCTGAACTCGACCTCGTTCTCGAGGAAGACGTCGCCGTAGGTCACGCCCTCCTCGTTGAACCTGAGATCGTAGACGGAATCGACGCCCTGGATGTACATGGCGAGGCGTTCCAGACCGTAGGTCAGCTCGCCGGCCACGGGCTTGCACTCATAGCCGCCGACCTGCTGGAAATAGGTGAACTGGGTGACCTCCATGCCGTCGCACCAGACCTCCCAGCCCAGGCCCCAGGCGCCGAGCGTCGGCGATTCCCAATCGTCCTCGACGAAGCGGATGTCGTGCTTGAGCGGGTCGATGCCGATCGCCGCGAGCGAGCCCAGATAGAGGGCCTGCAGGTCCGGCGGGCTCGGCTTCAGGATCACCTGATATTGGTAATAATGCTGGAGCCGGTTCGGATTCTCGCCGTAGCGGCCGTCGGTCGGGCGGCGGCAGGGCTGGACGAAGGCGGCCTTCCAGGGGTCGGGGCCGAGCGCGCGCAGCGCGGTGGCCGGGTGGAAGGTGCCCGCGCCCATTTCGAGGTCGTAGGGCTGGAGGATGACGCAGCCCTGCTGGCTCCAATAGTCGTGGAGGGTCAGGATCAGCCGCTGGAAAGAGAGGGGAGCCCCCAAGATTTCGCCCCTTCGACTGGCTCAGGACAGGCTTCGCGGTGCAACAAAAGGTCGCTTCGCTTTGGCGCATGGGGCAGGATGGGTCAAGGAAGCCGGAGACGAGAGGGATATTGAAGGACATGGCGCCAAGGCCGCTCTTACTGAAGCTGATCGGATTGCTCGCCGCTTTGTGGCTCGCGGTGCCCGCCGCGGCCGCGCCGGCGGCCGCCCCGCCGCCCGCTTCGCCCGCCGCCCGGGCCGAGCCGCGGCCCGCAATCTGGCTGCTCGCCGACGCGGACACGCGAATCTATCTGTTCGGCACCGTCCACGTCCTCCATCCCGGCCTGCGCTGGCGCTCGGCGACGCTGAACCGGGTGGTGCGCGAGGCGCGCGAGCTGGTGCTCGAGCTCGACGACGACGAAATGGCCGCCAGCGGCCCGGCGATGCTCGGCACGATGCAGCTCGGCAAGACGGTGCCGGTGCTGCAGCGGGTGACGCCCGAACGGCGCGCGGCGCTGGCGCGCCTGCTCGCCGAGCTCCAGATGCCCGAAGGCAGCCTCGACGGGCTCGAATCCTGGGCGGTGGCCCTGGTCCTGGGAGTGGGCCAGATGGCGCGCGAATATAGCGGCCCGGACGAGACCGATTTGGCCGGCGCGGCCGCCGCCTTGCCCGGCGTCGAGGAGGTGCTGACCGCCGAATTCCGCGCCGACGGCCGGCCGATCACGGGCGTCGAGACCGCCGCCGACCAGATCGGCGCCTTCCGCGGCATGCCGCTTTCGGTCCAGCAGGCGATGCTCGACGAGACGATCGACGCTTATGCGAATGGCGACGAGGCTGGCGATCCCGACGAGACCGACTGGCTCAACGGCAATCTCGACGGCATCGCCGCCGAGATGGACTCGCTGCCGCCCGAATTGTTCGAGGCTTTGGTGACTCGGCGCAACCGCCGCTTCGCGGACTGGCTGGCCGCGCGGCTGGACCGGCCCGGAACGGTGCTGTTCGCGATCGGCGCCGGCCATTTCGCCGGCCGGGTTTCGGTCCAGTCGATGCTCGAAAGGCGCGGTCTCAGGGTGACGCGGCTAAACTGAAACAGACCTCCGTCATTCCAGCGCAAGCTGGACTCTCACTGCATTTGCGGCGGCTGACGAAGGGAGATTCCAGCTTGCGCTGGAATGATGTGTCGTTGCTCCCTGTCTTTCTGTCGGGCTTGCTTGACACCCTCCCGCGATTCCATTAGTCAGGTTTCCATGACATGTCGTCAGCATGAGCTGACATGGGAGCGCATGTGAAGAATCGATTGCGGGTGCTGAGGGCCGAGCGTGGCTGGAGCCAGGCCGAGCTTGGCGGCCGGCTTGGCGTGTCGCGCCAGGCGGTGAACGCGATCGAGACCGGCAAGCACGACCCCTCGCTGCCTTTGGCTTTCCGGCTGGCGCGGCTGTTCGGGGCGGGCATCGAGGAGATTTTCGATGATGGCGAGAGTGGGGAGATCTGGCGTGTCTGAGGCGCAGGGCCCGGGCGAGCGCAGGGAGCGGGCGCGCCGCAACCGCAGGCTGTGGATCATCGCCGGCGCCTTCGCCATCGGCCTCGTCGCGGGCTTCGCGAGCGGTTTCCACGACGGCGGGCGGCCCTTCGAGCCCGGCGCGCCCTGGCCGCCGGCAATGGCGATCGCGATCGCCGCATCCTATCTCGTCGCGGCCGTCGGCGGCGGCATCCTGCTCGCGCGGCACACCGACGAGGTCGCGCTCCAGAACCAGTATAAGGCGGTGGCCGTGGGCGCGCTTTGCTATGTGATCGCCTACCCGATCTGGTTCGCCTTGTGGATGGGCGCCCTGCTGCCCGAGCCGATCCACCTCGCGCTCTTCATCCTGTTCATGGCCGCGACGATGCTGGCTTCCCTCTATTACCGTTTCCGCTAGGAGACGGACCGACAAGGAGATTTTCGCATGAACAAGCTGCTCCTGGCGGCCCTGCTGGCCTTTGCGCCCGGCGGCGCCGTCGCGCAGGACGCCCCGCCCGTTCCCGCCGCCGCCGCGCCGGCCCCGGCCGCGCCGCCCGCCCCCGCCGCGGCGCCCCTGCCCGACGCCAATCCGGCTTTGTGGGTGGTGCGCGACGTCGATACGACCATCTATCTGTTCGGCACCATCCATCTGCTCGACGGCCGGCCCTGGTTCAACGACGAGGTCAAGACCGCCTTCGACGCGTCGGACGAGCTGGTGATGGAGGCAATCCTGCCCGAGGACCCGATGTCGCTGGTGCCGATGATCATGCGCTATGCGATCGATCAGACCGGGCGCCCCCTGTCCAGCCGGCTGACCGCGGCGGAGAATGAGGCCTTGACCCGCGCGATCGCGCCGATCGGCATCCCCGCCGCCGCGATCGACCGGTTCGAACCCTGGTTCGCCTCGATGATGCTGTCGGTGACCGCCGCGCAGCGCGCGGGCCTCGATACCAGCAAGGGCCCCGAGACGATGCTCACCCGCGCCGCCGCCGCGCGCCGCATGCCGGTGGCCGAGCTCGAGGGGTTCGAATGGCAGGTTCGTTTGTTCGACAACATGCCCGAGCCGCTGCAGCTGGCCTCCCTGCGCGCCAGTCTGCGCCAGATGAACGACGCCGGGATGCTGGCGACGTTGCTCGAATCCTGGTCGCGCGGAGACATGGAGGGTCTCGTGCGGGTGCTGGAGGCGGACGATCGCGGCCCGCCGGTCCTGCGCCGGATCCTGCTGACCAACCGCAACGCCGCCTGGGCGCGCTGGATCCACGACCGGCTGGCGCGGCCCGGCACCGTGTTCATCGCCGTCGGCGCCGCCCATCTCGCCGGCCGCGACAGCGTCCAGGCGGTGCTCGCCGCGCACGGCGTCGCCGCCGAGCGGGTGCCGCACACGACGGTGCAATAAGGGCGGGTGGATTTGGAATTACCCGCTCATCCTGAGTAGGGGACCGAGCCTGGCGAGGGCCCGTATCGAAGGACCCGGCGGATGGGCTGTGCGCCCTTCGATAGGCCGGTTCGTCAGGCTCACCGTTTACTCAGGATGAGCGGGTCTGGAACTCAACCCGAGCTCATCTCGCACCAAGCTTGCCTCCCCCCGCCCCTTCGCCTATAGGCGCGCCTCCCCGTTCATGGTCATCCCTGGAGGCGTGAGCGGGATTTTTATGAACCCGCTACTTGGAGACATGCAATGAGCGAACAGCTTACGCTGTCGGCCGAGACGCGCGAACGGGCTGGCAAGGGAGCCTCCCGTGTGCTGCGTCGCGAAGGCCGCGTCCCCGCCGTCGTCTACGGCAACAATGAAGAGCCCCTCTCGATCCACCTCGAGGAGAAGCTGCTGGTCAGAGCTTTGTCGACCGGCCACTTCATGAACTCGGTGGTGATGATCGACGCCGGCGGCGCGCCGGTGCGCACGCTTCCCAAGGACGTCCAGTTCCATCCGGTCACCGACCGGCCGCTGCATGTCGATTTCCTGCGCATCTCCGAACATGCCAAGGTCACCGTCGCGGTGCCGATCAACTTCACCGACGAGGACAAATCGAAGGGCCTCAAGCGCGGCGGCGTGCTCAACGCGGTCCGCCACGAGCTCGAACTGGTCTGCGACGCGGCCGAGATCCCCGAGGAGGTCGAGATCAGCCTCGCCGGCCTCGACATCGGCGATTCGCTGCACATCAGCGCGGTGACCCTGCCCAAGGGCACCGAATCCGCGATCACCGACCGCGACTTCACCATCGCCACCATCGTCGCCCCGTCGGGCCTCAAGATGGACGCCGAGGACGCCGCGGCCGAAGCCGCCGCTCCGGAGACGGCCGACGTGCCCTTGGTCGGCGAGGACGAAGGCGAAGGTGCCGGCGAGGGCGGCGAGGAATAACCGAGACGCCCAAATCGTCATTCCAGCGAAAGCTGGAATCTCTCTTCCCTTTCCTGAAGAGGAGAAGGGAGATTCCGGCTTCCGCCGGAACGACGGATGCCTCCGTTGAAACGACGGAGGGGGAGGACGAAACCCCCGTGCAGATCTGGGTCGGCCTCGGCAACCCCGGCGCGTCCTACGCGATGCAGCGGCACAATGTCGGCTTCATGGCGGTCGACGCGATCGCCGAGGTGCACGGCTTCGATCCGCCCAAAAAGGCCTTTTCGGGCTGGGCCCAGCAGGGCCGGATCGGCGGGCGGCGCATCCTGCTGCTCAAGCCCGCCACCTTCATGAACGATTCCGGCCGCTCGGTCCGCGCCGCGATGGATTTCTTCAAGAAGGACATCGCCGACGTCACCGTCTTCCACGACGAGCTCGACCTCGCCCCGTTCAAGGTCAAGGTGAAGACCGGCGGCGGCACGGCCGGCCATAACGGCCTGCGCTCGACCGAAGCCCATATCGGCAACGCCTTCCGCCGCGTCCGCATCGGCATCGGCCATCCCGGGCACAAGGACAAGGTCACCAGATATGTGCTCGGCAATTACGCCAAGGCCGAGCACGAGCCGCTGAGCGACCTCCTCGCCGCAATCGCCGCCGAGGCGGAATGGCTGGCCAGAGGCGAGGACGCGCGGTTCATGAGCGACGTCGCGCTGAGGCTGCAGGACTGAAGCTCAGCGTGGCGCCGCGCCGCCGGCGCTGAGCCAGCCGCCGAAAATTGTCCACAAGAAAGGCAGCCCTGTCCGGCAGCGACAAAGGGAGTGGAACGAGAAACGGACCAGGTGTAGTCTTGCGGCGCCGGCCGTGTTGCCGGACTCGGGCAATGAAAGGATAGAAGAGATGGCGTTGATCACTGGCGAATCGACGGAATCCTACGAAGAGGCCGCTCGCGACGTCGCTCGGCAGATGGAGAATCCGAACATCTCTGATCAGCTGATCCAGTTCGACATCTGCAAGTTGAGCTACAAAGAGGGCAGCATCGTCGGCTTGCCGCCGACCTACATAGTCGAAGCCGAGGGGGACCTTCCCACCTCATAGCGCACGGCGGAGGGTCGCCAATTTAAATAGGGACAGTCCCTCTTTCCGGAAGCGGAAGCGGCACCGGCCGCCGAACATTAAATAGTGACTGTCACGATTTATCGCGGCGGCGGCGGAGCCAGGCGCCGGCCATCGCCGCGGCGATGGCCGGCAGGACCAGGGCCGAGAGGATGGCGACGTCGATCAGCGAGGGCGGCGCGACCTGATAGAGCGGCTGGAAGCGGCCCGACAAAGTCACCACGAGATAAGCGAGCGACAATGTGAGGCCGATCGCGATGCCCGAATAGACGGCCGCGCCGGGCCGCGCCGCGCCGAGGCCGGCGGCGACGAGGAGCAGCACCGTCAGGGTCACCGTCACTTCGTTGGTGTGCCATTCGACGGCGAGGATGAGCGCGCCGCCCAGCACGACCAGCAGACCGTGGAGGAGCCGCGCCTTCATGCGCGCTACCAATCATCCTCCGCGCCGCCGATCGGCATGCCCGGGGGGACTTGCGGCGTCCGGCGCGCTTCCACCAGCGCCGCGGCGAGCGCCTCGCGATCGCCGAGCAGCCGGCCGAGGCCGCGCGCCCATTGCGATTGCGCGCCGCCGCCGCCGGTGCGGGCGAGGTCGGCGGCGAGCGCCTGGAGCCGGTCCGAAAGCGCCAGCGCCACGGTCGGCGAGAGCGACGGGTCGCGCTGCACCCTCGCCAAAGCGAGGACGATCGCGGTGCCGGCGCGGCGCTGCAGCGCCTGGTTCGGCACGTCGACGCGGATCGCGCGCTCGATCAGCCGCTCGAAAATATCGGCGGGGCCGAGAGGCTCACCACCGGCCAAGGACTGGATCTCGAGCCGGTTGAGCCGCTCGGGGACGAGCAGGCTGTTCAGCGTCACCTGCGCGGCGACCTCCGAGGCGACGAACGGATCGAAGACCGGGCCGCCGGCGGTGCGGAAGATCTCGATCGCTTCCTGCCGGTCCGAATTCCCCGACCAACCCGCCGAGAGGTAAGGCAGCAGCGGCGCCGGCACGGCGAGCGCGCCGGGCTCGAGCGTCGCCATCAGGGCGTCGAGCGCGCCGCGCTGACGGTCGGGCGCGACCGGCGCGGCGCGCTCGCGGCCGTCGCCGTTCAGCGCATAAACGAAATCCATGCCGCCGATCAGCTTGGCCGCGGCCTCGACCTGGTAGCGGTGGAGCAGCCAGATCGGCACGAACTTGCGCCGCAAATTCGCGACCGGCTCGCCGGGATAGAGGGCGGCGGGGCCGAAGCGGGCGACGGCGGCGGCGCGCACCTCGAGCATCCGCCGGAGCTCGGCGACGGGCTCGGCGCCGTCGTCCCACAGGCTAGCCGAAGGATGGGCGGACGCGGGCGGGCGCGCCTCGCCGTCGCCGACATAGAGCAGCCCTTCGGCAAGGCCCGTGCGCATCAGCGGCTCGGCCGCGGCGTCGCTCTCGGCACCGTAGAGCCAGGCGACCGCGAACCGGTCCCAGCGGCCGACGCCGACGCCATAAGCATCGGAAAGGTCGGGTACGCCGTTCACCAGGCCGATGCGCGGCGCGGGATAGTCCATCACCGAATAGCGGCCCTGCAGGCTGGCGGCGAAATTGTGGGCGAGGCCGAGCGCGTGGCCGACCTCGTGCGCGGCAAGCTGGCGGAGGCGGGCGAGCGCGACGCGGACCGGATCGTTGGGCGAGCCGTCATTGGTCCGCGCGGCGCCGACCAGACCCTCGTAGATCAGCATGTCCTGACGCACCCGGAGCGAGCCCAGCAGGACTTGGCCGCGGATGATCTCGCCGGTGCGCGGATCCTCGACGACCTGGCCGTAGGACCAGCCGCGGGTGGCGCGGTTGACCCAGTGGACGACGTTGTAGCGGACGTCGAGCGGGTCGGCGCCCTCGGGCAGCAGCTCGACCCGGAAGGCGTCGATGAAGCCGGCATCGTCGAAGGCCTGTCGCCACCAGCCGGCGCCTTCCACCAAAGCGGTGCGGATCGGCTCGGGCGCGCCGCGGTCGACGTAGAAGACGATCGGGCGGCGCACCCGCGAGCGCGCCGCTCTGGGGTCGATCTTCTCGAGCCGGAAGCGGTTGGCGAGCTCGTAGACGATCGGGCGGCCGAGCGGCTGGCCGAAATCGACCACCTGGCTGCCGAACGTTCCCGCTCGCGGATCGAAGCGGCGCGGGACATAGCCCGGCGCGGGCAGGCGGATCAGGCTGTGGCGGACGACGAAGCTCAGATTACCGGTGGCCGGGGCGATATTGCCGACTTCGGCGGTCGGCGCGGCGGAGGCGAAGGTGAGACGCGCTTCGAGCTCGACATTGTCGGGAAAGACGCGGACCGAGGCGGGGTCGGCGACGCTGAGCTCGGAGACGAGGCGGAACTCGCCGCCGCCGCCGTCCTTGACCGCCTGCGCGATGCCGAGCTCGTCGCGGGTAAGGAAGCCCGCCACGTCGACGATCAGCCGGCCGTCGGCCGTCTCGGCGGCGATGTCTCCCATCCACAGCGTCGAATAAGCGAAGCTGTCGCGTACCGCCGCCTGCTCGGGCGCCGACGCACCGGTGGCGCGAAAGCGGCTATTCTCGATCTCGGCGACGATCTTTCGGCCGACCCGGCGGAAGACGAGGATCTTGCTGCCGCCGGCAAGCCCCCGGTCGAGCCCGATCGGCGCCGAGCCCAGCCCTGTCTCGAGCGAGGCGACATAGACGAACCGCCCCGCTATCCCCTGCGCGTCGGGGGCGGGCAGCGAGAGCAGGATGCGGCCCTGGCGCCGGTCGACATGGACGGGCAGCAGCCCGTCCTGCGCCACCGTGCCCTGCAGCACCTGCGCCGGCGGATCGGCGGCGAAAGCGGGCGCGGCGGCGAGCAGCAGGAGCGCGGCGAGGAGTTGCTTCATGCCCCGACACTAGAACGAAATCCAACTCTGTCGAGCCGGCTTCCGTTCCAGGTCTTGTTTGCCGCGATTTCCGGGCCGCCGGGTCATTCCCCAGCTCGAAATCGCTCGGGCTGGCAATCGCCGAGCGCAACGTCTAACGGAACGCCACGCGAGGGCCCTGCCCCGCTTCCATCACATCATCGGGATATCAAATGGGTTTTCGTTGCGGGATCGTCGGGTTGCCCAATGTCGGCAAGTCCACTCTGTTCAACGCGCTGACCGAGACGGCGGCGGCGCAGGCGGCCAATTATCCCTTCTGCACGATCGAGCCCAATGTCGGCCGCGTCGCCGTTCCCGATCCGCGCCTGCAGGAGATCGCCCGCATCGCCAAATCGGCGCAGGTGATCGAAACCCAGCTCGAGTTCGTCGACATTGCCGGGCTGGTGCGCGGCGCCTCGACCGGCGAGGGGCTCGGCAACCAGTTCCTCGGCAATATCCGCGAGGTCGACGCGATCGTCCACGTCCTGCGCTGCTTCGAGGGCGGCGACGTCACCCATGTCGAGGGCCGCGTCGATCCGGTGGCGGATGCCGAGACGGTCGAGACCGAGCTCATGCTCGCCGACCTCGAAAGCCTCGAAAAGCGCGTCCCCAACCTCGTCAAGAAGGCGCAGCAGGGCGACAAGGAAGCCAAGACCCAGGCGCGCGTGCTCGGCGAGGCGCTCGAGCTTTTGCGCGATTCGAAGCCCGCCCGGCTGACCGAGGCCAGGGACCATGAGGAGAAGCTCGCGCTCGACCGCGCCCAATTGCTCACCGCCAAGCCCGTCCTCTACGTCTGCAACGTCGACGAGGGTGACGCCGCCTCGGGCAATGCCCACAGCGCGCGGATATTCGCGAAGGCCGAGTCGGAGGGCGCCAAAGCCGTCATCATCTCGGCCGGGATCGAGGCCGAGATCGCGACCATGCCGGGCGAGGACCGCGCCGAATTCCTCGCCGATCTCGGCCTCACCGAAACCGGCCTCAGCCAGATCATTCGCGCCGGCTACGACCTCCTCCACCTCATCACCTTCTTCACTGCCGGCCCCAAGGAAGCGCGCGCCTGGACCGTCGAGAAAGGGGCGAAGGCGCCGGAGGCGGCGGGCGCGATCCATACCGATTTCGAACGCGGCTTCATCCGCGCCGAAACCATAGCGTTCGACGATTTCGTGGCCTGCGGCGGCGAGGCCGCCGCCAAGGAAGCGGGCAAGATGCGCGCGGAGGGCAAGGACTATGGCGTTCAGGACGGCGACGTCCTGCTGTTCCGATTCAACGTCTAACCGCGCTTCACGGCCTCGCTAGGCAGCGCCCAAGGTGATATGAGTTCCGGACCGCAGGACAGGGCGCCCCCATCATGGCCACCGCGATCGACGAAGCGAAGCTGAACGACTTCATCGGCAAGATGCTCTCCGACCTGGGCGGCGCGATGAGCGTGCCGACGGTTCGGATCGGGCTGCGCCTGGGCCTATTCCAGGCGCTGGAGCGGGGACCCGCGACCGCCGCGGAGCTTGCCGCGCGCGCGGGCGGGCTGCACGAACGCTATGTGCGCGAATGGGCGCTGGCGCAGACCGCGAACGGCTATATCGATTATGATCCCGAAACCGAGCGCTTCAGCCTCTCGCCCGAGCAGGCGATGGTGTTCACTATCGCCGACAGCCCCGTTTTTCTCACCGGCGCTTTCGAGCTGGTCGCGGCGATGATCGAAGCCGAGCCCAAGGTGGAGGCCTGCTTCCGCCACGGCACCGGCGTGCGCTGGGGCGATCATGCGGGTTGCCTGTTCTGCGCGACCGGCCAGTTCTTCCGGCCGGGCTATGTGAACAACATCGTGCAGTCCTGGATCCCCGCCCTGGACGGCGTCGAGGCGCGGCTGCGGGAGGGGGCGACAGTGGCGGACGTCGGCTGCGGCGTCGGCTTCTCGACTTTGCTGATGGCGCAGGCCTATCCCGAGAGCCGCTTCGTCGGCTTCGATTTTCACGCGCCGTCGATCGAGGAAGCCCGGCGCCACGCCGAAAGCCATGGCCTCGGCGACCGCGTCCGCTTCGAGGTGGCCCAGGCCAAGGAGATTGGCGAGGACGGCTTCGACCTCATCACCATGTATGATTGCCTGCACGACATGGGCGATCCGCGCGGCTGCGCCGGGCATATGCGCCGAATCCTCGCCGATGGCGGCAGCTGGATGATCGTCGAGCCGATCGCGGGCGACAGGCCGGCGGACAACATGAACCCGGTCGGCCGGCTCTACTACAATGCCTCGACGATGATCTGCGTCCCGACCTCGCTCGACCAGGAGGTCGGCGAAGGGCTCGGCGCGCAGGCCGGCGAGGCGCGGCTGACCGAAGTGATCCAAAGCGGCGGCTTCGCCAGCGTGCGGCGGGCGGCGGAGGGTCCGTTCAACATGGTGCTCGAAGCGCGCTGAAGCGTCGCAAGCCCCGGGTCAGCGCGGAGAGAGCCTGGTGATCCGATCCGCGGCGGGCGGGGCAAGCGGGCTGCCGGCAGCAACGTAGCGCTCCAGCGCCTCGATATCGAGCGCGCCGCCGCTGGCATCGGTGCCTTCGCGGAACAGGGTGAAATTGTCGCCGCCGGTGGCAAGGAAGCTGTTCATCGCCACTCGGTAGGTCGCATCGTCGCCGATCGCCCGTCCGTTCAGCCGCAGGTCGAGGATGCGCTGCCCCGCCGGACGGGCGAGATCGTAGCTGTAGGTCAGGCCGCGCGAGGGGAGCAGCATGATCGGGCTCTCGACCGTGTTGCTGCCGCTGTCGAATTGCTGCTCGAGCAAAGCGCGCAACTGGCGCCCGGTGAAGCGCTTCACCATCAGATTGTTGCCGAAGGGCTGGGCGGTGAACAGCTGGCCGAAGGTGACGCTGCCGTCGTCGGCGGGAATGAGGTCGGCGCGAACGCTGGTCTGGTTGGTGAAGGCGATCTGCGCGCCGCCATTTTCGGGCGCGCTGGTGGCGGCGAGATGGGCGTCGGCGATGAGGTTGCCGAGCACCGATTCGCCCGATGGCGCCTTCTCGCGCAGCGCCGCGCCCTGGAGCCGGCCGACGATTCGGTTGGCGACCGGCGCCGCGGCCTCGGCATAGCGCGCGACCAGCGCCGCGACCTCCGGATCGGGCGCGAAGCGGGGGAAAAGATCGGTGGGCTCGACCGGGCCGCTCGCATTGCGATAGGGCTCGCTTTGCACGATCGTCTGATCGGCATGGCGCGCCACCACCCGGTCTTGCACCGGATCGATCGAAAGGTCGATCGTGGTGAGCAAGGTGCCGCTCCGCTCCGCGCTGGTCACCAATATGGGGCGGCTCGGATCGATCCGGCCATAATCGCACAGATAGGCATGGTGGGTATGGCCCGAGACGACCAGATCGACGCCCGGATCGAGCCTGGCGAGGATTGCGAGCAGGTCGCCGCTGACGCCCGGACAATTGGGATCGTTGTAGCGGCCCTCGGTATCGAGGCCTTGATGGATCACCACCACGATCGCGTCCGCCCCTTCGGCGCGCAGGCGCGGGATCAGCGCGTTGATGCTCTCCGCCTCGTCGGCGAAACGGAGGCCGGCGACGCCGCCCGGCGTCACCAGCGTCGCGGTCTCGCGCAAGGTCAGGCCGATGATGCCGACCGCCACCGCCCGCGCGCCGCTGCCAAAGCGGCGGACGGCATAGCCGGGAAAGAGCGTGAGCCCGTGCTCGGTCAGGACGTTGGCGGCGAGGAAGCGGAAGCGGGCGCCGGGGAAATCGGGGTCGAGCTGGCAGGCCTGACGGGCCGTGTTCTGCGCGCAGCCGCCATTCTGCATGCGCAGGAGCTCGGCCCTTCCGCGGTCGAATTCGTGATTGCCGACCGCGTTGAAATCGAGCCCGATGCGGTTCATCGCCAAGATCGTCGGCTCGTCGAGGAAGCCGGCCGAGACGAGCGGCGAGGCGCTGATCAGGTCGCCGGCCGAGACGACGAGATTGTTGGGGTGGCCCGCGCGCAATTGGCGCATCGCCGAAGCGAGATAGGCGGCGCCCCCGGCCGGCACGCGGACCTCGCGGCCGTCCGGCCCGGTCGCCGGAATCGCATAGCGCGGCGGCTGCAGCGCGCCGTGAAAATCGTTGAAGGCGATGATGCGGACCTGGACCGGCTCGACCGCCGCAAGCGCCCCGGGGGCCGCGGGCCGCGCCGTCGCGCAGCCAGCCAGAGCGAGCAGAGCCGCAATCGCTACATTGATCCGCATAGGTTCGTCCGTGTTGCCGGGCCGGGCCCCACGCATTGGCATGCGCACCCGGGGGCTGTCACTAGCCCAACCCGTCACCCTGAACTTGTTTCAGGGTCCAATTTCGAGCATCGCGACCCTCAACGAACTGGATGCTGAAACGAGCTCAGCATGACGGAGGAAAAACGTGATCTATTTCGAGGATCTGGAGATTGGCCGGGAGACCTATTTCGGGCGCTACGAGGTCACCCGCGAGGAGGTGCTCGACTTTGCGCGCAAATATGATCCCCAGCCCTTCCACCTGTCCGACGAAGCGGCCGCGAAGACCCATTTCGGGCGGCTGGCGGCGAGCGGCTGGCACACCTGCGCGATGGTGATGGCGACCACGGTCAAGCATTTCATGACCGACGAACCGCAGGCGGGCTTGGGCTCGCCGGGGATCGACGAGCTGCGCTGGCTCAAGCCCGTTTATCCGGGCGACACTTTGCACGTCCGCGGCAAGATCCTCGAAAAGACGCCGTCGCGCTCCAAGCCCGACCTCGGCTCCTTCCGCACGCAGACGATCGTGACCAACCAGGACGAGGTTCCGGTCCTCACCTTCACCTCGATCGTGCTGATCCGGCGGCGGCCGGCGGGGTGAGACCGGGACGGGTCGCTCGCGGCGGTTTCCCCTCAGGCCTCCTCGCCCGCCATCAGCTCGGCGTAGCGGCGCTGCATCTCCTCGCCGTCGATCTTTTCGATCTCGGCTGAGAGGGCCCATTTGTGGCCGAACGGATCGGCGACCATGCCCGAGCGGTTGCCGTGAAACTGATCCTGCACCGGGCGCAGCAAGGTGGCCCCGGCATCGACCGCGCGCTGGGCGGCCGCATCCGGGTCGGCGACGGTGAGATGGAGAGTGATGGGCGAACCGCCGAGCGTGACGGGGCTGAGCGCGCCGAATTCGGGATGCTCGTCGGCGAGCATGAAGGCCGAATCGCCGATCGTCATATGGGCGTGGCCGATGGTCCCCGTCGGATTTGTCAGCCGCAGCTCCTCCTTCGCCCCGAATGCGCGCGTGTAGAAGTCGAGCGCGGCGGGCGCGCCTTTGACGATGAGATAGGGCGTGAGAATCATCGCGGGCTCCTTCGATTCGCTATTTACATTACGTATCGTTACGTAAATAATAGGCGCGGTCAATATGGAATCTGAAGCCCTTGCAGCCCGACGTAGAGGCCGGCCGCGAAGCGAGAGCGCGCGCCGCGCGATCCTGCGCGCGGCCCGCGAGCTGCTCGACGAGGGTGGGCTGCTGTCGATCACCATGGAGGGGGTCGCCGCCCGCGCCGGGGTCGGCAAGCCGACCGTCTACCGCCATTGGAGCAACCGCTACGAGGTCGCGATGGCGGCGCTGATGGACGCCACGCGCACCGCCGAGGCGCCGCGGCCCGGGGTCGCGCCGCTGCAGGCGCTGGCCGAGCAATTGCGCGCGCTCGCCGACCTGTTCACCTCGCCGACCGGCCGCAACGTCGCCGCCGTCCTGGTCTCGGGCTATGGCGAGACCGAGCTCTCCAAGGCCTTCCGCCTCTATTTCATCGAGGCCCGGCGCGAGGAGGGACGGGACCTGCTGAAACGCGCCGTCGCCGCCGGCCAGATCCGCGCCGGCGTCGACCTCGAGGTCGGGCTCGACCTCATTTACGGCCCGATCTTCTATCGCCTGGCCATCGCGCATGCCCCGATCGATGCCGGCTTCATCGACGCGCTGCTGCGCGAGGTCTTCGCCGGCATCGCCGTGCACCGACCCGGCCGGTCCAGCCCGCGAAGCTGAACCGCGTCCGCCGGTCGCGCTGAATTGCGCCGAGGCCTAATGCTTCTTGCCGGCCCAGACGTTCTGATAGGCCATGTAGGCGAGGATCGTGCCGATCAGCAGGAAGACGAGCACGACCAGCCCCATATTCTTGCGCGAATCCGCTCCGGGCTCGGCGGTCCAGGCGAGGAAGGCGGCGACGTCGTGCGCCATCTGGTCGGGAGTCGCGTTCGTGCCGTCCGCATAGGTCACCAGGCCCGGCCGGAGCGGCGGCGGCATGGCGATGTTGAGGTTGGCGAAATAGGGATTGAAATGGAGGCCCGGCCCCGGCCGGTTTTCGCGCGGCAGATTGGCCGGCGGGTTATGATAGCCGGTGAGCAGCGACTCGACATAGGCCGGGCCGCCCTCGCGCGCCTTGGTGATCAGCGACAGGTCCGGCGGCAGAGCGTTGTTGTTCGAGCCGCGCGCCGCGGTCTCGTTGGGATAGGGGCTCGGGATATGGTCGGCCGGGATCGCGTTGCGCTCGGCCGGAGCGCCGTCGCGCGGGTTGATCGTGGCGACCTTGCGCGGCCAGCGGTCGGCGATGGCGCGGACCTCGGCCTCGGTATAGCCGAGATCGTGGAAATTGCGGAACGCGACATGCTGCAGGCTGTGGCAGGCCGAGCAGACCTCCTGATAGACCTGGAGGCCGCGCTGGAGCTGGCGGCGGTCGTAGCGGCCGAACGGGCCGTCGAACGAATAGCCTATGTCGCGCGCATGATGGTGGAACTGGTGCTCGACCGTCTCCTGCGGCGGCTCCTTGAGATAGGCGACCGCGCCCCACAGCAGCGACCAGGCGGCGACGCCGACGAAGCCAAGCCCGACAAGGATGCCCAATATGCGAACCATGAGAGCGTCGTCCCCTTACGCTGTTGCCGGCTTGGCGAGGCCGATGTCGGCGGGAGCGGCTTCCTCCGCCTCGCCGTGCAGCACGCTTTCCGAGATCGAATTGGGCAAAGGCAGCGTCTTCTCCACCCAGGAAAGGATTGGGAGGATGATGAGAAAATGAGCGAAATAATAGATGGTGGCGACCTGGCTGATCATCACGAACGGCTCTTCGGCGGGCTTGCCGCCGCAAAAGCCGAGCACGAGCACGTCGGCGACCAGGATCCAGAAGAACATGCGGTATTTCGGCCGGTAGGCGGCCGAGCGCACCGGCGACTTGTCGAGCCAGGGCAGGAAGAAGAGCAGCAGGATCGACCCGAACATCGCCGTCACCCCCCACAATTTCGCCGGCAGGATGAAATCGGAGGTGAACGCGCGCAGGATCGCGTAGAACGGCCAGAAATACCATTCGGGCACGATATGCGCCGGCGTCGACATATTGTTGGCCGGGATATAATTGTCGGCATGGCCCAGATAATTGGGCAGGAAGAACACCATCACCGCGAGCAGCAGCAGGAAGAGGCCGGCGCCGAAGCCGTCCTTGGCGGTATAATAAGGATGGAAGGGCAATGTGTCCTGCGGCGACTTGACGTCGACCCCGGTCGGATTGCCCGACCCCGGAATGTGCAGCGCCCAGATGTGGAGGATGATCACGCCGGCGATCACGAACGGCAGCAAATAATGGAGCGAGAAGAAGCGGGTCAAGGTCGCCTGGTCGGGCGCGTAGCCGCCGATCAGCCAGGTCTGGATCGGCTCGCCGATCAAGGGGATCGCGCCGAACAGGCCGGTGATCACCTTGGCGCCCCAGAAGCTCATCTGCCCCCAGGGCAGGACATAGCCCATGAAGGCGGTCGCCATCATCAGGAGGAAGATGACCAGGCCGAGCATCCACACCATCTCGCGCGGCGGCTTGTAGGAGCCGTAATAGAGGCCGCGGAAGATGTGGATATAGGTGACGATGAAGAAGAAGCTGGCGCCGTTGGCATGGGCGTATCTGAGGAACCAGCCGCCGTTGACGTCGCGCATGATATGCTCGGTCGAGGCGAAGGCGCCCGCGGCCGAGGGCTCGTAATGCATGGCGAGCACGATGCCGGTGACGATCTGAAGCACCAGAGCGAGGCCGGCGAGGACTCCGAAATTCCAGAAATGGTTGAGGTTCCTGGGGACCGGATAGCCCTTGCCGACGCTGTTGTAGACCAGGCGCGGCAGCGGCAGCCGGTCGTCCATCCAGCGCATGAAGGGATGCTTCGGCTTGTAATGTTCAGCCCAGGGGAAGCTCATGGTCTCTATGCCTCAGCCGATGCGGACGGACGTGTCGGTCCGGAATTCATATTCGGGCACTTCAAGGTTGCGCGGCGCCGGGCCTTTGCGGACTCGCGCGGCGGTGTCGTAATGCGAGCCGTGGCAGGGGCAGAAATAGCCGCCATATTCGCCGCGCTGCTCGCCGTCCGCCGCGCCCAGCGGCACGCAGCCGAGATGGGTGCAGACGCCCAATGTGATCAGCCAGTTGGCATGGCCTTCCTTGGTCCGCTCGGCGAGCGTCTGCGGGTCGCGCAGCGAGCCGGTGTCGACCGCATTGGCCGCGGCCTGCTCGGCCGGGGTCAGATTGCGGATGAAGATGGGCTGCTTGCGCCACATCGTCTTGATCGCCTGGCCGGGCCGGATCGCGGCGATGTCGACGTCGATCTGGGCGAGCGCGAGCACGTCGGCCGACGGATTCATCTGCGTGACGAGCGGATAGAGCAAGGCCGCGCCGCCGACGCCGGCGAAGCTCACCGCGGCGATGTTGATGAAGTCGCGGCGGCGAACGCCGCCTTGCTCGTTCGGCTCGGCCTTGACGGCCGGTTCCCCGCTAAGATCAACAGCAGCCATAACGTCCTTCGACATTTCCCGAAGCCGGAAGAAGCAAACGCGCCGCCGGTCGCCCCGGGCGGCTTGGCGGGCCTGATAGCCGCGCGGGGCGGCCTTTGCCAACAGCCATTTTGAGGCGGCCCGGTTCCGCCTTGGGGACAATTGGGGACAAAGGGGGGACAGTTACTATTTTTCCGGTCGCGGCCGCATCCGGCTCCACGGCGGCGCGGGAAAAATAGCCGACAAAGGGGGGACAGTTACTATTGTTCCAGTCGCGGCCGCATCCGGCTCCACGGCGGCACGGGAAAAATAGTAACTGTCCCCAATTCAGCGCTAGAGGGCGCCATGCGGCTCGCGCTCCACCAGCCCGACCAAGCGGGCAATGTCGGCACGATCCTCAGGCTCGCCGCCTGCCTCGGCGTGCCCGTCGACGTGATCGAGCCCTGCGGGTTTCCGTGGGGCGACAGGGCGCTGAAGCGGGCGGGGATGGACTATGCGGAGATCGCCAACGTGACGCGGCACGCGGGGTGGGAGGCGTTCGAGGCGCGGCTGGCGGGGCGGCTGGTTTTGTTCACGACCGCCGGGACGGAGCGGCTGCCCGAGGCGCGGTTCGAGGCGGGGGATATTTTGCTGTTCGGTGCAGAGAGCCGGGGGGTGCCGGCGAAGGTGCATGAGCGGGCGGATCTGCGGGTGCGGATCCCGCAGGTTGAGGGGACGCGATCGCTGAACCTGGCCGTGGCGGCGGGGATCGGGGTGGCGGAGGCGGTCAGGCAGACGGGGTTGTGGGGGATTGATTCTGTGAAGACAGGGTAGACGCCGCCACTATCCCGGCTCAGTGTTCGTTGACCAGACCTCATCCGCGCAGCACGATCAGCGATCAAAATCCCGTTTGCCACATCCAACGACCGTTGTGTCCGTGTGGATATGCTGTCACGCTCACGGAAGAACTGCTGGAGTGATGCAGTGCCGGAAATCCTGGTGATCATGCCGTTCGGCAAGCGCGCATATTTGGACGGAAGCGATACCCGTGAAGTGGATTTTGACCACATTTACGAGAGGATTGTCCGGCCAGCGATCCTTTCATCCGGGAATGAGGCGCTGCGCATCGATGAACTTGTCGGACCAGGGAACATATCCAGCCAGTATCTCAACAGGATTGTCTCGGCCGAACTGGTCGTTGTCGATCTCTCAATGCCAAACGGCAACGTCTATTACGAACTCGGCGTTCGACAGTCGCTTAGCAACGGCCCCAGCATTCTGATCGCGGCGCGTGATACCGTGCTTCCGTTCGACATTCGCAATCAGCGCGTCCTCTTTTATGATTGGTCGACCGTCGCGGATTGCGAACAGGCGGTAGTGTCCCTGAACCGGGCAATTGAAGGCGTCGCCGACCACAGCTACGCGAACCCGGTCCACCAATATCTGAGCAATTCCGGGCTGATCGCCGATCCTCACAATTCGGCGGATTTCGAACGCGACCTGCGTGGGAAAATCGATCGAGCGACAACGTCCGAGCAATTGAACGCGGTCTGGTCGTGGGCGCGCGGCCACCAGCTCTTGCCGCCCTTTGCACTTCTGAGCCTGGCCGGGAAATTCGCCCTGATAAAGGATTGGGAGAAAGCCGCCGAAATCGCGCAGCATGCCTGCGCGGCCAGGCCCGAGGATTACGAAATTCATCGCATTCTGGGCTGGTACTTGCGGAACGCGGGAGCGCCATTTTACGAGCGGGCCGAGCGCGAGTTTGAAGTCGCGCTCCGGCTCAATCCTGGCGACCATGAAGCATTGGGCATGCTCGGCGGCCTGTTGAAACGCCAGCGCAAATATGTCGAGGCGGCACGGACCTATGCACGTGGCGTCAAGGAGGCTCCACGGAATTTGTATCTGCGGGTAGCCCATGCCGGTCTGGAGCTTCTCGTTGCGCCAGGATCCGAACAGGCGCTCCAGCTCTATCGCGAACTTCTCGACCTCTGCGGGGAAACCGATGGTCTAACCGACCCCTGGGCGCTCGTTGTTTCGGGCGAAGCAAAATTCGCGCTCGGGGACGACGAAGGTGCCAAGACGCTGTTCGAGCGGGCCCTTCTGCTGGCGGAATCGCCGACCGTCCTGGCATCGCCTGCGGACCAACTCGAGTTGTTCGCCGACGCAGGCTTCCGACCTAAGGAGGCGCGGGCCTTGGCTGCCCACCTTCGCGAGCAGGCGGGACGCATTGGTGTCAAGATTTTCGGGCAGGACAGTCGCCCGGCACGAGAGCCATCGTATGACGCCCTGCCGGTCATAGTGCATCTATCCGATCCCCATTTCGGCTACAAGGAGGAGGCCGACGGCAAGCGGATTTCGATGCATCGTTTCCGCGACGGCGACTATTCGATCACCTTGGACCGACATATGCTCAAGGAATTGGGTATTTCGGGCGGGCGTCTGCGCGTCGATCCCTCGCGTATCATCGTGGTGATGTCGGGCGACGTCGTCTATCAGGCCGGACAGGACGAATATGAGGACGCGCTCGCCTTCTGCCGAGCTTTGGCAACAGGCCTCTCCATCTCGCCCGAGCGGATGGTGTTCTGCCCTGGAAACCACGACGTGAACTGGGCGGATTCAAAGGCCGACCGACGGCGCCGATTCGATAATTACTTGTCCTTTCTCCGCGACTTCTACGGCGAGGATCTCTTTAGAAAACTGTACCCGCGCATCACATGGGATTTCCGGGTCGGAAGCCAGCGCCCACAGCCTGAGGATATTGTCGGCGTATCGATATTCCCCGATCTTGGCCTAGAAATCTATTCGTTCAATTCATGCGTCTACGAGACCGAACAACAACATTACGGCTTCGTGGGCGGCCGCCAGAGTCGCCACGCCGAAGAATTGTTCGCAGACGACATGGAGACGCCGCGAATTCGAATTGCGGTCCTCCATCATCACATCCACCCCTATCCCGAGCCGGTCGGGCTGGATGACGAGGGTGCCCACTGGCAAGACACTTCGACAGTGCGCGATGCGGGCCTCTTCGAGCGCTTCCTCGAGCGGCACAAGTTCGATCTCGTGCTGCACGGGCATAAGCACAAGCCGCAATTGCGCGAAACCCGAGTCCGGGACGCGAATTCGGGCGAGCCAACAAAGTCTCTGATTGTTTGCGGCGCGGGGAGTTGCGGGGTCGAATCCCAGGAACTCGAACATTCCGAGCCAAACCAATATGAAGTGATTGAAGTCCTGAGTGACGAGCGCACACGGCATACGGATTTTCTGCGCGTCGAGTGGCGTGAACTGGCAGTGTCGCCAGCGGCCGAATGGACCACCCGGCACGTCTGGACCCTGCAAGGATGACAGCTGACGTTTTCGAATGCACTTGGGAGCGCCGGAGGCAGCAGCGAGGAGCTTGAGCCCGACCCTCCTGCTCCCGCCACGCTTGGACGGGAGAAAAGGGGACAGTCACAGTGACTGTCCCCATCGGGAGAAAAAGGGGACAGTCACAGTGACTGTCCCCATCGGAACCCTAAAGTTTGGGATCTGCCCCCTCCCGCCTGCGCCGGCCCCTCGACCAACCGCCTTCGGCGACGGTCCCCCTCCCCGTTCCGGGGAGGATCTGGCGTGGCGACTCCTCCGGCCGCATGCAGGATCGGAGATTATGGGAAAAGGGGACAGTCACTGTGACTGTCCCCATCGGAATGGGGACACGTACTTTTTGGCCAAAAAGTACGTGTCCCCTCAGACGCCCGAAAAAGTACGTGTCCCCTCAGACGCCCGTTTCGTGCTAGCCTCTCGCGGCAGCAGCAGCGGGAGAGGGGGGCCTCATGCCATATCGCCATGCGCATTATTACGTCCTGGTCGTGATCGCGGTCATCGTCGCGGGGTTCTGGCCGAGCTATTTCGGCGCCTGGGGCAGCGCTCCCTGGCAGTTTCACGCCCATGGCATCGCCGCCAGCCTCTGGGTGACGATGGTCGCGGCGCAAAGCTGGACCGCGCATCACCGCCAGCTGCCGCTGCACCGCGCGGTCGGCAAGTCCAGCCTGCTGCTCTTCCCCTTCCTGATCGGCGGGCTCGCCGCGATCATCGACGTCACCGCCAAAGCCTATGTCGCCGGCGACGGCCCGGCGCGGATGATGTTCGGCGGCTCCTTCCTGATCGGGCTCACGCTCGCCATCGCCGCTTATGTCACCCTCTATTACCGGGCGCTCAAATACCGGCGGCAGGTGTGGATTCACTCCGGCTACATGCTGGCGACGCCGCTCATCCTGTTCGAATCGCCGTTCAGCCGGCTGCTCAACGCGTTCATGCCGGGACTGACCATAAGCGGGCCCGGCGACCTGCACCTGGTCATGCCGTCGATCCTGTGGTCGATGGCGATCGAGCTCGCCGTGATCGCGGCGATCCGGCTCAAATTCGGCAAGAGGGCGAACCCCTTCCTGATCGCGGCCGGCTTCATCGTCGCGCAGATGCTGACGATGGGCCTGATGACGGATTCGGCGCTGCTGAAATCGCTGCTGGCGACGATCGGACAATTGCCGAGCGCGGCCGTCGTGCTGGCGGGCTTCGCCATCGGCGCGCTGACCAGCTGGGCCGGATGGCATGCCGGCAAGCGTCCCGCGGTCCCGGTCCCGGTCTCGGAAGCCGTGCAGCCGGCCTGACGCGGAGGATTATGGGGACACGTACTTTTTGGTCAAAAAGTACGTGTCCCCTCCCCCTTTGGTGCGGTTAGTCCTCCTCCCGCACTTCCGGGATGGGCACGCCCAGCGCCCGCATTTTCTTCTCGATCAGCGCGATCGCCTCCTCGAAGGTCCAGCGCCGGCGACGGCCGCCTACCTTGAAGCGGTTGTCGGGGCGGCGGGGCTTGCGGTTCCAGCGGGCGAGGAGCTTCATGATGCGGTCGAATTCGGCGCCCTGCTCGGCGGCGAGGCGCGGGGGGATGGTGTCGCCTGCCGCCTCGATCGCGGCGCGGAGCTTCTTTTGCGCCGCGAGCCGAAGGCGCAGCGCTTCGGCCTCGAGCGTGATGTAGCCTTGGGCGAGCGCCTGCGCATTGGCCTGGGCGAAGGCGGGGTCGGCGCGGCAATGGTAGCTGACGGTCGATTCGCTGACGCCCGCGGCCGCGGCCGCCGCCCTGGTGTCGCAGGTAAGGGCGAAATGCGCGAGGAAGACGGCCTGGCGCTCGGCCGTGAAGCGGACGGTGCGGTGCCAGCGGCGCTGGTAGATGCGGCGATTGGCGGAGGCGATGCGGAGCTCGCCGCGTTCGGCGCGCTCGTCGCGGTCGGCATAAGCGCCGGCGCGGCGTTCCGCGGCGGCCGAGGTGGCGAGCGCTTGGGTCCATTCGGCCTTGAAGGCGGGATCGCGCCCGCGCGCGCCGTAAAAGCCCATCAGGCTGAAGCCCGCCGCATAGGCTGCGTCCTCGCGGGACTCGCCCCGGCGCAGGCCCGCCAGGAACGCCGCCTTGGGAATTGGGGACACGTACTTTTTCGCGAAAAAGTACGTGTCCCCTCGAAGGCCCCGTCGCGCAGGGTTGCATGGCGCGGCCTCAGGATGCATCGGCACGGATGATGATCGAGCTCGACGACCAGCAGCAGGCCGCGCGCGACTGGTTCGAGTCGCTGAGGACGCGGATCTGCGCCGAATTCGAGGCGATCGAGCGCGAGAAAGGCTCCGACGCCGCCTTCGCCTACACGCCCTGGGAGCGCGAGGACGCGGAGCCCGGATCGCCCGGCCCTTCGACGGGCTCAGGACAGGCGGGCGGCGGCGTGCGCGGGCTGATGAAGGGCGCGATATTCGAGAAGGTCGGAGTCAACGTCTCGACCGTCGGCGGCCGCTTCTCCGAGGAGTTCGCGCGGACCATCCACGGCGCCGAGGAGGATCCGCGCTTCTTCGCCACCGGCATCAGCCTGGTCGCGCACATGGCCAATCCGCACGTGCCGGCGGTCCACATGAACACCCGCTTCCTCACCACCACCAAGCGCTGGTTCGGCGGCGGCGCCGATCTCAATCCGCCCATCCCCTATGAGGAGGATACGGCCGCTTTCCACGCCCGGCTGCGCGCCGCCTGCGCCGCCCACGACCAGACCTATTACGGGCGCTTCTCGAAATGGGCGGAGGAATATTTCTTCATCCCCCATCGCGGCGTCCATCGCGGCGTCGGCGGCATCTTCTACGACCATCTCGAATGCGCGGCGCCGGGGCACGGCGCGACGTTCGAGGAGAATCTCGCCTTCACGCGCGACGTCGGCGAGGCCTTCCTCGACGTCTTCCCGCGGCTGGTGCGCAGGCGGATGGACATGAATTTCGACGAGGCCGACCGGAAGCGCCAGCTCGCCTGGCGCGGCCGCTATGCCGAGTTCAACCTGATCTACGATCGCGGCACCCTGTTCGGGCTCAGGACCGGCGGCAATGTCGACGCCATATTGATGAGCCTGCCGCCGCTGGCGACGTGGGAATGAGCGCGGCGACCCACGGCCTCATCCCGGTGCCGCGCGGCCAAATCGGGGCGGTGGTGACCTATCTCGAGATGCTGGCGCCGCCGGCGCCGGCGCCCGTCCCCGACTCTTCGCTGCGGCTCGAGCGCTGGGCGGCGGTCGATCCCGAGCGCTACCGCACCCTGTTCGCCCAGGTCGGCGCGCGCTGGCTGTGGTTCTCGCGGCTGGCGATGGCGGATGCCGCCTTGCTCGCCACGGTCGGCGAGGTTCATGAGGTGATCGGGCCGGACGGCGGCGATGCGGGCTTCGTCGAGCTCGATTTCCGGGTGCCGGAGCTGTGCACGATCCGCTTCCTCGGCCTTGCTCCCGTTCTTGCCGGCAAGGGCCATGGCCGCTGGCTGCTCGCCGAGACCTTGCGGCTGGCGTGGGCGCCGGGCGTGGCGCGGGTCGCGGTCCATACCTGCTCGCTCGACCACCCGGCGGCCCTGCCCGCTTATCTGCGCGCCGGTTTCACCGCCATCGGGCGCGCGTTCGAGAGCTTCCCCGATCCCCGCCTCGACGGCCTGCTGCCGCGCGACGCGGCGCCGCAGCTGCCGCTGATCGAGCGCTAAGCGGGCTTCTTGAGGTCGGGCCCGGCGAGGGCGCGGTAGATGGCGGCGGAGAGCATGGTGAGAATGACGATGAAAATGGTGACCAGCGCGCAATAGACGATTTCGGTCAGCAAGGTGCCGGTCTGCTGCCCGGCCGCGAGGATGAACAGGATGCCGCTCACCATCCTGACGGCCAGGACGAGGACCATGCCGGGGATCGCGACGAGCAGAAGCAGGCCCAGCACCGCCCAGCCGCTGCCGCTGGTGAGGGCGAAGGAGCGCTTGAGCGCGTCGACCGGGTTGCGTCGGTCCTCCGCGACCATCGCCGCCCCGGCCGGAAGCATCCGCGCCCACAGATAGAGGCCCGGCACGATGAGAAGGAGAGCGCCGATGAAGACGATGATGTTGGTGAGGACGACCAGGATCGAATAGGGCGCCAGCAGGGCGCCGCCGAACATGATCGCGCCGGCGACCGTGGTCCGCGGCCCCAGCGCCAGCCGCAGCATCGCGGCGACGCCGATCATCACGATGAAGCTGTGGAGGACATACCACATGACGCTGTCCTTCAGGAACCGGCGGAAGACTTGGGCCTGGAGGGCGGGATCCACCGCTCCGAGGTCGGGCGTCGGGAAGAAATGGCCGAGGAGCAAGGTCGGCAGGAAGACGAACACGCCGGCGATCGCCGCCAGCAGGGGACCATGCGCCTTCAGGAGGCGCCCGGTGTCATCCCACACCGCATTATAGGAGAATGTCATCGCCCCGCTCCATGCTGCCAGCGCCTGCTTTAACTCCCCGTTCGCGTCCGCTTCAAGCGAAGCTTGCACGCGCGGCCCGGCGGCGCGAGGAGACGGGGGTGAGCGCGGACGCAATCGAATGGCGGGTGACGCCCGGCCTGACCCCCTATGAGGAGGCGCTTGCCGAGATGGAGGCGCGCGCGGCGGCGATTCGGGCGGGGACGGCGCGCGAGCTGATCTGGCTGCTCGAACATCCGCCGCTCTACACCGCGGGCACCAGCGCCGACCCGGCGGAGCTGTTCAATCCGCAGAATTTCCCGGTCCACGCGGCCGGGCGCGGCGGCCGCTACACCTATCACGGGCCCGGCCAGCGCGTCGGCTATCTGATGATCGACCTCGACCGGCGCGGACGCGACGTGCGCCGATTCGTTCACGGCCTCGAATCATGGCTGATCGATTCGCTTGGCGACCTCGGCATCGCCGCCCACCGGTCGCCCGGACGGATCGGAATCTGGGTCGATCGGAACGGCTGCGAATCGAAGATCGGGGCTCTCGGCCTCAGGGTCAGGCGCTGGGTCACCATGCACGGATTCTCGGTCAACCTGGCCCCTGAACTTTCGCACTTTTCAGGGATCGTGCCCTGCGGTATCATCGATTCTCCGGTGACCAGCCTCGACGAGATGGGGGTGGCTGATTCCCAGCCCCGTTTCGACCTGGCACTGAGGCTGAGACTCGACGAGTTTCTATTCTCACTCGAGGGGGGATAGGCGAGGCTTGAGGGCCGTACCCTTTCCGTATAAAGTGCATAACTGATTTGGCGAAAAAGGGGCCTACCCAAACCAAATCATCAATCTAGGGAGACCTTTTAATGCGTAGCATCCTTTCAAAAGCGACCACCGGCGCGATGATCGCCGGCGCCGCCCTCTTCGTCGCGGCTTGCGGCGGCGGTGCGGCCAACAATGCTGCCAATGCCAGCAACGGCACGGCCGTCGGCAACGAGCCGGCGCCGATGGACAACACCACCACCGGCATGTCGGAGAACACTCCGGCGCCGATGGACGGCAATGCCCCGGCTCCGGTGGACGGCGGCAACACCGCCGAAGGCAACACCACCAACAACATGTAATCGCCTCGGCGATTGCAATGGAAGAAGGCCGCCGGGCAACCGGCGGCCTTCTTTTTATGCCGGCCGGCCGGACCTCCGGCGACCGCGCCCCGGAGCCCGCGGGCCCGCCCCGCCGCAGGCCGCTTGCGCCGCCGCCGTCCGGCGCGATATGACGGGCCTCTATTCAAGCGGAGGAAGTTTCATGCGTCACATGTTCAAGATGGCCGTCCTGGCCGGCGTCGCGCTGGCCGCGGCGGGCTGCAGCCGCCAGGCGGCCGTCAACAATGTCAGCGCGAACGAGGTCGGCCAGGGCGACAACCAGCTCGAGGTGGCGCCCGACGCAACCGCGGTCGAGGCGGTGAACACCGCGCCGCCGCCCGCGCCGCCGGAGCCCGCGGCCAATGCCGCCCAGGACGATCCCGGCGCCGCCACCTCGGGCGGCGATACCGGCGGCAACTCGCTGGACGTCGAGACCAACACGCCGGGCATCTGACCGGGACGGGCGCGCCGCCGCCCGGCCGGGCGGACGAAGCGTGCCCGCGGCGCGACGGGGGATGGCGCCGCCCCTAGGGCGGCGCGCGGTCCCCGGCTAAGGCCTCGGGCTGGCAGAGCGGAGAATGGGATGAGCGGATCGGAAAAGACATGGGCGCGCGGGCCGCTGGCGGCGCTGGCGGTGCTTGCTTCGGCCGCGCCGGCCGCGGCGGACGCGCAAATCTACATCAGCGAGCTGCGCTACCCGTCGGGCCCGATCGAGGGCAGCGACCCGCTCGTCGGCCTGCCCATGCCGCGGGCGACGGCGCCCGAATATCGCGCCCACCTGCTCTGGAATCTGCGCGCGGGGCTCAACGTCGCCGCTTTGTCGTGCCAATTCTCGCCCTATCTGCGCACGGTCGCCAATTACAACGCCATCCTCGCCCATCATTCGCGCGAGCTGGCCAGCGCCTATACCGTGCTCGAAGGCTATTTCCGGCGCATCAACGGCCGCAACGGGCCGCGCAGCTTCGACCAATATTCGACCAACACCTATAACGGCTTTTCGACCATGGAGGCCCAGTTCGGCTTCTGCCAGACCGCGGCCCGGCTCGGCAAGGAGGCGCTCGCCACGCCCAAGGGCCAGTTCGGCCAGTTCGCGGCGCAAAGGTTCCGCGAGCTGCGCGCCAGCCTGACCCCCGTCCCCGACGGCTACGGCTTCAACCGCGCGCCGATCGTGCTCACCCCGATCGCGCTCGGCCCGCGCGACTGCTCCGGCCTGCCCCGCGACCAAAGGCGCGCCTGCGAGGGACAGCGTTAGGGTCCGCGCGCGACGGCTCTACTCAAAGGGGGTTGGGCACAAAGCCCTGCTTCCCGTCATGCCGGACTTGATCCGGCATCCACCTTCCCGGCCGCTGCCCCCGATCAGAAGGTGGACCCCGGATCAAGTCCGGGGTGACGCTGGGTGGCACGGGACTGCCCTTTCCCGTCATGCCGGACTTGATCCGGCATCCACCTTCTTCCAGTCTGACGCGATGGAGCGCGATCCGGCCGTTTATATCGTGGCGAGCGGTTTTCACGGGACGATCTACGCCGGCGTGACGTCGAACCTGCTCCAGCGCATTTATCAGCATCGGGAAGGCACGCTTGGCGGGTTCACCGAGGAATACGGGTGCAAGAGGCTCGTCTGGTTCGAAATGCACGGCGACATGGAGCAGGCCATTCGGCGGGAGAAGCAGCTGAAGAACTGGCGTCGCGATTGGAAGGTCGCGCTGATCGAGAAGGCGAACCCGACCTGGCGGGACCTGGCAGAGGATTTCGGGTTTGAGCCGCTCTTAGGAAAGAAGGTGGACCCCGGGTCGAGCCCGGGGTGACACCCTTTTCCCGTCATGCCGGACTTGATCCGGCATCCACCTTCTTCCCGGCCGCTGCCCCCGATCAGAAGGTGGGCCGCGGATCAAGTCCGGGGTGACGCCGGGTGGCACGGGACTGCCCTTTCCCGTCATACGGGACTTGATCCGGCATCCACCTTCTTCCCGACCGTTGCCCCCGATCAGAAGGTGGACCCCGGATCAAGTCCCGGGTGACGCTGGGTGGCATGGGGCTGCCTTTTCCCGTCATGCCGGACTTGATCCGGCATCCACCTTCCCAGCCGCTGCCCCCGATTAGAAGGTGGGCCCCGGATCAAGTCCGGGGTGACGCCGGGGTGGGCACGGGACTGCCTTTCCCGTCATGCCGGTGACGAGGCGTGTCGTGGGGGAATTCGTCCCGTCGTGCTCACGAATTGCGCATTCGAGCGCGTCTAGGGCAATCCCAGCAATTTGTGCGTCTGCAGGCTGAGGCGCCAGCGCGGATCGGCCATCACCAAGGCGATCGCGGCGGCGCGCGCGGCCTCGGCTTCGGCGCAATCCATGGGCTGGATCAGGAAATGGCGGAAGTCCCAGCCGAGCAAGGCGGCGGGGTCGATGCCCGGCTGCGGCCAGACCAATTTCAATTCGTCGCCCGAGCGCTGGACGATTTCGGTGCCGGCCTTGGGGCTGACGCAGATCCAGTCGATCCCGGCGGGCGCCGGCAGGGTGCCGTTGGTCTCGACCGCGATCTCGAAGCCGCGTTCGTGGAGCGCGTCGACAAGGGCGCCTTCGAGCTGGAGCATCGGCTCGCCGCCGGTGATCACGACCAAAGGCCGGTCGCCCTCCACCCACAATTCCAGCACCTTGTCCGCCAGCGCGCCGGCCTCGTAGCGGCCGCCATTCTCGCCATCCAGCCCGACGAAATCGGTGTCGCAGAAGCGGCAGACGGCGTCGGCGCGGTCCTGCTCGCGCCCCGACCACAAATTGCATCCGGCCAGGCGCAGGAAGACCGCGCGCCGCCCCGCCTGCATCCCCTCCCCCTGCAGGGTCAGGAAGATCTCCTTGACCGCGTAGCTCATGGGGTGGCCGCGTAGGCCGTGGGATCGGCCAGCCCCGCTTCGGCGAAGCCCTTCGCCCGCAGGCGGCAGCTGTCGCACAGGCCGCAATGGCGGCCGTCGGGCGTCGGATCGTAGCAGGACCAGCTCATTCCCGCGTCGAGCCCGAGCCGGGCCGCCTCGCGGGCGATGTCGGCTTTGGTCATCGCCATGAGCGGCGTGTGGATCATGAAGCGGTCGCCCTCGACGCCGGCCCTGGTGGCGAGGTTCGCCATCGCCTCGAAGGCGGCGACGAATTCGGGCCGGCAATCGGGATAGCCCGAATAATCGAGCGCGTTGACGCCGATGAAGAGATTGCGGGCGCCGAGAGCCTCGGCCCAGCCCAGGCAGAGCGAGAGGAAGATGGTGTTGCGCGCCGGCACGTAGGTGACCGGGATGCCGTCGCCGACGCCGTCCTTCGGCACGTCGATATCGGCGGTCAGCGCCGAGCCGCCGAAGCGGCTGAGGTCGAGCGGCAGGATTATGTGCCGCTCGGCGCCGAGATGCCTGGCGATGCGCGCCGCCGCCTCGAGCTCGACCCGGTGGCGCTGGTTGTAATCGATGGTGAGCGCGAAGAGGCGGAAGCCCGCCTCGCGCGCGAGGCCGGCGACGACCATCGAATCCATGCCTCCGGAGAGGAGGATGATTGCTGGGACGGCGGCGCTCATCGCCGCGCCTATAGCTGACCCAGGCGCAAAAAGAATGGGCCGCCCCGAAGGGCGGCCCAGTTCAGGCGTCGAAGCCTGCTAGGGAGGAAAGCGTGCCGCTCGCGGCACATCGCCCTCATTAGGGCGTCATGGTTAAAAGCCCGTTAACGCTAGATGGGAACGAATGGGACACGTACTTTTTGGGAACGAATGGGGACACGTACTTTTTCGCGAAAAAGTACGTGTCCCCTTTTCAGGCGCAGGCGCCGACGCGGCGGGCTTCGGCGCGGAGCGCGAAGGGAGCGCCGCGATAGAGGCCCTGGCTGTCGATCTGGACGAGGCGCGGCGTTTCGAAGCGGATCGTGGTGCGGCCGCGGCCGACGCCCGGGCAGGAATAATTGACCGTCATGCTGGTCGCGTCGGCGGCGACGACGTCGCGCGCGCAATTGGCGCCGCCATGCTGCGGCTGGGTGAGCAGGATCGGATTGCCGAGGCAGATCGAGGCGATCCGGTTGTTGCCCGGCCCGCGCAGCTCCCACTGGCCGGTTTCGAGCCGGGCCAGCATCGCGGGCGCGCCGGCCGGCTGGCTCCCCCCCGGCGCGGCGACGAACAGGCTGAGTCCGGCCAGGGCCACGGCCCGCCAGGCATATACGCTACGCATCAACACTCCCGATGGCGGTAATGCCGCCGTCCTTTTCCCTGGCGAAAAATTACAGCAATATTGCGGCGGCGCAACGACAAGCCGGTGTCAGGCATCCAAGTCGCTCAGTTTGACCGGAAAAACCCGCGAGCAAAATTCGCAGTCGACGCTGATATAGCCGCCATCGTCGACCATGTCGGCGCGTTCCTCGGGCCCGAATCGGGCGAGCACCGCGCGGACATGGTCGTAATTGCAGCGGCAGCCGCGGGAGAGCGGGATCGAGGAGAGCAGGCGGACCTCCTCCTCGTCGTGGAACAGCCGCCACAGCAGCATGTCGAGCGCCAAAGCGGGATCGGTGAGCTCAATGTCGCTGATCGTCTCGGCCAGGATTCGGACATGGTCCCATTCCGGGTGATCGAGCCGCGTGTGCAGCCGCTCGCGCCCCTCTTCCCCTTCCGGCAGATGCTGGAGGAGGAGGCCGCCGGCGACGCGGCCCCGGCCGTCGAGCGCGACCCGGACCAGGCTCGGAATCTGCTCGGACTGGCCGAAGAAATGCTCGGCCGCCTCGGCGAGGCTGCCGCCTTCCAGGGGCACGATCCCCTGGTAGCGCTCGCCCGACAAAGCCTGATCGAAGGTGATCGCCAGATAGCCCTTGCCGAACAAAGCGAAGAGCGAGGGCTGGCTCGGCTGCTCGGCGAGCCGCTCGGCATCGAAGCGGACATAGCCGCGCAGCTCGCCGGCGCGGTAGTCGCAGACGAGCAGGTCGATGACGCCGCTTTCGGTCTGCGCCTGCATGGTGAGCTGGCCGCCCGCATCCTTCAGCGTCGCGCCGAGCAAAGCGGTGAGCACCAGCGCCTCGCTCAGGGTGCGCGCGATCGGGGCGGGATAATCGTGCGCCGAGAGGATGTCGCCGAGCACCGGCCCGAGCCGCACCAGCCGCCCGCGCGCGTGGCGCCCCGGCAAGGCGAATCCGATCGCCGCGTCGAGGGCCGCGGCGGCGGCGGGAAGGTTCGGATCGGACGCCATCCGCGCCATGTGGCGAGCCGCCGCGGCCGGGTCAATGTCGGCGGTCAACCGGCCGCCACCGTAAAAGGGGACACGTACTTTTTCGCGAAAAAGTACGTGTCCCCTTTTTAGAGCGCGGGCGCCGGGTGATCGCGCTTGCGCATTTCGGCGCAAGCCGCTTTACATGGATAATACAGCGCGGCAGAAGCAGCGGCGTTCTAACAATTTTCCCGACAGGAGTGGAGCGAGTGGCACGCAAGGGCTCTTTCATCATCGCCATGCTGATGGCCGGCGCCGCGCTTATTCCGGCCCATCCGGCGCTCGCGCAGGGCGCGCCGCCCGCCGCCCGGACGAGCGCGGTGCCGCCGCTCGCCTTCACCACCCGCACGCTTCCCAACGGACTCATCGTCTACGCGATCCGCGACACCGGCACGGCCAACGTCTCGGTGCAGATGTGGTACAATGTCGGCTCCAAGGACGATCCCGCCGGCCGCTCGGGCTTCGCCCACCTGTTCGAGCACATATTGAGCCGCGTCACCCGCAACATCCCGCACAACGAGTTGAGCCGCATCGTCGAGGAGCAGGCGGGCGGCACGCGCAACGCCTCGACCGGCCCCGACACGACCAATTATTACGAAACAGTGCCGGCCAATCAGCTCGAGGCGATGCTGTGGGCGCATGCCGAGCGGATGGGTCGCTCGGTGCTCGACGAGCAGGTGTTCGAAACGGAGCGCAGTGTCGTCAAGGAGGAGATGCGCCAGCGCGTCCTCTCCCAGCCCTACGGCCGGCTGCAGCGTTATTACACGTTCGACACGGGCTTCACCGCCCACCCCTATCGGCGCTCGGGGATCGGCACGATGGCCGATCTCGACGCGGCGACGCTGGCGGACGCCCGCGCCTTCCACGAGAATTTCTACCGGCCCGACAATGCGGTTCTGATCGTGTCCGGCAATTTCGATCAGGCCCAGCTCGATCGGCTGATCGACCGCCATCTCGGCGCGCTGCCGCGCCCGCGGCGCCCGATCCTGCGCCACCGGGCGACCGAGCGGCCGCGCGCCGGGGCCAGGGCGATGACGGTCTACGGCCCCAACGTGCCGCTGCCCGCGATCGTGTTCACCTGGCAGCGGCCGCGCCAGAACCATCCCGATTCGGCCGCTTTGACCATGCTCGACCAGATCCTCTCCGGCGGGCAATCCTCGCGCCTGTTCCGGTCGCTCGTCTACGACCGGCAGCTGGCGCAAAGCGTCAACGCGCAGGATTTCGCCCTGGAGGATGCCGGCATTTTCGCCGTCCAGGCGATCGTCGCCGGCGGCCGCGACATCGCCGAAGCCGAAACCCTGCTCGCCGCCGAGATCGCCAGGCTGCGCGATCAGCCGCCGAGCGAGGCCGAGATGGCCGAGGCGCGCAACGAGATCGTCTCGCAATTGCTGTTCGCGCGCGAGACGCCCGAAGGCCGCGCCTTCGAGATCGGCAGCTCGGTCACCACCGCCAACGATCCGCGCTGGGGCGACCGACTGCTGGCGGCGGTGCAGCGCGTCACCGCGGCCGACGTGCGGCGCGTGGCGCGCCGCTATCTCGCCGATTCGAACCGAGTCTCGATCCGCTATCTCGATCAGTCGCAGCGCACCGGCGAAGCGGCGCCCGACCCATCCGCGCAACCCACCGACCCGGCGCTGGGCCGGACCTTCCCGCCCGCGACCGCGACTCCCAACCAGCTCGCCCCCGAAGGCGAACGCGTGGCGCCGCCGGCGGCGGGGCCGCGCCAGCCGTTCAACGCGCCCGCCTTCGCCGAGCGGCGCCTCGGCAACGGCATGCGCGTCGTCATCGCGCGCTCGACCAACGTGCCGATCGCCTCGGCGCTGCTGGTGTTCGGCGGCGGCACCTCGGCCGATCCCGCCGCCCGGCCGGGCGTCGCCAGCATGATGACCAACCTCATCGACAATGGCGCCGCCGGAATGACCGCGCCCGAGCTCGCGGCGCGCGCCGAATCGCTGGGCGCGCGGATCGGCGGCGCGGCCAATCCCGACAGCAGCGCGGCCTTCGTGGCGGCGCCGACCGCCAATATCGCGGAGGCCGGCGCGCTGCTCGCCCGGATCGTGCGCGAGCCGGCCTTCGCCCAGGAGGAGCTGGACCGCGAGCGGCGCCGGGCGCTCGACCAGCTCCGAGTCAACATGCGCGACCCCTCGTTCGTCGCCCAGCGCGTCGCCTATCGCGCGGCCTATGGCGACGCGCCCTACGGCGCGCCCCCGGGCGGCACGCCGGCCGCGATCGCGGCGCTGACCCGCGAGGATCTCACCGCTTATCACCGCGCCTGGTGGCGTCCCGACAATGCGACGCTCGTCATCACCGGCGCGATGGACGCCGAAGCCGGCTTCGCGCTCGCCGAGCGCCTGTTCGGCCAGTGGGCGGCGCCGGCCGAGCCGATGCCGCAAATGCCCGCCAACCGCGCCGGCGAGGCGAGGGCGCCGCGCGTGATCGTCATCGACAACCCCGATTCCGACCAGTCGGCGGTGTCGGTGGTGATGCGCGGCATCGCCAGGAGCGACAGCGACTATTTCCCGCTCGTCGTCGCCAATTCGGCGCTTGGCGGCTCCTCGACCGCGCGGCTGTTCCAGGAGGTACGCGTGCGCCGGGCGCTGAGCTACGGCGCCAATAGCAGCCTCGTCGCGCTTCGCGACGAAGGCCTGCTGGTGGCGCTGGCGCAGACCCGCAACAATGCGGCGCCCGAAGTCGCGCAGGTGATGCTCGCCGAGATCCGCCGGATGGCGCAGGAGCCGCTGACCGAAGACGTCCTCCAGAAGCGGCGGACCTTGCTCGTCGGCAGCTTCGGCCGCCAGGTGGAGACGACCAACGGGCTCGGCCAGTTCCTCTCGACCCTCGCCGTCCAGGGCCTGCCGATGAGCGACTATGCCCGCTACATCCCGAACCTCGAGGCGGTGACGCCGCAGAAGGTCGCCGCCTCGGTCGCCGCCGAGATCGACCCGGCGCAGGCGAGCATCGTCGTCGTCGGCCGGGCGAGCGAGTTCCTGCCGGCGCTGCGCGCCCAATATCCGAACGCGGAGGTGATCCCCATAAGCGAGCTCGACTTCGGCAGTGCGTCGCTGCGCGCTAGCGGAGGGAACCGTTGAACACCGCCAATTGGTCGTCGAAAGCGCGCTGGTAGGCCGGCCGGGCCTCGCCGCGGGCGACATAATCGACGAGGTTCGGATAGCTCTCCACTATCCCCGCTCCGTCCAGGCGGCGCAGCACCATCACCATCATCAGGTCGCCGGCGTTGAACGCGCCGTCGAGCCAGTCGGCATCGCCGAGGCGGCTCGAAAGCCGGTCGAGCCGGTCGCGCACGCGATCCTCGACGATCGGCAGCCGCTCTCCGTACCAGCTCTTGTCGTGCTCCAGCAGCGTGAAGGCTTCGAGCTCGACGATCGGCGGCTCGACCGTGTTGAGCGCGGCGAACATCCAGGTGACCGCGCGCGCCCGCGCATTCTCGTCAGCCGGCAGCAGGCCCGGATGGCGCTCGGCGATATGGAGGATGATCGCCCCCGATTCGAACAAGGCGAGATCGCCTTCCTCATAGGTCGGAATCTGCCCGAACGGGTGAAGGGCGAGATGCGCCGGCTCCTTCATCTGCCCGAACGAAACGAGACGAACGTCGTAGGGCTGGCCGACCTCTTCGAGCGCCCAGCGCACGCGCATGTCCCGTGCCAGGCCCTGGCCTTCATCGGGCGAGCTTTCAAAGGCGGTGATGGTGGGGGTCATTGGCAAGCTCCCGTGACTTGAACAGGAAGAGGGCGATCAGCACCGGCACCAGAGCGGGGCCCGGCAGCCCGGCCGAGCCGGCGGCGAGCTGGAGCAAAGGCAGCAGGAAGGCGAGCAAAGGCAGCAGCCGGCCGCGTCCTTCGGCGGCGAGCAGCAGCATGACGCTCGCCAGCGCCAGCGTGTCGTAGGACAGCATATAGGGCGTCCCGAACGCCGCGGCGGCGAGGAAGATGGCGTTGGCGCGAAGGTCGGCCGGCTCGGGCCGGCGCCGGAAGGTCGCCCAGATCAGCGCGATGGCGGCGAGCGCGGCGGCGGCCTGGACCGCCATCGCCGCCGCGAACGGCAGGCCGGCGACGCGCAGGTTCATGAAGATTGTCGGCATGAACGGCCCGCCGAGCTTCTCCGGATCGCTCAGCACCAGCGACTGGTTGGCGATGCCGGTCTGGAGATAGGCGGTCCAGACCCCCGGCCCCCAGATCAGCGCGGTGGCGCCGGCAATGGCGAGCGCGGTCAGGGCGGCGGCGGCGATGGTCCGCCAGTTGCCGGCCGCGAGCAGCAGCACCGGGACGAACAGGCCGAGCTGAGGCTTCAGGGTGAGCAGGCCGAGCAGCAGGCCGGCGATCAGCGGCCGGCTCTCGCGCCAGCGCAAAACCGCCAGCATGATCGCGGCGGCGGCGAAGGCGAACTGGCCCGAGATAAGCCCGAAGATGGCGGCGGGCCCGAGCAGGAGCGGCGCCAGCACGCGCCAATCCTTCGTCCACAGAAGCAGCGCCGCCGTGAAGGCGGCGAGGCCGAGCGCGGTCCACAAGGCCAGAGCGGCGAAATAGGGCAGGGCCCCGAACGGCGCCGCCGCCAGCATCACGCTCGGCGGATAGGACCAGAGCTGGTTCGGGAAGCCCGGCCCGGTGATCGGCGCGGTCGCCGCCCAATAGGTCGCCATGTCGTAATAGCGCGCCGGATCGGGCTCGAAGGCGGCGCGGCCGTACATCCAGAAATTGAGGAAGTCGCGGCCGACGACGAGGCCGGTGCCGTCGCGCGGGATCGGCCAGCCAGGATCGAGCGTCAGGACGTAATAAGGGACGAAGACGAGCAGGAGCAGGCCGGCCGCGACATGATAGACGCGAAGGGCGGCGGCAGATGGTGGATCAATCTGAATGTCGCGCCGTCCCGCTCATGGGCCCGGTCCGACCCTAGCTCATGCCGAAGCGACCGCAAGGCCGGAAAAAGGCTGCGATAGCTCAGGCGCGTCCGCTCGCCGCGGCAATTGGGGACACACACCTATGTGTCCCCAATCGACCTCGCGCGGGGCGGCCATACGCGGATAGGAACAGGTACGTACCTGTCCCCTCCTCTCCATTCGCTGGCGGACCCGAACATTATGCGTGTAGGGAGGGCGATGGAAAGAACCGGTTCAGGCGCGTCGATGAAGGTCCTCATGGCCCTCGCGGGCGCGCTGGCGCTGTCCTTTGCGGTTCCGGCCGCTGCCGGATGGCAATCGACGCGCTGGAACATGACGCCCGAGCAGGTGGCGACGGCGATGGCCGGGCAAGCCCCGCTCGACCGTGGCCGCCGGGGCGAAAGGCTCGGGGGAAAACGCGTCGGCAATGTGGGAACGTATCAGCTCGGCAACGCCAGGTTCCGGTCGGTCTATTATTACGATGACAACGGTCTCGCGCAGGTCGCTCTCAACAAGACCTCGGGCAATTGCAGGGAAATCTATGCGGCCATCGTGCGGGACCATGGCGCACCGATCGGAATCAGCGATCAATTGATCCTCAGACTGTTCATCTGGCATGACCGCGCCTCGGAAAACCGGATCAGGTTGATCGTGTCCCAAAGTCTTTGCGACCTGAACTATGAACGCCTGTCCGACTATGAGGCGTATGACCTGGAGCACGCGACGCGGCGCTGAATGGGCGCGATGCGAGGGCTCAGGCCGCCTGCGGCACCTCGTAGCGCCGCGCCGCCTCCGACAGACGCTCGACGAACTCGGCGACATGGGCGTCCTCGATGACCAAAGGCGGCAGCACGCGCATGACATTGTCGCCGGCGGCCACCGTGAGCAGGCCCTGCTCGCGCAGGTAATTGACGAAATCGCGGCTGTCGGTCTTCATCTTGATGCCGAGCATCAGGCCGAGCCCGCGCACGCCTTCGAAGAGGTGGTCGTGATTGGGGATCATCTGCTCGAGCGCGCCCCGGAGCCGCTCGCCCATGCGGGTGACCCGGTCGAGGAATTCGTCATTGGCGACGACGTCGAGCACCGCCTGGCCCGCGGCCATGGCGAGCGGATTGCCGCCATAGGTCGAGCCATGGGTGCCGATCACCATCCCGGCCGCGGCTTTCTCGGTGGCGAGGCAGGCGCCGAGCGGGAAGCCGCCGCCGATGCCCTTGGCGGTGGCGAGGATGTCCGGCTCGATCCCGTAATGCTCGTAGGCGTAGAGCTTGCCGGTGCGGGCGACGCCGCACTGGACCTCGTCGTGGACGAGCATCAGATCGTGGGCGTCGGCGAGCGCGCGCAGGCCACGGAGGAATTCCTGGCTGGCCGGGCGGATGCCGCCCTCGCCCTGGACCGGCTCGACCAGGAAGCCGGCGGTGTGCGGGCCCACCGCCCCCTTGACCGCGTCGAGATCGTCGAACGCGACGACGGTGAAGCCGGGCAGCAGGGGCGCGAAGCCGTCGCGCATCTTGGGCTGGTTGGTCGCGCTGATCGCGCCGAGCGTGCGGCCGTGAAAGGCGTTGCTGAACGTGATCAGCTCGTGCTTCTCCGGCCGGCCGTGATGATGGTGGTAGCGGCGCGCGGTCTTGATCGCGCATTCGACCGCCTCGACGCCCGAATTGGTGAAGAACACGGTGTCGGCGAAGGTGAGGTCGACCAGCCGCTGGGCAAGCGCTTCGCCCTGCGGGCTGCCGTAGAGGTTGGAGACGTGGATCAGGGTCGCCGCCTGCTCCTGGATCTTTTTGGTCAGATGGGGATGGCCGTGGCCGAGCAGATTGACCGCGATGCCGCTGGCGAAATCGAGATATTTCTCGCCTTTGTCGCCATAGAGATAGACCCCCTCGCCGCGCACCGGCCGCACCGGCGAGCGCGGATAAACGGGCATGAGCGGCGTGATGGCCATGACGGGCTCCTGAAAGGCGAAAAGGATGTGAGTGAAAAAGGCGACCCTTTCAGGCCGCCTTTCACGTTTTCCCCATGGGGGATTTGGCCGCTATAGAGATTTGGGGGGCGCCGCGTCAATCGGCGCCCCCCTGGATCCGCCGTTTAGTAGCGCCGGTTGTCGCGGTCGTGGCGCTCGAAGCGAACGCGGGCCTCGAGGCGGTTGACCCGCACGCGCAGGCTGGCGAACTCGCGGGCGTTGATGCCGTTGCGGAGCGCCAGGTTCAGGCTGAACCGGATCTGGCGCGCCTCGTTGCGCAGGCCGACCGCCTCGCGGCGGGAAATGCCACGCGCCCGGTCGATCCGCTGCTCGGCGCGGCTGAGATCGCGGAGCAGCTCGTTGACGGCCTGGCGGCCCGGGCCGCCCCGGTTCCAGTCGCGATCACCGCGGTCGCCGCGCTGGGCATAATCCTGGGCCGCAGCCGGGACAGCGGCTGCGATCGTGGCGGTCGCGACGGCGACGGAAATAAGCAACTTACGCATATTACTACTCCTTGCTGCACTATTGCAGCGCCGCTTCTACGTCCGGTTCGCTGTTTTGCTCCTGAACGGACCCGACAGATTCCGTTCATAAATGTCGCAACTTGTATGAACGAGATGGCCTCAAATTCGATCGGGTCCGGCCGGTCCCCCTTTCGTCATGCCGGACTTGATCCGGCATCCACCTTATTCTTCCGGCGCCGGATTCCGAAGCAGGTGGCAGCGACGAAGGGGACACGTACTTTTTCGCGAAAAAGTACGTGTCCCCAAATCAGCCGCCCCGGCCGCGCCGCGCCGTCGGGCGGGCGATGGCGCTGCGCAGCGCCTGCGCCCGGAATTCGAGCTCGCTTTCTTCCCAGGGCGACAGCCCGTCCGCGCCATAGCGCCCCGCCAGCGCGCCGATCGCCCGCGCCTCGCGCCGATAGCCCCGCGCCTCGCGCGCCGAGATGCGGCCGGACTCGCGGGCATCGTCGATCCGGCCCCTGACATCCTGGAGGTCGCGGCCGATGCCGGGGCCAGGCAGGCGGCTGTCGGCCCGGCCGATCCTGTCCAGGCGCGGAACGTCGTCATAAACGGGGCGGCCGACGATCTGGGCGGCGGCGGGCGCGGCGAGCGGAAAGAGGCACAGAATGGCGAGCAACGGAGCTTTGCGCATGAGGCGATCCTCCTGCGTAGAGGCTAGGTCGCGAATGCTGTGCGGGCGATGAACGAAAGGCTCAGGCCTTGATCTTCCAGCCCGCGCTCAGCAGCGCGTAGCAGAGGCCGCCGAGCGCCAGGTTGATCGCCAGCAGCAGCAATGCGCCGAGCATGACCGGCGAATCGGCGACGCCGAGGAAGCCGTAGCGGAAGCCCGAAATGACGTAGAAGAAGGGGTTGGCGTGGCTGATCGCCTGGAAGGCGGGGGAGAGGTTGTCGATCGCGTAGAAGGTGCCCGAGAGCAGGGACAAGGGCGCGACGACGAAATTGCCGACCGCGGCGGCATGATCGAACTTCTCGGCCCAGATCGAGGTGATCAGGCCGAGGAAGGAGAGCATCAGGCTGCCCATCAGCCCGAACCAGAGCACCGCCCAGACATGGCTCGGCGCGACATGGACGCCCGGCCAGAGCAGCATCGCCAGCCAGACGGCCATGCCGACCAGCAAGGCCCGGGTCACCGAGGCGCCGGCCATGCCGAGCATCAGCTCGCCGGTGGAGAGAGGCGGCATCAGATAGTCGACGATCGTCCCCTGGACCTTGCCGACGAGCAGCGAGAAGGACGAATTGGCGAAGGCGTTCTGAAGCATGCCCATGACGATGAGGCCGGGGGCGAGGAAATCGGCGAAGGGGACGTGGACGCCGTGGAGCGTCACCTCGCGTCCCGAGCGGCCCAGAGCGACCGTGAAAATGACCAGGAACAGCAAGGTGGTGACGGCCGGCGCCCAGATCGTCTGCAGCTGGACCTTGAAGAAACGCCTCACCTCCTTCACATAGAGGGTCGCAAGGCCGCCCCAATTGACGTTGCGGATAACCGGGACGCCGGGGGCGGTTCGTACCCAATTCGAAGGCTGGTCGCTCACAGGCGCCGTCGCTAGTCGCTGACGCCGTAGCCCGCAAGCCCACGAGAGCCGAGGAAGACCAATGTCCCTGTCCTGGACCGACGAGAGAATCGACCGCCTGAAGGAGCTGTGGAGCCAGGGCAAGACCGCGAGCCACATCGCCGACGAGCTCGGCGGCGTCTCGCGCAACGCCGTGATCGGCAAGGCGCACCGGCTCGGCCTGCAGTCGCGCCCGTCGCCGGTCAAGCCCAACGAGCCCACCCCCAAGGCGAAGGCCAAAGCCCGCGACAAGTCCGAGGCCCCGGCCGCCGCCGCGCCCGCGCCCAAGCCGGTCGCCGAAGCGCCGCCGGCCCCCTGGGAGGAGGATGACGAAGCCGAGGCCCCGGCGTCCGAGGCCGCTCCCCTCGAGGACGCGAGCGCCGAGCCCGCTCAGCCGTCCGCGCCGCAGCCGGTCGTCCGCTCGATCGGCCCGGGCGGCTTCGTCCGCCAGGGGCCGAGCGACCAGCAGGCGCCGATCCCGCCGGCGCCGCCGCGCCGCCTCGTCCCGGCCAAGCCGAGCCCCGAGGTCGCCGACAAGACCGGCCTGCTCGATTTGAACGAGCGCATCTGCAAATGGCCGATCGGCCATCCCGGCGAGCCCGATTTCCATTTCTGCGGTCGCAACGCCAATCCGGGCTTCCCTTATTGCGTCGAGCATTGCGGTGTCGCCTACCAGGCCCAGCTCCCCCGCCGCGACCGCAAGCCGCCGCCGCCGCTGCCGTTCGGCGGGCCCAGGGTGCGCTGACGAAGAGCGCCGAAGAGTCGCGCCGCGGCTCGTGCGAATTGGACTCCCCCGGCGAATCGGCGCAAGCTCAAGGCGCGATTTTCAAGGCTTGGGAGTCGGACCATGAAATATTGGACAGTGACTGCCGCTGCGACCGCCTCGCTGCTCGCTGCGGGCTGTGCGAAGGAGCCGGCCGCGCCGGGCAACAATGCGGCGGCCCCCGCGGCGATATCCGTACCGGTCAAGCAGGAGATCCTGCGCACCCAAACGACGATGACCGGCCAGCCGCTCAGGGTGCCGCCGGCGCCGGTCCAGCTCGTCGTGTCCAGCGTCGACTTGCCCGCGGGCTTCCTGATCGCCTGCCACAAGCATCCCTGGTCGCGTTACGTCTATCTGGAGACGGGCGCCGTGCGCGTCACCAATTACGACGCCAATCTGACCAGCAACTTCACCGCCGGCCAGGAGCTGGTCGAGGCGATCGATCAATGGCACGACGCCCGCATCACCAGCGCCGGGCCGGCGCGGCTGATCGTCGTCGATCAGGTGCCGCCGGGCACGAACAACGAGGTCCAGCCGCCACCCCCGCCGGCGCCCTCGCCCTGCGTTCGCCGGCCCTGAAGCTGGCGGCCGGCAGCGAAAAATGGGGACGGTCCCTTTTTTTTTGAGGGACCGTCCCTATTGTCTCAGATCATCGCGAAGTCACTCGCTGCAAGCATCGGCGGGCCGGATAAAGTCGCGAACAGGATCGCGGCGCCGCCGCCATGCCGTCGGCGTCGTAGAAGAGCCGGCCGATGGCCTGGTTGTAAATGATGCGGTCGTCGGCATCGCCGGCGGCGGTGCCGATGACGAAGGCACTGGCATCGAGGCCGGCGCCGATCGCGGTGAAGATTGCATCGTCGAGGCCGATCTGGACTGTGCCGGCGGCGAAGTCGGCGAGCGTATCGACATTGCCGGGCCCAACTTGCCCCCGAGACTCCCCGCCCCCTGTCCGCCGCCAAGTCAGACGACCCCTCCGCCGAGCCTTGCGGACGGCGGCTCAGTCCCTCTTGAATTCGAACAGCTCGACAAGGTTGCCCGAGGGATCTTCAAGCAGGATGGCCCGGCCGGCGCCGCCGTCGCTGATCTCGCCGCGGAACGCCGCGCCGGCATCGCGCAATCGGCCGATCAGGACATCCAGCTCCCTGGTGACGACCATGAACCGGTTCCATCCGCCCGGCTCCGGATTGCCGCCAGCCTGACCGCCGCTCCCCGCGCCGGGGGCGCTGAGATAGAGAATCAGGTCGTCGCGAAGGAGCGCCGCGAACTTGCCGGGATTGTGCTTGTCGACCCGAAAATCGAGATTGTCCCGGTAGAAGGCGACGGCCTTATCGACCTCGGCGACGATGTAGCGGACGGATGCCATGAGAGCTTCTCCTGCCGAGCGTCATCGGTCCGAAGCGCTCCGGGGACGCTGCTTTTCGGATGCCGGGACAACGGACGAGCCCGGGTGGAGGTCCCTGCCTTCGGCGGGCCGATCTGCTTGCGGCTCGGGCGGCCCGGGAACCTTGCCCCCAAGACTCCCCGCCCTCTACCCGTTCCAGGCCCGACCGGGGACACACACCTATGTGTCCCCATTCCCGGCCCGTTCCGCTTTCGGCCATTCTGAGCTTTGCTGAAGGTTGACGAGACCCATAACCCGAAGCGAATATTGCCGCCGGTTGCGTTGAGAATGAGAACAGAGGCTATCAAACGCAGCGATCGTACCAACACCCACGACGCTCTTACGAGTTCAGGTCCCCGAGCGGATCAACCGCTTCAATTGGAGCCCTTGATGTCCAGCAGCCTTGCCGACCAGGACCAAAGACAGCGCGTCGCGCTGCTGCTGGGGATCGCGCTCGCCTCGATCATGTTGTGGCAGACCAATCTCGGCAGCCTCCTGCTCTATCCGTTCACGATCCTGGCGACCTGGTTTCATGAAATGGGCCATGGCATCGCTGCAATGCTCGCAGGCCGAGGGTTCGAACGCCTGCAAATCTTCGCTGACGGTTCGGGCGTCGCTGAGTCCCTGCGTCCTGCCGACGGGTACGGGGTAACCGATGCGCTGGTCGCGGCAAGTGGACCACTCGGACCGGCGATCGCAGGAGCGCTGCTGATCATCTCATCGCGCTCTCCCACCGCCACGCGCAATGCCCTGGCGGTGCTGGGCGTCGCGCTCATCGTGTCCACGCTGATCTGGGTCCGGTCGGTAACGGGCTGGTTGGTTCTCCCTGCACTGGGAATTGCGATCGTCGTGCTCGCGCTGCGCGGATCTATGCCTCGGCAGCGCTTCGTCATCCAGCTCCTCGGCGTACAGGCGTGCATCAGCGTGTGGAAACAGTTCGACTATCTGTTCAGCCCAGGTGGAACCGTCGGCGGCCAGCTGCATCGATCAGACACGGGCGCCATCGCGGATGCTCTGCTTCTGCCCTATTGGTTTTGGGGCGCGAGCATCAGCGCGGCGATCCTGGCCTTGTTATGGTGGAGTTTCTGGCTCGCTTTCCGACGCTGAGGCAGGGGCGATCTGCCGGCCCATTCCCACCCAATCTGATCGAAATCCAATCGGCCGGTACAAATCGCCGACGGGGCTGAGAGCAACCTTCGAACATCGGGCAGCCACCCTTTTACACCTCTGAGCGGCTTTTGCGGCTCGGCTCGACCGTCGCCTTCCAGTCGATTTGAATCTTGAACCGGTCAGGCCTGCTTTAGGGACACGTACTTTTTCGCGGCCCTGCTTTGGGGACACGTACTTTTTCGCGAAAAAGTACGTGTCCCCATTCCTACTAAAAAGTACGTGTCCCCATTCCTACTCCCTGCCTTAGCGGCCCAGCATCACGTCGATCCCGGACAGTACGCGCTCCAGCGTGCGGCGCGGTACCTGCCCCACCCGCTCATCAAGCTGGCCCTTGTCCACCGCGACCAGCAGGGAGACGTTGGCCACTGAATCCCGGTCCAGCCCGGTCTCGCGTTCCGGCAGCAGCAGGTTTCCCGGCGCGTCCGCCCATTTCGGATTGCTTGTGAGCGGTACGCACAGGACGGTCGCGATCCGGCTCGCGTTCAGCGCGTCGCCCTGCACGATCAGCACCGGTCTGCGATAGCCTGCGGACGAGCCGATCGGATCGGCCAAATCGGCCCATCTAATCTCGCCCTGCGCGATCACCATTCGACGCGTTCGAACACTCGCCGCGCGGCGGCCTTGCTGAATGGGTCGGGCGAGGCATCGACCGCATCGACAACCGCGTTCATCTTTTCGGTCACGCGATCCTGGGCATGGTTGCCGACGAAAGCGGCGAGCGCGCGGGCGTAGAGGTCGCTGCGCGACGTCTGCAAATGAGCGGCAAGCCGCTCCGCTTCCGCGAAGACGGGATCCGGGATCGAGACAGCTACTTTCATACCAAAGGTATAACCAATCTTTCCTTCGCCGTCAACGTCCGCTTGGCGCGTTCGATCCACAACGATGACGCCGGCTTCGTTCGACCTCGGTCCCCAGCGTCACCCACCTGTGGATAGAACAGGCCAAGAACCTTGCCCCCGAGACTCCCCACCCCCTATACCGCATCCATGTCCGACGACCTGTTCGCTGCCAACGCCCGCGCGGGGGCCGATTACGACGCCCACTCCATCGAGGTGCTCGAAGGCCTCGAGCCCGTGCGCCGGCGGCCGGGAATGTATATCGGCGGCCTCGACGAGCGGGCGCTGCATCATCTCGCCGCCGAGGTCATCGACAACAGCATGGACGAGGCGGTGGCCGGCCATGCGACGCGGATCGAGGTGACGCTGGACGCGCAAGCGGGGACGGCCGGGCGGCTCACCATCGCCGACAATGGCCGCGGCATTCCGGTCGACGAGCATCCCAAATATCCGGGCAAGTCCGCGCTCGAGGTGATTCTGACCACGCTCCATTCGGGCGGGAAATTCTCGGACAAGGCCTATGCGACGTCGGGCGGGCTGCACGGCGTCGGCGTTTCGGTGGTCAATGCGCTGTCGAGCGAGACGATCGTCGAGGTGGCGCGCAACAAAACGCTCTACCGCCAGACCTTCGCGCGCGGGCTGCCGACCTCGGCGCTGGTCGAGATCGGCGCCACCCAGAACCGGCGCGGTACCACGATCACCTTCACCCCCGACGCCGCGATCTTCGGCGAGGAGGCGAAGCTGAAGCCCGCGCGGCTCTACCGGCTGGCGCGGTCCAAGGCCTATCTGTTCGCCGGCGTCGAGATACGCTGGCGCTGCGACCCCGACCTCATCATCGATGCCGACGAGGTGCCGGCCGAGGCGGTGTTCCAGTTTCCGGGCGGGCTCGCCGATCATTTGCGCGAGCAGATCGGCGCGCGCGAGACCGCGACCAGCACGCCGTTCGTGGGCCGCCACGCGCTGCCGTCCGGCGAGGGCCCAAATGGCCAGGGCCCGAATGGTCAGGGCTCGGTCGAATGGGCGGTGGCCTGGCCGCTCTGGGGCGACGGCAATGCCTCTTATTATTGCAACACCATCCCGACGCCCGACGGCGGTACCCACGAGGCCGGGCTGCGCATGGCGCTGACCCGGGGCCTGCGCGCCTTCGCCGAGCTGGTCGGCGTCAAGAAGGCCAGGGACATCCAGGCCGAGGACGTGGTGACGGGCGCCGAGATCATGCTCTCGGTGTTCATCCGCGATCCGCAATTCCAGAGCCAGACCAAGGACCGGCTGACCTCGCCCGACGCGGCGCGCTTCGTCGAGACCGCGGTCAGGGACCATTTCGACCATTATCTGGCCGATCATATGGAGCGCGGGCGGGCCTTGCTCGGCTTCGTGCTGGAGCGGATGGACGAGCGGCTGGCGCGGCGCGCCGAGCGCGAGATCAAGCGCAAGACCGCGACCTCGCACCGCAAATTGCGGCTGCCGGGCAAGCTGACCGACTGCGCCAATGACGATCCCAAGGGGACCGAGATTTTCATCGTCGAGGGCGACAGCGCCGGCGGCTCGGCCAAGCAGGCGCGCGACCGCAAGACCCAGGCGATCCTGCCGATCCGCGGCAAGATATTGAACGTCGCCTCGGCGACCGCTGACAAGATCCGCGCCAACCAGGAGATCGCCGATCTCATATTGGCTTTGGGCTGCGGCACCCGCGACCGCTGCGTCCCCGACGACCTGCGCTACGAACGAGTCGTCATCATGACCGACGCCGACGTCGACGGCGCCCACATCGCCACCCTCCTGATGACCTTCTTCTTCAATGAAATGAAAGACTTGGTTCAAAGAGGGCATCTCTATCTCGCCCAGCCGCCACTCTACCGCCTCGCCGCGGGCGGAACGATCGCTTATGCCCGCGACGACGCCCACCGCGCCGAGCTGGAGGCCTCGACCTTCAAGGGCAAGAAGGTCGAAGTGTCGCGCTTCAAGGGCCTTGGCGAGATGAACCCGGCCCAGCTGCGCGAAACCACGATGGACCCCAAGACGCGCGGCATGATCCGGATCACCCTGCCGCAGGATTATGAGGATCGGAGCGCCGTCCGCGACCTCGTCGAACGCCTGATGGGCAGAAACCCGGAGCACCGCTTCCACTTCATCCAGAGCCACGCCGCCGAGCTCGACGAGGCCGAGATTGACGCGTAGGCGGCGCCCGAATCCGCCGCCGCCGCAGGGCGTGCTGGCGGGCTGGACGGCGTCGCGCGCCGCCATCTGGGGCATCGCGCTCGGGCTGCTCGCTTTGCTGACCGCCATCCTGATGCGGAGCTGGCCGGACCTGCTCTATCCTTATGCGCTTCTGCTCGTGCTCACCCTCTTCTGCGGCGGCTCGGTCCTGTGGCTCACCATGTGGGACATGCGCACCCGCGGCCGCGGCGGGCGGATGCGGCCGATCCGCGCCTTCGACGCGGCGATGGGCGCCGCCCTCGTCCTGCCCGCCGGCTACGGCCTGTGGCTGATCGCCCCCCTGCTCGGGCTACGCGGCTGAGGCCTCGGCTTCGACCAGCGCCGCCCCGATCATCCGTTCCCAGATCTCGACATCGCCGGCGGCGGCCATCACCGGGTCCGGCTCGCGCAGGGTTCGCAGGATCGACAAAGCGTCGTCGCGATAGTCGCGCCAGGTCGCATCGACCCGCCCCGCGGCGTGCGCCTCGTCGCCCTCGGCATTGCTGCTGACGATGCGCGCGGCGATGACGCGCGCGATCCGCTCGACCGCGTTCATGTTCGAAACCGGCATGTTCTGGTCTCCGCACAAAGGTTCGCGTCTGTAACGGTGGAGCGGCGGGCAGGTTTCGCCTAAAGGGGAAGCGATGCTGAAGAGGCTGCTTTTCCTGCTGCTGGTCCTGATTGCGGCGCCGGTGGCGGCGCAGGAGCCGAGCCCGGCGCTGCGTGGCGGCGCCGAACGCATTCTCGCCTGGCTCAAGGGCGAGGCGATGCCCGCCGACATCTTCGCCGCGGCCTTCCTGGCGAACGTCCCCGAAGCGCAGATGCGCGCCGTGCCGGCGCAATTCCGCAGCCAATATGGCGCGGTGCGCGGGCTCGGACGGATCGCGCCGAGCTCGCCGCAATCGGGCGCGATCCAGATCGACTATGAGCGCGCCACGGTCCACATGGACCTCGTCGTCGAGCCGCAGCCGCCTTATCGGGCGGCCGGACTGCTGCTGACCAGCGCCGACATGCGCGGCGACACGATGGACGCGGTGCTCACCGATATCCGCGCCCTTCCCGGCCAGGCAAGCGTCGCGGTCGCCCGCCTGGGCGGGCCGGCGCCGGTCGTCACCGCCGGCCACGCGCCCGACCGGGCGCTGGCGATCGGCTCGGCGTTCAAATTGTGGATCCTCGCCGAATTGAGCAGGCAGGTCCGGGCCGGCGAGCGGCGCTGGAGCGACGTGGTTGCGATCGACCGGCGCTCCTTTGCCGGCGGCACGCTCTACGCCTGGCCGCGCGGCGCGCCGGTGACCTTGCACACGCTCGCCTCGCTGATGATCTCGATCAGCGACAACAGCGCCACCGACGTGCTGCTCCATTTGCTCGGCCGCGAGGCGGTCGAGCGGATGATGGCGCGGATCGGGGTCGAAGCCGCGGCGCGGAACCGGCCGATGCTGTCGACGCTCGAGCTGGCGGCGATCAAGACCGGGCCGGCCGCCGCGCTCGACCGCTGGCTCCGCGCCGGCGAGGCCGAGCGGCGGCGCATCCTTGCCAGCGACTATGCCGATCCCGACGCCGCCGGGATCGACGTCAGCCGCTTCGCCGGCGGCCCGCTCTCCGTCGACAGCGTCGAATGGTTCGCCTCGCCCGCCGATCTGGCGCGGACGATGGACTGGCTCCGGGCCCGTGGCGACGAGGCGGCGCAGGCGATCCTGGCGATCAATCCGGGCCTCGCCCCCCAGATGCGCGGCGATTTCGCCTATCTCGGCTACAAAGGCGGGTCGGAGCCCGGCGTCATCAGCCTGACCTGGCTGGTCCGGACCCGTGCCGGCGCCTGGTTCGCGGTCAGCGGCATCTGGAACAATCCGGCGGCGCCGGTCGAGGAAGCCCGCTTCGCCGGCCTGATGGCGCGGGCCGTCCAGCTGCTGCGTTAGCGCCCGCACTCGATGCCGGAGGCGGGCCGAATTAACCCTATCTTTGCCCATCGCCCTTAATCTCGGGCCGCTTTATTCAGGAGCGGGACGATGACGGCTCGGACGACTTTCGGACGAAAAGGCGTTGGCGACGGCGGCGACGGCGCCGTGCCGTCGCGGCGGGCGGCCTTCCTCGCCACCGAACGGGCGAGCGCCGACCGCGCCGCCGAGACCGAGGTCTTCCCGGCGCCGGCCCGCGTCGACCTCGCCGAAAAGAGCGGGGACGCAGAACCTGCCGAAACGGCGCCGGCCGCCAGCGCGAATCCGGTCGGCCCACGCTCGCTCAAGCTTGCCTACGCCTTGTGGCTGGTGCTCGGCATCGCCGGCGCCCACCGTCTCTATCTCGGCCGTACCGCCAGCGGCGCGATCCAGGCCGCGATCTGCGCCGGCTGCCTGGCGGCGACCTGGATGCAATATTACCAGGCCTTTGCCGGCCTTGCCTTGTGCTGGCTGTGGATGTTCGCGGACGGCCTCAAGCTCAAGAAGATGCATAGCGAGGCGGCCGCCCAGGACGAGGCCTTCGCTTAATGATCTAACTGGTCACAGCCGGGGCGATCAGCGGGAAGCGGGGAATGTCGACGGGGAAGCTGGCGCCGTCGGCGGCGATCATGAAATAGCGGCCCTCCATCGTCCCCGTCGGCGTGCCGAGCGGGCAGCCCGAGACATAATCGAACGAGCCGCCCGGCTCGAGCACCGGCTGCTCGCCGACCACGCCCTCGCCGCGGACCTCGTGCCGGGCGCCGCGGCCGTCGCTGATCACCCATTCGCGACTGACCAGCTGCACGGCCATGCCGCCGCCATTCTCGATGCGGACATGATAGGCCCAGAACCAGCGGCCCTTGCCCGGCTCGGACTGCTCGGGGAGGAAGCTGACCGAAACCCGGACGGTGATCGCGCCGGTGGTCGCGGCATGGGGGAAGAGCTCTTTCACGCCCGCTTCCTGTGCTGGCGGCCGGGCAAGGTCAACCTGCCATGCGCTTGAGCCGCTCGACGAGGCGCTCGCGGGCGGTCAGCACCTCGGCGCGGCGGTCGGTGAGCAGGTCGCGGGCGAGACGGTCGCCGGTCAGGCGCAGGCCCTCGCGCATCCCCTCCGGGAAGGCGCGAAACTCCTCCTCCTCCAGCCCGAAGCCGAGCTCGCCGAGCAGCAGCAATTCGTAGCGGATGAGCGCGGCGGCCCAGCCGCGCGCGCTCGGCGCCGCCTCGATCGCCGCCAGGAGCCCGTCCAGCCCCTCGAAGAGGCGCGGATAAGGCTGGCCCTCGGGCAAAGCGGCGGCGGTCAGGGCGGTCGCCCATTCGATGCCGGCCGCGGCGAGCGGCTCGGAGAGGAAGGAGGCGCGGCTGCGGACCAGCTCGACCGACAGGTGCGCGAGCTGATCGTCGGTGCGGGCGCGATAATCGGCCTGGACGAGATTGCCCGCCATCAGGATCGGCCTCAGCCGCCGCGATTTGCCGCCGCGGACATAGCCCGCCTGGACCCCGTCCGCCGGCGTCAGCGCGCGCACGATCGCGCCATGCTCGCCATGGGGACGGATGGAGAGGATGATGGCGTGGGCGTTCAGATGCACTGGAGAGACCGGGGGACACGTACTTTTTCGCGAAAAAGTACGTGTCCCCATTTCGCGGAAATGAGGGGGAAGGCCATCCCTCATCCCCCCGGGTGGAAATAATCGTAGATGCCGCGCGCCGTGGTGCCGGAGATTCCGGGGACCTTCTCGATATCCTCGAGCGCGGCGTTGCGGACCGCGCGCGCGGTGCCGAAATGCATCAGCAAGGCGCGCTTGCGGCCCGGGCCGATGCCGGGGACCTCGTCGAGGGGCGAGGCGGTGAAGCTCTTGGCGCGCTTGGCGCGGTGGGCGCCGATGGCGAAGCGGTGGGCCTCGTCGCGCAGCCGCTGCAGGTAGAAGAGCAGGGGCGAATTGGGCGGCATCGTGATCTCGCGCCCGCCCGGCAGATGGAAGGTCTCACGCCCGGCATTGCGGTCGGGGCCCTTGGAGACCGCGACCACGGGGACGTCGTGGACGCCGGCCTCCTCCAGCGTCGCGCAGACCGCCGAGAGCTGGCCCTTGCCGCCGTCGATCAGCAGCAGGTCCGGCCAATCGCCCCTGGAGCGGTCGGGATCCTCCTTTTCGAGCCGGGCGAAGCGGCGGCCGAGCACCTCGCGCATCATCGCGAAATCGTCGCCGGGCGCGGTCTCGGGCCGCTTGATGTTGAACTTGCGATACTGGTTCTTGCGGAAGCCGTCGGGCCCGGCGACGATCATCGCGCCGACCGCGTTGGTGCCCATGACGTGGCTGTTGTCGTAGACCTCGATACGCTGCGGCGGCTCGGCCAGCTCGAACGTCTCGGCGAGCTCGCGCAGGTTGCGGGCCTGGGTCGAGGTCTCGGCCAAGCGGCGGTCGAGCTCCTCCTCGGCATTGCGCGCGGCCTGGCGGATCATCCGCGCCTGGTCACCCCGCTGAGGCGTTTTCAAGGCGACCTTGCGCTCCGCCGATTTCGACAGCGCCTCGGCGATCAGATCGGCTTCGGGCAGCGCCCGGTCGGTGAGGATCAGGCGCGGGGACGGCACCTCCTCGTAGAACTGGACGAGAAAGCTCTGCAGGACCTCGGCCTCCGGCACGTCGTTGGTGTGGGCGGGGAAGAAGCTGCGATGCCCCCAATTCTGGCCGCCGCGGATGAAGAAGGCCTGGATGCACATCGTCCCGCCCTTGCAGGCGAGCGCGAACAGATCGGCATCGCCGAGCTTCTCGGCATGGATCGCCTGGCTGCCCTGGACGTAGGTGAGCGCGCGGAGCCGGTCGCGATAGACGGCGGCGAGCTCGAAGTTCATCGCGTCCGACGCCTCGGTCATCAGCGCCTGCAGCTTTTGCTGGATCTTGGTCGAGCGGCCGCCGAGGAAATCCTTGGCGTCGCGGACCAGCTCGTCATAGCCGGCCGCGTCGACCCGGCCGACGCAGGGCGCCGAGCAGCGGCGGATCTGGTGGAGCAAACAGGGCCGCGATCGATTGGCGAAAAAGCTGTCGGTGCAGCTTCTCAGCAGGAACAATTTTTGCAGCGAGTTGAGCGTGTTGCGGACCGAGCCGGCACTGGCGAAGGGCCCGTAATATTGGCCCTTGTGGCGGCGCGCGCCGCGATGGAGCTGGACGCGCGGGAAATCATGATCCTCGCGCAGCAGGATGAACGGGAAGCTTTTGTCGTCGCGCAGCAGCACGTTGTAGGGCGGCCGGTAACGCTTGATCAGCTGGGCTTCCAGGAGCAGCGCCTCCGCCTCCGAATGGGTGGTGACGATCTGCATCGAGCGGGTCTGCGCGATCATCCGCAGCAGCCTTTTGGTCTGCCGCGCGACCTGGGTATAGGCGTTGACCCGGTGCTTGAGCGCGCGCGCCTTGCCGACATAGAGCACGTCGCCGCGCGCATCGAGCATCCGATAGACGCCCGGCCGCACCGGCAGCGTCTTCACCACCGCTTTGATCGCCGCGACCCCCGCCTCGAGATCGGGCGCGCCGGCGCCGCGCAGCGTGTAGGAGGCTTTCTCTTCGTTGAAGCGGTCGGGGGAATCGGGCGGCTGGGTCACGCCGGATCATCTAGGCTGCGCGGGAGCGATTGATAAGGCGACGGACGTCCTGCCCCTGTCCCCGCTTCTGCCGGAACGTGACAAAAATTACGCCGGATGAAGAGATTCGCGTTCGAACTGTCACGTTCCGGGCGACAGCGCCGTCCCTCGGCCGGAGCGCGATCGGCATTGCCGCGATTTCGGAAGAAAGCCATGTGCGAGCATGGAGCAGATGAATTCCAACATTTGAAGTGCTAGTTGCGGGCCATGGCCAGCGCCGAGGATTTCCGCCGCATCGCCCTCTCCTTCCCGGGCGCCGAGGAGCGCGCCCATATGGGCCACCCCGATTTCCGCGTCGGCGGCAAGATCTTCGCGACCCTCCACGCCCCCGAAAAGGGCACCGGCGCGGTGATGCTGCTGCCCGAGCAGCAGGAATTGGCGATGGAGGCTGAGCCGGACGCGTTCAGCCCGGCCGCGGGCGCGTGGGGCCGGGGCGGCTCGACCCTGGTGACGCTCGGCCGGGTTTCCAACGACTGGCTCGACCGCGCGCTGGAATGGGCGTGGCGCAAGCGGGCGCCGGCGAGTGCGCGTGAATAAGCGCGGGACCCTGGGACGGGCCTGGCTCATCCTGGCCGCGCTGGCGCTGCCCCCGGCACCGGGGGCGGCGCAAGGCCGGGCGGCGCCGCTCACCGTGCCGCTGGCGGCGGAGGAAGAGCGATTCGCGGCTGATTTCGACGCCTTCATCGCCGCCTCGATGCGCAGGCTTCCGATGATTCCGGCCCTCTCGGTCGCGGTCTCGCGGAGCCGCGGCCCGATCTTCGTCCGAGCCTATGGCGAGGCCGACCGCGAGCGCCACGTCCGGGCCACGCCGCACACGCGCTTCTACATCGCCTCCTCGACCAAGAGCTTCGTGGCCCTGGCCTTCGCCCGGCTCGCGGCGGAGGGGCGGATCGATCTCGACTGGACGCTGGCCGAGCTGGCGCCGGACATCGCCTTTCCGCCGGAGGTCCGGGCGCGCGAGGTGACTTTGCGCCATCTGCTCAGCCACAGCCACGGCCTCACGGTCCCGGGGATCGAATTCCGCCTCGCTTATACCGGCCAGCATGACCGGGCGACCTTGTGGCGGCTGCTGCGCGGCGCAAGGCCCAATCCGCGCGCGCCGCTCGGCAGCTTCAATTATGGGAATCTGGGCTACAATGTCGCCGCCATGCTGATCGAGCGCAGGCTCGGCCGGCGCTGGCAGGATTTGCTGGACGAGCTGGTCCTGCGGCCGATGCGGCTGAATGAGACGCTCGCGCAGGGCCTGGCGCGGTCGCGCGCGCCGCGCGCCGCCCCTTATGCCAGCCTCGCCCCCGGCGGGCCGGAGCGGCTGCGGCTCGCCAAGAGCGATGCCATCTTGCAATCGGCCGGCGGCATCTATTCCAGCGCCAACGACATGGGACGATGGGTCGCGCTCCAGCTTGCCGCCGAGCGCAACCTGAACGGGCTCGCGCTTCCCGCGAGCGTCGTCGCCGGGACGCACCGGCCGGTCGCGCGCATGGATCTGCGGTTCGGCCCGTTCGCGCGCACCGGCTACGGCCTCGGCTGGTATTCCGGCGATTATCGGGGCGAGACGCTGTACCACAGCTTCGGCAGCTTCAGCGGCGCCCGCGCGCACACCTCCTTCCTGCCGGCGCGCGACATCGGCGTCGCCATCACCACCAATGACGAGGGCGCCGGCTTCATCTTCGTCGATGTCGCCGCGACCTATGCCTATGACTGGTTCCTGCTCGGGCCCGAGGCGGCGGCGCGCAATGCCGAGGAGGCGCTCGCCCGGCTCGAGACGGAGGCCGCCCGCCAGACCGAGGCCTTTCGCGCCGACCGGGCGCGGCGCGCCGCCCGAACCTGGCGCCTGAGCCTGCCGGCGGCCGCCTATCGCGGCCGTTACTGCAACGCCGAGCGCGGCACGATGATCATCGCCGGCCGCGGCGCCGCGCTCGATGTGGGCATCGGGTTGCTGCGCGCGACCGCCGAGCCCTATACGGATGTCGACACCGCGCGCGTCGCGCTGATCCCCAATACCGGACAGGTGTTCCAATTCACCCGCGAGGGCGCGCGCATCACCGCGGTGAGGACCGAAGGCTCCGAATTTCGCCGCTGCTGAGTCCTGTCCGGGCAAGCGGCAAGCGCATCTTGGCTATTTCGATGGCAAATGTGACCGTGGACCCTTTGGCGTTTCCCTGGCGCTTTCCCTGGCGTTTTCCCCATGCAATGTCGGAAATTCCCCACTATATGGGGGAAAGAGCACATAATCGGCCTAACCGTTCAGTCATGTTGAACCCATTAGATCGCGCTGTGTGTAACTCTAGGCCAAGGAGGGTCGAATGAGCATTCAATCACACGCATTCGGCCGGGTCGAGCTCACCGAGGCTGATGCGAAAAAGTTTCGCGCGCAAGCAACCCATGGTCGCGCGAAATCTGCCGCAAAGCAGAGTGTTGCCAATGGCGTGAAGATGGCGTGCAGCCTGCGGGAAACCGGCTCCCTCAAGCTGAAGCTCAAGAGCAAGTAGCTCAGTCGACCTTATTCAGGTCAACGAACATCACCGGTTCGTCGCGTTCTCGGTTTGCCGTGGTGTCGAGAAGCGTGAAGCCACATCTCTCGTAAAATGGTACCGCATTTCTCTTGGAATCGACCACCACGAAGCGACAACCTACCGACGGGGAAATCTCGCGCTTGGCAATGCCGAGCGCGAGATCGACCAACGCTTTGCCCAGGCCAAGGCCTTGAACCGTCTGATCAACAGCCAGCCGCGCAATTTTCACGGCAGGATATTGCTTGTAGCGGTACTTCAAACCCGCAACGAGACACTGATCGCCATCGTCTGTGATCACCTCGCCACAAACAAGCGTAACATATCCCGCCACCTTCCGGGGATTGACGCGAAAGGCGCCATAGGTTCGCGCGAGGCTCTGCCTTTCGTAATCCAAAGCATGTTTTTGCAAGAATATCTTGAGCGGGGTGAAAGCCGGATCACCCAGCGAGAGACCTCTTAGCCGATCACCGGGCCGGATCAGTCGAACATCCAAATCGAGTTCGATGACGTGGCTCCTTTCATTGAGCCGTCGCAGGTTGCGGCGCTAGCGCCCCTTGCCCATCTCTGCGATCGTCTCGTCGACCAGCGCCTTGTCCGCGCCGGCGTCGAGCTTGTCGCGGATCAGCGCCTCGGCGGCGGCGGCGGCGGCCTGGGCGGCCTTGGCGCGGACCGCGTCGAGCGCGGCGCGTTCGGCGGCTTCGATCTTGTCCTCGGCCATGCGGGTGCGGCGCTCGACCAGAGCGGCGGCGTCGCTCTCGGCCTGGCTGACGATCGAATCGGCCTCGGCGCGGGCGCGTTCGATCATCGTCGCCGCCTCGGCGCCCGCCTGGGCCGCCCTGGCCTGATATTCGGCCTTGAGCGCCTCGGCCTCGGCGCGCAGCTGGGCGGCCTCGTCGAGCTGCTCGCGGATGCCGGCGATCTTCTTGTCGAGCGCGGCGCCGATCAGGGCCGGCACCCTTTTCCAGATCAGGACCGCGAAGACCGCGATCATCGCCAGCGCGATCCAGGCCGGCGCGGTCAGCCCGAGCGCGCTCGGCTCGGCATGATGCTCGCTCCCGCCGCCATGGGCCTGGGTCGAGGCATGATTGCCCTCGCCGGCGGGAGCGTGCGCCGCATTGGCGGCGGTGGGGACATGCTCAGCCATTGGCCATCGCCGCCTTCACGGCCCTGCCCGCTTCGGTCGCGCCTACGGAAATGCCGGCAAGCCTCTGCACCATGTCTCGCGCTGCCTCGGCGGCGACGCCCTCGATCTCGGCGAGCGCGCCAGCGGTCGCGGCGCGGATCCGCGTTTCGGCGGCCTCGACCGTCGCCGCATTGGCGGCGTTGGCGGCCTGCATCCGCTCCTCGGTCGCCCTGGCGCTCGACGCCTTGGCCTCCGCGGCCACCCGCAGCGCCTCGGCGCGGCTCTCGTCGATCCGGGCGCGGTAAGCGGTCTCGGTCTCGTCGGCGGCCGCGCGCGCCGCCTGCGCGGCGGCGAGATCGTCGGCGATGCGCCTGTCGCGCGCATCGACGGTCGACTGGATCTTGGGCAGCATCATCCGGCCGATGCCGAAATAGATGAACGCGAGCACCAGCAGCAGCCAGAAGAGCTGCGACGTGGCGACCAGCGCGAGCTGATTGATCTGCGGCATTGCGTTCCTCTGATGGGGACACGTACTTTTTCGCGAAAAAGTACGTGTCCCCTTTGCTTTTAGACGGCGTAGAGGATGATCATCGCGACGGCGAAGGCGATCAGGCCGAGCAGCTCGGCGGCGGCGAAGCCGATGAACAGCCGGCCCTGCTGGCCGTCGGCGGCCGCCGGGTTGCGGATCGCGCTCTCGAGGAACGAGCCGAAGACGTTGCCGACGCCGATGGCGGCGGCACCGACACCGATCGCGGCGAGGCCCGCGCCGATCACTTTTGCTGCTTCGAGGTCCATGATTAACTCCTTTGTGAAAGCGTTGAAACGACTAGTGAAGATTGACCGCGTCGTTGATGTAGAGCGAGGTCAGAAGGGCGAAGACATAGGCCTGGATCGCGCAGACGAGCAGCTCCAGCGCCATCACGCCGATGATGAAGACGAACGAGAGCAGGCTGATCGCCGGGCCCATGACGCCTCCGGCATTGATCCCGCCGACGACGAAGCTGCCGAACACCTCGACCAGGATATGGCCGGCGATCATCGCCACGAACAGTCGCAGCGCCAGGCTGAACGGCCGCACCATGAACGAGACGAACTCGATCGGGACGATCAGCAGCTTGAGGGCGAACGGCGTGTTCTTGGGCACGAACAGGGAGAAGAAGTGGAGCTTGTGCTTCCACAGACCGACGACCAGGACGATGCCGAAGCTGATGATCGCCATCACCCCGGTAACGGTGAACTGGCTGGTGACGGTAAAGGGATGGGCGCCCGGGACGATCGCAAACGGCATCATGCCGATGAGGTTCGCGAACAGGATGAACATGAAGACGGTGAACACCCAGGGGACGTATTTGCGCCCCTCCGGCCCGACATTGGTCGACAGCATCGAGGTGATGAAGCTGGTGACGCCCTCGACCGCGACCTGCCAGCGGCTCGGCACGAGCTGGCGCTTCATGCCGCCGAGCATGAACAGCCAGATCAGCGCCAGGACGATGAGCATCCACAAGGCGCTGTTGGTGAAGACGAAGGGGCTCCCGTCCAGATTGCCCGCCAAGGGCTGGATCTGGAATTGGTGCATCGGGTCGATCTTGGATTCGGCCGCCACTTAAGCTTTCCTCAGCCCTTCGGGGCTTGCTGTGATATCTTCCAAACTTCCCACATGGCGGCGCCGAACCCGATGAACAGCATCACCAGCATGACCCAGCGCGTGCCCGCCCAGCGATCGATCACCCAACCGATCAGGGCGCTCCCCACCGGATAGCTGACCAGCACCGACAGGATGCGCATGCCCTGGTTCTGCCCACGGCCTCGCGCGCCCCTAACCGGGCCGGCCCTCGCCGCCTCGTCCGCCTGCGCCTGCCGGAGCCGCTCGTCGAGCGAGGCCAGCCGCGCATCCTGGGGAGACTTCGGGTCCTGCCAGGGTCCGTCTTCCGCCATGCCATCCTTTCCTATGCCGCCGCACGCTCGATGAAGCGCGCGTGCACAAAGGGCATGGGACATGCCGGCGAACGAACCCGCCAAGGCGCGGTTCCTTTAGGAAGCGGCTTGGGGCAAGTCAACAGAGCGCTTGCTGCACTGCATCATGTCGAGGGCGCTGGCGCGGCGCGAACTTGCGCGCTAGGCGGAGCACCATGTTGAAACGCATCCTTATTCCCGCCGCCCTGCTTCTCCTCGCTGCGCCCGCGGTCGCGCAGGAGGCGGCCGAGCGACCTCTCGATCCGAACTGCCCGCGCGAAGGCGACAACCGGCCGACCGGTATCGCCTGGCTGTGCAACGGCCAGCTCACCCGCAATTATGCCTTCGCCTTCGTCTACCCGGCGGCGGCCCAGCGCATCCCGGCGCTCAAGGAGATCCTCGCCGCGCAGGCGGAAGAGGACCGGGCGCGCCTCGCCCAGGAGGCGGCGGCCTTCGGCGACGCGCCGCAGCCGTTCAGCTACGACGCCGAATGGCGGCTGGACGCGGTCACGCCCGAGCTCGCCGCCGCTTCGGCCGCGATCTCCACTTATTCGGGCGGCGCCCATGGCGGGATCGAATATCGCGTCATCCTGATCGACCGGCGCGAGGACCGCCGGATCAGGCTCGTCGACCTGTTCGCGCCCAATCTGTTCGAGAACAGCCTGTTCGGACGCCGGATTCGCGGCATCAGGGCGGTGCAGGATAGCTTCTGCCGCGCGCTGACCGCCCAAATTCGGGCGCGCCGCGAGGAGCCGCTGGCCAAGATCACCTGCCCCGACATCGAGGAGCAGCCGGTCACCTTCCTGTGCGGCCCACGCGGCCGGATCGAGGCGATGCGCGCCATGCTCAACCCCTATGTCGCTGGCTCGTGGGCGGAGGGCTCCTACGAGGTCGATTTCCCGCTCGACGCGCGCATGATCGGCAATATGAAGCGGCGCTACCGCGTCGCCTTCGGCCCGCCGGGGGAAAGGCGCGGGCGGCCGCGGCCCTGCCCGGTCGCGCTCTGAGGTTTGCGCTCCGCCCCGCGCGGGTCTAACCCTGCGCCCGATGGCGGACGCTTCGTCAGACGGCAGCGGGCACCGCGCCCGGCTGCGCCAGCGCCTGTTCGAGGGCGGGCCGGACGCCCTGCTCGATCACGAGCTCGTCGAATATCTGCTCGCTTTGGCGATCCCGCGCCGCGACACCAAGCCGCTCGCCAAGAAGCTGATCGAGGAGTTCGGCGGCTTCGGCGGCCTGCTGGCGGCCGACGCAGCGACGATCGCGCGGGTCGGCGAGATCGGCGAGGGCGCGGTGGCGGCGCTCAAGATCGCCCAGGCCTCGGCGCTGCGCCTGCTCGAGAAAAAGATCAGGGACCGGCCGGTGCTCGCCTCCTGGCAGGCCTTGCTCGACTATTTGCGCGCCGACATGGCGCATGAGCCGGTCGAGCGCGTCCGCATCCTCTTCCTCAATTCGAGAAACGTGCTGATCGCCAACGAGAAGATGTGGGAGGGCTCGGTCGACGAATCGGCGGTCCATATCCGCGAGATCATGCGGCGCGCGCTCGACCTCCAGGCCACCGCGATCATCGTCGTCCACAACCACCCTTCCGGCGACCCCTCGCCCAGCCAGCAGGACATCCGCCTGACCCGCGACCTCGCCGAGGCGGGCCGCCACCTCAAGGTCGCGCTCCACGACCATATCATCGTCGGCGCCTCGGGGCATAAGAGCCTGCGCGCCGAGGGGCTGATCTGAGCGAGCCTTCGAAGCTGGATGCGGCCCTGGTCCGGCGCTTGCTCGACTCGCAATTTCCTCAGTGGGCCGACCTTCCAATCCGCCCGGTCCGGCCGATGGGCTGGGACAACAGGACCTTCCGCCTCGGCGACGACATGGCCGTTCGGCTGCCCAGCGCCCGGGCTTATGCCCCGCAGGTCGAAAAGGAGCATCGCTGGCTCCCGATATTGGGGCCTCAATTGCCCTTGCCGATCCCGACGCCGATCGCGATGGGACAGCCTCTGCACGGCTATCCCTGGCGCTGGTCGATTTACGGGTGGCTGCCGGGTAAGCCGCTCAACATAAAACAGGTTTCCAGTTCACACCGGCTGGCTTGTTCGTTGGGAATGTTCCTGGGTGCGCTGCAGCGCGTCGATCCGACAGGAGGGCCGCTGCCGGGGCCGGACAATTTCCACCGGGGTGGATCATTGCGGGTGTACGATGTCGAAACGCGTCAGGCCATCTCCCGTCTCCAGGCAAAAATCGATGCGAAGGCAGCGATGCGGCTGTGGGACGCGGCCCTGGCGGCCCCGCATGAGGGTCCCCCCATGTGGCTGCACGGCGACGTCAGCGTCGGCAACCTGCTCGTCGAAGGCGGGGCATTGGTCGGGGTGATCGACTTCGGCTGCGCGGCGGTAGGCGATCCCGCATGCGATCTGGCATTGGCATGGTCGTCCATGGCGCGGCGGGCGCGGCATGCCTTCCGCGCCACGCTGAACATGGACGATAGCGCCTGGATCAGGGCGCGCGGGTGGGCGCTCTGGAAGGCGCTGATTGTAAGCGCCGGCCTGGTGCCTGCTCATCCTGCCGCGGAAAAACAAAGCCGCGTCGCCCTGGGCAGGGTCCTCTCGGACGCCTGACAAGGCTCGAGCCTTGCATCGATCGAGGGGACAGTCACAGTGACTGTCCCCTTTTCGGCGTCAGGGCGGCGTCGGGCCGGTGCGCACCATGCGCATGCGCCACAGCTCGCGCCAGCCGGCGCCGGCCCGCGCTTCGGCGCGGACCAGATAGGCGTCGGCGCCGTCGCGGATCCAGGCGCTGCGGATCACCGTCTCGCGACCATCGGCCGAACGGTGGGTTTCGGCGGGGAAGGAGAGGCCGTCCGGCGTCGGCCTGGCGACGCCGCCGCTCGCCGAGCCGTCCGACGCGCGATATTGGTAGGTGATCGACCGGCCCATCACGTCATAATGATAGAGCGAAGTGCCGGAATAGGGCGCCGGCGCGCCTTCGACGACGTGACGGTCCTGCAGGAAATTGCCTTCGTAGATCGGCGAGAAGCAGTGGGTGTCGGTCCGGCGGCTGTCCGGGAACGTCCCGCGCCAGCACGATCCGGCGAAGAAGGCCATCGCCGCGAGCCGCTGCGGCCGGGGCTGCGCCAGCGCGGAAGCCCAGGCGGCGCGGGTATCCTCGACCACCGGAACGGCTCGCGTGTCGTGGCCGCCGCTGGCGAAGCGGAAGGTTAGAGACACCGTTTGCCCGGCGACCAACGGTCGCCTGAGGCCGATCAGCATCAGATGGCGGGAGCCGCCGGGCGCGACCTCGACCAGCCGTGACGGGGGCATGGCAAGCGAGGGCTCGACGTCCATCCGCCCCCCGGCGCCTTCGCCGACCATGTTGTGGATCTCGATTCGCTCGGCGCAGTCGCAGCTGACGCCGACGAGCCGATCCTCGGTGCCGCTCGAATTGCGGATCACCAGGTACAAAGCGGCGTCGGCCCCCGCGGGCGCGGCCGCGACCACCGGATCGATGACCGCCACCGCCCTTATCGAACTCAACATCATCAGCACGGCGAGAAACGACATAGCGGGCGTCCTTTCGGCCCGAGTTGAACGATCGATCAAGAGAATGTCAAGCGATTTGATCGATCGTTCAAATCGCTGTGACGCCACCTGGCGGGCATGGCTGGGAAATGTTGGCCCGGTTATGGTGTCGCCCGGCACGCATAGCGGCCTGGTTTCGGACCCGGCGCGGCCCCAATGGCTGGCTGATCGTCCACAATATCGGCGCGGGCCCGCGCGAAGAGGACGACCTCGCCGCCTGGCCGATCACCCGCCATTATCGCGGGGGCCTCGGCCGAGCCGGACGAAGCGCCGCGTTGCGCCCCGCCCCGCCCGTTGCTAGGCGCGGCCCATGATCCCCCGCTACGCCCGCCCCGCCATGTCCGCTTTGTGGGAACCCGAGACGCGCTACCGGATCTGGTTCGAGATCGAGGCGTACGCGCTCGACGCGATGGCCGAGCTGGGGGTGGTGCCGCAATCGGCGGCCAAGGCGGTCAACGACTGGTGGGCGACCGGGCCGGCGATCGACGTCGCCGCGATCGACGCGATCGAGGCCGTCACGAAGCACGACGTCATCGCCTTCCTGACCTGGGTCGCCGAGCAGGTCGGCCCCGAGGCGCGCTTCCTTCACCAGGGGATGACCAGCTCGGACGTCCTCGACACCTGCCTCGCCGTGCAGCTCAGCCGGGCCGCCGACATCCTCCTCGACGATCTCGACGACCTGCTCGCGGTGCTGAAGCGCCGCGCCTTCGAGCACAGGATGACGCCCAGCATCGGCCGCAGCCACGGCATCCACGCCGAGCCGGTCACGTTCGGGCTCAAGCTGGCGCAAGCCTATGCGGAGTTCGCCCGCGCCCGCGCCCGACTCGCCGCGGCACGCGCGGAGATCGCGACCTGCGCCATTTCCGGCGCGGTCGGCACCTTCGCCAACGTCGATCCCCGGGTCGAGGCGCATGTCGCCTCGAAGATGGGCCTCGCGGTCGAGCCCGTCTCCACCCAGGTCATCCCGCGCGACCGCCACGCCATGTTCTTCGCGACCCTGGGCGTGATCGCCTCGTCGGTCGAGCGGCTGGCGATCGAGATCCGCCATCTCCAGCGCACCGAGGTGCTCGAGGCGGAGGAATATTTCGCGGCCGGCCAGAAGGGCAGCTCGGCGATGCCGCACAAGCGCAACCCGGTGCTGAGCGAGAATCTGACCGGCCTTGCCCGCATCGTCCGCGCCGCGGTCGCGCCGGCGCTGGAGAATGTCGCGCTCTGGCACGAGCGCGACATCTCGCATTCGTCGGTCGAGCGCTATATCGGCCCCGACGCCACGATCACGCTGGATTTCGCGCTCGCCCGCCTCACCGGCCTCATTGACAAATTGCTCGTCTATCCCGAGCGGATGCAAAAGAACCTCGACCGCATGGGCGGCCTCGTCCATTCGCAGCGCGTCCTCCTCGCCCTCACCCAGGCCGGCGCCAGCCGCGAGCAGGCCTATGCGCTGGTGCAGCGCAATGCGATGAAGGTCTGGGAAGCGGACGGCGCTTTGTCGCTGATGGAATTGCTCAAGGGCGACGCCGAAGTGACCGCCTTGCTGTCACCCGCCGAGATCGAGGCGCAGTTCGACCTCGGCCATCACCTCGAGCATGTCGACACTATCTTCGCGCGGGTGTTCGGCGAGAGTTAGTGCATCCTGCGCCGAATCTGCCCATTTCGTCATGCCGGGCTTGATCCGGCATCCACCTTCTCTGCCAAGGCCGCAGGAAGAAGATGGGCCCCGGGTCAAGCCCGGGGTGACGATGTGGGTCCGGCGCAATCCTCCTTAGTAAGGCGCGGCAGGCGGACGAGTAAGGCTGCGGTGGATCGTCTCGATCAGGCTGTCGGGTGAGATGAAGCCGTCGGGCGGGCCGTAGCCGTCGGCGAGGCGCTCGGCCTTGATCTGCTCGAGCGTGCGGCCGGCGGCGATCCCTTGCCCGACCCGATTGCGCAGATCGACCAGCATGTCGCGGTAGCGGATCAGGTCGGCGCGGCGCGCCATCGGGCCGTGGCCGGGGATGATCCGGGTTTGCTCGTTGGCCAGTGCGAGGCCGGTTTCGACGGCGACGATGGCGCCGTCGATCGAGCCGCCCGAATCCAGGTCGATGAAGGGGAGCAGGCCATTGAAATAGGTGTCGCCCATGTGGAGCACATTGGCCCGCGTCCAATAGATCAAGGAATCGCCGTCGGTATGGGCGTTGTCGACATGGATCGCGCGGATGTCGTCGCCGTTGAGGTGGAAGGTCAGGTTCTCGCTGAAGGTGATCACCGGCAGCGCGCCGCCGGGCGAGGGCGGCACCGCCTCGCCGCGCACGACCTGCGCCATCGACATGCGTAACCGGACATTGTCGTGGGCGACGATCACCGTGCCGGCGCGGCCGAGATTCTCGTTCCCGCCGCTATGGTCGCCATGCCAGTGGGTGTTGATCACGTAGCGGATCGGATCGGGGTCGAGCGTGGCGACCGCGGCGACGACGCGCGCGGTCGCCGGCGCATATTGATCGTCGATCAGGATATTGCCGTCGGCGCCGAAGGAGACACCGATATTGCCGCCGCGGCCGAACAGGACGGCGATTCCGGGCGCGATCCGCTCGACCCGAATCTCGCCGGCGGGCGGCGGCTGATGCGCCAAAGCCGGGGCGGCGGCGAGCAGCAGCGAGGCGGTGAGAATGAGGCGCATGGCGTTCCCCTTTTGCAGCCTCGATTATGCCCTATCTTGAGCCTTCGTCGAGGAGAGTTTCATGGCCGACCTGTCGCAATTTCCGATCACCGCGCGCTGGCCGGCCCAGCATCCCGACCGGCTCCAGCTTTATTCGGTGCCGACGCCCAACGGGGTCAAGGTCTCGATCATGCTCGAGGAGACCGGCCTCCCCTACGAGCCGCATTTCATCGACATCGGCGAGAACGAGACCTGGACGAGCGAATATCTGTCGCTCAATCCCAATGGCAAAATCCCGGCGATCATCGACCCGGACGGGCCCGGCGGCAGGCCGCTCGGCCTGTTCGAATCGGGCGCGATCCTGATCTACCTCGCCGAGAAGACGGGGCGATTCCTCCCCGCCGATCCGGCAGCGCGCTACCAGGTGATCCAGTGGCTGATGTGGCAGATGGGCGGCCTCGGGCCGATGTTCGGGCAAGTCGGCTTCTTCCACAAATTCGCCGGGCGGGAGTATGAGGACAAGCGCCCGCTCCAGCGCTACGTCGCGGAATCGAAGCGGCTGCTCGGCGTACTGGAGACGCGCCTCGAAGGCCGCGACTGGATCATGGATGATTATACGATCGCCGACATCGCCACATTGGGCTGGGTCCGCAACCTGATCACCTTCTACGACGCGCGCGAGCTGGTCGACTATGACAGCCTGACCAACGTCCCCGCCTGGCTGGAGCGCGGGCTGGCGCGGCCGGCCGTTCAGCGGGGGCTGACCATCCCGGCCCGCCCGTAACCGTCATTCCAGCGAAAGCTGGAATCCCACTTCTCTAAAGGCAAAGAGATTCCAGCTTTCGCTGGAATGACGGGCTCAACCTCCCCAGTTGCCCCTATCCTCCGAGCACCGTCTTGATCTTGGCGAAGAAGCCCTTGGAATTGGGGCATTCCTCGCCGGTCTCGGTGTCGCGGAACTGCTCCAGGATCTCGCGTTGGCGGGCGTTCAATTTGGTCGGCGTCTCGACCTCGATCTGGAGGACCATGTCGCCATGGCCGCGGCCGTTCATGCTCGGCATGCCGGCGCCGCGCTGGCGCAGCTGCTTGCCGGACTGGATGCCGGCCGGGATCCTGATCTCGTGCTTCTGCTTGTCGAGCCCCGGCACCTCGATCGTGCCGCCCAATGCGGCGGTGGTGAAGCTGACCGGACAGCGCGCGAACAGGGTCGTGCCCTCGCGCTGGAAGATGTCGTGCCGTTTCAGATGGATGAAGATGTAAAGGTCGCCGGGCGGGCCGCCGCGCACGCCCGCCTCCCCCTCGCCGGCAAGACGGATGCGGGTGCCCTCGTCGACTCCGGCGGGGATATCGACCTTGAGCGACTTGCGCTTGTCGACCCGGCCCTCGCCGCGGCAGGCCGGGCAGGGATCGGCGATCGTCTCGCCGACGCCGCGGCAGGTCGGGCAGGTCTGCTCGACCACGAAGAAGCCCTGGCGCGCGCGGACCTGGCCGCGGCCGCCGCACGTGGCGCAGCTGCTGGCCGACGTGCCCGATTTCGCGCCGGCGCCGCTGCAGGGCTCGCAGGGCGCGGTGGTATCGACCTGGAGCTCGACCGGGCGGCCGTGAAACGCGTCGTCGAGCCCGATTTCGAGATCGTAGCGCAAATCCGAGCCGCGGCGGACGTTGGAGCGGCCCCGGCCCTGCTGGGCGCCGCCCATGAACTCGCCGAAGATATTGTCGAAAATGTCGGCGAAGGAGCCGAAATCCTGCGCCCCGCCATTGCCGCCGCCATTGCCGTTGCGGAAGGCGGCATGGCCGAACCGGTCATAGGCGGCGCGCTTCTGGGGATCCTTGAGGCATTCATAGGCCTCGCTCAGCGACTTGAACTTGGCCTCCGCGTCGGTGCAGCCGCCATTGCGGTCGGGATGGCATTCCATGGCAAGCTTGCGATAGGCGGCCTTGATCGTCGCCGGATCGGCGGTCCGCTCGACCTGCAGCAGAGAATAATAATCGGCTTCAGTCACGTAGGTGCCCCCACCCATGAACCGTTCGGGCTGAGCCCGTCGAAGCCCTCTCCTTCTCTACGGCCGCAAAGAAGGAAAGTCCTTCGACAAGCTCAGGACGAACGGTGCACGTCATGCTCCATCAACCCTTATTGCCTTCGTCGACTTCGGAGAATTCGGCGTCCACCACTTCCTCCTCGCCGGCGCCAGCCTCAGCTTCGCCCGCGGGCGCTTCGGCGCCCGGCGAGGCGGCGGCCTGCTGGTCCTTCTCGTAAATCGCCTGGCCCATCTTCATCGCGACCTGGGCGAGCGCTTCCGCCTTGGCCTTGATCGCTTCCGTCTCGCCGCCCTCGACCGCGGTCCTGGCTTCGGCGATGGCGGCCTCGATCTCGGTCTTGAGCGCCTCGTCGATCTTGTCGCCATGCTCCTTGATCTGCTGCTCGGTCGAGTGGATCAGGCTCTCGGCGCCGTTCTTCGCCTCGGCCGCGTCGCGGCGGGTCTTGTCCTCGTCGGCGAACTGCTCGGCTTCCTGGACCATCTTCTCGATGTCGGAATCGGAGAGGCCGCCCGAGGCCTGGATGCGGATCTGCTGCTCCTTGCCGGTGCCCTTGTCCTTGGCGTTGACGTTGACGATGCCGTTGGCGTCGATGTCGAAGGTGACCTCGATCTGGGGCACGCCGCGCGGCGCCGGCGGGATTCCGACCAGGTCGAACTGGCCGAGGATCTTGTTGTCCGCGGCCATTTCGCGCTCGCCCTGGAAGACGCGGATGGTGACCGCGTTCTGATTGTCCTCGGCGGTCGAATAGGTCTGCGTCTTCTTGGTCGGGATCGTCGTGTTGCGTTCGATCATCCGCGTGAAGACGCCGCCAAGCGTCTCGATGCCGAGCGACAAAGGCGTCACGTCGAGCAGGAGGACGTCCTTGACCTCGCCCTGAAGCACGCCGGCCTGGATCGCCGCGCCCATGGCGACGACCTCGTCCGGGTTGACGCCGGTATGCGGTTCCTTGCCGAAGAAATCTTTCACAACTTCGCGCACACGCGGCATCCGGGTCATTCCGCCGACCAGGACGACCTCGTCAATGTCCGCGGCCTTGACGCCGGCGTCGGCCAGCGCCTTCTTGCACGGATCGAGCGTGCGCTTGATCAGGCTCTCGACGAGCTTCTCGAGGTCGGCGCGGCTGATCGCCTTGACGAGATGCTTCGGGCCATTGGCGTCGGCCGTGATGAAGGGCAGGTTGACCTCGGTGGTCTGCGCGGAGGAGAGCTCGATCTTGGCGCGCTCGGCGCCTTCCTTGAGCCGCTGCAGCGCTAGCCGGTCGGTCCTGAGGTCGATTCCCTCCTGCTTCTTGAACTCGTCCGCGAGAAAATCGACGATCCTGGCGTCGAAATCCTCGCCGCCGAGGAAGGTGTCGCCATTGGTCGACTTCACCTCGAAGACGCCGTCGCCGATCTCGAGGATGGAGATGTCGAACGTGCCGCCGCCGAGATCGTAGACCGCGATCGTCTTGCCGTCCTGCTTCTCGAGCCCGTAGGCCAAGGCCGCGGCGGTCGGCTCGTTGATGATGCGCAGCACTTCCAAACCGGCGATCTGGCCGGCATCCTTGGTCGCCTGGCGCTGGGCGTCGTTGAAATAGGCCGGGACGGTGATCACCGCCTGGGTCACGGTCTCGCCGAGATAGGCCTCGGCGGTTTCCTTCATCTTCTGGAGGATGAAGGCCGAGATCTGGCTCGGCGAATAATCCTTGCCGCCCGCCTGCACCCAGGCGTCGCCATTGGCGCCCTTGACGATGTGATAGGGGACGAGCTCGGTGTCCTTCTTGGTGATCGGATCGTCGAAGCGGCGGCCGATCAGGCGCTTGACCGCGAACACGGTGTTGTCGGGATTGGTGACGGCCTGGCGCTTGGCCGGCTGGCCGATCAGCCGCTCGCCGTCCTTGGTGAAGGCGACGATGGACGGCGTCGTGCGCGCGCCTTCCGCATTCTCGATGACCTTGGGCTTGCCGCCCTCCATGACAGCGACCGCGCTGTTGGTGGTGCCGAGATCGATTCCGATCACTTTTGCCATTTTTGTACCTCTTGGCCCCTCAAAACGAAAAAACAGGTCGTGCCCGCGCGGCCCTTTTCAGGGCGTCGGCACCGGCGTCATGCAGGCGATATAGGAGGCGTTTTTGTTGCGACAAGAAGTGCGCCCCCCTAAGGCCGCGCAATGAAACGACTCGTCCCGATCATGGCCGCGTCGCTCGCGCTCGCCGCGTGCGGACAAGCCGCCCGTCACGACGCTGACGCTCCTGGCAATGAGGCGACCTCGAACAAGGCAGCTGCGGCGGCCGGGCCAGTCGTTCGCCTGCCCGCCGTGCCGGGGCGGCCGGCGGCCGGCTATTTCGACTATCGGGTCGCCGGCGAGCGCGGCGCTTTGCTTTCGGTCAGCTCGCCCCAGGCGCGCCGGATCGAGATGCACGAAACCATGAATATGGGCACGATGAGCGAAATGCGCGCGATCGAGCGCATCCCGGTCCGCGACGGCGAGACGCTCCGCTTCGCGCCGGGCGGGCGGCATCTGATGCTGTTCGACATCGCCCGCGACGTCGCCGCCGGCGGGCGCATCGACCTCATCCTCCATTTCGAGCGCGGCGCGCCCGCGACCATCTCCGCCACTCTGGTGCCGACCGGCGGCGACATTTAAGGTCCGACGTCCCAGCGCACCTCGTTTCGATCAACGTCCACCGAGACCGGGATCGCCCGCCGGCCCCGTCGCGAAACCGCACTTCCTTTCCGCGCCGCGCATGCTAGCCTCCGCCCCGAAATCGGGGAGACGATCTATGGAAGCGCCGCTCGACACCTTCCGGCCCTCCACTTCGGGCTGGCTCATGGGCACGCTCGCGGGCTGGGGGACGATCCTGCTCGGCCTCGCCGGTCTCGTGCTCGCCGTCATGAGCGTCGCCGGCTTCGGCCTCTACTGGCTGGCCCTGACCGTGGCCGCGCTCGCCATCATCGCGTGGAAATGGTTCCAGAACATGACCGCCAAATATGAAGTGACCGAGGAGCGGCTGATCGTGCGGCGCGGCATCCTCGCCAAGAGCATCGACGAGATCGAGCTCTACCGGGTCAAGGACGTGCGGATCAACTTCACCATCATCAACCAGATCGCCGACATCGGCAATATCAGCATCACCTCGAGCGACGAGACCACCCGCGACGGCGATCTCGTCCTGCGCGACATCAAGCGGGCGCGCGAACGCCGCGAGCTGCTGCGCCGCCTCGTCGACACCGCCCGCCAAAAGAGGCGCGTGCGCGAGGTCGACATGGTCCACGAGGACATTTGAAGCCGGGCCGCCGTCCGGCCGGCCTACAATGATACATTGTAACAAAAGGCTTGGCGGCCGGCCGCGGGCGACATAGAGTGCGCGTCTTGCTGGCGGGAGGCCCCTCATGCCCTGTTCGACGCGCGCGTTCATCCGGCTCTGCCTCCTGCTGTTGTCGCTTCCCCTCCTCGCGAGCGGCGCCTTCGCCCAGGGCGCCAGCCCCAGCCTCAGCGCCCGGGTGGCGGGGATCGACAGCGAGGCCGCGGCGCGCAAGCTGGGCATCGAGACGCTCGACGTCCGCGTGCGCATTCGCGGCACGATCGCCGAGACGATGATCACCGCGCGCTTCGCCAATCCCGGCCGGGAAAACCTGGAAGGCGATTTCACTTTGGCGATGCCCGCCGGCTCGGTGGTGACCGGTTATGCGCTCGACATCGGCGACCGCATGATCGAGGGCGTGCTCGTCGACCAGCGCCAGGGCCGGATCGCCTATGAAAGGCTGGTGCGCGGGCGGATCGATCCCGGCCTCGCCGAGGTCGGCCGCGACAATCTCTTCCGCACCCGCGTCTTCCCGATCCCGCCCGGCGGCGGCCGCACGATCCGCCTGCGCTTCGTCACCCCGCTCGATCCGGTGCGCGGCTATGTCCTGCCGTTCCGCGACACGGGCGAGATCGGCCGGCTCACCATCGACCTTCTCGTCGACCAGGCGGTGGGCGAGCCGCAGATCCCCGGCGCGCCGGGCGCCCGCTGGATCACCCTGGAGGGCAGCAGCCGCTACGGCCTCGATCGGCGCGGGGCCAGGCTCGACGGCGACCTCGTCATCGGCCTTCCCGCGCAGGAGCCCGGCATGCTCGTCAGCCGCCACTCGAACGGCGAACGTTTCTTCGAGATCAGGGACAGCTCCCCGGGCCGCGGCGGTCCGGCCGCGCCGCCGCGCAGCGTCGCCGTGCTCTGGGACCGCTCGCTCTCGCGCGCGGACGACGATCTCGACGCGGAGATCGCGCTGGCGCGGCGTTACCTGGAGCGGGTTCGGCCGCAGGCGATCGAGCTCATCCTGTTCGACAGCGGCGGCGTCGAACGGGTGCGGATCGCCAGCGCCGCCGCGCTCGTCCAACGGCTGCGCGCGGTGCGCTATCGCGGCGCGACCAGCTTTGCCGGATTCGCCGCGGCCCGGCCGACCGGCGCCGACGCCTGCCTTATGTTCAGCGACGGGCTGGTGACGATCGACCGCCGCGAGGGTTTCCGCGCCGATTGCCGGCTCTACGCCGTGTCGAGCGCGCGCGATGCGGATCGCGCCTGGCTCGGCGCGATCGCCCGCGCGTCCGGCGGCGAAGCCTTCGACCTCAATGTCCGCCCGGCGGACGGGGTGCTTGCCCGGCTGACGCTGCGCCTGCCGCGCGTCCTGAGCGTGCAGGCGCGGGCCGGCGGGCCAATCGAATACAGCCTGCTCGACGGCGGCGAGAATGGCTGGCGAATCGTCGGCCCGATGCCGAGGGGCGGCGACGTCGTCGTCTCGCTCACCGGGCTTCCCGAAGGCGGGGGCCAGCGCATTTACGCGGCACGCGGGTCCGCGCGCGATGGCGACGGTCCGGGCGCGCTGTGGGCGGCCGAGCGGGTCGCCTTGCTCGCCGCGAGCGACGAGCGCGGCCGCGACGACATCGTCGCTTTCTCGCGCCGCTTCTCGGTCGCCGGGCCCGACGTCTCCTTCATCGTGCTGGAGAATGGCCGCGATTATGCCCAGGCGCGGATCGAGCCGCCCGCCGCGGCGCCCGCGGAATGGCGCGAAACCTATCAGCAGGTGCGCGCGCAGATGGCGCAGGAGGAGGCAAGCGGGCGTGCCGGCCGGCTGCAGACGATCCTCGGTCAGTGGCGCGAGATGCGGTCATGGTACGCGACCCGCTTCGATGCACCGCGCCGCCAGCCCAGGCGGGGCCGCCTCGACCGCAACGTACCCGTCGTGGTGCCGTCGCCACGGGTGCCGATCATGCCGCCGCCGGCGCCGGCGCCGATGGAGGAACGAGCGGTGCAGGAAAGCGCGGACTCGGCCGGCGAGGCCCTCGTGGTGACCGGCTCGCGGATCCGCGGCAATGCGCGCTCCGGCGACGGCGCGACGGGCCAGGGCCGCCGCGGCATGATCGCGCTCGAACCCTGGAAGCCGGACCGGCCCTATTTGCGGGCGCTGGCGGCGGCGACGCCGGCGACGCGCGAGCGCGTCTTCGCCGAGCAGCAGCGCGAGCATGGCGATCTGCCCGCTTTCTGGCTCGACGTCGCCGACCAAGCGTGGCGGGGCGGCCGCCGCGCCGATGCGATCGCTTATGTCCTCAGCGCGCTCGAATTGCCGACGCGCAACAACCAGACGCTGGCGATCGTCGCCGACCGGCTGCTGCGCTACGGCGAGACCGACCGCGCGATCTGGCTGCTGGAGCGGCTGCTCGCCGCCGAGGATGACCGGCCGCAGCCGCGCCGCACCCTGGCGCTCGCGCTGGCGCGGCGGGCGCAAGGCGCGCCGCCGGCGCAGGCGCGCGCCGATCTCGCCCGCGCCATCGCGCTTCTGACCGAGGTGGTGATGACGCCCTGGGACGGCGCCTATGAGGGGATCGAGATGATCTCGCTGGTCGAGGCGAACCGGCTGATCCCGCGCTACCGAGCGCTCGGCGGGCGCGACATCGGCCTCGATGCGCGGCTGATCGCCTTGCTCGATTTCGACCTGCGCGTGACGATCGAATGGCAGACCGAGGCGAGCGACGTCGATCTGTGGGTGGACGAGCCGGGCGGCGAGCGCGCCATCTATTCCAACCCGCGCACCGCGATCGGCGGCCGCCTCTCCAACGACATGACCCAGGGCTATGGGCCGGAGGAATATCTGCTGCGCCGCGCGCCGGCGGGCGCCTATGAGATCCGCGCCAACGTCTTCGCGGCCGACCGGCTCAGTCCCAATGGCGCGCAGCGGGTGACCGCGCGGATCGTCCGCGATTATGGCCGCGCGAGCGAGCGCGAGGAATTGGTCGATATCGAGCTCCTCCCCGACGAATCGGGCGGCGAGCGCCGGGTCGGCACGGTCACGTTCGCCGCGCGGGCGCCGGCGCCAAATCGGGTTCGTCCGCGCGCGCGCAACAGAGGCCGGCAAGGTTCGCGTCGCTGAGCAGAGGGAGCAGGGCCCCGAAGCCGTCGACGACGAAATAGGCCTTCCGGGAAAGCGTCGGGCGAGGCCCGCTTCGCCCGTGCTGTCAAGGCCCGGCCAAGCTGCTATGCACGGGACCGATGGAAGAGCGCGAGGACAGCCAGGCGGCCGTGGCCCCCGAAATCGTCACCCGCCATCGGCTTTCGACTCGGATCTGGCACTGGCTGAACGCGCTCACCGTCTTCGTCATGCTGATGAGCGGGCTGATGATCTTCAACGCCCATCCGCGCCTTTATTGGGGCGACTATGGCGCCAATGCGGACCATGCCTGGCTCGAGATCGGCTCGACGCGGGAGGCCGGCTATCTCAGGATCGGGTCGCTGACCGTGCCGACCACCGGCCTGCTGGGCCACCGCACCGACTGGAGCGGCACCGTGCGGCGCTATGCCTTTCCGGGCTGGGCGACCATCCCGTCGGCCTACAACCTCGCCGCCGCGCGGCGCTGGCATCTCGCCTTCGCCTGGGTGCTTGCGATCGGGCTGATCGCTTATTTGACGATCATCCTGATCAACCGTCACTGGCGCGGCCTCCTGCCGCATCGCACCGAGCTGAAGCCGCGCCATTTGTGGCGCGAGGTCGCCGACCATGCCCGGCTGCGCTTCGCCAAGGGCGCGGCAGCGCTCCACTACAACACGCTTCAGAAACTGAGCTATGCCGGCATCGTCTTCCTCGTCCTGCCGGTGGTGATCCTGACCGGGCTCACCATGTCGCCGGGCATGAACGCCGCCTGGCCCTGGCTGCTCGACCTGTTCGGCGGCCGCCAGTCGGCGCGCTCGATCCACTTCATCTGCGCCTTCCTCCTCGTCGGATTCATCCTGGTGCACCTGATCATGGTGGCGCTGACCGGGCCGCTGAAGCAGATCGGCGCGATGATCACGGGCCGCCAGCAACTGGAGCAGCCGGAATGATCACGCGGCGGACCCTGATCGTCGGCGGCGCGGGCGCATTGCTCGCCGGCTGCGACAAGCTCAGCGACAGCCCCGCCTTCCGCGACATGTTGCGCGGCGGCGAGGGGCTGACGATGCGCGCGCAACGGCTGATCACCAGCCGCACCGCAATGGCCCGCGAATTCTCGGCGGCCGACATGTCGCCCGTCTTCCGCTCCAACGGGTCGTCCAACCCCGGCACGGCCGACTACCAGCGCCTTGCCGCCGGCCGCTTCGCCGACTGGCGGCTGATTGTGGACGGGCTGGTCCGGCGCCCGCTGTCGCTGTCGCTGGGCGAGATCGGGCGGATGCCGCGGCGGACCCAGATCACCCGCCACGATTGCGTCGAGGGCTGGTCGGCGATCGGCAAGTGGACCGGCGTGCCGCTGTCGCTGCTGCTCGACCAAGCGGGCCTGCGCGACGAGGCGCGCTACATCGTCTTCCACTGCGCCGACCGTTTCGGTGACCTTCCTTATTATGAGAGCATCGACCTCGTCGACGCCTTCCACCCGCAGACCATCCTCGCCTGGGCGCTCAACGACCGCCTGCTGCCAATCCCCAACGGCGCGCCTTTGCGCCTCAGGGTCGAGCGCCAGCTCGGCTACAAGCATGCCAAATATCTGATGCGGATCGAGGCCCGCGACAGCCTCGCCGGCCTCCATGGCGGCCGCGGCGGCTATTGGGAGGATGTCGCCGATTATGAATGGTATGCCGGGATCTAGCCTGGGGACACGTACTTTTTCTAGCTTGGGGACACGTACTTTTTCGCGAAAAAGTACGTGTCCCCTTTATCTCCGCAGCCGCGCCGCCCGAAAAAGTACGTGTCCCCTTTATCTCGTGTCCCCATTATCTCCGCAGCCGCGCCGCCAGCTCTTCCTCGATCGCGCGATAGGCGGAGCGGCGGCCGCGCGGCGGATCGTCGCCATTGCCGGTGGCGAAATAGGCGATGCCGGTGCCGGTGCGAGCGTCGATCCACAGGCCCGAGCGCAGGCCGTAGGCGTCGCCGGCATGGCCGATCATCGCCCGGCCGCCGAACAGATCGTCGCGGCAGCCCGGCACGGCCGTCGGCAGGCGCTGCACGGCCAGGCCATAGGCGCAATAGAAGCCGCCTTCGGTCTCGCCATTGCCGCCATCATACATCCAGGCGGAAGCGGTCAGCGTCCGCAGGCTCGCTTCGCTGAGCAGCGGCCGGCCCCGGTTCAGCAGCAGCCGGCCGATCACGGCCAGATCCCGGACCGAGATGCGCAGGCCGCCCTGCGGCGAGAAGAGCGCGCCGTTGCTGCCGAGGACGTAGGTTGAAAGGTCGCAGCCCGACGGCGCGAGCACCGGGCAATCGGGGCGCCGGCCGCCGAGATCGTCGCGGATCGCGCTGCCGTCCGCCGCGTAGAGCACGGCCGCGCGTGAGATCGCGGCGTCGCTGCAGGTCGTCCAGTTGAAGCAGGCGTCGAGGCCCAGGGGCGTCAGCACCAGCCGCGCCATCAGCCGGTCGAACCTTTCGCCGGTCGTCCGCTCCATGATCGCGGCGATGACCGGGAAATTGAGGTTCGAATAGCGGAAATGGGTACCCGGCGGATGGGCGGAATCATAAGCGGCCGGATTGGCGAGGACGTCGCGCAGCGCGGTGCCGTAGGGGATCGCATAATCGACGTCGTCCTTCAGCGAGGATCGGTGCGAGAGCATCAGCCTGAGCGTGATCGGCCGGTCCGCAAAGGCCGGGTTGCGCAGCCGCCAGCCGAGATAATCGGAGACGTCGCGGTCGAGATCGAGCCTGCCCGCCTCGACCAGCCGCATCACGCCGATCGCCACGACCAGCTTGGAGATGGAGGCGATCCGCGCCGGATCGTCGACGGCGAGCGCCCGCCCCCGCGCCCGGTCGGCAAGGCCCGAGGCGCCCGAAGCGGTGATCGCCCGCGCATCGAACGTCGCCCAGGCATAAGCGGGCCGCGGCTGCCGGGGCGTCGGTTCGCCTATGGTCGCGCAGCCCCCCAGGAGAAGGAGCAAAACCAGAGGGACCAGTTTCATCTCGATATCCTAGTCGATCGGACGAAGCGGTTCCATCTCCCGTCGGGCCGGCTTCGGACTTACCCCTTCTTCGCCACTCCGACCAAGGCCGGCCGAAGCAGCCTTTCCTTGATCGTATAGCCCGCCTGCATTTCCTGCACGATCGTGCCGGGCTCCTCGTCGCTGGGCACTTCGAGCATCGCCTGGTGGAAATGCGGATCGAGCGGCTTGCCCAGGGATTCGACACGGGCGACGCCGTGGCGCTGGAAGGCGCTGTCGAGCTCGCGCCCGGTCGCCTCGAGGCCGGCGATCAGCCCTTTGGTGCGCTCGTCCTCGCGCATCTCCTCCGGGATGGCGGACAAAGCGCGCTCGAGATTGTCCTTCACGCTCAGCATGTCGCGGGCGAAGGCGGTGGCCGCATATTGGCTCGCCGCGACCTTCTCCTGCTCGAGCCGGCGGCGGACGTTCTGGGTCTCGGCCTGGGCGTAAAGGACGTGCTGCCGCACGTCCTCCAATTCCTTCTCGATCTCGCCCAGCCGGTCGACGTTCAGGCCGCCGCCGAAATCGATCTCGCCTTCCAGTTCGATCTTCTCGTCTTCTTCATTCATCTCAACAATCTCGATAAGGTTTTCGCCGTGAAATCCACCATGGGAACCACGCGCGCATAGTTCAACCGGGTCGGCCCGATGACGCCGACGACGCCGACCAATTTGCCGTCCCGCCCGCGATAGGGCGCGGCAATAACCGACGAACCCGACAACGCGAACAGCTCATTCTCCGATCCAATGAAAATCTTCATCGCCGCCCCGTCGCGGGCGCGGCCGAGCAGTCGGGCGATCTCCTCCTTGCCCTCGAGCTCCTCGAGCAATAAGCGGACGCGGTCGAGATCGGCCGCGGTGCTGTCGTCGATCAGATTGGCCTGGCCGCGCACGATCAGCACCGGCCGCCGCGCCCCGTCCTCGGACCAGATGGCGAGCCCGGCCGCGACCAGGGCCTGCGCCGCCTTGTCGAGCGCCGCCTTGCCGGCCCCGATCTCCTCGGCGAGGCGGATTTGCGCCTCGCGCAGGGTCAGCCCGGCGAGGCGCGCGCTGACATAATTGCCGACCTCGGCCAAAGTCGAAGGCGTCACGCCCGGCGGCAGGTCGATCACCCGGTTCTCGACGCTGCCGTCGCTGCCCACGACCACCGCCACCGCCTGGGTCGGCGACAAGGGCACGAAGGCGAGCTGCTTCAGCGCCGGCTCCTCCTTGGGCACGAGCACGATGCCTGCGCAGGCCGACATGCCGGAAAGCGCCGCGGTGGCATTGGCGATCGCCTCCTCGATCGGGCCGCCGCGCTCGATCAAGGATTCCATCGCGGCGCGGTCCTCGGGCCGCGGCTCGGCGACCTGCATGATCGCGTCGACGAACAGGCGAAGGCCGGTCTCGGTCGGGATCCGCCCCGCCGACGTGTGCGGCGCCGCCAGCAGCCCCGATTCCTCGAGGTCCTGCATGACGTTGCGGATCGAGGCGGGCGACAGGTTGAGGCTCGAGGTGCGCGAGATGGTGCGCGAGCCGATGGGATGGCCGCTCTCCAGATAGGCCTCGACCACCATCCGGAACACATCCCGCGCGCGGTTGCTCATCTCGCCGATGCTGCTCGCCATGCGCGACATGTAGTGATGCGCGCATCCGGCGCATAGACAAACGTCAATTCCGGGCACTTACGCCGTCATTCCGGCGAAAGCTGGAATGACGGACTAGCGGCCGGCCCCGATGAACGCGCCGATCGGCAGCAGGCCGGGCGCGGCGGTGAGGCGGACGGCGAGGGCGCGGTTCCTCTGCATGTCGCAGCCGTAATAGAAATAGAGGCCCTGGGTGCCGCGGCGCGAGCGCCAAATGACCTCGGCCGAGGGCATGTCGGTCGCCGTGCTGCGGCACCTTTCGCCCGCATAGCGGATCGTGCCGCGCGCGGGGCGGAGCGGCGCCAGGTGGCGGGCGAAGGCCTGATACTGGCCCGGCCGCAGGCGGAAGGGGCGCGTGCCGGTCACCGCCGTATGGTGCCGGCCCTCGAACGTGCCGGTGCCGTTGCTGTTCACGACGACGCGATAGACCGGGCAGGTGCCGAAGCAGGGGCCGGTTTCGAAGATGATGGTCTCGACCGGGGTCGCCGGCCGTGGCTGCGCCGCCGCGGCGGCCGGAAGCGCCAGCGCGGCGGCGGCGAGGATTGCGATCTTCTTCATGAGCATCCCCTGCGCGCCCGCCGCTGAACCGCGCCTGTCCGGCCTCAGTCCCGCATGTAGCGGCTGACCATGTAGAGGACGATGCCGATGACGAGCAGGATGCCGCCATAAAAGACCCAATGGACGCTGCCGACCATGAAGCTTCCGGCCGGCCAGGGCAGGACGCCGCCGCCCTGCGCCATGAACAAAGCGCCGGCGACCATGCCGATGATCCCGAGATATTTCAGAAAGCCGGCCATCTTCCGCATTCCTTCGCGTTGGAGGGGTGGCATGGCCGTACGCCATTGGCTAAGGCCGCCCCGACCCTATTCTTTCGGAGAACATTATGCGTCCTTCCGGCCGCGCGCCAGACCAGATGCGCGCCATAATCATGGAGCCGGGCTTCACCCGCCACGCCGAGGGGAGCTGCCTGGTCAGCTTCGGCGACACGCGGGTTTTGTGCACCGCGTCTGTCGAAACCAATCTCCCGGCCTGGCTGCGCGGCAAGGGGCGCGGCTGGGTCACGGCCGAATATGGCATGCTGCCGCGCGCGACCCACACCCGTGGACGGCGCGAGGCCGCGGGCGGCAAGCAATCGGGGCGAACGCAGGAAATCCAGCGGCTGATCGGCCGCTCCCTGCGCGCCGTCGTCGACCTGGAAAAGCTCGGCGAACGCCAGGTGACGCTCGACTGCGACGTCATCCAGGCCGACGGCGGCACCCGCACCGCCGCCATCTCCGGCGCCTGGGTTGCGTTGCGGCTCGCCGTCGACGGGCTGATCGCGAAAAAGGCGATCGAGGCCGATCCGATCCAGCGCAAGGTGGCGGCGGTGAGCTGCGGCATCCACAACGAAACGGCCGTGCTCGACCTCGATTATGCCGAGGACAGCGCCGCCGGCTGCGACGGCAATTTCGTGCTGACCGATGACGGCCTGCTGGTCGAGACGCAGATCAGCGCGGAGGGCGACTGCTTCGACGAGGAAGGGCTGCTCCGGCTGCTGCGGCTGGCGCGCATCGGCAGCACCGAGATCTTTGCCGCCCAGGAAGCCGCCGTTCTTGGGGCAACCGGCCGATGAGGAAGCTCGGCGCAGGCAGGCTGGTCATCGCCAGCCACAATGAAGGCAAGGTCCGCGAGATCAGGGAGCTGCTCGGCCCTTACGGGATCGAGCCGGTCTCGGCGGCCGAGCTCGATCTGCCCGAGCCCGACGAGATCGGCACCACCTTCATCGACAATGCCGACCTCAAGGCCCGCGCCGCGGCCGACCTCTCCGGCCTGCCCGCTCTGGCCGACGACAGCGGCCTGTGCGTCGAGGCGCTCGGCGACCGGCCCGGCATCTTCTCGGCGCGCTGGGCGCTCGCCGATCCGCGCGTGCCGCCCGAAGCCGGACCCGGCGAAATCGGCGGCGAGCGCGACTTCGACCGCGCGATGCGCCGCGTTCAGGACGAGCTCGAGGCGCTCGGCCCCGACGCGAGCCGCAACGCCCATTTCGTCTGCGCGCTCGCTTTGTGCTGGCCCGACGGCCACAGCGAATGGTTCGAAGGCCGCGTCGACGGCGTGCTGACCTGGCCGCCGCGCGGCGGGAACGGCTTCGGCTACGACCCGATCTTCATCCCCGCCGGCCACGCGCAGACCTTCGGCGAGATGGGCCCCGCCGCAAAGCACGCGATCAGCCACCGCGCGGACGCCTTCCGCAAATTGGTCGCGGCTTTGCTGTGACAGACTGTCCCCAAGACTCGTTCGTCCCGAGCGAAGTCGAGGGGCGCCCCTCACAATCCGTGCCAGCGCCCCTCGACTTCGCTCGGGACGAACGGGTTCCTTTGCCCGACGATGGCCTGGCCCTCTACGTCCACTGGCCGTTCTGCGTGTCCAAATGCCCTTATTGCGACTTCAACTCGCACGTGCGGGAATCGGTCGATCAGGCGCAATGGCGCGACGCCCTGCTAGCGGACCTCGCGCATGAAGCCGGGGAGACGCAGGGCCGGCGCCTCACCTCGATCTTCTTCGGCGGCGGCACGCCCTCGCTGATGCCGCCGGCGACAGTCGCGGCCCTGATCGAAGCGGCCGAGGCGCACTGGGGCTTCGATCCCGATATCGAGATCACGCTCGAGGCCAACCCCTCCTCGGTCGAGGCGGCGCGCTTCGCCGATCTCGCCGCCGCCGGCGTCAACCGGGTTTCGCTCGGCCTGCAGGCGCTGGACGACCGGGCGCTGCGCTTCCTCGGCCGCGCGCACGACGTGGCGGAAGGACTGGAGGCGCTTGAAACCGCTCAGTCGGCCTTCGCGCGGGTCAGCTTCGACCTCATCTACGCTCTGCCCGGCCAAAGCGCCGACGCCTGGGCGGCCGAGCTTGGCCGCGCGCTTTCCTTCGGCACCGGGCACCTGTCGCTCTACCAGCTGACCATCGAGCCCGGCACGCGCTTCGCCGCGCTCGCGGCCAAAGGCGAAATCGTCCCCGCCGATCCGGACGAGAGCGCCGCGCTTTACGAGCTCACGCAGGCGATGACCGGAGCGGCGGGCCTGCCGGCCTACGAAATCTCCAACCATGCCCGTCCCGGCGAGGAGAGCCGGCACAATCTGAGCTACTGGCGCTACCGGAATTATGCCGGAATCGGACCCGGCGCGCACGGTCGGCGCGGCGGCCACGCCGTCCAGCGCCACCGGAAGCCGGAGAACTGGCTCGCCGCGCTCGCCCGCAACGGCCACGGCATTTCGGAGGAGGTGGAAATCCCGGCGGCCGATCGCGGCGTCGAGGCCTTGCTCATGGGCCTTCGCCTCGCCGAGGGCATGGACGCGCCCGACGAGATGCTGGAGCTCGACGCAGTGGCGCGGCTCTCCGCGCAGGGCCTGCTCGAACGCAGCGGCACCCGCCTCACCACCACCTCGCGCGGGATGCTCCTGCTGGACGCGATTCTGGCGGAGGTCGTGAAGGTCAGTTGAACCCGGTCGGCGCGGGCGAGACGACGTTGGTGCCGGTCGCCGTGACCTCGCGCACCTCCAATGCCCGGTCGGCGACGCCGTCGCGGCCGAAGCGGAAGGCGCCGTCGACCCCGGAAAAGCCCTCGGCCTCGCGCAGCGCCCTGACCGGGAAGTTGCGCCCGACCGGCCAATCCGACGCAACCCGCACCGCGAGCAGCACCGAATCATAGCCCAAAGAGGCGAGGCGGTAGGGCGCGCTGGTGTAGCGGGCGCGGTAGCGGGTGCGGAACTGGTTGTAGAGCGTGTCGGACGGCGCCGCGAACCAGGCGCCGCGCAAGCCGACATTGGCGCCGATATTGGTCTCCGTCGCCCAGCGCTCGGTGGCGAGCAGCCGCGGCTGCGGCGAAGACTGGCGGACGACCGGCACGGCGGGCAGGATCGCGCGCGGCACATCGGCGAGGAGCACCGCATCGGCCACGCCCTGGGCGTTGAGCCGGGTTGCCGCCGCGCGCGCTCCGGCGGCGCTCGCATCGAAGGTCTGGATGCCGGTCAGCCGGCCGCCCGCGCCCTCGACCGCCCGGGTCATCGCACGGGCGGCGCGCTCGCCATAGACGTTGGTCGGCACCAGCGCGCCGAAGCTGTTCGCGCCGCGCGAGCGCGCATAGCCGATCACCCGCTCGATCGCCTGGCCGGGGTTGAAGCCCATCACATAGACGCCGTTCCCCGCCACGCTGACATCGTTGGAGAAGGCGATCACCGGCACGTCATTCTCGCGCGCGATCGGCGCGACCAGGCGCACGTCCTCGGCGAGCAGGGGCCCGAGAATGAGGCCGTTCCCTTCCGCGATCGCCTCGTTGGCGGCGGCGACCGCGCCGCCGGCGGCGGTGTCGTAGGCGGTGATCCGAATGCGCTCGCCGCCCATGTCGAGCAGAGCGAGGTTGGCGGCGTTGAGGATCGAGCGACCCAAAGCGGCGTCGCGCCCGGTCAGCGGCACCAGCACCGCGACCCGGTTGCGGGTTTCGTCGGCGGGCAGGCGGGTGTTGACGGCGGGGCGCTCGGGCTGGAGCACCGGCTGGACCTCGAGCCGCGGCTGCGGCGCGCGCTGGCGCGGCACGCAGCCCGTGATCGCCACCGACATCAGCGCCAGGCAGGCCAGCTTGAGCAGCGACACGACGCCTTGCGGGCGGTAAGACAGCGATGCCATGATTTCCGTCCCCATGAACGACAAGCTCGAACCCGGCCTCTATATCGTCGCGACCCCGATCGGCAATCTCTCCGATCTGTCGCCGCGCGCCGCCGCGATCCTCGCCGGGGCGGATCTGATCGCGGTCGAGGACAGCCGCGTCACCGCCAAATTGCTCCGCCATATCGGCGTCAAGCGGCCGATGGCGCCCTATCACGATCACAATGCCGACAAGGTCCGGCCGGGCCTGATCGAGCGGATGCGCTCCGGGGCGGTCGCTTTGGTCTCCGACGCCGGCACGCCGCTTATCTCGGACCCGGGCTACAAATTGGTGCGCGACGCCCGCGCGGCCGGCATCGAGGTCCGGACCATCCCCGGCCCGAGCGCGGTCGTCGCCGCCTTGACCCTGGCCGGGCTGCCGACCGACCGCTTCGCCTTTTTCGGCTTCCTTCCCGCCAAGGCGGGAGCGCGGGCTACGGCCATCGCCGAGGCCGCCTCCTTCACGGGGACGCTCGCTTTCTATGAAAGCGGCCCGCGCCTCGCCGCCAGCCTCGCCGCGCTTCGCGACGGCCTGGGCGAGCGCGACGCGGCGGTGGCGCGCGAGATCAGCAAGCGCTTCGAGGAGACGGTGACCGGTACCCTCGGCGAGCTCGCCGCGCGTTATGCCGGGGCGCCGCCCAAAGGCGAGATCGTCATCGTCGTCGGCCCGCCCGGTCCGGCCGAGGCGGCCGGCGAGGCGGAGGTGGATGCCGCTTTGCGCGAGGCGATGGCCAGCCTGTCGCCGTCGCGCGCCGCGGCCGAGGTGGCGGCGGCGCTCGGCCTGCCCCGGCGCGCCGTCTACGAGCGCGCGCAAAGGCTCAAATGACACGGCAAAGGGCCGAGCGCGGCGGGCGGCGGGCGGAGCGGCTCGCCGCCTGGTGGCTCAGGCTCAGAGGCTGGCGCATCCTCGCCGTGCGCGCGCGCACGCCGGTGGGCGAGATCGACATCGTCGCCCGCCGCGGACGGACGCTCGCCTTCGTCGAGGTCAAGGCACGTGCGACCGAAAGCGAGGCGGACTGGGCCCTGGACGAACATCGCCTTCGCCGGGTCATGCGCGCGGCCGAGGCTCTGCTTCCCCGTTACATGCGCGCGGGCGACACCGTCCGAATCGACGCGATGCTCGTCACGCCCTGGCGATTCCCGCGCCACCTGACCAACATCTCTCAAGGTTGATCACCGGGGAAACCCCGCATTGAGCCGCGGAAATGCGATGAACCCGCCGTTTTGCGCGTCCGAAACGACTTTTAGCTCGTCCCAGTTCGTGACAACAATGCTGGCGGGCGACTCGATTGGCGAGTCTCATGAGCGGGGAATTGCACATGCCGACAACTGGACAATTGTGGTGGGCGGGCGAAGGCGACCCGGAAGACGCGCATATCGTCTTCGTCAACTCCGACGGCACCAACTATACCGTCGAGGCCGACAACGACCCGACCCCCGAGCTGGTCACCGGCTTCGTCCAGGATGTCGGGCTCGACACCGCGGCGGGCTTCTTCTTCGCCATCGTCAATGACGGCAGCTTCGGCACCGGCGCGCGACTGCTCCGCGGCGAGATCGGCGGCAGCGGCCCCGCCACCGTGGTCGCCGATTTCCGCATGAATGTGGGCGACGAGTCCGACGACATCATCGTCAACGCGCTTCACGTCGATAACATCAACGAGAAGATCTACGTCACCTATCAGGATCCGTTCGGCGACGCCTCCAACACCGGCATCCGCCAGTTCGGCTACGACCCGCTGACCGGCGCCGTCGTCGACGAGGGCTTCCTGGTCCGGGCCGATCTCGAAACCAACAAGGAGATCGATCCCGACAATTTCGGCCTCGACCTCCTCAACGCGCGCGACTTCGAGCTCGATCTGTCCAGCAACACGCTCTATTTCACCGAGCTGTTCACCGGCTTCCTCCAGGAGCAGGGCCTCTACCGGATGGACCTGACCACCAAGGTCATCACCCAGATGGTGAGCTCCCTCCAGTTCCCCGACGACGGCTTCAACGGCTTCATCATCGACGTCGAGGTCGACGCCTCGACCGGTCGCGTCTATTTCACCACCGAATCCCAGGCTCCGTTCGGCAGCCCCGGCTACAATCCCGCCCATAACGGGATCTGGTATGTCGATGAAGGCGCCGACAATGCGGTCGCGACGCAGCTCGTCCTGGTCGGCCTGCCCCTGACCAGCCACCTCTATCCCGGCGACATGGTGTTCGATCTCGACGCGCGCCGGCTCTACGTCGAATCCGAGGAGGCCGACGGCATCAGCACCGACGACGTCATCTACGTCTTCCAGCTCGACGCTTTGGGCACCACCGCGACCCTGGTCGACACGATCGCGCCCCCAGCCCCCGGCAGCAGCGCCGCCAACATCCAGGGCATGGCGTTCAACGCCCTCCCGCACCTCACCGACGTCAACGGGACCCCGGCGGCGGCGGCCGAGCAGGGCGCGGCGGTCGCCTTGCTGACCGGCGAGCCGACCATCGCCGACGTCGACGGCGACCATCTCGCCTCGGCCACGGTTCAGATCACCGGCGGTACCTTCTCGTCCAACGAGGACAGCGCCGACGACGACAATCTCGGCATCGGCGCCGGCCTGCAGCAATCGGGCCTGATCGCCGGCACCAACATCACAGTGAGCTGGAACCAGGCGACCAGCACGCTGACCCTGACCGGCTATGACACGCTCGCCAATTACGAAGCGGCTCTGGCCGCGGTCCATTATCAGGCGACCGGTGACAATCCGACCAATTACGGCACCAATCCGAGCCGCACGGTCACCTGGACGGTGAGCGACGGCGCGCTCGGCATACCCGGCGGCTCGCAGAACAGCGCCACCACGACGCTCAATATCGCCGCGGACAATGACGCGCCGGTCAACACGACCGGCGGCGCCGTCGCGACCAGCGAGGACGCGGCCTCGGTCGCCGTTCCCGGCCTGTCGGTGAGCGACGTCGATTCGAGCTCGCTCACCGTCACCCTCGCCGTCGGCCGCGGCACGCTGACGCTGGGCGGCACGGCGGGCCTCGCCTTTGCGACCGGCGACGGCACCAACGATGCGACCATGACCTTCACCGGCACGGCCGCCGCGATCAACGCCGCGCTCGCGGGCCTCAGCTACACGCCGACGCCCAACGTCAACGGCGCCGACAGCCTGACGATGACGACCAGCGACGGCAGCGGCTCCGACGTCGACAATGTCGCGATCAGCGTTGCCGCGGTCAACGACGCACCGACGGTCGCCGGCGACGGCACCGAGAGCGCGGCGCCGATCGTGGAGGACATGCCGAGCCCGGTCGGACAGACGGTTTCGAGCCTGTTCGCCGGCCAATATTCGGACGCCACCGACCAGGTCGCGGGCGGGTCCTCGGCCGATCCGTTCGCGGGCGTTGCGGTCACCGCCAACGGCTCGGCCCCGGCGACCGGCCAATGGCAGTATTTCAACGGCGCCATCTGGGTGAACATCGGCCCGGCCTCGAACGGCGCCGCGGTGCTGCTCGCGGCGAGCACGTCGATCCGCTTCAACCCCGCGCTCGACTTCTCCGGCGCGGCGCCGACGCTCACCGTGCACCTCGTCGACGGTTCGGCGGGGGCGATCGTCAGCGGCACCGCGGCCGATCTCTCGGTCACGGGCGGGACGACTCCCTACAGCACCGGCACCGTGGTGCTGAGCGAGCAGGTGACCCCGTTCAACGACGCCCCGACCGGAGTCACCGGGACGCTCGCCGCCAACGAGGATGCCACCAACGGCAGCGCGGTCGGCACGGTCGTCGGGCAGGATCCGGACAGCAGCTCGTTCACTTATACCCTGCTCAACAATGCGGGCGGGCGGTTCGCGATGGACAGCGCCGGCAACGTCACCGTCGCCGACGGGCTGCTGCTCGACTATGAACAGCAGAGCAATCACACGATCCGGGTCCGAGTCACCGACGATCAGGGAGCGTCGAGCGACTTCGACATGAATGTCAGCGTTGTCGACGTGCTTGGCGAGAATGTCCTTGGCGACGGACGCGACAATGTCTTCTGGGGCGGCGCCGAGGCCGACACGCTGAACGGCGCCGGCGGCGCCGATTCGCTGAAGGGCGGCGGCGGCACGGATACGCTGATCGGCGGTACCGGCAACGACGTCCTCGACGGCGGCGCCGGCGCCGACATCCTCACCGGCGGGGACGGCAACGACGTGTTCGTGTTCCGCAAGGGCGAGGCCAATGGGGACACGATCATGGATTTCTTCGGGCGCGGCAACGCCGAGGGCGATTCGATCGTCCTCGTCGGCTATGGCGCCGGAACGACCTTCACCAGGATCGGCGGCGGCAGCAGCCACACTTATCAGATCAACGACAACGGTTCGACCGAGACGGTCACAATCTACGCCACGGGCCAGGTGCACGGATCGGATTTCGAAATCGTCACGAGCTACGATTTCAGCTTCATCTGATAGGAAACGGCGGCGGAACGGGGACACGGAATGGGGACAGTTACTTTCACGCGGCGGTGTGTGGGGACAGTTACTTTCACGCTCTCACGGCCTCGATGCGGACGCCGGGCGCGTGAAAGTAACTGTCCCCGCTCTCCCCCCGTGAGAGCCTGAAAGTAACTGTCCCCGGTGACAGCGCGCGGGGGCTCGCTTAAGCGGGAGCCATGAGCCTCAACGTCGCCGTCCAGATGGATCCGCTCGAGAGCATCAGCATCGAGGGCGATTCGACCTTCGCGATCATGCTCGGCGCGCAGGCGCGCGGGCACCGGCTCTATCATTATGCCGCCGAGGATTTGAGCTGGGCCGAGGGCCGCCTGTGGACCATGGCCTATCCGGTCACCGTCCAGCGCGTGACGGGCGACCATTTCCAGGTCGGCGACCCTCGGATCATGGATCTCGGCCGCGACGTCGACGTGGTGCTGATGCGCCAGGATCCGCCCTTCGACCTCGGCTATATCACCGCCACCCATCTGCTCGAGCGGATCCAAAAGGAGACGCTCGTCGTCAACGATCCGGCCAGCGTCCGCAACGCGCCGGAAAAGGTCTGGGTGCTCGATTTCGCCCGCTTCATGCCGCCGACCGCGATCACCCGCTCGCTCGGCCTGGCGCGCAAGTTCCTCGCCGAGCACAAGGAGATCGTCGTCAAGCCGCTACACGGCAATGGCGGCAAGGCGATATTCAAGGTCGGCAGCGACGGCGCCAACCTCGCCTCGCTGATCGAGGTCTTCAACACGGCCTGGCGCGAGCCGCACATGATCCAGGCCTTCCTCCCCGGCGTCGCGCAGGGCGACAAGCGCATCGTCTTCGTCGACGGCGAGGTCGCCGGCGCGGTCAACCGGATTCCGGGCGAAGGCGAGATCCGCTCCAACCTCGCCGTCGGCGGCAAGGCGGCCAAGACCGGGCTGACGGCGCGCGAGGAGGAGATTTGCGCGGCGATCGGGCCCGAGCTCAAGGCACGCGGGCTCCTGTTCGTCGGCATCGACGTGATCGGCGGCGAATGGCTGACCGAGATCAACGTCACTTCCCCCACCGGCATCGTCGCCATCGACCGCTTCAACGGCACGGATACGCCGGCGCGGATCTGGGAAGCGATCGAGGGGAAGCTTCGCTAGCCCCGTCATTCCAGCGAAAGCTGGAATCTCACTTCTTTTTGCACAACTGCTCGAAGGGCAAAGAGATTCCAGCTTTCGCTGGAATGACGGAGTTCTACCCGGCCGTCTCCGCCCGCTCGCCAAAGGCATAACGCGGCCCAGGCCCGCGCCGTCCGGCGCGGTCGTCGCGGTTGTAGAGCGCGCATTTCTTCAGCGACAGGCAGCCGCAGCCGATGCAGCCGTCAAGCGTCTCGCGCATGCGCTTGAGCGCGGCGATGCGCGCGTCGAGCAATTTTGAAAAGCCGTTGCTGATCCGCCGCCAGTCGGCCTGGGTCGGCGTGCGGCCCTGGGGCAGCTTGGCGAGTTCGGCCGCGATCTCGGGAAGGGTGCAGCCGAGCCGCTGCGCGATCAAAGCGAAAGAGAGGCGGCGGATGTCGGAGCGCAGGAAGCGCCGCTGCCCGCCCGCGCTGCGCAGCGCCTGGACCAGGCCCTTCTCCTCGTAGAAGCGGATCGCCGACACCGTCAGGCCGGTGCGCGCGGCCAGTTCGCCGATCGCCAGGAGTTCGTTGCCGCGCGTCATATCCCCTCTCTAAATCTAGCTTGACCTCAAGTTAGCTTGAGGTTGTAGATGCTGCAAGCATGGCCCCGAATCGAAAGGAAACACCATGCAACCCGCCTTCATCGAACATGTGAACCTCACCGTCAGCAATCCGGAGCGCTCGGCCAGGCTTTTCCGGGACCTGTTCGGCTGGCACGTTCGCTGGCAGGGCCCGGCCCGCGACGGCGGCCAGGTCATTCATGTCGGCGACCAAGCCAATTATCTCGCCGTTTATGCGGAGCCAGGCGAGAAGAAAGAGGGGCTCGGCTGGCCGAAGGGAGAGCCGCTCAACCATGTCGGCATTCAGGTCGCCGATCTCGACGAGATCGAGCGCCGCGTCGTCGCCGCCGGCCTCACGCCTTTCTCGCACGGCGATTACGAGCCCGGCCGGCGCTTCTATTTCCTCGACTGGGACGGGATCGAGTTCGAGATCGTCAGCTACGCCTAGGCACCCCGTCATTCCGGCGAAAGCTGGAATCCCCCTTTCCTTCCGGCCGCCCCTCGAAGAAGAGCAATGAGATTCCAGCTTTCGCTGGAATGACGGAGGACGTTCGGCCGATGTACGACTGGGTGATCGGCCTGATCGACCAAGGCCGCTATGGCGGCGTCTTCGCGCTGATGCTGCTGGAGACGCTTTTCCCGCCCATCCCGTCCGAAGTAATTCTGCCGCTTGCGGGGATGCGCGCCGGGCAGGGCGCGCTCGGGCTGCCCGGCGTGATCGGCGCCGCGACCGCCGGCGCCATGGCCGGCAACGTCTTCTGGTATTGGGTGGCGCGCTCGATCAGCCACGACCGTTTCCGCCGGTTCATCGACCGATACGGGCGCTGGCTGACGCTCGACCGGCACGACGTCGAGGCGGCGCAGGACCTGTTTCGCCGCCGGGCCTCCTGGATCATCTGCGTCGGCCGCTTCCTGCCGAACCTGCGCACGATCATCTCGGTGCCGGCCGGGCTGGCGCGGATGCCGATGGGACGCTTTCTGCTCTGGTCGACCCTGGGCACGGCCGTGTGGAGCGCGGGCCTGGCGGGCGGGGGGTTTCTGCTCGGCGCCCGCTTCGAGCGGATCGACGCCGTGCTGGCGCCGCTCTCTACTGCCGTCATCGTCGCCGGAATACTGTGGTATCTCTGGCGCCAGCTGACCTGGGCCAGACGCAGCCGCTAGGCGCGCGGATGGGCGTGGCGGTAGACGTCCATCAGATGGGCGGCGTCGACCGCGGTGTAGATCTGCGTCGATGACAGGCTGGCATGGCCGAGAAGCTCCTGGAGCGCGCGCAGATCGGCGCCGCGGCCGAGCAGATGGGTGGCGAAGCTGTGGCGCAAGGCGTGCGGCGTCGTCCGTTCGGACAGGCCCAAGGCACGTCGCGCCTTCACCACCGCCCGGCGCACGATCTCGCCGCGCAAGGGCCCGCCGCGCGCGCCGCGGAACAGGGGGTCGTCCCGGCCCGCGGCATAAGGGCAAAGCGCCAGATAGGCCTCGATCGCCTCCTTCACGGAAGCGAGCAGCGGCACGACCCGCGTCTTGTTGCGCTTGCCGGTCACCAGCAGCGCCTCGCCGAGCGGCAGCGCGGCGCCGGTCAGGCCGAGCGCCTCGGCGACGCGCAGGCCGGAGCCATAGAGCAGAGTCAAAACGGCGAGGTCGCGCGCGGCGATCCAGGGCTCGGACGCATCGTCGGCCGCTTCCTCGGCGAGCGACACCGCTTCGTCGGGCGAGATCGGCCGAGGCACGGAGCGCGGCCGTTTCGGCCCCTTGAGCCGGGGGACGGCGCCTTCGCGCCCCGCCTCGGCCGCGGCAAAGGCCAGGAAGGCGCGCACCGCCGACAGCTCGCGCGCCGCCGAGCTGTTGCCGAGGCCGCCGGCGCGGCGGACGGTGAGGAAGGCGCGCAGGTCCGCCGGCCGCAGCGCCGCCAGCGCGGCTTCGTCCACGCCTTCGCCGAGATGGCCGGCGAGGAAGCCGATCAGCCGATGCGCGGTGGCGACATAGGCGCGGACGGTATGGTCGGACCGGCGGCGCTCGCGGGTGAGATGATCGTGCCAGCGCGCCGCAATGGCGGCTGCGGCCTGTTCGGATGCTAGGGCGTCAGGCACCGGCCCATGCACCGGGTCAGCACCCGCCCCAGGAAGATCAGCAGCTCGGAGCCGTGGCGGGTGTCGAAGCTCTGGGCGCCGCGCTGGCCAAGAGCGAGCAGCCCACTCGGCAGCGGCGGCTCGCTGGTGAGGCGGATCAAGGCCTCGGCGCGGATCAATTCGCAGGCCGGCCCGAACAAGGGGTGGCCGCGCTCGACGCCGCGCAGCAGCACGCCGTCAAACTCCTTGACCGACTTTTCGAGCAGCCGCGCGTCGACGAACTGCAGGCCAGAAGCGTCGGCGCGAACCCCGGTTTCGCCCGCGAACAGGGCGACGGCGACCGCGTCGAGGCCCAGTATCTGCGGCCATTCCTGGGTCACGACGTGAAGCAGGTGATCGAGCCCCTCGGTCTCGACCGCGGCGAGCACCGCTTCGTGGATCGAGGCGACCGCGCCGGAATGGCCGCGCGCGAAGGCGATAAGGTCCTGATTGGCCTCCTCCGCCGCCGCGACCCGAGCGCGCAGGTTCGCCAGCGCGTGGTTCTCGAAGCTGATCACCCGTCCCATGGCGGCGAAGGTAATACGGATATGGTTAAGAAGCGATTGGAATCGTTACGCGGATTACCCGATCTTCTGCCCTGTTTTCTCCCAGTCCGCGAGGAACGCCTTGATGCCGTTCTCGGTCAGCGGGTGCTTGAACAGCTGGCGGATCACCGCGGGCGGCGCGGTCATCACGTCGGCGCCGAGCTTGGCGGCGTCGTGGACGTGGATCGGGTTGCGCACGCTGGCGACAAGGATTTCGGTGCGGAAATCGTAATTGTCGTAGATCAGGCGGATGTCGGCGATCAGCTCCATGCCGGGATAGCCGACATCGTCGTGGCGGCCGACGAAGGGCGAGACGAAGGTCGCTCCGGCTTTGGCCGCGAGCAGGGCCTGATTGGCCGAGAAGCAGAGCGTGACGTTGACCATGGTGCCGTCGGACGTGAGCTTCTTGCAGGTCTTGAGCCCGTCCACCGTCAGCGGCACCTTGACCGCGATATTGTCGGCGATCTTCCTTAAGGTCTCGGCCTCGCGCATCATCCCCTCATGGTCCAATGCGACCACCTCGGCGGAGACCGGCCCGTCGACGATGCCGGCAATCTCCCTGACCACTTCGAGGAAATCGCACCCGGCCTTGTGGATCAAGGAGGGATTGGTGGTGACGCCGTCGAGCAGCCCGGTCTCGGCCAGGTCGCGAATGTCGGCGGTGTCGGCGGTGTCGGCGAAGAATTTCATCTGCGCCGCCTAGCCCATGAGCGGCCGAAACGGAAGATCAGGCTTTCGGTCGCCGCGGCCTTTGCTTCGCCGAGATCGACTTGACGATCAGCCGCTGCGGCGCGGCCGGGTCGATCGGCGGCTCGGCGACGTCGAGAGCCTGGGCGATCAGGGCGTCGACGCGCGGATCGTCGAGACTCGCCTCGGTGACCCTGGGGACGTGCCGGACCTGGCTGCCGGCACCCGCGAGCAGCGCGTGCGGATCATCGAGCGCCCTCCCGTACATGAAGAACAGGTTGATCCAGCGCGGATAGAGCGCGATCGAAAGCAGGATGTCGCCCACTTTTTCGCTCGCTCCGAAGCCGATCGCGAGCGCGTTGTAATTGTCGTAGACGAGAATTTGGGCGCCCGGGAGGCGCGTCTTCAATCGGGCCAGCAGCGCCCGCGCATTCGCCGCCACCTCCGGCGAATATTTGTCGATGAAGCCGTCAAGCTGCGCCTCTGCATTCATGACCTGCGCCTCCCCCATGCCTCTCGCGGCCAGCCATACCCCTTTTTCGCGTCCGGAGCGGGGACAGTCACTTTAGCGCGCGGCGGGTCGAGCTTTCGGCGCCGGGCGCGTGAAAGTGACTGTCCCCAATCAGCCTTCGCCCCCGATCACCTCGTAATGCCGGACGCTCGTCTCCAGTTCGAGCAGGAAATCGGGGTCGAAGTCGTAATATTTGGCGAGCGTCATGTCGTCGCCCGCGAAGCGCCGGATCGCCGCCTCGTCCTCCCACAAGGTCAGCATTTCGACATGGACGATATCGCCCTCCGGCCGGTGCAGGCACCAGGCGGAAAGATTGCCCGCGGTCGCGCGATAATCGGGCAAGGCGACGTCGCGCATCAGCTTGAGATAGTCCGCGGCGAGCGTTGCGGGCACCCGTCCGTGCCAATGGCGTGCGATCATCGATCCCTCCTGCCCTTTCAGAATAGCCGCCAATGACGATATGGGCGAGGCCTATGACCCGCGCCCGCCTCATCGTCATGAACGCCGCTCTGGGCCCGCTCGACTATCGCGTGCCGAACGGCATGCAGGTCTCGCCGGGCTCGGTGGTGGTCGCGCCATTGGGACCGCGGCAGATGATCGGAGTGGTCTGGGAGGCCGAGCGGCTGCCGACGCAGGAGGTCGGCGACAATCGGCTGCGCAACCTGCTCCACGTCTACGACCTGCCGCCGATCGCCGCCCCCTTGCGCCGGCTCGTCGAATGGACCGCCGATTATTATCTGTCGCCGCTCGCCGCGGTGCTGCGCATGGCCCTGCCCTCGTCGGGGGCGCTGGAGGGGGCGCGCTCGATCACCGAATATCGCGCCACCGGCCTGGTGCCCGGGCGGGTGACGCCGCAGCGCGCCCAGGCGCTGGAGCGGATCGGCGAGCGGCAGGGGCTGGTCAGCGAGCTCGCCATCATCGGCGGCGTCTCCGACGGCGTCATCCGCGGCCTCGTCAAGGCCGGCGCCATCGAGGCGGTCGAGGTCGCGATCGACGACCCCTTTCCCGAACCGGACCCGGATTTCGGCCCGCCCGCGCTCGAAGAGGCCCAGGCCGACGCCGCCGAGGAGCTGCGCGAGGCGGTCGCCGCCGCCGGCTTTTCACCCTATCTGCTCGACGGCGTCACCGGATCGGGCAAGACCGAAGTCTATTTCGAGGCGATCGCCGAAGCGATCCGCGCGGGGAAGCAGGCGCTCGTCCTGCTCCCCGAAATCGCGCTGACCGAGCCCTTCCTCAAGCGCTTCGCGGCGCGCTTCGGCTGCGATCCCGTGCCCTGGCATTCGGGCCTTCGCCAGAGCCAGCGCCGCCGCGCCTGGCGTGCCATTGCGTGCGGCGAGGCCCGAGTCGTTGTCGGCGCGCGCTCGGCGCTCTTTCTCCCCTATCGCGACCTCGGCCTGATCGTCGTCGACGAGGCGCATGAGGCGAGCTTCAAGCAGGAGGACGGCGTCCAATATCACGCCCGCGACGTCGCCGTGATGCGCGCCAAGCTCGAGAATATCCCGGTCGTGCTCGCCTCGGCGACGCCCGCGATCGAAAGCCGCCATATGGCCGAGATCGGCACCTATCGCGAGCTGAAGCTACCCGACCGCTATGGCGGCGCGCGCCTGCCCGACATGGCGGCGCTCGACATGCTCGCCGAGCCGCCGCCGCGCGGCCGCTGGCTCGCGCCCAGGCTGGTCGAGGCGCTGGAGGCGAACCTCGAGGCGGGCGAGCAGAGCCTGCTCTTCCTCAACCGCCGCGGCTATGCGCCGCTCACCCTGTGCCGGCGCTGCGGCTACCGCTTCCAATGCCCCAATTGCACGGCCTGGATGGTCGAGCATCGCTTCACCCGGCGCCTCGCCTGCCACCATTGCGGGCATATGACGCCGGCGCCGCAGGCCTGCCCCGAATGCAAAGAGGAGGACAGCCTCGTCGCCTGCGGACCCGGCGTCGAGCGAATCGCCGACGAGGTCAGGGCGCTCTTCCCCGACGCCCGCACGATCATCGTCACCTCCGACACGATCTGGTCGCCGGCCAAGGCGGCCGAGTTCGTCGCGCGGATGGAGGCGGGCGAAATCGATATCGTCATCGGCACCCAGCTCGTCACCAAGGGCTATCATTTCCCCAACCTCACGCTGGTCGGCGTGGTCGACGCGGACCTGGGCCTGGCCGGCGGCGACCTGCGCGCGGCCGAGCGCACCTTCCAGCAGATCCGCCAGGTTTCCGGCCGCGCCGGCCGCGGCGAGCGCCACGGCCGAGTTCTCGTCCAGAGCCACGATCCCAATGCGCGCGTCATCCAGGCCCTGGTCAGCGGCGATGCCGAGGGCTTCTACGCCGCCGAAACCGACGCGCGGCGCGAGGCCGCCATGCCACCCTTCGGCCGCCTCGCCGCGATCATCGTCTCCTCCGAAAGCCAGGCCGAAGCCAACGAGACGGCGCGCCAGATCGGCCGCGCCGCGCCCAGCCACGAGCACATGGCCGTCTTCGGCCCCGCCCCCGCCCCGCTCGCCATGCTCCGCGGCCGCCACCGCTTCCGCCTTTTGGTCCACGCCGCGCGCACGGTGCCGGTCCAGGACATCATCCGCGAGTGGCTTGGCGGACTGACCTGGAAGGCCAGCACGCGGGTCAGCGTCGACGTCGATCCCTACAGCTTTTTGTAGGCTCTCTATTCAATCAGACTGTTTTTGCGTAGGTGAGGACTATGCGCTATTGACAATCAAAAGGAATTCCTTATATGGACGATGCGATTGTCGCTTTCAAATGGCCGCCATGGATCGATTCGGAATCCGAGCTGGAAGCTCTGGGAGATCAATTTGCTGAGAACGTTTTCTTTTTTTGCCAGGATCTGGTGGCCGGCACCGTCGACCATTGGAGCCTCAATCCATTCGAGACGTTCCGGCAAGTGCCGATCTACAAATATCAGTATGACGAGCGCTATTGCCTGCTCGCAGTCGAGGATGATGGTTCGGGGGAGAGGAGAGTGACTATCATGCTTGCCGGCCTGACCGGATCGCAGGTCGTTGTCGACGGCCAGGCGTGGGATGGAATTGATATGGGCATTCTTCGCAGCCACTTCCTTGACCGACGCCTGAGGACCTATTTCCCATGAGCCACAAGAGTCCCGTAGAAAAGGCGGCTGTGCGCCGACAGCCCGCGAAGCCCGCAGTCGCGAGCCGAGCGGATCTGCGAAAGTCTCCCGAGCGACTGATCGCGAAAATCGATGCGAAACGAGGTGACAACAGCCTCGGCGCAGCGCTTCGCGCGGGCACGCTTGTCCGTAAAATGCGGCGCGAAGCTGGATTTTCGCAAAAGGCGTTGGCTGATACGCTGGGAGTCAGTCAGGCAAGGGTGAGCGAGATCGAAGCCGGTGCCGGGACGCAGGGGCCGACATGGGCTATCATGGAGCGCATAGCCATTGCGTGCGACTGCGAGCTTGGACTTGTCCGCGCCGCACCGGGGTATCCTGGACTTATCGATTCTCCCTTGATTTCGAGTGCCGGGAAAGACCCGGTCTTTGTCGAAGTATCGGCGGTTCATGAAACGTACGGGGCGGCAGTCTTTCATCAGATCCCCTATGTGATGCCGGGATTGAAAAGCGACCGGCTTGGTTCAGCCGTTCCAAACCCGCTCTCTCCGTTTGCGACCTTTGACATGCGTGGAATGACGGGTGGTCAATTTGCCGTCGGTCCTCTGTTCGACAGCGTCCGGACTCGGAATGTAGACGTTCCGGATGAATGATGGACGGCGCGTGGTCCATTGCCAAAGATGCGGTTGCATTTACCGGATCCCTGTGCCTGTTCGTGCCTTGGGCGCTGGATTTTTCCAGCCGCGTCAAGCTGGAGAAGCTGAAGAAAATCTCCTCTCGGCTCGACCTCTTGAAGAGGCTCCGGGAGCGCCGGGAGACTTGGCTGGCGAGGCCCAAGAGGCGAGATCTGTGGATCAGCATGGCCGGCATGATTCTGATCACGGCGTCTTTCGGAATCTCGCTCCTGATAAGTCTCAAGATGCTGCCCGCCTAGGCGGCTCTGCCCGGGCCCCTGCAACGGTGAACTAAGCAGTAAAATAGGCCCGCTCGCGACGGCTTGCCAGCCGACCTTGGTGGCCCATAGAAGAGCGCCACAGGTGCAAGGACCGATACGTGCACAGACTTCTCCTGCTGATCCTCGCCCTTGTGGCCTTTACCGCGCCTGCGCGCGCCGACGACATATCGGTGGCCGGCCGCAGCGTGGTTCGGGTCGTCGTGATCGCGTTCGGCGAAGAGGACGAGGTGGTCGGCTTCGGCCATGGCTCGGGCTTCGCGGTCGCTCGCAACCGGATCGTCACCAACGCCCATGTCGTCGCCCAGGCGCAGCCGGGCGCGCGGGTCGCGGTCGGCGTCGTCCCGTCCGAGGGCAACCAGGCCTATCGCGCCCGGGTCATCGCCACCGATCCCGCCCGCGACCTCGCCTTGCTCGAGGTCGAGGAGGGCAGCTTCCAGCCGATCCCGCTCTACCTCGGTCCGCTCGACGACGGCGCGCCGATCGCGGCGCTCGGTTATCCGGGCAATGTCGACCTCGCCACCGCGCGCTCGGTCGACGATTATATCGCGCCGCTGCCGCCGACCCGCTCGATCGGGATCTTCTCCAACGTCCGGCCGATCAACGGCATCACCACCCTGCTCCACACCGCCAATATCGCGCGCGGCCATTCGGGCGGGCCGCTGCTCGACCAGTGCGGCCGCGTGCTCGGCGTCAACACCTTGATCACCCGCAACCAGGACGGCGACGCGCCCTTCGCCTTCGCGGTCTCCAATCGCGAGCTTACCGCCTTCCTCCAGCAGCAGCGCCAGGCCTTTCGCTCGATCGCCACCGAATGCGTCTCGATGTCCGACCGGCTGCGCCAGGATCAGGAGCGCGCCGCCGCCGAGGAGCGCGCCCGCCAGGCCGCGGCGGCCGCCGACGCCCAGAAGGCGCGCGACACGCGCGAGCGCAGCCTCGCCGAGGTCCAGGAGATGCGCGAGAACAGGCTGGCGCTGGCGATCCTGCTGCTCGTCTTCGCTTTGCTCGCCTTCGGCGGCGGCGGGCTGGCCGCGGTCAAGAACCGGCCGAAGCCCGCCATCGCCATGGCCGGCCTCGGCGCCGTCCTGCTGATCGCCGCGATCGTCGCCTTCCTGTCGCGGCCGAGCCGCGCCGACATCGAAGCGGCCGAGAAAGCGGAGGCGCCAGCCGCCGCGGCGCCGGACCGCTTCGTCGGCCCCAATTTGTGCCGCCTGGTGCCCGAGCGCAGCCGCGTCACCATCGCCCCGACCAGCGAGGTCCCGCTCGACTGGACCGCGACCGGCTGCGTCAACGGCCGCACCCAATATGCGCAGGAAGGCCAGGTCTGGACCCGGGTCCTCGTCCCCGCCGACCAGCGGACCGTGTCGGTGCTGCAGTTCCGGCCCGGCGACGGCGAATATGTCGTCACACGCTACCAGCTCGAGGCGGCGGCGATGGAGCGGGTCCGGGCGATGCGGCGCGGCATCGACAATCGCGCCTGCACCGCCGATCTCGAGGCGCGCACCGTGCTTGCGGACCAGCAGCGCGAGATCGCAGCGATGCTGCCGCGGCTGCCGAACGAGAGGCTGGTCTATATTTGCCGGCGGGAGGGCGCGGCCCGCTGAGCCGGCGCGCCCGTTGTGGGGCCTGGGGCTGCGCGGCTAGACTGATCCGGCTGGGGGGCAAGCTCATGATTCGCAAGCTCTTGGTTGCGTTCGCATTGTTCATGCCGACGATCGCGCGCGCCGAGTGGCATGAGGCGGTCTCGACCAATTTCATCGTCTACAGCCAGGGATCGCGGCAGGACGCGATCGATTTCGCCGCCAAGCTCGAGCGCTTCCATTTCATGCTGAAGACGATTCGCCCGGTCCCTGCCGGCCAGGCCAATGCGCGGCTGCGCGTCTTCCTGCTGGCGGATCAGGGCGCGGTCGCGCGCTCGGTCGGCGGCGGCGGCGTCGCCGGCTATTACATCCCGGACGCGCGCGGGCTGATGCTGGTCGGGACGCGCCGGCGCCAGACCCGGCTGACCGACATCCGCTCGGCCCGGATGGAAACCGGGGACATCGACCCGGAAAACGTCCTGTTCCACGAATATACGCACCATTTCACTTTCCAGTATTTCCCGGCGACCTATCCGACCTGGTACAGCGAAGGCTTCGCCGAATTCTGGGGCGCGACCAGGATCCTTCCCGGCGACGTCATCGAGGTCGGCGCGCCCGCCGATCACCGCTTCTCGACCTTCCGGGCGCTGGGCTGGCTCCCGCTCGCCCGGCTGCTCAGGGCGCGCAGCTACAGCGATTTGAGGGGCACGGAGATCTTCCTCCTCTATGCCGAAGGCTGGCTGCTGGTCCGCTATCTGTTCGAGCATCCTGCGCGCCAGCGGCAGATCCAGGACTATCTCAGGCTGATCAACGTCGGCACGCCGATCGACGAGGCGATCAGGCAGGCCATCCCCGACCTCGACGCGTTCAACAACGAGCTTTTCGAATATGCCGGCGCCGCGCGCTTCAACGTAGTCCGCCTGCCATTCCGCCGGATTGAGATCGGCGCGATCGAAGCACGCACGCTACGGCCGGCCGAGCAGGCGCTGATCATGGACGAGATCAAGCTCAGCCGGGGCTATCCACAGCGCGAGGCGGCCGAGTTCGCCGACCATGTCAAGGACGTCGCCGGCCGTTTCCCGGACGATCCCTTCGCGATCCGGATGGTGATGGAGACGCAATATCTGGCCGGAAACGGCGCCGAGGCGCTGGCCGCCGCCGACCGCCTGCTCGCGCTCGACCCGAACCATGCCCGCGCGCTCGCCACCAAGGGGCTGATCCGAAGCGCCGCCTTGGCCGCGGCGCGATCCACCGACGCGGCCGCCTGGAACGGAGCGCGGCAATATCTGCGCCGCGCCGTCAATGCAGCGCGGACCGATCCGGTCGTGCTCGAAGCTTATTATCGCTCCTTCCTGATCCAGGGCGCGCTGCCGCCCGAGGATGCGCAGAACGCGCTCTATTCGGCGATGGAGCTGGCGCCGAGCGACGACGAGCTGCGCTACAGCCTCGCCCGCGATTTCGAGCAGCGGGGAATGATCCCCGACGCGATCGCGATCATCCGGCAGCAGGCCTATAACGAGCCGCACCGCACCGAGACGGAGGAGGAAAGGCGCCGGCGCGAGGACCGCCAGCGCGCCGCCGGCCGCACGCGCCACGAATCCGCGCTCGAAATGCTGACCAGGCTCGAACGGCTGCACGCCCAGGGCCAGCCGGCGCGCTAGGGGCCCCTGTTCGTCATGCCGGACTGATCCGGCATCCACCTTCTTTCTCCGCGTCGCCGGAAGAAGGTGGACCCCGGGTCAAGCCCGGGGTGACAATTCAGTGATCATCAGCCGCCCCCGCGCTCCCGCTGGAGCAGCTTCGCCTTGCGCTCCAGGCCATAAGCATAGCCGCCGGGCGTGCCGTCGGTGCGGATGACGCGGTGACAGGGGATGAGCACCGCGACATTGTTGGCGCCGTTGGCCGTGCCGGCGGCGCGCACCGCGGCCGGCCGGCCGACCGCGGCGGCGATCTGGGCATAGGTGCGCGTCTCGCCGGCCGGGATCCGGCTCAATTCGCGCCACACCGCCTCCTGGAAGGCGGTGCCCTGGACGTCGAGCGGCAGATCGTGCGGCTTTTCCGGCGCGTTGACCGCGGCGACGGTGCGCCGGACCAGGTCCGCCATGTCCTCGCCGCCATGAGCGATCGCCGCATTGGGGAAGCGGCGGCGCAGCTCGGCCTCGCCTTCGTCGAAGGAGAGCCGGCAAATGCCCTTGCCCGTCGCCGCCACCAGCATCGTGCCGAGATCGGTCTGCGCGCTCGCCCATCTTATCGTCTCGCCGCGGCCGCCGTCGCGCCACGCAGACGGCGTCATTCCGAGCCGGCTCCTGGCGTCGGCATAGAAGCGGCCCGGCCCCGAATAGCCGGCATCGTAAATGGCGTCGGTGATCCGGCCGTCGCCGGCCAGCGCCGTCTGCGCCCGCTTCGCCCGCAGGCTCCTGTAATAAGCCGCCGGCGTCACGCCCGTGGCGCGCTTGAACAGCCGATGGAAATGGTGCGGCGAATAGCCGACCGCCGCCGCCAGCGCGTCCAGCGAGGGGGCCTCCTCGGCCGCCTCCAGCAGGGCGAACACCTTGCCGAGCGCGACCTCCTCGCGATTCACGTCGTCGGGCAGGCAGCGCAGGCAGGCGCGATAGCCGGCGGCGCGGGCGGCGGCGCCGTCGGGGAAGAATTCGACATTCTCGCGTTTCGGCCGCCGCGCCGGGCAGCTCGGCCGGCAATAGATGCCGGTGGTCTTGACGCCGCCGATCACCCGCCCGTCCCAGCTCCGGTCGCGCCGGTCGAAGGCCGCCCAGGCTTCCTCGTCGGTGATGGCATGCGCGTCGTTCACGGCCATTGGTCTATCGCGGCGGAAGTCGGTTGCAAGGCTCGCCATGGTCAATTCCTCTCGATTCGCGCCAGGAAGCAGCCATAAGCCGCGTTGTGCGCGTGGATGGTGGCGACCTCCGGCCGCCCGAAAAGCTCGCGGATGCGCGCGTCGGCCTCGCCCGGCAGCGCCAGCAGGGCGCCGCGCAGCATGCCCTCCGCGTCGAAGCCGCGCAGGCCCAGGGTGCGCCGGTCGAGATAAGGCGGCGCCTCGTCCTCGAACGCGGCCGCCTCGGCGCCCTTGCGGACATAGATGCCGTAGGCGGTGCGGAACGGCCCGGCGACGTCGTGCGAGACATAGTTGAGGAGGATGAGCTCCTCGCCGGGCGCGGCATCTTCGAGGCTGATCCGGCACGGATAGCCCGCAGGCGAATCCGCGATGACGCGCTTCGCGCCGCGCGCGGCCAGCTCGCCGTCCATCATCCCGAACAGGCTTTCGAACGCCGCCGGCGCCAGTCCCTCGATCGTGTAGGCCATCGTCATTTCTCCTGCGTCCGGCCCGTTTGCCGCATCGCGCAGGAGCGCGCGTCCCGAAGCTTGCTTTCAAAAAGGTCAGTCGTTCCCGCAGTCGCGATAACCGTCGCGCTCGACCGGATTGGTGCACCAGGTGTCGAGGTTGACGACATAGGCGTCGGGGCGGCGGCGGGTCGCGGCGGGAAGGAGCCGGGCGGCCGCTTCGGCGTTGCCCGCCTCGACGATGCTGCGATAGGAATTGTAGCGCTTCACGATCGATGCATTGTCGAGCCCGTCACCCCGGGCGGCGATTTGGCGCCGGGCCCCGGCGAGATCCGGGTCGCCGCCGAATACGACCGCCCAGCGTCCGGTGGATCCGACCTGGTGACGGGCGGCCCCCAGGAGTATCTGTTGCAGAGGCGCGTCGGGCGGCAGCGGGATATTGGCATTGTTCGTTTCGGCGTGAAGCGTCGCGATGGTCTGCGCCAGCCTCGGTCTTTGCTCGGCCGGCAAGTGCTGCGAGAGCTGCCGCAATTCCTCCATCGCCTGCCGGTTGGCGTTCACCAGGTCATTCCGCTCGAAGTACGCCGCGTCGCGCTGCTGGGTCGCGGCATCGACGGCGGCTGCTACTTCATTCTCTTTTCCCGGCGTCAGCTCGATCATTCCGAACAGCGACATCTTGCTCATGCCGAGCTGGCCGAGCCAGCCGCGAACGACCGGCGGATTGAGGATGCAAAAGATGACGAGCACGACGAGCAGGACGTCGCGAATCAACCGGCCGACGTCCCTTGCGAGGCCGATTCGCTCCTGCATGGGGACAGTCTTGGCGGCGGGCGTCCGTTTCTTTTCGAGCATTTGATCCTCCCCCAGTCGCCGACACTTCTACCGGAAAGGGGCGGGGAATGAACCGGGTGCGTACGGCCGCCGCGCCCGCCGGTCGCTGCCTCGGGGCGCAGGCGGCCCCCCCGCCATCTTGCATCGCAGCATTGCCCCTGCTAGGGCGCCCGCGAAGCCAATGGGCGCGCTCTGGCGCGCCTCCTACATGGCTCCAATATCCGATCCAGGAGTTCAAAGGCGCGTGGATATTTCCGGCGGCATTCAGGCAAGCTTAGCGGGGCGCTACGCCATTGCCCTGTTCGAGCTGGCGAAGGAGCAGAAAGAGCTGGACGCGGTCGGCGGGAGCCTGGCCGCGGTCAAGCGGGCGCTCGCCGAATCGCCGGAGCTTCGCGCTATGACGACCAGCCCGCTGGTCGGCCGCGACGAGGCGGTGCGCGCCGCCGCCGCCGTCGCCGGGGCGATGAAGCTCGATCCGATCACGGCGAGCTTCCTCGGCGTCCTTGCCCGCAACCGGCGCCTCGCCCAGCTGCCGGGCGTGATCCGCGCCTTCAACATGCTGGCGGCGCGCCATCGCGGCGAGATCACCGCCGAGGTGACCTCGGCCCGCGCCCTCGACGAGGGCCAGGTCGACGCGATCAAGCAGACCCTGCGCAAGCGCATGGGCCGCGACATCGCGGTCGATCTCAACGTCGATCCGGCGATATTGGGCGGCCTCGTCGTCCAGATCGGTTCGCAGCGCATCGACGGCTCGATCCGCACCAAATTGAACAATCTCGCCCTCGCAATGAAGGGCTGAAAGCCCGCAAGGCTTCGATGAAAGGCTGAAAATGGACATCCGCGCCGCTGAAATTTCCAAGGTCATCAAGGACCAGATCGCGTCGTTCGGCACCGACGCGCAGGTCAGCGAGGTCGGCACCGTGCTGTCGGTCGGCGACGGCATCGCCCGCATCCATGGCCTCGACAACGTCCAGGCCGGCGAGATGGTCGAGTTCGACGGCGGCATCAAGGGCATGGCGCTGAACCTGGAGGCCGACAATGTCGGCGTCGTCATCTTCGGCTCGGATTCGACGATCAAGGAGGGCGACACCGTCCGCCGCACCGAGACCATCGTCGACGTCCCCGTCGGCAAGGGCCTGCTCGGCCGGGTCGTCGACGGCCTCGGCAACCCGATCGACGGCAAGGGCCCGATCGAGGGCGCGGAGCGCAAGCGCGTCGAGGTCAAGGCGCCGGGCATCATCCCGCGCAAGTCGGTGCACGAGCCGGTGCAGACCGGCCTCAAGGCCTTGGACGCGCTCGTCCCCATCGGCCGCGGCCAGCGCGAGCTGATCATCGGCGACCGCCAGACCGGCAAGACCGCGGTCGCGCTCGATACCTTCATCAACCAGCGCGAGGCCAATAAAGGCGACGACGAGAGCCAGAAGCTCTATTGCATCTACGTCGCCGTCGGCCAGAAGCGCTCGACGGTCGCCCAGATCGTCCGCGCGCTCGAAGAAAATGGCGCGATGGAATACACCATCGTCGTCGCCGCGACCGCGTCCGAGCCGGCCCCGCTCCAGTTCCTGGCGCCTTATACCGGTTGCACGATGGGCGAATATTTCCGCGACAACGGCATGCACGCGGTCATCGTCTATGACGACCTGTCGAAGCAGGCCGTCGCCTACCGCCAGATGTCGCTGCTGCTGCGCCGCCCGCCGGGCCGCGAGGCCTATCCTGGCGACGTCTTCTACCTGCACAGCCGCCTGCTCGAGCGCGCCGCCAAGATGAACGACGCCAACGGCAACGGCTCGCTGACCGCGCTTCCGATCATCGAGACCCAGGCCGGCGACGTCTCGGCCTATATCCCGACCAACGTGATCTCGATCACCGACGGCCAGATCTTCCTCGAGACCGAATTGTTCTTCCAGGGCATCCGCCCGGCGATCAACGTCGGCCTCTCGGTCAGCCGCGTCGGCTCGGCCGCCCAGACCAAGGCGATGAAGAAGGTCGCGGGCTCGATCAAGCTGGAGCTCGCCCAATATCGCGAGATGGCCGCCTTCGCCCAGTTCGGCTCGGACCTCGACGCCTCGACCCAGCGCCTCCTCAACCGCGGCGCCCGGCTGACCGAGCTGCTCAAGCAGCCGCAGTTCAGCCCGATGCCGGTCGAGGAGCAGGTCGTCTCGATCTTCGCGGGCGTCAACGGCTTCATCGACAGCGTGCCGACCGACGCGGTCACCCGCTTCGAGAGCAGCCTGCTCGCCCATATGCGCGCCGATCACGCCGGCGTGCTGACGACGATCCGCGACACCAAGGCCCTCGACGACGACACGATTGCAAAGCTGAAGACGATCATCGGCGATTTCGTGAAGTCGTTCGCGTAGGCGGGGGCGCCGCACCGACCGTCATCCTGAACTTGTTTCAGGATCCATCTGGATGACGGGCGGCGCGGTTCGAACATGGATGCTGAAACAAGTTCAGCATGACGACTAGAGAAGAGACGTAGGACCAAATGGCCAGCCTCAAGGCGCTCAAGATGCGGATCTCCTCGGTCAAGTCGACCCAGAAGATCACCAAGGCGATGAAGATGGTCGCCGCGGCGAAGCTGCGCCGGGCGCAGTTGGCCGCCGAGGCCGCGCGCCCTTATGCCGAGCGGATGGCGGCGGTGGTGACCAGCGTCGTCGCCAGGGTCGCGATCGGCCCGGAGAGCCCCAAATTGCTCGCCGGCACCGGCGCCGACCAGTGCCACATGCTGATCGTCTGCACCTCCGACCGCGGCCTTGCCGGCGGCTTCAACTCGAACATCGTCCGCGCTGCCCGCCGCAAGGCCGAGGCGCTGATGAAAGAGGGCAAACAGGTCTATTTCTATCTGGTCGGGCGCAAGGGCAAAGCGGTGATCGGCCGGCTCTACCCCAAGCAGATCATCCACCAGCACGACACCAGCGCGATCAAGCAGCTCGCCTTTAGCGACGCGCAGGCGATCGCCGCCGACGTCATCGACCGCTATCTCACCGACGGCATCGACGTCGTCCACCTCTTCTACGCCCGCTTCCGCTCGGCGCTCGTCCAGGAGCCGGTCGGCCAGCAGATCATCCCGGTGCCGCCGGTCGAAGAGGGTGTGGCCGCCACGGCCGCCTCGCTCGCAGCGGTCGAATATGAGCCCGACCAGGACGATATCCTGGCCGCTTTGCTGCCGCGCAACGTCGCGGTCCAGATCTTCCGCGCCCTCCTCGAGAACGCCGCGTCGGAGCAGGGCAGCCGCATGACCGCGATGGACAATGCCACGCGCAACGCCGGCGACATGATCAACCGCCTGACCATCGAATATAACCGCACGAGGCAGGCGGCGATCACGAAGGAACTGATCGAGATTATTTCAGGCGCGGAGGCGTTGTGAGGTCGGCGCGCTCTTTCGTTGCCCTGGCGCTCATGCTCGCCGGTTGCGCCCATGCCGCGGACTCGCGAACGTCGGCAGCACCGGCGGCACGGCTCGTTCAGCGGCTGATCGAGCGGGAAGAGGCGATCCGCGTCTTCAACGGCTTCCATATCGATCAGGCGAACGTCTTCAGCGGCTATGTCGCCCCGAGCTTCAGCGTGACCGGCCTTCGCTGCGCGGGGCAGGCGGGAGCGCATTTCGACTGCCGCTTCACCCTCACCACCACCCGCGGCGCGAATGTTCGGCGGCTGCCCGAGCGGCGCTCGGCATGGCGGGGGCCGGCGGGCGGCTGGACCACCAACATCATCGAAGAGCTTTGCGCGGCCCAGAGAAGCGCGCTTGGCAACGAGGCAGATTGCCAGGGCATCGTCGACCTTTGACCCTGCGCAACGATTGAAACGAGGAAAGAACATGGCCACCGCCACGAAACCCGCCACCACCAACAATGTCGGCCGCATCAGCCAGGTGATCGGCGCCGTCGTCGACGTCAGCTTCGACGGCGAGCTGCCGGCGATCCTGTCGGCGCTCGAGACGACGAACGGCGGCAACCGCCTCGTCCTGGAGGTCGCCCAGCATCTCGGCGAATCGACCGTCCGCACCATCGCCATGGACGCGACCGAGGGCCTGACCCGCGGCCAGGAGGTGACCGACACCGGCTCGCAGATCCGAATGCCGGTCGGCCCGATGACATTGGGGCGGATCATGAACGTGATCGGCGAGCCGATCGACGAGCGCGGCCCGATCGGCCACAGCGAAACCGCTCCGATCCATGCCGAGGCGCCGCTCTTCACCGACCAGTCGACCGAAACCTCGATCCTCGTCACCGGCATCAAGGTGATCGATCTGCTCGCGCCCTACGCCAAGGGCGGCAAGATCGGCCTCTTTGGCGGCGCCGGCGTCGGCAAGACGGTGCTGATTCAGGAGCTGATCAACAATATCGCCAAGGGCCATGGCGGCACCTCGGTGTTCGCCGGCGTCGGCGAGCGCACCCGCGAGGGCAACGACCTTTATCACGAATTCCTCGATGCCGGCGTCATCGCCAAGGACGCCGACGGCAACCCGACCCCCGAGGGCTCGAAGGTCGCTTTGGTGTTCGGCCAGATGAACGAGCCGCCGGGCGCCCGCGCCCGAGTCGCGCTTTCGGGCCTCACCATCGCCGAATATTTCCGCGACGCCGAGGGGCAGGACGTGCTCTTCTTCGTCGACAACATCTTCCGCTTCACCCAGGCTGGCTCGGAAGTGTCGGCGCTGCTCGGCCGCATCCCCTCCGCGGTCGGCTATCAGCCGACGCTCGCCACCGACATGGGCGCGCTGCAGGAGCGGATCACCTCGACCAACAAGGGCTCGATTACGTCGGTTCAGGCGATCTACGTGCCCGCCGACGATCTCACCGATCCCGCGCCGGCGACCAGCTTCGCCCACCTCGACGCCACCACCGTGCTGTCGCGCGCCATTTCGGAGCTCGGCATCTACCCGGCCGTCGACCCGCTCGATTCGACCTCGCGCGTCCTGACCGCGCGCACCGTCGGCCAGGAGCATTACGACACCGCGCGCCGCGTCCAGGAGACTCTGCAGCGCTACAAGAGCTTGCAGGACATCATCGCCATTCTCGGCATGGACGAGCTCAGCGAAGAGGATAAGCTCACCGTCAACCGCGCCCGCAAGCTGCAGCGCTTCCTCTCCCAGCCCTTCCACGTCGCCGAGGTCTTCACCGGCATCCCCGGCAAGTTCGTGCAGATCGAGGACACGGTCCGCTCGTTCAAGGCGGTGGTCGACGGCGAATATGACCATCTCCCCGAAAGCGCCTTCTACATGGTCGGCGGCATCGAGGAAGCGGTCGCCAAGGCCGAGAAGCTGGCGCAGGATTCCTGATTTGAAGCGCGCCGCCCTCATCCTTGCCGCTTTCGCTATGCCCATGGGGGCCGTGCCGGCCGCCGCGCAGATCGCGCCCGGCGTGCGCGCGCCGACCTCCGTGCGCGACGCGGTCGGCCAGGCCTGGCTGCTGGGCTGCTATTTCGCGGCGACCGAGCGGCCGGCGCCGGGGCTCAACATGGATGCGTCGAGAGGCGGCCCGGGCCTGCATGAGCCAAGGTCGATGCCCGCGGGCCTGCGCGGCTTCATCGACACGCTGGGCGACCATGTCCGCCTTGCCGTGCTCGACGCACCCGGCGGCGAGGTCTGGATGTTCCACGATGAGCGCGCGAAGCGCTGCACGATCGTCACCAATCCGGCCGATGCCGAGGGGATTGGCGACGAGTTCGCCAGCCTGGTGCGGCTCGACAATGACTGGCGCGCCGCGACCCGCGAGGGCGGCGGCGCCGCCTTCGAGCAGGATTTCGAGGCGGCGCCCCGGCTGCGGCGGCCGGGCGGCCGCCTGCGCGCCTGGTATCAGGCGGCGGCGGGGCCGGCCTCGCCGCAGATGATCGTGGTCGAACGGGTTCGATAGGAAGCGCGTCATGCTGATCGCTATCGCCGCCCTCGCCCTCGCCGTTCAGGCGCCCGCCGACGACCATCGGGCCGAGGTCGAGCGCGCCATCTTCGAGCTTTGCCCCGCGGCGATGGACGGCTCCCTTTCGCTGTCCGATCCCGCTCAGGTCGCCGCTGCCGGCTATACGCCGACGCAGCCGCGCCAGACGCCCGCCGGTCCCAACCCACGCGCCACCCGGGGGACTGGTCCGGACAAGATCGTGATTTCCGTCGGCGGCGAGGCCGCAGCGCGCCTTTGCACGGTCTGGTTCGGTGGGCCGGACAACGGGCGGCTCGCCGATCGCGTGAGGTCGCGGGCGCGGTCGAGCGGCTATCGGGGCGGCGATTCGGGCCGGCTCGGCGACGGCACGCCGATGCACAATTACTGGATCGAAGGCAGCCCGCGGCGCAGCCTGATCATGATCGGCACCGACGCGGGCGGCGAGCTCGATTCCGACCGCGCCACCCCCGGCACCACCGTCATTCTCCTGTCCAGACAAGGCTGATCGCATGCCCCTTCATTTTGAGCTCGTTACCCCTGAGAAGCTCATCCGCTCGGAGGACGTCCACATGGTGGTCGTCCCCGGCAGCGAGGGCGATTTCGGCGTCATGGAGGGTCACGCTCCTTATATGTCGACCCTGCGCGACGGCGAGATCGCCATCTACCGCACCTTCCCGGGCGAGCCCGAGCGGATCGCCGTCACCGGCGGCTTCGCCGAGGTCAGCGAGGCCGGCCTCACCGTGCTCGCGGAGAGCGCCGAAGGCTGACGCCCGGAAAGGGGACAGTCACAGTGACTGTCCCCTTTCTCAATCCGGCGTCTCCGGGACCTCCTTCGGCTTTTGCGAGCGCCAGAGCAGCAGGCCGCCGCCGACGATCAAAGCGGCGCCGCCGAGCATCGGCAGGTCCGGCGCATTGCCGAACCAGGCCCAACCCAGCGCCATCGCCACGACCAGCTGGACATAGGTCATCGGCGCGACCAGCGCCGCCGACGCCCGAACCGTCGCCGCATAAATGAGCAAATGCCCGAAGGTCGCGAAGACCGCGACCGCCATGCATTTCAGCACGACCGTCATATCCGGCGCGGGGATGCTGTATTGCGTCGCGCCGCTCAGGTGCGCGAGCAAGGCCGCCGCCACCAGCAAAGGCGCCGCCACCATCGCCAGCAGGAGCTGCATCGCCACGGCGGGCGCAAGGCCCGCGGCCTTGCGGTTGAAGATAATAAGCCAGGCCATGCCGAACGCCGCCCCGAGCGGCCACAAGGCCGCCGGGCCGAGAGCGAGCATATTGGGGCGAAGCACGATCAGCACGCCGGCAAAGGCCAGCAAGGTGGCGGCCCAGACCGCGCGCGGGGCCCGCTCGCCGAGCACCAGCGCGGACAATATCCCGGTCAGCATCGGGCTGGTGAACTGGATCGCGGTGGCGTCGGCGAGCGGCATCGCCATCACGCCCATGAAAAAGCAGATCGTCGCCAGCGCCACCGCCGCGCCGCGCCCGAATTGCAGCCGCGGCCGCGGCACGCGGAACCCTTCGCGGCCGTGCAAGGCGGCGACGATCGCCGCCAGCGCCAGCGCCCCGAAGCTGTAGCGCAACGCCGCCACCGCCGTCCCCGGCCAGGCGCCCGCCATCGATTTCACCACCGCGTCGCCGATCGACAGGGACACGAAACCGCCCAAAGCGAGAATGAGGGCGCTTCGGGCTGTGCGGACGATCACCTGGAAGAGATGCGGTCCCGGTTAGTCAATTGTCAAAGTTTCCGACTTATTCACCACCCCGACCCGGGAGAGCCCGACGTATGACCTTTGCGGGGTTGGCGAAGCGATGAGTGCATTTGGACGACGCAATGGCGTGAATGGCGGCGGCAACGGCGGCGGCCGGCCGAGCTTCGGCACGGCGCAGCCGATGAAGGGCCCCCCCGCGCCGGCCCAGTCCAAGTCCGCCGAGGGCGGCGCCCAATTCCCGCCGATCGAACCCGAGGCGCTCGACGTCGAGGGCGTCGTCACCTCGCCTTTGCCCGCCGGCCATGCCGAAGCGATGGCCCGGCTGGCCGACCGCCAGGCCCAGTCGGGCGAGCAGGGCCAGTCGAAGAACGAGGGCTTCGAGGCCTCGATCCACCGGATCAAGGAGCAGGTCCTGCCGCGTCTGCTCGAGCGCGTCGACCCGGAAGCGGCGGCCACTTTGTCCAAGGACGAGCTCGCCGAGGAGTTCCGCCCCATCATCGGCGAAGTCCTCGCCGAGCTAAAAATCAACCTGAACCGCCGCGAGCAGTTCGCGCTCGAAAAGGTGCTGGTCGACGAGCTGCTCGGCCTCGGCCCGCTCGAGGAATTGCTCAACGACCCCGACGTCTCCGACATCATGGTCAACGGCCCGCAGCAGACCTATATCGAGCGCAAGGGCAAGCTCGAGCTCGCCCAGATCCAGTTCCGCGACGAGGAGCATCTGCTCCAGATCGCCCAGCGCATCGTCAACAAGGTCGGCCGCCGCGTCGACCAGACCACGCCGCTCGCCGACGCCCGCCTCCAGGACGGCAGCCGCGTCAACGTCATCATCCCGCCGCTCTCCCTGCGCGGCACCGCCATCTCGATTCGTAAATTCTCCGAAAAGCCGATCACCATCGACATGATGCGCGGCTGGGGCTCCCTCAACGAGAAGATGGCGACCGTGCTCAAGATCGCCGGCGCGAGCCGGATGAACGTGATCATCTCGGGCGGCACCGGCTCGGGCAAGACGACCATGCTCAACGCTTTGTCGAAGCTGATCGACCCGGGCGAGCGCGTGCTCACCATCGAGGACGCGGCCGAGCTGCGCCTACAGCAGCCGCACTGGCTGCCGCTCGAAACCCGCCCGCCCAATCTCGAAGGCCAAGGCGCCATCTCGATCCGCGACCTCGTCATCAACGCGCTGCGTATGCGCCCCGACCGGATCATCCTCGGCGAGATTCGCGGCAGCGAGTGCTTCGACCTGCTCGCCGCCATGAACACCGGCCACGACGGCTCGATGGCCACCTTGCACTCCAACAGCCCGCGCGAATGCCTGGCGCGTATGGAGAACATGGTGATGATGTCGGACATCAAGGTACCCAAGGAGGCGATCTCGCGCCAGATCGCCGATTCGGTCGACCTCATCGTCCAGGTCAAGCGCCTGCGCGACGGCACCAGGCGCTGCACCAACATCACCGAGGTGATCGGCATGGAAGGCGACGTCATCGTCACCCAGGAATTGTTCAAGTTCGAATATCTGGACGAGACTCCCGACGGCAAGATTATCGGCGAGTATCGGTCGATGGGCCTTCGCCCCTACACGCTGGAGAAAGCCAAGATGTTCGGCTTCGACCAGCCCTATCTCGAGGCGTGCCTCTAGGGCGCGATTGACTCGCCCGCCGGGGCGCTTCACCTTGCCGCGCGGTGGGTAGCCCTCACGCGGAGATACATCATGGCCGGGACATCCATTGGCCTCATCGCTCTCGCCGCCATCCTGACCAGCGCCGCGCTGGCGGCCGACCCGCCCGCGCCCGTCGAAAAGCAGCGGCGGATCTGCCGCGGCGGGGAACGGCAGCTGGGCAGCCATGTGCGGACGGAGCGCCGCTGCCGCACCGCGGAGGAGTGGCGGCTGGAGGATGAGACGAAGGCCAATATGCCGGTTTCGCTCCAGGTCACCCAGGGCCAGAATGACGGGCAGATTGTCCGCGCGCCGCAATAACCGATTCAGCCAAAAACAGGTATTCTTGCGCAGCGAATTGCGCTAATCGATGATTAGCTATGACCGGCAGAGCGCAAAACCTTCAGCGGATGACCCGCGAGCTGCGGCGGATCGAGCGCGTGCTGGCGTGGGTCGCGAGCGAGCTGATCCGGCCGCCCGGCCTCGACGCCAATGCGGTGCGCGCGATGCTCGCCGCGCGCCGGCTGCGCGACGAATGCTTCCGGCCCGCGATCGGCGAGGTCGGCTGGGTGCTGCTGCTCGATGCCTTCGCCGCACGGCTCGAAGGGCGCGGCGTCGCGATGACCGCCATCGGCGCCCCGGCCGGCATCCCGCGCAGCACCGCGCACCGCTGGGCGGCCCATTTGCTCGATCGCGGCCTGCTTGTCCGGCTCGCCGATGAGGGCGACAAGCGCGGCGGCCCGGTCGCCCTCTCCGCCGCCGCCGCCGAAAGCGTCCGCGCCTATCTGGACGCTGCGCTCAAGCTGTCGCGGCTGGTTCCCTGATAGGTCGGATTTGACTCGGTCAACGGGAGGCTAAAGCCTCCCCCCGACCTTGAGCGCCAGGATCGTCAGCGCCAGCACCGCGAAGAAGGCGGCCGCCTGGACGCCGCGCCACGGCACCCAGCCGGGATCGTCGAGGTCGCGGCGGCGATTGCGTCGGCTTTCCGCGACTCCCGCGAGCATCGCCACCGCCAGCGCCGCGCCGTCGGCGCCCCACAACCAATCTTGCGCCGTCATCCCGCCTGCCTCATGAGCGCCTCCGAAGAAGAGAGTATTTAGGGAGAAGATGATGATCCGCCACCCCCTGCGTGTCGCTCTCGCCTGCGCTGGCCTGGCCCTCGCCTGCGCCCCTTCGGTCGCGGTCCAGCGGCGCCCCGCCGGCCTCACCACCGCCGATCAGGAAGCGCTCCAGGTGGCGATCGCGGCGCCGACGCGGACGCCCGCAAACATCGCCCGCGACCGCTATCGTCACCCGCGCGAGACGCTCGCTTTCTTCGGCGTCCGCCCCGGCGACAATGTGGTCGAGATCTGGCCGGGCGGCGGCTGGTATGCCGAGATCCTCGCGCCCTACGTCCTGGCCGGCGGCGGCACCTATCACGCGGCCTCGATGGGCGCCAACGGCAATGGCCGGCTGATGGACGCCGACGCCCGGCTCTACGGCGGCATCAGGCTCGCCGCCTTCCCGGCCTGGGAGGCGGCCGAGACTCGCGTCCCCGACGGCACCGCCGACGTCGTCCTGACCTTCCGCAACGTCCACAATTGGCAGATGGGCTATCAAAGGGAGGGCCGGCCCTACAGCGCCGAGGCCTTCCGGCAGATCTACGCGATGCTGCGCCCGGGCGGCACGCTCGGCGTGGTCGACCACCGCCTCCCCGAAAATGCCGACGCCGAGCGCGAGCGGACCAGCGGCTACGTCAAGGTCTCGACCGTGCGCCGTCTCGCCGAGGCGGCGGGCTTCCGCCTCGTCGCCGCGTCCGAGATCAACGCCAACCCCCGCGACACCGCGGATTGGCCGCGCGGCGTCTGGACGCTGCCGCCGGCGCTGCGCCTCGGCGCCCAAGACCGCGAGCGCTACCTCGCCATCGGCGAAAGCGACCGCATGACGTTGAGGTTCGTGAAGCCCCGATGAAAGGATTTTGCCGCCCGTTAAAGGAATGGCCGGCCGCGATTAGCTGCCAATATCCAGGTGTATTCATAATCAGCGCGGGTTTTGCTACCCTTGACCCTTGAGGTGGCGGGGGACGGGCGTGGCCGAAGAAGATCCGCGCTGGGTTGAACAGGAGGTGCTCAAGGCGTTTGAGCCCCTGGCACCTGCCAGTGATTCGGCCCTGCGCCGGGTCCTCGTCTCGGCGTTTGACTATGCAATAGTTCATCAGGCCCCCGGCGCCACGCCCGAGACGCTTGGGCCCAGCCCGGGCCTCGAATTCGTGATCGACAAGCGGGCGGTCTTCAACGCACTCGTCGGTGACGGCATTTCGAACCGCCAGATGGGGACTTCGACCCTTTGGCTGGTGGACTGGCTCGACGCCCGTGGCATCAATACCCGAGCCCTGCTGGCGTCGGGAGGCCGAGAGCGTCATCGGGACTCTCTTTCTTCGAGCGCCCAGATCGTCGTTTCCCGATCGCTTCTCCGGAACGTGATCCCCGCGGCGCGTCGACTGGCATTGGAGACGACGGGTCAGGACCAGCCGAAGCTTCGCCACCTCGCGCTCGCGATGCTCGACGATTGTCCTCCGGATTGGTTCGGACTGGAGCCAGATGGCGAATTGTGGTCCCGCCTGAGATACGAGTTCCTGGGCCGCAACGCGGAGTTTTATCCGCGGGAGGCCGAGGGCTGGCTGCAGGCGAGAGCAAGCGCGAACGAGGGATCGCCGTCGGCGACCGAGGAATTGGACGAGACGCCGACGAGCGCCGCGACGTCCGCCGAGGCCGTGGCGACGCACGCCGACGCGCCGGCGCTGGAGGACCGACTCGGGCGCCAGGCTTTTGCCGAGGTACTCGGTGCCCGGATCAGACAGGTTGGCGCCGGCCTCAGCCGGGCGGATCCGCACACCGATTCCACCTTCATCCTCCACATGGACGGGCCGTGGGGCTCAGGTAAATCCTCGATCCTGAACTTCCTCAAAGCCGACCTCGAGGGATCCGATCCGTCCTGGCTGGTGGTCGAGTTCAATGCGTGGCGAAACCAATCTCGCAAGCCGCCCTGGTGGCCGCTCATCTCCGAGGTCGGTCAGGCGATCCGGGCCCTCAAATGGTATCAGGCGCCGAAGGCGCGCCTCGTCTGGGCATGGTGGAAAATCAAGTCGCGCTGGGTCCCCCTGCTTCTGACCGCCCTTCTCATCGGGGCCTTCCTCTATTTCGCCTGGACCGCCGTTGTCGGAACCGGAGCCGGATCGAGCGGTCTGCCCAAGGCGTTTCAGGAGGCGGTAAGCGCGCTCCTTGCCCTGGTCGCCTTGGGCGGGCTGTCCTGGACGACGAGCCGCAAATTATCCTTCGGATCGAGCAACGCAGCCGAAGAATATATCAAGTCCAGCGCCGAGCCCTTCCGCCGGGTCGTCACGCTGTTCGAGCGCCTCGTCAGGGCCGTCGGCCGCCCGGTGGCCGTGTTCATCGACGATCTCGACCGTTGCGATTGCGCTTATGTCATCGATTTGATCGAGGGTGTTCAGACCCTCCTGCGCTCGGCCCCCGTCGTCTACGTCGTCGCGGGAGACCGCAAGTGGATATGTTCGAGTTTCGAGAAGAGATATGCGGATTTCAGCGACGAGATCGGCACGCCGGCCCGGCCGCTCGGCTATCTGTTCCTTGACAAGGTCTTCCAGCTTTCCACTTCGGTGCCACGCCTGTCGCTACGATATCAGGCTGAATATTGGCGGCACCTGCTCGATCGCACCGATGGACACCAGCTGGATGACGACCGGCGCGACGCCACGAAAATGCAGGCCGAATCCGCCGAGGCGCTTCGGGGGAAGACCAGCCATGAGGATATCCAAAGCGAGATTGAAAAGGCGCCGGAGGGAAGCCTGCAGCGCGACGTGCTGCGGGCCGCGGCGGCAAAGCAGATAACGAGCGCGGAGGCCATTCGAGCTTCAGAGCACCGGCTGCAGCCTTTCGCCGGCTTGCTCGAAGCCAATCCGCGTTCGATGAAGCGGCTTGTCAACGCCTATGGGCTCAATCACGCGCGCGCCTATCTCGAAGGCCGCAACGTCTCCGTGGAAGCCCTGGCGCGATGGACCATCATCGAATTGCGCTGGCCCCTGCTCGCGGAATACGTCTCCCAGAATTGGCCGGAGATCGTCGAGGAAAGCCTGGTGGCCAGCGCCTTTCCGATCCATTTTCGCGATCTGCTCGCGGACGGCGAGGTCCGCGCCGTGATCGGCGCCGAAGGCGAGGCCGGACGGCTCACCCTGCAGGCGCTGAGACCAATTCTCGATTGAGCCCGCTAAGCGGGAGGTCTCCGCCCTACGAGCTCAGCCGGTCGAGCTGCTTCTGCAGTTCGGCGAGCTGGGCCTTGAGCCCGGCCAGATCCGCCTTGGTGTCGTCGTCGGCCGCGGGCTTGTCGGCCGGGGCGGCGGGCTTGCCCGCGGACGCGGCCGTGAACAGCTCCATGTTGCGCCGCGCCATTTCGGCGAAAGGATTGGCAACGAAGGCGCCTGCCATCGCCTCGCGCATCTGGCTCTGATTGCGCTGCAGCGCGTCGAGCGAGGCCTCAAGATATTGCGGCACCACCGATTGCATCTGATCGCCGTACATCGAGATCAGCTGGCGCAGGAAATTGACCGGCAGCATGGTCGAGCCGCGCGATTCCTCGTCCATGATGATCTGGGTGAGGACCGAGCGGGTGATGTCCTCGCCGCTCTTGGCGTCGAGAACCTGGAACTCGCGCTTCTGCCGGACCATCTCGGCCAGGCGCTCCAAAGTGATGTAGGTCGAGCTTTCGGTATCGTAGAGCCGCCGGTTCGCATATTTCTTGATGATGACCACATCATCCGGGGACCGCGACGCCGCCATGCCAGGCTCCTTACCGAGAGAAGGCAGTGCCTTAGCACCAAGCCATGCCGCACCGCAACAACGGCCGCGGCCGCTGCCTCTGTTCCTCGACATGCTGCGCAGCGAAACCACGGGCGATCCGGACCGGATGAAGAAGGCCCTGGCCGGGCTCAGGCGCTACCAGGAGGCCGAGCGCGCACCCCCGCCCGCGCCGATGCCGGCTCTGGCGGAGGCGCATGGCGCGACCTTGCGCGATTATGGCGGCGCCGGGCCGCCGGTGCTGTTCGTGCCTTCGCTGATCAATCCGCCGAACGTGCTCGACATGGGCGACCGCTCGCTGCTGCGCTGGCTGAGCGACCGGGGCCGGCGCGTGCTGCTGCTCGATTGGGGATGGCCGGGCGAGGACCGGCGGGAAATGTCGGTCGCCGGCCATGTCGAGCAGATCCTGCTGCCGCTGATGGCCGGGATCGGCTCGCCGGTCGACCTGGTCGGCTATTGCCTCGGCGGCACCATGGCGCTCGCGGCGGCGCAAACCGGGCCGGCGCGCAGCGTCGCCACCCTCGCCGCGCCCTGGCATTTCACCGGCTTCCCGGACGAAGCCCGCGCCGACCTCGCCAAATTGTGGGCCGATGCCGGGCCCACGGTCGCCGCGCTAGGCCTGCTGCCGATGGAGGTGCTGCAATGCGCCTTCTGGAGCCTCGATCCCGCCCGCACCGTCGCCAAGTTCGAAGCCTTCGCGACGCTCGAGGGCGAAGAGGCGCAAACCTTCGTCATGCTCGAGGACTGGGCCAATGACGGCCCGCCCGTCGCCGGCGCGGCCGCCCGCGAGATGTTCGAAGGCCTGTTCCGCGACGATCTCAGCGGCGCCGGCGCATGGGCGGTCGGCGGCGCGATCGTCGCGCCCGATTCGCTCGCCGTCCCGCTCCTCAACATCGTCTCGACCACCGACCGGATCGTTCCGGCCGCCACCGCGCACCGCGCCGGCGAGCGGCTCGACCTCGCTTTGGGCCATGTCGGCATGGTGGTCGGCTCGCGCGCCAAGGCGATGCTGTGGGAGCCGCTGGCCGGCTGGCTTTCCCGCACTGCAGCAAGCTGCTAGGGGCACTGCGATTCTTCCACCCGTTCGGGCTGAGCCTGTCGAAGCCCTCTCCTTTCTTCTTCAGCAAGAAGGAAAGCCCTTCGACAGGCTCAGGGCGAACGGAGTCCTTCAAGGAGCTCAGTTCAAATGACCGACGTCGTCATCACCGCCGCCAAGCGGACCCCGGTCGGGTCCTTCCTCGGCGCCTTCGCCGCCACCCCCGCCCACGAGCTCGGCCGCGTCGCCATCGAGGCGGCGCTCGCGCAGGCCAACGTCGCGCCCGAGGACGTCTCGGAGGTCATTCTCGGTCAGGTGCTCACCGCCGCCCAGGGCCAGAACCCGGCCCGCCAAGCCTCGATGGCCGCGGGCATCCCCAAGGAGGTGCCGGCCTGGAGCGTCAACCAGGTCTGCGGCTCGGGCCTGCGCGCGGTCGCCCTCGCCAGCCAGGCGATCCAGACCGGAGACGCGGTGATCGTCGTTGCCGGCGGCCAGGAGAATATGAGCCTTTCGACCCACGCCCAATTATTGCGCGGCGGGACCAAGATGGGCGACGTCAGCCTCGTCGACACGATGATCAAGGACGGCCTCACCGACGTCTTCAACGGGTATCACATGGGCATCACCGCCGAGAATCTGGCCGAGCAATATCAGGTGACCCGCGACGACCAGGACGCCTTCGCCACCGCTTCGCAGAACAAGGCCTCGGCCGCCCGCGCCTCGGGCCGCTTCAGGGACGAGATCGCGCCGGTCACGGTCAAGACCCGCAAGGGCGAGACGATCGTCGAGAATGACGAATATATCCGCGACGGCGTCGAGCAATCGGGCCTTGCGGGCCTGCGCCCCGCCTTCAAGAAGGACGGCACCGTCACCGCCGCCAATGCGTCCGGCCTCAACGACGGCGCCGCCGCGCTCGTGCTGATGAGCCGCGAGGAGGCGACACGCCGCGGCGCGCCGATCCTCGCCCGCGTCGCGAGCTGGGCCAGCGCCGGCGTCGATCCGTCGATCATGGGCATCGGCCCCGTTCCCGCTTCGAAGAAAGCGCTGGAGAAGGCCGGCTGGACGATCGGCGATCTCGACCTGATCGAGGCCAACGAGGCCTTCGCCGCCCAGGCGCTCGCCGTCGGCAAGGAGCTCGGCTGGGATGCCGCCAAGGTCAACGTCAATGGCGGCGCCATCGCCATCGGCCACCCGATCGGCGCGTCGGGCGCGCGCGTGCTCACCACCCTGCTCTACGAGATGGAGAAGCGCGACGCCAAGAAGGGCCTCGCCACGCTCTGCATCGGCGGCGGCATGGGGATCGCGGTCTGCGTCGAGCGCGATTGAACCCGAAATGAGCGGCCCCGCGGCCCCGGCAACCAAACCCTTGCCTGCGGAGAATGCGTCGATCAGCGGAGCACCTTCCCGGCCGCGGGCAACTTATCGGCCGATCGGATAGCGAATGCCGCGCGGGCCGATTGCGCCGCCCATGAGCGCGCCGCCCGCGCCTGGGTGGTGCGTACCTTCGGCGCTGCCAGCGAATCTGATATGGAAACCCTGGGAAGACGGGCACGCGCGGCGGCATTGCGGCGCGCCGCAGAAGAGCGGGGGCCACACTAGATGGGGCGGAACGGTCGTGTGCCCACGGAGTTTGTCCGGCACCTGAAGCGAGGGGCGACCGGAATGACGGCATTTGAAGCGGTGACCCGGCTCGGCTTCGCGGCGCGCGGAACGATGTACGCCTCGATCGGCTATCTCGCCTTGCGCAGCGGCCGCACCGAGGATGCTGGCGGCGTCATGGACTATCTCGCCACCGGCGCCGGCGGTTTCCTGGTCGCTGCGATGGCGGCCGGTTTCTTCAGCTACGGGGTCTGGCGCCTGCTCGAGGCGTGGCTCGATACCGAAGGCCGCGGCAAGGACGCCAAGGCGATCGGCGCCCGCCTGGCCGGCGCCGGCTCGGGCCTGGTCCATCTCGGCCTCGGCGTGGCCGCCGTGCTCGCGGCGCTCCACATGAAGGGCGGCGGCGGCGGCGACACGCCGGAAAAAGGGGCGTCGGTGGCGCTCAGCCTACCCGGTGGCGAGGGGCTGCTGTGGATCGGCGCGGCGATCTTCGCCGGCGTCGGCCTGCAGCAGTTCCGCAAGGCCTGGCTGCTGAAATTCCTGAAGCACCTGAAGCCCGAGGCCGCGAAACGCGCCTGGATCCCCTGGCTGGGGCGGTTGGGCTTCGCCGCGCGCGGCATCGTCTTCCTCGTCATCGCCTGGCTCTTCGTGCAGGCGGCGCGGTCGCACAGCTCGGCGGCGGCGGGCGGCATCGACGATGCGCTCGGCTCGCTGCCCCGCTCCGTCCAGATCGCGGTCGCGGCCGGGGTCATCCTGTTCGGCTTCTTCAGCCTGACCGAGGCGGTTTACCGCAAAATGCCGGCGACACGCCGGTGAGTCAGGACGTGCCATTCCGACACAGCGGGCGCGCGGACCAAGCAGAGCCTTTGTCCGGAACCGGCGGAGGGTTTAAACTCCCCGCCCTGGAAAGGGCGAAGGGCATGATCGCGTTGGTCTGGCGTTACGAGGTGATCGAGGAGGCGCGCGCCGCCTTCGAGGCGATCTATGCGCCGGCCGGCGCCTGGGCCCAGCTCTTCGCCCGCGGCGAAGGCTATCGCGGCACCGAATTGTTCCGCGCCGAGGACGGCTCCTACCTCACCCTCGACATCTGGCGCTCGCGCGCCGATTTCGACGCCTTCCTCGCCGCCCACCGCGACGATTACGAGGCGCTCGACCGCTCGACCGAAGGCTGGACCGCCTGCGAGCACCGTATCGGCGAATATGAGGTGGTGGGCTAGTCGCCTCGCTCGTGGCTGATGGGGACAGTTACTTTTCCGCGCGGCTGTGCCCAACCGAGATATGACCTTCGGAAAAGTAACTGTCCCCTTGCGCGCGTCAGACCCAGCTGCGCTTGAACCGCGAGCCCAAAGTCGTCAGCAGCTCATATTGGCTGAGGCCCGATTGCAGCGCGGCTTCGGGCAGGTCGTAGTCGAGCTCGACCCAGTCGCCCTCCGCCACCTCGGGCGCCGCGTCGACGCGGATCGCGGTGAGGTCCATCGACACGCGGCCGACCACGGGCGCCCATGTGCCGCCGACCCTGGCGCGGCCCCGGCTCGAAAAGCCGCGCAGATAGCCGTCGGCATAGCCGATGTTGAGGATGGCGAGCTCGCAATCCTCCGCGGCGGTGAAGGTGCCGCCATAGCCGACCTTGCCGCCCGCTCCGACCCGCCGGCGCTGGACCACCTCGGCCTCGACCCGCGCAACCTGGCGGATATGGCCTTTCGCCTCCGCGCGCGGCACGCCGCCGTAGAGCGCGAGGCCGGGCCGGGTGAGGCCGAAGGCGTAATCGGGGCCGAGGCAGATGCCGGCGCTGTTGGCGAGGCTGAGCCGCCTGGCGCGCACCTTGCCGGCGACCGCGGTGAACGCCTCCAGCTGCGCGCGATTGGCGGGACCATCCTCGTCGGCCGAGGCGAGATGGCTCATCAAGGTCTCGATGGCGAGCCCGTCGAGCAGGCCCGAGGCGGCGTCGCCGGGCGCCAGGCCGAGCCGGTTCATGCCGGTATCGACCATCACGTCGCAGGGCAGCCCCGTCTCCCGCCAGCGCATCACCTGCTCCGCGCTGTTCAGCACAGGGCGCGCCCGCGCCCTGACCGCCACCGCCATGTCGCCGGGCAGGACGCCGTGCAGCACGGAGAGGCCGAGGTCGCCGGGCCAGGGCGTCAGCGCTTCGGCCTCGCGCCAGGTGGCGACGAAGAAGTCGCGGCAGCCGGCGTCCTGCAGCCGTTTCACCGCCTCGCGCGCGCCGAGGCCATAGCCGTCGGCCTTGACCGCCGCGCCGCAGGCCGCGCCGCCGCCGCGGTGCGCGAGCCAGTGCCAGTTGGAGACGAGCGCGGCGCCGTCGAGCCTCAGGCGCAGGGGAACATGGACCATCGGCCGGTGACTAGCGCGCGCGCTCCTCCGAGTCATCCCGGCGCTTGCCGACCGTCTCCGGCAGCCACAGCCAGGTCACGACCAAAGCCATCGCCACCACGCCCCACGTATACCACAGGCCCGAATAGGGATCGCCCGTCCTGGCGATGATCGAGGCGCTGATCAACGGCAGGAAGCCGCCGAAATAGCCGGTCCCGAAATGATAGGGGATCGACATCGAGCTGTAGCGGATCCTGGGCGGGAACATCTCCGCCAGCAACGCCGCCACCGACCCGTAGGTCATTCCCGACAAACACATCATCGCCAGGATCGCGCCGACGATGACGGCGATGCGCCAGGCTTCGGGGACGAAGCTGGCGCCGGCCGCCGCGCCGGCGCCGCCGCCCGCGGCCCAGCCGATCAGCCAGAATAAGGGAAAGAGGAGGACGAGGGTCAGCGCATAGCCGATCACGATCGGCTTCTTGCGGCCGATCCGGTCGGAGAGCGCGCCGGTACCCACGAAGAAGACCAAGCCGAGCAAGGCGGCGCTCGCGACGATCAGCTGCGCCGCGGTCTCGTTGAGCCGCATCGGCCCCTGCAGGAAGCCGAGCACCGAGAACATCGCCGTGTACCAGATCACCGTCAGGCCGGCGGCGATACCGAAAAGGGCCACGAACAGCCGCTTCAAATTGCCGGGATAGGTGAAGGCCTCCTTGAACGGGTTGGCGGCGGTTTCGCCGGCCTCCTTCATTGCCTTGAACACCGGGCTCTCGGCGAGCTTCAGCCGCATCCACAGCGACACGGCGAGCAGCAGGATCGAGAAGAGGAATGGCAGCCGCCAGCCCCAGGCGCTCCACGCTTCGGCCGAAACCAGGGCCTTGAAGAAGAGCACGATCGCAAGGCTGAGGATGAAGCCGCCGACCACGCTGGCCTGGATGAAGCTGGTGTAGAAGCCCGCCTTCCCCGGCGGCGAATGCTCGGCGACGTAGATGGCGGCGCCGCCATATTCGCCGCCGAGCGCCAGCCCCTGAAGGATGCGCAGCAGGATGATGAGCAAGGGCGCGGCGACGCCGATCGTCGCATAGCTCGGGATCAGGCCGATGCCGGCCGTGGCCACGCCCATCAGCGTGATGGTGATGAGGAAGGTATATTTGCGCCCCAGCCGGTCGCCGAGATAGCCGAACAGGATCGCGCCCAGGGGCCGGAACGCGAAGCCGACCGCGAAGGTCGCCCAGGCGAGCAGGGTGGCGAGCAACTCGTCGCCCGGCGGGAAGAAGCTGCGCTGCAGGATGCCCGAGGCGGTGAGCGTGCCCCAGATGAAGAAATCATACCATTCGAAGATTGTGCCGACCGACGAGGCGGCGATCACCAGCCGGGTGCGTTTGGCATCGACCCGGTGACCGCCGCCCGTGGGCGCAATCGCCTCGCTCATCCCCATCCCTCCCCTTTTTCGGGCGAAACTAGGCCTTGGGGCGCGGAGCGGCAAGCCACCGCGCCGGCCGCGGACGGTAGAGAATCGGCGCGATCGCGCCAGCGCCCACGCCAAAAAGATGTTAAGGTGCGCGGCATCGAACCGATGCCGGCATAGTATAATTCGCGTCTGGCGATGATTCAGCCAAGGAGAGCGGACGATGATCGACCCGCAAGACATGTTTACGGTGACCAAATTCCTGGCGCTGGCCGGATGGATCGCTTTGACCGTCTCGCTGTTCGTGCGGACGACGCGGAAGATGATCTGGCCGATCACCCAGTTCGTCGTCCCCGCCATCTTGTGCCTGGGTTACGTGTTGATGGTGTGGCAGGGCCGGGAGTTCCTTCACCTGCCGGACAGCTTCACGACGATGAAGGGGATCCACGATCTCTACCTTGAGGACGGGCCGCTCACGGCCGGCTGGCTCCACTTCCTCGCCCTCGACATGTTCGTCGGCACCTGGATCGTGCGCGACGGCCTCGAGCGCGGCATCCCGCAGCTGCTCATCTTCCTGTGCCTGCCCTTTGCCTTCATCCTCGCGCCGTCGGGCCTGCTTCTCTATTTTGCGCTTCGGCTGACCGTCGGCCGCCGGGCCGCCGAGCCGTCGCGCTAGGTCAGTCCAGCGCCGCGCGTGCCTGCTCCCAATTGCGACCATCGAAGGGAGCGGCGGAGATTGCGAGGCCCGACACGTCGTCGAGCGCGTTGAGGTTGACGCTCCACGCCTGGGGATGGGAGCGGGGCTGATAGAAGCTCTTGATGCCGCAGGTGGCGCAGAAGAGGTGGTTCGCGGCGCCGGTGCCGAAGCGATAGGAGGTGAGCGCGTCGGCGCCCGAGACCAGCCGGAAGTCGCCGTGCGCAACGATCAGGTGCCGGAACCCAGTCGCGGCGCAGATCGAGCAATTGCAGTCGAGTATCTCGACCGAGGCGGGAACTTCGGCCTCGAACCGGACCTTCTTGCAATGGCAGCCGCCCTGGACTTTCATGGCCTCTTTTATGCACCACTGCTTCCCGCCCGTCACCCGGCCCGACACCCGCCTGGTCGTCCTCGGCAGCCTGCCCGGCGCGGTCTCGCTCGCGGAAGGGCGCTATTACGCCCACAAGCAGAATCTGTTCTGGCGGCTGATCGGCGCCGTCATCGGCCGCGATCTCGTCCCCCTCGATTACGAGGCGCGGCTGGCGGCGCTGCTCGATGCGCGGGTCGGCCTGTGGGACACGGTCGCGGCGGCGACGCGGCAGGGCAGCCTCGACGTCGACATCCGCCTGCACGAAGCGAGCGACCTCGCCGCTCTGGCCGCCACCCTCCCGGAGCTGCGCGCAATCGCCTTCAACGGCGCCACCTCGGCGCGCATCGGCCGCCGGCGGCTGGCCGGATTCTCCGGCCCGGCGCTCATCGACCTGCCCTCGAGCAGCCCCGCTTATGCAAGCCTGCCCTTCGAGAAGAAGCGTGCCGCCTGGATGAATCTCGCTGCTTATCTGTGAGGGTCAGCGCCGGCGCAGAAGCCGAGGATCCGGGCCGCGAGATCGGACCGGGCAATGACGAGATCCGGGATGCGCGTGTCGGCGCGATTATAAACGAGCGGCGAGCCGTCGAGCCGGCTGGCGTGGAAGCCGGCGGCGAGCGCGACCGCGGCCGGCGCGCAATTGTCCCATTCGTGCTGGCCGCCGGCATGGTAGTAAATGTCCGCCTCGCCGGCGACGACGGCCATCGCCTTGGCGCCCGCCGAGCCCATCGCGACCAGCTCCGCACCGAGCTGGGCCGCGATCGCTTCGGCCTCGGCCGGCGCCCGGGTCCGGCTGACCAGCATGATCGGGCGCGCGCGCCCGGCTCCGGCGGGCATCGCGGCCCGGTCCGAGCGGAAGACCTGGCCGCGCGCGGGCACCGCGACCGCGCCCACCTTTGGCGCGCCGTCGACCGCCAGCGCGACATGGACCGCCCAGTCCGGCCGCCCTTCCGCATATTCGCGAGTGCCGTCGAGCGGGTCGACGATCCACACCCGGCTGGCGGCGAGCCGCGCCGGATCGTCGGGGCTTTCCTCCGATAGCAATGCGTCCCGCGGCCGCCACTCGGCGAGGCCGGCCAGGATGAAGGCGTTGGCGGCCTTGTCCGCGGCGTAGCCCAGGGCCGCGCCTTCGAGGGCGGTGCCGCCGCGCTGCGCGAGCAGCAACCGCCCCGTCTCCTCAGCCAAATGCGCCGCAAGCTCCTCGTCGGTCATGGCGCCTGATGCCCCCGGCCGGGCGCCGGCACAAGCCGGACACCGCCGATAAGGTTAACGCCTTGTTTACCATCCCCGTATAATTACCGGCCACGGGAAGGTTTCCCGAGGGGATTTGAAATGATCATCATGCTGACGGCATTCCTGGCAGGCGCGAGCCCCCTGCCCCAGATCGACCGGACGGCGCTGGATCTCCAGGCCCGCGCCGAAGCGCTGCAGCCGCGCAGCCGCGGCCACGCCCGGACGGTACAGCCGCGCAGGACGCCGGCGCGCGCGCAGACCGTTCGGCCGCGCACGGTCGCGGCCGCCACGCCGACGCGCTCGAACAAGGCATCGACGCCGCCCGCGCGCGGCCCGGTCAGGGTCGCCGCGGCGCCGGTCCGCACCCTGGTCCCGGGTCCGGCCCGCCGCACGGCGACGACGCCGCGCCGGGTTTCGGGCGGCGGCCCGCTCGACCTCGCCCAGATCACCACCATCTGCCGCGCCGCCGGCAACCAGGACGACCCCGCCGGCTTCCTCGCCCGCCTCAGCAGCGCTTATTCGCTGTCGGCCGACGACAGCGTCTCCCTTCGCGCCAGCTGCGCCGCTTATCTGGCGGGCCGCGCCGACGCGCGCCGCGCCTCCGGCGGCACCTATTAAAAGACAAAAGGGACAGTTACTTTTGCGGGCAAAAAGTAATTGTCCCCAATTTTGGACCATCATTCTCCTATACTAGATTCGCGCCCTGTGCTTATCTGCATTTTGTGAAGTGCAGAGGGGGCGTGATGAAGTTTGTCGCGGTTTTCGGTACTCGTCCTGAAGCCGTCAAGATTGCACCCGTGATCAAGGCGCTGGAGCGTGAATCCTCGGTAGAAACGCGCCTGTGCGTGACCGGCCAGCATCGCGGCCTGCTCGATGCGGCGCTCGATTTCTTCTCGCTCCGCCCGGATTTCGACCTCCAGGTCATGGCGCCCGAACAGGCGCTCAATCCGCTCGTCGCCAGACTGATCGAGCGGCTCGACCCGGTCCTCGTCCGCGCCGCGCCGGACCGCGTCATCGTGCAGGGCGACACCACCACCGCGCTCGCCGCCGCGCTCGCCGCCTTCCACCGCGGCATCAAGGTCGCCCATGTCGAGGCCGGCCTGCGCACCTATCGCGGCGGCCAGCCCTTCCCCGAGGAGTATAACCGGCGGGCGATCGGGCTGATCGCCGACTTGCATTTCGCGCCGACCCGCGCGGCGCGCGACAATCTGATCGCCGAACGGCTGGCGGGCGAGGTCTTCGTCACCGGCAATAGCGGCGTCGACGCGCTCGACCTGGTGCTGGATCGGCTCGACAACGACGCAGTGCTGCGCGCGGAGATGGACGCCGGCCTGCCGCCGATCGGGGCGGGCCGCCAGCCGGTTCTGGTCACCGCCCATCGCCGCGAGAGCCTGGGCGCGCCGTTCCGCGCGATCTGCGCCGCGCTGGCGAAGCTGGCCGAGCGGCCCGACGTCGCCATCGTCTTCCCGCTCCATCCCCATCCCGAGCTGCGCGCGGCGGCCGAAGCCGCCTTGGGCGGCCATGCCAACGTGCATTTGCTGCCGCCGCTCGATTTCCCCCGCTTCGTCCGGCTGATGCAACGCGCCCGCCTCGTCCTCACCGATTCGGGCGGCGTCCAGGAGGAGGCCGTCGCGCTCGGCAAGACCATGCTGGTGCTGCGCGACGTCACCGAGCGGGCCGAGGGACTCGAGGCGGGCGCCGCCTTGCGCGTCGGCACCGATCCCGCGCGCATCCTCAACGCCGCCGAGCAACTGCTCGCCGTGCCGCACCCGCCGGACGTGCGCTCGCACCTTTATGGCGACGGCCGCGCCGCCGAGCGCATCGCCGACGGCCTGCTCGGCCGCCCCGTCGACGAATTCGCGCGCGATTGGCCGCGCATTGAGGGCCTGCGCCGGATCGGCTGATTGGGGACACGTACTTTTTCGCGAAAAAGTACGTGTCCCCTTTTCACGCGATCGATGGGGGAGGTTCACCTCGGGCGAAAAATCCGCTCTAGCTGGGCACCATGGACGGCGCGGACTTCATCATCATCGGCGGCGGCATTGCCGGGCTCTCGGCGGCGGCGCGGATGGCGCGGCACGGCAAGGTCGTCGTGATCGAGGCCGAGGACGCGTTGGGCTATCACAGCTCCGGCCGCAGCGTCTCGTTCAGCCATTACGGCATCGGCGGCGAAGCGGTCCGCGCGCTCACCGCCTATAGCAGGCCCTTCTTCGAAGAACCGCCGGCCGGTTTCAGCGAGGTTCCGGTCGCGCTGCCCTTCGCCTCCCTCTATTTCGCGAAGGACAGCGAGCTGCCCGCTTTGGAGACGCTCGCGGCGGCGATGGCGCAGTTCACCGACGCAATAAAGCCGCTCGATGCGCCCGGCCTGGCGGCGCTCTGCCCGGTGCTGAAGACCGGCCCAGGCGCAGCTATGCGCGGCCTGCTCGATCCGACCGGCCTCAAGCTCGACGCCGACGCCTTGCTCCAGGGTTTCGCCCGCGCCGTCCGCGCGCAGGCGGGCGAGATTCGCCTCGGCCGCCGAATCGCGTCGATCGAGCACCAAGGCGAGGCCTGGATCGTGAATGACGAGATCGCGGCGCCCGTTCTGATCAACGCCGCCGGCGCCTGGGCCGACGCGGTCGCGGCGCTGGCCGGCGTGGCTCCGCTCGGCCTCCGGCCCAAGCGCCGCACCATCATCGCCGTCGATCCGCCGCAAGGGTCCGAGATCGCCGCCTGGCCGTTCGCGCACAGCGTCGCCGGCGATTTCTACATGCTGCCCGAGGCCGGCCGCCTGCTCGTCTCGCCGGTCGACGAGGTGGCGGACGATCCCTGCGACGCCCAGCCCGACGATTACGACATCGCTTTGGCCGCCGACCGGCTCGAACATTATACGAGCGTGCGCGTGACCCGTATCGCCCATCGCTGGGCCGGCCTCAGGACCTTCGCCGCCGACCGCGTCCCGACCGCCGGCTTCGCACCCGGCGCGCCCGGTTTCTTCTGGCTCGCCGGCCAGGGCGGCTACGGCCTTCAGACCGCGCCCGCAATGGCCGAAATCGTCGAGGCTTTGCTCACCGGCGCGCCCTGGCCGGCCGATCTGGCCGCGACGCCGGCGCAAATCCGGCCCGAACGGCTGCTCGGCGCTTGAAAAAGCCACCGGAAGTGCTGAGACAGTCGCCATGAGCTCGGACGCCATCGCGGTCAGCAACCAAGCGGATGCGGCGGCACCGCCCCCGCCGCCGCCGTCGCGGGGGCGGGCATCGCGGCTGCGGAGGATCAAGCAGGGCATCAAGCTTCTGCTGCTCCTCTTCCTGCTGATCCTGATCTGGCTGATGATCACCGCGCCCTTGTCGCAATCTTTGGGGCCGATCGCGGCGCCGAGCCTCACCATCCTGTCGGCCGAGGGCGAACCGATCGCCCGGCGCGGCGCGATCATCGGCGAGCCGGTCGACGTCACCCAGCTGCCGGCCCATGTCGGCCTCGCCTTCGTCGCGATCGAGGACAGGCGCTTTTATTATCATAGCGGGCTCGACCCCTGGGGCATGGGCCGGGCCTTGGTCCGCAACACCCGCTCGGGCGGCGTGCGCGAGGGCGGCAGCACGATCACCCAGCAGCTCGCCAAGACCAGCTTCCTCTCGCCTGATCGAACATATGTCCGAAAGGCGCAGGAGGCGATGATCGCGCTCTGGCTGGAGGCGCGGCTGACCAAGAACCAGATCCTCAGCCGCTACCTGTCCAACGTCGCCTTCGGCGACAATATCTACGGGCTGCGCGCCGCCGCCCGCCATTATTTCAACGTCGCTCCAGAAGAGCTCACGCTCTCCCAGGCGGCGATGCTGGCCGGCGTCGTCAACGCGCCGAGCCGGCTCGCGCCGAGCCGCCACCTCGCCGCGGCCCGCGCCCGCGCCCGCCTGGTGCTGCAGACCATGGTCGAAAGCGGCTTCATCACCGACGCCGAGCGCGACGCGGTCCGGCCCGCGCGCCTGCGCCTGGCGCCGCGCGACAATGTCCCGACCGGCACCTATTTCGCCGACTGGGTGCTGCCCGAGGCGAACAATCTCGACGACGAAGGCTATGGCCAGCGCCGCATCCGCACCACGCTGGAGGGCGATCTCCAGCGCGCGGCGGTCCGGGCGGTGCGCCGCGCCGGGCTTGGGCGCACCCAGGCGGCTCTGGTCGCGATGCGGCTCGACGGCCGGGTGGTGGCGATGGTCGGCGGCCGCGATTATGCGCAAAGCGTGTTCAACCGCGCCACCCAGGCGCGCCGCCAGCCGGGCTCGGCGTTCAAGGTCTTCGTCTTCCTCGCCGCCTTCCGCGCCGGCTTCACTCCGGACACGATGGTCAACGACGCGCCGATCCGGCTCGGCGACTGGCGGCCGCGCAATTACGGCGATGCCTATCGCGGCGCCGTCCCGTTGCGCGACGCGGTCGCCTTTTCGAGCAATTCGGTGGCGGTGCAGCTGTCCGAGCGGGTCGGCCGCGACAATGTCATCCGCGCCGCCCGCGACCTCGGCATCACCACGCCGCTGCAGCCCGCGCCGAGCCTGCCGCTCGGCGTCAACGGCGTCTCCTTGCTCGAGCTGACCTCGGCTTATGCCGGCATCGCTTCCGGCCGCTTCCCCATACGCGCTTATGGCATACCGGGCGACGCGCCGTCCGAATCCGCGCTGCGCCGCGATCCCGCCATGCGCTACATGCGCGAGGTGCTTTATGGTGTCGTCCAGCACGGCACCGGCCGGGCGGCCAACCTTTCGGTGCCGACCTTCGGCAAGACCGGCACCACGTCGGATTATCGCGACGCCGTCTTCGTCGGCTTCGCGGGCGACCTCGTCGTCGGCGTCTGGATCGGCAATGACGACAACAGCCCGCTGCCCGGCACGTCCGGAGGCGGCGCGCCGGCCCGGATCTGGCGCGCCTTCATGGCCGAGGCGCTCGGCGCCCGCCCGGCCGCCGCCGCGCCGGTGCCTCTGTCGCGGGCCGACCGCGGCGACGAGAACATCATCGCCCCCGGCAACGGCGTCGAACCGCCGCCCGCCGACACGCCGCCCGTCCCCGACGAGCCCCTGCCGCCGGCCAACGCCGTCACCCTGCCCGCCCCGCCCCGCGTCGAGCCGCTGACGCCGGAGCAATGATCCTCGGGAATCGTCATTCCAGCGAAAGCTGGAATCCCACTTCTTCAAGCGCCGAAAGAAAAGAGATTCCAGCTTTCGCTGGTATGACTGGGCTCCTGCGGGTCTCTCGGTAACCGTCCCTAACCGGCTGTTCACCAAGCTGGCCTAAGTCGCTGACTTGGAAAGAGAGTCGCTTGAAAGAACATATCTCCCAACTTCAGCGCAGAGCGCGGCTGGGGCGCAGCATCGGCCTTTGCGCGCTGCTCGCCATCGGCCTGATGTTCGGCGCGATCATCGTCAACGCCTTTCGGGCGACGGCGGAGCGGCGGCAGGCGGAGGCGCTGCAGGTCCACACGCTGGACCTGCTGATGACGACCGCCCGGCTCGAAACCGCCGTCAACGAGACTTTGCGCGGCGAGCGCGGCTATCTGATCACCGGCGATCGCGAATTCCTCCAGCCCTATTTCGAAGGCCGCGCCCGTAGCGTCCAGCTGTTGCGCGCGCTGCTGCGCGCCACCCGGGACAATGTCTGGCAGCAGGGCAATCTGCTCGCGGCCGAGCGGCGCCTGCGCGCCTATGTCGGCACCGTCGACCGGCTGGTGGCGCTCGAGACGGCCGGCCGCCGCGCCGAGGCGGTCGCCGCCGTCCGCGCCGGCGCGGGCCGCAGCCAGCTCATCGCCTTCCTCGCCTCACTCGGCCGGGCCCAGGCCGAGGAACGGCGCCTGCTCGCGCTGCGCGCCGCCGCCGCCGATGCCGCCGATTTGCGCGATACCCGCTACAATTACATCATCGCCGTTCTCGGCGTCCTGATGTTCGCTTTCCTGGCCGCGGCGGTGATGGGCGCGGCGCGGGCGCATCGGCGCACGCTCGAACTGACCGAGGAACTGCGCCACCTCGCCACCACCGACGCGCTGACCGGCCTGCCCAATCGCCGCCACCTGATGGCCGCGATGGAAACCGAGGTGCGCCGCGCGAACCGCGCCGGCCGGCCGCTGTCGCTGGCCCTGCTCGACGTCGACCGCTTCAAGGCGATCAACGACACGCACGGCCATCCCGTCGGCGACGAAGTGCTGCGCGTGGTGGCCGAGGAATTGCTCAAGGTGACTCGCGGCGGCGACCTGCTCGGCCGCTTCGGCGGCGAGGAATTCGCGATCATCATGCCCGAAACCGATATCGATCAGGCGCATATGGCCTGCGAGCGGCTGCGCCAGGCGATCGCCAGGCGGGTCCTGCATTATCCGAACGGCACGTCGGGCCGGGTCACCGTTTCGAGCGGCGTCGCGGTGCTGGCCGGCGGCGAAGGCTGCGACCATCTCGTCTCGCGCGCCGATCGGGCGCTCTACCAGGCCAAAGCGGGCGGCCGCAACCTGGTCAGGCTCGCCGCCTGACCGAATGAAGGCCTAGCCGAACCGATTGGTGCCGCGCGCGCCGGTCATCGCGTGCCGCGACGCGAGTCGCGTCGAACGCTGGCGGATCGTGTCGAGGAACAGCCATTCGGCGGTGGCGCGTCCGGGCGTCAGCGCGAGCGTGGCATAGCCGCGCTGGTGCAGGTTCGCCCATTTGAGCTGCGGGTTCCTGGCGATTGTCGCGCGCACCATCTCGGCCGGCGCGACTGCGGGGAAGTCGCTCTCATTGCCGGGTGAGGTCACGCTCGTCCCGGCAATCTCGATGCCCGCGGCATGGCCGTCCAGATCGAGGTCGAACGCCCAGGCATTGTGACTGTCGCCCGAGAGGATGACCAGGTTCGCATCCGCGTCGAGCGCGGACCGGAGCAGCCGCCGCCGCGCCTGCGGATAGCCGTCCCATGTGTCATGGTTGAACGGCAGGCCCGCGCGGCCGGCGTCGACGGCGTTGGCGACGAAGGCACGGAAGCCGTTCGTCGCGTCTGGCCCCAGCCAGGCTCCGGCCTCGGGCGGCGCGGCGAGCGTCCCCATGATCACCTGCTGCGCGATCACCTGCCACTTCGCGCGGCGGCCCACCGAGCGCCTCAGGCCATCGGCCAGCCACGCCTCCTGCCGCGGGCCCATCAGGGTGCGGGCCGGATCCTGCCACGGGCCGTCGCGGAACGCGGCGAGCGCGGCGGCGCGGTCCGGCTGGTTGTTCAATATCTCGCGCAGATAGCCGGAGCGGCTGCGCGCGATCAGCCGCGTTTCCGGCCGGAACAGCGTGGCGAGATCGCCGATCTCATAATCTTCCCAGGGATCGTCCGAAACCGGCATCCATTCGCGATAGGCGCGCACCGAAGCCGCCTTGCGGTCCGCCCAGTCGCCCTCGGTCGCTTGCTGATGGTTCTGAGCGCCATTCTCCCAAGCGTCGTTGGCGCTCTCATGATCGTCCCACATGGCGATCATCGGAAAGAGCCGATGCAGGCGCCGCAGGTCCGGATCGGCACGATAAGCGGCGAAGCGCAGACGATAATCGGCGAGGCGGATAATCTCGCTTGCCGGCTCGACGATCCGACCGGGCGCGACCTCCGTCGCCGCCGGGTAACGGCCCCTTTGATATTCGTAGAGATAGTCGCCGACATGGACGACCAGATCGATGTCCCGGCGCGCCGCGGCATGGCCGTAGGCGTTGAACCAGCCGAAGCCGAGGTTGGCGCAGGAGAAAAGGCCGATGGTGAATCGCGCGACCCGCCCCGCGGGCAGGGTCCGAGTCCGCCCGACCGGGGACCAGGCGCCGGCGGCGTCGCGAAAGCGATAGAAATACCAGCGCCCGGGCGCGAGGCCCGTCGCGACCGGCTTCACGCAATGATCATGCTCCTCCTCGGCGGTGACGACACCGTCGGCGGCGATCCGCGCGAAATCGGCGGAGGCTGACACCTGCCAGCTCAGCCGCCCCGATTGGCCCGCGCCCGGCACGTAACGCGTCCACAGCATCACGCTATGCTGGTGCGGCTCGCCGCTCGCGACGTCGTGCGTGAAGCCGCGCTGGCCGAAGACCTGCGCCGCCCCCGGCACCGCCAGCGCGCCGAGCCCGAGCGTGCCCGCCTTCAGCAGCAGGCGACGGTCGATCGAGAGGGTCATGCGGGTCTCCCGGGGACAGTTACTCGTAACTGTCCCCACCTGGCGCCGAATGGGGACAGTTACGAGTAACTGTCCCCCTTTTGATCAGAAGCGCACGCTCGCCGTCACGCCGTAGAGCCGGGGCTCGCCCGAGATAAAGGTCGGGAAGCCGACCGCGTCGCCGGTATTGCCCGCATCCTTGATATATTCCTCGTCGAAGACGTTGTTGACGAAGGCCTCGATCGTGAAGCGGTCGCTGAACGTGTAGCCGAGCCGCGCATTCGCGAGGACGTAGCCGTCCTGGACCTCATCCTGGATGTTGTCCGGGACGAGCGCGTTGGGCGGCTGCTGCAAGGCGGTGCGGTCGTTGTCGTCGTCGAAGAAGACGCGCGACTGATAGGTCAGGCTCGGCGTGAAGGAGAGCCGGCCGGGGCCGATGTCGACGCCGAACCGGCCGCCCAGAGAGATGCTGTGATCGGGCGACAGGCGGAAGCGGTTGCCGTCGCGCACGCCGGTGTCGAAGCGGCTGTGGTTGAAGGCGTAGGTCGCGAAGATCGTCGCATTGGGATGCGCGCGCCAGCGCATCTGCGCCTCGAAGCCATAAGCGGTCGCCTTGCCCGCATTGGTGGTGACGAACAGCACGCCCTGCTGCTCGATCGTCTGGAAATTGTTGTAGCGATAATAGAATAGGTTGGCGTCGAGGAACAGGTTGCGCCCGAGCGACGAAGTGCGCGCGCCGAGCTCGAAGCTGTCGACCGTCTCGGCGTCGAGCTGGTTGAAGCGGGCCGCGCCGAACGGCGTCGCCGGCGTCGTCGCCGACAAGATCTCCGGCCGCCGCCCGCGCGAATAGGTCGCGTAGATCGAGCTGTCGCGGTTGGGCGCGTAGCGCGCGGTGAGCCGCCAGGTGAAGCCGCCGTCGCTGAGGTCCTGGGAGATCGTATCGCCATTGTTGTTGGTCGGCTGGAAGCCGAGGCCGAACAGGGGCACCGGATACATGGCAGACGGCGGGATGGTCGCCGCGCCCGGCGCCGCCAGAGCGGTGATGAGGCCGGTGCGGATCGGCTCGGGCTGGCCGAGCGCGCCGATGAAGCCGCCCAGGATCGAGCGGCCGTTCAAGACCGCCGAGCTGATCGCGCTCTCCTTCTCGTCATGGCTGTAGCGCGCGCCGATGCCGATCTCGAACCGCTCGGAGACGCGGAAGGTGACGTCGGCGAAGATGTCGAAAGCCTCGGTCTGCGCGAAGTTGGTCGCGGTCTCGAGATGGCCGGGCTTGAGGTTGGCCGCGATCGCCTGGGCGAGCGGCCCAGGCAGCGCATAGCCGCGCGAGGCGGCGACGCCCTGCAACAAGGCGCCGGTAAAGGCGGTATTGCCGAAGATCGCGGCCGGCGCCGGATCGGTCGCCGGCCGGTTCGGGATCAGGCCGCCGCCGTTGAGCGCGCCGGCAAGACGCGCCAGCAGCACGCGCTCGTCGAACTGGGCGGGCGTGCGCTGCGACCCCTCCTCGTTGAAATAAGCGACGCCGAGGAACGCGGTGACCGGCCCGTCATTGTCGTAGGTCAGCCGCAATTCCTGGCTGAACTGCTCGCCCTGGGCGCCCTCCGCCGCGGTCAAAGCCGGCAGCGAGATGCCGTCCGCGTCGAAGATTTCGAGGCTGTCGAACTCGCGATAGGCGGTGATCGAATTGAGCGTGAAGCTGTCGGACAATTCGGCGCGGACGAGGCCGGTGACGCCCCAGACCTCGCGGTCGAGGCCCAAGGGCCGGCCGCCCTCGAAGCCGGCGCCCGGCGCCAAAGCCGCGCCGGTCCAGGGATCGCTGGTGCCGAGCACGGCGCCGGTCGCGGGATCGGTCGGCCGGAAGCTCAGCGACTTGAACGAGGTCCCGGCCGGATGGTCCTCCTGATAATTGGCGAAGACGTCGATGCCGACCCGGTCGGAGGCCGCGATATGGAGGGTGCCGCGGATGGCGCCGGTATCGACCGAGTTGAAATCCTCGCCGCCGAGCAGATTGGGGATGAAGCCGTCGCGGTTGCGGTAGCGGCCCGAGACGCGGAAGGCGGCGCTCTCGCCGAGCGGCACGTTCAGCATTCCTTCCAGCGACCAATAATCGAGATTGCCGTAGCCCGCCTCGAAGAAGCCGGCGAAGCCGCGCGGGTCGGCGCGGTTCTGGATGATGTTGACCGCGCCGATCAGGGCGCCGCGCCCGTAGAGGGTCGATTGCGGTCCGCGCGCGATCTCGACCCGCTCGACGTCGAACAATTCGACATAGGAGCCGCGCGACTTGGAGATGGAGACGCCGTCCTGATAGACCGAGACCCGCGCTTCGTTGAACGCGGTGCCGCTGTCCGAGGTGATGCCGCGCATCACGAAGCCGGGATTGTTGGGCGACTGATTCTGCACCTCGAAGCCGGGCACGAAGCGCGACAGATCCTCGAAATCGTTGAGCCCGAGATCGTCGAGGAACTCGCCATTATAGGCGGTCAGCGCCATCGGCACCTCGCTGATCCTTTGCGAGCGCAATTGGGCGGTGACGACGATCTCATTCTCGTCCCGGACATCCTCGGCGCTCACCGTGGTCACCGGGGTTTGGGAGGCAATATCGGGACGCGCAATTCGCTCCTGCGCGAAGGCGGGGCTCGCGGCGGCAAAAGCGAAAAGGCTGGCGGCGGACAGCATGGCTGCGCGATTCATTGATGGTCTCCCCTCGGTCCCGGCGTCATCCTTTATCGGTGACGCTCTCGTGACGGCGCTTCCCCGGCGCCTGCTGACATCGTGGACAATAGCGGCGCTTTGGCAAGCGGATATTGCAAGGCGCGTCTTGCCAGGGACGCCTTCTCCGTCACGAGCCAACAATTCCGTTCAATTCGAATATCATATCGTGGAATCGACTTGACGGCATTCGGGGCGGTTGCCTAGCTTCGCCTGAACGCAGCAGGGGGATCTGATCGTGGGCATCCAGCACGTCGCCAACGGCGTCTTCGAGCAGCGCGGCGATGTCGATTGGTTCCGGATGCGGCTCGTCGCCGGCCAGACCTACCAGATCAGGGGTCCCGACCTCGCCCTGCTCGGCGTCATCCTGCCCAGCGGGGACGTGATGACCTTCCCCTTCGCCTATGGCAACGCGATCAACTTCGTGGCGCCGGTCAGCGGGGATTATTTCCTGTCCGCGACTTCGCTCGGGGTCACGGGCTTCTATTCGCTCACCGTCACGGACGTAGTCGATATCATCCCGGCCACCGCGGATACGCAACGCAGCCTTGCGGTCAACGGCAGCGTGACGATCACCGCGGCCGAAAATCCCGCCAGCTCCTTCCTGAATGACGATTGGTTCGCGATCGACGTCGTCGCGGGCCAGAGCTATCTTCTTGCCACCGCCGCGTTCAGCGGCCGGGTCTATTTCGCCAATGCCGACGGCGATGTCCTGGCCATCGAGGGCTTTCTCGGCCAGGGCGGCAGGCAGGCCCATTTCACAGCGACCGAAACCGGCCGGATCTATGCCGGAATCAGCTCCTCCGGCGGCAGCGGCTACACGCTGACGCTGACCGCCGTTGCCGACGATCACGGCGAAACCCCCGCCAGCGCCGGCAGCCTGACGGTCGGCAGCACCGTCAACGGCCTGTGGGAAACGCCCGGCGACGACGACGCTTATGCTATCGCCCTCACCGCCGGCTCGTCCTACCGGTTCACCGTCGCCAGTCCGGGCGTGCAAAGCTCGATCCGGATCTTCGATGCGGCGGGAACCCTGGTCTGGACCAGCCAGGATCAGGCGCGTCCGGACCTGACGACCTTCTCGCCGGACGCGGACGGAACTTATTACGTCGTCGCCGGCACCAGGGAGTCGAATTCGAATCCGACCGGCCAGGCGAATTATACGCTGACCGCGGACCTTCTCGCCAGCGATCTGACCGACAATGTCCTGACGACCGGTCTGCTCGCGGTCGGCGGAGAAGTGAGCAGCGTCTTCGAAACGCCCGGCGACCACGACTGGGTCAGGATCGAGCTCGTCGGGGGCCAATCCTATCTCTTCACCATGGAGGCGCAGAACTGGCAGGATTCCGGAATGGCGCTGTACGATGCGCAGGGCGAGCTGGTGCGCAAGGCGGGCACCACCTACTTCGGCTCGCAGCTTCATCACACCGCGGAAACGACCGGCACTTATTATGTCGCCGCGATCGCCGGGCAGCAGCCGGGCAATTACACTTTGTTCGCCGAGGCGGTCGAGGACGATTATGCCGACAATGCCTCCACCACCGGCGTGGCGGTCGCGAACGGCTTGTTCAGCGGCGTGTTCGAGGTGACCAACGACGTCGACTGGTTCGCGGTCGAGCTTGTCCAGGGCCGGACCTATTCGGTGGACGGGGCCGAGGTCTACGATGCCGCCGGCACCCTGCTGACCATGTCAAATTGGGGCGATGCCAGCTTCACCGCGGCCGCCACCGGCATCTATTATCTCGCGGTCAGCGGTTTCGAGGGCGAATATGAATATGGGATCGTCCAGATCTTCGACGACAATCTCGAAAGCGCAGCGACCACGGGCGTGGTCCGTCAGGAGATCGACGGCACCGGCAATGCCGACATGTTCGTCAGCACCGAACGGTACGAATTTTTCGACGGGCTCGGCGGCGACGATCTGTTCGTCGCCGGGAGCGGTTACGACTTTTTCCTGGGCGGTTCGGGCATCGACACGTTAAGCTATGCCAATGCGGGCGCCGGGGTGGAAATCAGTATGCTGCTCGGCCGCGGCCAGCGCGGCGCCGGACAGCCCTATGACGTCTTCTCCGGCATTGAGAATGTCGTCGGATCGGCCTTCAACGATATCGTCGTCGGCAACGGCGCGGCCAATCTGCTGGACGGCGGCGGCGGCGCGGACGACCTGTCGGGCGGCGGCGGCGGCGACACCTATCTCGTCGACAACGGATCGGACATCGTCCGCGAGCTTGCCGGCGCGGGCGCGGATCTCGTCTACACCTCGGTGAGCTACGTGCTCCCCTCCAACCAGGAGATCGAGACGCTCTCCACCCGGTCCCATGCCGGGACGGACGACCTGTTCCTCACCGGCAACCAGTATAACAACACCCTGATCGGCAATGCGGGCGACAATCTGCTCAACGGCGTCGACGGCGCCGACGTGATGTACGGCCTCGCCGGCGACGACACCTACGTGATCGACAATGTCGGCGATCTGGTGGTCGACGGCTTCGGCCAGGGCAACGATCTGGTCCTCACCTATCTCAGCCACACGCTGACCAACGGCAACGAGATCGAGACGCTGTCGACGGTGTTCCACCAGGGCACGACCGCGATCAATCTTGGCGGCAGCGACTACGACAACACGCTGATCGGCAATTACGGCGCCAATTACCTCAACGGCAATGGCGGCGCCGACACGATGATCGGCCTCAACGGCGATGACACCTATGTCGCCGACAATGCCGGCGACCAGGTCGTGGAGGCCGCGGGCGGCGGGGCCGACGTGCTGTTCACGTTCGTCGGCTACGCGCTGGCGGCGGGGCAGGAGGTCGAGGCGATCTCGACCGCCGTCCAGGGCGGCACCGCCGCGATCAACCTCGCCGGCAACGAATATGGCCAGATCGTCGTCGGCAATGCGGGGACGAACCTGATCGACGGCAAAGGCGGCAGCGACAGCCTCTACGGCCTTGGCGGCGCCGACACATTCGCCTTCACCACCGCATTGGGCGCCGGCAATGCCGACACCATCGCCGACTTCGTCGCGGGGACCGACAAGATCGGCCTCGACGATGCCATCTTCACCGCGATCGGCGGTGCCTTGGGCGCCAATGCCTTCGTCGTCGGCACCGCGGCCGCGGATGCCGACGACCGCATCGTCTACAACCAGGCTACCGGCCAGCTCTTCTACGACGCCGACGGCAATGGCGGCGGCGCGGCGGTGCTGTTCGCCACGCTCCAGGGCGCGCCGGTGCTTGCGGCGAGCGACTTCCTGCTGATCTGACCGGTTCGCGCTCGCCGCCGGCCTTCGCGGCGATCCGGGGACGCCGGATCGCTTGCGCTTGCCGCCGGTCTCAATTAGCGTCCGGGAAAATCGTTACGCGACGTGGGCTTACTGGGGGGAAAGTCACCGAATATGGCCGTTGCTATGGCATTCCGGCGGATGCGGACCGGTCTTTCCGGCGGGGATGAGTCGCGCTTCTCCGGCAACGCGGCCGCGGCGGGTCTCGACGGCCATGTCGTCGCGTCGCGCTTGCTCCCGCAGGCGAGCCCCCATGGCGGCTTGCCCTGGCCCGAGGGCGTCTCCCCGCCGCCGAGCATCATTCCATCGCCGGGGGCGCCGCCGCCGACCGCCAACGCCACCCAGACGACCAATGTCGGCTACGGCACGACCTACACGCTCGCGGCCGGCACCTATCTCTACGCCACCCAGATGCTGAGCCAATTGCTCAGCGACAACGGCGTCGGCGGCACCCTGGTCAACCAGGGCACGATCTGGGACGATTCGGTCATCTTCACCCACGGTGTGCGCGTTGCCGTCGACGTGTCGGTGATCGACAATCGCGGGCTGATCGTCGTCATCCTGGACCCGCATTCGCCAAATACCCAGACCGGCCAGCAGGACATGCGCGCGGTCATCAGCGAGAAGATCGTCAACAGCGGCCAGATCTTCGCGCTCGCCAGCAATGGCGACGCCACCGCGATCTTCATGGGCAACAATTCGGGCGAGTCGCTGACCAATAGCGGCTTGATCGCGGCGCGGTCGGAAATCGGCGTCGCCAAGGGGGTCCAGATCAATTCCTGGCTGGTCAACGCGGCCGGCGGCCGCATCCTCGCCGAAGGGGCGGAGGCGGTCGCGGTCTACTTCAAGAACGGCGTCGTCCCCTATCTCCCCGCTCCCGGAGGCAATGGCTACGTCTCCATGGACCTCATCAACAATGCCGGCCTGATCGAGGCGGTGTCGCTCGACCCCACAATCGGGTCGGTCGCGATCGTGCTTGCCCATTCGGGGCCATTGCCCGGAGGTACCGCCGACTTCCGCGACATCGCGATCGTCGTCAACAGCGGCACGATCCGCGGCGATTATTCGATCATCTGCGATCCCTACGCGGTTTCGACCACCGTGGCTCGGCCCCCGGAGATCATCCGCAACCTCGCCGGCGGCCTCATCGAGGGCATCATGCTGCTCGATCGCGGCGAGGACGTCATCGAAAATGCCGGCATCATCCGCGGCTACGTCTCGATGGGCGAGAGCGCCGACCGGGTCGACACCAGCATCGGCATCATCGAGGGGATCGTCGACCTCGGCTGGGGCAATGATCAATATCTCGGCTCGGCCGGAGTCGACCTCGCGGCGGGCGACAATGGCGACGACGTCCTGCAGGGCAATGGTGGCAACGACCTTTTGTCCGGCGGCGGCAATAACGACGTGCTGATCGGCAATGCCGGCAATGACGGCCTGTTCGGCGACCATGGCAACGACCGGATCGTGACCCAAAGCGGCGATTTCGTGTGGGGCGGCTTCGGCGACGACCGGATCGAGCTCGGCGACTATACGTTCGAGTTCGTCTCGGGAAACGAGGGCTTCGACACTTTGGTGCTTCCGGACGGCGCGCGGCTGCTCGATCTCTCGCTGGCGCTGGCCGAGGGCGCCCTCGACGGCCTGGAGCGGATCGTCCTCGGCGGCGGCAAGGAGCTCGTCGTGCGCGCCGCCGACGTCCCGCTGATCAGCGGCGGCGGCCACGCTTTGTGGCTCGACGGCGGCGCGACCGACCGCGTCGACCTGGTCGGCGCCTGGGTCGCCGGAGCGATCGCGACGCTCGAGGGCGTCTCCTATCGCCGCTACGACCTCGACGGACAAAGCGTCTATGTCGCCACCGCCGCGACCGCGTCGGTCCAAGCGGCGGCGCCGGCCGGCGCGGCAGGGCTCGATCCGTTCGCGGGGGGCGAGCTGGCGCCGGTGCCCGGCGAGGAAAGCGGCATGACCGCGCAGCCGCTCGACACCTTCTTCTACGGCTATCGCCTGACCGAATCGGTGGCCTGCAACCCGGAGGAGCTGTGGTGGAATGAGGGCATCGAGCCGGTCATAAAGCTGTTCGACAACACCTTCACGGTGGCCCTCACCAATTACGGCACGATCGCCTCGGTCTCAGGCTTCAACTATCCCCAGACCCGCGCGGTGCAGGGCAGGATCGGCGGCGGCACGGTCTTCAATTACGGCACGCTCGCGGCGATCAACGAGTGGGACGACGGCCTGCCCAAGACGCCCTTCGACGAGGATTATTTCGGGTTCATCAACGCCACCCATCAGCTCGCCACGATCGTCAATCATGGCGAGATGATCGCCGATTCGGTGCATGGCAAAGCCACCGCCGCCTTGTTTCCAGGGTCGCTGACCAACGAGGGGCTGATCTTCGCCCGCTCGGAGAAGGGCTATGCGATCGGCGTCGACGAGCCGGGGATTCTGGTCAATCGCGGCACGATCAGCGCGGAGGGCGGCCTCGAGGCGGTCGGCGTCCACTATCGCGGCGACCACGGCTCCAATGAGGGGCGCATCGAAGCGGCGATGACCGGCGCTGCCGGTGAATCGATCGGCGTCCGGATCTGGATGTTCGGCTTCGACCCGCAAAGCCTGTACACTTATTCCAACGCCGGCGAGATCGTCGCCGACATCGCGCTCCAGTTCAGCCTCTCCGAACAGCTCGGCTTCAACCGGTTCAACCTCACCAACACCGGCACCATGGTCGGCCGGCTCGAGCTTGGCCGGGGCGGCGACCGGGTGGACAATCGCGGCACGATCGCCGGCGCGGTCCTTCTCAACGACGGCGACGATCTGTTCGACGGCAGCAGCGGCATCCAGAGCGGCCTGATCGACGGCGGCCTCGGCAACGACACTCTGACCGGCGGCGCCGGCGCGGACATTCTGAAAGGAGGCCTCGGCGCCGACATCCTCGACGGCAAAGGCGGCGCCGATCTTTTCCTCTATCAGGCGGCGGCCGACTCCACCGCGGCATCGATGGACCGGATCCGCGCCTTCCAGTCCGGCCTCGACAGGATCGATCTCGTTGCGCTCGCACCCTCTTCGGTGAGCTGGGCGGAGGCTGCCGACGCCGACGGGCTCTACAGCCTGGTCAGCATCGCCACCGCCGGCGGGACGATGACGATCCGCGTCGACGGCCACGTCGCGATGTCCGATTTCATCATCGCGCCACCGCTCAACCTGGTCGGCACGGCGGGCGGCGACACCCTGACCGGCGGCGCCGGCGACGACATGCTCGACGGCGCCGGCGGCGCCGACACTTTGTCCGGCGGTCGCGGCAATGATATCTATATCGTCGACAACGCATCGGACCTCATCCACGAGCTGGCGGGCGAGGGATCGGACCTGATCTATACGTCGGTGAGCTACGCGCTCGGCACCGGCGAGGAGGTCGAGGCCCTCTCGACCCGCGTGCATGGCGGCACCGAGGCGATCTATCTGATCGGCAATGGGTTTGCGCAAACCATCGTCGGCAATGCCGGCGCCAATCTGATCGACGGCCGCGGCGGCGCGGACGTGATGGCGGGCCTTGCCGGCGACGACAGCTATGTGGTCGACAATGCGCTCGACCAGATCCTGGAGGGGATCGGCCAGGGCAATGATTCGATCATCACCTCGGTCAGCTACGTGCTCTCCTCCAACCAGGAGATCGAGACGCTCACCACCCAGACCCATGCGGGGACGGACGACCTGTTCCTCACCGGCAATCAATATAACAACACGTTGATCGGAAATGCCGGCGACAACATCATCAACGGCGTCGGCGGCGCCGACGTGATGTACGGCCTCGACGGCGACGACACTTATGCGATCGACGATCTCGGCGATCTGGTCATCGACCTCGAGAATCAGGGCAACGACCTGGTCCTCACCTATCTCAGCCACACGCTTTCGAACGGCAACCAGATCGAGACTTTGTCGACCGTGTTCCACCAGGGCACGGACGCGATCAACCTCGGCGGCAACGACTATAACAACACTTTGATCGGCAATTACGGCGCCAATTATCTCAACGGCAATGGCGGCGCCGACGTGATGATCGGGCTCAACGGCAACGACACTTATGTCGCCGACAATGCCGCCGACCTAGTACAGGAGGTGGCCGGCGGCGGCGCCGACCTTCTCTACAGCTTCGTCAGCTACACGCTGGCGGCCGGGCAGGAGGTCGAGACAATATCGACCGCGGTCCAGGGCGGCACCACCACGATCAACCTCACCGGCAACGAGTTCGCCCAGACCATCGTCGGCAATGCCGGCGCGAACCTGATCGACGGCAAAGGCGGCAGCGACGTGCTGTACGGCCTCGGCGGCGCCGATACGTTCGCGTTCACCACAGCGCTCGGCGCGGGCAATGTCGATACGCTCGCCGACTTCGCCGCGGGCACCGACAAGATCGGACTCGACGACGCCATCTTCACGGCGATCGGCGCCACGCTCAATGCCAGCGCCTTCGTGATCGGCACGGCGGCCGGGGACGCCGACGACCGCATCGTCTACAACAGCACGACCGGCGCTCTCTTTTACGATGCCGACGGCTCGGGCGCCGGCGCCGCGGTCCAGTTCGCGACCCTGGCCCCTGGCCTGGCGCTGACCGCCGGCGACTTCGCGGTGATCTAGGGAGTCCTTTCCCTTTAGGATCAATCCCTTGAGATCGATCGCGAGACGCGCTAAGCGATCGCCGACCCGCTCCGTCGCCAAGGGGATTCGTGCCCAGTCTTTTCACCCTCCCCGGGCCCCGGCCCGGGCCCGACAACGTCATGGCGCAGCAAGTGCTGGAGCATGGCTTTCACCATGTCGTGCCGCACGACGCGGCCGTCTACGCCTCGCTCTTCCGCGTCTTCTGGTCGGATCACAACGAAATCGATTTCACCAATGACGGCGTGATCTGGAACATCACGTCGGGCAATGTCGGCGCCTGCGTCGTCGGCTTCTACATTTGGGAGTTCGTCAACACCGGCACGATCGTCTCCGAGGCGACCGCCGGCAACGCTTATGGGGCCAGCGTCCTGGGCGGCGGCTATTATTTCATGAACAGCGGCTCGATCTATGCGATCGCCAACGGCAATGCGACCGCGGTCGAGCATTGGGGACCCGGCGTCTTCGTCGTCAATTCGGGCCTGGTCGTGGCCTATGCGCCGAGCGCCACCCCGCCCGGCCCCAATGGCGGCGGCGTCGGCAGCGCGATCGGCTTCTCCCTGGTCAACGGCGGCGATTTCAGGAACGAAAGCAGCGCGGCTGTGCTTGCCGAGGGCGTGCATGCCACCGCCGTGCTGATGGCACGCGGCTCGATCGCCAATTACGGACGCCTCGAGGCGGTCTCGCTGACCGCCGGCGAGCCCGCTTATGGGGTGCGCGCCGGCGGCTTCGACTTCACGGTCAACACCCTGGTCAATCATGGCCTGATCAAGGCCGATATCGCCTGGTCGAGCTACGAGGCGCATCCACTCTACGGCCCCCGCTCGATCGACCAGCTCTACAACATGGAGAGCGGCCGGATCCTCGGCGACATCGAGACCGGACGCGGCGCCGACCAGCTCGTCAACCTCGGCAGGATCGAAGGGAATGTCCGCCTCGGCGACGGCAACGACCTGTTCGACGCCTCGCTCGGCACCCTGGTCGGCTTCACCGATCTCGGTTGGGACGACGACGTCTTCCAGGGATCGGCGGCGGGCGACGTCGCCCGCGGCAACCGCGGCGCCGACATGCTCATCGGCGCCGGCGGCCACGATCTTCTGCTCGGCGGCACCGGCCACGACATGCTCGCCGGCGGCGACGGCAATGACGCCCTCTACGGCGAATCCGGCAACGACGTCCTGACCACCGCGGGCGGCGACCGCGCCTTTGGCGGCGACGGCGACGACCTCCTTGCGGCCGGCGACCTGCGCTTCGCATTGCTCTCGGGCGGCGCCGGCACCGACACGCTTCGCCTCGACGTGGCGGGGATCCACTTCGATCTGGGCGCGGCGATCGCCACCGGCCGGCTCCAGTCGATCGAGCGGGTCGCGCTCCAGGACAGCCAGCACATTGCCGTCCGCGCCGGGGACGCCGGTGCTTTGGGAAGCACGAGCCTCGCCATCGCCGGCGGCGGCGCCAATCTGGTGAACCTCGTCGGCGCCTGGGTCGAAGGGCCGGCCAGCGTCCGCCACGGCGCCGTCTATCGCAGCTTCCTGCTCGGCGGCGAGACCGTCTTCGTCCAGATGGGCCTCCCAGTTCTGGCCGGCGCGCTCCTGCCCGGCTTCGCCGGCCTCGATGCGATCGAAAGCGGCCCCGCCGCGCCGGCCGCGGGCAGCATCGCCGGCGGCGACCTGTCCAGCCCGATCCTCACCATTTCCTGGCGCTATCTGCAGGACGGAACGACCGTCATCGACGCGGACGAAACCTGGCAGTCGGTCGACGCGCCCGTCCTCAGCGCGGAATCGTCTTTGGCGGTCCTCGAAAATCACGGGGTGATCAGCGCGTCCACGAACAGCAACATCGTCTATGCCATCCAGGGCCAGTATCTCGATCGCACCCTCAACACCGGCACGATCCGCGCCACCGCGACCGGCACGGCCTATGCCACGGCGCTCGATCCCGCCACGCGCGGCAAGCTCGAAAATTTCGGGCGGATCGAGGCGAGCACGGTCGCCGGAACGGCGAAGGGCGCGACCGCGGCCTGGGACAGCGACGCCGCCGTTCTGCTCAACTATGGCGCGATCGTCGCGCAGTCCTCCATCGGCGCCGCGATCGGCGCCGAGATCACCAGGGTCTACCTCTTCCAGCGCGACCCGGCCGGGGCGAATTTCGGCCTGATCGACGCCATTGGCGGCACCGGCACGACCGGCCTCAAGCTCCTCGGCGGCGGCCTGTTCGTCAACGAAGGAACCATCTCGGCGCGGATTGCGCCGGGGTCGGGTGCGCAGGAGGCGCTCGGCGTCCTGCTCTACAATAACGGCTTCAACGTCAGCCGGCTCGACAATCGCGGCACGATCAGCGGGACGGTGGCGATCCGCGGCGAAGGCGCGATCGAGGAGGTCGTCAATAGCGGCCTCATCATCGGCGACGTCCTGTTCAACGCCGGCGACGACCTGCTCGACAATCGCGGCGAGATTCGCGGCGCGGTCGGCCTTGGCGCCGGCAACGACCTCTTCGATTCGGCGGCCGGCATAGTGCAGGGCGCGGTTTCGGGCGGCGACGGCGCGGACGTGCTGATCGGCACCGCCGCTGCCGATACGCTTGGCGGAGAGGCGGGCGACGACGTCATTCGCGGCGGCGGCGGCGCCGACCAGCTGAGCGGCGGCGCCGGGCGCGACGTCTTCGTCTATACGAATGTCGGCCAGTCGACCGCCTCGGCCTATGACACGATCGCCGATTTCGTCAGCGGCACGGACCGCATCGACCTGAGCGCTCTTGCCGTCCAGTTCTTCACGATCGAGGCCAATGGCGGCTTCTCGGTGCTGACCGCGATCACCGCGGCGGGCACGCTCACCTTGAGGGTGGGCGGCGCGCTGGCGGCGGCGGACCTCGTCCTCGCCCACGCGCCGACCGTCAACGGCACGGCGGGGGCCGATGTGCTGGTCGCCACCGCGGCGGGGAGCCTGCTCGCCGGCGGCGGCGACAATGACGTGCTGATCGGCGGCGGCGGCAACGACCGGCTCGACGGCGGCGGCGGCTGGGACGTGCTGGTCGGGGGCGAGGGCGACGACGTCTACGTCGTGAACGGGACCAGCGACCTGGTTCGGGAGCTGGCCGGCCAAGGCACGGACCGGATCGAATATGACGAGGTTGCCGGAATCTATTATCTGCCCGACCATGTCGAGGATCTGGTGACGCTGCGGCAGTCGGTGATCCGCGGCAACGACCTCGACAACAGGATCACGGGCAGCGCCGAGGCCGACACGCTGGCGGGCGGGCGCGGCAGCGACGTGTTGATCGGCGGCGACGGCGACGACCGGCTCCAGGGCGATGGCGGCGCGGACCGGATGACCGGCGGCGCCGGCGCGGACCGCTTCGTCTTCATGCTGCTCGGCGACAGCGATGTCGGCGCCACCCGCCCGGACGGCCGCAAGTCGACGCCGGACCTGATCACCGATTTCGCCTCGGGCCAGGACCGGATCGACCTGAGCGAGATCGACGCAATTGCCGGGAGCCAGAGCAACGACGCCTTCACCTTCATCGGCGCGGGCGCCTTTTCGGGCCATGCCGGCGAATTGCGGATCGAAACGCGGGGCGACCATATTCACATTCTCGGCGACGTCGATGGCGACGGCGTCGCGGACCTGCATATCATGGCGATGGCGCCGTCCATTCAGGTCGTCGATTTCATCCTCTAGTGCGCCCGCTTTTCAGCGCGTCGCCGGAGGCAGCTGTCGGGCGCCGGCGACAAGCTTCTGCAGAAAGCGCGGCCGCGGCTCAGCCCGCGATGACGAAGAATTCCGACGCGGTGAGCGCCAGGCCGGTGCTCAAAGTGGCGAACTGGACTGCGGCGCCGGCGCCGTTGCCGTCGGCGTCGTAGAACAGGGCCCCGGTCGTATTATTGTAGATGATGCGGTCGTCGGCGTCCCCGGCGGCGGTGCCGACGACGAACGCCGAAGCGGACAGCTGGCCGAGGGCGAGATCGCCCGCCTGGAACAGGTTGATCGTGTCGTCGGCGACCGCATAATCGAGGATCTGGAAGGGCGCGTTGCCGCCGCCGGGCCCGCTGAGCGCGGCGCTGGTGGGCATGACGAACGTGTCCGCGCCGGCCCCGCCGCTGGCGGTCGCGCCCGGGGAGTCGAGCACGATCATATCGTTGCCCTGCCCGGCCTCCATAGTGCTGCCGCCGCGCAGATAGTCGTTGCCATTGCCGCCGACGAGGAAGAAATTGTGCTGCCCGGTGGCGCTGCGCGCCGCGTCGGACCGGTCGATATGGTCGTCCTGGGCGGTGCCGATGACGGAATAATTGGCCAGGTTCGCGCCGAACAGGGTCGCCCCGCCCGCCGTCTTCACACCCTGGCCGGGGGCGATGACCAGGCCGGTCGTCAGCGGCTGGAAATCGAGATAGCCGGTAACGACGCTGCTCGCATAATTGATCGGCAGCGGGGATGCGGGGAGATTGGCGCCGAAGAAGACCGGGGCGCCGTCGTTGATCACATAGCCGCCCGCGCCCTGGATCAGAGTATCGAGGTTGATGCCGCCAATCGTCGAGCCGCCGTAGAGCGCGAATGCCGCGCCGCTCAGGGTGATGGTCTGGCCGTTGGCCACGATCCGCTCGAACATGTCGATCGTCGAGCCGAATAACGGATTGCCCGAATGGACGATGACGGTGCGGGGATCGTCCAGATGGAAGCTCAGCCCGACCGAGGCCATGGCGGTGACGTCGATCGTGTCGAAGCCCATGCCCATGAAGTAGCGGTCGTTATTGCCGGTGGTGGTGATGTAGACGATGTCGTCGCCGCCTCCCAGGCTGGCCTGATCCTGGCCGATGCCCGAGCGCATGGCGTCGTTGCCGGTGCCGCCGACGAGGTTGACGGTGAAGGTGGTGACGGCGGTCGTGTCCATGAACACGGTTTCGGCGGTCTGCGGCCCGGCGCCGTCGCCGTCCGCCTTCAGCTGCAATCCGTTGACGAAGATGCCCGTGCCAAAGTTCGGCGCATTGTCGTCGTCGAGCGTGAAGCTGTAGGTGTGGCCGTCGACTCCGGGCTCGGTGCGGCCCGATCCCAGCTGGATCTCCTCGAAGCCGCTGAACAGGCTCGCCGTCGTGACCAGGCTGTCATTATCGAGCAGCAGGATGGTCTTGCCGGCCTTGCCGTGGATGTCGTCGCTATCGTGCAGGCCCTTGTCCGGTGTCTGGTTGTAGGTCTCGTTGTCGATGATCGAGGCGATGCCGAGAACGCCGTTTGCGAAGGCGGCGCTCGAGAACGAGACGGCGAAATATTCAAAACCCTCGACCAGCTCGTCGCCGACGACCTGGATGGTGACGGTGGCCTCCTGCTGCCCGGGGACGAACTGGATCTGTCCCGAAGCCGAGACGAAATCGTCGGTGCTGCCGGGCAAGGTGGTGTTGCCCCCGCCGGGGGCGAGCTGGGTCTGGTAATTGACGGTGAACGAGGTTTCCGCGGGCCGGTCCAGCCTGATCGTGAACACCGCCGGCACCAAAGTTCCGCTATCGCCCTCCACGGGTTCCGGGCTGTTGACGGTCACCGTGTAGGGCTGGGGCCCGCCGATGACGGTGACGGCGATGGTCGATGATGCGGAGCCGCCGCGGCCGTCGCTGACCTGATAGGTGAAGCTGTCGACGCCGCTCATCCCGAGCCCGAGCGCGACCGTGTCCGGATCCGTCCGGTTGAGCACGTAGCTGTAGCTGCCGTCGGCGTTGATGGTGATCTTGCCGTAGGTGCCGGTGATCTGCTGGCCGACCTGGGCGAAGCTGCCCTGCACGGCCGTGACGAACAGCGCGTTCCCCTCCGCGTCGGTATCGTTGGTCAGCACATTGCCGGTCGCGGTGGCGGTCGCCTGGCCCTTGTCGACCTGGGCCTGGTCGGCATTGGCGACGGGCGCATGGTTCGGCCCCTCGACGAAGATTTTGAAGTCGGCGATATTGTGCTCGCCGGGATTTATGCCGGAGAATTGGACCGCCGCCCCGGCGCCGTTGCCGTCGGCGTCGTAATAAAGGGCGCCCGTGGTCGGATCGAGGATGATGCGATGCTCCGCCGTCGTCGCCGCCGGCCCGTAGGCGATCTGGGACAAAGCGACGCGCCCGGGCGCGATGGCGGTGAAGATGGCCGCGCTCAGCAGAATTTCGTCCTCGGTGATCTGGAAGTCGTCGATCAGGTCGATATTGTTGGGGCCGAGCGCGGTGGTGAAGGCGAAGGTGTCGTTCCCGAACCAGCCCTTGAGGAGGTCGTTGCCCAACCCGCCGTCGAGCAGGTTGCGGCCGGAATTGCCCAGCAGGGACTGGCCGAATTCGTTGCCCGTCAGGTTGATCGGGTCGAGCGCGGCGAGCGTAGTGGCGACCGTCAGGCTCTCCACCTCCTGACCGGCGGTGAGCACATAGCTGACGAAGGATGAAACCGTGTCATTGCCCTCGCCCGCGGCTTCGACAACCACGTCGCGGCTGTCGTAGATGATGTAGGTGTCATTGTCCTTGAGCCCGACCATGCGGTCGCCGCCGCCGAGCCCGGTCAGGACGTTCCTGCCGTAATTGCCGATCAGCGTGTTGCTCAGATTGTTGCCGGTGAGGTTGATCGAGGCCGTGCCGGCATGGAAGCTGGCCGACAATGTCTCGACCTCCTGATCGGCGAGCAAGGCGTAGCTGAAGGAGGTGAGGACGAGATCGTCGCCGCCGCCGGCGGCCTCGAAGACCTTGTCGAAGCCGTTCCACACGACATAGGTGTCGTTTCCGGCAAGCCCGTACATGAGGTCGCCGGTGCCGCCGCCGCCGGAGAGCGTGTTGGCGCCGAAATTGCCGACGATGGTCTGGTTGAGCACGTTGCCGGTGAGGTTGATCGCGTCCGTGCCGGCGTGGAAAGCGGTCGACAGCGTCTCGACCGAGAGGCCGGCGCCGAGCGTGTAGCTGGCGCTGGTGAAAATGATGTCATCGCCCTGCCCGGCCGTCTCGATCACCTGGTCGGCCTGGCTGTAGATCCGATAGACGTCGTTGCCGAACATGCCGACGAGCACGTCGGCGCCGCCGCGGCCGTCGAGCACGTTGGCGCCGTAATTGCCGACGATATTCTGGTTGAACGCATTGCCGCCAAGGTTGATCGCGGCCGTCGAAGCATGCGACTCGGTCGAAAGCGCCTCGATCTCCTGCCCGTCGGCGAGCACGTAGCTGGCGCTGGTGAAGACGGTGTCGCTGCCCTGGCCGGCGGCCTCGATCACCTGGTCGGTCTGGCCGAACACCCGGTAGACGTCGTCGCCGAACATGCCGAGGAGCACGTCGCCGCCGCCGCCGCCGTTCAGCACATTGGCGCCGTAATTGCCGTAGATGGTCTGCGCGAAGGCGTTTCCGACCAGATTGATGGCGGTGGTGGCGTTGTGCTGGATCGTCGACAGAGTCTCGACATAGGCGCCGGCCGTGAGCACGTAGCTGACTCGCGCGAACACGGTGTCGCCGCCCTCGCCGATCAGCTCGCGGATGACGTCGCCCGCATTGTCGACCACGAAAATGTCGTCGCCGATGCCGCCGTCCATGATGTCGGCGCCGTCGAGGCCGTCGAGGATATCGTTGCCGGCCAGGCCGTTGAGTTCGTCGTCGCCGCTGGTGCCGACCAGATAGTCGTCGCCGGGGGTGCCATTGATCGGCATGGTCGATCGCTCCTGCATGTTCGGACGGGCCAGAGCGGCCTGTTAGCAATATGCCGACCAAAAAGACAGCCAAACGGTTGAAATAAATACGGCTTCTCGGGTCACGTCTGGGCACCGAAACCGCAGCGCGTGGCGAGCAATTGCAGCGGTTTCCCGATCGGGATCTTAAGACTTTGTATGAAATTGGCGGCGTCCGGCCGCCGACGACACGATGGCCGCAGCTCGGCGAGAGGTCAGCATGCCGGCAATAGAGCGCCTCGGCTTTGCGGGCGCCTGTTGGAACATGGGCGCGCCACTGGATGGCATGTCGTTCCGGTGCCGTCGGCGCGCCAGCGGCGTCGAATACTGGATAAGGAGCAGCTTGGGTTCATTATGGATTGAATTCGCGCAAGACTGTCGTCGCCGATTTATTTAAGAGTGACAGTATCGAGTCGCCCGTGATTTGCCACGCGCGTCTTCAAGAGTAGGAGAGTCGGATGCCCAGGATCTCAAGCTATGCGCTTCAATATTCCAACGTCGATTATCCGACGATCCTGGCATCGACCTTCGATCTTTTCATCTGCGAGGCCGACGCCGACAATTCGACCTTCATCGTGCCCAATCTGAGCGATGCCCAGGTCGCCACGCTGACCGCGCAGGGCAGGACCATCGCCGGCTACGTCAACGTCGCCGTCACCGACGCGAACCGCGCTTACTGGCAGGACAGCTGGACCAGCGCCGGTGGGTATCCGCGCTCCAATGACGATCTCAATCCGGTCGCGCCCTCGGCGCCCTCGTGGCTGCAATCCCAGCCGACCAACGCCTACGGGATCATCGTCGATTTCACCGAATCCGCGTGGCAGACCATCGTCATCAACCAGGCCGTCGCGCTGGTCCAGCGCGGCTATGGCGGAGTCTTCCTCGACGATGTCGGCGCCTATTACACGCTCGGCTCGCCCGGCGGCACGCCAGCGATCAACCTGATGGCGAACGCGATGTGCCAATTCGTCGCCGCCGTAAAGGCCGCGATCACGGCGGTGAATCCGAACGCCTATCTCGTCGTCAACAGCGACCCCTATCTTCCCACCAACGTCACCGCCGACGCGACGGGCGCGGCGGCGGCGGCGAGCTACCTTGCCGCGGTCGACGCGCACCTGCTCGAAAACCAGAGCGCCACCGCCATCAACTATGCGCAGACTTCGCTGGCCGGGGAGACGCTGCTGATCCTGGAATCGGATGGGTCGCCCGCTTTTTCCTTTTTCGATTCCTGGGCGCGGGGAATCCTCTACACGACCTCGAGCTACAGCACGCTCGGCACCTTCGCCTATCCCGCCACCGCGGGCGCCGACTCGCTCAGCGGCGGCGACGGGCCCAACCAGATCAACGGCCTCGACGGCGGCGACCTGCTCCTCGGCGGGAGTGGCAATGACGTGCTCACCGGCAGCGCCGGCAACGACGTGATGTACGGCGAGGGCGGCGCCGATACGTCGAGCGGCGGCGTGGGCGATGACACCTATGTCGTCGATTCGACCGCCGACGTGACCATCGAGAACGCCTTCGAGGGCAATGACACGGTGCTGACCCAGGTCAGCTATGCGCTGACCACGGGAGCAAGCGTCGAAACGCTGTCGACGACCGTCCATACAGGAACGAGCGCGATCGATCTCACCGGCAATTATCTCGATCAGACGATCATCGGCAATTACGGCGTCAACACGATCACCGGCGGCGTCGGCGCCGACGTGCTGATCGGCCTTCTCGGAGACGACACCTATATCGTCAACGGCGCCGGCTCCTCGGTGATCGAGGATGCAGGCGGGGGCAGCGATCTCGTCTACACCAGCATCACGTTCGTGCTCGGGGCCAATAGCGAGGTCGAAATCTTGTCGAGCCTCTCCCACGCCGGCACCAGCGCGATCAACCTGACCGGCAGCAGCACCGCCCAGACGGTGGTCGGCAATGCAGGGGTCAACGTCCTCGACGGGAAAGGCGGCAACGACCTCCTGGCCGGGCTGGGCGGCGCCGACACGTTCGCGTTCACCACCGCGCTCGGCGCGGGCAATGTCGACACGCTCTTCGATTTCAGCGTGACCGACGATACGATCGCGCTCGACGACGCTATCTTCACCGCGATCGGCGTCGCGCTCGATGCCGGCGAGTTCGTCATCGGCAGCGGCGCTGCCGATGCCAATGACCGCATCATCTACAACAGCGCCACCGGAGCCCTGTTCTACGACGCCGACGGCAATGGCGGCGGCGCCGCGGTCCAGTTCGCGACCCTGACCACGGGCCTGGCGCTCACCTCCGGCGACTTCGTGATGATCTGATGCGGACCATCGCCCAAAGGAAAAAAACATGAAGTGGCAAGAGGATAAGCTGACGATAGCTGCTTGCGCCGACAGCGTTTGCGTGGCTAGGTCGGCGGCCTGTCCGTGCCGCTTCCATCCCGCGGCCGATATTTGGGGGTCTTGCGGCAAATGCCATTGAAGGTTTCAAAGTGGCGTGCTGCCGCCAGGGCCCCCGATTGGGACCAGGGTCGGATCCTCGGCGACCATGACCCGACGATTTCGCACGACCACCTCGGCACGGCATCGCTGACCAGGCTTATCCTGGCCGCGGCCGCCCCTGCCCCTCAGCCGGTCGCGCCGTCCGGCTTCATTCCCTCCCCCGGCGAACCCGGCATCGCCCCGAATTTCGACACCGTCCTCGGCATCGTGCAGAATTATGCGGTGCCTCTGGGCAGCATCCTCTACACGACGTCGCTTTATTACATGGTCACCTCCAACACGCTGAGCTTCCGCGACGTCACTTTCGTCAACAACGGCACGATGTGGAACCGTGGCGCCGATTCCGAAATCCTCAGTTCGTTTAACTTCGGCCCGATCGTGAACAATGGCCTGATGGTCGCGGAATCGCCGCAAGGCCACGCCCGCGGCATGAATATTACCAGCACTTTCACCGGCCTCACCAATTCGGGCCGGATCTTTTCGCTGTCCGAGAATAGTTGGGCGACCGGCATCGAGGATTGGGGTCCCGGCGGGGTGATCGAAAACAGCGGGCTGATCGCGGTCTATGGCGGGATGAGCGCCGCGCCCAACGACATCGCGGTCACGGTGTACGGGATCCTGCGCTGGAATGGCGGTCGCATCGTCAACAGCGGCTCCATCCTCGCCGAAGGCGCCATTGTCTATGGGATCGCCAGCACCCGCGGGCACTTGACGGCGCCTGGATATGCGGAGTTGGCCGATGTCGAGAACCGGGGAACGATCGAGGCGCGCTCGACCGATCCGCTGCACCCCTCGATCGCGCTCGGCATCGGAAGCCTGGAGAGCGAGATACTGACCGTCCTCAATTGGGGCATCATCCGGGGCGACGTCGCGATCGTGTCGGGTGGCCAATATGTGGTGGGCGCGCAGCGGGAGAAGACGTTCGTCAACCATGCAGGCGGGCTGATCGACGGTGCGATCAACCTCGGCCTGTTCGGGGAGAAATTGGACAATCGCGGCCGGATCGAGGGCGATATCGCAATGGCCGGCGGCAGCGATCTGGTGCTGAACTCCGGCACCATCGTCGGCCGCGTCGATCTCGGCAGCGGCGCCGACATCTGGTTCTCGCCGACCGGCGCGCTCGAGGGCGCGGTTTTCGGCGGCGACGGGGCGGACGCCCTGTTGGGCTCGGCCGGCGCGGACATGCTGAACGGCGAGGCCGGCGCCGACGTGCTTCACGGCGGCGGCGGCGCCGACCAGCTGGCCGGCGGCGCCGACGCCGACATCTTCGTCTACGACAAGATCGGCGATTCGACCGCAGCCGCGTTCGACACCCTCATCGGCTTCGTCAGCGGCGTCGACCGGATCGACCTCAGCGCGCTCGCGGTGCAGTCGGTCGGCCTCCAGGCGGGCGCCGGCTTCACCCAGCTCAGTGCCGTCACCGCGGGCGGCACCCTAGTCGTCCGCGTCGAAGGCGGGCTGACCCTGGCCGATCTCATCCTGGCCGACATTTCGAGCATCGCCGGAACCGCGAATGCGGACATGCTGCATGCCACCGCCGGCGGATCGACCCTTTCGGGCGGCGACGGCGACGACACTCTGTTCGGCGGCACCGGCAACGACCGGCTCGACGGCGGCGCCGGCACCGACACGATGTGGGGCGCGGAAGGCGACGACGTCTACGTCGTCCAGCATTATTCCGACATCGTCCTGGAACTGAACGGCCAGGGACGGGACCGGGTCGAGGTCCACAATCCGGAATACCGCCTGCCCGAACATATCGAGGACGTGACCGCCTCCGGCCTGAACGTCACTTTCATCTACGGCAACGGCCTTGCCAACCGGATGACCGGCAACGACGCGGTCAACACCTTCATTGGCGGCGGCGGCAACGACGTGATCGACGGGGGCGGCGGCGACGACCGGCTGCAGGGCGATGCCGGCGCCGACCGGCTGACCGGCGGCAGCGGCGCCGACCATTTCATCTACACGCTGGCCGGCGACAGCAGGGACGGGCCGCCGCGCTCCGACAGCAAGACATCCATGCCCGATACCATCACCGACTTCACCTCCGGCCTGGACAAAATCGATCTGTCGGAGATCGACGCCGTCCCCGGTCCTGCGGATGCATTCACCTTCATCGGCCAGAATGCGTTCAGCGGCCAGGCGGGCCAGCTGCGCTTCGAGATGAGAGGCGGCCAGGCCCACATTTACGGCGACGTCGACGGCGACGCGATCGCCGACCTGCATATCATCGCCACGACGACCACGCTCGTGGCGACCGATTTCATTCTCTAGGGGCCGGCCGCCGGTTCGGGGTCGCGCCGCGCCGGCGGCTCACCCAGCGATGACGAAGAGCTCAGACGCCGGGAGCGCCAGGCCCATGCTCAGGGCGGCGAACGGCATCGCCGCTCCGGCGCCATTGCCGTCCGCGTCGTGGAACGGGGCTCCGTTCGCGCTGCCGATGACGGTGACGGTAAGGGTCGATGAGGAGAAGCCGCCCCGGCCGTCGCTGACCTCATAGGTGAATGTGTCGATGCCGGTCATCCCGGGCCCGAGCGCGATCGTGTCCGGATCCGTCCGGTCGAGCGTGTAGCCATAGCTGCCTTCGAAGAAGAGGGTGAGCGAGCCGTAGGTGCCGATGACCGGCTGCCCGATCGGGACGGAGCCGCCCTGCACCGACGATATGAACAGCGCATGCCCGTCCGCGTCGGTGTCGTTGGTCAGCACATTGCCGGCGACGAGGCCGTTGCCCTGGCCCTTGTCGACCTGGTTCTGGTCCGGATTGGCGACCGGCGCATGGTTCGGCCCCTCGACGTAGATTTTGAGGTCGGCGACGTTGCGCTCCCCCGGAGTCAGCCGGGCGAATTGCACCGCCGCCCCGGCGCCATTGCCGTCGGCGTCGTACGAAAGGGCGCCCGTGGCCGGATCGAGGACGATGCGATGCTCCGCCGTCGTCGCCGCCGGCCCGTAGGCGATTTGGGACAAAGCGACGCGGCCCGTCCCGATGCCGGTGAAGATGGCGGAGCTCAGCAGGATCTCGTCCTCGCTGATCTCGAAGAAATCGATCTGGTCGATATTGTCGGGGCCGGGCGCCGTGCTGAAAGCGAAGACATCGCCCCGGGCACCCCCGTTCAGGACGTCGTTGCCCAAGCCGCCGTCGAGCACGTTGCGGCCGGAATTGCCACCGATGAACTGGCCGAATTCGTTGCCCGTCAGGTTGATCGCGTTGGACCCGCCGAAATCGGCGATCCTCAGGCTCTCAATCTCCTGGCCGGCGCCGAGCGTGTAGCTGGTGTAGACCTCGACCTGGTCGTATCCGTCGCCCACCGCCTCGACGACGACGTCGCGGCTGTCATAGACGTTGTAGGTGTCGTTGCCCTTGAGACCGATCATGCGGTCGCCGCCGCCGAGCCCGGTCAGGATGTTGAAGCCGTAATTGCCGATCAGCGTGTTGCTCAGATTGTTGCCGGTGAGGTGAATGGCGCCGGTGCCGGCATGGAAGCTGGTCGAGAGCGTCTCGACCTCCTGATCGGCGAGCAGGGCATAGCTGACGGAAGCATAGACGAGGTCGTTGCCGTGGCCGGCGGCCTCGAAGACCTTGTCGGCACCGTTCAGCACGACATAGATGTCGTCCCCGGCAAGCCCATGCAGCACGTCGCCGCCGCCGCCGCCGCCGAAGAGCGTGTTGGCGCCGTAATTGCCGATCAGCGTGTTGATATATTCGTTGCCGACGAGGTTGATCGCGGCGGTGCCGGCGTGAAAGTCGGTCGACAGCGTCTCGACCGCGACTCCGGCGCCGAGCGTGTAGCTGGCGCTGGTGAAGATGATGTCGTCGCCCTGGCCGGCGGCCTCGATCACCTGATCGGCCTGGCTGTAGATCCGGTAGACGTCGTTGCCGAACATGCCGACGAGCACGTCCGCGCCGCCGCGGCCGTCGAGCACATTGGCGCCGTAATTGCCGTAGAGGGTCTGCGCCAGCGCGTTGCCGGCCAGGCTGACGGCGGTGGTGGCGTCGTGCTGAACCGTCGACAGCACCTCGACATGGGCGCCGGCGGTGAGTGCGTAGCTGACGCGCGCGAACACCAGGTCGCTGCCCTCGCCGATCAGCTCGCGGATGACGTCGCCCTCATTGTCGACCACGAAAATGTCGTTGCCGGTCCCGCCGTCCATGATGTCGGCACCGGCGAGGCCGTCGAGAAAGTCGTTGCCGCCCAGGCCGTTGAGCTCGTCGTCGCCACCGGTGCCAATCAGATTATCGTCGCCGGGGGTGCCATTGATCGGCATGTCCATTGCTCCTGCTCATGCGGACGGTCGGAGCGGAATGTTAGCAACGCGCCGGCCGAAAGAACAGCCAAGAGGTTGAAACAGATACGGCTTCTCGTACCCCTCGGGGGATCCGAGGCCTCAGCGGATGCAGAGCAGCTTCACCGGGTTCTCGATCAGGGCTTTCAGCGCCTGCATGGAATTGGCGGCGTCCCGGCCGTTCCGGCACGATGACAGGCACGACCCGCTGGAGAGCGAGGGCTATGCCGGCAGGCCGACGCTCGACGACTTCGAGGGCGTTCGATCCGGCATTGCCGGTGACGACGTGCGACGTGCCGTTCATGCTTAATACTACCTAGCGCTCGCCACCAAGCTGATGACGATTACCAGGCGACAGTGAAACTACGATAGTTTTCAGTTTCGGTTTCAAACTGCGTGAAGCTATTCTATCAATGGTCGGGAGGAGTCTCGTATGCGTAGATTTCTGGGTTCGAGCCTGGTTCTTGGCGCACTTATCGGGGCGGGTTGTGTCGCCGCGACATCTTCAGGGGGCGCAGACCGCCCTCGATCGAGTGCTGCCGCGTCCGGCGATCTGAACCCGGCACGGGCGGCCGACCGGCAAATGCGCGCTTATGGCGAAGCCCATCCGGAATGTCGGATGTGGTCGAATTGGGAGAAGCTCTGCTCGCGCACGGGTCCCGATGGCAGCATCTATTGTAACATCGATCCCGATCGGCCGGTTGAGCCCTCGGCGCCGTTCTGCGCGGACTCCAATCGCCTGGAGCCTCGAAATTGGTCTGCGGCAGAGCACAGATCACGGGCGCGTTATTGTGTTTCTCGTCGCCGGCCGGCGCCGCCACTTGGCGACACGCCACCCGACTCGACCCTCATTTGTGCCCGATATCACCCCGAACGCCCTTTCAATGGCCGGCGGGTGGCAGCTCTATTGCGTCCAGGCTGTGACGGTCTCAGCGACGCGGAGACGGGTCGCCCTGTGTGTGTCAGAGGCGGCGACATGCAAGCCGGTATTCCGGATTGCGCATCATTGGCCGCTAGTGGCTACGAAAGCGACCGTCTGCTTGTTTGCGGCCGTTGGTCAGGCCCGGCCTCGTGCCACGCTTATCCAATACAAGAGCGGCGCCCGGCTGAAGAAGGCACTCCTGTTGATGAGAGGCGGGTTTACTTCGGAGTCCCGGATCCGAACCACAAATCGATCCATGGCCTCGCGTGTGAAAATCTCTAGGCGCAGAATTCATGACCGGACAGATAGTAACGTAATTGGTCTGCGGCAGAACACAGATCGGGAAACGCAGGGGACCACAGTAAAACTACGTTAAAGTAAAGTTTTCATTTCAGATTGGATGGAGCTATCCTAGCGTTGATCAGAGGAGGCGAGTATGCGTAAAGCCATCATTCTGGGTCTTGTCGCCGGCTTCTGCACCATGGCCTGCGCCGGCGCGGCGCGGTCGGACGAGCAACCGCAGATCCGTACCGAGGCGACGGGGTCAGGATCCGCGCGTCCGCCTGCACTTGCACCGGACCGTGTTCCGCAAGCGCTTGATCAACTGCAAGGGCAGCGGCTCGCCACGACCCTCCGCGGAAAGACGATCGTGCGTAGAAGAGGCAGCCCAATCGTGACCCCTTATTCCGAGCGTCTGGAAACCAACGGCGATTATATCGTGAGAGGGGATCGGATACAGTCGCAGGGAACATACGAGTTCAGGCACGATAGTTATTGCGGATTAATTACGGCGTCTACTCGATGCTTCACTTTGCATGTCAGCGCGAACGGTTCTTTCTATGTCAGGCAAATCTTTCCGAATGTATCGGGATTCATATTAGTAGACATAGTCGATTGAAAGCGAGCAAATAGATGGCGTTGACAGATATCTTCAGTGCGATTCAGTTTTGGAATTCCTCCACAAATCCTTGGGTACAAAGCACAGCTCCGGAAGCGCTCGTAGGTGATTTTACTGCGGGAGCGGGAAGTGAGCAGAGCCAAATCCATTCCTATATTAGCTTGCTATATACGTCCCCTACCGCCGCGGCGACTATGGAGCAAGTAAGAACCAATCATCCTACGATCAGAATCGGAAAGGCCCTGGATTTACTTTCACCGGCGTTTGTAGCGCTAGGAGCCACTGGACAATACTATCTGGGCTTCAATAACACGGAAGTTGCAAAGATCTGGTATATCAATACTCAAGGAACTCTTGTCGCTGAAAACCCGGGCCTCACCTTAATTCACGAATTTTCCCATATGATCGGCAGGACCGATCCAACCGGCGCCGGCCCCGGCGGTGTTCCAACCGAAGCCGAGCAGAATGTCGGGAATTGGGATTTCGAGGGAAGCGCATTGCGGTTACAGAACCAGGTAGCGACTGAGCTTTCTCTGTTTTCCAACTTCCAGGCATCATACGACGCCACCTTGGGCGGTCAGGACACACGCAGAGGCAGCTTTACGCTTAGCACGAACTATACCGAGAATGAGGCAATAAAGATCGTTCGCATCGGCACTGACGGTGTCAACGATCTGGATATGTCAAACCGCACCCACGATTCCCGCGACCTTCTTTTCGGCCTTGGCGGTAATGATGTTTTGAAGGGTGGAGGGGGTCGCGACTTCTTACGGCGGTGCCGGAGAGGACCAGATATGGGGCGGCGAAGGCAATGATTTCCTTGTCGGCGAAGACGACGGCGACCAGTTCTGGGCCGGGGCGGGCAACGATATCATCTGGGGCGGCACCAAGGGCACCGATCAGGGCGGCACCGGCACGGACATTGTCAACTACTCCCTGGTCGGCGTCCGCATATCCATCACCTTCAACGGCTTCGGCGGCATGTACAGCCTGGCGGTGGTCGATGGCGAGGGCGGGCTCGACACGCTCCATTCCATCGAGAGGATCATCGGCACCAGCCACGCGGACCGCTTCGTCTATGGCGGCGACATTCCCAACGGTCTTTCCCTGACGATCGATGCGGGCGGCGGGCAGAATGAGTTCGTCGATCTTCGCAGCTCCAGCACGGCCCTGACGTTCACCAATACGGCGACCGGCGGCACGATCACCCAAACCGGCAGCACCGGCGTCATCACCCTTGTCAATTTCCACACCCAGATCATCGGCTCCGCCTTTGACGACACGATCACCGAGTCCAGTTCCGGCAGGAAAATGATCGACGGCGGCGACGGCGACGACGTCGTCACCATCGGCGGCGACGGTTATGGGATGATTCGCGGCGGCGCCGGCGACGACATCCTGACCGGCGGCGAAGGCGGCGACGTGCTGATCGGCGGCGACGGCGACAATCAATTGTTCGGCGGCGCGGGCACCGACATGCTGATCGGCGACAGCGCATACGATGCGCAGGACGGCGACCTGCTCGACGGCGGCGCCGGCAGCGATTTGCTGATCGCCCGCGGCGAGAGCGAAAACATCATCCTCCGCGGCGGCGCCGGCAACGACCTCATCGACGCCCGCGCCGTGAACGGGGCCGTCAGGATCGAGCTCGGCGCCGGCGACGGCCACGACAGGATCGAGGGCACAAGCTATGTCGGCCCGCCGCCAACGCTGGACGGCGAATTCGATCACGGATCCCTATTGGGGGTAAACGCGATCCGCTTCACCGGCTTCGATCTCGCCGACGCCACCATCTATTGGAACGTCACCATCACCGATCAGGAATATCACCCCGGCTCGTTGCTGTGGGAATATATCGGCGTCGGCGATCTCGCCATCGTCGTCGGCGACGTGTCGATCTTCATCAAGAGCGTCATCGGCACGTTCAGCACGTTCGTGAATCACAATGTGTTCGTCGACAACACCAATTTCAATATATTCGACATACCGTCCGTCATCTTCGACGACGGCGCATTGACGAACAATGACGGCCGCCTGAACATCGACGTCGTCCGCGCCTCCGTCAGCCAATATGACCTCGCGCACGCTGATTATGCCGAGGGCGTGGAGGAGTCGATCGTCGATGACGAGGGCACGCCCGGCGACGACGATCTCAGCGGCGGCATCGGCGACGACAGCCTGTCGGGCGGCGACGGCGACGACAGCTTCCGCGCCTCGGGCGGCACGGACCTGATCGACGGCGGCGCCGGCGGCGACACGCTCTATCTGTTCGGCGCGCGGCTCCAGTTCCTGATCACCCGCGACGAAGCGACCGGAGACGTCACGCTCGAGGACCAGGCCGGCACCGAAGGCAGGATCACGATCAAATCGGTCGAGAAGATCTATTTCGCGGCCGACAATGAGGAATATGCGCCCGGCGATCTGGTCGGCTTCTGGGGCACGCCCGGCGACGACGCGCTGGTCGAGGGCAATGCGCGCGACAATCTTTCTCTCCGACCGCTCCGTTGCCTGCCGAATCTTTACGCGAAGGCAGGATCGCTCCCCTTTGCCTCAGTTCAGCGACGCGCTGCAGTCGATTCGTGCCAATAGGTCGCAAGTCAATCAACTTGTTATCATCTCTCATACACTCAACCACACTAACGAATTCTTCGACTCCTCAATCCCAATAAATAGTGTAGATTTGCGTTATCCCAAGGCCGTTACAAGGGAGGCGCGGTCGAGAAATAGGGGGAAAGAGCGGAGGGAAAGGTGCGCAACACCCGTTGGTTCGAGACACGAGGCATTACCCGATTAGGGCAGGGATTTGAGCCGAACTGGAGCGGACTTTTCCAGTCCACAGCCTTCTCATCGCTTCCCTTGGACTTTCGACATTTGGCCGCCCACGACCCTACCGTCGAGGTTCCCGGCACCGTAGCCGTCACGTCTTACTCGCTGACCCCATCCGTCACCACGGTGATCGAAGGCAACCAAATTACCTTCACCATCTCGCGCTCCGGCGACAAGCCGGCCGAGACGCTCTATTTTTCAACCCTCTCCGACGGCACAGCCACCTATGCCGAAGGCGACTATTCCACCACGTCCGGAGGAAGTCCCGCAAACATCGCAATTAGCTTCTCGTCGGGAACGACATCCCGGACGGTGACGCTCAACATCCTCAACGACGGAGTCAGCGATTCCGGCGAGCAGTTCCGCGCGATCGTCCAGCGCAATCCCTCAGACCCCGTGTCGACCTACCTCGTGCGAAGCTCCTACGTCACGATCAACGATCCGGTTCAGAGCACTTCCTATTCGCTAACGGCCTCCCCCTCGACCGTCGTGGAGGGCAACCAAGTCACCTTCACGATCACCCGCTCGGGCGACAAGCCGGCCGAGACAGTCTATTTCTCAACCCTTGCCGACGGCACGGCGACCTTCTCGGAAGGGGATTACGCCACGACTTCGGGCGGCAGCCCGACCAACATCGCGGTGAGCTTCTCTTCCGGCACGACCTCGCGCACGGTGACTCTCAACATCATAAGCGACGGCGTCAGCGACTCCGGGGAGCAATTCCGCGCTATTGTCCAGCGCAGCAGCTCCGACCCGGTCTCCACCTATCTCGATCGCAGTTCCTACGTGACCATCAACGATGCCGCGGCAAGCACGAGCTATTCGCTGACGCCGGACATCTCCACGGTTGTCGAAGGCAACCAGATCACTCTCACGATCACCCGCTCCGGGGACAAACCCGCCGAGACGATCTATTTCTCGACCTTGTCCGACGGAACCGCGACGTTCGCCGAGGGAGACTATGCGACCACGTCGGGGGGACAGCCGGCAAATATAGCAATTACCTTCTCCTCTGGGACGACGTCGCGGACGGTGACGCTCAACATCCTCAACGACGGCGTGAGCGACTCCGGCGAGCAGTTCCGGGCGATCATCCAGCGGAGCAGCTCGGATCCGGTTTCGACCTATCTCGATCGCAGTTCGTACGTGACAATCAACGATGCGGCTGCCTCGGTCGACGTTGTTCGGGAAGGAACGGACACCAATTCGAGCTTGAGCATGGGAGCTTCCACGAGTGGAAAGATCGACGCTGAGCCGATCAGCGGCGACGGCGTCACCTCCGATCTACAAGGCGGCTTCATCGACAAGGATTGGTATCGCGTCACCCTGGAGCGCGGCCACGTCTACACATTCAACGCCAACTCGACGTCGGTTTCAACCGGAGCGGTTGCGATCAGCCTGTACAATGCAAACGGCAGCTCGGTCCGAAGCGTCACGGAGGGCGTATCCCCTTCATTCACTTTCGATACCACGGGTCAGTCGTCGGCAACGCAAACCTATTATTTCGCGATCAGCGCCGGTGGCCCCGAGCCGGCCTGGAGGACGGCGACTGGGAACTACACGCTTGGTTTGACCGATGGCGGCGCACCTCCACCGCCGCCAGCCGACGATTTCCGAGATGAGTTGACGGATACGACCACCCCTCTCGGATCGCTGACTCTAGGGGGTGCTATAAACGGCTATATCGGCCCCGCTGACTCCAACGACAGCTATGGCGACAAGGACGTCTTCCAAGTCGACCTGACCGCCGGCCAAATCTATGATTTCCGCCTGCGCAGCACCACCGTCAACGGTTCTTCACTACTGGCGGGCGTGTTCACAATCAGGGACGATAGTTTCAATCAGCTGGAAATAAGTGGATCGGGATCCGACGAGCACGAGATATTTACAGCCGAGCGCACTGGTATCTATTATGTCCGGGTCGGCAGTGGCGGCAATTCCAGCGACACCGGCGGCTACCGGCTGGAGGTGAACCCAGTTCAAGCCTCGCAAGTCCCGGATGATTGGGCGGACGATCCGAATGACGCCGGGGTAGCCGGTACGTTAAGCCCCGGGACCAACAGGCTGGGCACGATCGAGAGTTCTGGAGACAAGGACTATTTCACCGTCACGCTGCAAGCGGGGAAGGTTTACCATTTCTCAGTTGATGCTGAAGATCGGGCCGGTGCAGGCGCGATCGGGACAATGGCGTTATCGCTTCGGGGTCCCAACAGCTTTAATACGAGTTACTTAGGATTCGACAATGACTCGGACCGCGCTGGCTTTGACTTCCAAGTCACACAAAGTGGAGTTTATTATTTGCGCGTCGGCGCCGGGGGTAATGGCAGTGATACGGGAGGATATCGCATCAGCGTCGGTAGCGCGCGTACTCCACCGCCACCAGATCCCGCACCTATACCGACACCACCCGGATTAACTCCAGTCCAAGAATTAAACCACTTCTTGGATAATGAATGGGTTGGAGGGATCAAAGGCATTCTAACCGCTTTGGGTAAAGATGAGTTTTGGTATGGGCTAAAACTTGTTCTTCAAAAGTTCGATGTTCAGAGCTCTTTGGGCGCGGCCAATATCATCGCCGACAGAATTCATTCTATGGCTACGGTAACCGACTTTTCTGCACGCTGGCTAAATGTACTCGACGTTGCATACCATGGTGGGGATGTAGCCGAAGCCATAGTTATAGAAATGGGGGATTTTTTTGCCGGTGAGACTGTTTCCTACATCTCGAAAGGGGCGGCTCCGTTTCTGATTACCTTTGGACCATTCACTGCCGCTCTAGGAGTGGTGTTGGCAGCGGGTGGCGGGGAGTGGCTTTATGATGTTCTAGTTTCCGATCGACTTCGGCGTGGCATGGATATTGCTTGGGACGGTATTGTAGACTATACCTCTATCTATTCGACGCAAAGATCAAGTGAGCTTACTGAATCTTCTATAGTGGCTGCCGCCGATGGAGCAGATGAAGATTTGATCTTTTTCGATTCAAAATTCTACCTTGAAAGCTATACCGATGTCTCCGACGCAATTGCACAGGGTTCAGTGGGAAGTGCATACGCACATTATCTGACCATAGGCATTGACTTAGGATATCAGCCTAATTCGAGCCAAATTCTGACGCGAACCGATCTCGCTATCCAGATTGTCAATAATGACGCTGCAATCTTGGGAAACACCGCTCTCTTCACACAAGCGTTGGGACAGCTTGCTGGGGATGGCATCAGCGCGGCCGAACAATCGGTAGCAAGTGCCCTTGCAGCAACCGCTGGCGTTTCTCAGGGCGCTGTATTGGATGCAGACCTTTCTGCGCTGGCCCACCGCAAAGCCCTCGATCTTGCTGTTAATGTGACTGGCGACACAATCGCGGCCGCCGGTAACACAAACTCCGCTTGGGCCCTCCAGTGGTCCGATGGATCGGACTTCGCTCAGGCCTTCGCGGCTGATCTGGAGGCGCTGTTAGGGGCGGGAGCGCCCGACGCCTCCTATCGCCTCTTCGTAACCGCATCCTCGAGCGGCTCCGCCGCTGACGTGCTCGCGCGCTTACAAGCCCAGCAAGGCTGGAACGGCAGTGGTTTCGATACCTTCGGCATCGCGGAGTTCGGCGGCCATTGGGTGGTGATCGTGGCCGATCGCGCCGCGGGCGTGAATGCGGTCGCGCCGGGCGCCGACACGCTGACCACTGCAGCAATCTACGGCTCGGGCGAGGGCGAGTTTCTCTTCGCGGGAATGAGGGCTGGACGGCTCTTCGGGTTGGACGGAAACGACACGCTGGTGGCCGGCACCGGCGCCGATTACCTGGATGGCGGCGCGGGAGACGACATATATGCTGTCAACGGCGCACAAGATCGCGTGATTGAGGCCGTCGGGGGCGGCCGGGATGCGGTATTCGCCACGGTCAGCTATGCGCTTCCGGCGGACGCCGAGGTCGAGATTCTATCGACCTTCGCTCATGACGGCACGGCTGCAATGAACCTCACCGGCAACGCGTTCGCCCAGGAAATCTGGGGCAATGCCGGCGCCAACACCTTGGCCGGCGGCGGCGGAGCAGACTCCCTTATCGGGGGCGGCGGCAACGACATCTATATCGCAGACAGCGATGATATGGTCTTCGAGCAAATCAATGGGGGCGCGGACACAGTCTTGACCGCCGTCAGCTACGTCCTCTCCTCCAACCAGGAGATCGAGACGCTCTCGACCCAGACCCATGCCGGGACGGAGAATCTGTTCCTCACGGGCAACCAGTTCAACAACATTCTGATCGGCAATGCCGGCGACAATATCATGAATGGGGTCGGCGGCGCGGACGTCATGTACGGCCTCGCCGGCAACGACACTTATGCGATCGACGATCTCGGGGACTTGGTGGTCGACGGCTTCGGCATGGGCAACGATTTGGTCCTCACATATCTCAGCCACACGCTCTCGAACGGTAACGAAGTCGAGACGCTCTCGACCGTGTTCCACCAGGGCACGGATGCGATCAACCTTGGCGGCAATGACTATAACAACACCCTGATCGGCAATTACGGCGCCAATTACCTGAACGGCAATGGCGGCGCCGACGTCATGATCGGCCTCAACGGCAACGACATCTATGTGGTCGACAATGCCGCGGACCAGGTCGTGGAGGCCGCGGGCGGCGGCAGTGACCTGCTCTACAGCTTCGTCAGCTACGCGCTGGCGGCGGGGCAGGAGGTGGAGGCGATCTCGACCGCCGTCCAGGGCGGCACCGCCGCAATCGCGCTGACCGGCAACGAGTTCTCCCAGACCATCGCCGGCAATGCCGGGGTAAATCTTCTCGACGGCAAGGGCGGCAGCGACGTGCTTTACGGCTTCGCCGGCGCCGACACGTTCGCGTTCACCACCGTTTTGGGTGCGGGCAATGTCGACGCCATCGCCGACTTCGTGGCGGGCACCGACAAGATCGGCCTCGACGACGCGATCTTCAGCGCGATCGGGGGCAGCCTGGGCGCCGGCGCCTTCGTGATCGGCAACGGCGCGGGCGATGCCGATGACCGCATCATCTACAACAGCGCCACCGGGGCGCTTTTCTACGACGCCGACGGCTCAGGCGCGGGCGCCGCGGTTCAGTTCGCGGCCCTGGCAACGGGCCTGGCGCTCACCTCTAGCGACTTCGCGATGATCTGACGCCTCAGCGCATCGAGAGCAATTTCAGCGGGGTCTCGATCAGGCTCTTCAGCGCCTGCATGAAATTGGCGGCGTCCCAGCCGTCGACCACCCGGTGGTCGCAGCTCAATGACAGGTTCATGATCTTGCGGATCTCGAGGTCGCCGTCGATCACGACCGGCATCTCCTTGACCTTGTTGACCGCGACGATCGCGACCTCGGGCCGGTTGATGACGGGGGTCGAGACGAGGCCGCCCATCGGGCCGAGGCTGGAGATGGTGATGGTCGAGCCCGACAATTCCTCTCTGGAGGCCTTGCCGGCGCGGGTGGCGTCGGCGAGGCGCTTGACCTCGGCGGCGAGGTCCCAAAGGTCGCGTCCTTCCGCGTTCCGGATCACCGCCACCGAGAGGCCGTTGTCGGTCTGGGTCGCCATGCCCATGTGGACCGCGCCCGAACGGCGGATGACATTGGCCTCGTCGTCATAGCGCGCGTTCAATTGCGGATAATCGGGCAGCGTCCGGCAGAGCGCGCTGATCAGGAAGGGCAGCATGGTGAGCTTCGGCGCCGCGCCGCGGTCGGCATTCATCATCGCGCGGGTCTGCTCCAATGCGGTGACGTCATATTCCTCGACCAGGGTGAAATGCGGGATGCGGCGCTTGGCCTCGGCCATGTTCTCGGCGATCTTGCGGCGGAGGCCGACGACCTTGATATCCTCGTCCTGCCGCTTCGCGCCGGGCCGGGATGCGGGGCTCGCGCCATTGTAGAGCAGGAAGGCGTCGAGATCGGCGTGGCGGACTCGGTCGCCCGCAAATTTGACCTGCGACAAATCGATGCCGAGATCGCGGGCGCGGGCGCGCACGGCGGGAGACGCCAGGATTTTTGGCGGATCGGGCTGCGGGTTGAAGCCGACCGTGGCGCCGGGCTGCGGCTCCCTGGCTGCGCGCCATTCGCCCTCGCGGCGGTCGGCCTCGACGGGCGCGTCTTCTTGGCGGCGCTCGCCAATGGTACGGCGCTCCTCGGCCTCGACGTCGGTGGTCGGGACGACCTCGTCCAGCGCCTCGGGCACTTCGGCCATGCCGTCCGCGATCGGCTCCTCGGCCTCGGCCTCGCCGTCGGTCTCGATCACCACCAGCACCGAGCCGATCGCGATCATGTCGCCAACCTCTCCGGCAACTTCCAGCACGGTTCCCGCAACCGGGGATTCCATTTCCACCGTCGCCTTGTCGGTCATCATGTCGGCGAGCTGCTGGTCCTCCGCGACACGTTCGCCAACCTTGACGTGCCAGGCGACGATCTCCGCCTCGGCAATGCCTTCGCCGATATCGGGCAGCTTGAATTCATAGCGCGCCATGAGCTGTTCAGTCCTCCAGCACTTTCCTGAGCGCCGGGCCCAGCCGCGCCGGCCCCGGAAAATAGGTCCATTCCATCGAATGGGGATAAGGCGTGTCGTAGCCGGTGACCCGCACCACCGGCGCCTCGAGATGATAGAAGCAGCGCTCCTGCACCAGCGCGGCGAGCTCCGCGCCGAAGCCCGCCGTGCGCGTCGCCTCGTGAAGCACGACGCAGCGGCCGGTCTTCTTCACCGACTCCTCGATCGCCGCGATGTCGACGGGGACGATGGTGCGCAAATCGATGACTTCGGCGTCGACCCCCTCCGCCTCGGCGGTCGCGATCGCGACATGGACCATGGTGCCGTAAGCGAGGATGGTGACCGCTTCGCCGGCCCGCGCCACCGCCGCCTTGCCGATCGGCACGCTATAGTGATCGTCCGGCACCTCGGCGGCCGGATGCCTGGCCCAGGGCGTGACGGGGCGCTCGTAAAAGCCGTCGAAAGGCCCGTTATAGATGCGCTTGGGCTCGAAGAAGACGACCGGATCGGGATCCTCGATCGCGGCGATCAAGAGGCCCTTGGCGTCATAGGGGTTCGAAGGGATCACGGTCTTGATCCCGGGCATGTGCGCGAAGAACGCCTCGGGCGACTGGCTGTGGGTCTGGCCGCCGAAAATGCCGCCGCCATAAGGCGAGCGGATCACCATCGGCACCGACCATTCGCCGGCGGTGCGGTAGCGGATGCGGCCGGCTTCGGAGAAGATCTGGTCGAAGCCGGGGAAGATATAATCGGCGAACTGGATCTCGGCGACCGGCTTGAGCCCGTAAAGCCCCATGCCGATCGCGGCGGCGACGATGCCGCCCTCGGCGATCGGCGCGTCGAACACGCGGCTCCTGCCATATTTCTTCTGGAGGCCCGCAGTGACCCTGAAGACGCCGCCGAAATAGCCGACATCCTCGCCGAACACGACCATGTCGGGGTCGCGCGCCATCATCACGTCATGGGCGCTGTTCAGCGCCTCGATCATGTTCATGACGCTCATTTGCGGCGCGCCTTCATCTCGGCCTCGGCCGCCGCCTGCTGCTCGGCCAGATGCCAGGGCGGCGTCTCGAACACGTCCGCGAACATCGAGGGCACGTCCTCATAATGGCCGTTGCCGAGCGTGCCCTTCTTCTCGGCCTCCTTCTGCGCGCCGCGGACCTCGGCGCCCAATTCCTCCTCGAGCGCCTTGTGCCGCTCCTCGTCCCATTCGCCCAAGCCGATCAAATGCCCTTTCAGCCGCGCGATCGGATCGCCGAGCGGCCATTTCGCGCCGGCATCCTGCGGCCGGTAGACGCTGGGATCGTCCGACGTGCTGTGCCCCTCGGTCCGGTAGGTGAAGAGCTCGATCAAAGTCGGGCCCAGGTTCGAGCGGGCCCGGTCGGCCGCCCAGCGGGTCGCGGCAAAAACGGCGAGCGCGTCATTGCCGTCGACGCGAAGGCCGGCAATGCCGTAGCCGACTGCGCGCGCGGCGAAGGTGGTGAGCTCGCCCCCGGCAATCCCCGAAAAGCTCGAAATCGCCCATTGATTATTGACGACGTTGAGGATGACCGGCGCCCGGTAGACGCCGGCGAAGGTGACCGCATTGTGGAAATCGCCCTCGGCGGTGGCGCCGTCGCCGATCCAGCCCGCCGCGATCCGGCTGTCGCCCTTGATTGCCGAGGCCATCGCCCAGCCCACGGCCTGCGGATATTGGGTCGCGAGATTGCCCGAGATCGAGAAGAAGCCCTTCGCGCGGTCCGAATACATGATGGGGAGCTGGCGCCCCTTGAGCTTGTCGCCCCGGTTCGAATAGATCTGGCACATCATCTCGGTCAGCGGATAATCGCGCGCGATCAAAAGGCCCTGCTGGCGGTAGGTGGGGAAGCACATGTCCTCGCCGTCGAGAGCGTGAGCGGCGGCCACCGCCACCGCCTCCTCGCCGAGCGACTTCATGTAGAAGCTGGTCTTGCCCTGGCGCTGGGCGCGGAACATGCGCTCGTCGAAGATGCGGACCAAAGCCATGTCGCGCAGCATCCGGCGGAGCTTGTCCGGATCGAGCCTCGGATTCCAGGGCCCGACCGCTTTGCCCTCGTCGTCGAGCACCCGTACCAGAGTGAAGCAGAGCGGATGGGTCTCGGCGGCACTGGCGGCGATGTCGGGCCGCGCGACGCTTCCCGCGGCGGGAATCGCGATCGCGCTGAAATCGACCGCATCGCCCGGGCGGGCGTCGGGCTCAGGAACGTGGATCGACAGCGCCGGCCGGTTGCGGCGCTCGGTCTTGCTGGTCATCCTCTGCCCTGTTCGTCTACGATCCGCGCAGCCGTTAATGGATTTTTCGCGGCGATGCACCCCTTGTGAAGGATCGGTCCGATGCGGCTGTCAGGTTTACTTGTCATTGCCCTCTTCGCCCTCGCGGGTTGCGCGACCATGAGAGCGCCCCCGCCGCCCGCCACCTATGTGATGCGCCATCTCAACACCCCGGCCGGCGAAAGGGATCCGGACCTGCTGCCGCAAGGCATTCGCGTCGCGGCCCGGCTCCCCGCCTGGTTCGAACGGGAGCGCGCGCGCCCCGTGGCGATCTACGTCAGCGACTATAAGCGCACCCGCCAGAGCGCCGGCCCGCTCGCCGCGCGCCTCGGCCTCCAGCTCACCCTCTACGACCCCGCCGACACGCCCGCCCTGATCGCCCGCGTCCGCGCCGAGCCCGGGCCGGTGCTGATCGTCGGCCACAGCAACACCGTGCCGGATATCGTCGCGGCCCTGGGCGGCACCCGGCCCGCGCCGCTCGTCCATGAGGATTTCGGGGATATCTGGCGGGTGCGCCCCGGCGGCGCCACCGAGCGGATGCGGATCGAGGCGCAATGAGCCGATGGCGATCAAGACATCCCGCCTCATGTTGCGCCGCGCCCGCATCGAGGACCTGCCGCGCTTCCACGCGATCATGAGCGATCCGCGCGCGATGCGTTACTGGTCCTCGCTGCCGCACGAAACGATGGAGCGGACCCGCGAATGGCTGCAATCGATGATCGACGCGCCGGCCGACGCGAGCGACGATTATGTCATCGAGCATGAGGGGCAAGTGATCGGCAAGGCCGGCTGCTGGCGTCTGCCGGAAATCGGCTTCATCCTCGATCCGGACTGCTGGGGCAAAGGCCTGGCGCGCGAGGCGATGGAGGCGGTGATCGGGCATATTTTCGCGACCCGTCCGGTCGAAACCCTCATCGCCGACGTCGATCCACGCAACCAGGCCTCGCTCGGCCTCCTGAAGCGCCTCGGCTTCCGCGAGACGAGCCGGGCGAAGGGGACCTGGACGATCGGCGAGGAGGTCTGCGACAGCGTCTATCTGGCGCTGGCGAGGTCTTAGCCCCGAAACTCGTCATTGCGAGTTAGCGACTGTCCAGCTTTCCCATTTTCGTGAATTCTGCCTTGACTCTTACTTAAAAACGAACATTCTTTTCCTTCGCCTTTATTGGGGAGGTCGAAATGATAATCGCCACCGCGCGCAATGTCTGAGTGCCGTCACGCTGCTGGGCTTGGCGGCCCCGGCACAGGCCCGCTTCCTGCAGGCCGATCCCGTCGGCTATCAGGATCAGTTCAATCTCTATGTCTATGTGGGGAACGACCCGGTCAATCGCGCCGATCCGACCGGCATGACCTGCACGCCGGTTGGCACGCAACGTGGCGGTGCGCCTGAATTTAGCTGTCGCATTGATTTTGTGAGCGAGCGCAAGAATGGGGAATGGGTGAGACGAGCGCCGACCGAGGCCGAGCAAAACGGCAGGTTCCGCACCTTCAACTCTCGCTACACGGGTGCGGTCAACACGCTCGCCCGGATGGACCCGGAGCGGGCCGCGAGGGTGTCGGATCTCCAGGGCAATCGCGGCGGATTCACGATCACGGCCGGGGAGGCGAGGCAAAGCCTCGCCGAAAAGACTTTCGTTTTCATAGAGCGCGGTACCAACAATGCGAATACCGTTATGGCGGCGCCAGGTCTTTATAATGAACGGACCGGCGCCATTGATCGTAACGAAGTGGCCGTCACCAACAGGACATTGAGCATCAGCATGAGGCAGATCGTCCACGAAGGTGGCATGCACGGATCGCGGGCGGAGTGGACAGGCGGCTTGCAGAACGACCGCTATCCCTTGGGAAATATCGAGCATCAGCGGGAATATGACAGACCGGCTTGCATCTTGTTAGGAGAGACCAATTGCTGATCCTGAGGCTTGCCGCGATCCTCGCGTTGATCTCGGGGCCTTGTGCCTCGGCGCAGCAATCCGCTGCCCCTACGGCCAGGCTCGAACCGGCGCACGACATAAGATATGTCAGCACCGACCTCGGTCATGTGCTGGTATTCACGCGAGCCGGCGCCCGTTTTGGAGACTTTCTCGCTTTGTCTCCAGGGATTTGGCCGACCAACCCCGTCGAAATAGTGCCGGCGGGCGAGGGAGTGCAATGCATTACGATAGGCCCGCCCGAGAACTCGAACTCGGTGCAGATCGCGATCAAGCGGCCGCTGCGGGTCGGCGACCGCTACAGCTGCCTCCGCGAGTCCTTCCGGGTGATCCGTTGCTTCGAAGATTGCCGTGCCGCGATGGTGGAGACGCAGTCGCCTGGGAGTGGAAACAACCCTCGGCACGATCCCTTGAAGTCATACATGTACGTCGACAGCTGCCGCGGGCTGCTGGCCTATAGCGTCGTTCGCGACATGACCGACGCCATACCGCTCAGCGCCATGTGGCTGCGCGGCGATGTCGGAATCCTTGCCGACCCGCGCTCCCCCCCCTGCGATTCGCTGACGGAGGAGCGGGATTGAGAAAGCTTGGCCAAAGAGTTGGGGCCGTCATCGCGCTGACCATGGCCGCTTACGCCGCCGCCCAGCCGCCGACGACACCCTTGTCCACGTTCGAGCCGGCCCAGGACATTCGCTACATCAGTACCGATCTTGGCAGCGTGCTGGTCTTTTCAAGACAGGGCACCCGTTTTGGCGATCTTAACGCGCTCTACCCCGGGCTGTGGCCCTCGCACCGGGCTGAGCTGATCGAATCTGAAGACGGAGTGCGATGCGTCCTGATCGGACCACGCGAAAGCGCGGTCGAGCTGGCGATCAGGCGGCCGATTCGTACTGGCGATCGCTATCGGTGCCTCAGGAGCAGCTTCCGCGTGGCCCGCTGCTTCAACGACTGCCGGGCGGCGATAGTCGAAGTCGAGGCGCCGGCTAGCGGGAATGATTCCACCCGAGGCCCTCTCAAACACTTTATGTATGTGGACCGTTGCCTGGGAATGCTCGCCTACAGCGTCGTCGGCGACATGGAGCAGGGGTTGCCGCTGGGCGCGATGTGGCTTCGCGGCCGCGTCGGCGTACTGGCGGACCCGCGCCAACCCGGCTGTGAGGGGGCGGATTCATGAGGAGACGCGAGGGCGAATTCTATTAACCTCTCCACGGCTCTCGCTCTGTATTGCCGTTGGGCGCTACAAGATAATCATGGGATTGAATATATAACAGCTGGAAGCGTTTTCTGGAGATGGCGCGGCTCATTATATTCTTGATGACGGTCATGTGTTGGCACGCCGATGTTTTTGCTCACGTGAGCACCAACCCGCCGATGTGGCCCGTCAGGTGCTTTCTCCGCCTGATGATCGCCTCGACTTTGCGAATGCAAAACTGGCCTTCGATCACATCGTCGATCCGTCGATAAATGCCGACGCCACCCTTGCTCAAATCGGGCGCCTGGCCGCTGAGGCGACAGCACTGGCGGGGCCTCATGCGACTGACGCTGCGAAGCTGGCTGCGCTGCGGCGCGTGATTTATGAAGGCGGCGCCTGGAATGACAACCGGCCGCTCAGCTATGATCAAACCGATCCGCTCGGCCAGAACGTCCGCAACAAACTGATATCGACGTATCTCGCAACCCGGCGCGGCAATTGCGTGTCGATGCCGATGCTCTTCCTGCTCGTCGGCGAGCGGATGGGCTTAAACCTATCGCTCGCGACTGCCCCGCTGCATGTGTTCGTCCGCTACATCGATCCGCTCGGGCGCGAGATGAACCTCGAGGCGACCAGCGGCGGGCATCCGGCACGGACGATTCGGTATCGCCAGCAAATGCCAATGTCCGATCGGGCCGTAGAGAGCGGCCTTTATCTGCGGACGCTGACACGGCGCGAGGTCGTCGCTCTGATGGCGACGACGGTCGTGGAGTTTTTAATCTCCGAGCGCCGCTTTCAAGAAGCGATCGAGGTCGGCGAAATCATCCTTCGACATGCTCCGCGTGACGGCCACGATGGTTTCTGTCGGCACCGCCTATGGGCAGCTGATGAACACCGAATTCGTCGGACCTTATCCAATTCCCGCCCTGATTCCGCCAGCGCTGCGGATGCGTTACGCGATGCTGGCGCAGCGCAACCGGCAGATGTTTCAGACGGCAGAGGCGCTCGGCTGGGAGCCTCCTCGTGAGCCGCAAACGATGAGCAGTCAGACCAGTTCGCCCTGAGCCCGTCGAAGGCTTCCCTAGAGATCGACGCACGCCGCGATCGCTTCGAGCTTGCGGACGCGTTCCTTCAGATCGGCGACCTCGATCATGTCGCCGGCGGGGCTGCGCGGCTCCGCGCCTCGGGCGGGCCCGGCCAGCTCCATCTTCCGGACCTCGAGCCAGCCCTGCCAGCCGCGCAGGGCCGCGAAGGTAAAGATGCCGAGGCCGGAGAGGGCCGCGCCCGCCACCGTCATCGTCGTCATCGGATCGTTCATCTCTTCCTCCCTCGGCGGATGACGCCGTTTTATCGTCTCTAGCGAAGCTCTTCGATCTCGCGGGCGAGGCGGCTGTTATTGCTGTCCGCGCTCGCGACATAGGTTTCGACCTCCTGCATGCGCCGGTCGATGTCGCGCATCCGCTCGCGCGTCTCCTCGCGGTTCGCCTCGCGGGACGGGACGCGGGCCGGCGTGCGGCGGGAATGGCGCTGCTTCTGCCCGACGATGGCGAGCACGCCATAAGCGAGCAGGGCCAGCCACAAGGTGCCGACAAAAGCCGCGATCACGAAGCCGATCCTGACGATCGTCGGATCGACCTCGAGATGGTCGCCGATCCCGGCGCAGACGCCGGCGATCTTGCCATTGGCTTTGTCGACCTGGAATCTCCTGCCCCGCAAATTCATTTCGTCCTCCCTAGGTCCCGGTCCTGCCCGGGCATTCCAAAATCGGTTTTCATCCTGTTGCCGCCCAGGGCGGCAAGGGCGCGCTCGACCAAGGCGAGCCGGTCCTCGAGCCCGCCCGAGCTGCGCCACAGCCGCTCGGCTTCGGCCCAGTCGAGATCCAGCGCGTTCATGCCGCCAGCCTCCGCTCCATCTTTTCCTTCATCGCCGCCAGCTCCGCGTCGACGCGCTCGGCGACCTTCAATTCCTGGATCTCGTCCTCGAGGCTGCGCGGCGCGGCGAGCAGCAGCGCGTCGGCCTGGCCCTCGGCGAGGTCGGCCTCGCGCTCGAGCGTCTCGAAATTGGCGAAGGCCTCCTCGGTTCGGCTGCCCGCATAAAGCTCGCGCAGCCGCAGCTGGTTCTGGGCGCTCTCGAAGCGGGTCGCGGCCGCATTCTGGCGGACGCGCGCCTCGCGCAACTTGGCTTGGAGCTTGAAGATGTCGCCTTCGAAGGCGCGAAGCCCCTCGCCGATCGCGGCGATCTCCTCCTCGATCTCGGCGGCGAGGCCGGCCAGCTTCTCCTTCTCGATCAGCGCCAGGCGGGCGAGATCGTCGCGGCCCTTGGAGAGCGCCAGCGCCGCGCGCTCGGTCCAGCTCTCCTGCGAGGCGGCGAGCTCGCTCACCTGGCGTCTCTTCTCCTTCTGGTCGGCGATGCCGCGGGCCGCCGACGCGCGCACCTCGACCAACGTTTCCTCCATTTCCATGATGATCACGCGGATCGTCTTGGCGGGGTCGTCCGACCTGTTGACCAGGTCGATGACGTTGGCGGCGATGATGTCGCGGGTGCGGGAGAAGATGCTCATCTGCGGGTTCCGAACTGGGGCGTGCTGAGGGATAAGGCGGCGGCCGGCGAGGGACTAAGGGGGAAGAGCCCTTCTGCCGGCCGCGCGCCGGGCGGTCAGGCCTGGGCCTGAACCTGGCTGGTCGAGGTCGCGGTGGTGGCGGCGGGGTTGCCGACGGCGGCGACGACGAACAAAGTGGAGATGAAGACGGCGCCGATGCTGGCGGTGACGGTCTTGCGGATGTTGGTGAAGTTGATCATGTTTTTGCTCCTTGAACCTTCGTGAAACTGATGCCCACAAGGTTAGCAGGAGCCGTGCCAACTCGAATTTTCGGCGGAAATCCGCCGTTTTTTTATTTGAAGACGGCTGCCGGGGTCGTCAGACCATCGCCGCTAGTTGGGAATTTGCGCCAATGTTTGGGCAGGCGCCGCCTGGAAATCCGAACGGCGGCGGCGCTGGCGATTGTCCTTGCGGGTGAATTCGAGCAAGCGCGCCCCCGCCATGAAAACCGCGCAGGTGCAGGCCGCGAACAGCATCCAGCCGCCGAAGCCGGGATAGGTATGCGTATAATGGAGCCCGCGCTCGATCGCGCCGACGCCGAGCGCGTAGATCACCGCCAGCGCCTCGAAACGATTCTTGATGATGAACAGGCGACCGAATTTTTTCCACATATGGATGCAAAGGCAAGATGCGGGCCAATGGCGGAAAAGCGCGGGTCGCGACGGTTAACCGGTAAGGATTTGTAAACCATCCCGACAGGACGGCCGCCTGTGGTCACGTCCTCCCCTCTTCGTCATGCCGGACTTGATCCGGCATCCATCTTCTTTCCGTCCCTGCGACAAGAAGGTGGACCCCGGATCAAGTCCGGGGTGACCTATGTGGTCGCGGGCAATCGGTCTCAGTCGGTCACCTCCATGCTGAAGCCCCCGCCCGCGACCAGCGTCACGGTGCATGAGCGCCAGCTCTTGCCGTCCGGCCCGGCCATCGCCTGGCGGACCTCGTCCAGCGCGGCCGCGATGCCCCGACGGGCATCCACCGCCAGCGCCGGCGTGACCTGGCTGCCATCGGCCAAAGTACAGGCGACGTCGAACCGGTCCTCGCCTGGCGCCGCGTCCAGCCGTGCCTCCCTGAAGCCCGGCGGACAGGTTCCGGCGATCGCCCGGCCGAGCTGCAGATAGAGGTGATTCATGTTGGTCTCCCGGGTTCAGTCTTCGGCGTCGAGCGCCAGCAAAGCGAAGGTCGCCAGCCAATGCTCGCCCATATAATCGCCGGCGACGTGCGGCAGGCTGGCGTCGAGATGGGCGTCGGCGGTGTCGCGGGCCAGCGCGGCGAGCGCGGGGTCGAGCGCGCCGGCAAGGCCGCGCCAGCACCAGGCCCGGCTGAGGTTCACCCCGTCGAGATGGGCGATCTTGGGGTCCGCGCGGTCGGAGACGAAGGCGGGCGCGAACAGGCTGCGGGGCTCGCCCGCGGCGAGATCGGGCAGGAAGCCGTCGAACCAGCGGGAAAAGTCGCCCGGCGCCAGCACGCGGCGCATCAGCAGGGCCTCGGTCAGCGCGGGGGAGAGGAAGTCGTCGCCGGCCGGCTCCCAGCCCGGGCAGGCCCGGTCCCCGCCATAATAAGAATGCGCGCGCGCGCCGGTCAGCGTCGCCAGCGCGGCATCATTCTCCTCGGCCCATTCGCGCGCGAGGATCATCGCGAAGGCGGTATTGGGATGGGTGCCGGTGCGGATCGGGTAGGTGAGCTTGGGCAGATAGGTGTTGAACCGCTCGGCGAAAGCGCGCGCCAGCGGCGCCAGCGCCTTGGCCCAGCCGGCCTCGTGCCGCCGCGCCTCGCGGTGGAGCGCGAGCAGCCAGGCCCAGCCATAAGGCCGCTCGAAGCCGCCGGTATAAGCGCGGTCGAGATAGGCGAGCTCGCCCGCGACCTTCTCTTCGGTGACCACCTCGTCGAGCAATGTCCGGATCCGGACGGCCGCCGCCATGTCCGGGTGGAGCCGCAGCAGGCGCATCAACAGCCAATAGCCGTGGACGCAGCTGTGCCAGTCGAAGCTGCCGAAGAAGATGGGATGGAGCGCGCGCGGGCCGAGCACGTCCTCCGGCCCGTCCATCACATGGTCGAGCTTGTGCGGATATTCGCGCGTGACGTGGCCCAGCGCGATTTCGGCGAAGCGGTTCGCGGTTTCGGCGGTGAGGTGGTGCTTCATTCCTACTCCGTCACCCTGAACTTGTTTCAGGGTCCAGTTCTCCGCCTCCTCGCGGCTCGCCGCTGGATGCTGAACCAAGTTCAGCATGACGAAACAAGTCAAAAGGCCAGGAAATAGATCAACAGGACGTTGGCCAGCAGCAACGGCAAGGCCGTGCCGATCTGCGCCTTGATCACCGCATTCTGGTCGCGAAGCTCGAGCAGGCGCACCGGCACGATGTTGAAGTTCGCGGCCATCGGCGTCATCAAGGTCCCGCAAAAGCCGGCCAGCATGCCGATCGCGCCGATCACCGCCGGATTGCCGTGATAGGAGTTGATCAAGACCGGCACGCCGATCGCCGCGACCATGACCGGAAAGGCGGCGAAGGCGTTGCCGGTGATCATCGTGAACGCCGCCATGCCGACCGCATAGACGACGACCGCGATGAAGAGGCTGCCGTCGGGGATGATCTGGCCGAAGATGCCGCCGAGGATATTGCCGACCCCGGCGAGCAGGAAGACCGCGCCGAGCGCCGCCAGCATCTGCGGCAGCACCACCGCCCAGCCGATCGCGTCCATCAGCCGCCGGCCCTCGTTCAACGGCGCCAGCACCGGCGGCCGGCGCCAGATTATGATGACGAGCAAGGCGAGCACGGCGCCGAGCCCGAGCAGGATCGGCGTCACCCAGGCCGCCTCGAACAGCCCGGCCTGGCCGAGCGGCGTGAATTTGTAGGCGAGCGTGCCGACGAAGACCGTCGCCGGGATGACCAAGGCCGGCAGGAACAATTTGTTGCCGAACACGCCGGCAAAGGCCTCGCGTTCGACCGTGGAGGTGGTCGGCGGGTCGCCGCGGCCGAGCAGGCCGAAGCCGGCGACACCGGCAATGGCCAGCGCCAAGAGGCCGTTATTGCGGTCGCCGAGGAGATGGCCGGCAAGGAAGCTGGTCGCGAGCAAGGCGTAGAAGAGAAAGTTGCCGAGGCGCTTCTTGTTGGCGCGATCGAACAGGCTGAGCAAGGCGAAGCCGACGAACATCGCCCCGCCGAGATCGTAGAGGTGCTGGAGCGTGATCATTTCGCGCTCCTCCTTAAGGAGCGGTCGAGCCAGACCAGGCGCGAGGCGTGGATCAGGAAGGCGAGGATCGCGGTCGGGATCGCCCAGAGCGAGAGCTCCAGCGGATCGAGATTGATTCCGTGGGTGGCGAGATTGCCCTTGATCAGCAGGATCGAGGCGATGGCGATGAAGATGTCCTCGCCGAAGAACAGGCCGACATTGTCGGTCGCCGCGGCATAGGCCTTGACCTTGTCGCGCGTCTCCTCGTCGATCGTTCCATGCTCGCGCTCGGCCGCCGCCTCCGCCATCGGCGCGACCAAAGGCCGCACCGTCTGCGGGTGGCCGGCGACCGAGGTCAGGCCGATCGCGGCGGCCGCCTGGCGAATCGCCAGATAGACGATGAGCAGCCGTCCGACGGTGGCCTGGCGCAATTTGAGGATCACCGCGCGGGCGCGCTGCTGCAGGCCGTAGCGTTCGAGCAGGCCGATCGCCGGCAGCACGACATAGACGACGGTGATGAAGCGATTGTCGTTGAAGGCCTTGCCGAGCGCGTCGAGCACCAATGTGAACTGGAGCTTGGCGGCAAGCCCGGTGGCAAGCGCCGCCGCCGTCACCACGAGCAACGGATTGATGCGCAGCAGGAAGCCGACGACGATGATCGCGATGCCGATCAGCGGGAGATATTCACTCACGCGCCATATCCTCCCCCGCCCGGCGTCTCGATGACGAACGCGTCGCCGATGCCCATGTCCGCCGCCGCGGTCGCCGACAAGAGTTCTTCGGTCCCGTCCGCCCGCACCACCCGGTTTACCCCCGCTTTCGCATTCCCGCCGCCCTCGATCCCCCGCGGCGCCACGCGCCGCCGGTTGGAGAGGATGCTGGCCTGCATCGGCTCGAGGAAGCGGATTCGGCGCACCGCGCCATCGCCGCCCCGGTGCGCGCCGTCCCCACCCGAGCCGCGCCGGATCGCGAAACGTTCGAGGATCACCGGAAAGCGCGTCTCCAATATCTCGGGGTCGGTGAGGCGGGAGTTGGTCATGTGGGTCTGGACCGCGCTCGCTCCATCGAAGGCGGGACCGGCCCCGGCGCCGCCCGCGATCGTCTCATAATATTGATAAGACGCATTTCCGAACGTGAAATTGTTCATCGTCCCCTGGCTCGGCGCGAGCGCGCCCATCGCGGCGAACAGGCAGTCGGTGATCACCTGGCTGGTCTCGACATTGCCCGCCACGACCGCGGCCGGATAGAGCGGGTTGAGCATCGAGCCTTCGGGCACTTTGAGCGTGATCGGCCGCATGCAGCCGTCGTTCAGTGGAATCGGATCGTCGACCAGGGTGCGGAAGACGTAGAGCGTCGCCGCCCGGCAGATCGAATGAGGCGCGTTGAAATTGTCGTCCTGCTGCGCGCTGGTGCCGGCGAAGTCGACGACCGCCGTGCGCGCCTCGCGGTCGACCGTCACCGAGACGGAGACATGGGCTCCATTGTCCATCTCATAGGTGAAGGCGCCGTCCCTGAGCCTGCCGATCAGCCGCCGTACCGCCTCCTCGGCATAGGCCATGACATGACCCATATAAGCATCGATCGCGTCGCGCCCGTATTCGCCCGAGACGCGCCGAAGCTCGTTCGCCCCGCGCGCGCAGGCGGCGACCTGGGCCTTGAGGTCGGCAATGTTGCGGTCCGGGTTGCGCGCCGGCCAGTCGCCCACGCCGAGCAAGGCGCGCATCTCCGCCTCGAGGAAGCGGCCCGCGTCGACCAGCAGGACATTGTCGATCAGCACGCCTTCGTCGTGGACCGAGCGGCTGTCGGGCGGCATCGATCCCGGGGCGATGCCGCCGATATCCGCATGGTGGCCGCGCGCCGCGACGAACCAGGCCGGCCCAACCTCGACCGGCGCGTCGCCGTCACCGGCGAAGACCGGCATGATCACGGTGATGTCGGGCAGATGGGTGCCGCCGCGATAGGGGGCGTTGAGCACATAGACGTCGCCCGACTTCATGCCGCGGCCGTCGCGCCTCTCGCCCCGCGCCGCGATGACGGTCCGGATCGAATCCCCCATCGAGCCGAGATGGACGGGGATATGCGGCGCATTGGCGACGAGATCGCCGGCGCCATCGAAGAGCGCGCAGGAGAAATCGAGCCTTTCCTTGATGTTGACCGACGAGGCGGTGTTCTGCAGCGCCACGCCCATCTCCTCGGCGATCGCCATGAACAGGTTCGCCATGACCTCGAGCATGACCGGATCGACCTCCGCGCCCGCGGCGGCGGCGGCGCGGGGGGTGGAGCGGGTCAGGATGAGATTGCCGAGCGGGTCCACCTGCGCCTGCCAGCCGGGCTCGACCACGGTGGTGGCGGAGGGGTCGATGATGAGGGCGGGACCGGGGATGGTATCGCCGGGGGAAAGCGCGGCACGGTCGTGAAGATCCTCCCCGGAACGGGGAGGGGGACCGTTCGCCGCAGGCGAATGGTGGAGGGGTCGGGGCGGTGGAGACGCCGCCGACCCCTCCACCGGCTTCGCCGGTCCCCCTCCCCGTTCGGGGGAGGATCTCGCCTCGACGATCGCCGTCTCCACCACCACCGCCGTCTCCGGCGCGGTGAAGCCGAAGCGGAGCTTGTGCGCGGCCTCGAAATCCTCGCGCATATGATCGGAGACCGCCACCTCCAGGCTCGAATCGCTGCCGTCGTAGCGCAACGCCGCCCGCCGCAGGATCTCCGGACCCTCGATCCCCTGCCCCGCCAGCCCGGCGCGGGCTTCGGCTTCGAGCTCCCGGAGCACCGCCTCCAGATCGCTCCCCGCGACCGAGCGCTGGCGCAATTCGACCATGTCGGCCAGCCCCATGCCGTAGGCGCTGAGCACGCCGGCCAAAGGATGGATCATCACCGTGCCGATGCCGAGCGCGTCCGCGACCAGGCAGGCATGCTGACCGCCGGCCCCGCCGAAGCATTGCAGCGTGTAGCGCGTCACGTCGAGGCCGCGCGCGATCGAGATCTGCTTGATCGCATTGGCCATATTGTCGACCGCGATGCGGATGAAGCCCTCGGCCACCTCGACCACGCTCTTGCCCGCTTGATCGGCGATCTCCCGGCAGCGGGCGAAGCTCGCCTCGGCGTCGATGGCCTCGTCGCCCTGCGACCCGAAGACGCGCGGGAAACGGTCCGGCCGGATCTTGCCGAGCACGACGTTGCAGTCGGTGACGGTCAGCGGACCGCCGCGCCGGTAGCAGGCCGGGCCAGGCACCGCGCCGGCGCTGTCCGGACCGACCCGGAAGCGCTGCCCGTCAAAAGCGCAGACCGAGCCGCCGCCGGCCGCCACGGTGTGGATTTCCAGCATCGGCGCGCGCACGCGTACCCCGGCGACGGCGCGCTCGCTGGTCCGCTCGTAGCTGCCGGCGAAATGCGAGACGTCGGTCGAGGTGCCGCCCATGTCGAAGCCGATGACATGATCGAAGCCCGCCTCCGCCGCCGTCCGCGCCATGCCGACGATGCCGCCGGCGGGGCCGGAGAGGATCGCGTCCTTGCCGCGGAAGCGGCCGGCGTCGGTGAGGCCCCCATTCGACTGCATGAAGAAGAGGCGGTGACATTCTGGACCCCTACTCCCGTTCGTCCCGAGCGAAGTCGAGGGGCGTTCTGACTCGGTGCCGCGCCCCTCGACTTCGCTCGGGACGAACGAGGCTTGGGCAAGGCCCGAAACCACTTTGTCGACATAAAGCCTGAGCACCGGCGACAGATAGGCGTCGACCACCGCCGTATCGCCCCGCCCGATCAGCTTGATCAGCGGCTCGACCTCGTGACTCGCCGAGATCTGGGTGAAGCCGATCTCGCGCGCCATAATGGCGAGGGCGGCCTCGTGCGCGGCCCAGCGCCAGCCGTGCATCAGCACGATGGCGAGCGCGCGATAGCCCTGGTCGAAGGCGGCCTGGAGCCCGGCCCGTGCCGCTTCATGATCGAGCGGACGCAGTACCTCGCCCGCTGCCGTCACCCGCTCGTCGATCTCGACCACGATTCCGTAGAGCGGCTCGGGTAGGACGATATGGCGAGCGAAGATGTCGGGCCGCGCCTGGTAGCCGATCCTGAGCGCGTCGCCGAGCCCGGCGGTGATCGCAAGCGCCACCTTCTCGCCCTTGCGCTCGAGCAGGGCGTTGGTGGCGACGGTCGTCCCCATCTTGACCGCGCCGATGTCGGTTGAAAGGTCCTCGGCCCCCGCCTCGGCGAGGATCGCGGCGATGCCCGCCACCGCCGCATCGTCATAATATCCGGGATTGTCGGAGAGCAATTTGCGGACGATCGTCGCGCCGTCGGGGGCACGGGCGACGATGTCGGTGAAGGTGCCGCCGCGGTCGATCGAGAAGGTCCAGGCGGCGCTCATATTCCGGGCGGTAGCATCGGCGGCGGAGACGGAAAAGCGCGGCGAGCGGAACCGACGCGCGCGACATGGCTTGGAGCGGCATGGCAGCCGCTTCTCCAGCAGAGCCCGGCAAGAAGAAGCGGCGCAAGGGCCGCGCCCGCACCCCGCTGCGGCAATGGCGGAACATCGCGATCGACACCTGGAACGACGCGACGGCGGACAATCTGTCGCTGGTCGCCGCCGGCGTCGCCTTCTACACCTTCCTCGCGCTGGTGCCTTTGCTCACCGCGCTGGTGCTGAGCTACGGCCTGTTCGCCGATCCGGCCACGGTCGTCGATCATATGCATGCGCTGACCGCGCTCCTTCCCGGCGATGCGGGCGGGATCGTCGCCGATCAGCTGCGCGGCATGACCGAGGCCGGCGGCGCCAAGACCGGCTTCGCCCTCATCCTCGCGCTCGCCATCGCCGTCTACGGCGCGAGCAAGGCGGCGGGCGCGATCATGACCGCGCTCAACATCGTCTACGAGGTCTCCGAATGCCGCGGCACCGTCGGGCAGCTCCTGGTCGCCTTGCTGATGACGGCGGGCGCGGTGGCCGTGCTCGTCCTCGCCATCGCCACCATCTCCGCCTTGACCTTCCTCGGCGCCTTGCTGCCCGGTCTCGGCGGGACGACGGAATGGCTGATGAAGGGGCTGTTCCTGATCGGCGCGGGCATCATGGTCATGCTGCTGCTCGCCCTTGTCTATCGCTACGTCCCGTGCCGGCCCAATGCGCCATGGCGATGGATCACGCCGGGATCGGTGCTCGCGACTCTGGTCTGGCTGGCGGCGACCGCCGCGTTCGGCGTCTACGTCGCCAATTTCGGCGATTATAACGCGACCTACGGCTCGCTGGGCGCGGTGATCGCCTTCCTGACCTGGCTCTACCTCACCGCCTATATCCTCCTGCTCGGCGCCGAGCTGAATTCGATCATGGACGTGGACCTGCGGCTGAAGCGGCGCCGGCGAAAGGCGGCTTGACCTCGGCATCGGCGCGGGGCAGCGCTCGGCCATGGACGACAAAGACCCCCCTAAGGACGACTCGCTCGGCAAGCCGCCGCCGCCCGACGACGATTGGCTCGAGGCGGGCGAGGACGAGCCGCTCGCGGACGAGCCCGCCGACGACGCGCCGTTCACCACCGCCGATTTCCACAATATCGCCCAGAAGCAGATCTTGAACGCGGTCTTCGCGATCCTGTCCGAGACCAAGATGAGCTGGGAGCTCGTCGCCCCCTTCTTCGAGGCGGCGCGCGAGGTCTGCATCGGCGACATCGAGGAGAATGCGCAGATCCGCCTGCACAGCCTCGCGCTCGAGGGCGAGGCCTGGGTGGAGGCCGAGGAGGCCTATATCGGCATTTCGGTCAGCGACCGCGAGACTGGCGACGAATGGCTGTCCGACACGCGCTGGCTCTCGCAGATCGCCATCGCCGAGGAGGATCCCGAGCAGGTCCGCGCCATCGTCAGCGCGCTCGAGCGCACGGTCGCCAAGCTCAATGCCTGGCTCGCCGACAAGCCGGCTGGCGCGGGCCCCTGAAAAGGGGACACGTACTTTTTCGCGAAAAAGTACGTGTCCCCATTCGGCGACTAGATCCCGACCGTCTCGTCGGCGGGCGTTTCGCCCATATCGGCGTCGACCATGCCGTCGCCGGCCATCGCCATGTCGGCGCCGGCGCCCTCGACCGGCTCATAGGGGCCGCCCATCGCGGTCGCCGTGCCGTCGGCGAGGCCGCCGGTCGGCAGGGTCCAGCTCGCCAGCGCGACGCGGACCCCGGGCTCGTAGAGCTGGATGCAGCTGTCGTCGCCCGGACCCGGGCGGCAGGCCGGATAGTTTTGCGCGGCCGGGCGCGGCGTCATGTCGGCCGCGGCCAGGGCCTCGGGCGCGGGGGCGACGTCGGCCGCGGCCGCCATCTCGGGCGCCGGGGCGGTGTCGAGCGGCTCCTCGGGGCCGCCAATGCCGGTCAGGCTCGCCTCTTCGGCGTCGGGATCGACGGCCAGGTCGAGGTCGGGATCGCCGGCCTTGGTATCGGCGGGCTCCCAGCTCACGGCCGAAGCCGGCTGGACCACCGGCGAGTCGCTCGTCCAGACGAGGGGATCGGCAGCAGGCGCGCTTTCGGCCGGGGAGACGATGAGCGGATCCTTGGCGACCGCGGGCGCCGCGGCCGGCTCGGTTGACGGCGCGAAGGCCAGAGCGGAGGTGCTGAACAGCAGGGCGGCCGCGGCGAGAGTCAGGGATTTCATGGTGAGCTCCGTGCATTTTGCCGACCGCGCGAGCCGCGCCGCCGGGCGAGAACCCCCTCGCCGCACCTTGAACTTGCCGCACCAACGGCTCGGCCCGGCCTTTTCTCCAGCGCCGCGCTCGGTCCGTCAGAAGGAGCCGTCGATCCGCCGCACATAGCCGCCCGGCCCGGGGGCGAAGCCGGCGGCGGTGAGCCGTTCGATGGCGGCCGGATCGGTCGGGCGCACGACGAGGTCGGCGCGCCAGCGCCCGCTTGCCGAAATGCGGATATTGACCTGCTCGAGGCCCGACTGGCCGATCAGCGGCAGCAGCAAGGCGCCCTCGGCGCAACGGACGTTGCCGCGCAGGCCCGAGGGCAGCATGATCCCGCCGACGTCGCCGGCAAGGCCGGCACGGACCTCGCCCTCGGCGCTTTCGCACATGTCATTGTCGAAATGGACGGTGACGTCATCAAGGTCGAGCGTGGCCACGGGCAGCGGCGCGAACAGGGCGCCGGTGCGCAATTGTCCGTCGAGGTCGTCGAGCCCGAAGCTGTGGCGGGTGACGGTGATCGCGCCGCTGAAGCGGCCGCCCGAGGCCTCGTCGCGGCTCAGCGACAGCCGCGCCCGCCCGAGGAAGAGCGGCAGGACGTTGAGCCGGGCATCGACATCGCCGAGCGCGACCGGCCCGAATTGCGCTTCCCGCAATTTGCCGAGCCAGAGGCTGCCCTCGGCCTCTCGCGCGGCGAGGCCGCGGCCGCCAAGGTCGAACCAGCCGATCGCGACGCGCAACGGCAGCAGCACGATGAGCGCCACCGCCAGCGCGGCGAGGAAGAAGACGGTGCGGCGCAAGGGCAGACGCAGCCGCATCAGCGTACCCGCGCCCGCAAGGCGATTTCGGCGGCGAGCGTGCGGTCGCTGTTCGCCCGGGCGCGTAGCCGCTCGACGACGAGGCCGCTCTGCTCGAGCCGCACGATCCAGGCGAACAAAGCCTGCGGCCGGGCGGCGTCGATGGCGACGCTCGCCCGCGTCGGGCCCTGGCCGGCGATGCGGGCGGCGGGGAAGCCCGCTTCGCCGGCGGTGCGGCCGATCAGGCTGTCGACCGGCAAAGCGGGCGGCGCCGCGCGCGGGCCGGCGTTCCGGCCCAGGCGCGCGCGCGCCTCGCCGAGCGCGACCGTGGCGGCGGCGTGACGGGTCTTGGCGGCATCGAGCGCGTCCGACAGCGGCCGCACCACCATCAGCCAGCCGAGCACGATCACCGCCAGCGCCAGCATGACGAGGATCAGCCGCCGCTCGCGTGAGGTCCGCTCGGCCCACCAGATGCTCATGCCGGCCTCAGCAGCAATTCGGCGGCGGTGCGGACGCCGCCGCCGGCCTGGGGCGCTCCGTCCTGGACGACGAGGCCGCTGGCCTCGATCCGCTGGCGCAGCGCCGCCAGGGTCGCCGGGCTGTCGACGGTGACGATCGCCGACATCAGCCCGTCGGGCCGCTAGTCGATCCGCGCCAGCTCGACATTGGGCGTTGCCCTTATCGCCTCGAACAGGATCGCGGCGAGCGGCGTGAAGCCCGGCCGGGCGTCGGCGCCGGCCGGGGCGCGCGCGGCCAGCGCCGCCGCCTCGTCCTCGATCCGGCTGGCGGCGGCGGAATAAGCGACGATGCGGGCGAGCTGGACGGTCAGCGACAAAGCGGCGAGCGCAAGCGCCAGCCAGGCGACGCGGCGCAGGCTCGATCCGTCGACCCGCCACTGCCGGCGGCGGGCGAAGGCGCCCTGGCGCAAATTGACGACCGGCGGCGACAAAGCGGCGGCGAGGCCGGCCTCGAACCCCGCCTCGTCGACGATCGCGGTGGGTGCCTCGCCGACCAGCAAGGCGGCGAGCTCGGGCTCGACGCTGAACGCGACGGCGGGCCCTCGATAATCGGGGACCGCCCCCGCGTCGCGCCGGGCCAGCCCGTCTTCGGGGGGCACCAGCAGTAGCGAGGTCGGGATGACGATGTCCGGGTCGCGCGCGATCCAGGCAGTCATAAGTGTGGCCGGGGCGAGCGCGACCGGAGTCAAATCGCGCTCGGGCAGGCCGACGGCGACGTGCATGTCGGCGAGTTGGCCGGCGCTGGCGTCGGCGAGCATCAGCCGCGCCGCCGCCGCGGCCTGGGCGGGCGTCAGGCCCTCGGCCAGGTCGAGCCAGTGGATCGTCACGTCCGTACCGGGAACGGCCAGCGCGGTGCGGGTGCCGGGGGCGAGCAGGACCTCGTCGCCCTCCTCGCCGCGCGCAATGACGCGGCCGCCCTCGATCAGCAGCCAGCGCCCCGGCTTTATCCCCTCGCCCGCGAAGGCGAGCAGGATGGCGGGGGCGGGGTCAGTTGGCGATGTCGGCATCTTTTCCGCTGCCGCCTTCGCGGCCGTCGGCGCCGAGGCTCATGATCGTGTAGGGCTGGCCGTCGCGCCCGGGCGCGGCGTAGACATAGGGCCGGTTCCAGGGATCGTTCGAGATGCGCCGCAAATAAGGCCGCAGCGCCGCCAGGCCCTCCTGCGTGGTCGGATAGCGGCGATTGTCGACATAATATTGCTGCACCATGCTGTCGATGGTCTGGATGTCGGTCCGCGCCTTCTGCACGGAAGCGGTGTCGAGCGCCGGCACGACGTTGATGATGACGATCGTGGCGAGCAGGCCGAGAATGACGATCACCACCATCAATTCCACGAGCGTGAAGCCTTCAATCCTCCCCGGAACGGGGAGGGGGACCGCAGCGCGAATCGTCGTGGTGGAGGGGTCGGCTCGGAGTCCGTCGACCCCTCCACCGTGCTTCGCACGGTCCCCCTGCCCGTTCCGGGGAGGATTTAAGGATGCGGCCATCAATAACCTCCAGCCAAAGTATCGAGTTGCAGGATCGGGAGCAGGATCGAAAGCACGATCAGCGCCACCACCACGCCCATGACGATGATGATCGCCGGCTCGAGCAGCGACAAGGCCGTCGTGGTGAAGGCGTCGAACTCGCGCTCGAGATAGTCGGCGGCGCGCTCCAGCATCACGTCCAATTTGCCCGAGGCCTCGCCCGAGGCGGCGAGATAGACGAGCAAGGGCGGGAAGATCCCCGCCCGCCGCATCGCGCCCGACAGGCTGCCGCCGGTGCGGACCTGCTCGGCGATGTCGGCCATGGCGGCGCGCAGCACGCGATTGTGGACGGTGCCGATGGTCAGCTTCAGCCCCTCGAGCAAGGGCAGCCGGCTCGCGACCATGGTCGAAAGCGTGCGCGCCATCCGCGCCGCGTGGAGATCGCGGATCAGCCGGCCGACCAGCGGCAGGCGCAGCAGGAAGCGGTCGAACTTCATGCGAACGCCCTCGTCCTTGAGCGCGCGCAGGCTGAGGAAGATCGCCGCGGCGAGGCCGAGCAGGATCGCCCACCACCAGGCGGCGAGGAAATTTGAGAGGCCGATCACCATCCGGGTCAGCCAGGGCAGCGACTGGCCGACGTCCTGGAACTGCTCGACCACCTTGGGCACGACGAAGATCATCAGCGCGAAGACGACGAAGGCGGCGACGAAGGCGAGGATGATCGGATAAGCGAGCGTCGAGAGCACCTTGCTTCGGACCTGCGCCTGCCGCTCCATGAGGTTGGCGAGCCGCTCCAGGATCTGCGGAAGCGTGCCCGAAGCCTCGCCCGCGGCCACCATCGCCCGATAAAGCGGCGGGAAGCTCGCCGCCTCGCGCGCCATCGCGTCGGAGAGGCGCAGGCCCTCGACGATGCCGGCATGGACATGGGTGAGGATGCGCCGCACCTCCTCGCGCTCGGCCTGGCGCGAGATGGTGCGCAGCGCCTCTTCGAGGGGTGAGACGGTGATCAAGGTGGCGAGCTGGCGGGTGAACAAGGTGACCTGCTTCACGCCCATCCGGCGCCGCGTCCACAGGCCGCGCGAGAGCAACGGCCGTCCGGCATCCTCGCCCGCCGCTTCGATCCTGACGACATAGAGCTTTCGCGAGGCGAGCTGGTCGCGCGCCGCCTCGCTGGTTTCGGCGCGTACCGAGCCGCGCCGCTCGCGCCCCGCAGTGTCGAGGCCGACATAAGCGAAATCAGGCATCGGCCGCCTCGCGGCGCGACACCCGCACCGCCTCCTCCGGGCTGGTGACGCCGTCGCGGACCAGGGCTCGCGCCGCGGTCGTCAGCGTGTCGCTGTTGCGGAAGGCGTGCGCCTCGATCGCGACCTCGTCGGCGCCGCCGTTGATCAGCCGGCGGATCTCGTCGTCGACGCGCGCGGCCTCGAACAGCCCGATCCGGCCCTTATAGCCGCTATTGTTGCAGGCCGGGCAGCCCTTGGGCTCGTGGACGATCGTGCCGACTGGGATGCCGAGCAGTGAGGCGAGGCTGCCGGTCGCCTCGACCGGCTCGCGACAGGCGGGGCAGAGCCGGCGCACCAGCCTTTGCGCGAGGACGGCGCGGACGGTCGAGGCGATCAGGAAGGGCTCGACCTTCATGTCGCGCAGGCGGGTGATCGCGCCGATCGCGTCGTTGGTATGGACGGTGGAAAGGACGAGATGGCCGGTCAACGCCGCCTGCACAGCGATGTCGGCGGTTTCGCGGTCGCGGATCTCGCCGACCATGACCACGTCCGGATCCTGCCTCAGGATCGCGCGCAGCCCCGCCGCGAAGGTCAGGCCGACCTGCGGATTGATCTGGGTCTGGCCGACGCCGTCCACCGCATATTCGACCGGGTCCTCGACGGTGAGGATGTTGCGGCTGCCGTCGTTGAGGCGCTTCAGGCCCGCATAGAGCGTCGTCGTCTTGCCGGAGCCGGTCGGGCCGGTGACGAGGACGATGCCGTTAGGCTCGGCGAGCGCGTTTTCGAACAGGCGCTTCACCGCCTCGGTCATGCCGAGCATCTCGACGTCGATCCCGGCATTCTCCTTGTCGAGGATGCGCAGCACCACGCGTTCGCCGGCCCGGCTCGGCAAGGTCGAGACGCGGACGTCGATCAATTTGCCGCCCAATGTCAGCCCGATCCGCCCGTCCTGCGGCAGCCGCCGCTCGGCGATGTCGAGCCGGGCCATCACCTTGACGCGGCTGACCACGACGGGCGCAACGTGTGGCGGCATGCGCAGGGTCTCGCGCAGCACGCCGTCCATCCGCATCCGGACGACCAGCCCGGTCTCATAAGGCTCGATATGGATGTCGGAGACGCCCTGGCGCGCGGCGTCGGCGATGATGCCGTTGATCAGGCGGATGGCGGGCGCGTCGTCGGACGTGTCGAGCAGATCCTCCGCGCTCGGCAAGGCCGCGGCGAGATGGCCCAGATCGTCGTTGAAGCCAAGCGAGCCCGCCGCGTCCGCCGCCGCCTCGGTGCCCGACGGATAATGGTCGGAGAGCAGCCGATCGAAGGCCGGCGCGTCGACCTCATGCACGGCGAACGGCCGCGCGACGAAGCGCCGCAATTCGATCAGCGCCTTTGGATCCGCCCCCGCGCGCATCGCCACGTCGAGGAGGCCCTCGCTCTCGCCCGTGGGAAGCAGCCCGTGCCGTCGCGCAAAGCCATAGGGGACAGTCACTGTGACTGTCCCCTTTTCCTCCTCGCCGCGGGCGATCTTCATTGCGGCGCCCGGAACGCCGGGGCCTCCACCGGAATCTCTTCGGGCTCCTCCGGCGGCGGCGAGGGCAATGCGGTCGGCACGATCACCTGATCGCGAGGCCGCGGACCCTCGGGCACGGTCGGCGGCACTGTGCCGAGATAGTCGCGGACGATCTCGTCGAGCGTCGGCTCGCGGTTCGGGCTTGCGATGATCTGGTGGCCGCGCACATAATTGTAGCGCCGCGCGCTCATCGTCTGGACGTCCTCGGCGGTGCGCAAAATGGTCGGCCGGATGAAGACCATGAGGTTGGTCCGCGCCCGCGCGCGCCCACGCGACCGGAACAGGTTGCCGATCACCGGAATGTCGCCGAGCAGTGGCACGCGATCGAGCGTGCGCCGGTCATTGTCGTCGAGCAGGCCGCCAATGCCGACGATCTCGCCGTCGTCGATGGTGATCGTATTCTCGATCTCGCGCTTGTTGAGGATGAGATCCTGGAACGTCGAGGAGACCGGCCCGGCGATCGAGCTGACCTCGACGCGCAGATCGAGCTTGATCGTGCCGCCGGCGTTGATCTGCGGCCTCACGTCGAGCGTGACCCCGACATTCTGGCGCTGGACGGTGCGGAAGGTGTTGTCGAAATTGGGCGAGAGCGCCTCGCCGGTGGTGATCGGAATCTCCTGGCCGACCAGGAAATGCGCTTCCTGATTGTCGAGCGTCATGATCGACGGCGTCGACAAGATGTTCGACTGATTGTCGGAGCGGACCGCGTTGATGATCGCGCCGAAGATCGCGTTGCCGCTCTGGATCGCGCCGCCGACCACGCCGCCATTGATGCCGGCGAGCTGGCCCGCCGCCGCCTCGATCAGGTCGGAGCCGGTCCCCGTGGTCGTGGTCGTGGTCGAGCCGGTGCCGGTCGTCACCGTGGTCGTGCTGCCGCCCAGTTCGCGCGCGGCGACGGCGCCGGCGATGGTGCCGATATTGGGGGTGATGCTCGAATAATTGGTGATCGCGAAGGGGATGTTCGAGCCGCGCAGGCCGGAGAGGAAGAGCTGGACGCCGAGCCGTTGCGCGGCGGTGTCCCCGATCTCGACGATGATCGCCTCGACCAGCACCTGCTGGCGGCGGACGTCGAGCTGGCGGATCACCTCGCCCAAGGTGCGCTGGACGTCGGGCGAGGCCGAGATGACGATCGCATTGGCGCCCTCGAAACGGGTCACCACGGCGTTGCGCTGACCGACCGTCTGGGTCGCGCCGGCGGCCGGCGCTCCGCCCGCGGCGGACGCGGGGGCGGGCGCGGCACCCGCGGCTTGCGGTGCGGGCGCGCCGCTTTGGCCCCCCGCGCTGGTGCTCCGCCGGGTGCGCTGCGGCGCGCTCGCCTGGGTCGGCGCCTGGCCGAGCAGCCGTTCCAGCACCGGCAGCAATTGCGCGGCGTCGGCATGCTGGAGGAAGACGACGCGGATCTCGCTGCCGTTGGCGGCGCGGCGATCGAGATCCTCGGCGATGCGGATCAGGTTCGCGACCGACGCGGCGTCGCCGCGAAAGGCGATCGCGTTGGAGCTGTCGACCGGCACCACCGACACTCCGTCGGGCGCGAGCTCGACCAAGGCCGCGGCGATCTCCCGCGCGCCGGCATATTGCAGGCCGACGACGCGGGTCGCGGAGGAATCGACGTCGATCCGCGCCAGCACCTGCCGGAGCCGTGCGATATTGTCGGCAAAGTCGGAAACGATGATCGAGCCCCGATTGGCGGTGATCGCGCCGTCGCGGCTGACCAGCGGCCTGAGGCTCTCGACGGCGGCGGCGGCCTCGATATGGCGGACGCGGAAGATTTCGGTGACGAAGCCGGCCGGATTGCCGCGCCGGCCGCGGCTGATCGGCGCGCTCGCGGCGGCGCCGGCGACCGGCTGGATGCGGAAGGCGCCGCCCCGGACCGGCACCGCGACATAGCCGTTGGCGCGCATCGTCGAGACGAACAATTCGAAATATTCGCTGGTCGAAAGCGGCCGCTGGGTGATCACCGAGACGCGGCCCTGGACGGCGGGATCGATGATGAAGGTGCGCCCGGTTACCCGCGCGGCGTCCTGGATGAAGGCGCGGATGTCGGCGTCGCGCAGGTTCAGCACGTGCTGCGCATGGGCGGCCGACAGCGGCGCGCAGAGAAGCAAGCCAAGCAACAAGAGACGTTTCACGGATTGAGCCTTACCCTGAGCGCGACCGCGCGGCCGCCGCGATCGACCATGACGTTGACCTCGCCGCCCGTGCCGGCCGCGGCCACGCGCGCCTGGTCGACCGAGGTGATGCGCTGGCCGTTGACCGAGACGATGACGTCGCCGAGCTGGAAGCCGGCGGCGCGGAAGGCCTGGCCGCCGTCGGTGCCGGGGGTGACGATGATGCCGTTGATGCCGCCGCCGGCGATGCGCGGCTGGAAGGTCATCGCCGAGCCGGAGAACAAGCCGGCCTGCGGCGCCGGCGTCGCTATTTGCGGCGCGCCAGGCACTGGCGTCTGCCCTGCCGCGCCGCCCGCGGTCGGCGCCGGTTCGGACTGGTCGAGGAAGAGCTGCTCCGCGGTGCCCGCGCGCGAGATGGTGACGTTGTCGAAGCCGACGCCGGTCAGGACGACGCCCGGCATGATCTCCTCGCCGACCGCGAAGCTCATCTGGCGGCCGTCGGGAAGGGCGATGATCGCCGAGCCCCGCCCGGTCGCGCGGTCCTCGCGCACGCCATGGAGAATGAGATTGAGCGAGGTGACGACGACCGGCCCGCTTGCGCTCAGCCGGAAGAAGGGGTCGAAGCCGGCCAGCACGCCGCTGCTCGGCGGCAAGGTCAGTCCGGAGGCGGCCTTCCAGTCGCCGACCGGCTCCAGGGGGGTGAGCAGGGTCCAGATCAGGCGGGCGCCCTGGACGGCGAGCAGGACGAGGAGGAGCAGCTCGGCAGCCGAAAAAGCGGTGAGGCGCGGCAGCCTCTCCAGCAGCCGCCCGCCGCGCGTGGTCAAGGCGAGCCGCGATGCGATGTCTCAGTCCTCCCCCGAACGGTCCTCCCGCCCGCTATGACCGGCCCCCGACTCAATTAAGACAGGGCCGGACGAATCCGACGGCTCATCGTCTTGAACTGGTGGGCGAAAACGCCTCCCCTTCCCCGAAGAGTCGCAGGCCGGGGACGTTCACAGCTTTTCGGGCGGCGCGCAAGCGATTCGGCGGAGCGCGATGGGGACGGTCACTGGGAGCGATGGGGACAGTTACTCGTAACTGTCCCCGACAGCGGCCGATACGAGAATGGGGACAGTTACAAGTAACTGTCCCCGGGGGAAGGTCGGGCGGCGCCTCTAGGGAAGACGCCGCCCTTAAGCGGCCCTTATGCCAGCGGGAATATGGACGGAGCCTGAATGACTTAGGGTTAATAGCTCGCGACCAGCAGCCAGGCCGGCCAGGCGGCCAGCGCCATCAGGCTGCCGAGCGGCAGGCGGCTGGTCGCGGTCACCGCCTGCCCTCGCAGGCGCATCGCCAGCACCGCGGCGAGGCCGAGCAGCCCGGCGCCGAGCAGGATCGCCGGCAGGTTCCAGGCGCCCAGCCAGGCGCCGATCGCGCCGAACATCTTGGGGTCGCCGCCGCCCATCCCCTCGCGGCTCCGAAGCCGTTGGTAGAGGAAGGCGATCGCCGCCAGCACCGCCCAGCCGATGAGGGCGCCCGCCGCGCGCTCGGCGAGCGGCGGCCCGAAGCCGGCCCAGCCGGCAAGCAGGCCGAGCGCGAGCAAAGGCAAGGTGAGCAGATCGGGCAGCCATTGATGCTCGAGGTCGAGCGCCGCGACCAGCAGCAGCCACCAGCCCAGCATTGCGGTGACGAGCGCCAGCGGCAGCGGGTGCGCGAGCGCGGCGACCAGGCCGATCAAGGCCGCGGCGAGCTCGATCGCGACGTGCCTCGGGTCGATCGCCGCGCCGCAGCGCCGGCAGCGCCCGCGCCGGACCAGCCAGGAGAGCAAGGGAATGAGCTCGAGCGGCCCCAGCGCCGCTCCGCAAACGTCGCAGGCCGATCGCCCGCCGGCCACGCTGCGCCCGGCCGGCCAGCGGACCAGGATGGTGGCAAGGAAGCTGCCGATGACGAGCCCGAGCAGGCCCCCGAGCGCGGCGGCGAGCGCAAGCGGCGGCTGCAGGAAGACCTCCTCGGACACGGCCCGGGATTAGGCGCGCCGGCGCGGCGGTTCAACGGGCAGCGGCGGGGACAGTTACTCGTAACTGTCCCCATCCCATTCATTCCGCCGCGGCGAGAATGCGCTGGGCCTGGAGCAGATGCGGCCGGTCGATCATGCGCCCTTCGAGCGCGAGCGCGCCGGCGCCGGGGCTGGCCTCGAACGCCGCCACCACCGCCCGCGCATGCGCGATCTCGGCCGCGCTCGGCGTGAAGGCGGCGTTGATCACCGGGACCTGATCGGGATGGATGGCCATCATCCCGGTGAAGCCGTCGCGGCGCGCGCGGGCGGCGTAGGCGGCGAGGCCGTCGCGGTCGCGAAAGGCCGGGTAGACGGTCTCGATCGGCATCACGCCGGCCGCCGCCGCGCCGAACAGGCAGAGCGAGCGGGCGAGCTCGTAGGGCGGCGTGAAGCTGCCATCCTCCTCGCGCGACGTCGCCGCGCCGATCGCCGCCGGCAGATCCTCCGCGCCCCAGGTCAGCCCGGCGAGCCGGCGCGCGCCGCCATAGCTGCCCAGAGCGAAGATCGCCGCGGGCGTCTCGGTGGCGATGGCGAGGATCGCGGCGGTGGCGTTGCCGCGCTCGGTCAGGCGCCTGGCGAGCTCGTCGACGCTTGCGCCGCCCTCGGCCTTGGGCAGAACGATGCCGTCGGGCCGCGCGGGCAGGATCGCCGCCAGGTCCCTTTCCTGCTCCGGGCTGTCGAGCGGATTGACCCGGACCCACAATCTGGCGAGGCTGTTGGCGCGGAGGAAGTCGGCGACGACGAGGCGCGCGTCCGCCTTGGCGGCGGGCGCGACCGAATCCTCGAGGTCGAGGATCAACGCGTCGGCGCCGGCGCCCAGCGCCTTCTCCATCCGGTCGGGCCGGTCGCCGGGGACGAACAGGAGCGAGCGCAGCTTCATGACCGGCCGTCATGCCGGACTTGATCCGGCATCCACCTTCTTTGAGCGACCTCCGGCAAGCAAGATGGACCCCGGATCAAGCCCGGGGTGACGGAAACGGCAATCACGTTGCCCGCCTCTGCATCAAGGCCGTCCGCTCCATCACGCAGACCAGTTCGTCTCTCTGGTTGAACATGCGGTGCTCGAAGGTGACGATGCCGGCCTCGGGCCGCGAGCGCGAATCCTTGAGGCCGATCACCTCGGTCTCGGCGCGCAGCGTGTCGCCGATGAAGACGGGCTTGGGCATCCGGACCTTGTCGTAGCCGAGATTGGCGACGAGCGTGCCCAAGGTCGTGTCCCCCACCGACAGCCCGACGAGAAGCGCGAAGGTGAAGCAGCCGTTGACGACGATGCGACCGAACTCGGTCGCTTCGGCATAGGTCTCGTCGAGATGGAGCGGCTGCGGATTGTGGGTGAGCGTGGTGATCAGCAGATTGTCGGTCTCGGTCACCGTCCGGTGCGGCTGGTGCCGGATGCGGTCGCCCAGCGTCCATTGATCGTAAGTGCGGCCGGGCATCAGACGTCCCTCCCCGATACCAGAATCGTCATGCCGGACTTGATCCGGCATCCACCTTCTTGCGGCGCCGCCGGACAGGCAGGTGGACCCCGGATCAAATCCGGGGTGACGTTACGGGACATCATTCCCCTTCCCCTTTCTCGATCCGCGCCAGCAGCGTGCCCTCGCTCACCTGCGCGCCCTCGACCGCCGCCAGCGCCGCGACAATGCCATCGAACGGGGCGACAAGGCTATGCTCCATCTTCATCGCCTCGAGGGTGACCAGCTTCTGGCCCCTGGTCACGGTCTCGCCCTCCCGCACCGCGACCGCGATGATCTTGCCGGGCATGGGCGAGATGATCGCGCCGTCGCCCGCCGCGCTGCCGGCGGCGCCGTCGACCCGCGTCTCGGTGAACATGAAGGTCTGGCCGTCCTCGGACACGAGATAACCCTCGTCGACCTTTTGGACATAGGCCGTCTTGCCGACCGAGATCTCCTCGAACTCCACTGTATAATGATGAGCCCGCTCGCTGAGCCGCACGACGGTGGGCGCTTCGTCGGCGTTCAGCCGGAAGCCGCGCACCCAACTCCACGCGGAGGGCGGCCGGAACAGATAGGTGTCGCGTATGTCCCTGGGCTTGCCGCCCAGCGCCTCGTCGACCACCATCATCGCCACCGATTCCAGCACGCGCTTCGAGGCGCGCTCGGGCGGCAGCACGGCGTCGAGGTCACGCGCGATCAGCCCCGTATCGGCCTCGCCCGCCGCGAATTCGGGGTGGCCGAGCAACTTCACCAGGAACGCGGCATTGGTCTTCACCGGCCAGCATTCCACGCCCCGGCTCATGTCGGACAGCGAGGCGATGGCGCTGTCCCGATCCGGGCCGTGAACGACGAGCTTGGCGATCATCGGGTCGTAATAAGGCGAGACGGCATCGCCTTCCTTGACGCCCGTTTCGATGCGCCGCCGGCCGCCGCGTCCATAGTCCGAGATGTTAAAATAGGTGAGCGGCCCGGTCGAAGGCAGGAAGCCTGTAACGGGATCCTCGGCGTAAAGCCGCGCCTCCATCGCCCAGCCGTCAATGGCGAGCTCGTCCTGGCGCTTCGGCAATTCCTCCCCGCTCGCCACCCTCAACTGCCATTCGACCAGGTCCTGGCCGGTAATCTCCTCGGTCACCGGATGCTCGACCTGGAGCCGGGTGTTCATCTCCATGAACCAGATGCGGTCGGCGCGCAGGCCCTCGCTGGCGTCGGCGATGAACTCGATCGTGCCCGCCCCGACATAATCGACGGCCCTGGCCGCCTTGACCGCGGCGTCGCAGACCGCCGCGCGCGTGGCCTCGTCCATGCCCGGCGCGGGCGCCTCCTCGATCACCTTCTGGTGGCGGCGCTGCAGCGAGCAATCGCGCTCGAACAAATGGACGACGTTACCGTGCGTGTCGCCGAACACCTGCACTTCGATATGGCGCGGGCGCAGGATGTATTTCTCGATGAGGACGCGGTCGTCGCCGAACGAGGACGCCGCCTCGCGCTTGCAGCTTTGCAGGGCGTCGGCGAAGTCTTCGGACGCGTCGACCCGCCGCATCCCCTTGCCGCCGCCGCCCGCCACCGCCTTGATCAGCACCGGATAGCCGATCTTGTCGGCCTCGGCCTCGAGCCGCGCGGGATCCTGATCCTCGCCGAGATAGCCGGGCGTGGTCGGAACGCCGGCTTCATCCATCAACTTCTTGGCCGCGTCCTTGAGCCCCATCGCCCGGATCGAGGCGGGCTTCGGCCCGACCCAGATCAGCCCGCTGTCGATCACGGCCTGCGCGAAATCCGCATTCTCGCTGAGGAAGCCATAGCCCGGATGGATCGCGTCGGCGCCGCTCTCTTTGGCGGCGGCGATGATCTTGTCGCCGACCAGATAGCTCTCCCCCGCCGGGCTCGGCCCGATATGCACCGCCTGGTCGGCCTCGCGCACATGCATCGCCTTGGCGTCGGCGTCCGAATAGACGGCGACCGTGCGCACCCCGAGCCGCCGCGCGGTGCGGATGATCCGGCAGGCGATCTCGCCGCGATTGGCGATGAGCAGGGATTGGATCATCCGGCGCGGCTCAGCAGGCGCAGCCGAATTGGCCGGCGAGCGTCCGCCGCATCGGTCCCCGGCCGACGGTCAGCGACGCCGGCCAATCGGCGCTGTCGGCCTCCGGGTGAGAGGAAATGCGCCCGGTGCGCCTGAGGCTCATCCGGAGCCCGCCGCAGGCGGTGTCCGCCCGGCCGTTCGACAGCGCCGAGAATTGCGAGTCGCTGATCCGGCAGACCTGCCGTCCGGCGCCGGTGCGAAGCATCAGCTCGTTGCCGATCACCTGGACCAGGGTGCGCCGGCCGACATTGAACGTGCACGTGCAACCCGATTCACGTGTGCTGGTCAGATCGCGCTCGCTGAGCGGGAGCAGCGGCGCGGTCGCTGCCGGCGCGGCCGGCGGCGCCCGGCGCGGCTGGGCGGACGTGACCGCGGCGGCGGCGGCCGCGACGCCGATCAGCGCCGCCGCGGCCGTGACAGACAGATGAGCGTTCCGCATCCTCGCCTCCTTCATCGCGCCGCGATCACCTCGATCTCCAGCAGCCAGGCCGGATCGTAGATCCCCGCGATGATGATGGTGAGCGCCGGGGTCAAGCCCGCCAGCACCTCGCGCCGGATCGCGCCGTTCTCGGCGGCATGCGCGCGGTCGGCGAGGAAGGTGGTGACCTTGACGATGTCGGCCAGTCCATGACCATTTGCCCCCCAAGCTTTCGCGCAGCTCGGATGATCTGGCAGGTGATCTCGTCGCGATGGGCGATAGGCCGGGAATGGATCATTCCGTTAACCTAGCTTTTTATTGTTCCATCCTCAAAAAATGTAATACTTTCCTTCAATAATAGCTCGCCATTACTTCTAACCATTGCCTTAAATCCTACCAGGTTATTTACGGCATCCTCAATTTCCAGATCACTCTTCAATTTTGGTGCCTGATATTCCTCTACCATCTCGTCCTTCACATTCAGAAGGTCCTGCAACGTCACGATATTGGAGTTGGCTGCTCGGGCAAGCTTCCAGGCCTTATGAAGAACGCAGGCATCGCTGTATCCCACTGTAGCGCTCACCGCGTTGTACGCTGCATAGGCCAAGCCGGCGACCAGGGCGATGGGGCCTACTACGGGACTCGCGGCGACCGCCGCGGCAGGGAAAATGCCGAGAAGGACAGTGGTGTATACAGTCCTGCTGACTTCCCTCGTTATATTCTGAAACTTGATCGATTTGACTGGGCCTGTTCGCCCCGCCCTGGCGGTCATCCAACCAAGAGAATTGTGGGGAACATTCGAGCCGCTAAATGTTGTTGTAAGAGTTGGCATCTCTTCAGTGATTTTTTCAAATACGATCGCCTCATTTATAATCGAAAGAAACTCAGAATACATGGGCAATCCATCACCCGATGGATCGGAAAAAATAATATTCTCAGCTAAAGGGTGCCCCTCCCTCAATAATAGGGATCGCACATACTCTACAGATTGACTAAGATTCTTATTCAAATTTCCCTCTACAATGAACTCAGGAAAAACGTCCGAGCATCTTTCCGTCCAGTACCATATTCTGCAAAATACCTCCAATTCTCGGTTGCTACATCGTCACATCCGAAACACCCCAAACTGCGCCCGCTCCGGGATCGGCGCGTTCAGCGTCGCGGCGAAGGCGAGGCCGAGCACGTCGCGAGTCTGCGCCGGGTCGACGATGCCGTCGTCCCAGAGGCGCGCGGTGGCGTGATAGGGATTGCCCTCGTCCTCGTAGCGCTGGCGGACCGGGGCCTTGAAGGCCTCGGCTTCCTCCGCAGTCCAGGTCTCGGCATCCTTGTGGACGGTGGCGAGGACCGAGGCCGCCTGCTCGCCGCCCATCACCGAGATGCGCGCATTGGGCCAGGTGAAGAGGAAGCGCGGGCTGTAGGCCCGGCCGCACATGCCGTAATTGCCGGCGCCGAAGCTGCCGCCGATGAGGATTGTGATCTTGGGCACCTGCGCGGTCGCCACCGCGGTCACCAATTTGGCGCCGTTCTTGGCGATGCCCTCGGCCTCATATTTGCCGCCGACCATGAAGCCGGAGATGTTCTGCAGGAACAGCAAGGGCGTGCGCCGCTGGCAGGCGAGCTCGATGAAATGCGCGCCCTTGAGCGCGCTCTCGGAGAAGAGGATGCCGTTATTGGCGAGGATGGCGACGGGCATCCCCCAGATCCGCGCGAAGCCGCAGACCAGGGTTGTGCCGTAGAGCGATTTGAACTCGTGGAACTCGGAGCCGTCGACGATCCGCGCGATCACTTCGTGGACGTCGTAAGGCGTGCGCACGTCGTCGGGGATGATTCCGTACAGCCCCTCCGGGTCGAGCTTCGGCGGCACCGGCTCGGCAAGGTCGATGTCGACCTCCTTGACCCTGTTCAGCCGCGCCACGATGTCGCGCACGATGGTCAGCGCATGCTCGTCATTCTCGGCGAGATGGTCGACGACGCCGGACTTGCTGGCGTGGAGGTCGCCGCCGCCCAGATCCTCGGCGCTGATCACCTCGCCCGTCGCCGCCTTCACCAGCGGCGGGCCGGCGAGGAAGATCGTGCCTTGGTTCCTCACGATCACGCTCTCGTCCGACATCGCCGGCACATAGGCGCCGCCCGCCGTGCAGCTTCCCATCACGCAGGCGATCTGGGCCAGGCCAAGCGACGACATCTGCGCCTGATTGTAGAAGATCCGCCCGAAATGGTCGCGGTCGGGGAAGACCTCGGCCTGGTGCGGCAAATTCGCGCCGCCGCTGTCGACGAGGTAGACGCTCGGCAGCCGGTTCTGCAGCGCGATCTCCTGCGCGCGCAGATGCTTCTTCACCGTCATCGGATAATAAGTGCCGCCCTTCACGGTGGCGTCGTTGCACAGGATCATCGTCTCGCGGCCCGAGACGCGGCCGATGCCGGCGATCATGCCGGCGCCCGGCACCTCGCTCTTGTACATGTCGCAGGCGGCGAGCTGGCCGATCTCGAGGAAGGGCGAGCCGGGATCGAGCAGCCGGAAGACGCGGTCGCGGGGCAGCAATTTGCCGCGCGACACATGGCGCTCGCGCGACTTTTCGGTCCCGCCCAAAGCGGCTTCGGCGACCCGCGCGCGCAGCTCGCTTGCGAGCGCGCGATTGCGCGCGGCATAGCGGCGGAACTCCTCCGACCCCTCGTCGATCCGGCTGGTCAAGACAGTCACCTCCGCACCCCCACTCCGTTCGGGCTGAGCCTGTCGAAGCCCTGTCCTTGCTTCCGGTGTGGATAAGAAAAGGAAAGCCCTTCGACAGGCTCAGGGCGAACGGTGGGGCGGGAGGAGATGCCGAGACTCATGATGCGTGCACCGGCTTCTTGCGGATCAGATAGCGGTAGACGCCGAACAGGTTGATGAAGAGCAGCACCACGTTGAGGCTTGCGATCGCCTCCTCGGGGCGAGGATCGAGGAAGCCGTAGAGGATGAAGGCGATCGAGGAGGTCACGAACAGGACGAAGGCCCAGCCCGTCGGCCGGCGGCCAAGGTCGAGCGCAACCGTCAGCGCCGCGATCGCAGCCGCGATCGCCCCATACCATTGCAACACGAAAAGCATATCGGCGCTCATTCGGCTCCCCTTATGTCCTGAAGGACCGGTTAGCCGCGTCGCCTGTCGATGGGAAGTGGGCCTCCGTCGAATGGGCTAGGCGCGGCGCGCGCATGCCTTTAGGGCCCGTCCTATTCAATCCCCACAGATCCGGACACCGATATGCCCCGTTTCGCGCTCCTCGCCGCCGCCGCCGCCTTCCTCGCCGCGGCCGCCACCATCTCGGCCCAGCCCGCCGGCCACGCCGGCGTCGGCGTCGACGTGGCGGGCATCGACAAGGCCGCCGCGCCCGGCGACGGCTTCGATCATTATGCCAATGGCGGCTGGCGCGCCCGCACCGAGATTCCGGCCGACCGCGCCGGCATCGGCGCCTTCCTGACCGCGGCCTTGCTGGTCGAGCGGCGCAACGTCGAGATCATCACCGGCGCCGGCCGCGACAATCCCGCCGCCGGCAGCAACGAGCGCAAGATCGCCGATTATTATGCGGCCTATCTCGACCGGGCCGGGATCGACGCCCACGGCGCCACGCCGCTGCAGCCGCTGCTCGCGCGGATCGCCGCCATTTCCGATCGCCGCGCGCTCTCCGCCGCGCTCGGCGCGAACCTGCGCGCCGACGTCGATCCGCTCAACGCAACCACCTTCGGCACCGAGAATCTGTTCGGCGTCTTCGTGGCGCAGGGCCTGCAGGAGCCGAACCGCAACTTCGCCTATCTGCTTCAGGGCGGCCTCGGCCTGCCGGACCGCGATTATTACCTCTCCGACACGCCGGAGATGATCCAGGTCCGCACCGCCTACCGCGCCTATATCGGCCAGATGCTGACCTTGATGGGCGTGCCCGACGCGGAGGCGCGCGCCCAGCGCATCTTCGAGCTCGAGACCAGGATCGCGCGGGCCCATGCCGAGGCGGTCTCCGCGCAGGACCCGCACGCCGTGCAGACCTGGGCCCGCGCCGACTTCGCCACCCGCGCCCCCGGCATCGACTGGACCGCCTTCTTCGACGCCGCCCGGCTCGGTCGCGAGGAACGGATCATCGCCTGGCATCCGGAGCCGCTGCGCGGCATCTCCGCCCTCGTCGGCAGCGAGCCGCTCGACACCTGGAAGGACTGGCTCGCCTTCCACACCGCCAGCCGCATGGCCTCGGTGCTTCCCCAGGCCTATGACGATCTGCGCTTTTCCTTCTACGGCCGCACCCTTTCGGGCCAACAGCAGCAGCGCCCGCGCGACCGCCGCGCGATCGCCGCGACCAGCGGCGCGCTGATCGACGCGGTCGGCCAGATCTACGTCCAGCGCCACTTCCCCGCCTCGTCCAAGGCCGAGGTCGAAATCATGGTGCGCAACATCATCCAGGCCTTCGACCGCCGCCTCACCGGCCTCACCTGGATGGCGCCCGAGACGCTTCGCGAGGCCCGCCGCAAGGTCGAAACCGTCGTCGTCGGCATCGGCTATCCCGAACATTGGCGGAATTATTCGTCCCTCGAAATCCGCTCCGACGACGCCTTCGGCAATGCCTGGCGGGCGCAGGAGTTCGAATATCGCCACCAGCTCGCCAAATTGGGCCGGCCGGTCGACCGCGGCGAATGGTGGCTCGGCGCGCACACGGTCAACGCGGTCAATCTGCCGCTCCAGAATGCGATGAACTTCCCGGCCGGCATCCTCGAGCCGCCTTTCTACGACCGCAACGCCGACCCGGCCTATAATTACGGCGCGATCGGCTCGGTGATCGGCCACGAGATCAGCCACAGCTTCGACAATCTCGGCGCCGATTTCGACCATGAAGGGCGCCTGCGCAACTGGTGGACCGCCGAGGACAGCGCCCATTTCCGCGAGGCGAGCGCGGCCCTCGTCCGGCAATACAACACCTACGAGCCCTTCCCCGGCCTGCATATCAACGGCGAGCTCACTCTGGGCGAGAATATCGCCGACCTCGCCGGCCTGGTCGCCGCCTATGACGCCTATCACGCCTCGCTCGGCGGGCGGGAAGCGCCGGTGATCGGCGGGCTGACCGGCGATCAGCGCTTCTTCCTCGGTTTTGCCCAGAGCCGCCGCGAGCACACCCGCGAGGCGACCCTGCGCAACCTGATCGCGACCGACGGCCACGCGCCGGGCCGCTACCGCGCCGAAACCGTCCGCAACCTCGACGCCTGGTATCGCGCCTTCAACGTCCAGCCCGGCCAGCGCCTCTATCTCGCGCCGGCGGACCGGGTGACGATCTGGTGAAGGGACAGTTACTTTCACGCACGGCGGCGCGCGGTCTCGCACGAGCGAACGAAAAGTAACTGTCCCCCTCGTGCGCCGGCATCTGCAGGAAAGGGACAGTTACTTTCACGCACGGCGGCGCGCGGTTTCGCACGAGCGAACGAAAAGTAACTGTCCCCTCGCGCGCCGGAATGGGGACAGTTACTTTCACGCCGCAGCGCCTCATGGTCGCGATATGGCGCGTGAAAGTAACTGTCCCTAGGCCCCGATCAATTCCCGCCCGATCAGCATCCGCCTGATCTCGTTCGTACCGGCGCCGATGTCGAGCAATTTGGCGTCGCGGAAATAGCGTTCGACGGGCCAGTCCCTGGTATAGCCGGCCCCGCCCAGCGCCTGGATCGCCTCGCCGGCGACCTTCACCGCATTCTCGCTCGCCAGCAGGATCGCGCCGGCCGCGTCGAAGCGCGTCGTCCTGCCGGCGTCGCAGGCGCGGGCGACCTGGTAGACATAAGCGCGCGCCGAATTGAGCGCGACATACATGTCGGCGACCTTGGCCTGGATCAGCTGGAAGCTGCCGATCGGCTGGCCGAACTGCTTGCGCTCGCGGACATAAGGCAGGACGACGTCGAGGCAAGCCTGCATGATCCCGAGCTGGATGCCGGCGAGCACGGTCCGCTCATAATCGAGCCCCGACATCAACACCCCGACGCCGCCGTTGAGCGGCCCCATCACCTGCTCCTCCGGCACCTCGCAATCGTCGAAGATCAGCTCGGCGGTCGGCGAGCCGCGCATCCCCATCTTGTCGAGCTTCTGGCCGATCGAGAACCCCTTCATGCCCTTCTCGATCAGGAACGTGGTAATGCCGCGCGAGCCGTCGCCGGTCTTGGCGTAGACGACGAGCGTGTCGGCATAAGCCGCGTTGGTGATCCAGAACTTCGTGCCGTTGAGCACGTAGCCGCCCTGCACCGCCTCGGCCTTGAGCTTCATCGAAACCACGTCCGAGCCCGCCCCGGCTTCCGACATTGCGAGCGAGCCGACATGCTCGCCCGAGATCAGCTTCGGCAGGTATTTCGCCTTCTGCTCCGGGCTCGCCCAGCGCCTGATCTGGTTCACGCACAGGTTCGAATGCGCCCCGTAGGAAAGCCCGATCGAGGCCGAGGCGCGCGCCACCTCTTCCTGCGCGACGACATGTTCGAGATAGCCGAGCCCGAGCCCGCCATCCTCCTCCGACACCGTGATCCCGTGCAGCCCGAGCGCGCCCATTTCCGGCCACAAATCGGTCGGGAACCAGTCCTCGGCGTCGATCTTCGCGGCGAGCGGCGCGATCCGGTCGGCGGCAAAGCGCCGCGTCGTGTCGCGGATCGCATCGGCCATCTCGCCAAGGTCGAAGTCGAGGCCAAGCTCGGACATGTCCGTTCTCCTGTTCGGGGGTGCCCGTAGCAGAGCCCCGAGGATTTGAACAAGACGGCCGGGCTGACTATGTGCCCACCACAATCATCACCGTTCGTCCCGAGCGAAGTCGAGGGGCGCTCGTGATGAGTCCGCGCCAGCGCCCCTCGACTGCGCTCGGGACGAACGAACTCTGGAGTGCCCAATGACCGCCATCGCATCCGACCCCATCGTCATCCTCTCCTACGCCCGCACGCCGATGGGCTCGTTCCAGGGCGCGCTCGCCGGGGCCACCGCCACCGAGCTCGGCGCGGCCGCGGTCCGCGCCGCGGTCGAGCGCGCCGGAGTCGCCGCCGAGGATGTCGAGAAGATCTACATGGGCTGCGTCCTCCCGGCCGGCTTGGGCCAGGCCCCCGCCCGCCAGGCGGCGATCAAGGCCGGGCTCGGCGACCATGTCGAGGCGACCACGGTCAACAAGATGTGCGGGAGCGGAATGCAGGCCGCGATCATGGCCGCCGACACGCTCGACGCCGGCTCGGCCGACATCGTCGTCGCCGGCGGCATGGAGTCGATGACCAACGCCCCCTATCTCCTCCCCAAGCACCGCTCCGGCGCCCGCATCGGCCACGACACCGCTTATGATCATATGTTCCTCGACGGCCTCGAGGACGCTTATGAGACCGGCCGGCTGATGGGCAGCTTCGCCGAGGAGAGCGCCACCGAATATCAGTTCACCCGCGAGGCGCAGGACGATTACGCCATCGCCTCCCTGACCCGCGCCCAGGCGGCGCAGGAAAGCGGCGCCTTCGACCGCGAGATCGTCGCCGTCGAGATCAAGGGCCGCAAGGGCCCCAATATCGTCGACAAGGACGAGCAGCCGGCCAAGGGCGACGCCGCCAAGATCCCCACCCTCAAGCCCGCCTTCGCCAAAGACGGCACCATCACCGCCGCCAACGCCTCCTCGATCTCGGACGGCGCCGCCGCCCTCGTCCTCACCCGCCAGAGCGTCGCCGACCGGCTCGGCCTCAAGCCGGTCGCCCGCATCGCCGGCCACGCCGCCTTCGCCCACGCCCCCGCCAAGTTCACCACCGCCCCCGTCGGCGCGATCAACCGCGCGCTGGCCAAGGCCGGCTGGACCGCCGCCGACGTCGACCTCTACGAAGTCAACGAAGCCTTCGCCTGCGTCGCCATGATCGCCATGCGCGACCTCGGCATCCCCCACGAGAAGATCAACGTCCACGGCGGCGCCACCGCGCTCGGCCACCCGATCGGCGCCAGCGGCGCCCGCGTGCTTGCGACGCTGCTCAGCGCATTGGAAACGCGCGGCGGCAGGAAGGGCGTGGCGAGCCTGTGCATCGGCGGCGGAGAGGCGACGGCGATGGCGGTGGAGCTTATGGACTAGACTTAGACCAACCGCCGTGCGCGAACTGAATCTGAATTATATGCGCGTGTGGGTTCTGGCCAAACGTATCCCGTAGAGACAACACGAGTGCTATGTTGGAAGACCCCAAACCGATGAGATCGCGGAGATATCTCACTTGTCGCTAATCGACACATTTTCACGTCGGAAACGCCAGCGGGAACGTGCTGGTTCAGATGACGTGTATTCCTACGATACAATTCCAAACCCACTGCGAGTGCAGCTGATACAAATCTGGGAGCAAGCGCTAGGTTTGAATCGCCCAAGCTCTCATGGAGCTGACGCAATCGCAGGTTTGGTACGAATAATACGACGAGAACGGGGCGTTTTCGGCCTGTGTAATAATTATGAACTTGTCGAAAATGATGAAGAACTGCGGCGATGGTTCCTTAGCGAACAGAATGCGGATTTTTGTTTAGACTGCGTGGAACTTGTTTGTCGATTTCTGCAGAATAAAGTAAGCAATGAGCCTTGGAGATATGAGAATCGACAAGGAGGGGCGGAAGCCGCAATAATCG